>FWPV01000066.1_pt1 | contig 381044 bp, 347 predicted proteins | sample 2228371 | NCBI WGS metagenome assembly FWPV01 (sample SAMEA103939776, study PRJEB20133) | metagenome | reverse complement strand
GCGCCGATCGCGATGGAAGAAGGTCTGCGCTTTGCCATCCGCGAAGGTGGCCGCACCGTCGGCGCCGGCGTCGTGGCCAAGATCATCGAGTGATTTTCGTAGGGGTATAGCTCAATTGGCAGAGCGTCGGTCTCCAAAACCGAAGGTTGGGGGTTCGATTCCCTCTGCCCCTGCCACTGGGCAAGGATAAGTTCGCAAGACGCCTTGCCGGTCAGTGGTTTTCAAAGCCCGCCGAAGTCGAAAGACCTCTGGTGGGCTTGCGCTTCTCGAAGCGTATGGCTTGTCGGGTACAGGATTCATGGCCACAACTGATGTAGAAACCGTAGGTACGGGCGCTGACAAGGTCAAGCTCGCGGCGGCCGTCGTGCTGCTGGCGGGCGGCTTTGTGGCTTATTACGGCCTGAGCGGCCAGGGCCCGCTGGTGCAGTGGGGTGGCCTGTTGCTGGGCTTGGTGGCGGGGTTGGCCGTGTTTGGCGTGTCCGAGGCCGGTCGCCGTCTGGTGGCGTACGGCAAGGACTCGTGGAAGGAAGTGCGCAAGGTGGTCTGGCCGGCGCGCCGCGAGGCGATCCAGATGACCGCCTATGTGTTCGCCTTCGTGTTCGTCATGGCCCTGTTTCTGTGGCTGACCGACAAGACGGTCGAGTGGGTGTTTTACGACTTGGTCCTGGGCTGGAGATGAACATGACGGAACAAACGGTTGCTGCGCCTCAGATGAATGCGGCCCCCGCCGAAGGCATGCGCTGGTATGTGGTGCATGCCTATTCCGGCATGGAAAAGGCCGCCGAGCGCAACATCCTCGAGCGCGTCCAGCGCGCGGGCATGCAGCACAAGTTCGGCCGCATCCTGGTGCCCACCGAAGAGGTGGTCGAGATCAAGAACGGCCAGAAACGCACGACAGAGCGCAAGTTCTTCCCCGGCTATGTGCTGGTCGAGATGGTCATGGACGACGAGACCTGGCACCTGGTCAAGCATACCAGCAAGGTCACGGGTTTCGTGGGTGGGGCCAAGAACCGGCCTGCCCCGATCTCCGAAGAGGACGTCCAGAAGATCGTCAGCCAGATGCAGGAAGGCTCCGACAAGCCGCGCCACAAGGTGGAGTTCGTGGTCGGGGAGTACATCCGCGTCAAGGACGGCCCCTTCACCGACTTCAACGGCACGGTCGAGGAAGTCAACTACGAAAAGAACAAGATGCGGGTGTCCGTCACGATCTTCGGGCGTGCGACCCCCGTCGAACTGGAATTCAATCAGGTCGAAAAGGCCTGAACCGAAATTGCGCCACGGCGGGATGGGCCCGACGCTGCGGCAGGCAATGAGTTAACCGGGTCAACCACCGCGAGGAGGTCGTCTAGGCGGCCGTCAGCACTCGCAGGAGTCAATCATGGCGAAAAAAATCGTCGGCTTCATCAAGCTGCAGGTGCCAGCTGGTAAGGCCAACCCCTCTCCCCCGATCGGTCCGGCGCTGGGTCAGCGCGGCCTGAACATCATGGAGTTCTGCAAGGCGTTCAACGCCCAGACCCAGGGCGTCGAGCCCGGTCTGCCGCTGCCGGTGGTGATCACCGCCTTCGCGGACAAGAGCTTCACCTTCATCATCAAGACCCCGCCGGCGGCCACCCTGATCAAGAAGGCGGTCAAGCTGGACAAGGGCTCTTCGGTGCCGAACAAGAACAAGGTCGGCAAGATCACCCGGGCACAGCTCGAGGAAATCGCCAAGACCAAGATGAAGGACATGACCGCTGCCGATCTGGACGCCGCCGTGCGCACCATCGCCGGTTCGGCCCGTTCCATGGGCGTGATTGTGGAGGGCGTGTGAGATGGCCAAGCTGACCAAGAAACAGAAAGCCTTTGAAGGCAAGGTCGACAGCACCAAGCTGTACCCGCTGGGCGAGGCGCTGGCCATCGTCAAGGAATGCGCGAACGCCAAGTTCGACGAGTCCATCGACGTGGCGGTGCAGCTCGGCATCGACGCCAAGAAATCCGACCAGGTGGTGCGTGGCGCCGTGGTGCTGCCCAACGGCACCGGCAAGACCAAGCGTGTCGCCGTGTTCGCGCAGGGCGCCAAGGCCGACGAGGCCAAGGCCGCCGGTGCCGACATCGTCGGCATGGACGACCTGGCCGCCGAGGTCAAGGCCGGCAACATCAACTTCGACGTGGTGATCGCCTCCCCCGATGCCATGCGCGTCGTCGGTACCCTGGGCCAGATCCTCGGTCCGCGTGGCCTGATGCCTAACCCCAAGGTGGGCACCGTCACGCCCGATGTGGCCACGGCCGTGAAGAACGCCAAGGCGGGTCAGGTGCAGTTCCGCGTCGACAAGGCCGGTATCGTGCACGGCACGATCGGTCGCCGTTCCTTCGACGCCGACAAGCTCCAGGGCAACCTGGCCGCGCTGATCGACGCGCTGAACAAGGCCAAGCCGTCTTCGTCCAAGGGCCAGTACCTGCGCAAGGTGGCTGTGTCCTCGACGATGGGCGTGGGAGTTCGCGTCGACGTGCAGTCCATCTCGGCCTGATCGCGACAGGAATTTTGGCTGTCCCGCCCCCAGGGGTGGGCGGCCAGGGTGGTGGGCCCGGGCGGTGAAGACCGGCCGGGGCCATCCAAGACCGCTGGTGTGACCGGGTTCTCGTGATCCGATCACTTAATGCAGGAAACGCCAGCGCAGATGGCGATCCCGCCGCAGATGGAGTTTCGATTCCAAAAACGGTTGATCGCTGCAAACCGGTGCAGGGAAGGCGCAAGCCGACCCTGTTTTTAAAGGAGTAGACCTTGAGTCTGAATCGCAGTGAGAAGCAAGCCGTCATCGACGAGGTGTCGGCACTCGCCGCTAAAGCTCAAACGCTCGTGATGGCGGAATACCGTGGCATCACGGTCGCCGACCTGACCAACCTGCGCGTGAAAGCACGCAGCGAAGGTGTGAGCCTGAGTGTTCTGAAGAACACCCTGGCCCGCCGCGCTGTGACTGGCACGGGCTTCGAGGCAGGCGCCGACCAGATGACCGGTCCGCTGATCTATGGCTTCTCGGAAGATGCCGTGGCCGCTGCCAAAGTGGTGGCCGAATTCGCGAAGACCAACGACAAGTTGGTGATTCGCGGTGGTGTGTATTCCGGCAAGGCCCTGGACGCGAACGGCGTGAAGCAACTCGCAAGCATCCCTTCCAAGGAAGTGCTGCTGGCTCAGTTGCTGGGCTTGATGCAATCCCCCATCTCTCGCACCGCCCGGGTGCTGGCCGCTTTGGCCGAGAAGAGAGGCGAGGCGCAGGCGGCCTGATCGGCGCCTGTCCCCAACCATCAGTTTTAGGAAATCAAAATGGCATTCGACAAAGACGCATTTTTGACCGCTCTGGACAGCATGACGGTCATGGAACTCAACGACCTGGTGAAAGCCATCGAAGAGAAGTTTGGTGTGAGCGCTGCCGCCATGGCCGCTCCGGCCGCCGCCGGCGGTGGTGGTGCTGCTGCAGCCGCCGAAGAGAAGACCGATTTCGACGTGGTGCTGCAGGAAGCCGGCGCCAACAAGGTGTCGGTCATCAAGGCCGTGCGCGAGATCACCGGTCTGGGCCTCAAGGAAGCCAAGGACCTGGTCGATGGCGCCCCCAAGACCGTCAAGGAAGCCCTGCCCAAGGCAGACGCCGAAGCCGCCAAGAAGAAGCTGGAAGAAGCCGGCGCCAAGGCCGAGCTCAAGTAATCGCTGGGATCCGGGGTGCTTGCGCCCCGGATCGCGTGAAAAGAAGGCTGGTTGCGAGACCAGCCTTTCGGCGTTTCCCGGAAACGCTGAAAAGCGGATTGGTGCACAGTCCGTTTTTCAGTGTCTTCTGATCCCCGACTGCAGAAGATGACTTGGTTCGGGTTCATGTGCAATGCGTGAACCGTCCGCCACAGGCTGGTAGTGGCCAGCCGCCAAGATCGAACCGCGCGCCACAGGCGATGCGGTTTGCACGACAGTCGCCGCAGACCTCATGTCCGGAGATCTCATGGCCCCTGCCTCTCAATATTCCTTTACCGAACGCAAGCGCATCCGCAAGAGCTTTGGAAGCCGCGAAAACGTTCTGGAGATTCCCTACCTGCTGCAGATGCAGAAGGACGCCTACACCGCGTTCCTGCAGGCCGACGTGGCGCCGCGCAAGCGCACCTCCGAGGGGTTGCAGGCGGCATTCGAGTCCGCCTTCCCGATCGTCTCCCACAACGGCTTCGTCGAGATGAAGTTTGTCGAGTACAACCTCGCCAAGCCCGCCTTCGACGTGCGTGAGTGCCAGACCCGTGGGCTGACTTTCGCTTCGGCCGTGCGGGCCCGCGTCCAGCTCATCATCTACGACCGCGAATCCTCCACCTCGCAGTCCAAGGTGGTCAAGGAGGTCAAGGAGCAGGAGGTCTACATGGGCGAGGTGCCCCTGATGACCGACAAGGGCTCCTTCATCATCAACGGCACCGAACGCGTGATCGTGTCGCAGCTGCACCGCTCGCCCGGCGTGTTCTTCGAGCACGACAAGGGCAAGACCCACAGCTCGGGCAAGCTGCTGTTCTCCGCCCGCATCATCCCCTACCGCGGCTCCTGGCTCGACTTCGAGTTCGACCCCAAGGACCTGCTGTACTTCCGCGTCGACCGCCGCCGCAAGATGCCGGTGACCATCCTGCTCAAGGCCATCGGCCTGACGCCGGAAACCATCCTGGCCAACTTCTTCGTCAACGACCATTTCCGCCTGATGGACAGCGGTGCGCAGATGGCGTTCGTGGCCGAGCGGCTGCGTGGCGAAGTGGCCCGTTTCGACATCACCGACAAGTCCGGCAAGGTCGTGGTCGCCAAGGACAAGCGCATCACCGCCCGCCACACGCGCGAACTGGAGCAGTCGGGCACCACCCACATCAGCGTGCCCGAGGATTTCCTGCTGGGCCGCGTGGTGGCCAAGAACATCGTCGACGAGGACACCGGTGAAATCATCGCCAAGGCCAACGAGGAGCTGACCGAGGCCCTGCTCAAGAAACTGCGCAGCGCCGGCGTGCAGGATCTCCAGGTGCTCTACACCAACGAACTGGATCAGGGCGCCTACATCAGCCAGACCCTGCGCAGCGACGAGACGGTGGACGAGTTTGCCGCCCGCGTGGCCATCTACCGCATGATGCGCCCCGGCGAGCCACCGACCGAGGACGCGGTGCAGGCCCTGTTCCACCGCCTGTTCTACAACCCGGACACCTACGACCTGTCGCGCGTGGGCCGCATGAAGTTCAACGCACGCGTGGGCCGCGACGAAGCCACCGGCCCTATGGTGCTGTCCAACGAAGACATCCTGGCCGTGGTCAAGATTCTGGTGGACCTGCGCAACGGCCGTGGCGAGGTGGACGACATCGACCACCTGGGCAACCGCCGCGTGCGCTGCGTCGGCGAACTGGCCGAGAACCAGTACCGCACCGGTCTGGCCCGCATCGAAAAGGCCGTGAAGGAGCGTCTGGGCCAGGCCGAGCAGGAGCCGCTGATGCCGCACGACCTGATCAACTCCAAGCCGATTTCCGCGGCCCTCAAGGAGTTCTTCGGCGCGTCGCAGCTGAGCCAGTTCATGGACCAGACCAACCCGCTGGCCGAGATCACGCACAAGCGCCGCGTCTCGGCTCTGGGCCCGGGCGGTCTGACGCGCGAGCGCGCCGGCTTCGAGGTGCGCGACGTGCACGTCACGCACTACGGCCGCGTGTGCCCGATCGAGACGCCGGAAGGCCCGAACATCGGTCTGATCAACTCGCTGGCGCTGTATGCCCGCCTGAACGAGTACGGTTTCATCGAGACCCCGTACCGCCGCGTGGTCGATGGCAAGGTCACGAACCAGATCGACTACCTGTCGGCCATCGAGGAAGGCAAGTACATCATCGCGCAGGCCAACGCGACGCTGGACGAGGAGGGCCGCCTCACCGGTGATCTCATCTCCGCGCGTGAGAAGGGCGAATCCATCCTCACGCCCGCCGACACCGTGCAGTACATGGACGTGTCGCCGGCACAGATCGTCTCGGTGGCGGCCTCGCTGGTGCCCTTCCTGGAGCACGACGACGCCAACCGCGCGCTCATGGGCGCCAACATGTCGCGCCAGGCCGTGCCGACGCTGCGTCCGGAGAAGCCGCTGGTCGGCACCGGCATCGAGCGCGTCGCCGCGATCGACTCCGGCACCGTGGTCACCGCCAAGCGCGGCGGCGTGGTCGACCATGTCGATGCCACCCGCATCGTGGTGCGTGTCAACGACGCCGAAGCCGTGGCCGGCGAGGTGGGCGTGGACATCTACAACCTCATCAAGTACCAGCGTTCCAACCAGAACACCAACATCCACCAGCGCCCCATCGTCAAGAAGGGCGACGTGCTGGCCAAAGGGGACGTGATCGCCGACGGCGCCTCGACCGACCTGGGCGAGATCTCGATCGGCCAGAACATGCTGATCGCGTTCATGCCCTGGAACGGCTACAACTTCGAGGACTCGATCCTCATCAGCGAGCGCGTGGTGGCCGACGACCGCTACACCAGCATCCACATCGAGGAACTGGTGGTGATGGCGCGCGACACCAAGCTGGGCGCCGAGGAAATCACCCGCGACATCCCGAACCTGGCCGAGCAGCAGCTCAACCGCCTGGACGATTCCGGCATCATCTACGTGGGCGCCGAAGTGCTGCCGGGCGATGTGCTGGTAGGCAAGGTCACGCCCAAGGGCGAGACCACGCTGACGCCGGAAGAGAAGCTGCTGCGCGCCATCTTCGGCGAGAAGGCCTCCGACGTGAAGGACACCTCGCTGCGCGTGGACCAGGGCTCTCAGGGCACCGTGATCGACGTGCAGGTCTTCACCCGTGAAGGCATCCAGCGCGACAAGCGCGCCCAGCAGATCATCGACGACGAGCTCAAGCGCTTCCGCCTCGACCTGAACGACCAGCTGCGCATCGTCGAGGCCGACGCCTTCGACCGGATCGAGAAGCTGCTGACCGGCAAGGTCGCCAACGGCGGCCCGAAGAAGCTGGCCAAGGGCACCAAGATCGACAAGGCCTACCTGGCCGATGTCGAGAAGTACCATTGGTTCGACATCCGCCCCGCCGACGAGGATGTCGCGGCTCAGCTCGAATCCATCAAGAACGCCATGGAGCAGACGCGCCACAGCTTCGACCTGGCCTTCGAGGAAAAGCGCAAGAAGCTCACGCAGGGCGACGAACTGCCCGCCGGCGTGCTCAAGATGGTCAAGGTCTATCTGGCCGTCAAGCGCCGCCTGCAGCCCGGTGACAAGATGGCCGGCCGCCACGGCAACAAGGGTGTGGTCTCCAAGATCGTGCCCGTGGAAGACATGCCCTACATGGCCGACGGCACGCCGTGCGACATCGTGCTCAACCCGCTGGGCGTGCCTTCGCGCATGAACGTCGGGCAGGTGCTCGAGGTCCACCTCGGCTGGGCCGCCAAGGGCCTGGGTCAGCGCATCGGCGACATGCTGCAGCGCGAGGCCGCGGCCTCCGAGCTGCGCCAGTTCCTGGAAACCATCTACAACGGTGCCGGCAAGCAGGAAGACCTCTCGAAGCTGTCCGACGACGAGGTCCGTGCCATGGCCGGCAACCTGGTCAACGGCGTCCCGTTTGCCACCCCGGTGTTCGATGGTGCGTCCGAGCAGGACATCCGCGACATGCTCAAGCTGGCCTATCCGGACGAGGCAGCCGCTGCGAAGGGCCTGACCGCCACCCGCACCCAGGCACAGCTGTACGACGGCCGCACCGGCGACGCCTTCGAACGCGTGACCACCGTGGGCTACATGCACTTCCTGAAGCTGCACCACCTGGTCGACGACAAGATGCACGCCCGTTCCACCGGCCCGTACTCGCTCGTCACCCAGCAGCCGCTGGGCGGCAAGGCACAGTTCGGTGGCCAGCGTTTCGGTGAGATGGAGGTGTGGGCGCTCGAAGCGTACGGCGCCTCCTACATCCTGCAGGAAATGCTCACCGTCAAGTCCGACGACGTGCAGGGCCGCACCAAGGTGTACGAAAGCATCGTCAAGGGCGAGCACGCCATCGACGCCGGCATGCCGGAGTCGTTCAACGTGCTGGTCAAGGAAATCCGTTCACTCGGCATCGACATCGAGCTCGAGCGTTCGTGATTCACTGAAGAAAAGGAAACCGACACATGAAATCCTTGCTCGACCTGTTCAAGCAGTTCACGCCCGACGAGCACTTCGATGCCATCCGCATCGGCCTGGCCTCGCCGGAAAAAATCCGTTCCTGGTCCTTTGGTGAAGTCAAGAAGCCCGAGACCATCAACTACCGCACCTTCAAGCCCGAGCGCGACGGCCTGTTCTGCGCCAAGATCTTCGGCCCCATCAAGGACTACGAGTGCCTGTGCGGCAAGTACAAGCGCCTCAAGCACCGCGGCGTGATCTGCGAGAAGTGCGGCGTGGAAGTGACCCAGACCAAGGTGCGTCGCGAGCGCATGGGCCACATCGACCTGGCCGCGCCCTGTGCCCATATCTGGTTCCTGAAGTCCCTGCCGTCGCGCCTGGGCCTGGTGCTGGACATGACGCTGCGCGACATCGAGCGCGTGCTGTACTTCGAAGCCTATGTGGTGACCGATCCCGGCATGACCCCGCTGAAGAAGTACAGCATCATGTCCGAGGACGACTACGACGCCAAGGTCAAGGAATACGGTGACGAGTTCACCGCCAAGATGGGCGCCGAAGGCATCAAGGACCTGCTGCAGAACATCGACATCGACCAGGAGATCGAGCGTCTGCGCGGCGACCTGACCGGCTCGGAGATGAAGGTCAAGAAGAACGCCAAGCGCCTGAAGGTGCTGGAGGCGTTCAAGAAGTCCGGCATCAAGCCCGAGTGGATGGTGCTGGACGTGCTGCCCGTGCTGCCGCCGGACCTGCGTCCGCTCGTGCCGCTGGACGGCGGCCGCTTCGCGACCTCCGACCTGAACGACCTCTACCGTCGTGTCATCAACCGCAACAGCCGCCTGCGCCGCCTGCTCGAACTCAAGGCGCCCGAGATCATCGCGCGCAACGAGAAGCGCATGCTGCAGGAAGCCGTGGACAGCCTGCTGGACAACGGCCGCCGTGGCAAGGCCATGACGGGCGCCAACAAGCGCGCGCTCAAGTCCCTGGCCGACATGATCAAGGGCAAGAGCGGCCGTTTCCGCCAGAACCTGCTGGGCAAGCGCGTCGACTACTCGGGCCGTTCCGTCATCACCGTGGGCCCGACCCTCAAGCTGCACCAGTGCGGCCTGCCCAAGCTGATGGCCCTCGAGTTGTTCAAGCCCTTCATCTTCGCCAAGCTCGAGCAGATGGGCATTGCCACCACCATCAAGGCGGCCAAGAAGGAAGTGGAAGCCGGCACGCCCGTGGTGTGGGACATCCTGGAGGATGTCATCAAGGAACACCCGGTGCTGCTCAACCGCGCGCCCACGCTGCACCGCCTGGGCATCCAGGCCTTCGAACCCATCCTGATCGAAGGCAAGGCGATCCAGCTGCACCCGCTCGTGTGCTCGGCTTTCAACGCCGACTTCGACGGCGACCAGATGGCCGTGCACGTCCCGCTGTCGGTGGAAGCCCAGATGGAGGCCCGCACCCTGATGCTGGCGTCCAACAACGTGCTGTTCCCGGCCAACGGCGAACCCTCCATCGTGCCTTCGCAGGACGTGGTGCTGGGCCTGTACTACACGACCCGCGAACGCATCAACGGCAAGGGTGAGGGCATGGTCTTCACCGACGTGGCCGAAGTCCAGCGCGCGCTGGACGCCGGTGTGGCCGAGCTGACCGCCAAGGTCAGCGTGCGCCTGGTGGAGTGGGTCAAGGACAAGGACAGCGGCGAGTTCGTCCCCGAGACCAAGCTGGTCGACACCACCGTGGGCCGTGCGCTGTTGAGCGAGATCCTGCCCAAGGGCCTGCCGTTCGCGCTGATGAACAAGGCGCTCAAGAAGAAGGAGATCTCCAAGCTCATCAACGCCTCGTTCCGCAAGTGCGGTCTGAAGGAAACGGTGGTGTTTGCCGACAAGCTGCTGCAGAACGGCTTCCGCCTGGCAACCCGTGCCGGCATCTCCATTGCGATCGACGACATGCTGGTGCCGCAGGAGAAGCACGGCATCATCGAGCGTGCCGAAACCGAGGTCAAGGAGATCGCGCAGCAGTACGCCTCCGGTCTGGTGACGGCGGGTGAGCGTTACAACAAGGTCGTCGACATCTGGGGCAAGGCCGGTGACGAGGTCTCCAAGGTCATGATGGCCCAGCTCGCCAAGGAAAAGACCACAGACGCTTCTGGCAAGGAAGTGGATCAGGAGTCCTTCAACTCCATCTACATGATGGCCGACTCGGGCGCGCGGGGTTCCGCCGCCCAGATCCGCCAGCTCGCCGGCATGCGCGGCCTGATGGCCAAGCCCGATGGCTCCATCATCGAGACCCCCATCACGGCGAACTTCCGTGAAGGCCTCAACGTGCTGCAGTACTTCATCTCCACGCACGGTGCCCGTAAAGGTCTGGCCGACACGGCGCTCAAGACGGCGAACTCGGGTTACCTGACCCGCCGTCTGGTGGACGTGACCCAGGACCTGGTCGTGACCGAAGAGGACTGCGGCACCGCCAACGGCACGCTGATGCGCGCCATCGTCGAGGGCGGCGAGGTGATCGAGTCGCTGCGCGACCGCATCCTGGGCCGCACCACCGCCGAAGAGGTGCTGCACCCCGAGACGCAGGACGTCCTCATTCCCGCCGGGCAGATGCTCGACGAGGACGCGGTCGAACTGCTCGAGTCCGTGGGTGTCGACGAGGTGCGCGTGCGCACGGCGCTGACCTGCGAGACCCGTTACGGCCTGTGCGGCAAGTGCTACGGGCGCGACCTCGGCCGCGGTGGGCTGGTCAACATCGGCGAGGCCGTCGGCGTGATCGCCGCGCAGTCGATCGGCGAACCCGGCACTCAGCTGACCATGCGGACCTTCCACATCGGTGGTGCGGCGTCGCGTGCGGCGGTGGCCTCCAGCGTGGAAGCCAAGTCCAACGGCATCATCGGCTTCAATGCCACGATGCGCTACGTGACCAACAGCAAGGGCGAACTGGTGGTGATCGCGCGTTCCGGCGAGATCATCATCCACGACGAGCACGGCCGTGAGCGCGAGCGCCACAAGGTGCCGTACGGCGCGCTGCTGGCGGTCAAGGCGGACCAGCAGATCAAGGCCGGCACCATCCTGGCCAACTGGGATCCGCTGACCCGCCCCATCATCACCGAATTCGCCGGTGTGGCCAAGTTCGAGAACGTCGAAGAAGGCCTGACGGTGGCCAAGCAGGTCGACGACGTGACCGGCCTGAGCACCCTGGTGGTGATCGACCCCAAGCGCCGCGGTTCGACCAAGGTGGTGCGCCCGCAGGTCAAGCTGATCGACGCGCAGGGCAACGAGGTCAAGATTCCGGGCACCGACCACTCGGTGACCATCGGCTTCCAGGTCGGCTCGCTGATCCAGGTGCGCGATGGCCAGGACGTGGGCCCCGGCGAGGTGCTGGCCCGCATCCCGGTCGAAGGCCAGAAGACGCGCGACATCACCGGCGGTCTGCCGCGTGTGGCTGAGCTGTTCGAAGCCCGCAGCCCCAAGGACAAGGGCCTGCTGGCCGAGATCACCGGTACCGTGTCCTTCGGCAAGGAGACCAAAGGCAAGGTCCGTCTGCAGATCACCGACCCGGACGGCAATGTCTGGGAAGACCTGGTGCCCAAGGAGAAGAACATCCTGGTGCACGAGGGCCAGGTGGTCAACAAGGGCGAACTGATCGTCGACGGCCCGGCCGATCCGCAGGACATCCTGCGCCTGCTGGGCATGGAGGAACTCGCGCGCTACATCGTCGACGAGGTGCAGGACGTCTACCGTCTGCAGGGCGTGAAGATCAACGACAAGCACATCGAGGTGATCGTGCGCCAGATGCTGCGCCGTGTCGTGGTCGAGAACCCCGGCGACTCGTCCTACATCGGCGGTGAGCAGGTCGAGCGGTCCGAGATCCTCAACACCAACGACGCGCTGCGCGCCGATGGCAAGGTGCCGGCCACCTACAGCAACGTGCTGCTGGGCATCACCAAGGCCTCGCTGTCGACCGACTCGTTCATCTCTGCGGCGTCGTTCCAGGAAACCACGCGTGTGCTGACCGAGGCGGCCATCATGGGCAAGCGCGACGAACTGCGTGGCCTGAAGGAGAACGTCATCGTGGGCCGCCTGATCCCGGCCGGAACCGGCATGGCCTTCCACGATGCGCGCCGGGTCAAGGAGCGCATGGACGAGGAAGAGCGCCGGGCCATCGCCGATGCCGACGCCGCTTCTCTGGCGGCGGACCAGGCCGAAGCCGCAAGCGACACCGAGGCGGCCGAATAAGCCGTATCCGTCGCCCATGAAAAACCCCGCCAGGCTCCGGCCCGGCGGGGTTTTTTTCAGGGTGCCGTGATTTCAGCGGCGCGCGGTGCGACGCACCGGGAGCATCGGGTCGGCACGGCCGTGGTCGAGGTACAGCGCCGCAACGGGCTCGATGGCGGAGGGAGTGATGCCCAGGCTGGACAGATCCGGCAGGGCGCCGCTGGCCACGTTGTCGACCTCCATGGAGCGCAGGTTGTCGGTGCTCATCAGCGGCTTGCCGGGCAGGGACTCCATGAACAGTGCCTGGAAGTAGGCGATGCCCACCGGCAAGGCGAACACGGGACGTGGGTGGCCCGAGAGGCGGCCGGCCAGGCGGGCCAGGTCGGCCAGGCTCAGGACCTGGGGGCCTGTGCATTCGATGACCTGGCCGGCGGTATCGGGCCGCTGCAGGCAGCGCACGATGGCCTGTGCCACGTCACCGACCCAGACCGGCTGGAAGCGCGTGGCCGCCCCGGCCAGGGGAAGGACGGGCAGCACCGACTGCAGGCGGGCCAGCAAATTGAGGAACTGGTCGTCTGCACCAAAGACGACGCTGGGCCGCAGCACGGTCAACGCCAGGCCAGAGGCACGCAGCACGGCCTCGCCTTCGGCCTTGCTTTTCTGGTACAGCGAGGGGCCTTGCGGGCTGGCGCCCAGCGCGCTGACATGCACCAGACGCGTGACGCCCGCGCCGAGCATCGCCTGCGCGAGGCGTCGCGGCAACTCGACGTGGGCGCGGTCAAAGGCCTTCGCATTGCCGTGCAGGATGGCCACGAGGTTGACCACGGCGTCGTGACCGGGCAGCAGCGTGGCCAGTGCGGCGTCGTCGTGGATGTCGGTTTCGATCACGTCGACCAGGGGCAGGGTCTGGACGTGACGCGCGTGGACCGCGCGACGGGTGGGTACGGTCACCCGGATGCCCTCGCGGTTGAGCTGTTCGCAGAGGTGGCGGCCCACGAAACCGGAGCCGCCAAGGACGAGGACTTTCTTCATGAAGAGCAACGCTGTGAAGGAGGAAAGGGGATCAGGGCAGGTCGGTGTCGAGCGCCCGGGCGGTGGCTTCGCGCGGTCCCACCACACCCAGGCGGCTGCTCGGCCTTTGGGGTTGGCCGGTGAGCAGGGCCGCGTAGTGGGTGGTGTTGGCCAACACCTGCTTGACGTAGTCGCGCGTTTCGTTGAACGGGATGTTCTCGATCCAGACCGGGGCCTCCAGCACAGGACCGTTGCGCCAGGCGCGTGAGCGGTTTGGCCCCGCGTTGTAGGCGGCTGCGGCCATGGGCATGGAGCCTTCGAAGTCGTCCAGCGCAAGCTTGAGGTAGGCCGTGCCTATGGTGATGTTGGTGTCGCGGTCGGTGAGGTGCCTTGGCTTGAATCCGGTGAGGCCGATGCGGCGGGCGGTCCAGGTGGCGGTGGCGGGCATGACCTGCATCAGGCCCGAGGCGCCCACGTGCGAGCGGGCATCCATGACGAAGCGGCTTTCCTGGCGGATGAGGCCGTAGACATAGGCCGGGTCCAGGCCAATGGCGGTGGCGCGACCGACCACGGCGTCGCGGAAGGGCATGGGAAAACGCTGGGCGTGGTCGATTTCGGTCCGGGTGCGCAGGCTGGTGTTGATGCAGCGGTCCCAGACCTCGTGGGCGCAGGCCAGGTCGGCGGCGGCCAGCAGTTCGCGCTCGGACATGCCGCCCGGGCTGTGCAGGGCGATGCTGTAATGCCATTCCCGCACGCCTTCGCGGCGCAGGCCGAGGGCGATGGCCTGCAGGGCACGCTGCAGGCCCGGGTGCTGCCGGGCGGCCTCCTGTTCGGCACGGGTCAGTGGCATGGGGCGGGGTGGCACCGTGACCGGCTGCCCGATCGCTTCAAGCGCCAGTTGCTCGTAAAAGCCGCCCGGGCCGGCGATGCCGAGCAGCAGGGCCTGCGCCCGTGTCTGGCTGGCAGGGCTGCCCTGGGCCTGCAGCGCCCGTGCCTGCCAGTACACCCAGGCGGGTTCTTCGCGCTGTGACGGAGCCATGGCTTCGATGGTCTGCAGCACGCGGGGCCAGGCCCTGGCGCGCAGCGCGGCACGGGCCATCCAGCCCAGGTGCTCGTCGTCGAGGTGGCGCACATCGGCGTGGTTGTAGGCGTCCAGAGCGTCGTCGTTGAGCCGCTGCGCCTTGCGTTTGCCGATCACGCCCCACACCCAGCTGCGCTCCTCGGGCGTGAGCTGGGCCCTCCAGCGCAGCCGGTTGGCGTGCACGGCGGCTTCGTCGGGGTCCGAGACGGCCAAGCGGATCAGGGCCAGGGTCACCAGTTCTTTGGTGCGGGTGCGCACCGCGGTGAATTTTTCGTCCAGATAGCGCTTGGGGTTCGCGTGCAGGGCGTTGACGATGGGTACCCAGTCGGGATCGAGCATTTCGACCGCCTGGGTGACCGCGCGCAGGCGGTTGTTTTCCATGGCGCCCCGGGCGCGCTGCCAGGCGGCTTCTGCGGGCAGCGCGCCGCTGCGCAGCAGGGCTTGTGCGGCCATGGCGCAGCCGTTGTCGGCGTCGCGCTGGGCCAGCCAGCGCTCGAGCACCGCATCGGCCACATCGCGTCCCTGGCGTTCGTGCTCGATCAGCAGGCCGTAGCACTGCACCTCTCGGTCGTCGTTCATGCGAAACAGGGGCACTTCGCGACCGAAGGTGTCCCAGTCGCGTTGCTTGCCCAGCAGCAACAGCCAGTCGTTGCGCAGCCGGTCCTCGTAGTAGCTGCCGGCGTAACGGCGCAAAAAAGCGGTGATTTCGGGCTCGCTGGCCTGTTCCAGCCGGGCCGACAGCTCCCAGTACGCAGCCAGGGGTTCCAGCGGGTGGCCCTGCAGACGCGGCAGGGCGGCCGCCAGCGCGGCGGTGTCTTTGCGGTCGTAGGCGTCGCGCATCTCCAGCAGGGTGCGGTCTGCCCCCGATTGCGCCCATGCAACGCCTGTGCCCCCGGACCAGACGGCAGGCCCGGCCAGAAGCAGCAAAATCGTCAACAATCGGCGCAGCAACGTCGTCTTTCCCATCATGGGCCCATTATGGACAACAAACACCCCGATGCCCAGCCGGACCAGGCGCCACAGAAGGCGATTTGGCGCCGGCAACTGGTTGCCGAACGGGAGCGCCTGGAGGACCGGTTCGCCCGCAACGAGGCCCTGCAGCGCGTCATGCGCGTCTGGCTGGTCGACCGGCCCGATACCGTCATCGGCGCCTACTGGCCGATCAAGGGCGAGTTCGACCCCCTGCCGGCCCTGTTCCGCTGGCAGGAGGCCGGCATGGAGGCCGATGCGGCCGGGGCCATCCGGCGACGGCGGATCGGGCTGCCGGTGGTCAACAAGGTCGACAAGACGCTGACCTTCCACACCTGGTACCCGGGCTGTCCGATGGAGGAGGACGCCTACGGCATCCCCAAGCCCAAGGACACCGAGATCCTCCATCCGACCCTGCTGTTCGTGCCTTGCGTGGGCTACGGGCCCGGGGGCTACCGGCTGGGTTACGGCGGTGGCTTCTACGACCGCACCTTGGCGGCCCTGCAGCCCCGCCCCTACACGGTCGGTCTGGGGTACACCCATGGTTTCCTGCCCGACTTGGCGCCCGAGCCGCACGATGTGCCGCTGGACGCGATCCTCAACGACAACGGGGTGGTGTGGCCGCTGGCGTGAGGCGCGGTATCAGGGGTGCTCGGCCACGGCGTGCACCTTCTCGCGACGCAGCAGGTACAGGCCGCTGGCGACCACGATGGCGCCGCCCAGCAGCGTGTAGCGGTCGGGCAGCGCATGCCAGATCAGCCAGTCCAGCCCGATCGCCCAGGCCAGCGCCGTGTACTCGAACGGCGCCACCGCCGACGCCTGCCCGTGCCGGAACGCCTCGGTGATGGCCAGCTGTCCGCCGAAACCGGTGAGCGCCAGGGCCAGCAGCAGCCACAGGTCGTCCGGTGAAACGGCCACCCACTGCGGGGCGGCCAGCGCGCCGGCGCCGACCGACAGCAGCACCATCACCCACAGCACCAGGCTCTCGCTCGAATCGGTTCGGCTGAGCAGTCGCCCGGCAATGGCCGATGCGGCGTAGCAGGCCGCGGCCCCGAGCACGGCCAGTCCGGCCCAGCTCGCGAAACCCTCCACGCTCGGGCGCAGGGCCACGACCACCCCGATCAGCCCCAGCGCGATGGCGCTCCAGTGGGTGCGGCTGACCCGCTCGCCCAGGAAGGGCATGGACAGCAGCGTGATCAGCAGCGGGGCGATGAAGAACAGCGTGTAGGCGTTGGACAGCGGCAGGCCCCGCACGCCGTAGGTGAATAGCGACAGCATGCCGATGGACAGCGCACCACGCAGCAGGTGCAGCGGCCAGCGCACGCGCCACAGCGTGTGCCAGGCCCCGCGCCACAGGACATAGACGAACACCAGGGGCAGGGCCGTGATGCCGCGCAGCGCAGCGATCTGCAGCGCCGGGTAGCGCGCCGAGAGCAGCTTGAGCACCACGTCCATGAGGGCGAAGAAGCCCACCGCGATCAGCATGGCTACTATGCTGCGCAGGTTGCCGGCGTGGCCCCCGAGGCCGGGCCGTGGCGGGATGGTGCGAATTGGGCCCCGGTAGGGCCGAAGACGGAAGAAACGCATGTTGCGGCTATTGTCGCCGTGGCGCGCCGGGCCCGTGCGCCGGATAATGCCGCTGCATGGCCCGACCCAAATCCGCGAACCACGAACTCCGGCGCGACGAGATCCTCGATGTCGCCGCCGCCAGCTTTGCCCGCCAGAGCTATCCCGCGACCAGCATGAACGACATCGCTGCGGCCTGCGGCACCAGCAAGGCCCGGCTCTACCACTACTACGAGAGCAAGGACGCCATCCTGTTCGACCTGCTCGACCGCCACACCCAGCGCCTGCTGGCCCTGATCGGCGAGGCCGAGGCGCGCGCGCAGCGCAGGAACCTGAGCGAACGCGCCGCCATGCACGAACTCGTGCGATCCTTCCTGAAGGAGTACGAGCACTCCGCGACCCGCCACATCGCGTTGGTCAGTGACGTCAAGTTCCTGCCCGAGGCGCAGCGCCAGCTCGTTCTGGACCGCCAGCGCGACGTGGTGGCCGCCTTCACGCGCTTCCTGCGCCGCGCCTACCCCGAGCGGGTGACGCCGACCAACCAGACCGCCGTGACGATGATGCTGTTCGGCATGATCAACTGGACCTTCACCTGGCTGCGCCCGGGCGGCCCCATGAGCTACCCGGCCTTTGCCGAGGAGGTGGTGGCCATGCTGGAAGGTGGCCTGGGCGGTCAGCCGGGCTAAGAAATTCAACAATTCGTAATTTGTTTCGTTTAGGTAAAATATCTGTTTTTGCCTTTCCCCCTACCGGAGACCCTCCCATGAGCAAAGCCTTCGCCTCCCAGGCCGACCTGCAGGACAAGAAGATCACCTTCGAGCAGCTCAGCGCGCACTGCTGGGCCTACACCGCCGAAGGCGACCCGAACTCGGGCGTCATCATCGGCGACCAGTTCATCATGGTGTCCGACGCCACCGCCACGCCGGCCATGGCCCAGGACCTGATCGCCAAGATCCGCACCGTCTCCGACAAGCCGATCAAGTACGTGCTGCTGACGCACTACCACGCCGTGCGCGTGCTGGGCGCCAGCGCCTATGCCGCCGAGGGCGCCACCGAGATCATCGCCAGCCGTGGCACCTACGAGCTGATCGTGGAGCGTGGCGCGCAGGACATGCAGAGCGAGATGGAGCGCTTCCCGCGTCTGTTCCGGGGTGCCGACAGCGTGCCCGGCCTGACCTGGCCCACCCTGGTCATCGGTGACGGCCAGCCCGGCCGCCAGGGCACGCTGGAGGTGGACCTGGGCGGTGTCAAGGTGCAGATCTGGCACCCGGGCGCGGGCCACACCCGGGGCGACACCATCGCCTGGGTCGAGGACGAGAAGGTGCTCTTCAGCGGCGACCTGGTCGAGTACGAGGCCGGTGTCTACACCGGCGACGCCCAGCTGGAGGAGTGGCCCGCCACCCTCGAAGCGCTGCGCGCCCTCAACGCCGAGTTCATCGTGCCGGGTCGTGGCGAAGCCATGAAAGGCAACGCCAACGTCAACAAGGCGCTGGACTACACGAAGCGCTGGGTCACCACCCTGTTCCAGGCCGGCAAGGAGGCCGTGGCCCAGAAGATGGATCTCAAGGCCGCGATGGCGCACGCCCGCAAGAGCATGGACCCGGTGTTCGGCCATGTGTTCATCTACGAGCACTGTCTGCCCTTCGACGTGAGCCGCGCCTACGACGAGGCCAGCGGCATCAAGAACCCGCGCATCTGGACCGCCGAGCGCGACAAGGAAATGTGGACCGCCCTGCAGGACTGAGCCATGGCGCGTGCCGACGAATGGACCGTCGTGCACGTGCATCCCGGTGCGCCGGCCAAGCCGGTCACAGGGGCGCCCTGCAACGGCTGCGGGGTGTGCTGCTTGGCAGAGCCCTGTCCGATGGGGATCCTGCTGTCAGGCCGGCGCCGGGGCCCCTGCGTGGCCCTGCGCTGGGACGCGCCCCGGCAGCGCTACGTCTGTGCCATGGTGACCGATCCGGCCGCTGTGCTGCCCGGTGGCCGTGCCCTGTCCTGGATGTCCCCGCTGTGGTCGCGGCTGGCGCGGCGCTGGATCGCCGCCGGCCGTGGCTGCGATGCCGCATTCGAGCTGGGCAGGGATGACATAGATCAAGCCTGAGCGATTTGGGGGTGTCCCAGGCTCGCCAGCGCTCAGCGACGTGACTATCATCGATTGGTCATATACGGATTGATAGGTGCGCGATGAACTGGACCGCATGGATCGAATCGCTGGGAGAGCCCGCCTTGCTGGCGCTGGGGGGGCTCGTCATGGGGCTGGGTTTCGGCTTTTTCGGGCAGCGCTCGAAGTTCTGCCTGCGCGCGGCCGTGATCGAGTTCTGGCACCGCAAGTTCGGCGACAAGCTGGCGGTCTGGCTGCTGGCCTTCTCCACCGCCGTGGTCGTGGTGCAGGTGCTGAGCCTGTCGGGGCAGCTCGATGTCTCGAGCGCGCGCCAGCTCGCCACCACCGGCAGTCTGTCGGGGGCGCTGATCGGCGGACTGCTGTTCGGTCTGGGCATGGTGATGACGCGCGGCTGTGCCAGCCGCCTGCTCGTGCTGTCGGCCAACGGCAACCTGCGTGCCCTGCTGTCCGGCCTGGTGTTCGCGGTGGCCGCCCAGGCCACGCTGGGCGGTGTGCTGGCGCCATGGCGCCAGGCCATCAGCGCCTGGTGGGTGGTGGAGGGGGGCAGCACACGCAACCTGCTGGCCATCCTGGGGGCCGGGCCACAGGTCGGGCTGGTGTTCGGCCTGATCTGGATGGCTGCGGCCCTGTATTTCGCGGTGCGCAGCGGCTGGGGTTTCTGGAAGTGGTTCGGCGGCATGGCCACCGGGTTGACGGTGGCCGGTGGGTGGTATTTCACCTACCAGGTGATGTCGCATTCCTTCGAGATGGTCCAGATCCAGGGGCTGACCTTCAGCGGTCCGTCGTCGGAATGGCTCATGCTCGTGCTGCACGATCCCGACAGCCCATGGACCTTCGGGCTGGGCCTGATGCCGGGCGTGTTCCTGGGCTCCCTGATCGGCGCCCTGGTGGGCCGGGAATGGAAGCTGGAAGGTTTTGGCGGTGGCTACACCATGCCGCGCTACATCCTGGGCGCGGTGCTGATGGGCTTCGGCTCCATGCTGGCCGGTGGCTGTGCCGTGGGCGCGGGCATGACCGGTGGGGCCATTTTTGCCGTCACCGCCTGGCTCACCCTGGTCGGCATGTGGGTCGGCGGGGGACTGGCCGATCTGGTGCTGGACCGTCCGGGACACCACATGGGCGCTTCACCGCACCCGGTGCACCAGCCCCAGGGGGCTTCGGGCACGGCGCCCTGAGTCCCGTTGCGGCTAGCGCATCCAGACCAGCCCGCCCACCAGTCCGACCAGCAGCGCCAGCCCGGCCAGACCCAGCCACCGTGTGCGCCAGCGCAGCAGGTCGACGGCCTGAACCAGCCGCGCATTTTGCTCAGCCAGTTCGGCCACGGTCGCGGTCAGCTGGGTCAGATCGGCTTCGGTCTGTCGCTGCGCCTGCTCCAGCGCCTGGCAGCGGGCCTGAAGGGCTTCGGGAGAGGCGGGCGCTGCCGTGTCACCGGCGGGGTTGGAGGGGGACGCAGCACCTTGCCGCTTCTGGCGGTCGAGCAGGCGGCGCGCACCCTTGAGCACCGTGGGGGCGTGCTCGATGACATCGCCCCACGGAATCACCTTGAGGGCGGTCAACCAGGGAAGGGCCATGGCGGGGTCCTCGCTTCGTGGTTCATGGCCTGCAAGCATAGCCCGAAGTGGTCGCGCCGGCATGGCGGGGCGGGTTGACCTTGCGGGCCGCTCCATTTGTGGCTAAAATACTGGGTTCGGTGGAAATTCGTTCGCCGAAACACGTTATCAGAGGTTCATATGTACGCGGTCATAAAAACCGGCGGCAAGCAGTATCGCGTTGCCGTTGGCGAAAAACTTAAAGTAGAACAGATTGCTGCGGATGTGGGTCAAGAGATCGTGATCGACCAGGTGCTGGCCGTTGGCAACGGCGACAGCATCAAGGTGGGCACGCCCTTGGTCTCCGGCGCAACGGTCACGGCCACCGTGGTCTCTCACGGTCGTGGCGACAAGGTCCGCATCTTCAAGATGCGCCGTCGCAAGCACTACCAGAAGCGCCAGGGGCATCGTCAGAATTTCACCGAGCTGCAGATCGGCTCGATCAACGGCTAAGGAGCAAGGCACCATGGCACAGAAAAAAGGCGGCGGCTCCACGCGCAACGGCCGCGACTCCAAGCCCAAGATGCTGGGCGTGAAGGTGTTCGGCGGCCAGGATGTTTCGGCAGGCGCCATCATCGTGCGTCAGCGTGGCACCAAGTTCCACCCCGGCACCAACGTCGGCGTGGGCAAGGACCACACCATCTTCGCCACGGTCGACGGCAAGGTCAGCTTCGCCGTCAAGGGTGCGTTGAACCGCAAGGTCGTCAACGTCACGCCGGCGTAATCTCTCTTCTGTGGCGGTGCCGGCTGGCCCGCCCGGAATCGCAAGGGCCCGCGCTGCGGGCCTTTTGTGTTTATCCGATTCAAGGACAATGCAGCCATGAAATTCGTTGACGAAGCCTACATCGACGTGGCCGCCGGCGACGGCGGCAACGGCTGCGCGTCCTTCCGGCACGAGAAGTACAAGGAGTTCGGGGGCCCCGACGGCGGCGACGGCGGGCGCGGGGGCCATGTGTACGCGGTGGCCGACGAGAACCTCAACACCCTGGTCGACTACCGCTACTCGCGCCGTTTCGAGGCACAGCGCGGTGAGCATGGCAAGGGCTCCGACATGTTCGGCGCCAAGGGCGAGGACATCGTCCTGAAAATGCCGGTGGGCACCATCATCCGCAACGCCGAGACCGGCGAGGTGATGCACGAACTGCTGCAGCCTGGCGAGCAGATCCTGCTGGCCAAGGGGGGCGACGGCGGCTTCGGCAACCTGCGGTTCAAGAGTTCCATCAACCGGGCGCCGCGCCAGAAGACGCCGGGGCACCCGGGTGAGCGCTACAGCGTGCAGCTTGAGTTGAAGGTGCTGGCCGATGTGGGCCTGCTGGGCATGCCCAACGCCGGCAAGTCCACCTTCATTGCGGCCGTCTCCAACGCCCGGCCCAAGATCGCCGATTACCCCTTCACCACGCTGCACCCCAACCTGGGCGTGGTGCGTGTGGCCCCCGAGAAAAGCTTTGTGGTGGCCGATGTGCCGGGCCTGATCGAGGGCGCCTCCGAGGGTGCCGGCCTGGGGCACCAGTTTCTGCGCCACCTGCAGCGCACCCGGTTGCTGCTGCACGTGGTCGACATCGCGCCGTTCGACGAGGGCGTGGACCCGGTGGCGCAGGCGCGTGCCATCGTGGCCGAGCTCAAGAAGTACGATCCGGGCCTGCACGCCAAGCCGCGCTGGCTGGTGCTCAACAAGCTCGACATGGTGCCCGCCGAGGAGCGCGAGGCGCGCGTCAAGGACTTCGTGCGGCGTCTGCGTTTCAAGGGGCCGGTGTTCCAGATATCGGCGCTCACCCGCGAGGGCTGCGAGCCGCTGGTGCGCAAGATCTACGAGCACATCGCCGCCACGCGCGAGGCCGAGAAACCCCACGTGGAACTCGACCCCCGATTCGATGAGGCGCGGGGTGCAGAAAACGCACCCGCCGACGATCCCCGTTTTTCCCTCTGAGCCGACCATGACATCTGTTGCCGCGCCTGCCGTTGCCGCTCCCCAGTCTGCTCCCGCCGATGTGCTGCGCGGCGCCGGGCGGATCGTGGTCAAGGTGGGCTCCAGCCTGGTCACCAACGAAGGCCGGGGCCTGGACGAGGCCGCCATCGGGGAGTGGAGCGCCCAGCTCAGCGCCCTGGTCAAGCAGGGGCGGGAGGTCATCATGGTCAGCAGCGGCGCGGTGGCCGAAGGCATGAAGCGCCTGGGCTGGCGCGATCGCCCCAAGGAGATCAACGAGTTGCAGGCCGCCGCCGCCGTGGGGCAGATGGGGCTGGTGCAGATGTACGAGACCAAGCTGCGCGAAAACGGCATCGGCAGCGCGCAGGTGCTGCTCACGCACGCCGACCTGGCCGACCGCGAGCGCTATCTCAATGCGCGCTCGACCCTGCTGACCCTGCTGCGCCTGGGCGTGGTGCCGGTGATCAACGAAAACGACACGGTGGTCAACGACGAGATCAAGTTCGGCGACAACGACACCCTGGGCGCCCTGGTGGCCAACCTGGTGGTGGCCGATGCGCTGGTCATCCTGACCGACCAGAAGGGGCTCTACACGGCCGATCCGCGCAAGGACCCGCAGGCCCGTTTCGTCCATGTGGCGCGTGCGGGCGATCCGCAGCTCGAGGCCATGGCGGGCGGCGCGGGCAGCGGCATCGGCAAGGGCGGCATGATCACCAAGATCCTGGCGGCCAAGAGGGCCGCCGGCTCCGGCGCGTCCACCGTGATCGCCTGGGGCCGTGAGCCCGATGTGCTGCTTCGCCTGGCGGCGGGCGAGCCCATAGGCACCTGCCTGATCGCCGAAACGCCCAAGAACCAGGCCCGCAAGCGCTGGATGGCCGATCACCTGCAACTGCGTGGCGCGGTGGTGGTCGACGAGGGAGCCGTGGCCAAGATCGTGCAGGAGGGCAAGAGCCTGCTGCCCATCGGCATGACGGCTGTGGAGGGCGATTTTGTCCGGGGCGACGTCATTGCGATCCGCGATCCGCGCGGCGCCGAGGTGGCGCGGGGCCTGGCGAACTACGCCGCCAGCGAGGCACGCCTGCTGTGCCGCCGGGCATCGGCCGATTTCGAGCGGTTGCTGGGCTACAGCGCCGAGCCCGAGATGGTTCACCGTACCAACCTGGTGTTGACGCGCGGCTGATACCTTTTCGTCTTCACCCCCTCGGCGCCCCGTTCACCTTGGGCACGCGAGGCGCGTGGGCAGAGGCGGGCGGCCCGGACAGGCGGGCTCTGTCCCTGGCTCGCGGGCGTAAGTCATCGGCACGCCTCCGGGGCTGCGTCAACACCGTGAGGGCGTACCCGATCTTGTGGCCACCGCGAATCGGGACGGCGCCCACCTGCCCGAACCGCCCACCTCCGAAGTGATGCCCGAGTGCACGGGCAGGTACACCCTGGTATCCCTCACAGGTCGATGGTGGTGTCCCCGGGCGCAGTCCCGATTCGCGGTTGCCACAGAGAAGGCATACAAAGACCGATGTTGGCGAAACGGGGCAGGCGACTTGGTCGATTGGCCCGCGAGCCTGGGACGAAGCACGGGGATGCCGCCGTCGGCCTGCGCCACAGTTTTTACCGATGGACGGTGTTCTGAAAGCGAAGACGTATGAGGCCAGTCGCCGCGCCCCGGCGTCAGGGTTGCTGGGGGCGGCCCAGCCGCAGGTCGCGCAGCATCCGCGCCACGTTGCCGTTGGGTGTGGTGCCGTCGCACCAGGCGGCCCTGGCCAGCACATAGGCCGGGCGGGTGGCGTGGCCTTCAAGCAGGGGGCGCCATTCCGGTTTTTCGGCGTGTTGCCAGTTTCCCGGCGGTGTGGGGTTCCAGTGCGCGTAGGTCTTGACCTCGCCCGAGGCGCAGCGGACGCCTTCGTAGCGCGCGTTCAAGGCGCCGCTGCGGCTGGTGGCCACCATCACGTAGCGCACCACACCGTCTTCGCCCAGAGAGACGGTGGCCGGATCGATGCCGTAGCGCAGTTCGGACCGCACCGATACCTCGAACGGCTGCAGCCTGTCGAGGCTGAACACCGGGGGGGCGGGGATCTCGGCCTCTTTCCAGTCGGTGGGCAGGTCGCGCAGCATCTGCGCCTGTGCGGTTCCGAGCAGGCCCAGGAGCGCAGCCACCGCCCAGCGGCGTTGCCAGGGTGTCGGGTGTTTCATGCCTGCGACCCCCGGATGGTGTGCGCCGGGCTGGCCTGGGCCGGGTGGTCCGGGTCTGGGTCGAAGCTGGCGCCGGGCGGCAATTCCAGGTGGACAGGGATGTGCATGGCGCTGGGGCGGTGGATCTGGCCGTCGGCCTGGTGGGGGCGGGAGGCCCGCGCATTGCCGCGCAGGTAGCGGTTGCGGTTATCCTGGCGGGGCAGGTAGCGGGCCAGCTCCGTCAGGGCCATCTCGTAGACGCCGCGCTTGAATTCGACCACGACGTCCAGCGGAACCCAGTAGTCGTTCCAGCGCCAGGCGTCGAATTCGGGGTGGTTGGTCGCGCGCAGGTTGAGGTTCCAGTCGCCGCTGATGAGCCGCAGCAGGTACCAGATCTGTTTCTGGCCCTTGTAGTGGCCGCGTGCATCGCGGCGGATGTAGCGGTCTGGCACTTCATAGCGCAACCAGTCTCGTGTGCGGGCCACGATGCTCACGTGTTCGGGCAGCAGCCCCACTTCCTCGTGCAGTTCGCGGTACATGGCCTGCTCGGGGGTTTCGCCCCGGTCGATGCCGCCTTGCGGAAACTGCCAGGAGTGGGTGCGGATGCGCTTGCCCCAGAACACCTGGTTTTTCTGGTTGAGCAGAATGATGCCGACATTGGGCCTGAAGCCTTCTCTGTCAAGCATAATCAACCCCAAATTTTTAAACTGTCTCGATTATGCATCGTAGGCGCGCGCTTGAGTAGCGGTTCACGGGGTGCCATCGCCCGGTGAAAGCCCAAATCGCGCTGTCCACGGGCAAGGTCGTTCGAACCCGCCCCATGAAAGCCTCCCAATTCTTTGTCTCCACCCTCAAGGAAGCCCCGGCCGATGCCGAGGTGGTGAGCCACCAGCTGATGATGCGCGCCGGCATGATCAAGAAACTCGGCGCCGGCATCTACACCTACATGCCCATGGGGTTGCGGGTGATCCAGAAGGTGGAGCGGATCGTGCGCGAGGAAATGAACCGCGCCGGTGCCGTCGAGCTCACGATGCCGGTGGTGCAGCCGGCCGAACTGTGGCAGGAGACCGGGCGCTTCGACAAGATGGGCCCAGAACTGTTGCGCATCCAGGACCGGCACGGACGCGATTTCGTGGTGCAGCCCACCAGCGAGGAGGTGGTGACCGACATCGCGCGCCAGGAACTGCGCAGCTACAAGCAGCTGCCGAAGAATTTCTACCAGATTCAGACCAAGTTCCGTGACGAGCGCCGCCCGCGCTTCGGCCTGATGCGTGGTCGTGAGTTCATCATGAAGGACGCGTACAGCTTCGACCGCAGCGCCGAGGCCGCGCAGGCCAGCTACCAGGTGATGGCGGCGGCCTACCGCCGCATCTTCGACCGCTTCGGCCTGACCTACCGTGCCGTGGCCGCCGACAGCGGCGCCATCGGCGGCGACCTGAGCGAGGAGTTCCAGGTGATCGCCGCCACCGGTGAGGACGCGATTGTCTACTGCCCCAGCAGCGACTACGCCGCCAACATCGAGAAGGCCGAGGCGCTGGCGCCGCAGGGTCCGCGCCCGGCCGCCAGCCACCCGCTCACCAAGACCCCCACGCCGGGCAAGAGCACCTGCGCCCAGGTGGCCGAGCTGCTGGGCGTGCCGCTGTCCACCACGGTCAAGTCCATCGTGCTGGCCACCGACGAGATCAACGAGCGCGACGAGGTGGTCAAGAGCACGGTCTGGCTGCTGCTGCTGCGCGGCGACCACGACATGAACGAGGTCAAGGTGGGCAAGCTGCCGGGCCTGGACCTGGGCTTCCGTTTTGCCACCGAGGCCGAGATCGTGGCCCACTTCGGCTGCAAGCCCGGCTACCTGGGGCCGGTGGGCATGAAGCAGCCGGTGAACATCGTTGCCGACCGCGAGGTGGCCGTGATGGCCGACTGGGTCTGCGGCGCCAACGAGGTCGATTTCCACCTGACCGGCGTGAACTGGGGCCGCGACCTGCCCGAGCCGGACCTGGTGGCCGACATCCGCAACATCGTCGCCGGCGACCCCTCGCCCGACGGCAAGGGTGTGCTGGCGATCGAGCGCGGCATCGAGGTGGGCCACGTGTTCTACCTGGGCACCAAGTACAGCCGGGCCATGAACGCCACCTTCCTCGACGAGGACGGCAAGCCCAAGCCCTTCGAGATGGGTTGCTACGGTATCGGCATCACGCGCCTGCCGGCGGCGGCCATCGAGCAGAACCACGACGCGCGCGGCATCGTCTGGCCCGACGCGATCGCACCCTTCACCGTGGTGATCTGTCCCATCGGCATGGACCGCAGCGAGGCCGTGCGCGAGGCCGCCGAGCGCCTGCACGACGCCTTGGCCGCGCAGGGTGTGGACGTGATCCTCGACGACCGGGGCGAGCGCCCGGGCGCGATGTTCGCCGATTGGGAGCTGATCGGTGTGCCGCACCGCGTCACCATCGGCGACAAGGGCCTCAAGGACGGCGTGGTGGAGTACCAGCACCGGCGCGATGCCGAGGCCACGAAGCTGCCGGTCGAGGCCGTCGCGGACCTGCTGCGGGAGCGGCTGGGAGGCTGAGGCCCACCAATGGCCGACGCACCGACCCGACGGCAGGGCCTGCTCCGGCTGGTGCAGGCCGGGGCCTTGCTGGCCCTGCCTTGGGGCTGGACGGCGCGCGCGCATGCGGGCGGGCAGATCGAGGAGCCGCTGGCCGATTCGGTGCGTCTGGCGTTGCGGGCGGCGGTGGAATACGCGGCCCCGCCCGAGCCCGAGTTCATGAGCACCGAGGCCCGGCTGGCCTATCTGCGCTGGCTGGGTGCGTTGAGCCCGCGGCTGCAGCGCCGCAAGCCCGAACTGCAGGAGCGCGTCGATTTCCTCAAGACGGTCTGGTACGAGAGCACGCGCGCCGGCCTGGACACCTCGCTGGTGCTGGGCCTGATCCAGGTGGAAAGCGCGTTCCGAAAGTTTGCAATCTCGCGCGTGGGTGCGCGCGGCTACATGCAGATCATGCCGTTCTGGGCCCGGCTCATCGGCGACGGCGACGACGGCAAGCTGTTCCACATGCAGACCAACATCCGCTTCGGCTGCGTGATCCTGCGCCATTACCTGGACATGGAAAAGGGCGACCTGTTCCTGGCGCTGGGGCGCTACAACGGCAGCCGGGGACGCACGGAATACCCGAACGCGGTGTTTGCGGCCCAGCGGAACTGGCGGGTGGCGTGAGGCGTTAGGGGAAATACCCGCTTGCACTAACCTTACAATTTCATAAAAATGACCCTGGTATCAAAAGGGTAAGTCGCGAGGGGAGGAGGGTGCTGGTCAACCAGGTGGGTCTGGCCCGGCTGGGTTTCCCTGGGCTGCCCGAACCGTCCGTTCCAACCAACACGCCCTTCATGACAGATCCCATCTCTTTCGATCCCCAGGACGGGCAGGACTCCGTGCCGGGTTGGTCGGACAGTGTGCTCCTCGCAGGCACGGTGGAGGAGCGTCTGGAGGCCATGCACTACGAGCGCCAGCGCGAGCACGTGGCGCTGGACCACCACGCCATCGTGAGCGTGGCCGATGCCCAGGGAACCATCACCTACGTCAACGACCGGTTCTGCGAGGTCAGCGGCTACCGCCGCGACGAGCTGCTGGGGCAGAACCACCGCATCGTGAAGTCGGGCGAACATGGGCCCGCGTTTTACCAGGAGATGTGGGACACGGTCACACAGGGGCGTATCTGGAAAGGCGAAATCAGCAACCGACGCAAGGACGGTTCCCTGTACTGGGTGGAGGCCACGATCACGCCCTTCATGGACACTGCCGGACTGCCGTACCAGTACATCTCGATCCGCACCGACATCACGCACGTGAAAGCCGTGGAGCAGTCGCTGCGCACGCAGCGCGACCTGCAGCGCATGATCAGCACCGTGGCGGTCCGGCTGATGGGCACATCGGCCCGCCAGATGGACGAAGCCATCTTGGCCGCCCTGCGCGACAGCGGCGAGGCACTGGGGGCCGACCGGGCCTACCTTTTCCTGCACGACGACGATGGCGCGAGCATGTCTTGCGCACACGAATGGTGTGCCCCGCAGGTGGCGGCGCAGATCGATCGGAAGCAGGAGATTCCGCTGGAGCACATGCCGTGGTGGAACCGGGAGATCGCCCGCAGCGGCTGCCTGTCGATACCCGATGTGGCCCAGTTGCCCCCGGAGGCGGCCCACGAGCAAGCCATTTTCACGGCGCAGGGGATACGGTCCCTGTGCGGCTTGCCCTTGCAGCGCGATGGGCAGACCTTCGGCTTCATCTGCTACGACATCGTCCGCAGGGGCCATCCCGGACTGGTGCAGGACGCCGACCTGCTGCGGGTGATGGCCGATGTCTTCGGCAGCGCCCTGGAGCGTCAGCGCACCGAGCGAGCGCTCTGGAGCAGCGAGCGCAAGTACCGCACGCTGGCCGAGAACATCCCGGGCATGGTGTACCGGGGCGACCCGGACTGGCGGGTCGAATACCTTTCGAATGCCGAGGCGATCTGTGGCTACACCAGCGCGGAGCTGCAGGCCATGGACGGGGGGTGGCTGGGCGTCGTTCACCCCGATGACCGCGGCCGCGTCATCGAGGAGGGCGCCGAGAAGCGCCACAGCCCGACCTCCATCGTTCAGCAGTACCGGATCGTTCACAAAAGCGGGGAGATCCGCTGGGTCAGCGACCACAAGCGCTCGGTGTTCGACGAGCGCGGATGGTTCTGCGGCGTCGACGGCATCGTCTTCGATGTGACCGACATCAAGCGCATGGAGCGCGATGCCGAGGCCCACAAGGAAAGGCTGCGCCGCGGGCAGCTCTACGCCAACATCGGCACCTGGGAATGGAACATCCAGACCGGCGAACTGTTCTGGACCGAGCGCATCGCGCCGCTGTTCGGCTACCCCGAGGGGGATCTGGAGACCTCGTACGAGAACTTCATCCTTGCCGTGCATCCGGACGACCGCCAGGCGGTGACGGAGGCGGTCCGGGCCAGCGTCGAGGACGACGCCCTCTACGAGATCGAGCACCGCGTGGTCTGGCCCGATGGCACGGTGCGCTGGCTGCTGGAGCGCGGTGCCGCCATTCGCGACGCCGACGGTCGGCCGATGCACATGCTCGGGGTGGTCCAGGACATCGACGACCGCAAGCGCGCCGAACTCGCGCTGGCCGAGCGCACCCGCCAGCTGACGGAGGCGCAGAGCCTGGCCAGCCTGGGCAACTGGAGCGCGGACCTCGAAACCGGCGAGCTGGGCTGGTCGGACGAGATCTACCGCATCTTCGGCCACGAGCCGGGCAGCTTCCAGCCCAGCGTGGAAGCCTTCCATGCGGCCGTGCACCCGGACGATCGGGCGCGGGTGTTGGAGAGCGAGCGCCAGGCGCAGCGCACCGGACGGCACGACGTGGTGCACCGCATTGTCCGGCCGGACGGCACCGTGCGTCACGTGCACGAGCTGGCACAGGCCCAGCGCGGCCCCGACGGCGCGCTCCTGCGCATGACCGGCACGGTGCAGGACATCACCGAACAGGTGCAGACCGAGCAGGCCCTGCGGGCCGCGCGCGACGAGGCCGAGCGCGCCAACCAGGCCAAGTCGGAGTTCCTCTCCAGCATGAGCCACGAACTGCGCACGCCGCTCAACGCCATCCTGGGCTTCGGTCAGTTGCTGGAGCAGGACAGCGAACTCTCCGAGGACCACCGCGACGACGTGCAGGAGATCATGAAGGCGAGCCGGCATCTGCTGGGGCTCATCAACGAGGTGCTGGACCTGGCCAAGGTGGAGTCGGGCAAGATCGTGCTGTCTCTGGAAACCGTCGAACTGGCGCCCCTGGTGCAGGATTGCCTGGCCTTGGTGCAGCCGATGGCCGACCAGCGGGGCATCCATCTCGTGGTGGACGACCCCGATGGGTGGCGTGTGCGGGCCGACAGCACCCGCTTGCGGCAGGTGCTGCTCAACCTGATGTCGAACGCGATCAAGTACAACCGGGACGGCGGGGCCGTGCGCCTGCAGGTCGAGCCCGCCGGTGCCTCGCGGGTGCGGGTCTGGGTGCGCGACACCGGACCCGGCATTGCGCCAGAGCGACTGGGCGAACTGTTCCAGCCGTTCCAGCGACTGGGTGCCGAAAACACCGAGATCGAGGGCACAGGCATCGGGCTGACCATCACGCGGCGCCTGGTCGAGCTGATGCATGGCAGCCTGGGCGTGGAAAGCGAAGTGGGCGTGGGCAGCGGTTTCTGGTTTGAACTCCCGCTGCCGTCCGACCAGGTGCCGTTGGAACTGCCCGATGTGCTGGAGGATGCCGAGGCGGATGCGCCGGAAGGCGCAACGGCTGCGGTGGCCCAGCAGCGCAGTCGCCTGCTGCTCTACATCGACGACATTCCCTCGAACCTGCGCCTGATCGGTCGCATGCTGGAGCAGCGCCCAGATTGCCGCCTCCTGACGGCGCACCTGCCCGGACTGGGGCTGGAACTGGCGATGGCGCACCGTCCCGACCTGATCCTGCTCGACATCAACATGCCCGACATGAACGGTCATCAGGTGCTCAAGGTGATCCAGGCCGATCCGAACCTGCGTGACATCCCGGTGGTGGCCGTGACCGCCAACGCCATGCCGCACGATGTCGAGCGGGGCCGGGCGGCCGGGTTTGCGGACTACCTCACCAAGCCGCTGGATGTGCAGCGGTTTTTCCGGGTGATTGATGCGTGCCTGACACAGCGGCCCGGTGCAGGTGCGCCCTGATGGCGTCCTGCCTCTAGAATGGCGATGCTCACCCGAGGGAGAGCAGCCTTTCCCATTCAATAACGGAGAAACTCGACATGGCAACTGCCAAGAAAGCCGCGCCGGCCAAGGCCGCCAAGACCCCCAGCAAGAAACCTGCTGCCAAGGCGCCCGCCAAGGCCGCGAGCAAGCCGGCTGCCCCTGCCGCCGCCGCGACCGTCAAGCCCCTGAAGGAACTCTTCAGCAAGTCCAGCCTGATCGCGCACGTGGCGGCGCAGGCGGGTGTCGAGCCCAAGGCCGCCAAGGCCGTGCTGGGTGCGTTGGACGCCACCATCCTGGGTTCGGTCAACAAGAAGGGTGCGGGCGAGTTCACGCTGCCGGGCCTGCTCAAGATCGGCGTGCAGAAGGTGCCGGCCAAGAAGGCACGCAAAGGCATCGACCCCTTCACCAAGCAGGAGCGCATGTTCGCTGCCAAGCCGGCTTCGGTGAAGATCAAGGTGCGCGCGCTCAAGAAGCTCAAGGACGCCGCGCTGTAAGTCCTGTTCGGCGTTGCCGGGGTTGATGCACCGCACGGGCATGAGCATCCGGCACCCTCCGATGGCCGTTGCCCTGGCCGCCCTGCTGTCGCTGGCGGTGGCCATGGGCATCGGCCGTTTTGCTTTCACCCCCCTGCTGCCAATGATGTTGCACGATGGGGTGATTGCGTTGCCGGCGGCCAGTTGGCTCGCCACGGCCAACTATTTCGGCTACTGGATCGGCGCCATCGCCTGTGCCCTGCAGCCCTGGCTGTGGCGGCGTCTGGGCTGGTCTGCGCCTGAGCCGACGGCCGTGGTGCGCCTGGGGCTGGTTGCGACCGTTCTGCTCACTCTTGGCATGGTGCTGCCGTGGCCCGCCGTCTGGCCCTGGTGGCGTTTTCTGGCCGGCGTGGCCAGTGCCCTGGTTTTTGTCTATTCCTCGGGCTGGTGCCTGGCGAGGCTCGCCGTTCTGGGCGCGCCGGCGCTGGGCGGTGTCATGTTCGTGGGGCCCGGCCTGGGCATCGCCCTCAGTGGCCTGGTGGCCAGCGGCATGGTGACGCTGGGCGGAAGTGCAGCCATTGGGTGGCTGGTCTTCGGTGTGCTGGCGGCCGGTTTGTCCGCGCTGGCCTGGCCCCATTTGCGGGGTGCCGTTCCAGCCCCTGCGGTTCCAGATCGCGTGGCCGGTGGCGCCAGCGGTGGCGCGGCAACGGGGGCTTTCGTTCTGGCCTATGGCCTGGCCGGTTTCGGATACATCATCACAGCCACCTTTTTGCCTGTGATCGCCCGTGCAGCGCTGCCGGGATCGGTCTGGCTCGACCTGTTCTGGCCCCTGTTCGGCCTGGGGGTGTCGCTCGGCGCACTGCTGACCATTCGCCTGCCCGTGCGCTGGGACCGGCGCCACCTGCTGGTGGTCTGCTACGGTATGCAGGCGCTGGCGGTGCTGCTGAGCGTGTGGTGGCCCACGCTGGCCGGGTTTGCGCTGGGCAGCCTGTTGCTGGGCCTGCCGTTCACGGCCATCACGCTGTTCGTGGTGCAGGAGGTGCGCCGTCTGTACCCGGCGTCTGCGCCGGCCTTCATCGGCCTGCTCACGGCCGCCTATGGCCTGGGGCAGATCGTCGGCCCACCGCTGGCGGCGCTGCTGCTGACGCGCAGCGACAGCAACGCCGCCGGGTTTGATGCGGCGTTGCAGATCGCTTCGGCGGCGCTGCTGATCGGTGGCTGGCTGTTCGGCTGGCTGGCGCGCCGGCACCCGATGCCGGGCGTGAAGGCGCGCTGACGCTGATCAGGATCGCTGCCGGGCCATCTCGGCCTCGTAACGGGCCTTGTTCTCGTCGTTGGGCGGGTACAGGCCGGGCAGCGGCACGCCTTGGTTGACCTGCTCCATGATCCAGCCTTCCAGCCGTTCCTGTTCGGGGGCGAGCTGGAGGACTTCGTCGAGCAGGCCGGCGGGGATCAGCACCGCGCCGTCGTCGTCGGCCACCAGCACGTCGCCCGGGAACACCGCCACGCCGCCGCAGGCGATGGGCTGCTGCCAGCCGACGAAGGTCAGGCCCGCGACCGAGGCCGGTGCCGCCACCCCGTTGCACCACACGGGCAGCTGGGTGCCGAGCACGCCGGCCTTGTCGCGCACGACGCCATCGGTCACGAGGGCTGTGATGCCACGCTTTTGCATGCGCGCGCAGAGGATGTCGCCGAAGATGCCGGCATCCTGCACGCCCAGGGCGTCGGCCACGGCGATGCAGCCCGGGGGCATGGCCTCGATGGCGGCGCGGGTGGAGATGGGCGCACCCCAGGACGCCGGTGTGGCGAGGTCTTCGCGCGCCGGGACGAAGCGCAGGGTGAAGACGCGCCCCACCAGGCGCGGCTGGCCCTCGCGCAGCGGACGCGCGCCGCGCAGCCAGACGTTGCGCAGGCCCTTCTTGAGCAGGATGGTGGTGAGCGTGGCGGTGGTGACCTGGGACAGGGTCTCGACCACGTGGGGGTCGAGGTGCATATCGATGGTGGGGTCGTTCGGGGTCATGTTGTCTCCGGTCAATGGGTGGTGGGGTCAGCCAAGTTCGGCCAGGCGCCGAGCCTGGCGACGCGTGAGGCGTTCGATGTCGGCGATGTCCTGCGCCGAGAGCTTGGGCCCCGGCTTGCGTACGGCCTCGGAGGCGATGACACCGCGCTTCATGAGGATGTGCTTGCGCACCGCGAGGCCGATGCCGGCCTGCTGTTCGTAGCGGGCCAGCGGCAGGTAGGCGTCGAACAGGTCGTGGGCGCGCTCGACGTCGCCGCGCGCATGGGCCGCGCAGACGTCGACCATCATCTCGGGCCAGGCGAAACCGGTCATGGCACCGTCGGCGCCGCGCGTCAGTTCTTCGGGAAGGAACAGGCCGCCGCCGTTGCCGGTGAGGATGGAGATGCGGCGCAGTTCGCCACGCGCCTCGGCGGCGCGGATGGCCGACAGCTTGGCCAGCCCGGGGCTGTCCTCGTGCTTGAGCATCACGCAGGTCGGCGAATGCTTCAGGATCTTCAGGATCACGCCAGTGGACATCTGCACGCCGGTGGCGACCGGGTGGTCCTGCAGCACCCAGGGCACGTCGGGGCCGAGGGTTTCGTTGACCATGTCGAAGTAGGCGCCGATCTGGTCGTCGGTGCGCACGGTCGACGGCGGCGCCACCATCACGCCCGAGGCGCCGAGGTCCATCACGCTTTGCGTGAGTTCCTTCATGGGCGCGAAGCCCGGCGCGGAGGCGCCGACCACCACCGGCACGCGGCCGTTGACGCGCGTGAGCACCTGCCGGACGAAGGTGCGGGACTCCTCCATAGTGAGCTTGGGCGCTTCGCCCATGATGCCGAGCACGGTCAAGCCGGTGACGCCTTTTTCCAGGCAGAAGTCGACCATGCGGTCGGTGCTGGCGAGGTCGAGCGCGCCGCTGTCGGTGAAGGGGGTGACGGCGATCAGGTAGACGCCGCGGGCGGAGGGGTCGAGTGTGTTCATGGGATGCAGGGAAACATGGCGGCGGCCAGTTTAAGCGCTCTCGGCGCCGCCGGGTGGCGCACTCCGGACAGCCGCGACTTGTTCAGGGATCGAGCGGCAGCGCGCTGGTGGCCTTGACCTCGTCGAGGCAGACACTGGAGCGCACGCCGTTGACGCCAGGCAGCTGCATGAGGGTGCCGAGCAGGAAGTCCGACAGGGCCTTGAGGTCGCGCGCCACGACCTTGAGCACGTAGTCGAAGTCGCCGGTGACGGCGTAGCACTCCTGCACCTGGGCCATGTCGGCCACGAGGCCGCGGAACTTGACGATGTCGCGCATGTGGCCGCGCTCCATGGTCACGTGCACGAAGGCCAGCACGCCCAGCCCCACGCGCACGGCGTCGAGGCGGGCCTCGTAGCGGCGGATCAGGCCGCGCTCTTCCAGGCGCCGGTGGCGCCGGTTGCACTGTGCGGGCGAGAGGTGCACCGCTTCGGCGAGTTCGAGGTTGGAGGCGCGGCCGTGCGCCTGCAGGTGGGTGAGGATGCGGCGGTCGATCGGATCCAAGGCGGCGTCATGCAATTTAATTTCTCCTTTTGAAATGAATGTGATGAATGATTGTGCGCATCATGGTTTGTCCGGTGGTGTTTTGCAAGCCCATTGCGCCGGTGTTGCCATACAGTTTCGGTTTTCATTCATGCTGTGACGCGGCACAGGGCCGCATCGGAAAGGAGCGCTCGCATGGCCGATCTGTTCGACAACCCCATGGGTCTGTGCGGTTTCGAGTTCGTGGAGTTCGCCTCGCCCACGCCGAATGTGCTGGAGCCGCTGTTCGAGAAAATGGGCTTCACGCTGGTGGCCCGCCACCGCTCCAAGGATGTGCTGCTGTACCGCCAGGGCGGCATCAATTTCATCGTCAACCGCGAACCGCGCAGCGTGGCGGGTTACTTCGCGGCCGAGCACGGGCCCAGCGCCTGCGGCCTGGCCTTCCGTGTGCGCGATGCCCACAAGGCCTATGCACGCGCGCTGGAACTGGGCGTGCAGCCGATCGAGATCCCCACCGGCCCCATGGAGCTGCGCCTGCCCGCCATCAAGGGCATCGGTGGCGCGCCGCTGTACCTGATCGATCGCTTCGAGGACGGCAAGAGCATCTACGACATCGACTTCGAATTCCTGCCCGGCTTCGCGGACCCCGCCAGCCGCCACCCGGTGGGCCACGGCTTCAGGCTCATCGACCACCTCACGCACAACGTCTACCGCGGCCGCATGGCGTTCTGGGGCGGTTTCTACGAGCGCATCTTCAATTTCCGCGAGATCCGCTACTTCGACATCCAGGGCGAGTACACGGGCCTGACCAGCCGTGCCATGACCGCACCCGACGGCCTGATCCGCATCCCGCTCAACGAGGAAAGCGGCAAGGGCGGCACGGGCCAGATCGAGGAGTTCCTGATGCAGTTCAACGGCGAGGGCATTCAGCACATCGCGCTGCTCACGGACGACATCCTGGCCAGCGTGGACGCGCTGCAACTGGCGGGCATTCCGCTCATGACCGCGCCCAACGACATCTACTACGAGATGCTCAACGAACGCCTGCCCGGCCACGGCGAGCCGACGGCCGAACTGCAGGCGCGCGGCATCCTGCTCGACGGCTCCACCGCCAACGGCGAGAAGCGCCTGCTGCTGCAGATCTTCAGCCAGACGCTGCTGGGCCCGGTGTTCTTCGAGTTCATCCAGCGCAAGGCCGACGAGGGCTTCGGCGAGGGCAACTTCAAGGCCCTGTTCGAGAGCCTGGAGCGCGACCAGATCCGCCGCGGGGCCTTGCAGGTCGAGCCGACTGCAGCCTGAGCCGCATCGGAAAGCGACCCATGAACAAGCTCGACGGACAGGCACTGCAGGAACAACTGGCCCAGGTGCCGCAATGGCGCTTCGACGCCCAGGCGCAGGCAATTTCGCGGCGCTTCGTGTTCAAGGACTTCAACGAGGCGTTCGGCTTCATGGCCCGCGTGGCCCTGGCGGCGGAGCAGCGCAACCACCATCCGGAGTGGTTCAATGTCTACAACCGGGTTGACATCACCTTCACCACCCACGACGCGGGCGGCGTGACGGCGCGCGACATCGGGTTCGCGCGCTGGGTGGAAAGCGTGGCCGGCGACACGTCGGCCTGAGCACACCTGAGCCCGAAAGGAGGCAGCCATGTCGACCGAGACCGAAGTCCCCCGCCTCAGGCACGGCCTGGCGGCCGGCGACGCGGGCCGCCCCGTCAGCCCCGACTGGACCATGGACCAAGGGTGGGAGCGCTACACCGCCGCCGAGCACGCGACCTGGAAGACGCTCTACGAGCGTCAGATGGCCTTGCTGCCCGGGCGCGCGTGCGAGGCCTTCGTGGCCGGGATGCGCGCCCTACCGATCGAGGCCGACCGCATTCCGGACTTCCGGCGCCTGAGCGAGGTGCTGATGCGCCACACCGGCTGGCAGGTGGTGGCCGTGCCCGGGCTGGTGCCCGACGACGTGTTCTTCGAGCACCTGGCGAACCGGCGCTTTCCCGCCGGCCGGTTCATCCGCCGCCCGCACGAACTCGACTACCTGGAGGAACCCGACGTCTTCCACGACGTGTTCGGCCACGTGCCCATGCTCATGAACCCGGTGATGGCCGATTTCATCCAGGCCTACGGCGAGGGGGGGCTGCGTGCCGCGCGGCTCGGGGCGCTGGAACAGCTGGCGCGCGTGTACTGGTACACGGTGGAGTTCGGGCTGGTGCGCGAGGCCGGCGGCCTGCGCATCTACGGCGCGGGCATTGCCTCGTCGTACACCGAGAGCGTGTTCTGCCTCGACGACGCGTCTCCGAACCGCTTGCGCTTCGACCTGGAGCGCGTGCTGCGCACCCGCTACCGCATCGACGACTTTCAGGAAACCTATTTCGTGCTCGACCGCCTGGACGACCTGCTGGCGCTGGCGCGCATCGACTTTGCGCCGCACTACGCAGCCGTGGCGCATCAGGCTACCATCGGGCCGGGTGAGGTGTTGCCTACCGACGGGGTTCTCACACCCGGCACGGGCAGCTACCACCGTGCCCGCCGCCTGACACAAGGAGCCTGAAGTGGAGTTTGCCCAACGTACCGTCATGATCACCGGCGCTGCCGGCCACCTGGGGCGTGCCGTCGCGCAGCACTTCGCCGGGCAGCGTGCCCGACTGGTGCTGCTGGATGTGTCCGACGCCGCCTTGCAGGCCGCCCGGCCCGAAGGGGTGCCGGATGCCGATGTGCTGGCGCTGGCGGTGGATCTGCTCGATCGCGCTCAGGTGGAGGCCGCCGTGCGGCAGGCCGTGGAGCGCTTCGGTCGCATCGACGCGCTGGCCAATCTGGCCGGCGGGTTCACCATGGGCGAGCCGGTGCATGCCCTGTCCGACGAGGCCTGGGACGGCATGCTGGCACTCAACGTGCGCACCCTGCTCAACACCGTGCGCGCCGTGGTGCCGCAGATGCTGGCGCAGGGTGGGGGCGCCATCGTCAACGTGGGCGCGGCCTCGGCCCTCAAGGGGCTGGCGCAGATGGGCGCCTACTGCGCCAGCAAGAGCGCGGTGATCCGCCTGACCGAGTCGCTGTCGGCCGAACTGCGTGAGGGCGGCATCAACGTCAACTGCGTGCTGCCCAGCATCATCGACACGCCCGCCAACCGCGTGGCCATGCCCGATGCCGATCCCGCGCGATGGGTGGCGCCGCAGGACCTGGCGGCCGTGATCGCCTTCCTGTGCTCGCCGGCGGCGCGCGCCATGCACGGCGCGGCCCTGCCGGTGGTGGGGCTGAGCTGATGCCTAGGGCTTGTCGGCGAGCACGCTGAAGTAGGCCGACACCTCCGGCCGGGGGCGTGGCGGTTTGTGGCCCTGGGTGCTGCCCAGGCTGATGAAGCACAGGGCGTCCTCGTCGGGGGCCAGGCCGAACAGTGTGCGCAGCGGTGTGGACCGCACGGCTTTTCCGCTCGTCAGCGCCGAGCCGTAGCCCAGCGCGGTGGCGGTCAGCAGCAGGTTCTGCACCGCGCAGCCGGCCGACAGCAGGCGTTCGCTGGCGTCGATCTCGGGGTCCAGGCCCCGCAGGCGCACCACCAGCAGCATCAGCCAGGGGGCCCGGTGGGCCTTCTCGCGGGCGCGCTCGATGTCGTCGGGCAAGGCGGCAGGGTCGCGCTCCAGCAGCGCCTGCACGAAGGCGTCGGCGAGGCGGTGGCGCTGGTTGACCGGGATCTCGATGAAGCGCCAGGGCAGCAGCTGGCCGTGGTCGGGTGCGGCGGCGGCGGCGGCCAGGATGAGGGCGCGGTGTGGCGCGTCGGGGCCCGGCTCGCCCAGACGCCTGGGCAGCGTGGTGTGGCGGGAGTGGATCAGGGTGCTGGCCCACAGGCCGGCGTCTTCGGAGGGCATGTCCTGGGCGGAGGGAGGCGGCAGTGGGGCGGGGGGCCGGGTGGTATGGCGGGTCAGGGTCTCCATGTTAACGGTGCCCGTTGGTGCGTCAACCCGGGTGACCGTCGCGCCGCGGCCGCCCGTACCACAGCAGATGCCGCAGGCCCCAGGGCAGCAGGGCGGTGAGCCAGAATGCCGCAGCGGCCAGGGTCAGCCAGGGCCAGGGGGTGGTCCACTGCCAGGCCGACGCCACGCGCAGGGCGGTGGCCACCTGAAGCAGCCAGAACAGCAGCCACACCATCCCGTCGGCCACCAGGGTGCGCCCGCTGTGACCGCACGAAACGCGGGTGACCATGGCGAACATGAGCGCGCCGAGAAAACCCATGGTGATGGCGTGAAGGGCGCCGACGTTCCAGGGCGGTGCGCTGGTGACGAAGGACCACAGGTTCTCAAAGCCGGTCAGCAGCAGCCCGATGCCGAGCCAGACGAAACCGATGTGCAGCATGGCCAGCAGGCGGATCCTCATGCTTTGCACCAGGCCCCAGACGAACGCCAACCACAGCACCACCCAGCCGGCCATGAGTGTGGCGAAATTCTTGAGGAAGGTCCAGGCGGTGAGGTCCCAGTTCGCCCATTCGATCCAGATGCCTGCCACCTGGATGGACAGGGTGACCAAGAGGAAACCCAGCACCCACATGGGCCGCCACAGGGTGACCATGGGCAGGGCCGAAGAGGTGAAGAAGGGAATCATGCGGTGCGAGACCGCGACGAAGGTGGTGCAGATGAAACCCCACAGCCCGGTGTGGTACCAGGCTCGCACGGACTCGTGCTGCCCGGTGGCCAAGGCCAGCACGGCACCGGCCAGGGCCAGGCAGCCCAGCGCACCGGCCCAGGCCACCACGCGCGCGTGCACCCGGTCGGGGGCACGGCTGGCGGCGAGCAGGCGGGCAAAGCGGATGTACATGGCGCTCAGGCCCAGCCAGGCCATGGCTCCGCCCAGCCAGGCCAGCTCGGCCTGCAGGTGCCCCCCCGCCAGCCACAGCGCCCAGCCGACCGCCTGCAGCAACAAACTCGGCAGAACGGCACGTGCCGTCGGTGCCTCGACGCCCAGCCATTTCGGCCCGGCGGTGAAGAGAAAGCCGGCAAAGAACAGGGGCAGGAAGCCGAACACCATGAGCACCGCATGCAGATGCGTGGGTGAGAGGGCCATGGGCAGCGGGGGCAGCCAGCCCAGCCGGGTGGCCTGCACCCCGAGCCACCACAGGGCACTGACCAACAGCAGCAGGGTGGCCAGGAAGAAGGCGATGCGGTGCGGCGCATTGAGCAGCCTGCTCCAGCGCCAGCCGGTTCCACCCCCGGGCGCAACGGCGTGCCGGGCACCGTTGCCTGTCCCGGCCGGTGGCTGGGACGGCGGCATGGGTGCGGGCTGCAGGGACAGCGGTTTTTTCACGTGAGGCTTTCGGACGTGTGCAGGATTGGACGTGTACAGGGATGTACCGACTATCCCGGTTTCCGCCGCGCAGGAACATCGCCCTTTGGGGGCATGGGAGAACAGCAAAAGGAGGATGCAGGGGCTGCGCCATCCTCCGGTGGAACTATGTCCCCACAGCGGCGGTGCCGTGCGTGGACACCGTGGCAGGCCCTGGGCCACAATGCGGTCTTCATCGGCCGTTACGGAGTCTTGCTGCATGCGCTGGCGGGGGCAGTTGTCCACCAAATTTATCGTCATCAGCTTGCTGCTGCTGGTATTGGCGCTCACATCGATCGGACTCACCTTCTGGGTCACGCGGCAGCTCGATGGGGGAGCGGCCGCCGTCAACGAGGCCGGCCGCATGCGCATGCAGACGTGGCGCCTCCTTAGTGCTATCCAGCGCGAACATGCACCCGGAGATATTCAGCGGTTTGTCGCGCTTTACGACGATAGCCTGGCCCTGTTGCGTGAGGGCGACGCCCAACGCCCCCTTTTCGTGCCCTGGAACGAGGAGACGCGCACCAGCATGGCTGCGCTTGAGGCTCTCTGGCAAGACAGTCGAGGGCAGTTGCTGTCACGGGAACCCGATGAAGAGGTCGATATCGCCCTGGCCGACCGCATGGTGCAGCACGTCGATGCGCTGGTGCTGGCGATCGAGCAGCAGATGGCGCGACTGACGGCCCTGCTCAACGTGTTCCAGTTCGCCATGATGGCGCTCGCGGTGGCCGGTGCGGTGCTGGCACTCTACGTGGGCTTCCTGTTTGTGATCAACCCCCTGCAACGCTTGCGCGATGGCCTGCGCCGCATCGAGGCGGGGGATTTTTCGGCCCGGGTGGACGTCAACAACCCGGACGAATTCGGCGAGGTGGCCTCCGGCTTCAACCACATGGCCGACAGGTTGCAGGCCACCTACCACGGGATGGAGGAGCAGGTCCGCAGCAAGACCTTCAGGCTGGAAATGCAGCGGACCCGGCTGGAAGCGCTCTACGAGGTCAGCACCTTCGTGGCACAGGCCGACACGCTGGATGCCCTGGCCCACGGGTTTGCGCAGAAGATCCGACGGCTGAGTCAGGCCGATGCGGTGGCCATACGCTGGACCGACGAAGGCAGTCACCGTTATTTGATGCTGGCCAGCGATTGCCTTCCTTCGGATCTGGTGGAAGAGGAACGGGCTGTAATACCCGGAATGTGTGCGTGCGGGCAGCCCCACGTAACGGCACATACGCGCGTCATTCCCATTCAAGAGCTTGGTTCCAAGCAGCACGGCCGCTGTGCCATGGCTGGTTACCAGTCGCTGGTGAGTGTGCCAATTCGGCTGCAGCAGCGCATCCTCGGTGAGATCGATCTGTTCTATCTGGGCGACAAGGCGCTCAAGGACGAAGAGCGAGGCCTGCTCGATGCGCTGGCCAGCCACCTGGCCAATGCGGTGGAAAGTTTGAGAACCCAGGCATTGCTTCGTGAAGCTGCGGTGAGTCAGGAGCGCAGCATGATTGCAAGCGAGTTGCACGATTCGATCGCTCAGTCGCTGTCCTTCCTGAAGATACAGATGACCCTGCTGCGCAGCGGCCTGGGGCGCCAGGACGATGACACGGTGCGGCGTGCGGTGGACGAACTGGAGGCCGGGATCCGGGAGAGCACGAACGACGTGCGCGAGCTGCTGGTGCATTTCCGTACCCGGGCCAACGGCGACGACATCGAGCAGGCCCTGCGGACCACGCTCAGCAAATTCGAGCACCAGAGCGGCCTGCACGCCCACCTGAGCCTGCACGGGCATGGCGTGGAGCTGCCGTCCGATGTGCAACTGCAGGTGCTGCACATCGTGCAGGAGGCGCTGTCTAACGTGCGCAAGCACGCTGCGGCCCGGGACGTCTACGTCATGGTCGAGAAGGAGCCGCGCTGGCGCATCGTGGTGCGCGACAATGGCTGTGGCTTCGCCCCCACGGCGCCTTCCGAGGCCGACACGCACGTGGGCCTGCACATCATGCACGAACGGGCCGAGCGCATCGGTGCCCAGGTGGCGGTGCGCTCCAGCCCGGGCGCCGGCACCGAAGTCGAAATCGAACTGGCCATCTGATCTTCCGAATGAAGCACCCGGACACCCCACCCATACGCCTGCTGGTGGTCGACGACCACAACCTGTTCCGCCGCGGCCTGATCGCCCTGCTGGCGCAGGACCGACGCTTCAGCGTCGTGGGAGAGGCCGCCGACGCGGGCGCCGCACAGGCCAGCGCGAAAGCCCTGCAGCCCGACCTGATCCTGCTCGACAACCACCTGCCGGGGGTGTCGGGGATACAGGCCATCGCCGACCTGAAGGCCGCCGCGCCCGGGGCCCGCATCCTGATGCTGACAGTCAGCGAGAACGTCGAGGACCTCGCCGCCGGCCTGCGTGCCGGTGCCGACGGCTACCTGCTCAAGACCATCAACACCGAAGACCTGGCCGATTCGATTCAGAAGGTCCTCGACGGCGACTCGGTGGTCAGCCCCGAGATGATGGGCAAGCTCGTGGGCCTGCTGCGCGACGCCCCGACACCGGCGCCGGCCGAGGTGACGGCTCCCGCGCCCTCGGCCGCCGCCGTGCGCGAGGCGGTGCCTGCGCCTTCGGCCGTGAACCCGGACGATCCGATCCACAACCTGTCGCCGCGCGAGCGCGAGATCCTGAGGCTGATCGCGCGCGGCGACAGCAACAAGCACATTGCCCGCGCGCTGGACATTGCCGAGACCACGGTGAAGATCCACGTGCAGCACATCCTGCGCAAGCTCAACCTGAGCAACCGGGTGCACGCGGCCGTCTACGCCAGCGAACGCGGCGTGATCTGAGGCCGGCCGGTGGACCTTCAGTCCACGGCCGGTATGCCGCGGCGCTCGCGCATGGCGCGCCCCAGTCGGGCGAGCTCGGCGTCGCCAAGCAGCCGGGCGGCCGTGGGCAGCAGCTCCGTTTCCTCGCGCTCGATGTGCTTCGTGTAGGCCTGAACGAAGCGCTCCACGTCGGGCGTGGGCAGTGACACCGGCTCGCCTTTCGCGATGGGTTCAAGCACGGCACGCAAGGCCGCCCACTGTCCTTCCATCTGCCGGTGCTCTTCGGTGAGACCTTGCGTGAGCGCCTGCAGGCAGACCGCATCGGAGCCCGCCACGGCTTCGAGCAGGGCCGGGAACAGGTCCTGCTCCTCGTCGGCATGGTGATCGCGGGCGGCGGTGTCGAAGTAACGCATCACGGCGCTGGCGGCGGTCTGGGCCGCTTCGTCGGCGCCGTGGGTCTGGAGGTGCGCGGCCAGGCGTTGCAGGGTCTGGCACTGCCGCTCGACCCGGCCATGGCAGGCCGAGAGCATCTCCAGCGGGGCCTCGGTGCTGGCCGAGGGGCTGTGGAAGCCGGGAAGGGTGTGGGTGTCCATGGGTGGTCCTGTGCCGTGTTGCGCGCAAAAGGACAGTCTAGCCCCTGGGCCGCGGCTGCCTACCCTGCACAAGCACATGACCCGAAAGGACTATGGGGCCGACGGTACATCCTACTTCCGGACGCGCGCAACGTTCCTTGGGAGGATGTTCAGAAACCCGGCAAACCCCCACAGTTCATCCGTGTATTCAGGCCTGCGTCACGCCCCCGGTCCGAGCGGAGTGACGGGGCGATCCGACCGGACCCTACAGGAGAGAAACATGGATGTCATGCTGGCCTACGACCACTCGCGCAATTCCCGCATTGCGCTCGAAGCGGTCAAGCGGCTGTTCGCGCACGAAAAACCCACCGTCACCCTGATCTCGGTGATCGAGGAGCCCGGCAGCAACACCAGTGCCGGCGACGAGATGTTCCAGGAGCAGTACCGCGAGCAGAAGGCGGGCGCGGAGGCCGCCGCAGGCGAGCTGCTGGCTGAGGGCTTCACCGCCAAGGTGCTGTTCGCCGAGGGCGATGCGCGCAAGATGATCCTGCGCGCGACCGAGGAGCGGCGCCCCGACGTGCTCGTGATGGCGCGGCACTCCTACAAGCCCGATGGCAACTTCATCACCCGCCGGCTCGACGCCATGGTGCAGGAGTTCGATCACATGACCTTCGGTTCGGTCAGCGCCTTTCTGGCCCGCCGCGTCCAGTGTCCCCTGCTCATCATTCCCACGCATGTGGAATGAGGCCGGTCCGATGCCCGTCGCGCTCTCCACATACCGCCTTCAAGTACGAGGTTCATCATGCTAGTCAGTGACCTGTTCCGGTTCAAGAACCGGGAAATCAAGGCGCTCCACCTGACCTGGATCGCCTTCTTCATCTGTTTCTACGTCTGGTTCAACATGGCGCCGCTGGCATCGTCGATGCTCAAGTCGGTGGGCTGGCTGACCCGCGACGACATCCGCCTGTTCGCGATCGCCAACGTGGCGCTCACGATCCCGGCGCGCATCCTGGTGGGTATGGCGCTGGACCGTTTTGGGCCGCGCCGGGTGTTCTCCATCCTGATGGTGCTCATGGCCGCGCCGACGCTGGTGTTCGCCTTCGGCGACAGCAAGGAGCAGCTGTTCATCTCCCGCCTGGTGCTGAGTTCGGTGGGCGCGAGCTTCGTGGTCGGCATCCACATGACCGCACTGTGGTTCCGCCCGCGCGACATCGGTTTTGCCGAAGGCTTCTACGCAGGCTGGGGCAACTTCGGCTCGGCCGCCGCGGCCATCACCCTGCCGACGCTGGCGCTGACCATGTTCGGCGGGCCCGACGGCTGGCGCTGGGCGGTGGCCATGTCGGGCGTGATCATGGGCCTGTATGGTGTGTTCTACTGGTTCGCCATCACCGACGGCCCCACCGCCGACACCCACAAGAAGCCGCGCAAGGCCGCAGCCCTGGAGGTGTCGACCTACCGCGACCTGATCATGCTGGCGCTGTTCACCGTCCCCATGGTCGGCATCCTGGCTGTTCTGGTGTGGCGTGTGCAGAACACGGGCTTCATCGACGACCTGACCGCCTGGATCTGCTACTTCGCCATTGCGGTGGTGATCCTGTACCAGCTCTACCAGGTGTTCCGCGTCAACCTGCCGATCCTGAAGAAGGGCGTGCCGCAGGACGACCGCTACCCGTTCAGTTCGGTGGCCGCGCTCAACACCACCTATTTCGCCAATTTCGGCGCCGAACTGGCCGTGGTTTCCATGCTGCCCATGTTCTTCGAGGAAACCTGGGAGCTTTCGGCCGCCGCCGCCGGCCTGATCGCGGCGTCGTTCGCCTTCGTGAACCTGTTCGCGCGCCCCATGGGGGGGCTGGTGTCGGACCGCTTTGGCAACCGGCGCTTCGTGATGCTGGCCTACATGCTGGGCATTGCCATCGGGTTCGCGCTCATGGGCCTGCTCAACAGCAAGTGGCCGCTGGTGATCGCGGTCGCCATCACCATCGCGTGCTCGTTCTTCGTGCAGGGCGCGGAAGGGGCGACCTTCGGCATCATCCCTTCCATCAAGCGCCGCCTGACCGGCCAGATCTCGGGCATGGCGGGTGCCTACGGCAACGTCGGGGCGGTGTTCTACCTGTTCGTCTTCATGTACGTCACGCCCTCGCAGTTCTTCTTCATCATTGCCGCCGGGGCGTTCCTCAGCTGGCTGGTGTGTCTGGCGTGGCTGAAGGAGCCCGAAGGCGGATTCGGCGACGAATACGTGATCTCCTCGGTGGATCAGGCCATCGCGCGCGAAGCCCAGGAGAAGCGGGACACCCAGGCCCGCCTGGCCCACATCTTCCAGGTCAGTGGCCGGGTGGAGCTGGTCGAGAAGGGCGAGGGCATGGCGCTGACGGCGAACTTCCAGAGCCTCGATGAGTTGCGCAGTCTGGTCCAGCGCCTGGAGCAGCAGGGGCTGGCCCCCAAGTAGCCGCCCGTGCGCCACGGCGCCCCGGAAAAGGCCGTGCCCGTCGCGGCCTTTTTTCATGGTGAAGGCGCCGGTAGTTCTTTCGGACGATGGGGCAGGCGCCCGGCCATCGCTCTTTCAGATGCGCGGCGGCGTCCGTCCGGAGGATGTTCATCGCGGCCCCATGGGCGCACAGTGACCCCATTGCGAGCAAGGCCTTGAGGCCGTGATCGCAACCCCCGATCTGTCACCGTCCCACGGAGCCATTCCATGAACACCAACACCCAGCGCGGCAACGCCACCCGCCCGCCGACACCCGAGGTCTATTCGGGCGCCGACATCGTCGAGTGGCAGCCCGAGGACGCCAGCTTCTGGCGCAGCAAGGGCAGCCGCATCGCGTCGCGCAACCTCTGGATTTCCATTCCCAACCTGCTCGTGGCCTTCGCCGTCTGGCTGATGTGGGGGATCATCACGGTCCAGATGCTCAACCTCGGCTTCCCGTTCGCGCCGGCCGAGCTCTTCACCCTCACGGCCATCGCCGGCCTGATGGGGGCCACCTTCCGCATTCCGGCCTCCTTCTTCATCCGGCTCGCGGGCGGTCGCAACACGATCTTCCTGACCAGCGTGCTGCTCATCGTTCCGGCGCTGATCACCGGGTTTGCGCTGCAGGACAAGTCCACCCCGCTGTGGGTGTTCCAGCTCTGCGCCTTCCTCTCGGGCATCGGCGGGGGCAACTTTGCCTGCTCCATGTCCAACATCAGCGGCTTCTACCCCAAGAGCCAGCAGGGCACGGCACTCGGCCTGAATGCGGGGCTGGGCAACTTTGGCGTCACCACCATGCAGGTGCTGATCCCGCTGGCCATGACGATGGCGGTCTTCGGCGCCCTGGGCGGCGAGCCGATGACGCTGGTCAAGGATTCGGGCTGGATCCTGGGCAAGATCGAGGCGGGCACGGCCACCTGGATCCAGAACGCGGGCTTCATCTGGGCCGCCATCCTGGTGCCGCTGGTGATTGCCGCGTGGTTCGGCATGAACAACCTGCTGCCGCTGTCGCCCAACTACGGCGGCACCCTGGCCGCGTTCGCCAAGATCCTCTACCTCTGGGGCCTGACCAGCGTGGTCGGCATCGTGGGGCTGTACTTCTACCTGCCAGCGCCTACCGGTCTGGGGCTGCTCAACATGTGGGTGGCATTGCCGCTGATCATCGTGGTCACCGTGCTGCTCATGAAGCTGGCCGCCTTCGGCGAGATGAAGGCCAACATCGGCAAGCAGTACGCCATCTTCGGCAACAAGCACACCTGGTCGATGACGGCGCTGTACGTCGTGACCTTCGGTTCCTTCATCGGGTTCTCGATGGCGCTGCCGCTGTCGATCACCGTGATCTTCGGCTTCCAGCACGTCATCGATCCGGCCACCGGCCTCATGACGCACACGCTGAAGAACCCGAACGCGCCCTCGGCCCTCACGTACGCCTGGATCGGCCCCTTCGTGGGGGCGTTGATCCGGCCGGTGGGTGGCTGGATTTCGGACAAGGTCGGTGGCTCCATCGTGACCCAGATCATTTCCGCGGTGATGGTGGTGGCGTCTGCCGCCGTGGGCTACGTGATGCTGCTGGCCTACAAGTCGGCCACGCCAGAGGAATATTTCCTGATGTTCATGGTGCTGTTCGTGGTGCTGTTCGCCGCCAGCGGCATCGGCAACGGTTCGACCTTCCGCACCATCGGCGTGATCTTCGACCGGCAGCAGGCCGGCCCCGTGCTGGGCTGGACCTCGGCGGTCGGTGCCTACGGCTCGTTCATCGCGCCGGTGGTGATCGGCCAGCAGATCAAGGCCGGCACCCCCGAATACGCCATGTACGGCTTCGCCATCTTTTACGCCGTGTGCCTGGTGCTGAACTGGTGGTTCTACCTGCGCGCGGGCTCCGAAATCAAGAACCCCTGAAGGCCGCGCGCCCCCATCGACACACTGGAGCAAGACATGAGCCATTTTCTCGACCGACTCAACCATTTTTCCGCCCCGCGCGAGGACTTTTCAAATGGCCACGGCGTGACCACCGGGGAGGACCGCACCTGGGAAGACGCCTACCGCGACCGCTGGGCGCACGACAAGATCGTGCGCTCCACCCACGGCGTGAACTGCACGGGCTCCTGCTCGTGGAAGATCTACGTCAAGGGCGGCATCGTCACCTGGGAAACCCAGCAGACCGACTACCCGCGCACGCGGGCCGACCTGCCCAACCACGAGCCGCGCGGCTGCGCCCGTGGGGCCTCGTATTCCTGGTATCTCTACAGCGCCAACCGCGTCAAGTACCCCATGGTGCGTGGCCGCCTGCTCAAGCACTGGCGCGCCGCACTGGCCGTGGCCAACAGCCCCGTCGATGCATGGGCCAGCATCGTCGAGAACCCCGATGCCCGCCGCGAGTGGCAGCAGCAGCGCGGCCTGGGCGGGTTCGTGCGCAGCAGCTGGGACGAGGTCAACCAGCTGATCGCCAGCGCCAATGTCTACACCGCCAAGAAGTACGGCCCGGACCGCGTGATCGGCTTTTCGCCGATTCCCGCGATGTCCATGGTGAGCTACGCGGCCGGCAGCCGCTACCTCTCGCTCATCGGCGGCGTGTGCATGAGCTTCTACGACTGGTACTGCGACCTGCCCCCAGCGAGCCCACAGATCTGGGGCGAGCAGACCGATGTGCCCGAATCGGCCGACTGGTACAACAGCAACTACATCATCGCCTGGGGCTCCAACGTGCCCCAGACGCGCACCCCCGACGCGCACTTCTTCACCGAGGTGCGCTACAAGGGCGCCAAGACGGTGGCCATCACGCCCGACTACGCCGAGATATCCAAGCTGGCCGACCTCTGGATGCACCCCAAGCAGGGCACCGACGCGGCCATCGCCATGGCCATGGGCCACGTGATCCTCAAGGAGTTCTACTTCGACAAGCGGTCGGCCTACTTCGATGATTACGTGCGCCGCTACACCGACATGCCCAACCTGGTGCAACTGGAAGAGCGCACCCTGCCCGATGGTCGCACCGTGGTCGTGCCCGGGCGCTACCTGCGCGCCAGCGACTTCAACGGCAAGCTCGGCCAGGCCAACAACCCCGAGTGGAAGACGGTCGCCATCGACCAGGACGACAAGGTGGTGCTGCCCAACGGCTCGATCGGCTTCCGCTGGGGCGCGGCCGACCGAGACGATGCCGGCAAGTGGAACCTGGAAGACAAGGAAGCGCGTGCGGGCGAACAGGTCAGGCTCAAGCTCAGCCTGATGGAGGGCGAGGGCAGCGAATACGCGGTGGGCGAGGTCGCCTTCCCCTACTTCGGCGGCATCGACACGCCGCACTTCACCGCCAACAAGCAGGCCGACGCCACGGGCGACGTGCTGCTACGCAAGGTCCCGGTGCGCCGCATCAAGCTGGGCAAGGCCGGCGAGGAGCGCCACGCGCTGGTGGCCACGGTGTTCGACCTGACGGTGGCCAACTACGGCGTGGCCCGTGGCCTGGAAGGCGAGAACGCCGCCACCGGCTACGACGACGACGTGCCCTACACCCCCGCCTGGCAGGAGAAGATCACCGGCGTCAAGCGCGAACAGGTGATCAGCGTGGCGCGCGAGTTCGCCGACAACGCCGACAAGACCCGGGGCAAGTCCATGGTCATCATCGGCGCGGCCATGAACCACTGGTACCACAGCGACATGAACTACCGCGGCATCATCAACATGCTGATGATGTGCGGCTGCATCGGCCAGAGCGGTGGCGGCTGGGCGCACTACGTGGGCCAGGAAAAACTCCGTCCTCAGACCGGCTGGACGGCGCTGGCCTTCGCCCTCGACTGGGTGCGTCCGCCGCGCCAGCAGAACAGCACCAGCTTCTTCTACGCGCACACCGACCAGTGGCGCTACGAGAAGCTCGGCGTAGAAGAGATCCTGTCTCCGCTGGCCGACAAGTCCCAGTTCGGCGGCAGCCTGATCGACTACAACGTGCGCGCCGAGCGTATGGGCTGGCTGCCCAGCGCGCCGCAGTTGCAGACCAACCCGATGCAGGTGGTCCGCGACGCCCAGGCCCAGGGCATGGACCCGAGGGAATACGCCGTCAAGGCGCTCAAGGACGGCAGCCTCAAGATGAGTTGCGAGGACCCTGACCACCCGGCCAACTGGCCGCGCAACCTGTTCGTGTGGCGCTCCAACCTGCTGGGATCCAGCGGCAAGGGGCACGAATACTTCCTCAAGCACCTGCTGGGCACCACCCACGGCGTGCAGGGCAAGGACCTCGGCCCCGACGATGCCAAGCCCCAGGAGGTGCAGTGGCACGACAAGGCGCCCGAGGGCAAGCTCGACCTGCTGGTTACGCTGGACTTCCGCATGAGCACGACCTGCCTGTACTCCGACATCGTGCTGCCCACGGCCACCTGGTACGAGAAGAACGACCTCAACACCAGCGACATGCACCCCTTCATCCACCCGCTGTCCACGGCCGTCGATCCGGCCTGGCAGAGCAAGAGCGACTGGGAGATCTACAAGGGCTTCGCCAAGGCCTACAGCGAGGTCTGCGTGGGGCACCTGGGTGTCGAGAAGGAGCTCATGCTCACGCCGCTGATGCACGACACGCCGGCCGAACTGGCGCAGCCCTTCGACGTCAAGGAATGGAAGAAGGGCGAGTGCGACCTGATTCCCGGCAAGACCGCGCCGCAGATCACCGTGGTTGAGCGCGACTACCCCAACACCTACCAGCGCTTCACGGCCCTGGGCCCCTTGATGGAGAAGGTCGGCAACGGCGGCAAGGGCATCGCCTGGAACACCGCCGACGAGGTGCACCAGCTCGCCGAACTCAACGGCACGGTCAAGGCCGAGGGCGTCAGCCAGGGCATGGCGCGCATCGACACCGACATCGACGCCTGCGAGGTGGTGCTGCAGCTGGCCCCGGAGACCAACGGCCACGTCGCCGTCAAGGCCTGGGAGGCCCTGAGCAAGATCACCGGGCGCGACCACACCCACCTGGCCTTGCACCGCGAGGACGAGAAGATCCGCTTCCGCGACATCCAGGCGCAGCCGCGCAAGATCATCTCCAGCCCCACCTGGAGCGGCCTGGAGAGCGAGAAGGTGTCCTACAACGCCGGCTACACCAACGTGCACGAGCTGATTCCATGGCGCACCCTCACCGGGCGCCAGCAGTTCTACCTCGACCACCCCTGGATGCTCGCCTTCGGCGAGGGCCTGTCGAGCTACAAGCCGCCGGTCGACCTCAAGACCGTCGACGAGATGATCGACCGCAAGCCCAACGGCAACAAGGAGATCTCGCTCAACTTCATCACGCCGCACCAGAAGTGGGGCATCCACTCGACCTACAGCGACAACCTGATGATGCTCACGCTCAACCGGGGCGGCCCGGTGATCTGGCTCAGCGAGGACGACGCCAGGCGCGCCGGCATCGAGGACAACGACTGGGTCGAGCTGTTCAACACCAACGGCGCCATCGCGGCGCGTGCGGTGGTGAGCCAGCGCGTCAACCCCGGCATGGTCATGATGTACCACGCACAGGAAAAGATCATCAACACGCCCGGCTCCGAGATCACGGGCACGCGCGGCGGCATCCACAACTCGGTCACGCGCATCGTCACCAAGCCGACCCACATGATCGGTGGTTACGCGCAATTCAGCTACGGCTTCAACTACTACGGGACCATCGGCACCAACCGGGACGAGTTCGTGATCGTGCGCAAGATGCGCTCGGTCGACTGGCTCGACGGCGAAGCCGCTGCCACCGTACAGGCTTGAAGCACACAGGAGAACACGATGAAAGTTCGCGCTCAAATCGGCATGGTGCTCAACCTGGACAAGTGCATCGGCTGCCACACCTGTTCGGTCACCTGCAAGAACGTCTGGACCAACCGGCCCGGCATGGAATACGCCTGGTTCAACAACGTAGAGACCAAGCCCGGCATCGGCTACCCCAAGGAATGGGAGAACCAGGACCGCTGGAACGGCGGCTGGGTGCGCAAGTCCGACGGCTCGATCGCACCGCGCCAGGGGGGCAAATGGTCGCTGCTGATGAAGATCTTCAGCAACCCCAACATGCCGCAGATCGACGATTACTACGAGCCCTTCACCTTCGACTACGACCACCTGCAGTCGGCCCCCGAGACCAAGGCCGCGCCCACCGCGCGCCCGCGCTCGCTCATCACCGGCGAGCGCATGGAGAAGATCGAATGGGGCCCGAACTGGGAAGAGATCCTGGGCGGTGAATTCAGCAAGCGCTCGAAGGACAAGAACTTCGACGACATCCAGAAGGACATCTACGGCCAGTTCGAGAACACCTTCATGATGTACCTGCCGCGCCTGTGCGAGCACTGCCTCAACCCGGCGTGCGTGGCCTCGTGCCCCTCGGGCTCGATCTACAAGCGCGAGGAGGACGGCATCGTGCTGATCGACCAGGACAAGTGCCGCGGCTGGCGCATGTGCGTCAGCGGCTGCCCCTACAAGAAGATCTACTACAACTGGCAGAGCGGCAAGGCCGAGAAGTGCATCTTCTGTTACCCGCGCATCGAGGCCGGCCAGCCCACGGTCTGCTCCGAGACCTGCGTCGGGCGCATCCGCTACCTCGGCGTGCTGCTCTACGACGCCGATCGCATCGAAGCCGCCGCCAGCGTCGAGCACGACAAGGACCTGTACCAGGCCCAGCTCGACGTGTTCCTGGACCCGAACGATCCGGCCGTGATCGCACAGGCCCGCGCCGACGGCATACCCGAGGCCTGGCTCGAGGCCGCGCGCAACAGCCCGGTCTACAAGATGGCGATGGAATGGAAGGTGGCGCTGCCGCTGCACCCTGAATACCGCACCCTGCCCATGGTCTGGTACGTGCCGCCGCTGTCGCCCATCAGCGCTGCGGCCAACGCGGGCCACATCGGCAGCAAGGGGCAGATCCCCGATGTCGAGGACCTGCGCATTCCGGTCAAGTACCTCGCCAACCTGCTCACCGCCGGCGACACCTTCCCCGTGGTACGCGCCCTGGAGCGCATGCTGGCCATGCGCGCCTACCAGCGCGCCAAGCACGTGGAGCAGCGCACCGACACCGCCGTGCTCGACCAGGTCGGCATGGACCAGGCCACCGTGGAGGAGATGTACCAGATCATGGCCATCGCCAACTACGAGGACCGCTTCGTGATCCCGAGCGCGCACCGCGAGTACGCCGAAGACGCCTTCGACCTGCGCGGTGGCTGCGGCTTCTCGTTCGGCAACGGCTGCTCCGACGGTGCCACCGAGACCAGCCTGTTCGGTGGCGACAAGCGCCGCACGATCCCGATCCGGTCGGCAATCTGAACCAGGGGCACCCGCCATGAAGAACAACCGCTATTCCCTGCGCGCCCTGGCCCGCCTGCTGTCCTACCCGGACCAGACCCTGCGCGCCGAGCTGCCGGCCCTGCTGCAGGTGCTCGACGACGAGGCCGCTGTGCCCGCGCCGCGCCGCGCCGAACTGCGTGCCCTGGCCGCCGAGCTGCAACGGACCGATCCGTTCGAGGCCGAGGCGCGCTACGTCGAGACCTTCGACCGAGGCCGCTCGACCTCGCTGCACCTGTTCGAGCACGTGCACGGCGACTCGCGCGACCGCGGCCCGGCCATGATCGACCTGATCCAGACCTACGAGCAGGCCGGCCTGCATCTGGGCGCCGACGAACTGCCCGACCACCTCTGCGTGGTGCTCGAGTTCGCTTCGACCCAGCCTGCCCATCTGGCCCGCGACTTCCTGGGCGAGATGACCCACATCCTCAACGCCATCTTCAGCGCCCTGCTGCAGCGGGGCAACCCGTACGCCGCGGCCGTGGCCGCCGTGCTCGAACTGGCCGGCCAGAAGGCACAGGCGGTGCCCATCGAGGCCGACGAACCCATGGACGAGAGCTGGGCCGAGCCCGAGGCCTTCGACGGCTGCAGCACCCGAGGCCAGGCCCGCCCCGGCGAGGCGCAACCCATCCACATCGTGCGCAAGCATCCCGCCCCGCAAGGAGTGACAGCATGAACTACCTGGACCAACTCATCTTCGGCTACTACCCCTACATCGCCATCACGGTGTTCCTGCTGGGCAGCCTGATCCGCTTCGACCGCGACCAGTACACGTGGAAGAGCGATTCTTCGCAGTTGCTGCGCGCCGGCCAGCTGCGCTGGGGCAGCAACCTGTTCCACGTCGGCATCCTGTTCCTGTTCTTCGGCCACACCTTCGGCATGCTGACGCCGCACTTCGTCTACGAGCCCTTCATGACGGCGGGGGACAAGCAGTTGCTGGCCATGGTCTCTGGCGGTGCGTTCGGCGTGCTCGGCTTCATCGGTCTGAGCCTGCTGCTGCACCGGCGCCTCAGCGATGAGCGCATCCGTGCCACTTCGCGCACCAGCGACATCGTGCTGCTGTGGCTGCTGTGGCTGCAGTTTGCGCTGGGCCTGGCGACCATTCCGCTGTCGGCCCAACACCTGGACGGCAGCATGATGATGAAGCTGGCCGAGTGGGCGCAGCGCATCGTGACCTTCCGTGGCGGTGCCGTGGAACTGCTGGCCGATGCCGGCTGGATCTTCAAGGCCCACATGTTCCTGGGCATGAGCATCTTCGTGGTGTTTCCGTTCACCCGGCTGGTGCATGTGTGGAGCGGCTTCGGAACGCTGGCCTACGTGGTCAGGCCCTACCAGGTGGTTCGCTCGCGCCGGCTCCAGGCCGCACAGCGCGGTCGTGGTTGAACGGCACAGCACCCCATTTACACGGAGATCACCATGAGTGGATGTTCCCCCCAATGTGGCTGCGCGTCAGCGGCCGAAACGCCCGATCTTTCGCGCATGGCGCCGGAGGCGGCCGCGCCGTTCGAGCCCGCCAGCATCAACGGCGTGCCGCTGCAAAAGCCCAGCGAGGCCTTGAACGCGGCCACGCTGCGCCAGCGCGCCTGCACCGAACTGCTGCGACAGGCCGCCCAGGCCGAGGGACTGCTGGACCAGGACGACGAGCCCGGCTGGACCGATGCCTCCGCCATCAGCGAGACCGCCAGCGAGGCCATCGAGACCTTGCTGGAGCACGAGCTGTCGGTGCCCGAACCCTCCGAGTCGGAGTGCCGGCGCCACCACGAGGCCAATGCCAGCCATTACAGCACCGGGGAACGGGTGCATGCGCGCCACATCCTGTTTGCCGTCACGCCCGGGGTCGATGTGGGGGCCTTGCGCCAGCGTGCCGAGCACGTCTTGCTGGAGGCGCGCTGCCAGGATCGGGAAACCGATGCCTCGGCCACCTTTGCCGCCCTGGCTGGGCAATGGTCCAACTGCCCGAGCAGCCAGAACGGCGGCGACCTCGGCTGGCTGGACCGGCAGGACTGCGCCCCCGAGTTCGCCCGGGAGCTGTTCGGGCACGCCGAAGTCGGCGTGTTGCCCCGGCTGGTCCACAGCCGTTTCGGCCTTCACGTGGTGGAGGTGCTGGAGCGGCAGGCTGGCCAGCCCATGCGTTTCGATGAGGTTCGGCCTGCCGTGGCCATGGCGCTGCAGCGACAGACCTATGTGGCCGCTTTGCGCCAGTACCTCAACGTGCTGGCCGGGCGCGCCGATGTGCGTGGCGTGGACCTTGCCGGTGCCGACACTCTCTTGGTGCAGTGAATTGAACGGGTCGAGCACGCGCCGCACCGGTTGGTGTGCCGCATCGACATGAACGAATGGTTTGTAGGAAATGGAGGCCTGTTGTGAACATAGGCAATCTGAAAATCGGCACCCGCCTCGGAATCGGCTTCGGGGTGCTCATCGTCATAACGCTGCTGCTGGTGGCCTTTGCCGAGATCCGCTTCATGCAGATCGGAGCCATCAACACCCGCATCATTGAGCAGGACTGGGTCAAGGCCGAGGCGGCGAACGTCGTCAATGCCACCACACGGGCGAATGCCCGGCGTTCGATGGAACTGCTGATTGTCGAAGACCCGGCACAGCTGGCGGAAATCAAGAAGCGGATGGCCGAGAACGTCCGCACCATCGATGTGGCGCTGGAGACCCTGGACAAGCTGCTCTACCTGCCCGAGGGCCGACAACTTCTCGAGACCCTGGTGCCTGCGCGCCAGGCTTACGTGGCCTCTTTTCGCAAGGTGGCCCAACTGGTGGAGTCCGGCGACCGCGAGGCGGCCACCGCCCTGATGATCAGCGAAACCCTGCCGGCCCTGGATGCGCTTCAGGCGCCGATAGACGGCCTGACCAGCCTGCAGAAGCGCATCGTGGTGGCCAGCAGCGCCGAAGTGCGCGACACCATCGACGACTCGGGGCTGCTGATGCTGGCGCTGGCCGGTGCCGCCTTGCTGCTGGGCGTGATTCTGGCGCGCTGGATTTCACTCTCCATCACGCGTCCGATGGGCGAGGCCGTGCAGGTGGCCAAGACCGTGGCATCCGGCGATCTCGGCAGCCACATCGAAGTCCGCACCCGCGACGAATGCGGCCAGCTGCTGCAGGCCCTCAAGGACATGAACGGCAGCCTGACCCGCACCGTCAACCAGGTGCGCCAGGGCACGAACTCGATCGCCACGGCCACCAGCCAGATCGCTGCCGGCAACCTCGACCTGTCGTCCCGCACCGAGGAGCAGGCCAGCGCCCTGGAACAGACCGCCGCGTCCATGCAGGAGCTGACCCACACCGTCAAGCAGAATTACGAGAGCGGCAAGCACGCCAACCAGCTGGCCGAATCGGCCTCGGAGGTGGCGGTCAAGGGGGGCGCCGTGGTCGGCCAGGTCGTTCAGACCATGGAGGCCATCAATGTGTCGTCCAGGAAGATTGCCGACATCATCGGCGTGATCGACGGCATCGCCTTCCAGACCAACATCCTGGCGCTCAACGCGGCGGTCGAGGCCGCCCGCGCCGGCGAGCAGGGCCGCGGGTTCGCCGTGGTGGCCAGCGAGGTGCGCAACCTGGCCGGCCGCTCGGCTTCGGCGGCCAAGGAGATCAAGCAGCTCATTGAGGAGTCGGTGGGCAACGTGAGCGACGGCTGCAAGCTGGTCGAGCAGGCCGGCAGCACCATGGACGAGATCGTGGTCCATGTGCGCCGCGTCTCGGACCTCATGCGCGAGATCACGATGGCCAGCCAGGACCAGTCCTCCGGCATCGACCAGATCAACCAGGCGGTGGGGCAGATGGACCAGGTGACGCAGCAGAACGCGGCCCTGGTCGAGGAGTCGGCCGCCGCCGCGCAGGCCCTGGAGCACCAGGCCCAGTCGCTCGTGCACGCGGTGAGCGTGTTCCGCTTGCCCGACGACCGCGCCAGCAACGACACCTTGCGGCTGGCCGCGCCCGAGCCTCAGGCCGCTTGAACCCCCACAGGAGGACATTCCATGGCTTATTTTGAGTGGGCCGACGACATGGTGATCGACAACGGCCCGATCGATGCCGATCACCGCCACCTGGTCGATCTGGTCAATGCCCTGCACACCGCCACCAGCGAAGGCCGGGGCACCGAGGTGGTGGGAGGCATACTGGAAGACCTGATCAAGTACACCGAGGACCATCTGCGCCGGGAAGAGCAGCAGATGGCCGCCATCAACTTTCCCCGGCTCGAAGGGCACAAGGTCGGGCACGACCACTTCGTCAACAGCCTGCGCAAGCTCCAGGAGAAATACCAGGCGGGGCACATCACCGTGGCTGCCCAGCTCTCGACGGTGCTGCGCGACTGGCTCTCGCTGCACATCCGGCGTTCCGACAAGGAACTGCTGGAATTCATGCGCAAGAAAAAGCGCTGAGGCGGCGCCCCTTTCCAGGGCGTCGGTCGGTTTCCTTGATCCAGCGCAAAACCCTTGTCCTGTCGGGTCCCTAGGCTCTGTCTGGTGGGACTGCGGTCAACAGACCGGGGTGGTCCATCGGAAAAGGTACAGCGTCATGGTTTCAGCACACATTTCCCCCGATCTTGATCGTCTGCTTGGCAAGGGTGGCCTGCGCCCGCTGGTTCTGGCCGGGCGCACGTTGCTGCCGGTGGTGCAGGGAGGCATGGGCGTCGGGGTGTCGGCCGCGCAACTGGCCGGTGCCGTGGCGCGCCAGGGCGGGGTGGGCACGATCTCCTCGGTCGATCTGCGGCGCCTGCATCCGGACCTCATGGCCCGCACCGCCCACCTCGACAAGGAGGCCGATGCCCGTGAGCGCATCGACGCGGCCAACCTGGAGGCGCTCGACCGCGAGATCGTCCGCGCGCGCGGTATCGCCCAGGGGCGGGGCCTGATCGCGGTCAACGTCATGAAGGCCCTGGGCGCCTACGAGTCCTATGTGCGGCAGGCCCTGCGAAGCGGGGCGGACGCCATCGTGGTCGGGGCTGGCCTGCCGCTGGACCTGCCCGACCTGGCGCAGGACCACCCGGACACTGCCCTCATCCCCATCCTGTCGGACGCGCGCGGCGTGCAACTGCTGGTGCGCAAGTGGGAGAAAAAGGGTCGCCTGCCCGACGCCATCGTGATCGAGCACCCGCGTCTGGCCGGCGGACACCTGGGGGCCGCCCGGGTGGCCGACCTGCAGGACGGCCGGTTCGATTTCGATGTGGTGATTCCGCAGGTGCTCGACTTTTTCAAGGCTGCCGGTATCGAGCGCGACATCCCCCTGATTGCGGCCGGAGGCATCGGCACCCATGCCGATGTCGTTCGCCTGCAGGCGCTGGGCGCCAGCGCGGTGCAGCTGGGCACGGCCTTTGCCGTGACCACCGAATGCGACGCCGACCCGGCCTTCAAGCGCGTGCTGGCGCAGGCGGGGCCCCAGGACCTGGTGGAGTTCATCAGCGTGGCCGGCCTGCCCGCGCGGGCCGTTCGCACCCCGTGGCTGGAGAAGTACCTGCGCGTCGAGCCCAAGCTCAAGGCAGTGGCACACGTCAAGAAGAAGTGCAACATGTCCTTCGACTGCCTGGCACACTGCGGCCTGCGCGACGGCAAGCCCGAGATGGGGCAGTTCTGCATCGACCAGCAGCTCGGCCACGCCCTGGAGGGCGACGCGCAGCGGGGCCTGTTCTTCCGGGGGGCGGGGGTGCTGCCGTTTGGCGACCAGATCCGCAGCGTTCAGGAATTGCTACAGTGGCTGCTGGGCGGCATCCTGCCCACGGGCCCGGGGGTCGGTGCCCTGCAGGGGGCCGCATGAACCGGGACCCTCTGCCCATGTCCAGCACCGCACTGCCGCCACAGCCCATCAGCCTCGACGTCCTGCGCGAGAAATACCTCAAGGGCGATGAGCGCGACATCGAAGACCTCTACCGCCGCGTGGCCCGGGCACTGGCCTCGGCCGAAGCGCCCGAGCAGCGCGAGCGCTACGAGGCATTGTTCCTGGACAACCTGCGCGCCGGCGCCATCGGGGCCGGGCGCATCATGAGCGCGGCCGGCACCGACATCCAGGCCACCCTCATCAACTGCTTCGTGCAGCCCGTGGGCGACTGCATCCAGGGCATGGACGACGAGGGCTTCCCCGGCATCTACGAGGCCCTGCGCGAGGCCGCCGAAACCATGCGCCGCGGCGGCGGCGTCGGCTACGACTTTTCTCGCATCCGGCCCAGCGGCGCGCGCGTGCGCGGCACGGCTTCGCTCGCGTCCGGCCCCTGTAGCTACATCAATGTGTTCGACCATTCCTGCGCCACGGTCGAGAGCGCCGGCTCGCGCCGGGGCGCCCAGATGGGGGTGCTGCGCATCGACCACCCCGACGTGCACGAATTCATCACCGCCAAGCGCACGCCGGGACGCTGGAACAACTTCAACGTCTCGGTCGCCGTGTCCGATGCCTTCATGCAGGCCGTGGTCGACGACCGGCCCTGGGAGCTGGCGCACCGCGCCACGCCCGGCGAGGCCGTCCTGGCCGCCGGCGCCCGACAACGCGCCGACGGGCTCTGGGTGTACCGCACCGTGCGGGCGCGCGAACTCTGGGACACGGTCATGCGGTCGGCCTACGATTTCGCCGAACCGGGCATCCTGTTCCTGGACCACATCAACCAGGACAACAACCTGCGCTACTGCGAGCGGATTGATGCGACGAACCCGTGCGTGACGGCCGACACCCGGCTGGCCACGCAGCATGGACTGGTGACCATCGGGGAGCTCTATACGCTAGGTGTTCCTCTGGAGGTTACCGTGGATGGCCGCGCGCTTGACTCAAAGCAGGCTGGCATGGTCACGCGGCCTGCAAAACCAGCATTCATGACAGCACGGCAAGCCGACGTGTTCAAGGTGATGACCGAGGACGGCTATGAAATCAAGGCCACGGCCTGGCACGATTTCTATACCTCGCGTGGCAAGCTCAAGTTGTCGGAGTTGAAGGTCGGCGATGAACTGTGGGTTCAATCTGGAAAAGGACAGTTTGGTCAGCAAGGCAGCGAGGGGCTGGGCGTCCTGCTGGGCTTGATCACGGGTGACGGTCATTTCACCAACCGGGGCAAGGGGCAGGAGGCCGTGTGCGTCAACCTGTGGAACGAGGACCGGGCACTTGCTGATTGCGTAGCGGTGACAGTCAATGCGCTGATTTCCGGTATGTCGGCTTCGGCCAGGCATTACCGGGTGGGACCGGTGGCTGTGGCGGAGCGGGGCCATGTTTTCATCCGTTCGGTGTTGCTGGCACGCGCATTGGCGGCACTCGGGTTCACCCGTGAAACGAAGCTGAGGGTCCCTGAGGTGATCTGGCGCGGGAGCGAAGCCTGCGTCAAAGGGTATCTGCGTGCGCTTTTCCAAACCGATGGGACGGTGAATGTGTCCGGGAGCAGCCAGAGTTGTTCCATCCGGTTGAGTTCCAGCTATCCGGAGCTGCTCAAGGATGTGCAGGTGGTGTTGGCCAATTTTGGTGTGCTGGCACGCCTGCATTTGCGTAGGCAAGCGACGGTCAAGGAAATGCCCAACGGCAAAGGGGGGCATGATGCTTACGCTTGCAAGGCGCAGTACGAGCTGATCATTGACGGGCAGTCGCGCGAGCGCTTCATGAGCGAGATCGGTTTCCTGCTAGACCACAAGACGGCCAAGTACCGGACATGGGTGGCCGACAAAGTGTTGCGCAAGACGCAGCGCTTTACCAGCCGCATCATGGCGATCACCTTTGCCGGCAGAGAAGCGGTGTTCGACACCACGCAAGAGGATGGCAACACGGTTATCTTCAACGGACTCGTGACGGGGCAGTGCGGCGAGCAGCCTTTACCGTCCTACGGCTGCTGCGACCTCGGCCCCATCATCCTCACCGGCTTCGTGCGCCACCCCTTCGGGCAGGACGGCCCGGCGGCTTTCGATTTCGAGGCCTTCGGGCGTGCCGTGGCGCTGCAGGTGCGCGCGCTCGACAACGTGCTCGACATCACCTGGTGGCCGCTGCCTCAGCAGCGCGACGAGGCGCAGGCCAAGCGGCGCATCGGTGTCGGCTTCACCGGCCTGGGCAACACGCTCACTTTGCTGGGCCTGCGCTACGACCGCCCCGACGGACGCGAGATGGCCGCGCGGATCGCCGAATCGATGCGCGACGCCGCCTACCGGGCATCGGTCGAGCTGGCGCAGGAAAAGGGGGCGTTCCCGGCCTTCGATGCCGATGGCTACCTGGCCGAAGGCACCTTCGCCAGTCGCCTGCCTGCCGAGCTGCAGGCGCTCATCCGCCAGCACGGCATCCGCAACAGCCACCTGCTGTCCATCGCGCCCACGGGCACGGTCAGCCTGGCCTTTGCAGACAACGCCTCCAACGGCATCGAGCCGGCGTTCTCCTGGACCTACACGCGCAAGAAGCGCGAGGCCGACGGCAGCCGCAGCGAGTACGCGGTGGAGGACCACGCCTGGCGCCTCTGGCGCGAGCAGGGAGGTGACACGGGCCAACTGCCGGACAGCTTCGTTTCCGCGCTCGAGATGCCGGCGTCGGCGCACATCGCCATGATGGAGGCGGTGCAGCCCTACGTCGACACGTCCATCTCCAAGACCGTCAACGTCCCGGCCGACTGCCCCTACGAGGACTTCAAGGACCTCTACCTGCAGGCCTGGGGCGCCCGGCTCAAGGGGCTGGCCACCTACCGGCCGAACGACATCCTGGGGGCGGTGCTCGAGACCCATCCCAAGCCGGTGGAGGCGCCCGCGCCCGCACCGGTGGTCGACCCCATGCGCACCGTGATCGAGAGCCGCCCCAAGGGCGCGCTGTCGGCCGTGGCCGAAAAGCTCGAATACTGGACCCAGGAAGGCCACAAGACGCTCTACCTGGTGGTGTCCTTCCTGCCCGTGCCCACCGGGCGCGGCAAGGACACGGTCGACCGCGCGGTCGAGTTCTTCATGCCCGTGGGGCAGAGCGGCGAGTCGCAGCAGTGGATCACCTCCAGCATGCGGCTGCTGTCGCTGGCCGCGCGCGGCGGCTTCCTGGAGCGGGCGCTGAGCGACATGCGCAAGGTCATCTGGGACCGGGGGCCGGTGCGGCTGGGTACCCACCAGAAGGACGACGGCACCGTCGTGCCCATGTGGCACGATTCCGAGGTGGCTGCCATCGCGTTTGCGGTACAGAACTTGCTGGCCCAGCGTGCGCGCCAGAACGAGCTGCGCGACCAACTCAGTCTGCCGTTGCCCGAACCGGAACCGGCACCCATGGTCAATGCACCAGCCTTCACGCCTCCGGTCATGGTGGGCAAGAAGTGCAGCGAGTGCGGGGCTCACGCCGTCATCCGCAAGGATGGCTGCGACTACTGCACCCAGTGCGGGCATCTGGGCGCCTGCGGCTGAGCGGCAGATCTGGTTTAGCGTATGCGCGGTGGCGTGCGCAACTGCTCCGGCGTGGTGAAGTAGGCCGCGCCACCACCCATGCGCGTGCGTGCCTGCGCCAGCTCGTGCCGAGCCACGGTGCGCAGGTGCACCTCGTCCGGGCCGTCCATCAGGTGCATGGCCCGGCCCCAGGTCCAGAAGTAGGCCAGCGGCGTGTCGGGCGACAGACCCATGGCGCCGAAGGCCTGCATGGCCCGGTCCACCACACGGGTCTGCAGGCGCGCGGCCACCACCTTGATTGCCGCCACCTGGGCGCGCAGTTCGCCGGGGTCGGCGTCGTTGCGGTCGAGCATCCAGGCGGTGCGCAGCACCAGCAGCCGGGCCTGGTCGATCTCGATGCGTGACTCCGCGATCCAGTCCTGCACATTGGCGTAGTCCGACAGGTAGCGGCCGAAGGTCTGGCGTTCCAGGGTGCGCTCGGCGGCCAGTTCCAGTGCCAGCTCGCACTGCCCGATGGTGCGCATGCAATGGTGCACGCGCCCCGGGCCCAGGCGGGCTTGCGCCATCGCGAAGCCCTCGCCCCAGCCGCCAAGCAGGTGGTCCGTCGGCACCCGCACGTCGCGCAGCACGATCTCGCAGTGGCCTTCGGGGGCATGGTGGTGCACCACAGGAATGTTGCGCACCACCTGCACGCCGGGCGTTTCCATCGGCACCAGCACCAGGCTGTGGTGATGGTGCCGATCGGCCGGTGCGAGGGGGGCGTTGCCGTCGGCATTGCGGGCCATCACGATCAGCAGCCGGCAGTGCGGGTGCGCCGCGCCGGTGATGAACCACTTGCGCCCGTGCAGCATCAGGTCGTCGCCTTCCCGGCGCACCGTGGTCTGCAGGTTGGTGGGGTCCGACGAGGCCACGTCGGGTTCCGACATCGCGAAGGCCGATCGGATCTCGCCCTGCAGCAGCGGCACCAGCCAGCGCTGGCGCTGCGCGGGCGTGGCGAAGCGGTGCAGCAGCTCCATGTTGCCGGTGTCGGGGGCGTTGCAGTTGAACACCTCGGCGGCCCAGGGCAGGCGGCCCATGGTCTCGGCCAGGGGGGCGTAGTCGAGGTGGTCGAGCCGGGTGCCCGGTTCGTCGTCGCGCAGGGTGGGCAGGAACAGGTTCCACAGCCCTTCCTCGCGCGCCAGGGCCTTGAGGTCTTCCAGGAAAGGCGGTGGGTAGACCCCGTCGCGGACCGACTGGTGCCAGGCCGCGTTGTGCGGCAGCACGAAGCGCTCCATGAAGGCGTCCAGCCGCTCTAGCCACGGCCGTGCTGTCTCAGAAGGGGCGAAGTCCATGGCGGCATTGTCCTGTGCTGGCCCGCAGACGGTGCGAACCTGTGCGACAGTGGCGCCGCCCTGTCCTCTGGAGTAACATCCGAATATTCGAAAGCAGTAAAAATGTCCCGTCGATCCTGGATGCACCCAGGCCCGGGGCGCAAACGACGGTACGCCCGGAGGATAGCCATGGACAACGCAGAGCTGGCGCGGCGGTTGCGCACGACCACGCTGTTTTCCCACCTCCCGCGGGAACAGCTGGTGGCCCTGCTTGGCAGCAGCCCCCAACGCCGGGCTCTGGCGGGGGAGTGGCTGGCCGATTCGGCACAGGGACTCAAGGACCACCTGGTGCTGCTTTCCGGCGAGGTGGAGGTGCGGCGTGTCTGGACCGGCGAGGACGGGCAGGAGCAGACCCACGCCTGGCGCGTCGACGTCGATCCGGCCGGGCCGGGTTTCTCCCTGGTCAGCGCCGCCAACAGCCTGCGCGTGCAGGCGGTGACGGAAGCGGATTACGTGGCCATCGACAGCGAGGAACTCGACGAGCTGCTCGGCTGGAGCCAGATGGGCGGCAACATGGCGCTGGCCCGGCACCTGAAGGTGTTCCAGAAGGTGCCGCTGGAAAACGTGCAGCAGGCGTTCGAGCGCATGGTCGAGCGCCAGTACGCTTCCGGCGAAGCCGTCGTTACCCAGGGCGAGCGGGGCGACAGCTACTACGTCATCCTGTCCGGCGAGGCCGAGGTCTGGCGCACCGACCCCCTCACCGACGAAACCGAGCGCGTGGCCGTGCTCAGCGATGGCGACGCCTTTGGCGAGGAGTCGCTGCTGCAGGAGGGCAGCCGCAATGCGACCATCCGGATGATCTCGCCCGGTCGCCTGCTGGTCTTGAGCAAGGCGGATTTCGACCAGCTCCTCAAGCCGGCCATGGTGGCCACGGTCGAGCCCGAGCAGGCCCGCGATCTGGTGGCACGGGGCGAGGCCAGGCTGCTCGACTGCCGCTACGACATGGAGTACGAGGAAAGCCGCATCCCCGGTGCCCAGCAGGTGCCGCTGGACAAGCTGCGCGAAGGGGTGTTCTCGATCGACCCCGAGCAATTCTACGTCGTCTACTGCCGCAGCGGCAAGCGCAGCTCGGCGGCCACCTTCCTGCTGCGCGAGCGCGGCATCCGGGCGGTCTCCCTCGTGGGAGGCATCAAGGACTGGCCCTACGAGGTCGACGACACCCCGATCTGAAGCAGCGCGTCGGCGGGCCGCAGCGCACCGTGTCGGGAACCTCTCCAGGGGCTGGGCATCGGAGAGGTTCTGACAGGAGACAGTCGATGCGGTTTTCAGGTGCATGGCGCGGCGTTGCATGGGCCATGGTGATGGTCATGGCTGCCCCGGTGCTGTCGGCGTGGGCTGCGCAGCCGCCCGGCGTCGAGGTTCTGGCGCGCGGGCTGGCGCATCCCTGGGCCATGGCCTTCATCGGTGACGGGCGCCTGCTGGTGACCGAGCGTCCCGGACGCCTTCGCGTGGTGGGGGCCGATGGCACGGTCGGGCCACCGATCGAAGGCGTGCCACGGGTCGATGCCGTGGGGCAGGGTGGGCTGCTCGACGTGCTGGCCGACAGCGACTTCCAGCGCAATCGCCGCATCCACTTCTGCTACGCCGAGCCGTCCGGCAGCGGCACGGGCAACTCCACCGCCCTGGCCTCGGCCCGCCTGTCCGACGACAGCCGGCGTCTGGAGCAGGTGCGTGTGCTGTTCACCCAGCAGCCCAAGGTGAGCAGCCGCCTGCACTTCGGCTGCCGCATCGTGGAGTCGCCCGACGGGCACCTCTTTCTGACCTTGGGCGAACGCTACAGCCGCATGCAGGACGCCCAGACGCTGGACAACCACCACGGCAAGGTGATACGTCTGCGCAAGGACGGCAGCGTGCCGCCCGACAACCCCCTGGTCGGCCGTGCCGGTGCCCTGCCGGAGATCTGGAGCTGGGGACACCGCAATCCGCAGGGGGCGGCCTGGGGGCCGGACGATCGCCTGTGGGTGCATGAACACGGCCCGCAGGGCGGCGACGAGATCAACCGCCCCGAGCCGGGTCGCAACTACGGCTGGCCCGTGGTCACCCACGGGCAGAACTACGGGGGTGGCATGATCGGTGAAGGCCTGGCCCACAAGGCCGGCATGGAGCCGCCCCTGCACCACTGGACGCCGTCGATCGCCCCCTCGGGGATGGCCTTCCTGCGCAGCGACCGCTACGGGCCGCAGTGGCAGGGCAGTCTGTTCGTGGGGTCGCTCAAGTTCCGTTATCTGGCCCGGCTGGAACTGCAGGGCGGGCGTGTGGTGCGCGAGGACAAGCTGCTGCAGTCGGTTGGCCAGCGCGTGCGCGACGTACGGGAAGGCCCCGACGGCCTGCTCTACGTGCTCACCGACGACCCCGACGGGCAACTGTTGCGGCTCAGGCCGCGCTGAACTTGCGCACCAGGCCTTCGATGGCCAGGGCATAGCCGTCGACGCCGAAACCGACCACGATGCCTGCGGCGGTCGGGGATATCCACGAATGGTGGCGGAAGGCCTCGCGCGCGTGCACGTTGGAGATGTGGCACTCGATCACGGGCAGACCATCGACGCCCTTGATGGCGTCGTGCAGCGCGATCGACGTGTGGGTGTAGGCGCCGGGGTTGAACACGCAACCCAGGGCCTGGCCCTCCTTGTACAGGCGCCCGTACTCGTGGATCTTGTCGATCAGGGCGCCTTCCCAGTTGCTCTGGAAGCAGTCCACCTCGAAACCCAGGCGCCCGGCGGTGGTGCGGCACAGGGCTTCCACGTCGGCCAGTGTGGCGCTGCCGTACTGGGCGGGCTCGCGCGTGCCCAGCAGGTTGAGGTTGGGGCCGTTGAGGACGAGGATCTTTTTCATGGTGGGCGGCGTTCCGGTGGGGCGGGGACCGGAACAGTATAGTGGGAGCCCGCAGGCCGACGGGACGAAAAAAACCGACCCCGCAGGGCCGGTCTCTGGTGCCGATGCAGCCGGGAGGCTGTATCAGTAGCTGTTGCGGCCGTAGCCGCCACCGCCACTGCGGTTGCCACCGCCGAAGCCGCCCGGGCGCTCTTCCTTGGGGCGTGCCTCGTTGACCACGAGGGCGCGGCCGTCGACCGACTGGCCGTTGAGACCGCGGATGGCGGCCTGGGCCTCGTCGTGCGAGCCCATCTCCACGAAGCCGAAGCCCTTGGAGCGGCCGCTGTCGCGGTCCGTCATGACCTTGGCCGACTGGACCGTGCCGAACTCGGCGAAATGTTGTTGCAGGTTACCGTCGTTGACAGAGTAGGTCAGATTGCCGACGTAGAGTTTGTTGCCCACTGAAGGAGCCTTTCAAAAAAAGCGTGCACGGTTCCCGATGGAACCTGCGGCGCGGGGGGGAAGCGGTTTCGGGTAAGGGATTCCGCTCAACGGAAGGTGCGTTTTGCCGGAGGCCGGGGCGCACCGCCTGTGCGGACCTCGATGTGGCGGAAGGTGATGCGGCCCTTGCTCAGGTCGTACGGAGACAGCTCCAGCGACACCTTGTCGCCGGCCAGGATACGGATGTGGTGCTTGCGCATCTTTCCGGCCGAATAGGCCACCAGGCTGTGGCCGTTGTCCAGGGTCACACGGTAGCGGGAGTCGGGCAGCACTTCCTCGACTTTGCCTTGCATTTCAATCAGGTCTTCCTTGGCCAATGCAGTTCCTTCAGATGGGAGGGTTGATCACGCGAAGCTGCGGTGCCGCAGCCAGCTGTGGCCTTGCTCGATGGCGTAGCGCAGGGCGTTTTCGCGGGAAGCAAAGCGGGGGATGAAGCGGAACACGCGGTCGTGCGTGCCGGTGCCGCGTCCGCTGCGTATCGATACGGAGGCGGCAAAGCTGCCGGCCTCTGTGCGTTGTGTGAGGGGTGAGACAAGGTACTTGCCCACCGAAAAAGTGTTTTCAGTCGTGGTCATATCGGGCCTGCGCGGCAAAGAACCGGCCGTTCAGGCGTCTGGGTTATCGGGGGCGCCCGCCAGGCAGGGCCTGACCGGGTGGGCGATGCAGCATCGCCGGGGCTATGGGCCGGACTCTGGGGAGGAATGAGGCCGGGAATGGGGCTCGCCGCTGGGGCTGAGTTTGACGACCACCGGAAGCGGGGGACCCGTTCCGGGGGTGTGACGGGCCGAAGGGGCCGGTCCGTGTCAGACAACACACGCTGCGATGGTGAGCAATCCGCAGCAATCCCAATATTATACCTGTATTCCTTCGGGGCTGCACGCAGGTCCGGCCATTCAGGCCGGGAGCGTGTGCAGAGGAATGTCCTTGGCCACGGCGAGCCGCTCCAGTTGCCGGCGTGTTTTTCCGCGCAGGTAGGCGGCAATGGCCCCATGCACCTGGGGTTGGAACAGGCTGCGCAGGTCGGCGCCTTCCACGCCAGCGGCCTGGCACAGAGCGGCGGCAAAGTGCGGCTCCAGTGCCGCCACGGCCACGCGCCCGTCCTTGCAGGGGTAGACCCGATAACCCGCGTGGGCACCGCCCACCGCGCCGGTGGGTTGGGTCAGTCCCCAACTGCGCGGCAGCCCCAGCCAGCGCGCCGCGTCCGACAGGGCCACTTCCTGAAACACCCCTTTGCCGCTGCCGCGCTGCACCAGCATGGCCTGCAGTGCGGCTTCGGCCGCCATCAGCGAGCCGCCCATGTCGGCGAACAGGCTGGCCGGCAGGTCCAGGCCGGTCACCAGGCCGGCCTCGGCCAAGTAGGTCAGGTCGTGGCCGGGCTCCTCGGCCCGCGCACCCGGCGCGCCCACAATGGCCACCACCGACAGCGCCGGATACCGCTTGTGCAGGGACTTCCAGCCCAACCCCAGTTTGGTCAGCGCGGACGGGCGGAACGAGGTCAGCAGCAGGTCGCTGCGGGCCAGCTCGCGGTGCAGCCGGGCCTGTCCCCGATCGGTCTTGAGGTCGGCCTGCAAGGTGCGTATCCCCGCGTGCAACTCGGCGTAGGCGGGGGGGCTGTAGCGTTCCATGGGGTCGCCGCCGGGCGGTTCCACCTTGGTGCAGTGGGCGCCCATGGCGCGCAGGCGCAGCAGCGCGGCGGGGCCGGGCAGGTTCAGCGCCAGGCTCAGAACGCGCGTGCCTCGCAAAGGTCTGATCGGTCGGGCGGGGCGCAACGGGTACGGGGCAGCGGGGCTCATCTGGGTCACTGGCGGGGATCGAACCTCGGTGAAAACTTCTTGAGCATGGGCTTCATCAGCATGTCCTCCTTGATGACGTGGTTGATGAGCCAATCCCGCAGCAGGGCGCCGAAGTGTTCGGAGGCGACATCGTCCCACTCGTGTCCGATCTCGTGCTTGAGCTGGCTCAGCCGATCCAGCAGGATGCCGTGGGATTCGTGCAGGGTGTCGCTTTGTGCGTACCCGACCGCCTTGGCGATCTGCTCTTCAAGGGTGAAATGCAGCTTCGAGTAATGCTGCAGATTGTCCAGCGCCTCGGTCAGAGGCACCAGGCTTTTCCGCTTCAGGGCCTGACCGGCCTGATTGATGATCTCGATCAGGTACTTGTGGTCGCCGTCGATCAGGTCGTTGCCCACGCTCAACTGCTCCCGCCATTCGATGTTCATCCGTCGCGCTCCATGCCAAGGGTTGTTTCAGCCACCATTGTGCACACGAGCCGGACCGGCCTGCGGACGCGCAGACGTTTGGCGGTCGGAAATCGCCTTCTTGCCTGTTCTTCAGAGGTGCCATTGCCCCGTGCTGCCGGGGCCGGCGCGCGACTCAGCGGCCGTGGGTGCCCCCGACCGTTCCACGTCTGGACTGCGACTGGTTGCTCCCTCCCACATGGGTCTCCCGGTCGCTGCGGCTGGTCGGGGTGCGGTGCCCCTGGTTCAGTTGGGTGGCGTCTTGCTCACCCATTTTGTTGGTGTCGTTGGCGACCTTGCCGGTGTGGGGTTCCTGCTTGTCACCTGGGCTTTGGTTCTTGGTCATCGGGAAGCTCCTTGTGTGGAACGGGTGGCGCAGCCGCCCACCCGCATGCACCCTACCTCAATTCGTGGGGATGTGCAAACCCCGCAGGGGTCGTTCCTATATTCAGCCTGCTCGTTTTCGTGGCGGTGCGGGTTGCCGGCGACGGGGGGGCGCCGCTGCGGTGTCCAGACAGAACCCCAGGCCCTTGAGGTAGGTGTCTATGGTGTGCCTGCCAACGGCTTCCAGATCAAAGGCGTTCGGGTCCAGCAGCCAGTTGCGCTTGAGGCCATCCACGATCATGTGCAGGCCGAGGGCGGCCGAAGCCAGCGGCACCGGCAGGTGCAGCCCGGCACGGTGGGTGGCCACGGCCATCATTTGCGCCGTCAGATCCAGGTAATGCCGGCGCACGCGCAGGTGGCGCGCACGCACGGCCGCCATTTCGGCGTGGTACTCCACCTGAAGGGAAACCACCTCAAACACGCGGCGCAAGCGCTCGTCGGTGGCGATGAGGTGCAGCACGTGGCGCATGCCATCGCGCAGGGCTTGGATCGGGTCGACCAACTGGTCTACGGGCTTGTCCGGGTCCGGAAAGCCGCGTTCCATCGGCAGCGTGGCCCGCTCCATCATGGCATTGAACAGATCGGCCTTGTCCTGGAAGTGCCAGTAGATGGCCCCTCGCGTGGTTCCGGCCGCGCTGGCGATGTCCTGCAGCGAGGTGCGCGAAACGCCGCGCGCCTGGAACAGCTGTTCGGCGGCATCGAGCAGGGCGGTTCGGGTGGCTTCGGCGTCGGATTTGGTGCGGCGGACCATTTCGGTGGGGCAGGTTCGGTGAATCCGGCGAATATACATACATTCATGGGTGTATGTATACTGCGTGCCTTCCCTTCCAAAGGGGTCTTTGGCCGGCCGTCGTGTGTGCGGGCGTTTTGCTGCCGTGGTACCGGTTTTCCCCCTGTCTGTGTCTGGCTGTACGAGGTTCGCATGCCCACTGCTCATGTCATTCCTTCCATCCCTGCCTGGCGACGCCCCCTGCTGGGGCTGTCATTGCTGGCGGCGCTGTCCGCGTGTGGCCAGGCCGAAGGGCCGGCCGCCGCAGGAAAGGGGCCAGGTGGTGGTCTGCCAGCCCCCCAGGTCGGCGTGATCACCGTGCAGCCCGGGGATGTGGGGCTGCAAACCGAGCTCCCGGGGCGGCTGGAGTCGTCGCGCGTGGCGCAGGTGCGTGCCCGTGCCGCAGGCATATTGCAGCAGCGCCTGTTCCGTGAAGGCAGCGATGTGAAAGTCGGCCAGGCGCTGTTCCGCATCGACGCCGCGCCCTACGAAGCCACGCTACGCAGCGCCGAAGCTGCGCTGGCGCGCGCGCAGGCCAACCTGGGCAATGTCACGGCGATTGCCGAGCGTTATCGGCCACTGGTGAACGAAAAGGCGATCAGCCAGCAGGACTACGCCAACGCGGTCGCGGCCCAGAAATCGGCCGAAGCCGACGTGGCCGCTGCCACCGCCGCCGTGCAGACCGCCCGCATCAACCTGGGGCACGCCAACGTGGCGGCCCCGATATCGGGCCGCATTGGTCGGGCACTGGTGACCGAGGGGGCACTGGTCGGACAGGGCGAGGCCACGCCGCTGGCGGTGATCCAGCAGGTGGACCCGCTGTACGTGAATTTCACGCAATCGGCGACCGAGGCCATGCGGCTCAAGCGTGCGCTGGAGGCGGGGCAACTCAAGGGGGCCGGCAGCGGTGCCGCTGCGGTGCGCGTGGTGCTTGACGACGGCAGTGAATATGCGAGGCCGGGCCGGTTGCTGTTTTCAGACCTGACGGTGGATGCGACCACCGGTCAGGTGATGCTTCGCGCCGAAGTGCCGAACCCCGGCGGGGCGCTGCTTCCGGGCCTGTACGTTCGCGTTCGCCTGGAGCAGGCCGTGGCCCGCGGTGCCATTTCGCTGCCGCAGCAGGCGGTGACGCGCACGGCGCAGGGCGACACGGTCAAGGTGGTTGGCACCGACGGCAAGATCGAGACCCGACCGGTGAAGATCGGAGCTCAGCAAGGGGGGCGCTGGGTGGTGCTGGACGGACTGAAGGCCGGCGAACAGGTGATGGTTGACGGCTTCCAGAAAGTGGCCATGCTGCCGCCGGGGACGCCGGTCCAGGCCGTGCCCTGGACACCGCCAGGCGCCCCCGCGGCCGCTGCGGCTGCGGCCAAGTAAGGAAGCACCGGCATGGCCAAGTTTTTCATCGACCGCCCCATTTTTGCCTGGGTGATTGCGCTGTTCATCATGGTGCTGGGGGCGGTGTCCATCACGCAGCTTCCGGTTTCGCAGTACCCGCCGGTGGCGCCCCCGTCCATCGTCATCAGCACCGCCTACCCGGGCGCTTCGGCCAAGACGCTTGAAGAGAGCGTGCTCTCGGTCATTGAGCGGGAAATGAACGGGTCCCCGGGCCTGATCTACATGGAGGCCGTGGCGCAGGCCAACGGCACCGGTCAGATCACCCTGAGTTATCAGCCCGGAACCAACCCGGACCTGGCCCAGGTGGATGTGCAGAACCGCCTGTCGCGCGCCACGCCGCGACTGCCATCGGCAGTCACGCAGCAGGGCGTGCGTGTGGACAAGTCGCGCTCCAACTTCCTGCTGGTGGCGGTGCTGTCCTCCGATAACCCGGCCTGGAACCCGGTGGCCCTGGGTGACTATGCTTCGCGCAGTGTGGTGCCTGAGCTGCAACGGGTGCCCGGGGTGGGGCAGGCCCAGCTCTTTGGCACCGAGCGCGCGATGCGTATCTGGGTCGATCCGGCCAGGCTCGCGTCCTTCAACCTGAGCATGGCCGAGGTCGGCGCCGCCATTCGCGCCCAGAATGCACAGGTTTCGGGGGGCGAGATCGGTGCGCTTCCCAACGTGTCGGGACAGGCGATCGCCGCCACCGTGGTGGTCGATGGCCAGCTGGCGTCGATCGAGCAGTTTGGCCGGATTGTGCTGCGCGCGACCACCGACGGGGCCACCGTGCGCCTGAAGGATGTGGCCCGCATCGAACTGGGTGCACAGGCCTACGCCACCTCGGCGCGCCTGAACGGCAAGCCCTCCACCGCGGTGGGCGTGCAGCTTTCACCCAGCGCGAATGCGTTGGCCACGGCCGATGCGGTGCGCGCCAAGCTCACCGAACTGGAGCGCTACTTCCCTGACGGCATGACGTGGACCATACCCTACGACAGCTCACGCTTCGTGAGGATATCGATCCAGCAGGTGGTGGTGACACTGCTTGAAGCCGTGGCACTGGTGTTTCTGGTGATGTTCCTGTTCCTGCAGAACTGGCGCTATACCGTGATCCCCACGATCGTGGTGCCGATCGCCTTGCTGGGCACATTCGCTGCGCTGCTGGCGATGGGTTTTTCCATCAACGTGCTCACCATGTTCGGCATGGTGCTGGTGATCGGCATCGTGGTGGACGACGCCATCGTGGTGGTGGAGAACGTCGAACGCATCATGAGCGAGGAGGGGCTGCCGCCGCTGCAGGCCACGCGCAAGGCGATGGGCCAGATCTCGGGCGCCATCATCGGTGTGACGGTGGTGCTGATCTCGGTGTTCGTTCCGCTGGCCTTTTTCAGCGGTTCCATCGGCAACATCTACCGCCAGTTCGCCGCAGTGATGGGGGTGTCGATCGCCTTTTCGGCCTTCATGGCCCTGTCGCTGACGCCCGCGCTGTGTGCCACGCTGCTCAAACCGGTGCAAGCGGGCCACCACCACGACAAGAACGGTTTCTTTGGCTGGTTCAATCGAGGTTTCTCGCGCACAGCCAGGCGCTATCAGGGTGGCGTGGCTGCGTTGCTGCCGCGCGCCGGCCGGACCCTGGTGGTGTACCTGGCCATCGTGGCGGCGGCGGCGGTGGTCTATGTGCGCCTGCCCACTTCCTTTCTGCCACAGGAAGACCAGGGCAACCTGATCGTCAACGTGCAGCTGCCCCCGGGCGCCACGCAGGAGCGCACCCTGGCGGTGATGGAGCAGGTCGAGGGCTTCATGCTCAAGCAGCCCGAGGTGCAGGGCATGGTCGGCGTGCTGGGCTTCTCCTTCTCCGGCCAGGGGCAGAACGCGGCGCTCGCGTTCGTCACGCTCAAGGACTGGGATGAGCGAGCCGCGCCGGGCAGCGACGCGCAGTCGCTTGCCGGCCGGGCCTTTGGTGCGCTGTCCGGCATCCGCGACGCGTTCATCTTCGCGCTCAGCCCCCCGCCCATTCCCGAGCTGGGCAGTTCCTCGGGGTTCAGCTTTCGTCTGCAGGACCGTGCCGGGCTGGGCCGCGAGGCCTTGCTGGCTGCGCGCAACCAGCTGCTGGGCATGGCCTCGCAGAGCAAGTTGCTCACGCAGGTGCGCCCCGATGGCCTGGAGGACGCGCCGCAGTTGCTGATCGACATCGACCGCGACCGCGCCAGCGCACTCGGTGTCGGTTTCGACGCCATAGGCTCCGCTCTGGGCACGGCGCTGGGTTCCAGCTACATCAACGACTTTCCCAGCAGCGGCCGGCTGCAGCGCGTGGTGGTGCAGGCCGATGCCCCCGCGCGCATGCAGCCCGAGGATGTGCTGCGGATCAATGCGCTCAACCACAAGGGGCAGGCGGTGCCGTTGTCGGCCTTCGCGACCACCCGCTGGGTCGTCGGTCCGATGCAGACTGTGCGCTATAACGGCTACCCGGCCATGCGCATCAGCGGCAGCGCCGCGCCAGGCGTGAGCACCGGCCAGGCGATGGCCGAGATGGAGGGTCTGGCCGCGCGGCTGCCTGCGGGCATCGGCTACGAATGGACCGGCGTTTCGCGCGAGGAAAAACTCGCCGGATCGCAGGCCACCATCCTGTATGCGTTCGCCATCCTGGCGGTGTTTCTGGCCCTGGCCGCACTCTACGAGAGCTGGTCCATCCCGCTGGCCGTGGTGCTGGTGGTGCCGCTGGGTGTGCTGGGTGTGCTGTTGGGAACGCTGCTGCGCGGGTATGCGAACGATGTGTACTTCCAGGTGGGTCTGATCACCATCATCGGCTTGTCGGCCAAGAACGCCATCCTGATCATCGAGTTTGCCAAGGACCTGCAGGCCCAGGGGCGCAGTGCGATCGACGCGGCGCTGGCCGCCGCGCATCTGCGTTTCAGGCCCATTGTCATGACCTCGCTGGCCTTCACGCTGGGGGTGCTCCCGCTGTTTCTGGCCTCGGGTGCGGGCTCTGCCAGCCAGCGGGCCATAGGCACCGGCGTGGTGGGAGGCATGGTCACCGGCACCGTGTTGGCGGTCTTCTTCGTGCCGGTGTTCTTCGTGGTCGTGCGCAAGATCTTCAAGGGCAGCGAGCGCCAGCACCGGCTGGATGCCGAGCAGGCCGCCCAGCACGGAGTGCATTGAGATGGCTATGCAAAAGATCCTTCGCCGGAGCGCACTGACGCTGGCCGCCGCGACCCTGTCCGGCTGCTCCTTCATTCCCGCCTACGAGCGACCGGCTGCGCCTGTGCCGTCGGCCTTCCCTGGTCAGGCACCCGATGCCGTGGCGGGCACTGCGTTGCCGGTCTGGAACACGGTGGTGACCGATGCACGCCTGCGCGATCTGATCGCCCTGGCGCTGCAGAACAACCGCGACCTGCGTGTGGCCGCCCTTCAGATGGAGCAGGTGCGTGCCCAGTATCAGATCCGCCGGGCCGACCAGTTCCCCGCGCTGGGGCTGGCGGTTGCCGGCAACCGCCAGCCCAGCAGCGGGGGGGGCATCAACAGCACCTACACCGCCGGCGTCGCCATGGCCAGCTGGGAGCTTGATTTCTTTGGCCGGGTCGCCGCGCTCAAGGACGCGGCGCTGGCGCAGTATCTGGCCAGCGAGGAGGCGCGGCGCGCTGCGCAGACCAGCCTGGTGGCCGCGGTGGCCAGCGGATGGCTGACCCTGCAGGCCGACGAGGAACTGCTGGTGCTCACCCGGCGCACGCTTGTCACGCGCGAAGAGGCGCTGCGCCTGACCCGCTTGCGCTTCGAACATGGTGCCGCTTCTGCCCTGGAGATGAGGCAGGCCGAGTCGCTGGCCGCCGCCGCGCGCAGCACCCAGGCCCAGATGCAGCGCACCCGCGCGCAGAGTCTCAATGCCTTGACTCTGCTGGTCGGACAGACGCCCCCGGTGCCTCTGCTGCCTGCTCAGGGTGACGGAGCCGAAGGGGCAGCGATGCGTACCGTGCCGGAGGGGCTGCCATCGGATCTGCTGGAGCGCCGTGCCGACATCCGTCAGGCAGAACAGGTGCTCGTTGCGGCCAACGCCAACATCGGTGCGGCGCGCGCCGCCTTTTTTCCGCGCATTTCTCTGACCACCAGCCTGGGTACGGTGAGCAACGAACTTTCGGGGCTGTTCAAGGACGGTTCCTGGGGTTTTTCACTGGCACCGCAGGCCCTGTGGCCCATCTTCGATGCGGGCCGGAACCAGGCGAATCTGGCGTCCGCCCAGGCGGCGCGTTCGGTTGCCGTAGCGCAGTACGAGAAAGCCATCCAGACCGCTTTTCGGGAGGTGGCCGACGCACTGGCCGGACGCGCTACCCTGGGCGAACAGCTGGCGGCTCTGCAGGCCCAGGCCGATGCCGATGCCGAGCGACTTCGACTGACCGATCTGCGCCATCAGGGGGGTGTGGCGGGTTCACTGGAACTGCTGGATGCACAGCGTTCGCTTTTCGCCACCCAGCAGGCGCTCACCCAGGTCAGGTTGGCGCAGCAACTGAACCAGGTGGCGTTGTACAAGGCCCTGGGCGGGGGGTACTGAAGCGATCCTGCTGTCGGCCCCGGCTCATGTGCCGGGAGCGGTCCGGTCCACGCGTGTGAGGTGCCCGTCGTCCATGTGATAGACGGTGTCAAAACCTTCGATCATGCGGTGGTCGTGGGTGACGGTGATCACGGCCGAGCGGCGCTCGCGCGCGATCTTGCGCAGCAAGGCCATGACCTTGGTGCCGCGCTCGGTGTCCAGCGCGGCGGTGGGTTCGTCGGCCAGGATGAGGGCCGGTTCATTCGCCAGGGCCCGGCCTATCGCCACGCGCTGCTGCTCCCCCCCGGAAAGCTGAGCCGGCAACGAGTCGGCACGGTGGCCGATTTCCAGGTAGTCCATCAGTTCCAGCGCACGGCGGGCCGATTCGCGTCGTCCCGCACCATTGAGTTGCAGCATCAGCGCCACGTTTTCCTGTGCAGTCAGGAAGGGGATGAGGTTGTGCTGCTGGAAGATGAAACCCACCTTGCGCAGCCGGAAGGCACGCTCGTTGATGCCGGTGGGTCCGTTGTCGTACAGCGTCTGGCCGTCGATGACGATGCGCCCGGTGGTCGGCGGCTGGATCAGGCTGATCGCCAGCAGCAGCGTGCTTTTGCCCGAACCGCTGGGGCCCAGCAGGGCCACGAGTTCGCCCGCTTCCACCGTCAGGCTGGTGGGTTTGAGGGCCTGCACCGCCAGCTCGCCCTGACCAAAGGTTTGGGACACATCCTGTATTTCGAGCACCGCCACGTCAGCCTCCCAGCGCCAGTTGGGGCGGCGTGCGCAGGGCATGCCAGATGGCCATGAAACTGGCCAGCAGTCCGCCCGCCAGCATCACACCGAAGGTCACGGCGGTTTCCTGCGTGGTGAAGGCCAGGGTGCGGGGAAAACCGGGAGCGATGATCTCTCGCATGACGTAGGCCAGCGCAAAGCTGGCCAGCGTGAGCAGCACGGACTGCGTCAGGATCAGTTGCACGATCACCCGGTTCGGTGCCCCGATCAGTTTGAGCGTGGCGATGGACTTGATTTTCTCGATGGTCAGGACGTAGACGATGAGGGCAATGATGACGATCGACACCATCACCAGCAGGGCCCGAAACAGCCCCAGAACACCCGAGATGCGCTTGAGGCGGCCCTCCAGCATGAGTGTGCGCTCTTCCTCCGTGGTGTAGACGTTGAAGTACAGCCAGTCGCGAATGTGGCGGGCCACCTGCTGTGCGTCGGCCTCGGGCCTGAGCTGCACCAGCACCGCGTTGATGTTGCCCGAGGTGGACGACAGCAGAGGGAGCAGTCTCTGGGCCTGTTCCTCGCTGTAACCCGCCCGCTGCAGGCGTTGCAGGTTGGCGGCCCGGGCAGCGGTCAGCGCCCGGTCGTCCTGTTCGAACTGCACCTTCTGTGCGTCGGGAAGCGACAGGTAGACCAGCGGATTGCCCGACGCGTCGACGGCACCTTGTGTCAGTCCCACGATGTGATAGGTGTCGCCACCCAGTGGCACCTGTGCCCCCAGGGGCAGGCCGAGCTTGCGGTCGGCCACCATTTCATAACGTGGGGCGGTCAGCGTCCGGCCAGCCACCAGTTCGCCGGGGCCGCCCATGCCACCGAACACGTCGTAGCCGATGACGGTGAACTGCTGCGGCTGGCCTTGCAGGTCGCGTTGGGCGGTGTAGAGCACCAGCGGGCTGGCACGTGCCACGCCCGGCGTGGCCGCCACGCTCTTGTAACTGTCCAGAGGAAGGCGGGACGGTTCGTTGAACGGCCCCCCCCGCCCGCGCTCGACCACCCACAGGTCGGTGTTCAGGTGGTCGATGAGCCAGACACCGTCTTTCAGGTTGCCGCGGTAGATGCCGTTCATCACCAGCACGATGGCCAGCAGCATGGCCACCCCGAAAATCGTGGCCAGGAACTTGCCGAAGTGGCGGCGGATGTCCTTGAGGGCCAGGTTCATGAAGCGCTCACGGCGTCAAGCTCAGCGTTGCGAGACCGCGCGTACCGGCTGGTTGGCACGCACGGTCTGGCTGTCGCGCACCAGGCGCTCTGCTTCGGACAGGCCCTCCACCACGCGCGCCTGGCCGCTCTCGGCACCCTCCGTCCTGACCGGGCGAAAGGCGGTGCGGCCGTTCTCCACCACCAGCACACCGGTCTGGCCACTGCGGTCCTTGGTGAGCGCAGAGGTCGGAATCATCAGGCCGCTGGCTTCGCCGGTCCGAATGGAAACGGCCGCTTCCTGATCGATGGCAAAGTGTTTCGGCTGCCGCTCGAAAGCCACAAAGATATCCAGCTCCCGGGTGGCCGCGTCGCTCTGGCGTGCGATGCGGGCCACCTGGCCGGCCACTTCCTCGCCGCTGCGCAGGCGGATCCGGGCGTCCTGTCCCACCACCACCCGATCGATGACCGACTCGTCCACCCGCGTGGCCACCCACAAGGTGGCGGGATCCACCAGCTTCAGGATCGGGCTGCCCACGCCCACGGTGCTGCCGGGCTCGGCCAGGCGCTGGACCACCAGTCCGGTCATGGGGGCATGCAGCCTTGCATGACTGGCGGCCGCTTCGGCGGCCCGGGCCTCTTGGGCCAGGGTGCCGGCATCGGCCTGGCGGGCCGCCAGGGTGGCGCGGGCAGACGCCAGCCCGGCCGTGGCCACCTGCAAAACGGCCGCGCTGGCGTCCAGCGCAGCTTCGGACATGAAGCCCTGGGCTTGGAGGTCGGCGTCGCGGCGCTGACGCGACTGGGCCAGCGCCAGTTCGGCTTCGGCCCGGCTCAGCCCGGCACGGGCGGCCTGGATGGTGTTGGCCACGGACTGCTGCTGGCTGCGGATGGCCGCCAGACGGGCCTGGGCCTCGCGGTCGTCCAGCACCACCAGCAGCTGGCCGGCTTCGACGTTATCGCCCACATCCGCTTGGATGTCGGTGACGGTGGCCGTGAGGCGGCTGGCCACCGTCACGGCCGAACGCGCCTGCACCGTGCCCGGACCGGTGACCTGCAGTGCCACCTTGCCCGGTTGGGCCTGGATCACCACCACCTCCACGGCACGGCCAAAGCGCCAGTAGACCATGGCTGCCACCGCCACGGTAAGTGCGGCAAGGCTCCAAAACAGGACGAGGCGGTTCTTGGGTCGGGACATCGGCGTGGGCACCAGGTTGTGGGTCACGGGAGGAATCGAGGGTTCCGGTGTGACCGTCTGATCGGATACCCTGCCCAGTTTACCCCTGAATGGCCTGCGGTGGATAAACCAGGGACATCGGCGCCGTGGTCGGTGAGGACTCCGACTCACCGCCAAGCCATCACAGGCACGGTCGAGATGCTGTTGGCCGGTGCGCCCTCAATGAGCCTGCGGCTGATTCCCAGGTAGATCAGGGTGCGGTGTTTCTCGTCCCACATACGTACGATGCGGGTCTCCTTGAACAGGATAGAGGTGTCTTCGCTGAACACCACTTCGTTTTCCGGCAACTTGGCCGGCAGGGCGATCGGCCCGGTCTGGCGGCAGGCCAGAGAGAACTGGCTGGGGTCCTCGGCCAGTCCGAGCGAGCCCCCGATGCCACCTGTGCGCGCCTGGCTGACGTGGCAGGTCACCCCTGGGATCTTCGGATCGGAGAAAGCTTCTACACAGACACGGTGGTTGGCCCCTATCAGCTTCCAGGCCGTGGTGACGCAGCCCACCGTCTCTGCACGGGCCAGGGCCGTCAGAAACAGGGATGCGGCCAGAGCCAAGGCAGGAACACATTTTTTCATGGGTCGATGATAGGGCTTGCGTCGGCGGATGGCAGCGACCGACGATGAAAGTCGGGGTGCGCCTCCGGGGTGGACTCACTTGGCTGCCAACGCCTTTTCTATGGCCGCCACCAACTGGCGGCTGTCGGGCGCGACCTGGCTGGGGAAGTGCTTCAGCACACGTCCATCACGGTCGACCAGATACTTGTTGAAGTTCCAGCCGGGCGCAGCACCCGTGGCTCGGGTCAGTTCGGCAAAGAGCGGGTGGGCGTTTCTGCCGCGCACGGCGGTTTCGGTGAACATCGGGAACTTCACCCCATAGGTGTTGAAGCAGACCTCGGCGGTCTTGCGCGCGTCCGGGTCTTCCTGCCGGAAGTCGTTGGACGGAAAACCCATGACCACCAGGCCGCGCGAGGCGTAGCGGGCATTGAGCGCCTCCAGCCCTTCGAACTGACCGGTGTAGCCGCAGTAGCTGGCGGTGTTGACGATCAGCAGCACGCGGCCGCTGTAATGGCACAGGCTTTGGGACTTGCCATCCTGCAGGCGGGGAAAGCTGTGGTTGAGCAGGGCTGGGCAGGCGGCGCCCGTGCCGACCGTGGTGTCGCTCATGTTGGGGGAGGGGGATTGGGCATGCACGTACAGCGCGATCAAGCCGGCCCATGCGGCGGCAAGCAGGGTGTGCGCGGCGAATTTTCGAGGCAGCGGGCGCATGTGGGCTCCTGAGTCGATCTGAACGGCTTGGCTGTAAGGCTTCAGACCAGATCGGCGGCGATAAAGTTCTGTGACAGCCCGTTCATTTTGGGGCCGACCTCCCTGCGCCGCACCCCGGGAATCATCCTACCCTGCCGCCTACCCGCCGTGAGCCCCCGCTCTGGCGCGCTGCCTTGACGTCTCGCACCAGGTCAAGGTTGAGCTGCTGGGCACGCGCCGTGAGGGTTTCGATGGCTTGGGCCAGCGTTTGCAGCGTGGCCTCATCCAGGGCATCGAGCAACTGCGAATTGATGGCTGCCACTTCAGGGAAAACCTTGGTGTGCAATTGCCGCCCCTCGTCGGTCAGCGTCAGCTGCGCCCTGCGTGCATCCGCTGCATGGATCTGGCGGCGCAGCAACCCCTTTGCTGTCAGCACCCCGATCGCGCGGGACGTACGGGCCCGGTCCAGTTGGGCCATCTCCGCCAGTTCCGAAGGGGACAGCGGGCCCAGCTCGGCCAGGGTAGCCAGCAACCGCCACTCGCGCCGGGTGATGCCGTAGCGTCCTTCCAGCAGCCGGATCACGGGGGCGCCACTGATGGCAAAGCAACGTTGCAGTCGAAAGTTGATCAGGTCGCCCAGGCGCCGAGGCTGGCGTAGCGGATGCATGGCGGTCCTCCCGTCCGGGTATTCCCCAGGGATGATTGATTAGTGCAACTATAGCCCCGGCGCCTAAGCTAGCAACGCATCCGATACATCACAACCCAGGAGACAGCCATGCGCTTTGTCAATTCCCTTCGTCGCCAGTTGGTCCTGGCCACATGCCTTTCAGCATTGGCCTCTGGGGTCCAGGCCCAAGGCAACGTCATCCGCATCATCGTCGGCTATCCGGCTGGTGCCACGTCCGACACCCTCACGCGGGTGATGGCCGAGGCCATGTCCCAGCGCCTGAACCAGCCGGTCATCGTCGAGAACCGGACCGGCGCCGGCGGTCAACTGGCCAACCAGGCGGTCAAGGCCGCCGCACCCGACGGGATGACCCTGATGATGACGCCGGTGGCGACCATGTCGATCTTTCCGCATTCCTACGCGGGACAGCTCAAGTACGACCCTTTCAAGGACTTTGCGCCCGTGGCCCACCTGAGCGACTTCCAGATTGGTCTGGGCGTGGCCACCAACGTGCCCGCACAGACCCTGGAGGACTACGTGAAGTGGGTCAAGTCCGATCCGCAGAAGAACAGCTTCTACGGATCGGCGGCGCCAGGCAGTCTGCCCCACTTCTTTGGTGTCATGTTCGGTAAATCGGCCGGTCTGCAGCTCACGCACGTGCCCTATCGCGGTACGGCGGCGGCCATGGCGGCGCTGGCCGGTGGCGAGATCGCCGCTCTGTCCACTGTGTCCGCCGACATCCGCTCGCTGGTGCAGGCGGGTCGAGCCCGTCTGCTGGCTGTCGCCGGCGAACGGCGCAGCCCTGCCTTCCCCGATGTCCCGACCTTCCGCGAGAAAGGCTTCAACCTGGTGGCCACGCCCTGGTACGCCCTGTTTGCCCCGGCCGGCACCCCCGTCGATGTGGTGCAGCGGCTGTCCAAGGCCGCCATCGATTCGGTCAACGACCCGGTCGTGAAGCAGCGTCTGCTCGACATGGGCCTGGAGCCGACGGGTTATGGACCAGACCGCCTGGCCGCCATCATGAAGGCCGATTACGAGCGCTGGGGTGATCCGATCCGAGAATCCGGCTTCAAGCCGGGTCAGTGAACACGATCGCCCCCTGGGACCCAACGAGCAAGTTCTAACGATGAACATCCTTTTCATCATGGCCGACCAGCTTCGCTGGGACCACCTGGGCTGTGCCGGACACCCGTATCTGAAGACGCCGGCCATCGACGCCCTGGCTGCACGTGGCGTGCGTTTCGACCAGGCCTTTGTCAACAGCGGCGTCTGCGGTCCGAGCCGCATGAGCTACTACACCGGCCGCTACCCCATCAGCCACGGCGCCACCTGGAACCGGGTTCCACTGTCGGTGGGCGAGGTGACGTTGGGGGAGATGTTGAAGGGGGCCGGACACACGTTGGCGCTGGCGGGCAAGACCCATGTCATGCCCGACGTCGGTGGCCTGTCGCGCCTGCAGCTCGAAGGTGGCAGCGAACTGTCGACCCTGCTGGAGCGCGGTGGATTCGCCGAGATTGACCGCTACGATGGACATCACCCGCCCGGGCGGGAATCGGGTTATGCGGATTTTCTGCGTGCCCACGGCTACGACAGCGAGGATCCCTGGACCGACTACGTCATCGCAGGCATCGGGCCCGACGGCCAGGTACGCAGCGGCTGGAACATGCGCAACGTGCATCTGCCCGCGCGCGTGCAGGAGGCCCATTCGGAGACCGCCTACACGACCGATCAGGCCATCCGTTTCGTGCGCGAGCAGGGGGGGCGGCCCTGGATGCTGCACCTGAGCTACGTCAAGCCGCACTGGCCCTACATGGCTCCCGCCCCCTACCACGCGATGTACACGGCCGACCAGTGCCTGCCGGTGGTGCGCTCTGCGGCCGAGCGAGAGAGCGAGCACCCCGTCACCGCCGCCTACCGCCTGCACGAAGAAAGCCTGAGCTTTCAGCGCGACGACTGCATCCGCATCGTACGGCCGGCCTATCAGGGCCTGATCAGCCAGCTCGACCACCACCTGGGCCGTCTCTTCGACAGCCTCGCCGAGGCCGGTGTGCTGGACGACACCCTGGTGATCTTCACCGCCGACCACGGCGATTTTCTGGGGGACCATTGGCTGGGCGAGAAAGAGCTGTTCTACGACACGGTGCAGAAAGTGCCCTTCATACTGGTCGACCCCAGGCGCCAGGCCGATGGCACCCGGGGCAGCGCAGATTCACGCATGGTCGAGGCGGTGGACGTGGTGCCCACGGTGCTGGACGCCCTGGGGCTGGAGCTCCCGACCCAGCGGCTCGAGGGCCGCAGCCTGCTGCCGCTGCTGCACGGCGAGGCCGCGCCGGACTGGCGTGACTTCAGTTACAGCGAACTCGACTACAGCTGGCGTCAGGCGCGCATCACCCTGGGCAAGGGGGTGCACGAGTGCCGGGGCTTCAGCCTGCGTACCGAAGAGTGGCGCTACGTCTGGTGGCTGGGCGAGCGTGAGCAACTCTGGCATCTGCCGAGCGATCCGGAGCAGTTCACCGATCTCGGTGCCGAGGGATCCACGGCCACCGTGCGGGCCGGCATGAGAGACCGTTTGCTGGACTTCCTGGCGCGCCGCCGCCACCGCACCACGGTCACCGATGCCCAGGTTGAGCGTGGCACCGCCGCCCATAAGCGGGCCGGGGTTTATTACGGCCAGTGGTAGCGCGAGCGATCTGCTTCAAGACATTCCGTCCTCGAACAGGGCAAAGGTTTACTCATGCGTTTGTTCTCGTACCGAGATCGCCCCGTTCACCTCGGCCCTTATCCGCTGGAGCGCTTGCGCCGCAGCGATGCCGTGCCGGACGACAGCGGTCTGCCGCCCATGCAGGCCCTGCGTTTCGGGCACGACGATCCCGAATCGATCGCACACGCCATGGCCCGCTACATGGCCATGTTCGACCTGGTGCGTGACGGGACGGTCAATCCCCAGGAAGGCGAGATTCCTGGGGATCCGACGGAGCGCACACAGCACCTGAAAGCCGCAGGCTACTACTTCGACGCCACCATGATGGGCGTTTGCGCCCTGCCGTCTTCGGCCCTGCTCGCCGAGCCGATCCGTAACCCGGGTGTGCAGGCGCTGGGGGAGGAACTGGCTCAGAACCAGCCTGTGAGTTTCGCAGCGGGCATGGACATGATCCTGGCCGATGTGCTGGACTCGGCACGCACGGTGCATGGCCCCATCACACACCACAGCCATGCGATCGTGATTCTGGTCGAGTATGCGCGCGACCCTCGGCCCGGAGAGCCCGGCTGCGACTGGCTGGCGGGTACCCAGGCACAGCGCGCGGCCGTGCTTGCAGCCCAGACGGCGGTGCTGCTGTCGACCTATTTGCGCATGCTGGGGCATGAGGCCCGTGCCCACAGCGCGAGTTGCAGCGACATTGACCTGGGGCGACTGGCGCTGGCTGCGGGCCTGACCTCGAGCGACGGGTACAACCCCTACGTGGGCCGGCGTTTTGGTTTGGCCGCTGTCAGCACCACGCTGGCCCTGGCGCCCGATCGGCCCCTGGCCTCGATGCAAAGTCGTTGGAAGACCCATGGTCCTGCCTGGTGGCTGGGGCATGGGACCTTGAAGGGCGCCTTCCATCGCGACGCCTTTGCCCGGCGCGAATTCCGCCAGGGCGCACACCCGTTCGAAACGCTCAAGCGGTGCGAACTGCCCACCACCTTCATCGATCACGAACGTGTGCCGCGTTTCCCCAAACGGGCCGATTTCTTTGCCCGCGCCCTGTTCGGAGACCTCGGGAAGTCGGTGCAGGACAGTGCCAAGAATGCGCACTACGTGATGAAGAGTCCCATCGGTGCATGCGCGCGCAGGGCCCTGGGGGCTTTGCTGCTGCTGCAATTCGGTCCTGCGCGTGGGCCGGAGGCCGCGAGCACCGCCGACCCCCGGCGCAATGCCGACAACCTCAAGGCCGCGTCCTACTACCTGGGGGTGGATGCGGTGGGCCTGTGCGCTGTCCCGGAGTGGGCCTACTACTCCCACGATGCCGGTGGCAATCCCATGCCCGCCTACCACGCCAACGCGCTCAACCTGCTGATCGATCAGGGCCATGAAACCATGGAAGGGGCCAGTGGCGACGACTGGATTTCGGTGGCGCAGAGCATGCGCGCCTATCTGAGGTTCTCGCTCATCGGTGGCATCATGGCCGAACAGATCCGGCGGCTCGGCTATTCGGCGAGGGTGCATTCGGTGCTGGATGGCGATGTGCTGCAGCCCCCTTTGCTGCTGCTCTCGGGTCTGGGCGAGGTCAGCCGCATTGGCGAGGTGATCCTGAACCCCTTCCTGGGCCCCCGTCTCAAGAGCGGCAGCGTGACCACCGACATGCCCATGACGGCCGACCGCCCCATCGATTTCGGCCTGCAGCGCTTTTGTGAAAGCTGCAACAAATGTGCCCGCGAATGCCCGTCGGGAGCCATCACGGCGGGCCCCAAGCTGATGTACAACGGCTACGAGATCTGGAAGAGCGATGCCGAAAAATGCGCCCGCTACCGCATCACCAACGCCGCAGGGGGGATGTGCGGGCGTTGCATGAAGACATGCCCCTGGAATCTCGAAGGCCTGCTGGCCGACAGCCTGTGGCGCCAGGTGGCCATGAAACTCCCTGGTGGGGCCCCCGGGCTGGCTCGACTGGACGACATGCTCGACCGTGGCAGCATCAATCCGGTCAAGAAGTGGTGGTGGGACATCGAACTGGACCGGGACACCGGACGCTATGTCAAGGCCCGGCAGACCCAGCGCCGTACGCTGCAGAAGGACCTGCAACTGCGCTACGAAGACCAGACCCTGGCCGTGTACCCTGCGGACAGGATGCCTCCCCCTTATCCTGTGACCTTCCCGGTCAACCGAGACGAGGGCATCGCCCGCTACCGGGCCCTGCTGACACCCGCCGAATACCGGACACGGCTGCAAGCGGGGCAGATCGAAGGTCTGGCCCCCGGGCCACGGCCCCTGTCGGGGGAGCCGCCGGTGATGCCGGTGGTCCTGAATCGCAGGGAGGAAATGGCCGAGGGCCTGATGCGCTACGAATTCGTCTCGTCCGATGGCAGCGATCTGCCAGCGTTCGAGGCCGGCTCGCACATCGATGTGGTCATTGCCCCCGAGTATCAGCGGCCCTACAGTCTGGCGGGCGACCCAGCCGACCGCAGCCGCTACGTGCTCGGGGTGCTGCGCGAACCCCCGGAACGGGGTGGTCGAGGAGGATCGGCCCTGATGCACCGGGTCTTCCGGGAGGGGCGGCGCGTCTTCGTCACCCGGCCGGTCAACCATTTCGCGTTGCATGAAGATGCCTCGCGCAGCTGGCTGTTTGCCGGTGGCATAGGCGTGACACCCATGATCGCGATGGCGCATCGGCTGCATGCGCTCGGCAGGCTCTTCGAGTTCCATTACAGCGCCGCCAGTCGCAACACAGCCGGATTTCTCAAGGATCTGACCGAGGCGCCATGGAGCGATCGGGTGAGCTTTCACTTCAAAGACGAAGGTCAGCGGGCAAATCTCGTGGATTTGCTGCCCGAATTCGAACCAGGCTGGCACGTCTACACGTGTGGAGCGCCCCGGTTCATGGACGGAGTCTTTGACGCCGCCCGGTTTCACGGCTGGCCCGATGAAGCCATGCACCGCGAATACTTCAGCGTGCCCGAGGCCGATGCCTGGGGGAACCAGTCCTTTGTGCTCATGCTTCAACGGTCGGGGCGCCGCCTGGTGGTCCCCGCAGACCGCAGCGCCACCGAGGTGCTGGTCGAAGCCGGTGTGGCCATCGATGTGAAATGCAGCGACGGGCTGTGCGGCGTGTGCGCCAGAGACTATGACGCAAGCGCATCCGACGAGATTGAGCACCGTGACTTCGTGCTCGGGCAAAAGGAGCGGGAACACAAAATCGTCCTGTGCTGCTCCCGGGCACTGCATCCCGGTGGCGTGATCGGCCTTGATCTTTGAGGACAGGGTTGAAAATGACGTGCATGAGAACAGCAGGCTTGGGCGCGGTGCTTTTGATCCTGGCCCTGTCTGCCAAGGCGCAAGACGCTGTCACGTGGGTAGGGCAGTTCGATGAAGGCAGCGACCTGTGGCGGGAAGTGCGCATCCGCAAAGACATCAAGCCCAACCGGTTTGAGCGTCGGGGCTGGGATGGCGTCCATGCGCTCGAAGTTCATTCGGCCGCCAGCATGTCGCTGATGGCACGCCCGCTGGCTGTCGATCTGCAGGCCACGCCGGTGTTGTGCTGGCGCTGGCGCGTGGATGCCGTCATCGCCTCGGCCGACATGAACCAACGCCAGGGGGACGACTATGCCGCCCGGGTGTATGTGAGCTTCAAACTGCCGGAGTCGGCCATGGGGTGGGGCCTGCGCACGAAGTTGGGGCTGGCGCGTGCCATCTGGGGGGCCGATCTGCCCGATGCCGCCATCAACTACGTCTGGGACAACCGCCGCCCCATCGGCACCGAACAGCCCAACGTCTACACCGACCGCGCGATCATGGTCGTGCAGCGCAGCGGAAACCAGCAAGCCGGCCAGTGGGTGCAAGAGCGCCGCAACGTGCTGGAGGACGTGACCCGACTGTTCTCCAGGGAGGCGCAAGCCGTGCAATTGGCCATCACGGCAGATACCGACAACACCGGTCAGACCGTCCATGCCGGCTTTGCGGACATCCACTTTGTTTCCGTTGACGGGCAGTGCGAGTTTCCAGACTTGCGGTCTTGACGACCGTCCGACGCATGACGCCACCGGCATGTCACCTGCTACACGGTCGGGCAGATTGATTGCGACGTCCGCGGTTGATAGGCAGTCTCAAATGGCTGCCTCCGGTCACGGGAAAATGACCGCTCAGCCCCGGTCGGTCGCATTTCAATTGGGATTGAGCGCATCTTCCAGAATCTTCAATGCCTCGTCGAAGACGGTCTGTTCGATGGTGAGCGGGAACAGGAAGCGCAGCACATTGCCGTCCATGCCGCAGGTCAGCAGGATCAGGCCTTTTTCCAGTGCCCGAGCCTGAACCTGCTTGGTGAAGTCGGCATCGGGGCGGCCGTCGGCGTGGCGGAACTCGGCCGCCACCATGGCGCCCAGTCCGCGGACCTCGGCCAACTGGGGCACACGGGCCTGCATCGCTTTCAGTCGGGTCTGTAGCTGGTCGCCCAATTGCTGGCCGCGTGCGGGCAACCCTTCCTCTCGCATGATGTCGATCACCGCGTGTGCGGCGGCCACGGCCAGAGGGTTGCCGGCGTAGGTGCCGCCGAGGCCGCCGGGGGCGGGCGCGTCCATCACTTCGGCGCGACCGGTCACGGCCGACAGGTTCAGGCCGGCGGCCATGGACTTGGCGCTGGTCATGAGGTCGGGTGCGATGCCTTGGTCCTCGAGATGCCCCATGGCAAAGAGCTTGCCGGTGCGGCCAAATCCCGTCTGCACCTCGTCGGCAATCATGAGGATGCCGTGCGCGTCGCACAGCTCGCGGATCCAGCGCACAGCTTCAGGATGGACGATGTTGAAACCGCCCTCGCCCTGGACGGGCTCGAAGATGAAGGCCGCCACGCGGCTGGGTTCGATGTCGTACTTGAACAGGCGCTCGACGCCGTTGCGTGCCTCGATCAGTCTTTCTGCATCGCTGGGGAAGGGCACGTGGTAGACCTCGGCCGGCATGGGTCCGAAGGCGTTCTTGTAGGGCGCGACCTTGCCGGTCAGCGACATGGCGTAGAGGCTGCGGCCATGGAAGGCACCGCCGAAGGCGATCACGCCGCTGCGGCCGGTTGCAGCGCGTGCGATCTTGATGGCGTTTTCCACGGCTTCGGCGCCGGTGGAGAAGAGGGCCGTCTTCTTGGCGTGCGATCCTGGCGTGATCTCGTTGAGCTTTTCTGCCAGCGCGATGTAGCTCTCGTACGGTACGATCTGGTAGCAGGTGTGCGTGAAACGCTCCAGTTGGGCCTGCACGGCGGCCATCACCTTGGGGTGCCGGTGGCCGGTGTTGAGCACGGCAATGCCGCCGGCGAAGTCGATGTAGCGACGGCCTTCGACGTCCCAGAGCTCGGCATTCTTCGCGCGATCGGCGAAGAAGCTCCCCATGACACCCACGCCGCGCGGCGTGGCGGCGGCCTTGCGGGCCATCAGCGATTCATTGAGCGCGTGTTTCATCGTCGTGTTCTCCTTCACAGTTTGACCATCACGTGGCGCGGCACGGTGTAGTCTTCCAGTGCGTACATCGACATGTCCTTGCCGTAGCCGGAGGACTTGAGCCCGCCGTGCGGCATTTCGTTGACCAGCATGAAGTGCGTGTTGATCCAGGTGCAGCCGTACTGCAGTTGCTTGGCCACGCGCATGGCCTTGCTGACGTCCTGGGTCCAGACGCTGGAGGCCAGGCCGTAGTCGGAGTCGTTGGCCCAGCCCACCACCTGCTCGGCGTCGGAAAAGCGGGTGACCGATACCACAGGTCCGAAGACCTCCCGGCGCACGATCTCGTCGTCCTGCTTGGCCCCTGCAATGACGGTGGGTTCGTAGAAGAAGCCGTTGCCCTGGCGCAGCTTGCCGCCGGTGGTGACTTCCATGTGACCGGTCATCTGCGCGCGCTCCACGAAGCTGGCCACGCGGTTGCGCTGTCGGTCGGTGATCAGCGGTCCCAGCTCCACCCCGTCCTCGTCCTGCGTCCCCATCTTCAGGGTGGACACGGCGGCACTCAGCTCGGCCACCAGCTTCTCGTAGATCTTGGGGCCGGCGTAGATGCGGCAGGCGGCGGTGCAGTCCTGGCCGGCGTTGTAGTAACCGAAGGTGCGCACGCCGGCTACCACTTCCTCAAGATTAGCGTCGTCGAAGACGATCACGGGCGCCTTGCCGCCCAGCTCCAGATGGGTGCGCTTGAGCGTGCCCGAGGCGGCCTGCAGGATCTTGCGGCCGGTGGACACGTCACCGGTGACCGAGACCATGCGCACCTGCGGGTGCTCCACCAGGGGCTGGCCCACACTGGCGCCGCGGCCGCAGATGACGTTGAGTACGCCCTTGGGCAGGATGTCGGCGGCCAGGCGGCCGAACAGCAGGGCGGTCAGCGGTGTCTGCTCACTGGGCTTGAGCACCACGGTGTTGCCTGCGGCCAGTGCGGGTGCGGCCTTCCAGGTGGCCATCATGAGGGGGTAGTTCCAAGGGGCGATGGAGGCCACCACGCCGATGGGGTCGCGCCGGATCATGCTGGTGTGTCCCGCCAGGTACTCGCCCGCGATGGAGCCGGTCATGCAGCGCGCTGCGCCTGCGAAATAGCGGAAGCAGTCGGCTATGGCCGGAATTTCGTCCTCCAGGGCGCGCGCATAGGGCTTGCCGCAGTTGAGCGATTCCAGGCGTGCGAACTGCGCGGCATTGGCTTCGATCACGTCGGCCAGTTTGAGCAGCAGGTTGCTGCGCTCGCCCGGCGTGGTCTGCGACCAGGACTCCCAGGCGCGGCTGGCGGCCGAGACGGCCCGTGCCACTTGTTCAGGAGATGCCTCGCGCACGGTGCACAGCACCTCGCCGGTGGCCGGGTTGAGGATGGGTTCTTCGACGCCCTCGCCGCGAACCAACTGCTGATCGATCAGCAACTCGGTAGGGAACTGGAGGGTGGGTTCTTTCGGGTGTCCCATGGTCTGGTCTCCTGCAAGGGCTGTGAATGGGGTGAATGGTTGGGCAGATCAGCGGTTCTGGCTGTCTTCGTCGGCGCGTGTCAGCCAGTAGGCCGCCACGATGGGAATGAACGTGAGTGCGATCATGATCACGGCGACCACATTGGTCACGGGCCGCTGGCGTGGGCGGATCAGTTCCTGGAACATCCAGATCGGCAGGGTGGTCTGCTGGCCGGCGGTGAAGGTGGTGACGATGACCTCGTCGAAGCTCAGGGCGAAGGCCAGCAGGCCACCGGCCAGCAGGGCCGAGCCCAGTTGTGGGAACAGGACGTGGCGGAAGGTCTGGAAGGCATTGGCGCCCAGGTCCATGGAGGCCTCGATCAGTGCCGGACTGATGCGCCGCAAACGCGCCACCGCGTTGTTGTAGACCACCACCACACAGAAGGTGGCGTGGCCAATCACGATGGTCCAGAAACTGAACGGGATCTCCAGGGTGTGGTACGACGAGCGCAGCGCGATGCCGGTGATCACGCCGGGCAGGGCGATGGGCAGGATGAGCAACAGGTTGACGGCATCGCGGCCGAAGAACTGCGTGCGTGCCAGTGCGCCGGCGGCCAGGGTGCCCAGCACCATGGCGATGCCCGTGGCCCACAGCGCGACCTTGAAGGACAACTTCATCGCGTCCCACACGTCCTGGCGTTCCATCGCGACGCCGAACCATTGGGTGGTCAGGCCAGGTGGAGGGAAGACGTAGCTCTTGTCCTCGCTGCTGAAGGCGTAGAGGATGATCAGGGCCAGTGGGATGTGCAGGAACAGGACACCGGCCCAGGTGGCCGCCTTCAGACCCCAGGAGGCGCCGCGCTGTGGTTTGGAAAATTTCTCAGAGCGCATCGAAAGCCCCCTTGCGCTTGGCCAGCCAGAGGTAGACGCCGATGATCACGATGGGCACCAGCGAGAACGCGGCGGCAAAGGGCAGGTTGCCCGCCACACCCTGCTGGCGGTACACCACCTGTCCGATGTAGAGGGTGGAGTTGCCGATGACCTGCGGAATGATGTAGTCGCCCAGGGTCAGCGAGAAGGTGAAGATCGATCCCGCCGCTATGCCCGGCATGGCCAACGGGAAGGTCACCCGGCGGAAGGTCTGTGCCGGGTGAGCGCCCAGGTCCGATGAAGCCTCCAGGTAGGAGCCGGGGATGCGTTCGATGGCGGCCATGATGGGCAGGATCATGAACGGCAGCCACATGTAGACGAAGACCACGAAGGTTCCCATTGGAGAGAAACTCAGCGAACTGCCCCCCACCACGGGGATGGAGAGCAGGGCGTCGAGCAGCCACTGCAGGTTCAGGCTCTGCATCACCCAGGAGATGGCGCCTTCCTTGGCCAGAAGCAGTTTCCAGGCATAGAGGCGCACCAGGTAGCTGGACCACAGTGGCAGCATCACGGCCACGTAGAGCAACGCCTTCTGTGGCCCCCTGGCGTAGCGGGCCATGTAGTAGGCAATGGGGAAGCCGATGACCGTGCAGGCCACGGTGACGCTGATGGCCATTACGGTGCTGCGCAGCGCCACGTCCAGGTTCGCGGGCGTGAAGATCTCGACGAAATTGCCGAAGCCGATTTCCCGCACCACCTGACCGGTGAAATCATCCAGGCGGAAAAAGCTGTTGGCCAGCAGACTGAACAGGGAGCCCAGGTAGATGACGCCGAACCACAGCAGGGGCGGCGTCAGCAAAAGGGCCAGCAGCAGGCCGCGCCGCGTGTACAGCAACGTGGACAGGCTGTCGGCCAGCCCGAGTCGGGGCGAGGGCACGGAGGTGCTGCTCATGCCAGGGCTTCGATAATGTGCATGGCCTCATCGGCCCAGTACAGGTGGGCGATGTCACCGGGTTGCGGAACCTGCGTGCTGCCGTGCACCGGCAGGTCCACCAGCAGGGCGGCGCCTTGTTCTGGCCGTACCTGTACGCGCCAGAAGGCGCCGAAGAACTGCACCTCATGCACGGTGCCGTGGGCACGTGCCGGGCCGTTGCGGCTGGGCGCGGTACCCAGCGCCAATCCGATCAGCTCGGGACGGATCATCAGGGCTTCGGCCGGGGCGTACCGGCGCGCATCGCCACCTTGCAGCACATTGGCCGCGCCCACGAATTCGGCCACGAAGCGTGTCGCAGGACATTTGTAAAGATCGGTCGGTGTGGCCACCTGCTCCAGGCGGCCCTGGTTGAACACGCCGATGCGGTCGCTCATCGACAGCGCCTCGTGCTGGTCGTGCGTGACGAAGATGAAGGTGATGCCCAGCTTGCGCTGCAGGCTCTTGAGCTCGCTCTGCATCTGTTCGCGCAGCTTCAGGTCCAGCGCCCCCAGGGGTTCGTCGAGCAGCAGCACCTGGGGTTCGCTGATCAGGGCACGCGCCAGAGCCACACGTTGACGCTGTCCGCCCGAGAGCTGGAGCGGCTTGCGCTGGCCCACGTCGGGCAGCTGCACGGTTTCCAGCAACTGCTGAGCTTTCTTCTCTCGGGTGGCTCGGTCCACGCCGCGCACCATCAGGCTGTAGGCCACGTTGTCCAGGATGGTCATGTGCGGGAACAGGGCGTAGTCCTGGAACACGGTATTGACCGGTCGCACATAAGGCGGACGCTGGCTGACGTCCTGGCCGTGGATGGTGATGTGGCCGCTGGTGGGCAGGGTGAAGCCACCGATCATGCGCAGGCAGGTGGTCTTGCCGGAGCCCGATGGGCCCAGCAAGGTGAAGAATTCGCCGGGCCGGACATCCAGGTCGACCCCGGCCACGGCGTGGACGGTCTTGCCCGCCGAACGAAACACGCACGATACGTCGCGCAAACTCACAGCCGAAGTCATCGGGAACACTCTTTCGCGGGAGGAAAACCGTGGGAAGGGGCTGGCGCACAGGCGCCAGCCCGTCTCATCAAGCCCTCAGGCCGATATCAACGACCACCCAGGACGGCGATGTAGTCGGAGACCCACTTGTGGTACGGCACGCACTGGTTGTTCTGCGTCTTGCACTGGGTCGTCGGCGTCTTCCAGAAGGAGATGCGCTCGAAGTCGTTGTAACCCTGGCGCGCACAGCCCTCGTCGCCGAGCAGGGCGTTGCCCTTGCAGGCGGCTGGAACGGCCGGCACCGAGCCGAACCAGGCCGACAGGTCGCCCTGCAGTTTGGGATTGAGCGAGTGCTCCAGCCACATGTAGGCGCAATTCGGGTGCTTGGCATCGGCGTGCATCATGGTCGAGTCGGCCCAGCCAGAAGCGCCTTCAACCGGGACCACGGTGGCGATCGGGGCCTTCTTGGAGCCCAGGATGTTGGCCTGGAACTGCCAGCTGCTGGAGGCGACCACGCCTTCGTTGGTGAAGTCGTCGATCTGCACGAAGGCGTCGTGCCAGTACTTGCCCACGATCTTGCGCTGACCGCGCAACAGTTCGAGTGCGGCCTTGTACTGGGCCTCGTTCAGTTCATAGGGGTCCTTGATGCCCAGGGCCGGGTTCTTCTTCATCAGGTAGAGCGCGGCATCGGCGATGTAGATCGGGCCGTCGAAGGCCTGCACGCGGCCCTTGTTGCTCTTGCCGTCGGGCAGGGTCTGCTCCTCGAACACCACGCTCCAGCTGGTGGGCTTCTTGTCGCCAAAGACCTTGGTGTTGTACATCAGCACGTTCCAGCCCCACTGATAGGGCACGCCGTAGTGGGTGTTGCCCTCGTAGTGCCAGGGTGCCTTCTGCAGACGCGGATCGATGTTCTTGTAGCTGGGTATCAGGCTTACATTGATGGGCTGCACCTTCTTGCCGCGGATCAAACGCGTGCTGGCGTCCCCGGAGGCCGTGACCAGATCGAATCCACCTTCGTTCATCAGGGCCACCATCTCGTCGGAGGTGCCGGCGGTCTTGACGTTGACCTTGCAGCCCGTGGCCTTCTCAAAACCCGTGACCCAGTCGAAGTTCTTGTCCGTGGCGCCGCGCTCGATGTAGCCGGCCCAGGCCACGATGTCGACCTGGCCTTCGCCCTTGCCGATTTTCTGCACCATCTTCTGCGCCTGGCTGGTGCCGGCGACAGCCAGCAGGCCGGCGGTGATTGCCGCGTACTTCAGTAGCTTCATGTCATCTCCACTTCAGGTTGATCGGATTCCAGTCGGGCTGGGGCTTTGCCTGGGGCAAAAAGCAAGGGCACTGTAGCCTTGACGTTTCCGTCTGAAAAGTTCAATATTCGACCGCCCTTCTATCTAAAAAATAGATATCAAGGGTTAACCCTCTGATTTTGTGCACCAAAATGCAGCGCCACATCACCCTCAAGCAGTTCAGGTATTTCCTGGCGGTGTCCGAGACCGCTTCGGTGGCTGCGGCCGCCCGCATGATCAACATTGCCCAGTCGGCGGTGACCAAAAGCATTCGGGAACTGGAGGACAGCCTGGGGGTGAGGCTGTTCGAACGCTCTGCCAAGGGCATGGTCCTGACCCAGGACGGGCACCGCTTTCAGGCCAGTGCGCGCAAGGTGATCGCGGCGGTGGCGGAAGCCGGGCAGCTCGGGCGCGGCAAACCCGAAACCCTATCGGGCAACCTCACCATCGGTGTGACCAGCCTGGTGGCGGGTTATTACCTGGCCGAACTGTTCGCGCGCTTCCAGCGCTCTCACCCTTCGGTCACCATTTCGGTGGTGGAGGATGCCCCCCAGTTCCTGGAGCATCTGCTGATCAATGGCGAGGTGGACCTGGCCATCATGGTCTCCAACGCCCTGGGCGATCCGCAGGCCCTGGAGGTGGAGGCCTTGACACGTTCGCCCAACCGGGTCTGGATGGCCTCGGGCCACCCCTTGGCCGAAAAAACCGAGTTGAGCCTGCGGGAATGCGCCGCCTACCCCCAGGTGGTGCTGGAGGCCGACCGGGTGGAAAGCGTGCTCAACACCCTCTGGGCCCGCCATGGCCTGCACCCGCCCGTGCTGATGCGCAGCACCTCGCTGGAAGCCGTGCGTTCGCTGGTGGGCATCGGTGCGGGCATCGCCCTGCTGCCGGACTTCCTGTACCGTCCCTGGACGCTGGATGCCGAACACGTGGAAGCACGCAGCCTGCGCGATGCCGCACCCAGCATCGACGTGGGTCTGGTCTGGCGCCGGGGTTCACGATGTGATCCTGTCGTCACCGAATTCATCGAACTGGCACGGGAGCAGACACGTAATCACCGAGGATGGTGAGCGAATTTCTGCCAGACTGGCAGATCGTCAGATCCTTGGCTATCAGGCGTGTGGTTTCTTGCCCCTGAGGGGTGGTGGCGAAATGGGCTGCACAGTGTGGCGCACCTTGCCGTGCCCTCGGCGCACGGTATGGCGTCTATGGCATAAAAAAACCCAAGTCAAAGGAAGACTTAGGTTCTCTTGGTTGGTGCCTTACTGCACCTTGCGTGCACCTTGGATTCCAAGGTGGCAGAGGAGTCGTTCGCATCATGGCCTGTAACCCTCATGAATACAGGGCTTTATCCATGATGATGTGAATTTATGCCCCCAAATGTGCCCCCAAATTGGGGCCGCTACCCCCTTCCGCATCAGGTTGAGGGACAGCCCGCTTTTCGGCTTTCAGGGCCCGCGCCAGTGTTGGCCCCTTGCCACAGCCGAATAGGGCTCACCCCCTCCCCAGGCTAAACGGGCAACAGCCGGTCCCGCCTTCACTTAACCCCCTTGGCGCGGTCATGCAACAGCTTGGCCGTGCGACTCAGCGCACCCGCATCGGCACCCCCAGGGAGGACCCGCAGCAGTTTGACCCCTCCCCCCTGTCGAATTTCGCGGCGCTGCGCACGGACTTTGCCGTCCGGTCTTGGGCGCGAGCGCCCCAGACTTTCGACACCCCCCCGGGGGGGCCGGTCGCCTAGCCACCAGCACCAGGAAGGGCACGCCGTGGGCACGGTTTGGCCCGTTTTCCTTCCGGGTATCGCCTAAATTTACCGGGAACACCGGGAACAAACCCGAAAAACCATCACAAGTCATTGTCGCGACTGGGTTTTTCTGTTCCCGGTTGGCACCGGGAACAAGGCCAAAAGCACCGGGAACACCGGGAACAAGTTGGTTCGGTAGCGTTCGCAGCGGCTTTTCGCTGGAGTGTTCACCGTTCACCATGCACCGTTCACCCTTTACAAAACCCATGCACTCGCGAATCCTCGGGGCGAGAATGACCCGTACTGGCGGGGCTCAGGAAGGACCCAACCCGGGGGGGCTTGGCCGGGATCAGCGAGCCGCCACTTCCACCGTTGGCGAAAGTGTCCAGCACAATGCCACACCCCCCGATTTAGGGGAGGGATAGAACCCAGCCGGGGGCAAGCCCTTGGGGTTACAGCGCGAAGGATGGCCCCGCCACCGCCGCCCATCGGCGGCCCCGCAGGCTCTGCCCTTTGGCGCGGTACTGGCGGGGCTCAAGGGCTGCCCACGGTTCACCTGGCGGGTGAATGATGAACAGCCCCGGGGCGGGCCTGCCCGCCCTCACAGGTCAAGCTCGAAGATGCGGGGCGCGATGCGGTAGCAGCGGGCCAGGCCCAGGCCCGGCAGCCGCTCGGTTACGTTGTAGCGCCCGACTTCCTTGACGATCAGGCATTCATGCTCGACCAGGATACGGGCCACTGCGTGGGGGTCGAAGCCCTGGCACATCTCGGACTTGAACACCTCGGACAACACGAAGTACTCGACCGACACGTTTTCCCCCAGGGTGGCGGGCATCTTGTCGCCGTACTCGCTGAAGTGGTCGCCATTGGTCTTGATGGGCTCGCCTCGGTCGTTGAGCATCCGGCGCAGGCCGGCCCGGTTCAGGGTCTTGGCGTTGTGGTCATCGGCCGCCCGATGCCACCAGGTGAAGCGCCCTTCCCCGTGGGCCTCCAGGAAGCGCCGCACCTGGCGCAGCATGGCCACCACTTCGCCATTGCCGATGCCGCCACGGCCAGCCAGCCAGGCGTTGAAGCATTCGCGGGCGGCCCGCTCGCTCTCGCCCACGGGCCAGCCGGTGAGGCCCGCCGCCGTGGCCAGTTCGCCCGCCGCCCCCACCAGGGCAAAGCGGGCGCCTACTCGCTCCACCTGGCCGCTGGCGGCCTCGGGCACGGTCTGCAGGGTCAGGCGGGCCGCAGCCTCACGAATGCGGGCCTTCAGGCCGTCGGCGTTTTCCGTCAGCCACTGCAGCCAGGCGCGGCCGGTGGCGCCGTACACGCTGCCGGCCTGGCCCACGATGTGCCGCGAAAACAGGGCTGCCCCTTCCTGGCCGTGCAGGTACTCAAAGGCGCCCAGGCCCTTGCCCGCATCGGCCGGAATATCGGCCATACGCACCTCTTGGCCGGTGCGTGCCCGCTTCATGCCTTCGGCCATGTGATCGGCCAGGCCCAGCTCGCCGGCACTCAGGAACAGCAGCCGCCAGGCCAGGCGGGCGCGGGGCGTGCCTGTTCGGGTGGCGCGTGCCTTGCTCTGTTCGTTCGCCAGCATGTAGGCGCATTCCCCGGCCGTCTTGGGGTCGACTTGCGCCAGCTCGTCAAGGAGCAGCACCCCGTCGCAGTGCTGTGCCGCGATGGCTTCCAGGGCGTTGTCCGTGGTGCGCCACCGCTGCAGGTAGGACGGCCCGCCGTACACGCTGGCCGCCAGCTTCAGGGCCGTGGTCTTGCCGCTGGAACTGTCCCCCCGAAAGTGAAAGCCCCCGCTTTCCATGCCGGCCGGACGCAGCAGCGGCCCGGCGAAGGCCGCCGCCACCGCAAACACCAGGCGCGAATTGCCCACACACAGCGCGGCCACACGCTGGCGCCACTGTTCGGCCGTGCCCTTCACGCGGAAGGTGTTTTCCTGGGCGTTGTCGGTCTGGAACACGATCCGCTCGGCATCGTCGCCGATGGTTTCGTGTGGCAGCACGAAGGCGCGGCCGTGCCAGCCTATGCGGTCGGTGCACGTGGCGTACTCGCCCGGGTCACGGGTTTGGATGTACTGCGTCAACAGGTTGCGGGCGGCCGGACTGGTGGCGATGCGCAGGCCCTGCCCCAGCAGCGTGCCCCGGTACTCTGCGCCATCGGTGGCCAGCATCCGGGCGGGCATGGCCCATTGCTTCGGCCGCCCCAGCGGATCGGCGAAGGTCAACAGGTAGCCCCAGCCATGGCCGTCCTGGTCGCGTGTCAGTGCCTCCACATCCAAGCGGCTGCACACCCACACGGGTTTTGTCGGCTCGCCGTCCTTGTCCACACCACGGTAGAACACGCCGGCATCGGTCACGCTGAAGCGGTCCCATTCCAATGCCCCGGCGCCTGGCGGGTCAGATGGCGGGCCGCTGGCGCCGTTTTCCGGGGCCTGCCCTGCCTGCCCTCTTGCCTTGCCTGCCTTGGGCGGCCGTGGGGCGGTCTGTGCGGTCGCGTGGGCCTCGATGGCAGCGGCCACGATCCGGCGCACAGCCTCAAGCCCCGCCCCCTCGCCCTGTTCGGCGTTCAGGTGTGCGGCCAGGTCGTTGAAGTCGGACCCGTCAGGCGGCAGGCCCTCGGGGAACACGGCCAGGCCGCCCACCGCCTGGGCGGCTGCCGTGGCTTTTTCTCGGCCGGGGTTGTTGCCGTTCTGTGCCTCGGTGGCGTGGTCATCGTCGCCACACAGCGCCAGCAGCGCGTCCGGGTATTGCTGGCGCAGGGCGCGGGCCACGTGCCGCAGGTTGCCAGCGTCGAAGGCCACCGCCACCGGGTGCCCGGTGGCTTCGTGCAAGGTGGCGGCCGTGGCGTAGCCCTCGGCAATCAGCAGCACGGCCGGCCCGCTGGCCTCGGTAGCGCTGGCCAGCTCGCCCACCAGGTGCCACAGCCCGGACTTGCGCCCGCCTTTGAGGAACAGTTTTTCCGGGGTGCCGCCCTTGGGCCTGGCCGGTGCGATCTGTTGCAGGTTCCACAGCTTGCCGGATGCATCGCGCAAGGGCACCAGCAGCGTGCCGGGGTGGGTGAAGCGCACCCCGTGGGCACGCACCCCCTTGCGCACCAGGTAGGGGGCCTGGGCGGGGTCGGTCACGGGTTGCCCGTTGCCTTCCCACAGGTTCAGGGCTTCGGCTGCCGCGCCTTCGTGGGCGGCCAGCCTCTCGGCTTGTTCCTGGCGCTGGCGCTCGACCCGCTGGCGTTCGCGTTCGGCCAGCTCTGCCGCTGTGGGTGCTGCCGCCGCCTGGTCCGCCTTGGGCAGCGTGAAGCCGTGTTCCTTGGCCAAATGCAGCAGCGTGGCCACACTCACGCCACCGCCTGCCTTGATGCTTTTCCAGGTCGACAACACCGCCTTGCGGTCGTAGCGGTCGGGGTCGCTGGCGCTCCATGCGTCGAACAGGTCAAGCCCGGCGCCGTCCGGGTACTCGCTTTTGATGGCCATGGCCACCCGTGCCCATTCGTCGCGTGGCAGGTTCGCCGGAATGTGCGCCAGGGCTGCGCGGATCAGCTCGGGCGTGATGGGGTTTTGAGGGGTCATTCCGTGGGAATCAGTTCAAGTTGTGGGTTGCGTGCAGGGCGATACAACAGGGTGTAGGTGCGCACCTGGCGCCATCGTTTGCCGCGATCACAGTCCACGAAGCGCCAGCCCTTTTGCAGCCCATAGCCCAGGCCCGGCATGTCGGAAAGCACCTTGGTGATGCAGCCGGTGTCCGCTATCGCGTCCGCTTCCTTGGCCGTGCTTTGCGGGTGCGCCTCCAAGTAATCGGCAACCCTGGCGGCTTGGACTTCCCGGGTATCGTGTTGCTTGGTGCGCAGCATGTCGGGCGCCTCAAGCGGTGAAATCCTGTGCCAGCTCGAAGGGCCGGCCTGGCTCACTGCGTGCCAGGACGCGGCCCGTTTCAGGGTCTGCCACCAACAGCACGCCAGGCCACACCAGGCGAACTACTACCGCTTGCCTTCCTTTGCCTTTGCGCCGTTCCAGCAGGGGGCGTGCAGTCGCGTGTAGCTCGGCGAACTGCGCCACCTCACGCAGCCGCCTATAAGCGGCCTGCCTGGCTTGTTCGCGGGCGGTGATGGCTCCGCTTGGGCGTGTGGCGTCACTCATGGCCGCCCCCGTCTGCCGCATCGGTGGCGCCGGCCTTGCGCTTTCGCCCCAGGTGGTAGGCGGTCAGCACGCCATGCACCAGCACATCAAGGCCGTGACGCTGTGTCCCGTCATTGGCTTGCCAGGTCGACACAGCCGCCTCGCCAGTCACTGTAATGCTGTCACCGTCCCCCAGGGCCTGCACGGCAGCGCGTGCGGTCTCGGAAAAGGCGATGCAGGAACACAGCACGCTTTCGCCGTTCTTGTCGGCAGCGGCCATCCTGAAGGACGCAAACGGCACGCCATTGCTGGCCGTGCGGAACTTGGGCTCACCACGAAGGCGCCCGGCGATCAGGGCGTCTATCATGGCCGGCCACCCGCTTGTTGCCGCTGGGCCTGCCAGGTGGCGATTTCCGAAAATCGCCAGCCTACCGCCCGTGCGGACAGGCGAACACAGAGGGGGAAGGTACGGGCCTTCATGCCCGCGTAGATGGTGGTTTTCTTGAGGCCGGTCAGGGCCTCCACATCAGTCAGCCGAAGGAATCGCTCGGTAGTGGCGGGGGTGGATGGCGTCATGCTCGGGGCTCCGTGGTTTGTTGGAGCCCCGACTATTCCGGGTGTGTTCGTTGCGGTAAACGTGGCCAGCCAGCAAACCCGGTGCATTGCTGGCTAACCCGGTGGTTTGCCTGCAAACCACATACACGGAACGGCTACCCCTTGGGAAGCCAATCACGGGCGATGGTCTCGGGAGTGACGGGCACATCAAAACGCCGCTTCACCAGGGGCGCGTACTGCCTCGCAAAGGCTGCCTTGCTTTGCCCTTTGTCAGGTCGCTCTCGCCATTGCTCCCTAACCCAGTCCCGAGGCCGCGAGTTCTTCGCCATAGCGACATGGCGGGCGTGTTCGGACTTGATCTGCCTTTCAAGGGGGCGCAATACGCTTCGGAAGTCAAGCTCCCCGGATGCGGTTTGGACCAAATCCAGCATTGCATCTATGAATGTCACGGCCACAGGGTTGCATTTGATCTTGGGATCCTGCTGGGCTTCAGCTAGGTAAATACCAAGCTCAAGCCAGGCCCAGCTTTCGGCGGAATACATGTTCCGATAGGCTTCCTCGAAACCCCTTGCGGTATCAAAGAGAGACGCAATCGCAGCTCTGGAAAGGTCGCCTGAGAGCACCCGTTCCGCTGCCGAAACCGCGCCCAATGCTGAGGTCTCAACGGCCTTCATGCGACATCCGTGGTCCGGGCGTTGCGCCTCTATCGAATCGGGGGCGAAGGACCTAAGTTTGACCTTGTACCCCTTCGCAAAATCATGTATCTCACGCGCGTGAGTCATGAGGCTAATGCGTTTCAGGGTATCGCTTTGGGGATCAGGACCGCCTGCTAATGACCCGCCATCCCTCTTTCTTGACTGTGCCATCTCGCCCCCTTCAGGGTGCAGCCTTCATCGGGTGCCAGCGCCAGGCCGGTGAAGGTGTCCGGCTTTTCGCCCTCGGGGATCAGCCTCGGGCTAGGCGTGGCGAAAACATCTGCAGGCTACAGCAGGCCCATTTCGGCCATGGACCGGCACTCCCGGCCCGTGACGATGAAGTGATCCAGCACCCGCACATCGACCAGGCTCAGGGCATCTTTCAGGGTCTTGGTCAGCAGTTCATCGGCCCGGCTGGGCTCGGCAAGGCCGCTGGGGTGATTGTGCGCAAGCACCACGGCCGCCGCATTGTGCGCAATGGCGCTGCGAACGACTTCCCGGGGGTACACACTGGTTTGCGCAAGGGTGCCCGCAAAAGGCGTTTCCAGGGCGATGGCGCGGTGTTGGCTATCAAGGTACAGCACCGCGAAGCGTTCGGTCTTTTCGGCACCGATATGCAGCCGCAGGAACTCCCGGGCCGCTTCGGGGCTGTCGATCAGCCCGCCCGGCTCACCCAGGTAGCGCCCCAATATGCCCAGGGCCGCGTCGACCACGGCCCGCTCATGCTCGGGCAGCCCATGGCGAAACGATGCGGGGCCGCTGCCCGGTAGGTAGATGGGCACCTGCTCCCGCGCCTTGCCGCGATGGCGCGATGGTGGTCGGGCTGGGGTAGAGTGGATGGCAGCCATCGTCAAAGCTCCGTTTTGATGGTGGTCAGGCGGGGCCGGTGGTCGCAACACCAGGCCCCGCCGCCTTTTGTGCCCAGCTCATGCCGCCGCTGGGCTTGGCGGTTCGTGTCACGTGATCCGCGCCCCGGAAAGGGGGGCACCAAGGGAAACGCCTTTGCGCCGCCTTCCGGCAAAGTGCGCGACTGGCCGGGGTGGTGTTGCCGGGGCCGTGGGTGGCAAGGGCCGGGCTGGGTATAAGTGTGTGAGTGTTCCCGTTCTGTTCCCTATGTGTTCCCGGTTTGTTCCCGGTGCCCTATGGGCCACAAACCCGCATGAATGCTGGGTTTCGCCGATCTGTTCCCGGTGTTCCCGGTGTTTTTCAGGGAATGGTGGGAGGGAAGGGCTGGGGCGCATGGTCAGGCGGCCCGCTGGGGTATGGGAATCACGTCCGCACCCTTGCGCAGCGCGTCCAGGTGATTGGCCCATGCGCACATCATGGCCCGGCGCTCACCCAGGTAGGTGGCATGGTTGTAGGCTGCCGCCACCTGGTTGCGCTCTGTATGCGCCAGTTGCAACTCGATGATGTGGTGCGGGTAGCCCTGTTCGTGCAGGATGGTGGAGGCCAGCCCCCGGAAACCGTGGCCGGTCATGCGGCCCGCGTAGCCCATGCGCTTGAGGGCGGCCAGTATCGTGTTGTTGGACATGGGCTTTTCGTGGTCCCGCTCCCCGGGGAACAGCAAAGCACGATGCCCCGACACGGTTTGCAGGGCCTGCAGCACCTCTACCGCTTGCGGCGCCAGGGGCACGATGTGCGGGGTTCGCATCTTCATGCGCTCGGCAGGGATGCGCCATTCAGCCGCCTCTAGGTCAAACTCTGCCCAGCGGGCGCCGATCAGTTCGCCCGTTCGCACGAAGGTGAAGGCCATCAGCTTCATGGCCAGGCGGGTATAGGGGCTGCCCTGGTATGCCTCGATCTTGCGCAGCAGCTCGGGCGCTTCCTTGGCGTCCAGGCGGGCATAGTTCGATTTCAGGCGCGGCCTGAGGGCATCGGACGGGCGCACATCGGCGGCTGGGTTGCGCTCGATCAGGCCGTGCGCCACTGCGTACCGCATGATCTGCCCACAGGTCTGCAATGCCCGCTTGGCAATGTCAAGGGCGCCCCGGGCTTCGATGCCCTTGGCCATGGCCAGCAACTGAGGGGCCGTGATGCTGGCCACGGACCGGCCACCCAGGGCGGGGAACACGTCGGCCTCCAGGCGCCGAATCACGTAATCGGCATGGCGCTGGCTGCGTGGGCCCTTCCAGTGGCTCCACCACTGCCGCGCCACTTTCTCGAAGGTGGTGGCGTCCAGCATGACCCGCGTCAGCTTGGCCTCGCGCTTGAGCTGGGATGGATCTTCGCCGGATGCCAGGGCATCACGCGCCTTGTCGCGCCGCTTGCGGGCTTCGGCCAGCGTGACCTCGGGGTACACGCCCAGCGCCAGGCGCTTTTCTTTGCCGCCGTGGCGGTATTTCAGGCGCCAGTACCTGCCACCGGCCGCCGTGACTTCCAGGTACATGCCCAGGCCATCGGCCAAGCGGGCATAGGGCTTGCCGGGCGGACACGCGGCCCGATCGCATTCGATCTTTGTCAGGGGCATGGGGGCATTTTTACTGGGGGCACCGGAAAACGCCGATTCGTGCCCCCAAATATGCCCCCGAAATGGACCGGCTGTCAACAAACGCCACCGGACGCCCTGGAACGAAAAAACCCCGCATTTGCGGGGCTTTCGGGGGTGTTTCTGCACTTCCTCGGAAGTCCTGAAACCTATCGCTGGCGGAAGAGGAGGGATTCGAACCCTCGATACGGTAGAAACCGTATACCGGATTTCGAGTCCGGCGCATTCGACCACTCTGCCACCCTTCCGCGTGTCGAAGCAGCTATTCTAGCAGGCCGGTGGGGTGGTTCGCCGCGCTCAGTCGGCCTCGCGCAGGGCCTGCAGGGCGGCGTCGACCGTGCCCGCGTCGGCCGGGGTCTCCAGCAGTGCGTGCAGTTCAACGCTCCCACTGTAGCCCCGGGCCTTGAGCTGGGCCACGGTCTGGCCGGCGTCCTTGGGCGAGGCAAAGCCCCGGCTCTGCAGCAGCACGCCGCCCTTGGCATCGGTCAGCTTGAAGTAGAACTGGCCGTCGGTTTCCCGGTACTGCTTGAAGGTGGGCAGCGCGGCTTTTTCGGTCTTGGCGGTCGGGGCTTCGTTCGCGGTCTGCAACGGGCGCAGGCCGACGGCGTGGCGAAGTCGGGCCGTGAAGGGGGTGGCCACCGCGCGCGCCTTCACGCCGCCGGCCCGCAGCATGGCCTCGACCTTCTCGGGGTGGGCCATGAGTTCGTCGTAGGTGGCGCGCATGGGCGCGATCTCGCGGTCGATGCGCTCGAACAGCATCTGCTTGGCGTCGCCCCAGGCAATGCCGTCGGCGTAGGCCTGGGCCAGCGCGGCGGTTTCCTCGGGGGTGGCGAAGGCCTGGTAGATCTGGAACAGCGCCGAGCCTTCGGTGCGCTTGGGTTCGCCCGGCGCCTTGGAGTCGGTGACGATGCCCATGATGAGCTTACGCAACTGATCGCGCGGCGCGAACAGCGGGATGGTGTTGTCGTAGCTCTTGCTCATCTTGCGCCCGTCCAGGCCGGGCAGCGTGGCCACGCTCTCCTCGATCACCGCCTCGGGCAGGGTGAAGTGCTCGCCATACAGATGGTTGAAGCTGGCGGCCATGTCGCGCGCCATCTCGATGTGCTGCACCTGGTCGCGCCCCACGGGCACCTGGTGGGCGTTGAACATCAGGATGTCGGCCGCCATCAGCACCGGATACATGAACAGGCCGGCCGTCACACCGTCATCCGGCTCGGCGCCGGTGGCGGCGTTCTTGTCGAGCATGGCCTTGTAGGCGTGTGCGCGGTTGAGCAGGCCCTTGCCACACACGCAGGTCAGCAGCCAGGTCAACTCCGGGATCTCGGGGATGTCGGACTGGCGGTAGAAGGTGACCTTGTCGGGGTCCAGCCCGCAGGCAATCCAGGTGGCGGCGATCTCGAGCGTGGAGCGCTGGATGCGCGCGGGCTCGTCGATCTTGATGAGCGCGTGGTAGTCGGCCAGGAAGAAGAAGCTCTCGACGTGGGCCAGGCGGCTGGCGCGCACGGTGGGCCGGACGGCGCCGACGTAGTTGCCCAAGTGCGGGGTGCCCGAGGTGGTGATGCCGGTGAGGACGCGCGTCTTGCTCATGTCAGGATGGGGGAGGCGATGAACGTGGGGGGAAGGGAGTCAGAAAAGCACCCAGCGCAAGGGGGCGAGCAGGGCGTGGATCGCGCCGCTCGTCAGTCCCATCAACGGGCGCAGCCAAAGGTTGCCGACGATGCCGGTGAGCACCAGGGCCAGCACGATGAAAAAGCCGTAGGGCTCGATGCGCGAGAGCCATTCGGCCTGCCTCCAGGGCAGCAGGCCGACAAGGATGCGACCGCCGTCGAGCGGGGGCAGGGGGAACAGGTTGAAGGCGAACATCACGAGGTTGACGAGCAGGCCGGCGCGGGCCATTTCCAGGAAGAAGCGTTCCTCCACCCCGGCGGCCACCAGCAGGTAGCCGAGCACGACCCAAAGCACGGCCTGCACCAGGTTGGCGCCCGGGCCGGCCAGGGCCACCCAGACCATGTCGCGCTTGGGCTGACGCAACCGCCCGAAGTTGACCGGCACCGGCTTGGCGTAGCCGAACAGGAAGGCCCCCGAGGTGGCGAAGTAGAGCAGCAGCGGCATGGCGATGGTGCCGACCGGGTCGATGTGCTTCATCGGGTTGAGCGACACGCGCCCCAGCATGTAGGCGGTGTTGTCGCCGTAGTGGCGGGCCGCGTAGCCGTGCGCGGCCTCGTGCACGGTGATGGCGAACAGCACCGGGATCGCGTAGATCGCAACGGTCTGGATGATCTGTGTGATGTCCATGTCGGTCCTTATGGTTCCAGCCCCAGCGGGCCGAGGGGGCCCTGGCCCAGGCGCAGCACCTCGGGTTCGCCGCCGTCGCCCATGGGGGTCAGGTCGATCACGGTGGTGGGGTCGAGCGTGCAGGCACCGGCGTCGATGACGGCCGCCAGGTCGTGCTCGAAGCGCTCGCGGATCTCGTGGGCGTCGTTCATGGGGTCGCTCTCGCCCGGAGAGATCAGCGTGGTGGCCAGCAGCGCAGCCCCATGCAGGGCCAGCAGTTCCTGCAGGGCCTTGTGGGCCGGTACGCGCAGCCCGATGGTCTTGCGCGAGGGGTGGCTCACGCGGCGCGGCACCTCCTTGCTGGCTTCCAGGATGAAGGTGTAGGCGCCCGGCGTGCCGAGCTTGAGTAGCCGGTATTGCCGGTTGTCGACGCGGGCGTAGCTGGACAGTTCGCTCAGGTCGCGGCACAGCAGTGTCAGGTGGTGCTTGTCATCGACGCCGCGGATGCGGCGCAGCCGGTCGGCCGCGGCCTTGTCGTCCAGATGGCACACCAGGGCGTAGCTGGAGTCGGTGGGCACGGCCAGGATGCCGCCGCGTTCGAGCAGCTGCGCCGCCTGCTTCAGCAGCCGGGGCTGGGGGTTGTCGGGGTGGACCTCAAAGAACTGCGACATGACCCGATTGTCCCACTCCTGCCGTTGCCCGCTTCGGCTCGGTCATGCGACCGGGCGGGCCTTGCGTGCGGCCAGCCAGACCCCGGTCACGCCGCAGACCACGATCAGGGCAATGCCAGCGAGTTCGGTGCGCCCCGGCACGTGGTCGAACACCAGCCAGCCCGCCAGCATGGCAAAGCCGATCTGCGTGTACAGGAACGGCGCCAGCGTGGCTGCGGGCGCCCGCTCGAACGCCAGGATCAGCAGGAAATGCCCCACCGTTCCCATCAGGCCGGCAAAACCCAGCAGCAGCCAGAGCCGGGCGTCGGGAATGGCGTGCCAGACCCAGGGCAGCACCGCGCACATGATGAGCGCGCCCACCCATCCGGTGTAGAAGTGCAGCGTCATCGGGTCTTCGGTGCGGGCCATGCGGCTGGTCAGGATCTGGAAGCAGGCGTAGCCCACGACCAGCGCCAGGGGCAGCAACACGGCCCAGCCGAGTTCACCGCCCGAGGGCTGTACCACCAGCAGTGCACCGCTGAAACCACCGAACACCAGGGCCCAGCGCAGCAGGTTGACCTGCTCCTTCAGGAAGACCGCGGCCAGCAGCGTGACCATGAGCGGTGTGAGCATCAGGATGGCGGTGAATTCGCCCAGCGGCATGAAGATCAGGCTCAGGAAGCCCAGGATGCTCACGCCCAGCAGCAGGCAGCCGCGCAGCAGGTGCAACCCCGGATGGGCGGTGCGCAACGAGCGCCAGCCCCGCGTGGGCAGCACCACGCCGGCCATCACCACGGCCTGGAACAGGTAGCGGAACCACACGCAGATCAGCACCGAGACGGTGGCGCTGAGGTACTTGACGGTGGTGTCGAGCAGCGAGAAGCAGCCGACGGCGAGCACCAGGAACAGGACGCCCTGCACGGGGCGCACATAGCGGGTGGACATCGGGGCGGTCAGTGGATGCGGTCGGCCAGCAGATCCCACACGGGCGTGAGGCGGCCTTCCAGGTAGGGCAGGGCGCCCAGGTCGCAGTGGCTCTCGTCGGGGCTGTGGAAGTCGCTGCCGCGCGAGGCGGCGAGCCCGAATTCGATCGCCATGTCGGCGTATTTCACGTATTCGGCCGGACTGTGGCTGCCGGTGACCACCTCCACGGCCTGGCCCCCGTGGGCCTTGAACTCGCTGAACAGCGCGTATTCCTGCGAGGGGCTGTGGTCGTAGCGCGCCGGGTGGGCAATCACGGCCACGCCGCCGGCCTCGCGGATCCAGCGCACCGCATCGCCCAGCTGGGCCCAGCGGTGTGGCACGAAGCCGGGTTTGCCTTCGGTCAGGTACTTGCGGAACACCTCGTTGGTGTCGGCGCAGATGCCGGTTTCCACCAGGTAGCGGGCGAAGTGGGTGCGCGAGATCAGTTCCGGGTTGCCGACGTACTTCAGGGCGCCCTCGTAAGCGCCCTGGATGCCGACGCGCGCCAGGTCGTCGCTCATGTCCCGGGCGCGCAGGCCACGGCCGCCCCGGGTCTGGGCCAGGCCCTGGACCAGCGAGGGGTGGTCGGGGTCGAAACCCAGGCCGACGATGTGCACGGTGGTGTTGGCGAAGGTGACGGATATCTCGGTGCCGGTCAGGTAGGGCAGGCCCACGGCATGCGCGGCCGCCATGGCCCGGTGCTGGCCGCCGATCTCGTCGTGGTCGGTCAGCGACCACAGCTCCACGCCCCTGGCCTTGGCGCGCTCGGCCAGGGCTTCGGGCGTGAGCGTGCCGTCGGAGACGGTCGAATGGCAGTGGAGGTCGGCGTTGAGGATGGCGGTCACGGTTTGATTTTAGTGGCGCGGCTAAACTCCCGTTGTGTCGCTGTTCAAATCCGCCTCGGTCGTCTCGCTGCTCACCTTCGCCTCCCGCATCACGGGTCTGGTGCGCGAGCTGCTGATCGCCGCGACCTTCGGTGCCAGCGCCCTGACCGACGCCTTCAACGTGGCGTTCCGCATCCCCAACCTGCTGCGTCGCCTGTTCGCCGAGGGCGCTTTCAGTCAGGCCTTCGTGCCGGTGCTGGCCGCCAGCCGGGAAAAGGACGGCGATGCCGCCACCCGGGTGCTGATCAACCAGGTGGCCACGGTGCTGGCCTGGGCGCTGACGGCTGTCTGCGTGCTTGGCGTGCTGGCCGCCCCCGCCCTGGTGTGGGCCATGGCGGCGGGGTTGCGCCAGAACCCGCAGAGCTTCGAAACCGCCGTGGTGCTGACCCGGTGGATGTTCCCGTACATCGGCTTCATGTCGCTGGTGGCGCTGGCCGCCGGCATCCTGAACACCTGGAAGCGTTTCGCCGTGCCGGCGGTCACCCCCGTGCTGCTTAATGTGTCCATGATCGCTGCCGCCGGCTGGGGGGCGCCCTGGTTCGCCCGCCTAGGCATCGAGCCGATCTACGCTTTGGCCGCCGGGGTCATGGGCGGCGGCGTGCTACAGCTGGCGGTGCAGATTCCGGCGCTGAAGCGTCTGGGCCTGCTGCCGCGCATCGGCTTCAGCCGGGGGCTGCTGCGTGCGGCCTGGGAGCACCCGGGCACGCGCCGCATCACCACGCTGATGCTGCCGGCCCTGCTGGGGGTGAGCGTGGCGCAGATCTCCCTGCTGGTCAACACCCAGATTGCCTCGCACCTGGCCACCGGCAGCGTGAGCTGGCTGACCTACGCCGACCGGCTGATGGAATTCCCCACCGCGCTGCTCGGCGTGGCGCTGGGTGTGGTGCTGCTGCCGCAGCTTTCGGCGGCCCGGGCGGCCGATGACGGCGAGCGCTACAGCGCGTTGCTGGACTGGGGGCTGCGTTGGGTGGTGCTGCTGGCTGTGCCCTGCGCGGTGGCTCTGCTGACCTTCGCGCAACCCCTGGTGGCCGTGCTCTACCACTACGGGGCCTTCACAGGGGGTGATGTGAGGCAGACCGCGCTGGCGCTCATGGGCTATGGCGTGGGCCTGCTGGGCCTGATCGCCATCAAGGTGTTGGCGCCCGGGTTCTACGCCAGCCAGGACATCCGCACCCCGGTCAAGATCGCCATCGTCGTGCTGGTGTGCACGCAGCTCATGAACCTGCTGCTGGTGCCCCACCTGGCCCATGCCGGACTGGCCCTGGCCATCGGCCTGGGCGCCTTGCTCAACGCGGGCTGGCTGCTGTTCGGCCTGGTGCGGCGCGGCGCCTACCGGCCGCAGTCGGGCTGGGCGCGCTATGGCCTGCAGGTGGTCGCCGCCAGTGCGGTACTGGCCGTTTTCCTGTTGTGGTCCGCCGCCCGGGTGGACTGGATCGTAGACGTCCACCGCCTGCAGCGCGTGGTGGCCTTGGCCCTCACGGTGATGGGGTCGGTGGTGGTGTATTTCGGGGTGCTGCTGCTGGCGGGCGTGAACCTGCGCCAGTTCGTCCGGAGGTAAGCCATGGGCCTGTCGCTGCAGCCACCATCGCCGCTCGACTACTTCGCCTTGCTGGTGCAGGACGACGAGGGTTTCCCGTTGCTGGAGGCAACCGCCTCGGTGGCCATGGACGAGTATCCCGACCTGGACGTGCAGCAGGTGCTCGGGGAAGTGGACCAATTGCTCTCGCGCCTGAGGCGCCGCCTGCCGCCGGACGCCTCCCCGCTGCAGCGCCTGCGCATGCTCAACCAGTTCTACTTCCAGGACATGGGCTTCGGGGGCAACGTCAACCACTACCACGATCCCGACAACAGCCACCTGAACGTGGTGCTTCGCACCCGCAGGGGCATCCCCATCACGCTGGCGGTGCTCTGGCTAGAGTTGGCCCAGGGCATCGGGCTGCAGGCGCGTGGCGTGAACTTCCCCGGCCACTTCATGGTCAAGGTCAACCTGCCGCAGGGCCAGGTGGTGATCGACCCGTTCAACGGCCAGTCGCTCAGCCGCGAGGAGCTGTCGGAGCGGCTCGAGCCCTTCAAGCGCCAGCAGGGCCTGGTGGACGACTTCGACGTTCCGGTGGGGCTGTACCTGCAGTCGGCCCCACCCAGGGACATCGTGGTGCGGGTGCTGCGCAACCTGAAGGAGATCCACCGCACACAGGAGGACTGGCCGCGCCTCATCGCGGTGCTCGACCGCCTGATCGTGCTGTTGCCGCAGGCGTGGACCGAGGTGCGCGACCGGGGGCTGGCCTGGGCCGAGCTGGGGTCTCCCTCGCGGGCCCTGCCCGATCTGGAGGCCTACCTGGCGCAGGCCGACGACGCGCTTGACGCCGATGCCATCGCCCTTCGGCTGTCGGAGCTGCGACGCGCGCCGAACTGATTCTCGGCTGCGCCGGTTGAGTCATGCAGCTTGTCAGTTCGGATGATGGTGTGGATAATACACACTATGACCAGCGAGGAGTTGATCAAGCGCATGCTCAAGGCCGGCTGGGTGCTGCGTGGCGTCAGGGGTTCTCATCATGTCTACGTGCATCCTCAGCGCCCTGGTCATGTGACCGTGCCTCATCCGCGCAAGGATCTGGGCACGGGCCTGCTGCACAAGTTGCTCAAGCAGACCGGTCTGGAGCGTTGAAGAAGGATTTCACCATGCATTACCCCATCGCGATTGACGCCGGCAGCGACAGCCACGCCTACGGCGTGGTGGTGCCCGATCTGCCGGGCTGCTTTTCCGCTGGCGACACATTGGAAGAAGCCTTGGGCAACGCCAAGGAAGCGATTGAGTTGTGGCTGGAAGTGGCCATTGACGAGGGCCAAGCCATCCCCGAGTCCCGGCCGCTGGCCGAGCTTCAACGCAAGCGTGAATTCAAGGGCTGGACCTGGGCTGTAGTACCGGTCGACATCGCAGCGCTGTCGGACAAGACGGAACGCATCAACATCACCTTGCCCGCGCGCGTGCTGCGCCGGATCGACCAGGCCGCCAAGGCTGCCGGCGAATCACGGTCCGGTTACATCGCCAGACGGGCATTGGCTTGATCAGGATGTAACGGAATGGGCTTCTACGACATTCAGAAGCCGGTCGATATGTTTCGAAAGCTGGAGCGTGAGCACGCGCGCTTGCCGGGCGACTCGTCAGACCTGTTCAATTTCTTCGTGACGGCGGCCCACATTGAGGACTACTTCAAGAACGAGGGGGTAGTCAGCGGAGATGAGATCAGGGAATTCGTGTCCCAGCAGGACATGGTCGATTGCAAGGCGCTATGTGACAAGGCCAAGCACCATACGCTGGATCGAAACCTGGATAAACGTCCAGATCCTAGGACTTGGACGTGGACCGGCGAGATTGGCGGCGCCCCCATCGGCGATCTTGAAGTGGGTGCGGGAGACAGGCGAGTGATGTTCAGCGGCAGCCGGACCGTTGATGTGGACTGGCTGGCTGAACGGGTGATGCAGAAGTGGCGAGAGTTTTTCTCTGAACACAAGCTGTTGTAAATATCAGGCCACGACCACCTGCGCGCCGCTGCCCTGGGGCTCAATCGAGCCGATGGCGCAGACCGTCTCGCCCTGCTCGCGCAGGGTGGCCGCAGTCGCCTCCGCGTTGGCAGCGTCCACCACCACCACCATGCCGATGCCGTTGTTGAAGGTGCGGTTCATCTCGGTATCATCGATGGCGGCGGTCTTTTGCAGCCAGGCGAACAGCTCGGTCTGCGGCCAGCTGCCCTTGTTCAGGTGAGCGGCCAGGCCGTCGGGCAGCACGCGGGGGATGTTCTCCAGCAGGCCGCCACCGGTGATGTGGGCCAGGGCCTTGATCGGGTGTTGCGCCAGCGCGGCCAGCACGCTCTTCACGTACAGGCGGGTGGGTGCCATGATGGCCTGCCGGAACGGCTGCCCGTCCAGCGTGGCCGGGAGGTTGGTCCCCGCGCGCTCGATGCACTTGCGCACCAGGCTGAAGCCGTTGGAGTGCACGCCATTGGAGGCCAGGCCGAGCACCACGTCGCCGGCCTGCACGTTCTGGCCGGTCAGGATCTTGCTCTTCTCCACCGCGCCCACGGCGAAGCCCGCCAGGTCGTACTCGCCAGGGGGGTACATGCCGGGCATCTCGGCGGTCTCGCCGCCGATCAGGGCGCAACCGCTCAACTCGCAACCCCGGGCAATGCCGCCGACCACGGCCGCGGCCGTGTCCACGTCGAGCTTGCCGCAGGCAAAGTAGTCCAGGAAGAACAGCGGCTCGGCGCCCTGCACCAGCACGTCGTTGACGCTCATGCCGACCAGGTCGATGCCCACGGTGTCGTGCATGTTCCACTCGAAGGCCAGCTTGAGCTTGGTGCCCACGCCGTCGGTGCCGCTGACCAGCACCGGTTCCTGGTAGCGCTTGGGCACCTCGAACAGCGCGCCGAAGCCGCCGATGCCGGCCAGCACGCCCTCGCGCATGGTTTTCCTGGCCAGCGGCTTGATGCGTTCGACCAGGGCATCGCCCGCGTCGATGTCCACGCCGGCGTCTTTGTAGGAGAGGGGAGTCGTTGTCATAGGGGGAAGACCGATAGAATTTGCCTGATTTTACGGGCCACGCCATGTCCTACCCTGTTTGCCCATGTCTCTGACACCCACCCAAGCCCGCGCACTGGCCTGGCTGGCCCTGACCATCGTCGCGTGGCTCCTGCTGGGGCTGCTGGCGCCGGTGCTGCTGCCGTTCTTGGTGGCGGCCGTGATGGCCTACGCCCTGCACCCCGCGGTTGAACGCCTGCATGCCTGGCGGGTGCCGCGCTGGTTCGGTGCCGGCTTGGCCATCGTGCTCCTCATGGCGGTGCTGCTGGCCGTGGCCCTGATGATCGTGCCCGTGGTGACGCGGCAGTTGCCCCTGCTGCGCGAGCAGATCCCGCCCCTGCTGGAGCAGGTCAATGCCTGGCTGGTGCCCTGGGCGGCCCGTTTCGGGCTGGATGCACAGATCGACGTCAACCTGGTGCGCGATCTGCTGCGCAAGCTGGTCAGCGGCCACGAAGGCGAACTGATCGACAACCTGCTGTCGTCGCTGCGCATCGGGGGCAGTGCCGTGGCCGCCCTGCTGGGCAATCTGGTGCTCATGCCCATCGTGGCCTATTACCTGTTGCTGGACTGGGCCGGACTGGTGGCGCGCATCAAGGGGCTGGTACCGCCGCGCTGGCGCGCCAGCACGCAGCGTTTCCTGGACGAGACCGATGCCGTGCTGGGTCAGTACCTGCGTGGGCAACTGCTGGTCATGGGCATCCTGGCGGTGTTCTATGTCGTGGCGCTGGCCCTGATCGGGCTCAAGCTGGCGTTGCCGATCGGGGTGTTCACGGGCCTGGCCGTTTTCGTGCCCTACCTCGGCTTCGGCCTGGGACTGGTGCTGGGCCTGCTGGCCGCCTTGCTGCAGTTCCAGACCCTCTGGGGAGTGGCGCTGGTGGGTGGCGTCTACCTGGTGGGGCAGGTGGTCGAGAGCATGTACCTCACGCCCCGCCTGCTGGGCGAGCGCATCGGCCTGCACCCCATCGTGGTCATCTTCGCCCTGCTGGCCTTCGGCCATGTGTTCGGTTTTGTCGGGGTGCTGATCGCCCTGCCGGCCAGCGCCGTGCTGCTGGTGGCGGTGCGGCGCCTTCGGCTGCTCTATCTCGGCAGCGCGCTCTACACCCACGACGACCCCGGAGCGAAAGACGCATGACCATGCAGCAGATGGTGCTGGACATGGGGCTGGCGCCCGTGCCGTCGCTCGACAATTTCGTGGCCGACCGCAACGCCGACGCCCTGGAGCACCTGCGGCTCTGGGTCGGCAACCCCATGCGTTCCCCGGTACCCACCTTCCTGTGGGGTGGCGCGGGCAGTGGCAAGAGCCACCTGCTGCAGGCGGTGCGGCTGGCGCTGCATGCCCAGGGTACCCCGGTCGGCTGGCTCGATGCCGGCACGCTGGCGCCCTCGGAGTTCGATCCCGGCTGGGGGGCCGTGATTCTGGACGACTGCCACCTCTACACCGCAGTCCAGCAGGCCGCCGCCTTCAACTGGTTCGTCCATGCCCAGACGCCGCAGTCGGGTTCGGCGCGCTGGGTGCTGGCCGCGGCCGAGCGGCCCCCGGCCGATCTGACCCTGCGGGAAGACCTGCGCACCCGCCTGGGCTGGGGGCATGTGTTCCAATTGCACACCTTGGCCGAGGCCGAACGCCGTGCCGTGCTGCGTCGTGCGGCCGACGAGCGCGGCGTTTTCCTGGGCGACGAGGTCATGGACTTCATGCTCAACCGCTTCTCGCGCGATCTCAGCAGCCTCATGCTGCTGCTCGACCGACTCGACGGCTATGCCCTCAGAACCCAGCGCGCCATCACCATCCCGCTCATCAGGGCCATGCTCGAAGACGAATGAGCCCCCGACAACGAAAGCCCCGCCCTTGCCCATGAAGCTGGCCCTTTTCGACCTGGACCACACCCTGCTGCCGATCGACTCGGACTACGCCTGGGGCCAATTCACCACCCGCATCGGCTGGACCGATCCGGTCGAGTTCTCGCGCCGCAACGACGAGTTCTTCGCCCACTACCAGGCCGGCACGCTGGATGTGCACGACTACGTGCGCTTTGCCATCGAGGCCGTGCGGCAGCAAGGGCCCGAGGCCGCCAGCCATGCCCATGCCCGGTTCATGACCGAGGTGATCGAGCCCGCCATCACGCCGCAGGCGCTGGACCTGGTGCGGGGGCACCAGCGGGTAGGCGACCAGGTGCTCATCGTCACGGCCACCAACGAGTTCGTCACCCGCCCAATTGCTCGGGCCTTCGGCGTGGCCGACCTGCTCGCCGTCGAACTGGAGCGCGGTGCCGACGGCTGGTACACCGGAGCCATCCAGGGCACGCCCTCCTTCCGGGAGGGCAAGGTCGCGCGTCTGCAGCAGTGGCTGCAGGGCCGTGGCCTGTCCTGGGACGAGGTCGACATGACCTTCTACTCCGACTCCACCAACGACCTGCCGCTGCTCGAAAAGGCCCACCGACCCGTGGCCACCAACCCCAGCCCCGCGCTGCGTGCCTTGGCGCAAGAGCGCGGCTGGCGCATACTGGACCTGTTCCCCGAATCCGCATGATCAAGAAACTCATCCACAAGCTGCTGGGCAAGTCCGGCGCATCGGCCTCCGCAGGCGCCAACCGTTTCGGCAAGCGCGAGGACGTTCCCGCCACCGTGCACGGCATCGACCCATCCCTGGTCGATGGCCGTGCCCTTGACGTCGTGCGCACGCTCAAGCAGGCCGGCCACGAGGCCTACATCGTCGGCGGGGCGGTGCGCGACCTGCTGCTCGGCCTGCGCCCCAAGGACTTCGACGTTGCCACCAGCGCCACGCCCGAGGAGGTCAAGGGCCTGTTCCGGCGGGCCTTCATCATCGGCCGGCGCTTTCGCATCGTGCACGTCGTCTTCGGTCGGGGGCGCCAGGACCGGGGCCTGAGCGAGGTCATCGAGGTCTCGACCTTCCGCGCCCACCTTGACAGCGCCGATGCCGAGCAGGTCAGCGGCAACGAGCGTTCGCACAAGCAGCAGCTCGCCGGCATGACCCATGCGGTCGATGCCAGCGGCCGGGTGCTGCGCGACAACGTCTGGGGGCCCATCGAGCACGACGCCGCGCGCCGCGACTTCACCATCAACGCCATGTACTACGACCCGGAAACCGAGACCGTGGTCGATTTCCACCACGGCATCCGCGACGCCAAGAAGCGGGTGCTGCGCATGATCGGGGACCCCGCCACCCGCTACCGCGAGGACCCTGTGCGCATCATCCGTGCCGTTCGCTTCGCGGCCAAGCTCAGCGGCGTCGGCTTCAAGCTCGACGGCAAGACCAGGACCCCCATGGTCGCCTGCCTCGACCTGCTCGGCGATGTGCCGCAAAGCCGCCTGTTCGACGAGATGCTCAAGCTGCTGCAGACCGGCCACGCCATCGCCAGCATTGAGCAGTTGCGTGCCACCGGCCTCGCCAGCGGCATCTACCCCCTGCTGGACCTGATCGTGGCGCGCGCCGACGACCCCTTCGTGCGGGCCGCCCTGCTCGATACCGATCGCCGGGTCGGCGAGGGCAAGCCGGTGGCCCCGAGTTTCCTGCTGGCCTGCGTCCTGTGGTCGGACGTGCTGGAGGGGTGGGTGCGCCGCCAGGCCCAGGGGGTGCCTCCCTATCCGGCGCTCCAGGAGGCCGTGGACGACGTCTTCGAGGCCCGCATCGGCGATGTCTCCGGGCGCGGCAAGCTGGGGGGCGACATGCGCGAGATCTGGGTCATGCAGCCGCGATTCGAGCGCCGCACCGGCCAGACACCATTCTCGTTGGTGGGGCAGGCGCGTTTCCGGGCCGGTTTCGACTTCCTGCGCCTGCGGGCCCAGGTCGGCGAGATCCCGGAGGAGCTGGCGCACTGGTGGGAGACCTTCAGCACGGCCAGCGAGGCGGTCTGTCGCGACATGGTCGAGGCGGTTCGGCTGGAACTGCAGCGCAGCAAGTCCCGTCCGGCCCCGGCCCGTCAGGGCAAGTCAGGGGCCAGGGGGGACGGCGGGCCGTCGGGTGGTCGGGTGCACCGTCTGCCGGCCGACGATGCCGTGCAGTCCGATGCGGACGGGGCCGATGAAACATTCTCCGAGGCCGGCGGGGACGCCGGCACCGAGGCACCGGCCAAGAAGCGCCGGCGTCGCCGCCGCAAGCCCTCGGGCGGACGCGAGGGTGGTGGGGCCGGCGCATCCGAGGCGGCGTGAGGGCGCCCGTCGCCGCCTACGTGGCCATCGGGTCCAACCTGGGCGACCCCGTCGCGGCGGTGCGCGACGCGCTGCTGGCGCTGGAACGCCTGCCCGACACAGAGCGGGTCTGTGCCTCCGGGCTGTACCGGACGGCGCCCTGGGAGGCCCACGGGCCGGACTTCATCAATGCCGTGGCCGAGGTGCAGACCCGTCTGAGCGCGCCGGCCCTGTTGCAACACCTGCAGGCGCTGGAGTCGGCGGCCGGTCGCGAGCGGCCCTATCAGAACGCCCCCCGCACGCTCGATCTCGACCTCCTGCTCTACGGCGATGCCACACTGGCGTCGCCAACGCTCACGGTCCCGCACCCGCGCATGCGCGAGCGCGCCTTTGTGCTGGTGCCCCTGGCGGAACTGGCCCCCGAGCGGGTCGAGCCGGCCGATCTGGCGGCCGTGGCCGGCCAGGCGATCGAGCGTCTGGCGCGCTGAGCCCCCGTCAGGGGGCCAGACGCTCCCGCACCCACTGGCCGTCGTGGGCCTGCGAGTAGCGCAGGCGATCGTGCAGGCGGCTCTTGCGGCCCTGCCAGAATTCCCAGCGGTCCGGCTGCAGGCGAAAGCCCCCCCAGTGCGGCGGACGGGGCGGATTGAGCAGGAACTGTGCCCCATAGCGGGCGGCATTGGCCACCAGCACCCCGCGCCCCGAAATGACCTGGCTCTGCGGACTGGCCCAGGCGCCGATGCGCGAATCCAGCGGGCGGCTCTGGTAGTACGCGTCGCTTTCCTCTGCGCTGACGCGCGCCACCCGGCCCTCGATGCGCACCACGCGTTCCAGCTCCACCCAGTGGAACTGCAGGGCCGCGTAGGGGTTGCCGGCCAGCTCGATGCCCTTGCGGCTGTCGTAGTTGGTGTACCAGACGATGCCGTCCCGGTCGTAGCCCTTGATCAGGACCACGCGCGTGCTCGGGCGCAGGTCGCTGCCCACGGTGGCGACCGTCATGGCGTTGGGCTCGGGCACCTCGCTCTTGATGGCTTCCTGGAGCCACCGGTCGAACTGCGACAGCGGGTCGGGGTGTGACGCTTCCTCGCTCAGTTCGGCGCGCTCGTAGCTTTTTCTCAGGTGGGCGATGTCCATGTCGGAAGTATAGGCACCGGAGGTCGCTAAGGGGCGGCCGGATCGCTCAGTCGCAGCAGGCGTGCCAGGGCCGCATCCCGGATGCCCAGCGCTTCGAGGTGGCGGTGGGTCTGGCGGGCATAGTCGAGCGTGCTTCCGTAGCGCCCGCTGGCGTGCCGGAAGATGTGGCGGTACTGCTCGGGCGTGAGCTCGCCGGTGAAGTTGGGGCTGCGCCGCGACAGCGTGAAGGCCAGGGCGGTGACGTCGCCCTGGCCGGTGCGGCAGCGCAGCCACCGGGGATCGTAGACCGGGTGGGGCATCTCGCGCTCCCACAGCAGGGGCAGCATCTCCGGCACCTCGGTGCCCGGCACGCGCAGGGCCATGCCCTGGCAGCTGCCGCCCGACAGCAGGGCGAACACCAGACCGGGCTGCTCGGGGGTGCCCCGGTTGACGCGGCTCCACATCTTGAGGGCACGGTGGTGCCCATGAACCCAACCCATCTGGCGCTCGGACACGGGGAAATCCGTCTTCCAGATCAGCGATCCGTACGCGAACAGCCACAGATCCCCGGCGCCCAGGGCGTCCCACTGGTGCAGGGTGGCCTGCAACATGGTCTGGGCGCAGCGCGTGGTGGTCATGGCGGAACGGTCGAACATTAGAATCACCTGGCATTATTCATACCGCATCCATGTCCGATCTGTCCATCTCTTCCATCGATCTGCGGGCGCTGGCCCGACAGGGCGAGCCGTCGGTCTGCAGCCTGCCGCTGTCGGCGTTTGCGCGTGTGGTCGAGGATCTGCCGGACCCGGTCCCCCACGGCCTGCCGCCACTGGACGCGACACCGGTGGCTGCGTCCTGGCGGGCCGAGTGGCGTCAACCCCTGTCCGTGGCGACCGCCCACAAGGCCGGTGCGAAGGTCGCCGAACAGCTGTGGCTGCACCTGGAGGCCCGGGCGCTGCTGCCGCAGACCTGCCAGCGCTGCCTGGGCGTCTATGCGCAGCCCGTGGAGGTGGACCGCTGGTTCCGTTTCGTGGCGGACGAGGCCACGGCCGAAGCCGAGGACGACGACTGCGAAGAGGACCTGCTGGTCATGGTGCCGCGTTTCGATCTGCTTCGCCTGATCGAGGACGAACTGCTCATGGGCCTGCCCCTGGTGCCGATGCACGAGACCTGTCCCGGGCCGGTGCGATTGAGCGCCGGCGAAGGCGATGCCGGCCAGGAAGCCGGTGGCGCGGTCCATCCCTTTGCTGCACTGGCTGCGCTCCGGCCGGGGCGCGGTGGGCAGGGAAAGTGACGGGCTTGATCCGTATGCCTTTGGCTTGCTATAATTCCACGTTTCGTGTTGGCCTGGCTGCTGATGAGCCGGTGGTCGACGCCCCCGCCTACCCGTCTGAATCATCCATAGGAGCCGATCATGGCTGTCCAGCAAAACAAGAAGTCGCCTTCCAAGCGCGGCATGCACCGTTCGCACAACGCCCTGGGCGTGCCGGGCATCGCCGTCGAGCCCACCACCGGCGAGACGCACCTGCGTCACCACATCAGCCCCAACGGTTTCTACCGTGGGCGCCAGGTGCTCAAGAACAAGTCCGAGGCTTGATCGCGGCACCGTCGCGCGGCCCTTTTGCCAGCCCTGGGTCACAGCGAAGCCCGCATTCATGCGGGCTTTTTTTGTCCCGGTCGGGCGTTGTGAGGGTGTCTGAATGATCACCATTGCCGTCGACTGCATGGGGGGCGATTTCGGCCCCTCGGTGACCTTGCCGGCCTGCGCCGCCTTCCTGGACGGGCACCCCGATGCCCGCCTGCTGCTGGTGGGGCAGGCCGACGCCCTGGCCCGTCTGCCGGCCGGCCTGGATACGGCGCGCTGCAGCACCATCGTCGCCACCGAGGTGGTGGCCATGGACGACCCGGTCGAGGTGGCCCTGCGTCGCAAGAAGGATTCGTCCATGCGCGTGGCCATCGCCCAGGTCAAGGACGGCCTGGCCCAGGCGGCGGTGTCGGCGGGCAATACCGGCGCCCTGATGGCCATCGCCCGCTATGTGCTCAAGACCCTCGACGGCATCGACCGCCCGGCCATTGCCACCCAGATGCCCAATGCCCGGGGCGGCGCCACCACGGTGCTCGACCTCGGGGCCAACGTGGACTGCACCGCCGAACACCTGCTGCAGTTTGCGGTCATGGGCTCGGCACTGGTGGTGGCCGGTGGCAGGCAGGCCCCCACGGTCGGTCTGCTTAACATCGGCGAGGAAGTCATCAAGGGCAACGACGTGATCCGGCAGGCGGGCCAGTTGCTGCGCGCCGCCGCCGCCGCCGGGGACCTCAATTTCCACGGCAACGTGGAGGGCAACGACATCTTCAAGGGCACCACCGACATCGTGGTCTGCGACGGTTTCGTCGGCAACGTAGCCCTCAAGGCCAGCGAGGGTCTGGCCAGCATGATCGGCGAGTTCATCCGCGAGGAGTTTTCCCGCAGCTGGCTGACCCGGTTCGCCGGTCTGGTGGCTTACCCGGTGCTGTCGGCCTTCAAGCGCCGGGTCGACCACCGGCGCTACAACGGCGCGGCCCTGCTGGGCCTGCGTGGATTGGTGTTCAAGAGCCACGGTTCGGCCGACGCCTTTGCCTTCGAGCAGGCCCTGGCACGGGCGTATGATGCAGCCCGGCACCAGTTGCTCGACAACGTGAGGTCACGCATCGCGCATGCCGCCCCCCTGATGGGCAGCGTGGCCCTCGAGCGGCCTTCCCAGGCCACCACCTAGGCCCGGGGCGCCGCCTAGCCAGGACTTCAGGAACGATGAAACGCTATTCCCGCATCATCGGCACGGGCAGCGCCCTGCCGCCCCGCCGCCTCACGAACGCCGACATGGTCGCCCTGCTGGCCAAGCGCGGCATCGAAACCAGCGACGAGTGGATTGTCGAGCGCACCGGCATCCGTGCCCGCCACTACGTCGACGATGGCGTCAACGCCAGCGACCTGGCCCTGCAGGCCAGCCTGGCCGCTCTGGCCGCCGCCGGACGCAAGGCCGGCGAGATCGACCTCATCATCGTCGCCACCTCGACGCCCGACATGGTCTTTCCGTCCACGGCGGCCCTCCTGCAGCACAAGCTGACGCAGGCGGCCTTGGCCGCAGGCGACGCGGCCGGCGCCACCGGTTGTCCCGCCTTCGACGTGCAGGCCGTCTGCAGCGGCTTTGTCTACGCGCTCACCGTGGCCGACGCCATGATCCAGACCGGCGCCGCCAGCCGTGCGCTGGTGGTGGGCGCCGAGGTGTTCTCCCGCATCCTCGATTTCAACGACCGCACCACCTGCGTGCTGTTCGGCGACGGCGCCGGCGCCGTGGTGCTGGAGGCCTGCGAGCACGACGGTTCCGGCCCCGGCATCCTCGCCAGCGATCTGCACGCCGACGGCCAGCACCACGGCATCCTGTGCGTGCCGGGGACGGTCTCGGGCGGTGCGGTGCTGGGCGATCCGCTGCTCAAGATGGACGGCCAGGCCGTCTTCAAGCTCGCCGTCGGCGTGCTGGAGGACGCCGCACGTGCCACGCTGGCCAAGGCCGGCAAGACCGAGGCCGACATCGACTGGCTGGTGCCGCACCAGGCCAACATCCGCATCATGCAGAGCACGGCGCGCAAGCTCAGGCTGCCCATGGACAAGGTGGTGGTCACGGTCGACCAGCACGGCAACACCTCGGCCGCCTCCATTCCGCTGGCGCTGGATCACGCGGTGCGGGCCGGCCAGATCCGGCCCGGCCAGCACGTGATGCTCGAAGGCGTCGGTGGCGGTTTCACCTGGGGTGCGGTTTTCCTGCGCATGTGAGCGCCCACTTTGAATCCATCAGAGACACAACCATGAGTACGTTTGCATTCGTGTTCCCCGGTCAGGGGTCGCAGTCCGTCGGCATGCTCGACGCCTGGGGCGATCACCCCGCCGTGGCCGAGACCCTGAAAGAGGCCTCGGACGCGTTGGGCGAGGACATCGCCCGACTGATCCACGAGGGCCCGAAGGAAGCCTTGGCCCTGACGACCAACACCCAGCCGGTGATGCTGGTGGCCGGCGTCGCGGCTTGGCGCGTCTGGCGCGCCGAGGGCGGTGCGCTGCCGGCGGCCGTGGCCGGGCATTCGCTGGGCGAATACGCGGCGCTGGTGGCGTCGGGTGTGCTGACGCTGGCGCAGGCCGCCCCGTTGGTGCGTTTTCGCGCCCAGGCCATGCAGGAGGCGGTGCCCGTGGGAACGGGTGCCATGGCCGCCATCCTCGGCATGGACGCCGAGAGGGTCCGTGCCGGCTGTGCCGAGGCGCAGGCCACCTTCCCGGCCGGCGGTGCCGAGGTGGTGGAGGCGGTCAACTTCAACGACCCGGCCCAGACCGTGATCGCGGGCAGCAAGGCGGCGGTGGAGAAGGCCTGCGAGGTGCTCAAGGCCAACGGCGCCAAGCGCGCGCTGCCGCTGCCGGTCTCGGCCCCGTTCCATTCCAGCCTCATGAAACCCGCCGCCGAGCGACTCAAGGAAAAGCTGGCCGCCACCGCCTTCGCCGCGCCCCAGATCCCGGTACTCAACAACATCGATGTCGCGGTGGAAACCGACGCCGACCGCATCCGCGACGCGCTCTACCGCCAGGCCTTCGGTCCGGTGCGCTGGGTCGAGAGTGTGCAGGCCTTGAAAGGCCGAGGCATTGCCACCGTGGTCGAATGCGGCCCGGGCAAGGTGCTGGCCGGCATGGTCAAGCGCATCGACCCCGAACTGGCCAGCGCCGCCCTGTACGACCCCACCACCCTGGCCGAGGTCCAGGCCCTGCTGGGCTGATCTGTACGGGCCCAACCACCCATCGGAGAACACGCCATGACGGAAATCGCATTCGAAGGCCAGGTGGCCCTGGTCACGGGCGCCTCGCGCGGCATCGGGGCGGCCATTGCCCTGGAACTGGCACGCAAGGGCCTCAAGGTCGTGGGCACGGCCACCAGCGATGACGGAGCAGGCAAGATCACGCATGCTCTGTCGGGCCATGCCGGCTGCCGCGGTGCCCGACTCGACGTCAACAACGTTGCCGAGGCCGAGGCGCTGATCGACGCCATCGTCAAGGAGCACGGTGCCCTGCACGTGCTGGTCAACAACGCGGGCATCACCCGAGACATGCTGGCCATGCGCCTCAAGGACGAGGACTGGGACGCGGTGCTCGACACCAACCTCAAGGCCGTCTTCCGCATGAGCCGCGCCGTCATCCGCCCCATGATGAAGCAGCGCTACGGCCGCATCGTCAGCATCACCAGCGTGGTGGGGGCGTCGGGCAACCCGGGGCAGGCCAATTACGCCGCCGCCAAGGCGGGCGTGGCCGGCATGACCCGGGCGCTGGCGCGTGAACTGGGCAGCCGCAACATCACCGTCAACTGTGTGGCACCGGGCTTCATCGAGACCGACATGACCGCGGCCCTGCCTGAGGCGCAGCAGCAGGCCCTGCTGGGCCAGATCCCGCTGGGCCACCTGGGCAAGCCGGCCGACATCGCTCACGCCGTGGCCTACCTGGCCAGCCCGCACGCCGCCTATGTGACGGGCCAGGAGCTGCACGTCAACGGCGGCATGTTCATGGCCTGATCGCCCCCCGATTCGGATAACATTCGACCCCCCGGGCACGCCGCCACGGGGGATGCCGGGCAGGGACTGTGTTCGCACAGAGGGCTTTTTTGTGCCCAAACCCGACCCGGCTAAAATGGCGGCACTGTTTTAACCACCCTCAGAGGGAACTATGAGCGATATCGAAGCACGTGTGAAGAAAATCATTGCCGAGCAACTCGGCGTGGAAGAGGGTCAGGTGACCAACGAGAAGGCCTTCGTGGCCGACCTAGGCGCCGATTCGCTCGACACCGTGGAACTGGTGATGGCCCTCGAGGACGAATTCGGTATCGAGATCCCGGACGAGGACGCCGAGAAGATCACCACGGTCCAGAACGCCATCGACTACGCGCTGGCCCACCAGAAAGCCTGATCCGCCCATGAGCCGCCGCCGTGTCGTCGTGACCGGTCTGGGCTGTGTCAGCCCCGTGGGCAACACGGTGGACCAGGCCTGGGCCAATCTCCTCGCCGGTCAGTCCGGCATCGACCTGATCACCCGGTTCGATGCCTCGAACTTCGCCTGCAAGATCGCGGGCGAGGTCAAGGGCTTCGACCTCGCGTCCTACATCCCGCCCAAGGAGGCGCGGACCATGGACACCTTCATCCATTACGGCATTGCCGCTGCGGCCCAGGCCGTGGCCGATGCCGGACTCCCGGTGGGCGAGGCCCTGGGAGAGGAGGAGGCCTGCCGGATCGGCTGCGTGATCGGTTCCGGCATCGGCGGCCTGCCGCTGATCGAGGAAACCCACGCCGAACTCACGAACCGCGGCCCGCGCCGCATTTCGCCTTTCTTCGTCCCGGCCTCGATCATCAACATGATTTCTGGCCATGTGTCCATGCGTTTCGGCTTCAAGGGCCCGAACCTGGCCGTGGTCACGGCCTGCACCACCGGCCTGCACAGCATCGGTGAGGCCGGGCGCCTGATCGAGTACGGCGACGCCGACGTGATGGTCGCCGGTGGCTCCGAGGCCACGGTGTCTCCGCTCGGCGTGGGGGGCTTTGCCGCCATGCGCGCACTGTCCACCCGCAACGACGACCCCAAGACCGCTTCCCGCCCCTGGGACAAGGACCGCGACGGCTTCGTGCTGGGCGAGGGGGCCGGGGTGCTGGTGCTCGAGGAGTACGAGCACGCCAAGGCGCGCGGCGCCAAGATCTACGCCGAACTGGCCGGCTACGGCATGAGCGCCGACGCCGGGCACATGACCGCGCCCAGCATGGACGGCCCGCGCCGCGCCATGCTCAACGCCTTGCGGAACGCCGGCGTCAACGCCGACCAGGTCGACTACGTCAACGCCCACGGAACGTCCACGCCGCTGGGCGACGTCAACGAGACCAACGCCATCAAGGCCGCGCTGGGTGAGCACGCCCGCCGCACGGTGGTCAACTCCACCAAGTCCATGACCGGCCACCTGCTCGGCGGCGCCGGCGGCATCGAGAGCGTGTTCACCGTGCTGGCCGTGCACCAGCAGAAGAGCCCGCCGACCATCAACATCTTCAACCAGGACCCCGACTGCGACCTGGACTACTGCGCCAACACCGCGCGGGACATCAAGATCGACGTGGCCGTCAAGAACAACTTCGGTTTCGGCGGCACCAACGGCACACTGGTGTTCAAGCGGGTCTGACCCCGCCCTTGCCGCATGCCGGCCCATGCCGCCTCGGTGCCCCGTTCGGTCGAGTACCCCGCGGGTTCCGGCCGGCTGGAGGGCGTGCCGGCCGCCATCGCCGGTGCGCTGTGGCTCTCCATTCAGGTCGCTTGGCTGTGGCACGAACAGTGGGTGCCGTCCGGGGCCTGGTGGTTCTCTTTGGTTGTCGGTGCGGTCTGGGCGGTCGTGCTGGTCTGGCGCCTGCAGCACCCCATCGAGGGGCGGCTGGGCTGGCAGGCGGACGACAGTGGCCGGGGTGGGGTCTGGCTCTGGCACAGCGACGCCTACCGCCGAGGCACCCCGGTGGTCCGCATCGAGTGGCCGATCGATCTCCAGGGGGCCGTGCTTGTTCGGCTGCACAATGCCGCCGGACTGGGTTGGTGGGTCTGGATGCACCGGCGCGCCGATCCGGCCCGCTGGGACGACCTGCGCCGTGCCCTGCAGGCCGGGCGGCGTGCTGCGGTCGAGGGAGGCTGAGGCGTTCGGGGACGGGCGGTCGCTTGCGTTATATTTGCCGGCCTAGTACCCCGACATGACCCCCACGCCCCCCGACCTTCCCCCGACCGACCCAGACGCCCTGCTGGTCCAGCGGACGCTGGACGGTGACGTGCGTGCGTTTGAAATGCTGGTGGTCAAGTACCAGCGCCGGGTGGAGCGCCTGATCGGGCGCATGGTGCGCGACGTCGATCTGGTGCAGGACATCGCCCAGGAAACCTTCATCCGTGCCTACCGGGCGCTGGCCCAGTTTCGGGGCGATGCGCAGTTCTATACCTGGCTGTACCGCATAGCGGTCAACACCGCCAAAAAGCAGCTGATGGAGCTCAAGCGCTCCCCGCTGGTGTACATGAGCGCGCTCAATTCGGGGTCGGACGATGAAACTTCCGGGGTCGAACACGAACTAAACGCTCAGGTGGCCGATGCCGAGACCCCCGAGGCCATACTGGCCAGCAAGGAAATCGCAGAAGCGGTCAATGCCGCGATGGAGGCCCTGCCCAAGGAATTGGGTCAGGCCATTGCATTGCGTGAAATCGAGGGTTTGAGCTATGAGGAAATCGCCCAGGTGCTGGATTGCCCGATCGGTACGGTTCGATCGCGGATTTTCCGGGCCCGGGAGGCCATCTCGGCGCGCATCAAGCCCATGCTGGAACGCCAGACGGGCAAGCGCTGGTGACTGTGTGTACGGATGAATGGACGTGACCATGCCGATCAAACCCCACGATGATCCCAACCCCGCACCGTCGGGGCGCTCCGGCGATCCGGTGAGCCAGGAACGCCTCTCCGCACTGGTCGACGGGGAGTGCGTGCGGCCGGAACTCGACGCCGTGGTGGGCGAGCTGTTCGCCCGGGACGATCTGCGACAGGCCTGGGCCGAGTACCACTGGGTGGGGGAGGTGCTGCGCTCGGGCCGTCAGGCGGGGATGCCCGCCGACGCGGGCTTCGTTGCCTCAGTGATGGCTCGCGTGACCGACGTCCAGGAAGCTGCCGCCGGGCATTCCGGGGTGAGCGCTGCCCCGTCCCGGACGGTCGAGGCGGCCAACGATCCGGTGTTCCGCTGGAAGATGGTGGCGGGTCTGGCGTCTCTGGCGGCGGTGATTGCGGTGGCCTGGAACGTGGCCCTGGGGCCGGCACAGCAGGGGGCGCCGGAACTGGCGCAGGCCACACCGTTGCCGATCCCCCTGGCCGAAGGCGTTCGCGAAAGCGTGGTGGTGACGGACCGTGGCGTCCTGATTCGCGATCCCCAGCTGGAGGCCCTGATGGCGGCACACCGCCAGGGCGGTGGCATGTCGGCGCTGGAGATGCCGGCCGGTTTCCTGCGCAACGCCACCTTCGAGGGCCCCCAGCGCTGAGTCACCATGAACATCCCGGCTTCCACGAAAATCCGATGGGGCGCGGCGGCGCTGTCGGTGCTGACCTGTCTGGCCCTGGCACCGGTCTGGGCGCAGGGGTCGCCGCCCCATGCCCCCGCCGGCAAGGCCACAGCCCCGCAGCGCGACATCCTGCAGTGGCTGGAGCGTCTGCACGAGGCCGCCCGGGAACGCGCCTACATCGGCACCTTTGTCGTCACCGCCGGCCACGAGATCGCCGCCTCCAAGATCTGGCACGTCTGTGACGGCACGCAGCAGATGGAGCGGATCGAAACACTCACCGGGGCGTCGCGCACCACCCTCAGGCGCAACGACGAGGTGTTGACCTTCGTGCCCGCCACCAAGGTGGCCCTGCGCGAGAAACGGGAGGGGCTGCGGCTGTTCCCCGGATTTCTGAACACCCCCGCCAACCACATTGCGGACTACTACCGCGCCCAATCGGTCGGCTCGGCCCGGGTGGCCGGTTTCAATGCCGACGTGGTGGATTTCATTGCGCAGGATGCCCTGCGTTTCGGTTATCGGGTCTGGTCCGAGCAGAAGACCGGTCTGGTGGTCAAGCTGCAGGTGCGCGATGCCGAAGGCCAGGTGCTGGAGCAGGTGGCGTTCACCGAGCTGCAGCTCGATGCCCCGGTGAAAATGGACGCCCTGGCCCGGCAGATGAGCCAGGTCGAGGGCTACCGCGTGCAGCAGGTCGTGCGCCAGAAGACCACGCCCGAGGCGCTGGGGTGGCGCATCAAGGAGGAGACGGCGGGTTTCCAGGCCACCGGTTGCCACACCCGGTCCGACGGCACGGGTCAGGGCGCGCCGGTCCTGCAGTGTGTCTTCTCGGATGGCATGGCGTCGGTGTCGCTGTTTCTGGAAACCTTTGACCCGCAACGCCATACCAAGGAGCAGGCCACCGCCGTCGGGGCCACCCATTCCATCGCGCGGCGGCTGGGAGAGCACTGGGTCACCGTCATGGGCGAGGTGCCCGCCGAAACCCTGCGCCTGTTCACCCGCGACCTGGAGCGCCAGCGTTGATGGCGGTGCTGGCCAGGATCTGCTGCTTTCGTCGTCTATTGGAGTTGTGCATGCAAGAAGGAATGACGGATTTCGTGCGCCACGGTCGGTGGCGCGGCTGGCTGACGGGGGCGTCCCTTGCGCTGGTGCTGCTGGTGGGCGCTGGCGTTCCCCGCCCTGTCGTGGCACAGGCGGAGGGCACCGGTGTGGCCGTGAGGGGCTTGCCCGATTTCACCGAGCTGGTGGACAGGGTGGGTCCTTCCGTGGTCAACATCCGAACCGTCGAGCGGGTGAGCCAGAGCAGCCCGGCCGACGGTCCCGACGAGCAGATGCTCGAGTTCTTTCGGCGCTTTGGGATCCCGGTCCCGCCCGGCATCACCCCCCGTTCACCGAGGCAGGAACGTGGGCCCGATGCCGAACGCCCGCGCGGGGTCGGCTCCGGGTTCATCCTCAGCAGCGACGGCTACATCATGACCAATGCGCACGTGGTCGAGGGGGCCGATGAGGTCGTGGTGACCTTGACCGACAAGCGCGAGTTCACCGCCAAGGTGGTGGGGGCCGACCGCCGCACCGATGTGGCGGTGGTCAAGATCGAGGCCAGCGGCCTGAGTCCGGTGCGCATCGGCGACGTGGGCCGCCTGCGTGTGGGCGAGTGGGTCATGGCCATCGGTTCCCCCTTTGGCCTGGACAACACCGTGACCGCCGGTATCGTCAGCGCCAAGCAGCGCGATACGGGCGACTACCTGCCCTTCATCCAGACCGATGTGGCCATCAATCCCGGCAATTCCGGGGGGCCACTGATCAACCTGCGGGGCGAGGTGGTGGGCATCAACAGCCAGATCTATTCCCGCTCGGGGGGCTTCCAGGGCATCTCGTTTGCCATTCCCATCGACGAGGCGGTCCAGGTGTCCGACCAGCTGCGGGCCACCGGTACGGTCACGCGCGGGCGCATCGGTGTCTCGATCGACAGCGTCAGCAAGGAGCTGGCCGAATCCCTCGGCATGGCCAAGGCCGAAGGCGCGCTGGTGCGAGGTGTCGAGGCCGACTCGCCGGCGGCGAAAGCCGGGGTCGAGCCGGGCGACATCATCGTGCGGTTCGCGGGCAAGCCGATCGAGAAGTCGGTCGACCTGCCCCGCATCGTCGGGGCCACCAAGCCCGGCTCGCGGGTGCAGATGACGGTCTGGCGGCGGGGGGCGACCCGGTCGCTGGGCATCACCGTCGGTGAACTGGCGCCGGAACGTGTGGCCCAGGCCGAGACGCCGGCCTCCAGGCCCCCGAAGGTGTCCGAGGCCGCACGCGGCCTGGGGCTGACGGTGCGCCCTCTGACGCCGGCCGAACGCGAGCAGCTCCAACTGTCAGGCGGTGTCGTGGTCGATGCCGCCGAAGGCCCCGCCGCCCGCGCCGGACTCCGGGAGGGCGACGTCATCGTCGCCGTGGGCAACCAGCAGATCGGGGGCATGGAGGGGTTCGAGGCGGCCGTCAAGGGGCTGGATGGCAAGCGGCCCGTCAACATGCTGATCCGTCGCGGTGAGTGGGCACAGTACGCCCTGATCCGCCCGGATTCCCGGTGAGCTCCGGTTTTGCCTACAATCTAGACCCAACTTTCGCAGTTGCCAGAGGGTTGGTTGCAGGCGCGTCAGCTGCTGACGCGCCTTTTTTTGTCGAGCCCGGCATTCCGGGCCTGCGCTCGACCCGCGTTTGCCTGTAAGTGATGAATCACATCCGTAATTTTTCGATCATTGCCCACATCGACCATGGGAAGTCCACCCTGGCCGATCGCCTCATCACCCGCTGCGGGGGCCTGAGCGATCGCGAGATGAGCGACCAGGTGCTCGACTCCATGGACCTGGAGAAGGAGCGGGGCATCACCATCAAGGCGCAGACCGCCGCGCTGCAATACCAGGCCCGTGACGGCAAGATCTACAACCTCAACCTGATCGACACCCCCGGGCATGTGGATTTCTCCTACGAGGTCAGCCGCTCGCTGTCGGCCTGTGAAGGCGCCCTGCTGGTGGTCGACGCGTCGCAGGGCGTGGAGGCGCAGACCGTGGCCAACTGCTACACCGCGCTCGACCTCGGGGTGGAGGTGCTGCCGGTGCTCAACAAGATGGACCTGCCGCAGGCCGACCCGGACAACGCCAAGGCGGAAATCGAAGACGTGATCGGCATCGATGCCAGCGGCGCCATTCCCTGTTCGGCCAAGACCGGTATGGGGGTCGACGAAATTCTGGAGCTGGTGGTGGCCAAGGTGCCTCCCCCGAAGGGCAACCCCGATGCGCCGCTGCGCGCCATGATCATCGACAGCTGGTACGACGCCTACGTCGGCGTGGTGATGCTGGTGCGCGTGGTCGATGGCCGCCTGGCCAAGGGCGACCGGATCAAGCTGATGGCCGCCGATGCCCTGTTCAACGCCGAGAAGCTGGGGGTGTTCACTCCGGGCAACGAGCCGCGGCCGGCGCTGGAGGCCGGCGAGGTGGGGTATGTGATCGCCGGCATCAAGGAACTCAAGGTGGCCAAGGTGGGCGACACCATCACCGTGGTGAAGTCCGCCAGTGGCGCCAACCTGCCCAGCGCGACCGAGCCGCTGCCGGGCTTCAAGGAGGTCCAGCCCCAGGTGTTTGCCGGCCTGTACCCGACCGAGGCCAGCGAGTACGACGCGCTGCGCGACGCGCTGGAGAAGCTGAAGCTCAACGATGCCGCGCTGCACTACGAACCCGAGGTCTCGCAGGCCCTGGGCTTCGGTTTCCGCTGCGGCTTCCTGGGGCTGCTGCACATGGAGATCGTGCAGGAGCGGCTGGAGCGCGAATTCGACCAGGACCTCATCACCACCGCTCCCAGTGTGGTCTACCAGGTGGTCAAGGGCGATGGCGAGGTGGTGATGGTGGAGAACCCCTCCAAGATGCCCGACGTCGGCCGCATCCAGGAAATCCGGGAGCCCATCGTGACGGTGCACCTCTACATGCCGCAGGAGTATGTGGGCGCGGTGATGACCCTGGCCAACCAGAAGCGGGGCATGCAACTCAACATGGCCTACCACGGCAAGCAGGTCATGCTCACCTACGACATGCCGCTGGGCGAGATCGTGCTGGACTTCTTCGACAAGCTCAAGTCGGTCAGCCGCGGCTATGCCTCCATGGACTACGAGTTCAAGGAATACCGCCCGTCCGACGTGGTCAAGGTCGACATCCTGCTCAACGGCGAGAAGGTCGATGCGTTGTCCATCATCGTGCACCGCAGCCAGTCCCAGTACCGGGGGCGGGCCGTGGTGGCCAAGATGCGCGAGATCATCAGCCGCCAGCAGTTCGACGTGGCCATTCAGGCGGCCATCGGCGCCAACATCATCGCCCGCGAAACCGTCAAGGCGCTGCGCAAGAACGTGCTGGCCAAGTGCTATGGTGGCGACATCACGCGCAAGCGCAAGCTGCTGGAGAAGCAGAAGGCGGGCAAGAAGCGCATGAAGCAGATCGGTTCGGTCGAGGTGCCGCAGGAGGCCTTCCTCGCCATTTTGCAGGTGGAAGACTGATGAGCAAGGACGTGATGAGTGCCCTGACCGGTTTCGTGCTGGCCGGTTTCGTGGCCTATGGCCTGGCCTGGTACCTCGGCTGGTTCGAGGGCAATTTCGCCCTGCTGCTGTTTCTGGCCGTGATCGTCACCGCCGTCTACTGGGTGGCGGAAAAAGGGTACTTTCTGCCCCAGCGCCGCCGCGCCGCCCAACGGCTGGTGGACGATCATGCCCGGCGCCAGGCAGAACTGGAACGCATGGGGGTGAAGGCCGATCACGCCGACATCGAGTCGGCCCGGCAGCGGCTCCTGATGCAGCCCTGGTGGCTGGACTGGACCGCCGGTCTGTTTCCCGTGATTGCCGTCGTTTTCGTCCTGCGCTCCTTCCTGTTCGAGCCGTTCAAGATCCCTTCGGGTTCGATGCTGCCGACGCTGCTGGTCGGCGACCTGATCCTGGTCAACAAATTCCACTACGGCGTGCGCCTGCCGGTCATCAACACCAAGGTGATCGACAACCACGATCCGCAGCGGGGGGACGTGATGGTGTTCCGCTATCCGCCCCAGCCCAGTCTGGACTATATCAAGCGCGTCGTCGGCGTCCCGGGCGACGAGGTGGCCTACCTGAACAAGCGGCTCTTCATCAACGGTCAGCCGGTGGAGAAGACCGCCCAGCCCGAGTTCTTCGATGCCGACGGGATGCGCTACGCGCGACAGTTTCAGGAAACCATGGGTAACAAGCGTTACAACACGCTCAACGACGATGATCGGCCGGCCTTCATTCCCGGCACCGCCGATTTCCCGTTCAAGGACCAGTGCCACTACAGTGCCCAGGGGGTGGTCTGCAAGGTGCCGCAGGGGCATTACTTCGTGATGGGCGACAACCGCGACAATTCCCTCGACTCGCGTTACTGGGGCTTTGTGCCCGAGGCCAACATCGTGGGCCGGGCGTTCTTCGTCTGGATGAATTTCGGCAATTTGAAGCGCATTGGCTCGTTTGAGTGATGGTGTGCGGCCATGCGACTGTTTAAGATGTGACGACTCGCCAACGATCGGAGCAATGCATATGAAACGTCAGCAGCGTGGTGTCTCTTTCCTGGGCATGTTGTTCATGGGGGTGTTTGTGGCCCTGGCCGCCGTGGTGGTGGCCCAGGTGGCCCCGACCTACATGGAGTATCGGTCGATTCTGGCTGCGGCTCAGCGGGCTTCGGAGTCCGGCTCCACCGTGGCCGAGATCCGGGGCGCCTTCGACCGTTCAGCGGCGGTGGACTACTTCACGGCCATCAAGGGGCGCGACCTGGAAATCGCCAAGGAGAACGACCGCATCGTGGTCTCGTTTGCCTACGAGAAGGAAATTCACCTCGCAGGCCCGGCCTATCTCGTGATGCGCTATTCCGGGCGGAGCCGTTGATGGAAAGCCGCTGGTCTTGAACGCCGAAATATTGGCGCTGCAAGAGCGCCTGGGCCATGTTTTTCGCGTGCCGCAGTTGCTCGAGCGGGCACTGACGCATCGCAGCTTTTCGGCAGATCACAACGAACGCCTGGAATTCCTCGGGGACTCTGTGCTCAGCCTCGCTGTCTCCGGTCTGCTGTACGAGCGCCTGAGCCGCCAGCCCGAGGGCGATCTCTCGCGCATCCGGGCCAACCTCGTCAAGCAGGACACCCTGTTCGAACTGGCCTTGTCGCTGGGGCTGCCGCGGACGCTGCGCCTGGGCGAGGGGGAGCAGCGCTCCGGTGGTGCACAGCGTCCCTCCATCCTGGCCGATGCGCTGGAGGCGGTCATCGGTGCGGTGTACCTGGATGCCGGCTTCGAGGCCGCCGCCGCCTTGGTGCACCGGCTGTACCAGGATGTGGATGTCAGTCCCGGCATGAGTGCCCAGGGCAAGGACGCCAAGACGGCGCTGCAGGAGTGGCTGCAGGGACGCAGGATGAAGCTGCCCGTGTACCGGGTGGCGGCCACCCGCGGCGAGGCGCACCGGCAGACTTTCGACGTCGAGTGCGAGGTGACCGATCTCGGGCGCCGTTCGACGGGTTCGGGGCCTTCGCGCCGGGCCGGTGAGCAGGCGGCGGCGGCGGCGATGTTGAAGATTCTCCAGGTACCCCAGTCATGAATGCACCGAAAAGGCCATCGACGCCTGCACCCGCTCCGACCGATGAACTGGAGGCCATGCTGGCGCAGGCGCTCGGCAAATCCGCACCCGATGCCACCCCCGAAGAGGCGGCCGGTCCCGGCGCCGGGGCGGTCCCGTCGCCAGCGGTGCGGCGCTGTGGTTTCGTCGCCATCGTGGGCAAGCCCAACGTGGGCAAATCCACCTTGCTCAACGCCCTGGTCGGGCAGAAGGTGAGCATCACCTCGCGCAAGGCGCAGACCACGCGTCACCGCATCACCGGCATCCGCACCGTGGGCGAGACCCAGTTCGTCTTTGTCGACACCCCGGGTTTCCAGACCCGGCACGGCAACGCGCTCAACCGTTCCCTCAACAAGACCGTCCTGGGGGCGGTCAGCGATGTGGACCTGATCGTCTTCGTGGTCGAGGCGGGGCATTTCAACCTCGCCGACGCCAAGGTGCTGACCTTGCTGCCTGCGAACGTGCCGGTGATGCTGGTGGCCAACAAGCTCGATATGGTGCACCGACGCGGTGAACTGGCTCCTTGGCTGCGTGCGATGCAGGAGCGTCACCCCTTCGCGGAGTTCGTGCCGATGTCGGCCAAGAACACCAAGGACATCCAGCGCTTTTACGGCATTTGCGAGAAGTACCTGCCCGAGCAGCCCTGGATGTACGATCCGGACGAGCTCACCGACCGCAGCGAGCGCTTCATGGCCGCCGAGATGGTGCGCGAGAAGCTGTTCCGGCTCACCGGCGACGAACTGCCCTACACCTCCACGGTGGTGATCGACAAGTTCGAGGAGGAAGGGCGGCTGCGCCGCATCGCCGCGACCATCGTGGTCGAGCGCGACGGGCACAAGGCCATGGTCATCGGCGAGAAGGGCGAGAAGCTCAAGCGCATCGGCACCGAGGCGCGCCAGGAACTGGAGAAGCTCTGGGGCGGCAAGGTGTTTCTGGAGCTGTGGGTCAAGGTGCGTTCCGGCTGGGCCGACGACGATGCACGCGTGCGCTCGTTCGGCTACGAGTGAACCCAGCGAGCCACCGCCATGGCCACGGCCAAGCAGCCCCGCGTTCATGACGAGCCGGCCTTCGTGCTGCACCACTACGACTGGAGCGAGGCCAGCCTGATCCTGGAGGTGTTCAGCCGCCACCACGGCCGTGTCGCACTGGTGGCCAAGGGCGTCAAACGCCCTTCCTCGCAGTTCCGGCCGGTGTTGCTGCCTTTGCAGCCGCTGTCCATCGGCTGGGGGGGCGATGCCGAGGTCCGCACGCTCAAGTCGGCCCAGTGGCAGGGCGGGCACGTGATGCCCGGTGGCGAGGCGCTGCTGTCGGGGTACTACCTCAACGAGCTGCTGATGAAGCTGCTTGCGCGCGACGACCCCCACGCCACCCTGTTCGATCGCTACGCCCTGGCCGTCCGCACCCTGGCCGAAGGCCGTGTGCCGCAGGCGGCGGTGCTCCGGGCCTTCGAGTTGCTGCTGCTGCGGGAAACCGGCTTGTTGCCCACGTTGGACGAAGAGGGCTCCAGCCTCTCGCCATTGCAGCCGCAGGCCCGCTACCACCTGGTGCCCGAGGCCGGTCTGAGGTCCGCTCAGCACCCCGACGAGCCGGCGTTGACGGGGGAGCAATGGCAGGCCTTGCAGGCCGCGCTTGATAGTGATGCCCCCCTGACGGGCCTGCTGGGCTGCGGCGATGCACTGGCCACCTTGCGTCAGCCACTGCGGAACCTGCTGCACTACCATAGCGGGGTTCGGGTGTTCCAGACGCGCCAGCTCATGATCGATGTGCAGCGCCTGAGCGAATCGCCCGCCTGAACCCCTGTCACCGTCAACCTGTCCAGAAAATGCCCCCATCCATCGGTGCTTCCCCGGCAACCCGCACGGCCCTGTCGGTCAACGTCAACAAGGTTGCGTTGGTGCGCAACACCCGCCACCTGGGCATTCCCAGCGTCATGCGCGCGGCCGAACTGTGCCTGCAGGCGGGGGCCCACGGCATCACCGTTCACCCCCGGCCCGACGAGCGGCACATCCGTCGCCACGACGTGTTCGACTTGGCCGGGTTGCTGCAGGAATGGCCCGGCTGCGAATACAACATCGAGGGCAACCCTTTCCACAACCTGATGGAGATCGCGCAGGAGGTCTGTGCCCGTGGCCTGCCGCTGCACCAGCTCACCTTCGTGCCTGACAGCGTGGGGCAGTTCACCAGCGACCACGGCTGGCGTTTTCCCGACGATGCCGAGCGGCTGGCGCCGGTGATCGCCCAGGCGCACGCGCTGGGTGTGCGGGTGAGCCTGTTCATGGACCCCTTGCCCGACCAGATGGCCGCAGCCCGGGCGGTGGGGGCCGACCGGGTGGAGCTCTACACCGAGCCGTATGCGGCGGCCTGGGGCGGGCCCGGACGGACGCAGGAGCTGGAGCGTTACCGCGCTGCGGCGCAGGCCGCGCTGGCGGCGGGGCTGGGGGTCAATGCCGGGCACGACCTCAACCGCGACAACCTGAGCGACTTCCTGCGCGAGGTGCCGGGTGTCAGCGAGGTCTCGATCGGCCACGCCCTGATGGCCGATGCGCTCGAGCTGGGCTACACCGCCACGGTTCAGGACTACCTGCGCTGCATCGCAGCAGCCCAGGCCTGACACCCCGATGGTCTACGGGATCGGCACCGACCTTTGCGATGTGCGGCGCATCCGCGCAGCGCTGGAGCGCCATGGCGACCGCTTTGCCGAGAAGGTGCTCGCCGAGGGCGAACTGTCGGTCTGGCGCGAGCGCCGTGCCCGCTGGCCCGAGCGCGGCGTGCGCTACCTGGCGACCCGGTTTTCCGCCAAGGAGGCGTTCAGCAAGGCCGTCGGTCTGGGCATGCGCCTGCCCATGACCTGGCGCGACTGCGAAATCGCCAAACTGCCCAGCGGCCAGCCCGTGGTGGTGCTGCACGGCGCGCTCAAACACTGGTTCGACGCCCGGGGCCTCAAGGCCCACGTGAGCGTGACCGACGAATCCGACCATGCCGCCAGTTTCGTGGTGGTGGAGACCCTGACATGACCCTGCACGCCCCCCTGATCATCGACGTCGCCGGCACCCGCCTGAGCAAGACCGACAAACAGCGCCTGTCCCACCCGCTGGTGGGTGGGGTCATCCTGTTCGCGCGCAACTGGCAGAACCGCGAACAGCTCACCAGACTGTGCAAACAGATCAAGAAAGTGCGGGCCGACCTGCTGATCTGCGTCGACCACGAGGGCGGGCGCGTGCAGCGCTTTCGCACCGACGGTTTCACCCACCTGCCGCCCATGCGTGCGTTGGGGGACCTGTGGTTCAGCGGCCAGCCAGGGCAGGAAAGTGACGCTGCGCTGAAGGCCACCAATGCCGCCACCGCCGCCGGCTTTGTTCTGGGCGCCGAACTGCGAGCCTGTGGGGTGGATTTCAGCTTCACGCCGGTGCTGGACCTGGACCATGGCGGCAGTTCCGTGATTGGCGACCGTGCCTTCGCACGCGATGCCCGCGTGACCGCGCTGCTGGCCCAGGCACTCATGCACGGCCTGTTGCAAAGTGGCATGCGCAACTGCGGCAAGCATTTCCCCGGTCACGGTTTCGTCAAGGCCGACTCGCACGTGGACATCCCGGTCGACAAGCGCAGCCTCAAGGCCATCCTGGCCGACGATGCCGCGCCCTACGGCTGGCTCAGCGCCTCCCTGAGCAGCGTGATGCCCGCACACGTCATCTACCCGAAGGTGGACGCACGCCCGGCCGGCTTCTCGTCGCGCTGGCTCAACGACATCCTGCGTGGCCGCCTGGGCTTTACCGGCGCCATCTTCAGCGACGACCTCAGCATGGAAGGTGCGCGCAGGATCGACGGCCGTGAGGTCGGCTATACCGAGGCCGCCGTGACGGCCCTGGACGCTGGTTGCGACCTGGTGCTGCTGTGCAACCAGTGCGTGGTGGAAGGTGGCGCGCCTATTGACGAGCTGATCGACGGCCTGAGCGAGGCACAGATCCGGGGCCGCTGGCGGCCGCGCGGGGCCAGCGAGCAGCGCCGCAGGGACCTACTGCCGAGCGGCTCTCCGCCGGACTGGGACACCCTGATGGTGGACGCGCGCTACATGCACGCGCTGGGTCTGCTGCCCTGAGGGGGGAAATTCGCTCGGCAGAGTGGCTTCACCACCGGAGACGGCATCGTTCCCAGTGGGGGCAGTGTGGGCAGTTACAGGGAGGTGGTCACGCCACCGCGTCTGCGCTCTGGCGCTGCAGCATGGCCAGCACGCTGGCCACCGTGGCACGCAGTTCGCGGCGATCGCAGATGAAGTCCACCGCGCCCTTGGTTTGCAGGAACTCGGCCCGTTGGAAGCCCTCGGGCAGTTTCACGCGCACGGTGTTCTCGATCACGCGGGGTCCGGCAAAACCGATCAGGGCCTTGGGTTCGGCGATCACCACATCGCCCACGAAGGCGAAGCCCGCGCTCACGCCCCCCATGGTCGGGTCGGTCAGCACGCTGATGTAGGGCAGGCCCTTCTTGGCCAGGCGGGTGAGCGCTGCGTTTGTCTTGGCCATCTGCATCAGGCTCAGCAGGCCTTCCTGCATGCGTGCGCCACCGGTGGCGGTGAAGCACACGAAGGGCACCTTCTGCTCGATGGCGGTTTCCACGCCGCGCACGAAGCGCTCACCCACCACCGAGCCCATGGAGCCACCCATGAAGTCGAACTCGAAGCACGCGGCCACCAGTTCGATGCTCATGACCGAACCTCCCATGACGATGAGCGCGTCGGTCTCTCCGGTGACCTCCAGGGCCTCCTTCAGGCGTTCGGGGTATTTGCGACTGTCCTTGAACTTGAGGGCATCGACCGGGATGACCTCCTGTCCGACCTCGTAGCGCCCTTCGGCGTCGAGGAAGGCGTCGAGCCGGGCGCGGGCCCCGATGCGGTGGTGGTGCGTGCAGTGCGGGCAGACGTTCTGGTTCTTTTCCAGGTCGCTCTTGTAGAGCACGGCCTCGCAGCTCGGGCACTTGATCCACAGCCCCTCGGGCACGCTGCGGCGTTCGCTGGGGTCGGTAGGGGAGATCTTGGGGGGTAGCAGTTTTTCCAGCCAGGACATGGTGTCTCCTTGCTTCAATGAGGCGTGATTATGCGCGCAAGCCGTCCAGCGCCGACCGGATGCCGTGCAGGAAGGCACCGGCCACCGGCGCCACGCGTTCGCGCGGCTCGTGTTCGATCAACTGGATGATGCGGGTGCCGATGACGACGGCGTCCGCCGCGCGGCCCACGGCGCAGGCGGTCTCGGCGTCACGGATACCGAAACCCACGCCCACCGGTACGTTGACGTGCCGGCGGATGCGCGGCAGCATCGCCTCGACGGCGGCGGTGTCGAGGTGGCCGGCCCCGGTCACGCCCTTGAGCGAGACGTAGTACACGTAGCCGCTGGCGACGCGGCCGACCTGGGCCATGCGCTCGTCGGTGCTGGTGGGGGCCAGCAGGAAGATCAGGTCCAGCCCGTGGGCCTTGAGCGTGGCGGCGAAGTCTTCGCATTCCTCGGGCGGGTAGTCCACGATCAGCACGCCGTCCACGCCGGCGGCGGCGGCGTCGCGCGCGAAGGCGTTGGCGCCGTGTTTCAGCTCGTAGCGCTCCACCGGGTTGGCGTAGCCCATCAGCACCACCGGCGTGGTGGCATCGGTCTGGCGGAAGGTGCGCACCATGTCGAGCACCTGTGCCATGCCGGTGCCGAAGGTCAGCGCCTTCTCGCCGGCCTTCTGGATCACCGGGCCATCGGCCATGGGGTCGGAAAACGGCACGCCCAGCTCGATGATGTCGCAGCCGGCGTCGACCATGGCGTGCATGAGTTCCGGGGTGATGTCGGCGTGCGGAAAGCCGGCGGTGACGTAGGGGATCAGCGCCTTGCGGCCCTGGGCCTGGAGCTGTTGCAGGGTGGACTCGATGCGGCTCATGGCGTCAGACTTTCATCAAGGTCACGGGCTGCTCGCCGCCCTTGACGGACTGGCCGCGGCAGCTGGGGCGGCAGTAGAAGTCGGCCTGCGACAGGTCGGCCACGGTGCCGATGTCCTTGTCGCCCCGGCCCGAGAGGTTCACGAGGATGGTCTGGTCCGGGCGCATGGTCTTGGCCAGTTTCATGGCGTAGGCCAGCGCGTGGCTGGACTCCAGTGCGGGGATGATGCCTTCGGTGCGGCACAGGTGGTGGAAGGCTTCCAGCGCCTCGGCGTCGGTGATGCCCACGTACTCGGCGCGGCCGATGTCCTTGAGCCAGGCGTGCTCGGGGCCCACGCCCGGGTAGTCGAGGCCCGCGCTGACGCTGTGCGTCTCGGTGATCTGGCCGTTGTCGTCCTGCAGGATATAGGTGCGGTTGCCGTGCAGCACACCGGGGCTGCCGCGCTCCAGCGAAGCCGAGTGCTTGCCGCTGTCCAGGCCCTCACCGGCCGCCTCCACGCCGATCAGGCGGGTTTTCTCATGTGCGATGTAGGGGTGGAAGATGCCCATGGCGTTGCTGCCGCCGCCCACGCAGGCGACCACCGCGTCGGGCTGCAGCTCGCTGCCGTTGCCGGGCAGCTTCAGCTCGGCCAGCATCTCGGGCATCTGCTTCAGGCATTCCTCGCCGATCACGCTCTGGAAGTCGCGCACCATCATGGGATAGGGGTGCGGGCCGGCCACGGTGCCGATGATGTAGAAGGTGTTCTCCACGTTCGTGACCCAGTCGCGCATGGCCTCGTTGAGCGCGTCTTTCAGCGTCTTGCTGCCGCTTTCCACCGGCACCACGGTGGCGCCCAGCAGCTTCATGCGGTAGACGTTGGGGCTCTGGCGCTTTACGTCCTCGGCGCCCATGTAGACGATGCACTCCAGCCCGTAGCGCGCGCAGATGGTGGCGGTGGCCACGCCGTGCTGGCCCGCACCGGTCTCGGCGATGATGCGCGGCTTGCCCATGCGCTTGGCCAGCATGGCCTGGCCGATCACGTTGTTGATCTTGTGGGCGCCGGTGTGGTTGAGGTCCTCGCGCTTGAGGAAGATCTGCGCGCCGCCCAGTTCGCGGCTGGTGCGCGCGGCGTGGTAGATGGGCGAGGGGCGGCCCACAAAGTGCGCCAGCTCGTAGCGGAATTCGCGCAGGAACTCGGGGTCGTGCTGGTACTTGGCGTAGGCCTCGCGCAGTTCGTTGATGGCGTGGGTGAGGGTTTCGCTGATGAAGCTGCCGCCATAGGGGCCGAAATGGCCGCGGGCGTCGGGTTGGTGGTAGTCGTACATGGTCGGTCGGCAAGTGTCGGGTTCGGCCCGAAGGGGGTGGCCGTCCTGGGGTGGAGCGGCCGGGACGGGGTGGGTCAGCGGTGGGCGTCCGGTGCCGGGGATGCGGCATCGGCGTGGCGCACCGCGGCAATGAAGCGGTCGATCAGCTCCGGGCTCTTGATGCCCTTGGCGCTTTCCACGCCGGAACTCACGTCAACCGCCCAGGGGCGCACGAGACGAATGCCATCGGCCACGTTTGCAGGTGTGAGTCCACCAGACAAGACGAGGCGAGCACTGGCGTTTAGTTGCGGGTGTGACCACGGAAAGGCTGTCCAGTCGAAAGTCTGTCCGCCGCCTCCGTAGCCCTGTACATGGGCGTCCAGCAGGATGGCCTGGGCGGCGGCGTGTTCCTGAGCGTATTCTAGAAGATCGAAGCCGGCGGCCCCGGCGCCGACGGGCACGCGCGCCGCCCGCAGGTAGGCGTGCCCATGTCGACGGCATTCGGCGGGGGGTTCGTCGCCGTGGAACTGCAGCATGGCGTGCGGCACGGCCTGCAGGCCAGCCTGGACCTCGGCGGCGCTGGCGTTGACGAACAGCAGCACCGGCGTCACGAACGGGGGCAGCAGCCGGGCCAGTTCGCCCGCCCGTGCCGGGGTGACGGCGCGCGGGCTGGGCGGATAGAGCACGAAGCCGATGGCGTCGGCCCCGGCGTGCGCGGCATGGCGCACGTCTTCCTCGCGCGTCAGGCCGCAGATCTTGATGCGGGTGCGGTGCATGCCGCGATTATGGCAAGGCGTCGAAACCCGGGGTGCGGTCGGGCAGGCCCCAATGGGGTTCGTAGACCGGGCCGAGGAAGTACAGGCCATCCGGGGCAAAGGTCGGGGCGGCGACCTCGCGCCGGCGGGCGTCGCGCACTTCGGCCATCCACTCCGGTGGGCGCTGGCCCTGCCCCACGGCCAGCAGGCAGCCCATGATGTTGCGGATCATGTGGTGCAGGAAGGCGTCGGCCTCGAAGTCGAAGCGCCAGTAGGCGCCTCGGCGTTGGATGTCGAGTCGCCTCAGGGTCTTGACGGGCGACAGGGCCTGGCACTGGGCGGCGCGGAACGAGCTGAAGTCGTGCTTGCCCAGCAGGTGCCGGGCGGCGGCCTGCATGGCGGACTGGTCCAGCGGGCGGAACACCCAGCCCACACGGCCTGCCTCGACACTGGGGCGGACCGGGGATTCGAGCAGCACGTAGGCGTAGCGCCGCGCCACGGCGCTGGCGCGCGCGTGGAAGGTGTCGGGGACTTCGTGGGCCCATTGCACGGCGATGTCGGCGGGCAGGAAACGGTTGGTGCCGCGCACCCAGGAGGCCATGGGGCGCTGCAGTCCGGTGTCGAAGTGGGCCACCTGCATCAGGCCGTGGACGCCGGCATCGGTGCGTCCGGCGCACAGGGTGGAGACGGCGGGCAACGCGCTGAACTCGGCCAGGGCACGCTCCAGATGGTCTTGTACCGTCTGCCCGCTGGGCTGGCTCTGCCAGCCCTGGTAGGCGCCACCGTGGTAGCTGATGCCGAGCGCGATCCGCAAGACGGTGATCCAGCAGGAGGGCGTCAGCCCAGGCGCGCCAGGAAGGCCTGGGCACGCGCCTGCAGGTCGCCCGTGGCCTCGGCCTGCACCTCCTCGGCCAGCGAGCGGGCACCTTCGGTGTCGCCGATGGCCTCGAATTCCTCGGCCAGGGAGAGCTTGGTTTCCAGCGGGTCGCCGCCGTCCTGGCCTTCGTCGATGTCGAGATCGGCCAGGGCGTCGGGTTCTTCGGACACCGTGCCCGGTTCGGCGGCGGCCGGCGGGGTGTCCAGCTCCAGGGACAGGCCTTCGAGATCGAGGGGCCGGCTGGGAGCCGGGGTGCCGGGCAGGCTGCTGTCGGCCGCCTCGCTTTCCAGATCGCTGAGGTCCAGATCGAAATCGAGGTTGGCTTCCTGGCGCGGCGCCGCCGCAGGCAACTCGGTTTCCTGGGCCACCGTGGGGGCGGGGGCAGCGACCTCAAAGTCGAGCGAGAAGTCGTCGGGTTCAGCGGATGGGCTGGGAGGCGTGGGCTCGGCCAGCACCGGGGGCTCGTCTGGCAGTGGTGCGGTCAGGTCGAAGTCGACCCCCGCATCGGAGGTGTCTTCGGGCAACTCGGGAAGATCGCCCTGTGGCTCCGGGAAGTCCGGCGCGGGGGCGGGTTCGCTGAAAGCGGGTGCTGGCGGGACGGCGATGGCGGAGGTGTCCGGTTCTGTGTCGCTTTGGAACAGGACGTTGTCCGGGTCCAGCGCGTTGCCCATCTCGCGGACCTGCTCCCATTCGGGGCCCACGCCGTTGGTCAGCGCGAAGACTTCGGTGGCCGTGGCTTCGAAGGCCACCGCATCGCTGCGCTGGGCAAAGATTTCCAGCAGCTTGAGGTGGATGGCCAGGCGCTCCGGGTGGGTCCGCAAGGCGTCGTTCAGGATTTCCTCGGCCTGCTTGTCACGCCCGTAGGCGAGGTAGACGTCGGCCTCGGCCACCGGGTCCACATCGCCGGCGTCGAGCTGGCTGGGCGAGTACATCATGGAAGAGGCGCCAGTGGCTTCTTCGCTGGTGTCGACCACCTGTCCGTCGCCGTCTTCGGCCAAGGTGTCGGCCGCGTCGGTGCCGGTGGCTGCCGGCAGGGTGTCCGCTTTCTTGCGGCGCATGCGCACCAGACCCAGCAGCAGGAGCAGGGCCAGCAGACCGCCGGCGGCAGGCAGGGTCATGGGGTTGTCGAGCAACCCGTCCAGCATGCCAGGAGTGGGTGCGGGCGCGGGCGCGGGTGCAGGCGGGGTGGGGGCCGCCGCGGACGGTGCAGCCGGTTCGGCCGCAGGTTGGGGTTCCGGTGCTGGCGTGGATTCGGTGGCGGCGGGTTCGGCCAGGGTGGGGGCCTCGATGGCCGGGCCGGGGGTTGGGCTGTCTGCCGAGGTCGGGCCAGCCACGTCAGGTTCGCCGGCGGGAACCGCCCGGGCCGCCTCGCTCAAGCGGCTGAGCTCCTCCAGGTTGCGGTTCAGCTCGGCCACGCGGGTGCTGGTCTCCGCTTCCTGCCGCTGCTGGGCGATCTGGGCCTCGGCCTCGTTCGTGCCGGCTTGTACCGAGCCTTTGGACAGGGTCAGCCGATCGGGGGATTCGGCGGCGGGACGGGCCTCGCTGACCTCGGTCTGCACCTTGCCTGTGGCGCTGCGTCCGGGCGCCTCGGTGGCTTGCGCGGGGGCTGCGGCCGCGAGGCGCCGGCGGTATTCGTTGAAATCCCGGCTCTGGGCCGCAATGGTCTGGCGGGCCTCGGCCGGTGAAACCTGGGCCAGTGCGGCCGCATCGGGCATGTCAAGCACGGCTCCGGCGCGAACCCGGTTGACGTTGTTGCCAATGAAGGCCGAGGGGTTCCGGCGCAGCATGGCCACCAGCATCTGATCGAGCGAGACCTCGGCGGGCTTGTGGGCCAGGGCGATGTGGCTGGCGGTGTCGCCCGCAACGACCGTGATGCGGCGAGCGGGGGCTGGGCGGGGCGCAGGACTGGGTGTGGCCGCAGGGGCCGACGCCCGTTCGGTGGGCATTGCCGACCGGGTGGGTACCGGGGGGGGCGCGACGGCCGGCGGCACAGGCGCCGTTACCGGTGCCGGGGCCGCGATCGGTGCGGCGGGCGAAGCCGGGGCCATGGGCAGTATGGGGGCGGGGGCTGGCGGCCGCAGGTTGGGCGGGTCGAACAGCATGGTGTAGCCGCGCACTAGTCGGCCATCTGCCCAGTTGGCCTCGATCACGAAATCCAGAAAAGGCTCGTTGACCACCCGTTCGCTCGTGAGGCGCAGTTGAAACCGCCCGTCTTCCCGGCGCTCAAGCCTGACCTGCACTTCTGGCAGCATGGGGTGATAGCCCATGCCGGCGGCGCGGAAAGCCTCGGGCGAGGCCATCTGGACCTGCAGCGAGGCCGCTTCCTCGGGGGTGATGCTGGGGATGTCGATGGCCGCCCGCAGGGGCTCGCCCAGATGGGACTGCACCGACGTACGACCCAGGCCAAGGGCCCAGGCGTCCGGGCCGGTGACGGCCATGGCCATGAGGACCGCACCGGCCACCACGCGCAGACCCGGGAAAGCGGCGCCCGTGCGGCGGCCCACAGCGCTTTGGGCCTGTGGGCCAGGGGGGGTGTGTGGGGTGGTGTGCTGCACGGAAACCTCAACCTATTCTTGATAAAGCACCATAGCATCAACAAGTTATGGTGACAAGCTAAGAGGCCGCTTGAGTATCTCGCTGATACGTCTGGTTTCACCGCATCCCCCCATTTCGTTGCGGTGTTGCAACAAAATGGGGTCGGCCTCTGGCCCGATGGCGGTGTCGGCTCACCCGGTGTCAGGCGTCCAGCAGGATACGCAGCATGCGGCGCAGCGGTTCGGCCGCGCCCCACAGGAGTTGGTCGCCGATCACGAAAGCCGACACATATTCAGGGCCCATGTTGAGCTTGCGCACGCGGCCGACGCCCACTTCCAGGCCCCCCGTGATGGCGGCAGGCGTCAATTCCTTGACGGTGATGGCACGCTCGTTAGGCACCCACTTCACCCACGGGTTGCCGCCCCGGATGAGGGCCTCGATCTCGGTCAGCGGCAGGTCCTTCCTGAGCTTGAGCGTCAGTGCCAGGCTGTGACAGCGCATGGCGCCGATGCGCACGCACAGGCCGTCGACCGGGATGGTCTGCTCGGTGCCCAGGATCTTGTTGACCTCGGCCTGACCCTTCCACTCTTCCTTGGACTGGCCGTTGTCGAGCTGCGCATCGATCCAGGGGATCAGGCCGCCGGCCAGGGGGGCACCGAAGAACTCGGTCGGCACATCCTCGCGGATGGTCCGGGCGACCTTGCGGTCGATCTCCAGGATGGCGGAGGCGGGGGTGGCCAGTTCATCGGCCACGGCAGCGTGCACCACGCCCATGCCCTTGAGCAGTTCGCGCATGTGGTTGGCGCCACCGCCGGAGGCGGCCTGGTAGGTCATGGAACTGACCCACTCCACCAGACCGGCGCGGAACAGCCCGCCCAGGCCCATGAGCAGGATGGAGTTGGTGCAATTGCCGCCGATCCAGTTCCGGCCGCCGGCGGACAGCGCCTTGCGAATGACGTGGTCGTTGACCGGGTCCAGGACGATGACGGCGTCGGACTCCATGCGCAGCGAGGAGGCCGCGTCGATCCAGTGGCCGTTCCAGCCACTGACGCGCAGCCTGGGAAAGACGTCCTTGGTGTAGTCGCCGCCCTGGCAGGTGATGACGATGTCGCATTGGGCCAGCGCCGCGATGTCGTTCGCGTCCTGCAGCGTCTTGTGGGTCTTCGCCTGCGAGGGGGCGGCACCGCCTGCGTTCGAGGTGGAGAAGAAGATGGGTTCGATGAGATCGAAGTCCTTCTCTGCGACCATGCGGTCCATCAACACCGAGCCGACCATGCCGCGCCAGCCGACCAGACCAACCAACTTGCTCATTTCAAACGCCCTTTCAAGTGAATAAACGGTTCCAGACCGGACCGATTTGCCCGGCTCGTCTGGCCGGGGGGCGCACGACGATGCCGGAGCTGGGTCAGCCCTTAATGGTCGTGGTTTTGGTGGAGGTTGCGCGCACGATCCCCCCGGTCTGGACGACAGGGGCGGTGTTCAGGGCGAACGGGCGGGCGGCAAACATAAGCAGAATTGTAGCGGATGGCGGTCGGATGCCGCCATCCCGACGGGGGTCAGGTCAGTGCCCGGACCACCGCATCGCCCATCTGTGCGGTGCCCACTTTGGTGGTTCCTTCGCTCCAGATGTCGGGCGTGCGCAGGCCCTCGGCCAGGACGGCCTTGACGGCGTTCTCGATGCGGTCCGCGGCCTCCGGCTGGTTCAGGCTGAAGCGCAGCATCATGGCCGCACTCAGGATGGTGGCCAGCGGGTTGGCCACGCCTTTGCCGGCTATGTCGGGTGCGCTGCCGTGGCTGGGCTCGTACAGGCCCTGATTCTGGGTGTTCAGGCTGGCCGACGGCAGCATGCCGATGGAGCCTGTGAGCATGGAGGCCTCGTCGGACAGGATGTCGCCGAACATGTTGCCGGTGACCACCACGTCAAAGGCCTTGGGTGCCTTGACCAGCTGCATGGCCGCGTTGTCGACGTACATGTGCTGCAGTTCCACGTCGGGGTACTGGGCGTGCACCTCGGTGACCACGTCTTTCCAGAACTGGAAGGTTTCGAGCACATTGGCCTTGTCCACGCTGGTGACCTTCTTGTTGCGCTTGCGCGCGGCCTGGAAGGCCACGTGGGCGATGCGCTCGATCTCGGGCTTGCTGTAGCGCATGGTGTCGAAGGCTTCCTCGGCGCCGGGGAAGTGGCCGTCGGTGGCGGTGCGGCGCCCGCGCGGCTGACCAAAGTAGATGTCTCCGGTGAGTTCGCGGATGATGAGGATGTCCAGTCCGGCGATCAACTCGGGCTTGAGGCTGGAGGCGCCCACCAGCTGCTCGTAGCAGATGGCCGGGCGGAAGTTGGCAAACAGCCCCATGTGCTTGCGCAGGCCCAGGATGGCCTGTTCCGGGCGCAGCGGGCGGTCGAGCTTGTCGTATTTCCAGTCGCCCACGGCACCGAACAGCACGGCGTCGGCGGCCATGGCCAGCTTGAGCGTCGATTCTGGGAGGGGGTGGCCGTGCGCCTCGTAGGCGGCGCCGCCCACGGGGGCCTGCTCCATTTCGAAGGACAGGCCGAGCGCATTGAGAACCTTGACCGCTTCGGCGACGATTTCGGTGCCGATGCCGTCACCGGGGAGAACTGCAATTTTCATGGGAGGGGGTGCCGGGTGTCAGGCGAGCAGGGTGTGGGCGAGCCAGGGCTTGGTGGCCAGGCGCTGGGCTTCGAAGGCGGCGATCTTGTCCTTGTGCCGCAGCGTCAGGCCGATGTCGTCCAGGCCGTTGAGCAGGCAGTACTTGCGGAAGGGCTGGACGTCGAAGGGGATTTCCTCGCCCTGCGGGCGCACGATCACCTGACGCTCCAGGTCGATGGTGAGGCGGTAGCCGGGGAAGGCGAGCACCTCGTCGAACAGCTGCGAGACGGTGACCTCGGGCAGCACGATGGGCAGCAGGCCGTTTTTGAAGCTGTTGTTGAAGAAGATGTCGGCGAAGCTCGGGGCGATGATCGAGCGGAAGCCGTACTGTTCGAGCGCCCACGGCGCGTGCTCGCGGCTGGAGCCGCAGCCGAAGTTCTTGCGCGCCAGCAGGATAGACGCACCGGCGTAGCGCGGCTGGTTGAGCACGAAGTCCGGGTTGGGCTTGCGGCTGGTCGGGTCCTGGCCGGGGAAGCCCGGGTCCAGGTAGCGCCACTCGTCGAACAGGTTCGGGCCGAAGCCCGTCTTGCGGATGGACTTGAGGAACTGCTTCGGGATGATGGCGTCGGTGTCGACGTTCTCACGGTCCATGGGGGCCACGAGGCCCTGGTGTACGGTGAAGGGCTGCATTTAGTTCTTCTTCGCGGCGTCTTCGAGGACCTGGCCGCCTTTTTGAACGTCCTTGCCGATGCCTTCGAGGGTGTTGCAGCCGGCCAGCAACAGGGCCAGGGTCGTGGCGAACAGGGCGAGAAGGGTTTTCATCATGGGCTCCTTTCGGGGGATCAGGCGAACTGGCGGATGTCGACGAAGTGGCCGTGGATGGCGGCGGCCGCAGCCATGGCCGGGCTGACCAGGTGGGTGCGCCCGCCGGCGCCCTGGCGGCCTTCGAAGTTGCGGTTGCTGGTGGAGGCGCAGCGCTCGCCGGGCTCCAGCCGGTCCGCGTTCATGGCCAGGCACATGGAGCAGCCCGGCTCACGCCATTCGAAGCCGGCGGCCCGGAAGATCTCGTGCAGGCCTTCGCGCTCGGCCTGCTCCTTGACCTGGCCGGAGCCGGGCACCACCATGGCCAGCCTGACGTTGCGCGCGACCTTCTGGCCGAGCTTCTTCACGACGGCGGCGGCCTCGCGCATGTCCTCGATGCGGCTGTTGGTGCAGGAGCCGATGAAGACCTTGTCGACATGGATGTCGGACAGCGGCCGGCCCGGTTGCAGGCCCATGTAGGCCAGGGCGCGTTCCATGGCGTTGCGCTTGTTGGCGTCCTTTTCGCGGTCGGGGTCGGGCACGCTGTCCGTGACGGGCAGCACCATCTCGGGCGAGGTGCCCCAGGTGACCTGCGGCAGGATCTGTGCGGCGTCGAGCTCGACCACGGTGTCGAACCTGGCATCGGGGTCGGAATGCAGGGTGCGCCAGTAGGCCACGGCCTGGTCCCATTCGACGCCGGTGGGTGCCAGCGGCCGGCCCCTGACGTACTCGATGGTCTTGTCGTCCACGGCCACCAGGCCGGCGCGCGCACCGGCCTCGATGGCCATGTTGCACACCGTCATGCGGCCTTCCATGCTCAGCGCACGGATGGCGCTGCCACCGAACTCGATGGTGTAGCCGGTGCCGCCGGCGGTGCCGATGCGGCCGATGATGGCGAGCACGATGTCCTTGGCGGTGCAGCCCCGGGGCAGCGGGCCTTCGACCTTGACGAGCATGTTCCGGGCCTTCTTGGCCAGCAGCGTCTGGGTCGCCATGACGTGCTCGACCTCGCTGGTACCGATGCCGTGCGCCAGCGCGCCGAAGGCGCCGTGGGTGGAGGTGTGGCTGTCGCCGCAGACCACGGTCATGCCCGGCAGCGTGGCACCGTTTTCGGGGCCGATCACGTGCACGATGCCCTGGCGCTTGCTCAGGAAGGGGAAGTAGGCGGCCGCGCCGAATTCGGCGATGTTGGCGTCCAGCGTGGTGATCTGTTCCTTGCTGATCGGATCGGTCAGGCCGTCGTAACCCAGATCCCACCCGGTGGTGGGGGTGTTGTGGTCGGCGGTGGCGACGATGGAGCTGATGCGCCAGACCTTGCGCCCGGCCTCGCGCAGGCCCTCGAACGCCTGCGGACTGGTGACCTCGTGCACCAGGTGGCGGTCGATGTAGAGGACGGCGGTGCCGTCTTCCTCGGTGTGGACGACGTGTTCGTCCCAGATCTTGTCGTAGAGGGTGCGTCCCATGGGTGTGCTTTCTGTCGGACCGGTCATTTTATTCGCAGCCAGAAGAAAGCCCGCGCGGCGGCGGGCTTTCGGGTGGCCGGGGCCCGGGTGCGGTCAGCGTTGGGCCAGCGGGGTCACGTCGCGGCGCGGCGAGCCGGTGAACAGCTGGCGCGGCCGGCCGATCTTGTATTCCGGGTCGCCGATCATCTCATTGAGCTGGGCGATCCAGCCCACGGTGCGGGCCAGGGCGAAGATGCCGGTGAACAGGTTGACCGGGATGCCGATGGCGCGCTGCACGATGCCGGAATAGAAGTCGACGTTCGGGTAGAGCTTGCGCTGCACGAAGTAGTCGTCTTCCAGCGCGATCTTCTCCAGCGCCATGGCCAGCTTGAACAGCGGGTCGTTCTCCAGGCCAAGCTCGGTCAGCACTTCCTTGCAGGTTTCCTGCATGAGCTTGGCGCGCGGGTCGTAGTTCTTGTAGACGCGGTGACCGAAACCCATGAGCTTGACGCCCGAGTTCTTGTCCTTGACCTTTTCCATGAACTCGCCGACCTTGGCCACACCGCCGTTGGCCTGGATCTCTTCGAGCATGTTCAGGCAGGCCTCGTTGGCGCCGCCGTGGGCCGGGCCCCACAGGCAGGCGACGCCGGCGGCGATGGCCGCAAACGGGTTGGTGCCCGAGGAGGCGCACAGGCGCACGGTGGAGGTGGAGGCATTCTGCTCGTGGTCGGCGTGCAGGATGAAGATGCGGTCGAGCGCGCGCTCCAGCACGGGGTTGACCTCGTATTCCTCGCAAGGGGTGCCGAACATCATGCGCAGGAAGTTGCCGGAATAGCTCAGGCTGTTCTTGGGGTAGATGTAGGGCTGGCCGATCTTGTACTTGTAGGCCATCGACACCAGCGTGGGCATCTTGGCGATCAGGCGGATCGCCGCAACGTGGCGGTGTTCGGGGTTGTTGATGTCGGTGCTGTCGTGGTAGAAGGCCGACATGGCGCCCACCAGACCGGTCAGGATGGCCATGGGGTGGGCGTCGCGGCGGAAGCCGCGCAGGAAGAACTGCATCTGCTCGTTGACCATGGTGTGGTTGGTCACGAGCTTGGAGAAATCCTGTTTCTGCTGGACGTTCGGCAGTTCGCCGTTGAGCAGCAGGTAGCAGGTTTCGAGGTAGTCGCACTGGGTGGCGAGCTGCTCGATGGGAAAGCCACGGTAGAGCAGTTCACCCTTGTCGCCGTCGATGTAGGTGATGGCCGACTGGCACGACGCGGTGGACAGGAAGCCCGGGTCGTAGGTGAACATGCCGGTCTGCGCGTAGAGCTTGCGGATGTCGATCACGTCCGGACCGATGTTGCCGGCATAGACCGGCAGTTCCACGCTGGGCGTGCCGTTGCTGAACGACAGGGTGGCTTTGTTGTCAACGAGTTTCATTCGACTTCCTTCTAGGGGTGGGCTTCAACGGAGGGCGGGGCAAGGCGCAGCTCGCCCAGCAGTTCCACGACTTCTTCGCAGTCCAGGTCGCCTTGGGGCTCGGTCCGCCGCAGCAACAGATCGAGCAGATCGTTGTCGGGCAGGTCCATCAGTGCCGTCAGCGCGCGGGCCTGGCGCAGGGTGATGCCGGCTTCGTGCCGGGCGAAAAAACGCTCGACGATCAGGTCGTTTTCGAGCAGGCCACGGCGACAGCGCCAGCGGAGCTTGCTCAGGGCGCGTTCATCCAGCGGTGCGTTGTCGTCCATGGTGCGTCGTCGGGCGCGTGCTCAGACCGAGCGCATCACCATCATTTCCTTGATCTTGCCGATGGCCTTGGTCGGGTTCAGACCCTTGGGGCAGACATCGACGCAGTTCATGATGGTGTGGCAGCGGAACAGGCGGTACGGGTCTTCGAGGTTGTCCAGGCGCTCGGCGGTGGCCTGGTCGCGGCTGTCGGCGATGAAGCGGTAGGCCTGCAGCAGGCCGGCCGGACCGACGAACTTGTCGGGGTTCCACCAGAAGCTCGGGCAGCTGGTGGAGCAGCTCGCGCACAGGATGCACTCGTACAGGCCGTTGAGCTCGTCGCGCTCCTCGGGGCTCTGCAGGCGTTCCTTCTCGGGCGGCTGGGTCTCGTTGACCAGGTAGGGCTTGATCGAGTGGTACTGCTTGAAGAACAGCGTCATGTCGACGATCAGGTCGCGCACCACCGGCAGGCCGGGCAGCGGCTTGAGGGTGATGTCGCCCTTGAGCGTGTTCATGTTGGTCAGGCAGGCCAGACCGTTCTTGCCGTTGATGTTCATGGCGTCCGAACCGCACACGCCTTCGCGGCAGGAGCGGCGGAAGGAGATGGTCGGGTCCAGCGCCTTGAGCTTCATGAGCGCGTCGAGCAGCATGCGCTCGTTGCCATCGAGCTCGACCTCGATGGTCTGCATGTAGGGCTTGGCGTCCTTGTCGGGGTCGTAGCGGTAGATCTTGAAGGTGCGTTTTGCCATGGTGTGTTGCTCCGGATCTGTGCGCTCAGAAGGTGCGGACTTTCGGGGGAACCGAGTCCACCGTCAGCGGCTTGAGGTTGACGGCCTTGTAGGTGAGGCTGTTGTCCGCGCTGTGCCACAGGGTGTGCTTCATCCACTCCTTGTCGTTGCGGCCCAGGGGGAATTCGGCGTCGTCGGCGGGGCGCTCGTAGTCGTTGACCGTGTGGGCGCCGCGGCACTCGTGGCGGGCAGCGGCCGAGGTCATGGTGGCCTGGGCGCACTCGATCAGGTTCTCGACTTCCAGCGCCTCGATGCGCGCGGTGTTGAAGATGCGGGACTTGTCCTTGAGCGTGATCGCGTTGACGCGCTCGCGCATGGCGTTGATCTTGACCACGCCCTCGTCCATGCTCGCCTGGGTACGGAACACGCCGGCGTGCTGCTGCATGGCGGCGCGCAGGTCGTTGGCCACGTCCTGGGCGTATTCGCCGCTGGTGGAGGCGTCGAGGCGGGCCAGACGCGCGAGCGTGCGGTCGGCGGCGTCTGCCGGCAGGTCCTTGTGGGTGCGGTTCTTGTCGTTGAACTGCACGATGTGGTTGCCGGCGGCGCGACCGAACACCAGCAGGTCGAGCAGCGAGTTCGTGCCCAGGCGGTTGGCGCCGTGCACCGATACGCAGGAGCATTCGCCCACCGCGTACAGGCCGTTGACGACCTTCTGACCACCGTTGCCGTCGGGGGTGACGACCTGCCCGTTGATGTTGGTCGGGATACCGCCCATCTGGTAATGGATGGTGGGCACGACAGGAATGGGCTCGCGCGTGATGTCGACGTTGGCGAAGTTGACGCCGATCTCGTAGACCGAGGGCAGGCGCTTGTGGATGGTCTCGGCGCCCAGGTGGTCGAGCTTGAGCAGCACGTAGTCCTTGTTGGGGCCGCAGCCGCGCCCTTCCTTGATCTCCTGGTCCATGCAGCGCGAGACGAAGTCGCGCGGGGCCAGGTCTTTCAGGGTGGGCGCGTAGCGCTCCATGAAGCGCTCGCCGTTGCTGTTGAGCAGGATGGCGCCTTCGCCACGGCAGCCCTCGGTCAGCAGCACGCCCGCGCCGGCCACGCCGGTCGGGTGGAACTGCCAGAACTCCATGTCCTGCAGCGGGATGCCGGCGCGTGCCGCCATGCCCAGGCCGTCGCCGGTGTTGATGAAGGCGTTGGTGCTGGCGGCGAAGATGCGGCCGGCGCCGCCGGTGGCCAGCAGTGTGGTCTTGGCTTCGAGGATGTAGGTGTCGCCGGTTTCCATTTCCAGCGCGGTCACGCCCACCACGTCGCCCTCGGCGTCGCGGATCAGGTCCAGCGCCATCCACTCCACGAAGAAGGTGGTGCGGGCCGCCACGTTCTGCTGGTACAGGGTGTGCAGCATGGCGTGGCCGGTGCGGTCGGCTGCGGCGCAGGCGCGCTGCACGGGTTTCTCGCCGTAGTTGGCGGTGTGGCCGCCGAAGGGGCGCTGGTAGATGGTGCCGTCCGGGTTGCGGTCGAAGGGCATGCCGAAGTGCTCGAGCTCGTACACGACCTTGGGCGCTTCGCGGCACATGAACTCGATGGCGTCCTGGTCGCCGAGCCAGTCGGAGCCCTTGACGGTGTCGTAGAAGTGGTAGTGCCAGTTGTCCTCGGACATGTTGCCGAGCGAGGCACCGATGCCGCCCTGGGCCGCCACGGTGTGCGAGCGGGTGGGGAAGACCTTGGACAGCACGGCCACGTTGAGGCCGGCGCGCGCCAGCTGCAGCGAGGCGCGCATGCCGGAGCCGCCCGCGCCGACGATTACGACGTCGAAGCGGCGACGGGGCAGGGAAGAAGCGAGGGTCATGGCTTACAGCCTCCAGAGAACAGAGAAGGCCCAGCCGGTGCAGCCGACCAGCCAGACGATGGTGAAAACATGCAGGGCCAGACGCAGGCCGACGGGCTTGATGTAGTCCATCCAGATGTCGCGCACGCCGACCCAGGCGTGCCAAGCCAGCGCGATGATGAGGCCGAAGGTCAGGAACTTCATCCACTGGGACGCGAAGATGCCGGCCCAGGTTTCGTAGCCGATGGGGCCGCTGCTGAAGATCACCTGCGCCAGCAGGACGATGGTGAACAGGGCCATGAGGGCGGCGGTGATGCGCTGGCTGAGCCAATCGCGCAGGCCGTAGTGGGCGCCGGTGACGACGCGCTTGGAACCGTGGTTGACGGACATGGTGGTGCTCTCCGGGAAAATCAGTACAGGCCGAACAGCTTGGCGCCGAGGACGGCGGTCAGTCCCAGGCTCAGCGCCAGCGTGACCACGGCCGACGACTGGCCGAAGGCCTTGGTGACACTGTGGGTGGCGTCCATGTAGAGGTGGCGAACGCCGGCGATGAAGTGGTGCAGGTAGGCCCAGATCAGGCCCAGACAGGCCAGCTTGACGAACCAGCCGGGCACGAAGCCGATGCCGGCGCTGAAGGCCGAGGTGAAGGTGGCGAAGGAGATTTCCGACGACAGCGAGGTGTCGAACAGCCAGACCACGAAGGGCAGCAGAAGGAACATCAGGGCGCCGCTGGCGCGGTGCAGGATGGACACCCAGCCGGCGGCGGGCAGACGATAGGTGGTCAGGTCCCTGAAGGCGTTGATGTTGCGGAACTCGGGCCGCGGTTTGCTCAGCTCTGTCATGGGTGGGCTTTCTCGGGTGCGGGATGAGGTGGGTTGGTAACCGGTTGGTAACTGAGGCGGCTCGGCGGTGCCGGCCGGACTCAAATTCTATTGCAACGCAACATGCGTGGCTGTCATAAGCAGTAATGGATGCGTGAGGTTGCGGGGGTTCAGGGGGCTTTCAGCTCAGTTCGTTGCGGTAGTGGTGGCGGTCGGTCCGGTACAGGCCTCGGCGCAGTTCCATGGGGACGTCGTTGTAGGTGTAGGCCAGCCGTTCCACGCTCAGCAGGGGCGTTCCGGGGGGCACCTGCAGGCAGTGTGCCGCCGCTTCGTCGGCACTCACCGCCCGAAGTTTTTCCTCGGCACGCACCATGCGCACACCAAAGCGGGTTTCGAACAGGGCGTACATGGGGCCCTGGTCCTGGGCCAGGGTCTCGATGGTCAGGCCCTTGAACGGGGCGCCGGGCAGCCAGAGGTCTTCCAAAATGGTGGGGGTGCCGTGGAAGGACAGCACGCGGCGCACCTCCAGCACCGGCTCCCCGCTGCGCAGCCCCAGGGCGCGCGCGATTTCGGCCGGCGCCCGCAGGCGGCGGCATTCCAGGATCTGCCGTTCGGCCGGGCCTTCGCTGGCGCGGTCGCCCGCATCGGGCTGCAGGCGCAGGAACCGGTACTGGATGTGCTGTTCGGCGTGGGTGGCGACGAAGGTCCCTTTGCCCTGGCGGCGTACCAGCAGGTTGTCGGCCGCGAGTTCGTCGATTGCCTTGCGCACGGTGCCCTGGCTGACGCGGTAGCGGGCCGCAAGCTCGAGTTCGCTGGGGATGGTGTCGCCCGGCTTCCATTCGCCCGACTGGAGGCTCTGCAGGATCAGCGTCTTGATCTGCTGGTAGAGCGGGCTGAACGCCGGCGTGGCGGCCAGGGCAGCGGCCGGCACGCCGGTTTCTGCCGGTTCCTGCAGGGGGCCTGAGGGCGTCGGGGGGGAGGGATTCTGGGACATGATTTGAGGCTGAATCATATCTTATATAAGACATAAGACAAATTGACGGATGCGGGTTTACCAGAGTACACTCAACCGGATATTTTTTTACCGCCACCGTTTTCATCACCATCTGGAGAGTGTTCATGAGCAAGAAGCCCGTCCGCGTGGCCGTCACCGGCGCCGCAGGCCAAATCGGTTACGCCCTGTTGTTCCGCATCGCCTCGGGCGAGATGCTGGGCAAGGACCAACCCGTGATCCTGCAACTGCTGGAAGTTCCGGCCGAGGGCCCGCAGAAGGCGCTCAAGGGTGTGATGATGGAACTGGAGGATTGCGCATTCCCCCTGCTGGTGGGCATGGAGGCACACAGCGACCCCATGACCGCCTTCAAGGACACCGACTATGCGTTGCTGGTCGGCTCCATGCCCCGCAAGGCTGGCATGGAACGTGCCGAGCTGCTGTCCATCAACGGCCAGATCTTCATCGGCCAGGGCAAGGCCCTCAATGCCGTGGCTTCGCGCGATGTCAAGGTGCTGGTGGTGGGCAACCCGGCCAACACCAACGCCTACATCGCCATGAAGAGCGCGCCCGACCTCAAGCCGGGCAACTTCACCGCCATGCTGCGCCTGGACCACAACCGCGCCCTGAGCCAGATCGCCGCCAAGACCGGCAAGGCCGTGGCCGACATCGAGAAGCTGTGCGTGTGGGGCAACCACTCGCCCACCATGTACGCCGACTACCGCTTCGCCACCATCGGTGGCCAGGCTGTCAAGGACATGATCAACGACCAGGTCTGGAACGAGACCGTGTTCCTGCCCACGGTGGGCAAGCGCGGCGCGGCCATCATCGAGGCGCGTGGCCTGTCCTCGGCCGCGTCTGCCGCCAACGCGGCCATCGACCACATGCGCGACTGGGCCCTGGGCACCAACGGCAAGTGGGTCACCATGGGCATCCCCTCGCAGGGCTGGTACGGCATCCCGAAGGACGTGATGTTCGGCTTCCCGGTTACGTGCGAGAACGGCGAGTACAAGGTCGTGGAAGGTCTGGAGATCGACGCCTTCAGCCAGACCTGCATCGACAAGACCCTCAAGGAGCTGACCGACGAGCAGGCCGGCGTGGCCCACCTGCTGTAAGCCGTCGGGCATGACGGGCATGCATCCGCGCGATGTGCTGCTGGGCGCCCAGGCCGGAGCGGTTGCGCTGCCGGTCTGCGACCACTACAGTGGCGTGGAGGCCCGCATGCGCAAGAGCCTGCGGTTACAGGCCGATTACATCGAGCGTACCGGGGCCTGCGTCTTCGACGTGACCCTGGATTGCGAGGATGGCGCCCCCGTGGGGGGCGAGGCCGAGCATGCCGTGTTGGTGAGTGAACTGGTTGCGGGGCTGGATGTCTCCGGCCCGGTGGCCCCCCGCGTGGGCGTGCGGGTGCACCCGGTGGACCATCCCGCCTTCGAGGCCGACGTGGCCCGCATCGTCGGGTCGGTGGGCGCCCGCCTGTCGCACCTGATGGTGCCCAAGGTCGAGTCGGTGGACGACGTGGCCCGGGCCGTGCAGGCGATCGATGCCGCTGGTGGGGCCGGGCTGCCCCTGCAGGTGCTGATCGAGTCGCCCGCCGCCGTGCACCGGGCCTTCGACATCGCGGCGCATCCGCGCGTGCAGTCCCTCAGTTTCGGCCTGATGGATTTCGTGTCCGCGCACGGCGGGGCCATCCCATCCGAAGGCATGGGGGTGGCCGGGCAGTTCAGCCATCCGCTCGTGCTGCGTGCCAAGCTGGAGATCGCCAGCGCGTGTCACGCCCACGGCAAGGTGCCCTCACACTGCGTGGTGACCGAATTCCGCGACACCGGGGCCGTCAGGGAGGCGGCGCGCAAGGCCGCGCGCGAGCTCGGCTACACCCGGATGTGGAGCATCCACCCCGACCAGATCGAGCCGATCCTGGAGGCCTTTGCCCCTACGCGGGAGGCGCTGGACGAGGCGGCCGAGATCATATCGGCGGCGATGGCGGCCGACTGGGCGCCGATATCGCATCAGGGTTACTTGCACGACAGGGCCAGTTACCGTTATTTTTGGCAGGTTCTCGAGCGGGCCCACCAGACCGGGTGTGCCTTGCCCGAGGGGATGCGCGCCTTTTTCGGTCCGTTCACCACCACGAGGAGATGAGACATGCCCACCCGCCACGACACCCCGCTGCTGCGCCATGTCCTGACCGCCTGCCTGGCTGGCGGTGCCCTCATCGCAGCGTCGGCTGTCTGGGCGCAGGACGGATCGCGCCACGTGCGCAACGTCCAGGTCCGGGCCCCTGCCGTGCCGGATGCCCCCCTGAGCGATGCCGAACTGGCCATCGCCGCCGGTGTGTATGTGGGCCAGTTGCCCTGCGAACTCGGGCAGACCGTGGTGCTGCAGCCCGACCCGACGGCGCCCGGCTATTTCCACCTGCAGCTCAAACAGCACCGCTACCGCGTGCGTCCGGTTCTCACCAGCACGGGCGCCGTGCGGCTGGAGGACAAGGCGCAGGGCGCGGTGTGGATACAGCTGTCCAACAAGTCCATGCTCATGAACCAGAAGCTGGGTCGGCGCATGGCCGACGAATGCGCCGGTCCGGTGCAGCGTGCCGCCGCCGAACACCTGCGGAACAACCCGATGCCGCATCTGCTGGACGTGGCGCAGAAGCCACCTCAGGAATGATTTTCTTAATGGAGTGAATGATGTTGCAAGCCTACCGTGATCATGTTGCCGAGCGCGCTGCGCTGGGCATTCCCCCGCTGCCGCTGTCGGCGCAGCAGGTGGCCGACCTGATCGAGCTGATCAAGACCCCTCCCGCCGGCGAGGAAGCCTTTCTCCTGGATCTGCTGACCCACCGTGTGCCCCCGGGCGTGGACGATGCCGCCAAGGTCAAGGCGAGCTTCCTGGCCGCCGTGGCGCACGGCGATCTGACCGTGGGCCTCATCTCCAAGGCCAAGGCCACCGAGCTGCTGGGCACTATGGTGGGTGGCTACAACGTGCACCCGCTGATCGAACTGCTGGACGACGCGGAAGTGGCGGGTGTGGCCGCCGAGGGCCTGAAGAAGACCCTGTTGATGTTCGACTTCTTCAACGACGTGGCCGAAAAGGCCCGGGCCGGCAACGCCAAGGCCAAGGAAGTGATGCAGAGCTGGGCCGATGCCGAGTGGTTCACCAGCCGCCCCGAGGTGGAAAAGAAGATCACCGTCACCGTGTTCAAGGTGCCGGGGGAGACCAACACCGACGACCTGTCGCCAGCCCCCGACGCCTGGAGCCGCCCGGACATTCCGTTGCACTACCTGGCCATGCTCAAGAACACCCGTTCCGATGCGGCCTTCAAGCCCGAGGAAGACGGCAAGCGCGGTCCGATGCAGTTCATCGAGGACCTCAAGAAGAAGGGCCATCTGGTCGCCTATGTGGGCGATGTGGTCGGGACCGGGTCCTCGCGCAAGTCGGCCACCAACAGCGTGATCTGGGCCACCGGCCAGGACATTCCCTATGTGCCGAACAAGCGTTTCGGTGGCGTCACCCTGGGCGGCAAGATCGCCCCGATCTTCTTCAACACCCAGGAAGATTCGGGTTCGCTGCCGATCGAGGTCGACGTGGGCCGGCTGGAGATGGGCGACGTCATCGATGTCCTGCCCTACGAGGGCAAGATCGTCAAGAACGGCGAGACGGTGGCCGAGTTCGCCCTCAAGAGCGAGGTGCTGCTCGACGAGGTGCGTGCCGGCGGCCGCATCAACCTCATCATCGGACGCAGCCTCACGGCCAAGGCGCGCGATTTCCTGGGCTTGCCTGCCAGCACGCTGTTCCGCCTGCCCAAGCCGCCGGCCGAGAGCCGGGCCGGTTTCACGCTGGCGCAGAAGATGGTGGGCCGTGCCGTGGGGCTTCCGGAAGGCCAGGGCGTGCGTCCGGGCACCTACTGCGAGCCGCGCATGACGACCGTGGGCAGCCAGGACACCACCGGGCCCATGACCCGCGACGAGCTCAAGGACCTGGCCTGCCTGGGCTTCTCGGCCGATCTCGTGATGCAGAGCTTCTGCCACACCGCGGCCTACCCGAAGCCGGTGGATGTCAAGACGCACCGGGAGCTGCCGGCCTTCATCAGCAACCGGGGTGGCGTGGCCCTGCGGCCCGGCGACGGCGTGATCCACAGCTGGCTCAACCGCATGCTGCTGCCCGACACCGTGGGCACCGGCGGCGATTCGCACACCCGCTTCCCGATTGGCATCTCGTTCCCCGCCGGCTCCGGGCTGGTGGCCTTCGCGGCGGCCACCGGCGTCATGCCGCTGGACATGCCGGAATCGGTGCTGGTGCGCTTCAAGGGGCAGATGCAGCCCGGCGTGACCCTGCGCGACCTGGTCCACGCCATTCCCCTCTACGCCATCAAGGCCGGCCTGCTGACCGTGGCCAAGGCCGGCAAGAAGAACATCTTCTCCGGCCGCATCCTCGAGATCGAGGGCCTGCCGGAACTGAAGGTGGAACAGGCGTTCGAGCTGTCCGACGCTTCGGCCGAGCGCTCCGCCGCCGGCTGCACCATCAAGCTCAACAAGGAACCGATCATCGAGTACATGAACTCGAACATCGTCCTGCTCAAGAACATGATCGCCGACGGCTACCAGGACAAACGCACCCTGGAGCGCCGCATCAAGGCCATGGAGGCCTGGCTGGCCAAGCCCGAGCTGCTGGAAGCCGACAAGGACGCCGAGTACGCGGCCGTGATCGAGATCGATCTGGCCGACATCAAGGAACCCATCGTCTGCTGCCCGAACGACCCGGACGATGCCCGGTTCATGTCTGAAGTGGCCGGTACCCCGATCGACGAGGCCTTCATCGGATCGTGCATGACCAACATCGGACACTTCCGCGCCGCCGCCAAGCTGCTCGGTGGCCAGCGCGACATTCCGGTCAAGCTGTGGGTGGCCCCGCCCACCAAGATGGACCAGAACGAGCTCATTAAGGAAGGGCACTACGCCGCGTTCGGTACCGCCGGTGCGCGCACCGAGATGCCGGGCTGTTCGCTGTGCATGGGCAACCAGGCCCAGGTGCGCGAGGGGGCGACCGTCATGTCCACCAGCACCCGCAACTTCCCGAACCGCCTGGGCAAGAACACCAACGTGTACCTGGGCTCGGCCGAACTGGCCGCGATCTGCTCGAAGCTGGGCCGCATTCCCACGCTGGCCGAGTACCACGAGGCCATGGGCATCATCAACCGCGATGCCGCCGATACCTACCGCTACATGAACTTCGACCAGATCGAGGAGTACGCGGAAACGGCCAAGGGCGTGACGGTGTGACGCCAGGCGCCCCCACCTGATGACAAAGCCCCGGCTCTGCCGGGGTTTTGTTTCATCAGGGGATGGCCCCCTGGCCCTGCGTGGATGATCGAACAGAGGACAATACGGCACCATGAGCCTGAAATCCCCCGAACTTCTGTTGCCCGCCGGTTCCCTGGCCCACATGCGGGCGGCCTACGACTTTGGCGCCGATGCCGTCTATGCCGGCCAGCCACGCTATTCCCTGCGCGCGCGCAACAACGAATTCCGCCTGGAGCAGTTGGCACAGGGCATCGAAGAGGCCCACGCTCGCGGCAAGAAGTTCTTCGTCACCAGCAACCTGATCGCGCACAACGACAAGGTCCGCACCTACCTGCGCGACATTGAGCCTGTGATCGCTCTCAAGCCCGATGCGCTGATCATGGCCGATGCCGGCCTGATCATGCAGGTGCGCGAGAGGTGGCCCGACGTGCCGATCCACCTGTCGGTGCAGGCCAACACCACCAACTGGGCGGCGGTGAAGTTCTGGCAGAGGGTGGGGGTGACGCGCATCATCCTGTCGCGCGAACTCAGCCTGGACGAGGTCGAGGCCATCCGCAACGAGTGTCCCGACATGGAGCTGGAGGTGTTCGTGCACGGGGCGTTGTGCATCGCCTATTCGGGGCGTTGCCTGCTGTCCGGTTACTTCAACCGCCGCGATCCGAACCAGGGCACGTGCACCAACGCCTGCCGCTGGGAGTACGGCACGCAGGCAGCGGCGTTGGATCCGGTGACGGGCGAGGCGGTGGCGGTGGAACGCATGGAGGGCGACTTCAATTTCGCCGAAGCGCGCACCGAGGCCGAAACCGCGTTTTCCACCTGTGGCAGCGGGCCGCGCCACCCGGCGGCCGACCGTGTGTACCTGATCGAGGAAAAGGCCCGCCCCGGCGAGCTGATGCCGATCATGGAGGACGAGCACGGTACCTACATCATGAACAGCAAGGACCTGCGCGCCGTGGAGCACGTGGAGCGACTGAGCAAGATGGGCATCGACTCGCTCAAGATCGAGGGGCGCACCAAGAGCGTGTACTACGTGGCCCGCACGGCCCAGGTGTACCGCCGCGCCATCGATGACGCGGTGGCGGGGCGACCGTTCAATCCCGAGTTGCTGCTGGAACTTGAAGGTCTAGCGAACCGGGGCTACACCGGCGGGTTAATGGAACGCCGGCCGACTCAGGACTACCAGAATTACATCAGCGGCCACTCCGAACTGCACCGCAGCCACTTCGTGGGCGAGGTGCGCGGGGTGCGTGCCGACGGCTGGGCCGAGGTGGAGACCAAGAACCGCTTTGGCGTGGGCGACCGCATCGAGGTGATCCACCCCGGCGGGAACCGTGTCGTCACGCTGGATGCGATGCAGAACCTCGACGGCGAGCCGGTGCAGGTGGCGCAGGGCAACCCGGTGCGGGTGTTCGTGCCGCTGGGCGGGCCGGTGGAAGGCGCGCTGCTGGCGCGGTTGCTGGAGCCGGCGGCGGCTTGAGTAAAAACGGGCTGTTCTGCAGCCCGTTTTTTCGTTAGCGTTGTGCTGCGTGGTCAGAGTGTGGCGAACACCTCGCGTGCCGCGGCCACCGTGTCCGCGACGTCGGCATCGGTGTGTGCGGCGCTGACGAAGCCGGCCTCGTACAGGGCGGGGGCGAAGTACACGCCCCGCTCCAGCATGCCGTGGAAGAAGCGGTTGAAGCGCGCGCCGTCGGTGGTCATGACGGTGGCGTAGTTCTGCGGCAGGCGCTCCATCAGGAAGAAGCCGAACATCCCGCCTTCGCTGTCGCCGCAGAAGGGCACGCCGGCCTCATGGGCGGCTTCGGTCAGGCCCTGCACCAGACGCTGCGTGCGGGCCGACAGCGTGTCGAAGAAGCCGGGTTTCTGGATTTCCTTGAGGGTGGCCAGGCCGCAGGCGGTGGCCACCGGGTTGCCGCTGAGCGTACCGGCCTGGTAGACCGCGCCCAGCGGGGCGAGCTGTTCCATGACCGCGCGCTTGGCGCCGAAGGCCGCCAGCGGCATGCCGCCGCCGATGACCTTGCCCATGACGGTCATGTCGGGCTCGAAACCGGGGATGAGCCGCGCGTACACGCTCTGGGCGCAGCCCAGCGCCACGCGAAAACCGGTCATGACCTCGTCGAAGGCAAGCAGGGCGCCGTGTTGGGTGCACAGTTCGCGGCAGCGCTTCATGAAGGGCACGCTGGCGCGCACAAAGTTCATGTTGCCGGCGATGGGTTCGATCATCAGGCAGGCGATGTCGGCGCCGTGCTGCGCGAAGGCGGCTTCGAGCTGTTCGAGGTTGTTGTATTCGAGCACCAGGGTGTGCTGCACGACTTCGGGCGGCACACCGGCGCTGGTGGGGTTGCCGAAGGTGGCCAGGCCCGAGCCGGCCTTGACCAGCAGGGCATCGGCGTGGCCGTGGTAGCAGCCTTCGAACTTGACGATCTTCTTGCGGCCGGTGGCGCCGCGGGCCAGGCGGATGGCGCTCATGCCGGCCTCGGTGCCGGAGCTGACCAGGCGCACCATGTCGATGCTGGGTACGAGTTTGACGATCGCTTCGGCCAGCTCCACCTCGCGTTCGGTCGGGGCGCCGAAGGAAAAGCCGTCGCGCGCGGCGGCGAGCACGGCATCGAGCACGGCGGGATGGCCATGGCCCAGGATCATGGGGCCCCAGGAGCCGATGTAGTCGATGTAGCGCTGCGCGTTGGCGTCCCAGAAGTACGCACCTTCGGCGCGCTGCACGAAGCGCGGGGTGCCGCCGACGGCCTTGAAGGCGCGCACGGGGGAGTTGACGCCGCCGGGGATGAGTTGCTTGGCGCGGTCGAAGAGGGCTTGGTTGCGGTCGGTCATGTCGGCAAGGGCGTCAGTGGGGGGTGGATTTGATCGGGAAGTCGGCCAGCGTCGGCACAGGAGGCGCATCGGCCTCGTCGGCATCCTCGGTGTCGTCGTGGGCCCAGAACAGGCGGTCGGGGACGGCGTGGCCCATGCCGGGCTGGAAGCCGGCGTCGAGGCACTGGTCCAGGTAGGTCAGGGCTTCGGCGCACGCGCCCTGCAGGTCGGCGCCGGAGGCGATGAGGGCGCACAGGGCCGCCGAGAGCGTGTCGCCGGCCCCGGTGAAGGTGGCCTCGAAGCGTTCGTAGCGGGCGGTGGCCAGGACGGCCTCCGGGCTGGCCAGGTGGCTTTCCAGGTGCTGGTCGGCGGCGTTGAAGCCCGTGACCAGCGTGTAGGGCACGCCGTGCTCGGCGGCGGCGCGCGCCACCTCGCGCGGTCCGGGGGGGCGGTCTTCGGCCCAGTCGGGCAGCAGCCAGCGGCACAGGGTATTGTGGTTGCCGACCAGCACGGTGGTCTGGGGCAGGAGCAGTTCGGCGCAGGCGTCGAGGTAGTCCTCGATCCCGGCCTCGTCGTTCCAGTCCAGGCCGGGCATGTAGGTCACGACCGGGATGTCGCTGTAGTCGGACAGGATCTCGGCGATGGTGCTCAGGTTCTCGGGGCTGCCGGCAAACCCGACCTTGAAGGCCTGCACCGGCATGTCCTCCAGGGCACAGCGGGCCTGGTCCTCGATCAGGTCTTCGTCGAGCGCGACGTGGTGGTGGATGCTGCGGGTGTCGCGGATGAAGGTCCCCGTGACCACCGGCAGCACGTGCACCGAGGCGCTGGACATGGCCGTGAGATCGGCGGCCAGGCCGCCGGCGCCGCTGGGGTCGTTGGCGTTGAAGCTCATGACGCAGGGCAGGCTGGCCGGGCCATCGGTCTCGGGGGCACTGGAGGTGCCTGGCGAAGGCGGGTCGGAGGTCGGGGTCATGCAGCGGGTGGGGCGGTCTGGCGTCCCTAATACAATGAAACGATTCTATGACAAGCGTTTTTCCATCATGAGTGCAAACAAAACCTGGATGTGTCTGATCTGCGGCTGGATCTACGACGAGGCGGCGGGGGACCCCGAGCATGGGATCGCGCCCGGCACGCCCTGGGAGCAGGTGCCCATGAACTGGACCTGCCCGGAGTGTGGCGCGCGCAAGGAAGATTTCGAGATGGTCCAGATCTGACGGCGCTCCTCCGCCGCAGCCTGGCGGGGGCGGTGTCGGACCGCAGGGAGTCGAGGCATGGACAACCCAAGGAGCCGCGATGAAGGTGCTGGTGGTCGATGACAGCGAGACCGTGCGCCGCAGCGCCGAACGTTTTCTCCGGCAGGGCGGCCATGAGGTCATGCTGGCCGAGGATGGCTTCGATGCGCTCTCCAAGGTGCAGGACTTCGGTCCCGACCTGGTGTTCTGCGACATCCTGATGCCGCGGCTTGACGGCTACCAGACCTGCGCGATCATCAAGCGCAACGCCCGTTTTGCCTCGGTGCCCGTGGTGATGCTGTCGTCCAGGGACGGCGTGTTCGACATGGCGCGCGGACGGCTGGTGGGCTCCGAGGCCCACCTGACCAAGCCGTTCGATCGGGACGCCCTGCTCGGGGCGGTGCAGCGCCACGCCGCACAGCCGGTCTCCGCGCACTGACCAGGAGTGGCCATGTCCAGTGTCAAAGACATTCTCGTGGTCGACGACTCCCGCACGGAACTGGTGTTCCTGAAAGGCCTGTTGACGCGCAACGGCTACCGCGTGCGCACGGCAGAGAACGCCGAGCAGGCGCTGCAGGCGATCGGTCAGCAACTGCCCGACCTGATCCTGATGGACGTGGTCATGCCCGGCACCAGTGGCTTCCAGCTGACCCGAACCATCGCCCGCCACCCCGACTACGGCAGCGTGCCGGTGTTCCTGTGCACCAGCAAGAGCCAGGAAACCGACCGGATCTGGGGCATGCGCCAGGGCGCGCGCGACTACCTCACCAAGCCGGTGGACCCGGATGTGCTGCTGGCCAAGATTTCGGCGCTGACCTGATCGCCCTTGTTCGCACCGCCCATGAACCCGCGCATCACCCTCCAGGCCTTTCAGGAGCAACTGGTCAGGAAGCTGGCGGATTCGGCGCAGCAAGGACTCGCTGTCGACTGGCTGGGAATCTCGGTGGGGGCCGATGTGCGCTGCCTGCTGCCCCTGGCGCAGGCGGGTGAGATCGCTGCCCCGACCCCCCTGCAGCCCTTGCCGCATGCCCGGCCCTGGGTGCTGGGGGCTGCCAGCGTGCGGGGCTCCCTGACCCTGGTGGCGGACCTGGCGGGGTTTCTGGGTCTGTCGCCCGGCGGGGCGACGGCCCAGGCGGGGCGGCACTGGGTGAGCCTCAACCCGGCCCTCGGCGTCAACGCGGCCTTCCAGGTGGAACGTCTGCTGGGCCTGCACGGTGCCGGGGATCTGCGGCACGACGAAGGTGCAGGGACCTTGCACCATCCGTCGGTGCGCCAGGTCTGGCGCGATGCGGCCGGTCGGGTCTGGCACGAACTGGATCTGGTGCATTTGTCACAATCGGACGCGTTCCTGGATGTGCGCGGGTCCACCCCCTCCTGAGGAGTCTCGATGTTCAAGTCATGGCGTCTGCGCAGAGATAAACCACCGGCTCCGGAGGCCGGCGAGGCCCAGGATACGGTCGTGAGCCGGCTTGATGCCTCTCTGGGGGATTCGGTCTTTGGTGCGTCCACGGGGTTCGGTCCCTCCCGGCCCGAGGCGGCTGGCCCGCAGGAAGCCGCAGCGTCGTCTCGGAGGCATCGCCGCCCGGAGGGGGCCGCCGAGGCCGAAGACGGCCTGATCGCGCTGCCCCTGCTGGGTCGCCGCACCCAGGGGGCGCACCTGCGGATCCTGGTGGGCGGGCTCGTGCTCTGCCTGCTGGGCACCGTGACCCTGGTCGGGCTGGGCTGGCGCCAGGCGGGCCAGCCCGCACCGCTTCCACAAGACAACCGGGCACAGGCCCTGGCGGTTCTGTACCAGCTGGGTACGAGCCTGCCGCAGGCCTTGCAAGGGCAGCCGTCGGGGCTGGAGGGCCTGGATCAGGGCGCCGATGCCCTGCTGCCAGCGGTCGCCGGGTTGAGGTCGTTGCCCGCATCCGCCTCGGGCCCAGTGGATGCCGGTGCGCTCACCGCCCTGGCCGAGGCGGTCACGGGGCAGGCGCAGGCGGTGTTGCGGCACCGGGGCGCCCTGGTGCAGATCGCCGAGGGTGGCACGGCGCTGGAAAGCACGGTGCGGCAGTGGGTGGCACAGGCCCAGGAGGCCTTGTCGCTGATGCCGCCGAGCGCGACGGCCCCTGAGTGGGCGGCCGTCGTGCGGGTCCATACCGCAGCTCAGGCGCTGCACGCCACCGTTCGGGCGGTGCAGCGGCTGCAAGGCCCCGATGGGGCTGCCTTGGGCGCATTGCCATCGCGTGCCGACGGCCTGCTCGGTGCCATCGAGGCCGCTCTGGAGGGGCAGCCGGCCGCGCGCCTGCCGGCGGTGCGGGACGGTCGTGTGCGCGAGTTTCTGGTGGTCCTGCGCAGTGGCATCGAAGACGCACAGGCGCCATTGCGGTCCTTGGCGGCCCACGCCCCGGCGGCCACCGCCACCGGTGAGTCAGCCATCGCGCTGCAACGGGAATGGACGCGTTTGCGTCAGGGTGTGGACGCCTGGCCAGAGGCGGTCGGTGCCGGGACCGGTGGATCGCAGGCTTGGGCCATCGCGGCTCTGGTCCTGGTGCTGCTGGCCCTGTGGCTGGTCGCTGGCATGGCTCGCCTGCAGGGGCTGGCCGCCCGGCTGCGCCAGGCGCAGGCCGAGCGGCTGCAGACCGAAGCGCAGGCCAAGCAGCGGGAGGCCAAACGGATCAATGACGCGAACCAGGCGGCCATCCTGCGGCTCATGAACGAGCTGCAGCTGGTGGCCGAAGGCGACCTCACCCACCAGGCCACCGTGACCGAAGACATCACCGGCGCCATCGCCGATTCGGTCAACTACACCGTCGAGGAACTGCGGTCGCTGGTCGGCCATGTGCAGAGCACCGCCACGCGGGTGACGCGCACCACGGCCGAGGTCGAGGGCACGTCCATCGAGCTGCTGGCGGCTTCGTCCGAGCAGTTGCGCGAGATCCGGGAGACCGGCCAGGCGGTGCTGGACATGGCCCAGCGCATCACCCAGATCTCGACCCAGGCCCAGAGTTCGGCGGACGTGGCGCGCCAGGCCCTGCAGGCGGCCGAGTCCGGTGCCCAGGCGGTGCAGGACACGATCGGGGGCATGAACACCATACGGGGGCAGATCCAGGACACCGCCAAGCGGATCAAGCGGCTGGGCGAGTCCTCCCAGGAGATCGGCGAGATCACCGAACTGATCTCCGGCATCACCGAGCAGACCAACGTGCTGGCGCTCAACGCCGCGATCCAGGCCGCCTCGGCGGGCGAGGCCGGCCGCGGCTTTGCGGTGGTGGCCGAGGAGGTGCAGCGGCTGGCCGAGCGCTCCGCCGACGCGACGCGGCAGATCGCGGCCCTGGTGCGCGCCATCCAGACCGACACGCAGGACACGGTGCTGGCGATGGAGCGTTCCACGCGCGAGGTGGTCGAGGGCACCCGCCTGTCGGACAACGCCGGCGCGGCCCTGGCCGACATCGACCGGCTGTCCCGCAGGGCCGCCGAGCTGATCGAGCAGATCGCGATTTCCTCCTCGCGCGAGGCCGAACTGGCCGGGCAGACCGGTGCCAGCATCCAGCACATCTTCGCCGTGACCGAGCAGATGGGCGAAGGCACGCGCTCGACGGTGCGGCAGGTCCACGATCTGGCGCGCATTGCCGACGAACTGCGCGAGTCGGTGGCCCGGTTCAAGATTGCCTGAGCGAGCGACCGTGGCCGATACCCTCCATCGCCCTGCCGAACGCCCGCCATCCCAGACGGAAGCGGTGGGTCGCGTGCGCGATCCGGGTCCGCTGGGCTGGGTGGTGGACGGATTGCGCGATGCCTTCGATGAGGTGGAGCGCACGGTCCATGCCTTCGTGGCCGACAACCTCCAGGCCCGGGCCACCGACCTGTCCGAGGTCGATTCCAGCGCGATGCGGCTGGCACGCCAGCAGCTCCATCAGGCGGCTGGCGCGCTGGAGATGGTCGACCTGCAGGCGCCGGCCCGTGTGGTGCGGGCGCTGGACGCCGCCGTATTGCGCTTGATCGAGCGCCCGGCCCAGGCCACCCAGGCCTCGCAGCAGGCGATCGACCATGCCATCCGGGCGCTGGAGGAATTCCTGGACCGGTTGATGCGCGGGCGGGCGGTGCCCGATCTGGCGCTGTTTCCCGCCTATGCCGCCGTGCAGGCGCTGGCGGGGGCAGACCGCATGCACCCGGCCGAATTCTGGCCGGAGCAGGCCCCGGTCGATGTGCCACCCCCACCGGGCAGCGCCTACCAGCCCGGTCCGGCCGTGCGGGCCCATCTGGACCGACTCATCCTGCCGGTGGTCAAGGGCCTCCATGCCCAGGCGGCGGCCAAGCTGGCCCAGCTGACCGGTGGCCTGAGCCGGGGCCGCCAGGGGTTGCGCGAGCGCAGCTTCTGGCTGGCATCGGCCGCGTATTTCGAGGCCGTGGCCGCCGGGCTGCTGCCGGACGATGTATACGTCAAGCGCGCGGCCTCGCGCATCCTGCTGCAGTACACGCACCTGATTCAGGGCAGCGAACAGGGGCTGGAGGGGTTGAGCCACGACCTCCTGTTCTTCGCGGCCCAGGCGGTGCCGCGTGAGGACGACATCACACCGCACCTGGACGCCGTGCGCGCCGGCTGGGGACTGGAGCGCTGGCCGCCCTTCGATTACCGCGTCGACGTGCTGGGCCAGTACGATCCGGCCGGCCTGCAGCACCTGCGCACGGCCACCGAGACGGCCCAGGCGGCGTTGTCGCAGTGGAGCGACGGGCACGGTCGGATGCGGTCCGCCGTGGTGGCGACCCTGCATGCGCTGGACGAGGCGCTGGTGGCGCTGCACCCGGTGTGGCATGGGCTCGCCGAGGCCTTGCGCCAGGCCACCAACACACTGGAGGCGTCCGGCCCATCGGTCGATGCCGCAGCGCCTTCGGCCGAAGAGGCGCCCCTGGTGCTGGAACTGGTGCATGCCCTGCTGTTCCTGCAGGCCATGCAGGAAGACTTCGATCCGCTCGACCCCCGGCTGGCCGAGCGCTGCCAGGCCGTGGCCCGGCGGCTGGGCGAGGCCGCCAATGGCCAGCCCGCGCGAGCGCCCGAGCCCTGGCTGACCGAGCTCTACAGCCGGATGAGCCGGCGCCAGACCCTGGTGCACCTGGTTGGCCAGATGCAGGCCGATCTCCAGGCCATCGAGGGGCTGCTGGATGGTTTCTTTCGGGCACCTTCCGACATGACCCCGCTGGCGGGATTGGCGGACCGTTTGCGGCAGATGCGCGGCGTGTTCGGCGTGTTGCGGCTGGGGGCCGCCGAGCCGGCCCTGACGCGCATGGCCGAGGTGCTCGACCAGCGGCTCGCGGGGCCGGTACCCACCGGAAGCGACGAGGTGCAGGCCGATGCCGCCATCCTGGGGCCCAACCTCAGCGCGCTCGGCTGGTGGCTGGACGCCTTGCGGCGCCAGCCCGATGGCGTCGACGACCTGTTCCGGTTCGATGAGGGCGAAGGCGTTCTGCGCCCGACCACCGCCGAGGGGCTGCCGGTCGGAGAGCCGTCCGCCACAGGCGTGCCAGCGACGGGCGATGACGCCGCTGCTGCGGTGGTCGAATCTGCCCCTGAGGTGGCCCCGCCGCCCGCCCCGGACACCGGTTCGAGCGAGGAGGAGGATGACGAGGCCGAACTGCTGGAGATTTTCCTGGCCGAATCCCGGGAGGTCCAGACCTCGGCGTCCCAGGTGCTTGGGGTGCTGCGCAAGGCACCCGACAGCCTGCCGGACCTGACCACCCTGCGGCGGGCCTTCCACACCCTCAAGGGCAGTTCGCGCATGGTCGGGCTCGACGCATTCGGAGAGGCGGCCTGGGCCATGGAGCAGTTGCTCAATGCCTGGCTGGCCGATCACCGGCCCGCGACGCCCGAACTCCTGACCTTGTGCGAGTCGGCCCTGCAGGTGCTGGCCGAATGGGCCGACGAACTGGCGCGGGGCGAGGGCGGCGAACGCGGTGCCCAGGCCATCAGGGCGGCCGCCGACGCGATGCGTCTGGAGCACCGCTTCGAGCCCCTGCAAACCGGCGCACCAGAGCCAGAGCCAGAGCCAGAGCCAAAGACCGAGACCGAGACCGAGACCGAGACCGAGACCGAGACCGGGTTGTTCGCGCCGGCACGCGAGGAGGAGGCCGTCAAGGTCATCGGGCCGCTGCGCATCGATCTGGAGCTGTACAACGTGTTCCTGGTCGAGGCCGACGAATGGTCCCGACTGCTCTCCAATCTGGTGTCCGAATGGGCCCTGCAACCCGGTGAGCCGGTGCACACCCGCATGGGCGAACTGGCCCACTCGCTGGCTGGCGGTGCGGCCACGGTCGGCTACACCGGCTTGTCGGCCCTGGCGCGCGAGCTGGAACACGCCTTCGACCGTCTGGGCGGGCTCGGCCTGGCCGATGCGGCCGCCATGCCCGACGAGGTCCGGGTGCTGCAGAACGCCACCGAGGAGATCCGGCACCTGCTGCACCAGTTCGCTGCCGGCTTCCTGCGCGAGCCCCACCCGCACACCCTCGATCAGCTCGCCGCCGTGGGGGTGGGACGCGATGAGCCGGCGCACCCGGTCGGCGGCCCCGAGCCGGCTCTTGCCGAGCCGGTGGACACGCTGGACGCCGACCTGTTCGGCATCTTCGAGGAAGAGGCGCTGGATCTGCTGCCCCGCCTGGGCAGCGCGCTGCGCCAGTGGATCGCCCGCCCCGACAATGCGGGGGCGCGTGCCGAGGCGCTGCGCAACCTGCACACGCTCAAGGGCAGTGCCCGTCTGGCCGGTGCGCTGGCGCTGGGCGACCGGGTGCACCGGCTCGAAAGCGATGTGCTGGCCCTGCCCGACGTGCCGGAGAGTGGCGCGGCGGCCCCCCTGTTGCTGGCGTTCGATGCGCTGTCTGACCGTTTCGAGGTATTGCGCCGTTCCTTTGTGCAGGGGACACCGACGGCCAGGGGCATCGCCATTGACGGCGTGGAGGGGACGGTCGACGTGGCGATCCCGCCGCCCATGCCGTCCGCTGCGCGCCCCGCACTGACCATCGAGACGCCGGCGCATCCGCTGACCCTGGTGCGGGTACGTGCAGACCTGCTGGACCGCCTGCTGGGCCAGGCGGGCGAGGTCATGCTCACGCGCACCCGTCTCGATGCCGGGATGCGGACCTTGCGGCATTCGTTCGCCGACCTGTCGGCCAGCATCGAGCGCCTGCGCAGCCAGTTGCGCGACCTGGAGGTCCAGACCGACAGCCAGATGCAGTCCCGTCTGGCGCAACCCGCCCCGCAGGCCGATGCGACCTTCGACCCCCTGGAGCTGGACCGCTACACCCGGGTGCAGGAACTCACGCGCATGCTGGCCGAGTCGGTCAACGACGTGGCCACCGTGCAGCGCACCCTGCAGCGCGCGGTGGAAGGCGCCGAGGACGACCTGGCCGCGCAGACCCTCCAGACCCGGGCGTTGCAGCGCGATCTGCTGCACACCCGCATGGTCGAGTTCGACACCCTGGCGGAGCGGTTCCAGCGCGTGATCCGGCAGGCGGCCCAGGCCACCGGCAAGCAGGTCCGGCTGGGCATGGTGGGCGGGCACATCGAGATCGACCGGGGCGTGCTGGACCGCATGGTCCCGGCCTTCGAGCACCTGTTGCGCAACGCCGTGACCCACGGCATCGAGACGCCCGAGCGCCGGCAGGCCCTGGGCAAGCCGGTCGAAGGAAATGTCTTGCTGGAGTTGACCCAGTCGGGCAACGACATCACGGTCGTGCTCACCGACGACGGCGCCGGCCTGGATCTGGAGCGCATCCGCGCGCGCGCCGAGGCGCTGGGGTGGCTGACGCCGGACGCCCCGGCGCTGACCTTCGAGGCCGCCGCCGGCTATGTCGTCCAGCCCGGCTTCAGCACCGCCGATGCCGTCTCCGAACTGGCCGGGCGGGGCATCGGTCTGGACGTGGTGCGCCACGACGTGCTGGCGCTGGGTGGGCAGCTGCACCTGTTCCCTTCGGCCCAGTCGGGCGTGGGGTTCCGGCTCGTGCTGCCCCTGACGACGGCGGTGACGCAGGTCGTGATGCTGCGCGTCGGGGACTTCCACTTCGGCGTGCCCTCGAACTGGGTGGCCCAGGTGCGGCGCGTTCAGACGGCCGAACTCACGGCGGCCTACGCCAGCAAGCGGTGGAGCGATGCGGATGGCACGGCCCCCTTCTACTGGGCCGGGGCCCTGTTCGAGCGGTCGGCCGAAAGTCAGGACCCCGAGGCCCACCGTGCCCGCACCTGGCCGGTGCTGATCTTCCAGAGTGCGGGGCAGCGCGTGGTCTGGCACGTGGACGAGGTGCTGGGCCACCAGGAGGTCGTGGTCAAGCCGCTGGGCCCGCAGCTGAGCCGTCTGCCCGGACTGGCCGGTGCCACTGTGATGGCTTCGGGGGCGGTGGTGCTGATCTACAACCCGGTCGCCTTGTCGGCCCTGCAGGGGGAGGCGTCCCGGACCTGGGCGCGGCAGCAGCGCCTGCAGGCCGGTGCCCAGACCCACACGCCTGTGCCGGCCGCCGAGGCCCGCGCGCCCCTGGTGCTGGTGGTGGACGACTCCATCACCGTGCGCCGCGTGACGCAGCGCCTGTTGCTGCGCGAGGGCTACCGCGTGGCGATGGCCGCCGATGGCGTGCAGGCCCTGGAGCGCCTGCACGAGGAAACACCGATGGTCGTCCTGTGCGACATCGAGATGCCGCGCATGGACGGCTTCGAACTGGTGCGCCACCTGCGCAGCCACCCGCAGTGGTTCAGCCTGCCCGTGATCATGATCACGTCGCGCACCGCCGACAAGCACCGCGAGCACGCCCGGGCGCTGGGCGTGGACCACTACCTGGGCAAGCCCTACCCGGAGGACGAGCTCCTCGCGCTCATCGCGGGCTGCGTGGACGTTGCGGCCTGAGGGCGGGCTCGGCCTGGCGCACCACGGCGTAGCGCTCCAGGGTTTTTTCACGGGCCAGGGCGTGGTCCACGATGGGAGGCGGGTAGTCCCGGCCGATGACCACACCGGCCGATTCCAGTTCCACCGCGCGGGCTTTCCAGGGCGCGTGCAGGGCATGGCTGGGCAGGCCGGCCAGTTGCGGCAGGTAGCGCCGGATGAACTTGCCGTTGGCGTCGAACTTCTCGCTCTGGGTCACCGGGTTGAAGATGCGGAACCAGGGTTGGGCATCGCAGCCGGTGGACGCGGCCCACTGCCAGCCGCCGTTGTTGGCCGAGAGGTCGTAGTCGATCAGGTGGTCGGCGAAATGGCGTTCGCCCCGTCGCCAGTCGATCCCGAGGTCCTTGGTCAGGAAGCTGGCCGTCACCATGCGCAGCCGGTTGTGCATGTAGCCGGTCTGGTGGAGCTGGCGCATCGCCGCATCGACCAGCGGGTAGCCGGTGCGGGCCTCGCACCAGGCGGCGAACAGCGCGTCGGCGTGCTTGCCGTGCTCCCAGCGGATGGCATCGAAGGCGGGCTTGAAGGAACTCTGCGCCACGTGTGGAAAGTTCGCCAGGATCTGGGCGTAGAAATCGCGCCAGATCAGCTCGCCCAGCCAGGTGCTGGCCCCGGCCAGACCCTGCAGGTGCATCTGCCACGCGACGCCGGCGACCTGCCGGATGCCGATGGTGCCGAAACGCAGGTGCACGCTCAGGTAGCTCGGCCCCTTGACGGCGGGGAAATCGCGCGCCTGGTGGTAGTGTTCGATGCGGGTGACGAAGTCCTCGAACAGGCCCTGCGCGCCGCGGCTGCCGGTGGGGATGCCGAGTTCGCGAAGGTTGGTGGGCTGAAAACCGATCGAGGCCAGTTCCGGGATGCCGGGCGGGGCGGACGCGGGGCAGGGGGCCAGCGCCCCGGCGTGGCGCTCGACCGGGTAGGCCTGGAGGTGGTAGGGCGTGAGCTGGCGCAGCCAGGCGTTCTTGTAGGGGGTGAACACCGTGAAGGGCCTGCCGTTCTGGGTCAGCACCTCATGGCGTTCGAAAACCACATGGTCCTTGCGGGTGTGCAGCAACACCCCCCGGTGCGCCAGGGCGCCGAGCACCTGGGCATCGCGCGCCTTGGACTGGGGCTCGTCGTCGTGGTTGGCAAAGACGGCCTGCACTCCCAGTTCGCTCGCCAGGCGCGGCACCGCTTCAGTGGCACCGCCGTGCCGAACGATCAGGCCCACGCCCTCGTGCCCGTGCGCACGCCCGAGCGCACGCAACTGCTCGTCCAGATCGAGCAGGGACTCGCGGATGAACTCGACCCGGCGGTCCGCCGTCAGGCCGCGCTCTCGCAGCGGATCGAGGATGTCGGTGTCGAACACGAAGACGCACCAGACCTGCTGGCAGTCGCGCAGCGCCTGGTGGAGCGCGGCGTTGTCCTGCGTGCGCAGGTCGCGACGGAACCACATCAGGCCTTTGGGGTATTTTTTGGGGACAGGGGTCATGGTGCGCCGCGTAAAATCAGATCATGAGTTCGGATTCTGCCCCCATCAACCTGACCAATCACTTCCTGATCGCCATGCCCGGGTTGAGCGACGAACTTTTCGGCCACAGCGTGGTGTTCATGTGCGAGCACAGCGAGCGCGGGGCTCTGGGGCTGATCATTAACAAGCCCGGTGACATCACCCTGCCCGACCTGTTCGACAAGGTCGACCTGTCCCTGCGGCGCCCCGATCTCATGCAGGCCCCCGTGTTTCGCGGTGGCCCCCTGCAGCCCGAGCGGGGCTTCGTGCTGCACGAGGCCATGGGAACGGCCAGCGCGGTGGGCACCGACCAGACGCCGCCCGCCGTGGCCGAGGCCCTGCGGCGCGCCGTGACCCAGGCCGAGGAGGGGGTCGGCGGCGACGAGACCGATGCCTCGCAGGAGGCGCCCGACGGGGAGGGCGATGCCCCCCTCGGGGCCTATGCCTCCACGCTCAGCATTCCGGGCGGGCTGGAGATGACCACCTCGCGCGACGTGCTGGAGGCCATGGCCTCCGGGGCCGGTCCGCACAAGGTGCTGGTGTCCCTGGGCTATGCGTCCTGGGGGCAGGGCCAGCTCGAATCCGAGATCACCGAGAACAGCTGGTTGACCGTGCCGGCCGACCCGGCCGTGATCTTCGACACCCCGGTCGAGCAGCGCTACGAGCGGGCCATGTCGCTGCTCGGTCTGCAGTCCTGGATGCTGTCGCGCGACGCGGGGCATGCATGAGCCAGGCCTCGCCCGCTATGGTTCAGGCCACGGGCGAGGTGCCCGCCTCGCAGCAGTCGTTCCTGGCGTTTGACTTCGGCCTCAAGCGCACCGGCGTGGCCAGCGGCAACCGCCTGACGCGCACCGCCACGCCGCAGGCCACCATCAAGGCCGAGGGCGATGCCCGTTTTGCGCCGATCGCCCAGCGGCTGCGCGAGTGGCAGCCCGACGCGCTGGTGGTCGGCATTCCGACCCACCCCGACGGGGCCGCCCACGACAACACCGCCCGGGCCCAGCGGTTCGCCCGCCAGCTGCGCGGGCGCTTCGGCCTGCCGGTGTACGAGGTGGACGAGCGCTACAGCACCACCGAGGCGCACAGCCTGGGCGCCAGCGATGCCGACGCGGCATCGGCCTGCATCATCCTGGAACAGTTCCTGAGGAGTCTGCCGTGAGTCTTTTGTCACTGGATGCCGAGGCGCTCTACGCCGAGCTGCGGCGCGGCGTCAAGGCCATGATGCCTGCGGGCGAGCCCCCCCTGCGGCTGGTCGGAATCACCTCCGGCGGGGCCTGGCTGGCCGAGCGCCTGCAGCGCGACCTGGCCCTGCCCGGCGAGGCCGGCGTGATCTCTTCGGCCATGCACCGCGACGACTTTGCCCAGCGTGGTCTGAGCGCCAGTGCACAGACGCGCCTGCCGTTCGACGTGAACCAGGCGCGCGTGCTGCTGGTCGACGACGTGCTCTACACCGGCCGCACCCTGCGCGCGGTGCTCAACGAGCTGTTCGACTATGGGCGCCCGGCCAGCGTGCAACTGGCCGTGCTGGTGGACCGGGGCGGGCGCGAGCTGCCCATACAGGCCGACTTCGCCGCTGCGCGCGTGGCCCTGCCGGCCGAACAGTCGCTGGAGCTCGCGCAGGACGACAACGGGCACCTGAGTTTCGTGGTCGAACACCCGTCCCGTGGAGCCTGACCGATGAAGAACCCCCAACTCAACCGCAACGGCGAGCTCATCCACCTGCTCTCCACCGAGGGGCTGTCGCGCGACATCCTCACGCACATCCTGGATACGGCGGCCAATTTCGTGAGCGTGAGCGACCGCGAGGTCAAGAAGGTGCCACTGCTGCGTGGCAAGAGCGTCTTCAACCTGTTCTTCGAGAACTCCACGCGCACCCGCACCACCTTCGACATCGCTGCCACGCGCCTGTCGGCCGACGTCTACACGCTCGACATCGCGCGCAGTTCCACCGCCAAGGGCGAGAGCCTGCTCGACACCATCGCCAACCTCAGTGCCATGGCGGCAGACATTTTCGTGGTGCGCCACAGCGAGTCGGGCGCGCCCTACCTGATCGCGCAGCATGTCGCGCCGCACGTGCACGTGATCAACGCCGGCGACGGGCGCCACGCCCACCCCACGCAGGCGCTGCTGGACATGTACACCATCCGCCACTACAAGCAGGACTTCACCAACCTGTCGGTGGCCATCGTGGGCGACGTGCTGCACTCGCGCGTGGCGCGCTCCGACATCCATGCCCTGACCACGCTGGGCTGCCCCGACGTGCGCGTGGTTGGGCCGCGCACCCTGGTGCCGGGTGACTTCGCCCAGATGGGGGTGCGCGTCTGTCACACCCTCGAAGAGGGCATCCGCGACTGCGATGTGGTGATCACCCTGCGGCTGCAGAACGAGCGCATGAGCGGCGCGCTGCTGCCGTCGAGCCAGGAGTATTTCAAGAGCTTCGGCGTCACGCCCGAGCGGCTGAGCTGGGCCAGGCCCGACGCCATCGTGATGCACCCCGGGCCGGTGAACCGGGGGGTCGAGATCGACTCCAGCGTGGTCGATGGCCGCCAGAGTGTCGTGCTGCCGCAGGTGACCTTCGGGATTGCCGTGCGGATGGCCGTGATGGGCATAGTTGCGGGGAACGAGGCATGAAGATACTGATCCAGGGCGGCCGCGTGATCGATCCGGCCAGCGGCCTCGACACACAGGCCGATATCGCCATCGCGGCCGGCCGCATCATCGGGGTCGGGCGCCTGCCGCCCGACTTTGCACCCAACCGCACCGTGGACGCCTCGGGCTGCGTGGTGCTGCCGGGGCTGGTGGACCTGTCGGTGCGCCTGCGCGAACCGGGGCAGGAGCACGCCGGCATGCTCGAGAGCGAGATGGCCGCCGCTGTTGCCGGCGGCGTGACCAGCCTGGTCTGCCCGCCCGACACCGAGCCGGTGCTCGACGAGCCGGGCCTGGTCGACACCCTCAAGCACCGCGCCGAGAAGCTGCACCAGACGCGCGTGTTCCCGCTCGGTGCGCTCACGCGCGGCCTGCAGGGCGAGGTGCTGACCGAGATGGTGCAGCTCACCGATTCGGGTTGCGTCGGCTTCGGGCAGGCCGAGGCGCCCATCGTCAACACCCAGGTGCTGCAGCGCGCCCTGCAGTACGCGGCCACCTTCGGCTACAGCGTATGGTGGCGCCCCCAGGACCCCTGGCTGGGCAAGGGCGTGGCCGCCAGTGGCCCGCTGGCCACGCGCATGGGGCTCGGGGGTGTGCCGGTGGCGGCCGAGGTGATTGCCCTGCACACGCTGCTGGAACTGCTGCGCGGCATCCACAAGCCGGGGGCTTCGCTCGATGTCCGGGTCCACCTGTGCCGCATCAGCAGCGCGGCCGGCTTGGAACTGGTGCGCCAGGCCAAGGCCGAGGGCCTGCCCGTGAGCTGCGACGTGAGCGTGCACAACCTGCACCTCACCGACACCGACATCGGCTACTTCGACAGCCGCCTGCGCCTGCAGCCGCCGGTGCGCCAGCAGCGCGACCGCGAGGCCCTGCGCCGCGGGCTGGCCGACGGCACCATCGACGCGCTGGTGTCCGACCACAACCCGGTGGCGGCCGACGCCAAGGCCCTGCCCTTTGCCGAAGCCGAACCCGGTGCCACGGCGGTGGAGCTGCTGCTGGGGCTGGCCTGGAAATGGGCCGAGCAGGACCGGGTGCCGCTGGCGCGCGCCGTGGCCGCGCTCACCCAGGGCCCGGCCACGGTTCTGGGAGCCAGCCTGGGCACCCTGCAGGCCAGTGTGGGGCGCATCGTCGAGGGCGGCGTGGCCGACCTCTGCGTGGTGGACCCGAAGCGGCATTGGCGTGTCGAAGAAGCGCGCCTGCGCAGCCAGGGCCGGCACACCCCTTTCGCCGGGCACGAACTGCCGGTGTCGGTGCGCGCGACCCTGGTCAATGGGCAGATGGCCTTCGATGCCCTGAGCGAGCGCCACGGCTGAAGGCCGACCCCGCCATGGCACCCGCCGCGACCAGGAAAGGCCCATGCGCCGCCTGAGAGCCTTCGGCCGGCTGCTGCGGCTGCTGGCCCATGTGCTGGGCGGGTTGTGGACCATACGCACCCGGTTTGGCGCCTTGTCGCCGGAGCAGCGCCAAGATCGGGTGCAGGCGTGGTCGCGCCGGGCCCTGACCATCATGGGCGTGGGGCTCGTGGTGCATGGCGAGCCGCCCGGGCGGGGGCCGCTGCTACAGGTGGCCAACCACATTTCCTGGCTCGACATCCTGGTGCTCAACGCCGCCCGGCCCAGCCGCTTCGTTTCGAAGGCCGACGTGCAGCACTGGCCGGTGCTGGGGCGGCTGGTGGTGGCGGCGGGCACCTTGTTCATCGAGCGCGAGAAGCGCCGCGATGCCCTGCGTGTGGTGCACCACCTGGCCGAGCAGCTGCGGGCGCAGGAGGTGCTGACCGTGTTCCCCGAAGGCACCACCAGCGACGGGCATGCCGTGCTGCCCTTTCATGCCAACCTGCTGGAGGCCGCCATCGCCACCGACGCCCCGGTGCTGCCGGTCGCGCTGGGCTATGCGGACCCGGCCAGCGGGCAGCGCAGCGATGCACCCGCCTACACCGGCGACATGACCCTGCTGGCGTCCCTGTGGCGCACCCTGGGGCAACGCCGCCTGCGGGCGGTGGTGACCTGCGGGGAGGCGCAGCAGGCCCTGGGGCGCGACCGGCGCAGCTGGGCCGCCGCCCTGCGCCAGGAGGTGGCGCGCCTAGGGGACCTGCCCTTGGCCGACTGAGTTCAGCGCAGCAGGGCCATGAGTTCGCGCAGCAGAGCGTCGCGCTGCTGTTGGAGTTCGGGCAGGCGGGCCAGGGCCTGGGGGGCACGGTCTTCCGATTTCAGTCGCAGCAGTTCCTGGCCCAGCCGGTGCACGCCTTCGTGCTGTGCGAGCACCGCCGCGAAGTGGGGGTGGTGGCTGTAGCGCCGCGCTCCATCGGTGGTCAGCCAGCGTCCCAGCCGACACTGCCGGTGATCGGGCTGCGGCGGGCTGTCCTGTTCGCTCCGCAGGGTGCGTTCAAGGGCATGGACCCACGCGCGATGCTCCACGCTGGCGTAGAGCAGGGGCAGGTCTTCCGGGTGGGGCGCTGCCGGCTCCTTCCAGGCGGGTGGCGGGATCCAGTTCCGGACCCAGGCGGGAATGTCTGCGGCTGGCATGGGGCGGGCGATGCCGTAGCCTTGCGCCAGTTCGCAGCCCAGGCGCAGCAGCATGTCGCCGTGGTCGGCGCTTTCCACGCCCTCGGCAATCACCTGCAGGCCAAAGGCCTTGGCCATGCCCACCACGCCGGAGACGATGGAGAGGTCGTCCGGCCGTTCCAGGATGTCGCGCACGAAGCCCTGGTCGATCTTGAGCACGGCGGCCGGCAGGTGCTTGAGGTAGGTCAGCGACGAGTAGCCGGTGCCGAAGTCGTCGAGCGCAAAGGTCACGCCCAGCTCGCGGCAGCGGTGCATGATCTGGGACACGCCGGCCAGATCCTGCATCGCGCTGCTTTCCAGCACCTCCAGCTGCAGCGAGGCCGGGGAGACCTGCGGCACCTCCTGCAGCAGGGCTTCGAGGCGTTGCACGAAACCGCTCTGCTGCAGCTGCATGGCACCGATGTTGACGCTCACCTGCAGCGTCAGGCCCTGCTGCTGCCACGCGGCCATCTGCTGCAAGGCCTGGCGCAGCACCCACTCGCCCAGCACGACGTCAAGCGGGTGGTCCTTGATCACCGGCAGGAAGTCGGCGGGCGAGAGCAGGCCGCGTTCGGGGTGGTTCCAGCGCACCAGGGCCTCCAGGCCGACCACCTCGGCGGTGCGCATGTGCACCTTGGGCTGGTAGTGCAGGACAAACTGGCCCTGGGCCAGGCCGGCTTCGATGGCGGCCAGCCGCTGGCTGGTGTCGCGGGCGCCGCGCTCCTCTTCGGTGTTGTAGAAGTGGAAGCGGTTCTTGCCGTCGAGCTTGGCCCGGTACAGGGCCTGCTGGGCCTGTCGCAGCAGCTGGTCGGCGTCGACCGCGAGATCCTGGGGGTAGGTGCTCAGGCCCAGGCTGGCCGAGACCGACAGCTCGATGCCATCGATCGTCACCGGATCGCCCACCGCCTGCAGCAGGCGCAGCAGCAGCGGCATCATCTCGCGCGGGTCCGGCGTATCGGTGAGCAGCAGGATGAACTCGTCGCCGCCGGCCCGGGCGAGCACATCGGTGCGGTTCAGAAGCAGCCGGATGCGCTGGCCCAGTGCCGCAATCAACTGGTCGCCGACGGCGTGGCCGTACCGGTCGTTGATGGCCTTGAAGTCGTCCAGGTCCAGGAAGCCCAGGGCAAAGGGCTGGCCGGTCTTCTGCGTGCGCTGTATCAGCGGCGGGAGCTGCTGGGCGAGCAAGGCCCAGTTGGGCAGCCCGGTCAGGGCGTCGTGGTACGCCAGGCGTTCCAGTTCGCGCTGGTGTTCCATGCGCTCACTCACGTCCTGCACCGTGCCGCGCGCGACCAGGGGCTCGCCGTCGGTGCCGACCAAGAGGGTGCCGCGGGCCTCCACGTGCCGGACCCGGCCCCCTGGCAGCAGCAGGCGGTGGGTGATGAGGTAGGGCGAGCGCTGCGCGACCGCGTCCTGGAAGGCGGCGTTCACGGTGTCGAGGTCGTCCGGGTGGACGAGCCGAGAAAAGGCCTCCAGGCTGGGCCTGAAGGTGCGCGGGTCGGCCTCGAAGATGCGGTACACCTCGTCCGACCACCACAGGCGCTGGGTGCGCAGGTCCTGCTCCCAGTGGCCGATGCGTGCCAGCTGCTCGGCCTCTTCCAGGCGCAGGAGGGCCTGTTCGCGCAGTTGGTGCACCCGTCGGTGGTTCAGCGCAATGCCCATGAGGTCGCTCATGAGGGTGAGGAATTCCAGGGCATCCCGGTCCCATTCCCTGGGCTGGCGCACCACGTCGTAGCCGACGAAGCCGGCCAGGTGGTCGTCCAGGCGCAGGGGGGTGACGCAGACCGATCGGATGCCCTGATCCTGCAGGATCTGCCTCTCCGCTGCGGCTTCGGGGGGCAGGGCCTGCACGTCGGGGACCAGAACGACCCCCTGCTCGCGCAACTGCTGCCACCACCAGGGGGTGGCCTCCACCGGGATGTCCTGGAGCTGTTCGCGCTGGGCTTCGATGCCGGGGGCGCTCCATTCGTGGGTGTTGCTCTGCAGGGCCCCGTCGGGCGAGAGCATGAACACATACGCCCGGTCGGCGCCCAGGTAGTTGCCGCTGCGCTGGAGCGCACGGTCGATGGCCGCATCGATGTCCGACAGCGAGGTGGCCATGAAGTCGGCGGCGAACTCGCTGATGAGCTGGCGCGAGTCGCGCTGGCGCAGCAGGTTGGCCTCGCTGAGCTTGCGTTCGGTGATGTCGGTGTGCGTGCCCACCATGCGCTGTGGCCTGCCTTGCGCGGTGTGGGAGACCGCCTTGCCGCGCGTCATGATCCAGGCGGCCTTGCCCGTGTCGTCGAGCACGCGGTGCGGCTGGGCAAACACCTCGGTGCGCCCGTTCAGGTGGGCGGTCAGGGCATCGCGCAGCGCCGGCCAGTCGTCGGGGTGGACACGGCGCTGCGGCCCCAGGCTCTGTTGCAGCAGGGCCTCCAGGCGGGCGTCCAGGGTGGCCGTCTGTTCCGCCTCGAGGGGCAGCTCGGAGACGTCCCAGTCCCACAGGGTGTCGTGGGTCGAGCCGATGACCAGGCGCCACTGGGCGTCGTTGCGGCGCAGCGCTTCCTCGGCGCGCTGGCGCGCGATGGATTCGCGCTGCAGGCCCAGGGTGCGCGAGGACAGGGCCTCGTACATGCTCAGGACGGTGTTGATGAGGCGCGAGGTCTGGCCGCTCATGGCGTCCTGGGCCTGGCGCTTGGCCTCTTCGAGCGTGGCCCCCGCCTTCATGGCCAGCAGCGTGTGGGCCATGCGCCGGTCTTCGTAGAGGATGTGGTGCGCCAGCCAGCGGGTCAGAAACCCCAGCGCGCCATCGACGACCTCGCTGATCGGGCGCTGCCGCAGCGAGTCGCGCCATTGGCCTACCTGGCGCTCGAAGGCGTGGTGGATGCCGAGGTGGTCCTGGGTCCAGCGGTCTTCCGGCAGGGTTTCCAGCCAGAGCGCCTCTTCGGACTTGAAGTGGTAGACGGCATAGTTGGCCAGCTCGTCGAAGATCTGGTGGGCCCGGTCGGGGCTGAGGCCCTCGACGTAATGCGCGGCCATCATATTGAGCAATTTGACGAGCTGCTGGTGCTGCTCGTCGATGACCGAGATGCCGACTTCGAAGCCCCGGCTCCACGGCACGATTTCGAAGGTCTCGTCAGTGGCAGGGGCGTTCATGGGGCGGCTGCTTGGACGGATGGAAGGGAGTGGGCGGGCAACGGGGGGGTACGATCTGACACCAAAAAAGTGCAAAGACTAATCTATACTGCATTCAAGGGAGCACAAGCCATTGTAGGCGTGCGGGACGACCAATACCCCCATGACCGAAATGGGCGACCGAAGAAAGGGCGAAGGCGTGAAGAGGAATTTCCTGCGGGCGGTGTGGGCATTGACCCTGTGTGTTGCCGTTCCGGCCTGGGCGCACGGGGGGCTGGTTCTTTCGACCAGCGTCGGGGCACCGTACACCACGCCCGACCGCCAGGGCTTTCTGGACCAGCTGGTGGCGGCCGTGTTCAAGGAGATCGGCGTCGAGGCCAGCGTGCTGGTCTACCCCGGGGCCTCAGAGCGCAGCCTGCTCAACGCCAACGCCGGCATCGACGACGGGCAGGTGCTGCGCGTCGCTGGCTTGAACCAGCAATACCCCAACCTGATCCAGGTGCCCGAGTCCATCATCATGAACGACTTCGTGGCCATGAGCACGAAGCACCGGTTTGCCACCCAGGGCTGGGCCTCGCTGCAGCCCTACACGGTGACCTACATCATCGGCTGGAAGATCTTCGAGAACAACCTGCCCGCCGGCGTGTCCGCCACCCCCGTGCGCGAGCCGGCCCAGATGTTCACGCTGCTCGAACGCGACCGCGCCGATGTGGCCCTGTACGAGCGCTGGCAGGGCCTGGAGCAGGCGCGGACTTCGGGCGTGACCGTGCGGGTGCTGGAGCCGGCCCTGTTGAGCACGCCCATGTTCATGTACCTGCACAAGAAGCACGAGGCCCTGGTGCCGCGCGTGGCCGAGGCGCTGGCGCGCATGAAGCGCAACGGCACCTACCAGCGCATCCACGAACAGACCCTGCGCCCTTGACACCCAACGGAACCCCTGCGTGCCTTTTGTGACATCACTGTTCGCCGCCCTGCGCCCCAGCCGGCTGCTGGTGCGCTTTGCCGCGTACGTGATCGGATTCAGCTCGGTCATCGCGGTGGTGATCACTTCGGTGGAGCTGGGGTCGGAGTACCTGCGCGACTTGCGGCAGATCGACGCGCGCATCCAGCAGATCGAAACCGCCTACCTGCCCAGTGTGGTCGAGAACGTATGGGTCAACGACCGAGAGCGGCTCGACGTCTTGCTGCAGGGCATCACGCGCCTGCCCGACTTCGTGCTGGCCGAGGTGAGTGTGGACGGGCAGGTCGAACTGAGCCATGGTGACGGTCTGGAGGGGGCTGGCGTGACGCATGTGTTCCTGCTGCAGCGCCAGCACCAAGGGCACCTGCAGACGATCGGTGAGCTCAAGGTGGCCGCCACGTACGACAACGCTTTCCACCGTGCGCTCGGGCGGCTGACGTATTTCGCGCTCACCAACGGCCTCAAGACGCTGCTGGTGGTGGGGTTCATTTTTGTGGTCTACCACCGGCTGCTCGGCCGGCACCTCAAGAAGGTGGCCCGGCACGCGACCAAGCAGGGGCGCAGCACCCACACCCTGGCCCCCGCGCAACTGGTGCTCGACCGCACCGAGCCCCGGCGGCCCGACGAACTCAGCCGCCTGGTCGTGGCCATCAACCGCATGCAGCAGGGCCTGCTCACGCTGACCCGGGCGCAGCACGAGCGGGCGCTGGAGCTGGAGCACGAGCTGGTCGAGCGCCGTGGGCTGGAGCGCCGCCTGCGCATCATGGCCACCGCGTTCCAGCGCAGCCGGGAGGCGATCATCATCACCGACGCCGACAATCGCATCATGGCCACCAACCAGGCGTTCACCACGCTCACCGGCTACGAGCAGGACGAGGTGCTGGGTGGCAACCCCAAGATGCTGTCGGCGGGCCTGACGCCGACCAAGGTCTACCAGGAGATGTGGCACAGCCTGCAGACCCAGGGGTTCTGGCAGGGCGAGATCTGGGACCGCCGCAAGGACGGCAAGGTCTACCCGAAGTGGCTGTCGATCAACACCGTGACCGGCGACCAGGGCGAGGTGCTGAATTACATCGCTATCTTCTCGGACATCTCCGAGCGCAAGCAGGCCGAGGAGCGGATCTACGAGCTGGCCCACAGCGACAGCCTCACGGGGCTGTCCAACCGGCTTTCGCTCAGCCTGGAGCTGCGCCACGCCCTGTACCAGGCCGAGCGGGACCGCCAGTCGCTGGCGGTGGTGTTCATCGATCTCGACCGCTTCAAGGAAATCAACGACCTGCACGGGCACGACGTGGGCGACCAGCTGCTCATGGAGGTGGCGCGCCGGCTCACTGCGGCGGTGCGGCACGGCGATGTCGTGGCGCGCCTGGGCGGGGACGAGTTCGTGCTGGTGCTGCGTCTGGTCAACGACCGCGACACGGTGGCGCGGGTGGCCGACAAGGTGCGCCGTTCGATGGAGCAGCCGTACCAGATCGGTGTGCGCCGGCTGGTCACGTCGTCGAGCATCGGCGTGGCCATGTACCCGGCCGACGGCAACACCCCGGAACTGCTGATGAAGCACGCCGACACGGCCATGTACCACGCCAAGGCCACGGGCCGCAACAACGTGCAGTTCTACACCGAGGGCATGGAGCTGGCGCTGCAGGAGCGGGTCAAGATGGTCGGCGAGCTGCGCCAGGCGCTGGAGTCGGGGCAGTTCGAGCTGCACTACCAGCCGCAGTTCGCGGCCTCGGGCGGGCGCCTGGTGGGCTTCGAGGCCCTGCTGCGCTGGCACCACCCGGAGCAAGGCATGGTGTCGCCGGCCAGGTTCATCCCGGTGGCCGAGCAGAGCGGGCTGATCCTGCCGCTGGGCGAATGGGTGCTCGACGAGGCCTGCCGCCAGCTGCGCCAGTGGCGCGAGGAGACCGGCCGCACCGACATCCGCATGTCGGTCAACCTGTCGGCCCAGCAGCTGTCGTCGCCCACCCTGATCGCCTACGTGACCGAGGTGCTGGGCCGCCACGGCCTGCCGCCGAGCGGCCTGGAGCTGGAAATCACCGAATCCATGCTGATGGAGGACGTGGAGGCCAGCATCGCCACCCTGGGTGCGTTGCGCGACATGGGCGTGAGCCTGTCGATCGACGACTTCGGCACCGGCTACTCCTCCCTGAGCTACCTCAAGCTGCTGCCCATCCACCACCTCAAGCTCGACCGGTCTTTCGTCAAAGACGTGGAGCAGGACGCCAGCAACGCCGCGATCTGCATCTCCACCATCCACCTGGCACACAACCTGGGCCTGCAGGTGATTGCCGAAGGGGTGGAAACGCAGGCCCAGCGCGATTTCCTGCGCGACAACGGCTGCGACATGCTGCAGGGCTATCTGCTGGCGCGCCCGGCGCCGGCGGGCGAGGCGGTCGCCCACCTGATGGCTCGGGTCTGAACGAGAGCCGGCGCGCTCAGGTTCGGCGGTAGCGCTGCATCAGCAGCTCGGTGTTGGCTTTGCGGTCGGCGTGGATGGTCTGCACATGGGGGCGTTCGCCCATGCGCTTGAGGTAGTCGCGCACCGGCAGGTCGGCCAGCACGTCGCGACCCAGCACGATCTTGGTGGCGCTGGCCACCAGCGGCAGGTGCACGATGGCGGCGCAGTCGGCCAGCGTGAAGGTGTCGCCGGCGATGAACGCATCAAAGCGCGCCAGTTTGGCGAAGGCGGCCACGTTCTTTTCCAGCTGCTCGCCCACCTTCTGCTTGACGCCGTCGCTGACCTGGCCGCCAAAGAAGGCCTGCGGGTAGAGCTTGCGCGCTTCCAGCTCCAGATGGAGTTCGAGGAAGGTGTTGAGCTCGCGCACCTTGGCGCGTGCGAAGGGCTCGGCCGGCAGCAGGGGGTGCTCGGGGTGGGCGTCCTCCAGGTACTCCATGATGACGGACGACTCGCACAGCGAGCCCCGCTCGGTTTTGAGGTAGGGCACCTTGCCCAGCGGCGTGCTGTCGAGGTCGGTCTCGCCGACCCAGCACAGCGATTCCTCGAACGGCAGGCCTTTTTCGAGCAGGCCGAGCTTGACCTTGTTGTAGTAGTTGCTGGCAGAGAATCCGCAGAGGGTGAGCATGAAAATCTCCTGAGAGTGGACCGAAAGCCGGCATCTTGACCGCTGCCCGGTGGCTGCGCTGTCCACTGCGCGTCAGCCCGGGGGCGGTGTACGCAGTTTCCACCATGGCGCCCCCGGCGGATTGGCGACAATCCCTACCGTTCCAACCACCGGGTGCCGCGCGCACCGCCCCATGAAAGAATTCCGCATTTCCTTCTTCGTGACCTTCGTCTGCTTGGCCCTGGCCGCGTGGTGGGGGGCGCAGTCGCCCATGGGGCTGTGGACGGCGCTGTGGCTGGCTTTCGTGCTGGCGGTGCTGGAGGTGAGCCTGTCGTTCGACAACGCGGTGGTCAACGCCGGCGTGCTGCGCGACATGAGCGCGTTCTGGCGACAGCTGTTCCTGACGGTGGGCATCCTGATCGCGGTGTTCGGCATGCGGCTGGTGTTCCCGATCGTGATCGTGAGCACCTCGGCCGACCTGGGTGCCTACGAGACCATGCAGCTCGCGCTGCGTTCGCCCGACCGGTATTCGGCCGTGCTGACCAGCGTGTACCCGGTGATCTCGGCCTTCGGCGGCATGTTCCTGCTGCTGGTGTTCCTGAATTTCCTGTTCGACCGCAGCAAGGAGACGCACTGGCTGGGTCCGCTGGAGCGCCGGCTGGTCAAGGCGGCGAAGTTCGACGAGATCAGCGTGTTCATTGCGCTGCTGGTGGTGTTCTCGACCCGCTGGTGGGTGCCCGAGGTGGACCAGAACCGGGTGTTCGTGGCGGGTACGCTGGGCATCGTGCTCTACCTGGCGGTGGACGCGGTGGGGGCGATGTTCGAGAACGAGGTCGAGGGAGAAGCCATGGTCAAGACCGTGCAGCGTTCCGGCTTTGCGAGCTTTCTCTACCTGGAGGTGCTCGACGCCTCGTTTTCCTTCGACGGCGTGATCGGTGCCTTCGCGATCACGAAGGACGTGGTCATCATCATGCTCGGCCTGGCCATCGGTGCCATGTTCGTGCGCTCCATGACGGTGTACCTGGTCAACCGCGGCACGCTCAACCGCTATGTGTACCTGGAGCACGGCGCCCACTACGCCATTGGCGCACTGGCGGGTGTGATGATCCTGGGCACCGTGGTGCACGTGCCGGAGGTGTTCACGGGCCTGGTGGGGGTGGCCTTCATCGCGGCGTCGGTGTGGTCGTCGCTGCGCCACAGCCGCGTGGGCTGAGGGACGCGACCGACCGGCGGTTCGCCGCTCAGGCCAGCAGGTCGTGCAGCGTGCGCGCGATGACCTGCGTGGCGCGTTGCAGGTCGGCCAGTTCGATGCGTTCGTCGGCGCGCTTGGCGTGGCTCTCGCGCACGGTGCGCGGGCCGGCGCCGTAGATCACGCCCGGGATGCCGCGCTCCACATAGAGCCGCACGTCGGTGTAGAGCGGGGTGCCCACGGCGGGGATGGGCTCGCCGAACACCTCGGCGCCGTGCCGTTGCAGGGCCTCGACCAGGGTCCGGTTGCCGGGCAGGGGCCGCATGGCCCGGGCCAGCAGCAGGCGGCGCACGTCCACCTGCAGTTGCCGGCTACCGCGCGGGGGCTGGAAGTTCGCTGCTGCGTCGGCAATGGTCTGGCGGATGGCGGCCTCGACCTCGGCCGGGTCCTCCTCGGGGATCATGCGGCGGTCGAGCTTGAACGTCACCTTGCCGGGCACCACGTTGGTGTTGGTGCCCCCCTCGATCTGCCCCACGTTGAGGTAGGGGTGGGTGATGCCTTCCACGCCGGAGCGCACCTGCAGGTAGTGTTCGTTGAGGCGGTAGAGCGCGCCCAGGATGTGCACCGCACCCTGCAGCGCGTCTGTCCCGCTGTCGGGGATGGCGGCGTGCGCCATTTCGCCCTGCACCGTGACCTCGAGCTGCAGGCAGCCGTTGTGCGCGGTGACGACCTGGTAGCTGAAGCCGGCCGCGATCATGAGGTCGGGTTTCGTCAGGCCCTGTTCAAGCAGCCAGCCGGGGCCGAGTTCGCCGCCGAACTCCTCGTCGTAGGTGAAGTGCAGTTCGATGCAGCCCCGGGTGGGGCGGGCCACCGTTTCGAGCGCGCGCACGGCGTACGAGAAGCTGGCGAAGTCGCTCTTGCTGACCGCCGTGGCGCGGCCGTACATGCGGCCGTCGACCACCTCGCCGCCGTAGGGGTCGTGGCTCCAGCCCTCGCCCGGGGGCACCACGTCGCCGTGGGCGTTGAGGGCGATGGTCGGGCCGTCCGCGCCGTAGCGGCGGCGCACGATCAGATTGGTGATGCTCTGCAGCCCGGCGGCGCGCACCTGCTCGGCCGGCACCGGGTGGGCTTCGACCTCCCAGCCCCAGGCGCGCAGCAGTTCGGCGGTGCGTTCGGCGTGCGGGGCGTTGTTGCCGGGCGGCGTGTCGGTGGGCACGCGCACGAGTTGCTGCAGAAAGTGCACTTCTTCGGCGAAGTGCTCGGCGATCCAGTGGTCCAGGGTGGCGTGCGTGTTCATGGGGACGGGGTCAGGGGTGTTTCGGTGGGGCGCGGGGTCAGGTCGCCGGGTCGGCCAGCTCGGCCAGCAGGTGCAGGAAGGCGCGCACGGCCAGATCCATGTCCTCGCTGGTGGTGGATTCGAGCGGGTTGTGGCTGATGCCGCCGTTCTCGCCGCGCACGAACAGCATGGCCTGGGGCATGAGCTCGTGCAGCTTCATGGCGTCGTGCCCGGCGCCGCTGGGCATGCGGTGCACCGGCACGCCGGCGGCCTGCACAGCGCGTTCCCAGCGCGCCTGCCAGTCGTGCGCGCTGGGCGCGGCGGCCGCGCGCATGGTTTCCTCCAGCGTGTGGCGCAGGCCGCGCCGTTCGCAGATGGCGTGCAGTTCGGCCAGCACGTCGGTGGCCAGCGCGTCGCGCTGCGCATCGGTGGGGGCGCGCAGGTCCAGGCTGAAGGTGCAGCGCCCGGGCACGACGTTGATGGAGCCGTTGGGCACCTGCAGCAGGCCAATGGTGCCGACCGAGTCGCCGTCCTGCGTGGCGCGGCGCTCCAGGTACAGCGCCAGTTCGGCCACGGCGCAGGCGGCGTCGCGCCGGCGGTCCATGGGGGTGGTGCCGGCGTGGCTGGCGGTGCCCACGACTTCGCCCACATACCGCACGCTGCCGTTGATGGAGGTGACCACGCCCAGCGGCAGGTTCAGTTCGTTGAGCACCGGCCCCTGCTCGATGTGCACCTCGACGAAGCCGATGTAGTGCGCCGGGTCGCGCCGCAGCGCGGCGATGGCCTCCAGCGTGGCGGGCAGGCCGGCGGCCTGCATGGCGGCGCGCATGGTCACGCCGTCGGCGTCGGTCTGGTCGAGCCAGGCCGGTTCGAACTGGCCGATGAGCGCGCCCGAGCCGAGGAAGGTGGCCCGGTAGCGCTGGCCTTCCTCTTCGGCGAAGGCGACCACCTCGATGGCACAGGGCAGGCGCCGGCCAGCGCGGTGCAGCTCGCGCACGGCGGCCATGGGCACGAAGATGCCGAGCCGGCCATCGTACTTGCCGCCGTTGCGCACGGTGTCGTAGTGGCTGCCGGTAAGCAGTGCGGGCGTGCCCGGTGTGGCGCCATGGTAGCGGCCGACCACGTTGCCCACGGCGTCGGTTTCGACCGCATCGAAGCCGCATTCGCGCATCCAGCGGGAGATGTCGGCGGCGCAGGCGCGGTGGGCCTCGCTCAGGTAGGTCACGGTGAGTTCGCCCCGTTCGGCGTAGCCGGGTTCGGAATGCCGGGCGAGCTGTTCCTGCCAGTCCCATACCGCATGGCCCAGCGTGGGTTCGACCCCGAACTTGTCGTTCAGGCGGATTTCGGCAATGCGGTGGATGTGGCGCAGGCACTCGGCCAGTTCGGCGTCGGGGTGGCTGTGCAGGCGGCGTTCGAAGGCCGCGATGATCTGGTGCTTGTTCAGGCCGGTGCCGCGCGGGCCGCGCACGGCGAGGATGAAGGGCCAGCCGAAGCGCGCGTTGTACGCGGCGTTGAGGCGCTGGATGCGCGCGAATTCCTCAGGGGTGCACTGGGTGAGCCCGGCGGTGCGCTGCTCGTGTGTGGATTCGGCCGTGAGCGTGTTGGCGACCATGGCCTTGCCGGCCAGTTCCGGGTGGGCGCGGATCAGCGCGACCTGTGCCTCGCGACCGGCGGCGTCGAGCACCCGCACCATGGCGTGCTTGAGCGCGGCCAGGCTCATGAAGGGGCGCAGCGCCAGCGCGCGTTCGGCGATCCAGGGCGAGTGCTCGTAGAGGCCGTCGAGCATCTGCGCGGCCTCTTCGGGCGGCGCGGCGTTGAGCTGGTCCAGGGTCAGGGGCATGGGGGCTTTCTGCGCGCGGGCTTCAGGCGGGGCAGGGGTGGGTGGCGCGCCAGTGGCGGGCGATGTCGAGGCGGCGCGCGACCCACACGCCTTCATGGCGCTGGATGTGGTCGAGGAAGCGCTGCAGCGCGGTGATGCGGCCGGGCCGCCCGAGCAGGCGGCAGTGCATGCCGACGCTCATCATCTTCGGGGCGTCGAGGCCGGCCGGGTCGCCTTCGGCGTAGAGCGCGTCGAAGCTGTCCTTCAGGTACTGGAAGAACGGGTCGGCGTGCGAGTAGCCCTGCGGCAGCGAGAAGCGCATGTCGTTGCAGTCCAGCGTGTAGGGCACGATGAGCTGGTGCGTCTCGCTGCCGTCGCTGCGGCGCACCTTCATCCAGAAGGGCAGGTCGTCGCCGTAGTAGTCGCTGTCGTATGCGAAGCCGCCGAAGTCGGCCACCAGGCGCCGCGTGTTGGGGCTGTCGCGGCCGGTGTACCAGCCCAGGGGGCGGTGGCCGGTCAGGCCTTGGATGATCTGCATCGCTTCGGCCATGTGGGCGCGTTCGGTGGCTTCGTCCACGTTCTGGTAGTGGATCCACTTGAGGCCGTGGCAGGCGATCTCGTGGCCAAGCTCGGTGAAGGCGGCGGTGACCTCGGGATGGCGCTGCAGCGCGGTGGCCACGCCGAAGACCGTGAGCGGCAGGCCGCGGCGCTCGAACTCGCGCAGGATGCGCCAGACGCCCTGGCGCGAACCGTACTCGTAGATGCCCTCCATGCTGATGTGCCGCTCCGGGAACGCCGCGGGGCTGAACATCTCGGACAGGAAGGTTTCGGAGGCCGCGTCGCCGTGCAGCACGCAGTTCTCGCCGCCTTCCTCGTAGTTCAGCACGAACTGCACGGCGATGCGCGCGCCGCCGGGCCAGCGGGCGTGCGGCGGGGTGCGGCCGTAGCCGACGAGGTCGCGCGGGTAGGGGGCGGTGCTGTCGTAGGTCATGGCGCGGGCGGGGGCGCTGGGGGTGTTCAGGACAGCGCCATGGCGATGTCGTTGGTGGGCAGCTTGCGGTCGAAGGTGAGGTTGTCGACCACGTGGCTCAGGTGCTCGTCCATCAGGCGCACGGCCAGGGCCTCGTCCTTCGCCGCCAGGGCATCGACGATCGCCACGTGCTCGTCGCTGGAGTGTTCGGCGGCGTGCGTGGACTGGTACATGAGCGTGATGAGCGCGCAGCGCGAGATCAGTTCGCCCAGCAGTTCGGCCAGCACCTGGTTGCCCATGAGCTCGGCCATGCGCACGTGGAAGTCGCCCAGCAGCTCGATGCGGCCGGGCACATCGTTGTTGGCCAGGGCCTTCTTTTCCTCGGCGATGTGGGCGCGCAGCGCCTTGATGCGCGCCGGGGTGGCCTGGCGCACGAAGCTGCGGGTCATTTCCAGCTCGAGCATGCGCCGCACCTCGAACACCTGCTTGGCCTCGTCCACCGACGGGGTGGCCACGAAGGCGCCGCGCGCGGGTTCGAGCCGGATCAGGCGGTTCTGCGCGAGCTGGAACAGGGCCTGGCGCACCAGCGTGCGCGAAACCCCGAAATGGTCGGCCAGCTTCTGCTCGGCCAGCTTGGTGCCGGGGTGCAGGCGGTGTTCCACGATGGCGCGGGTGAGCGACTCGACGATCTGGGTGGTGCTGGAGGATTCCATGCCGCCATGATATCCAGAAAAACAAAAACTGTATACACTTTCGGTCGACCAACTGGTTGTATCGAAAGGACATTTGCCATGGGCCTCAGCACCCACGTACTGGACACCATGCACGGCTGCCCCGCTGCCGGCATGCGGGTCGCGCTCTACACCACCGGCGCGGGCCAGGCTACACTGGTCAGGCGTTTCACCCTCAACGCCGATGGCCGCAACCCCGGCGGGCCGCTGTACGACAACGCCAGTCTGCGTGTGGGCACCTACCGGCTGGTGTTTGACGTGAAGGGCTACTTCCAGGCCCGGGGCGTTGAACTGCCGGAGCCGGTGTTTCTGGACCAGGTGCCGCTGGACTTCGGCGTGGCGCACGCCGACCAGCACTACCACGTGCCCCTGCTGGTGAGCCCGTGGAGCTATTCGACCTACCGCGGCAGTTGAGCGCGGTGGTGGCCTGGCTCTCGTGTGCAACGGCTCAGCGCGAGCGCTGGCCTTCGGTCAGGGTGTCGAGCTGGAAATGGCCGCTGCGGTCCCAGAGCCAGGTGTCGGTGTAGAGCACCCGACCCATGCGGCGTGGCCTGGGATAGGGGGCGGCGGCGCGCACCGTGCGCTCGATCTCGGCCATCACGGCCGGCACATGGTGCGGGGCGCGCATCCATTCGAAGGCGCGCACATGGCCCCGTTCGTCGAGTTCCACGCGCATCACGCCCACGGCGTACAGCAGCGGAGGCAACTGCCCTTTGTAGATGCGGTGGCCGTTGAGATCATAGAGGTGGCGGGCTGCATCGCGCCGGTATTCGCGCGGTGACTCGGCCAGGGAGACCTTGCCTTCGGGTTCCTCGACCACGGGCGCGGGTGCCGGGGCAGGCGGGAGTGCTGGCACGGCAATGGCCGGAGCGGGAGGTGGAGGCGGTGGCGGAGGTGGACTGGCACAGGAGGCCAGCAGCCCGGCCAGCACCGCGGCGGCAAACCCCTGGATGGCGTGGTGTCGGGTACCGAAAGGCATGGGATGGGCGTCGTCGGGGGGCGTCATGCGTTTTTCCGTGGGCAGTGTATGCGGATTCACAGGATGCCAGTGTGGCCCGGATGACGCCATACTGGCGCCATGAGCCCTTCGTTTTTTACCGTGCGCGATCTGTCTTACGTTTTGCAACGGCTGAGGCATGGGCCGGCGCGGCTGGTGACGGTCGACGCCATCTCGGGGTCGGTGCCGCGGGAGGTGGGGGCCTGGATGGCGGTGTTCCCCGATGGCGAGACGGCGGGCACCATCGGCGGCGGGCACCTGGAGTGGGAGGCCGTGCGGTGGGCGCTTTCGGGGCTGTCGGGCAACGGCATGCCCGAACGTCGCCGGTTTGCGCTGGGCCCCAGCCTGGGGCAGTGTTGCGGGGGTGTGGTCCACCTGCTGGCCGAGACCGTGACCGCGGCCGACGTTCCCCGGCTGCGTGCGCAACTGGCATGCACGGCGATGCCGGTGGCGCTGTTCGGCGGGGGGCACGTGGGGCAGGCGATCGCGCGGGCAATGGCGCCCCTGCCCTGCGCCCTGCGGTGGATCGACAGCCGCGACGGCGTGTTTCCCGACGCGCTGCCCGACAACGTGCAGGCCGAGCACTCGGACCCGGTGCAGGCGGCTGTGACCGATCTGGAGCCCGGCACCCGGGTGCTGGTCATGAGCTTCAGCCACGCCGAGGACCTGGACATCGTGCAGGCCTGCCTGCAGCGGCAGCGTGGATCAGGTGATTTGCCCTTCATCGGCCTGATCGGCAGTCGTACCAAGTGGGCCGCGTTCCGGCACCGCTTGCAAGACCGGGGTTGTACCGAGGCCGAACTGGCTCAGGTGAGCTGCCCCATCGGGCTGCCCGGCATCCGGGGCAAGCAGCCCGAGGTGATCGCGGCCAGTGTGGCGGCGCAGTTGCTCCTGCAGGTCTGAGGCGGCGCCCGCGTGGCGCGGCTCATTGGTCGTACGCGGTGTTTCAGGACGTGCGGGATGATCGTCCTACCGCTGTGCACGCAGTGCCATCAAGGCCACCAGACCCACCAGCCCCAGGCCGCGAAGGCGGGCGTCCTGTCTCATGGTGTATGGGGGCGATGGAGCGAGCTTAACGCTTGCCGGTGTGGTGCAACGCTGGTACATCTGTCCAAAACTGTATACACTTTGGACTCCGTGGTCGCAGCGGCGCGAGCGGCTTGTGTCGGCATGGACCGGCAAGCCGAATGGGCGCGGCCCAGTGGGGTTCACAGCGCCCGCAGTGGTGAACCCCCTTCTGTCGGGTCGACTGACCGGGTCGGCGACCGTTCGTTCGAGGTGCCATGGAAACGTATCTGCTGGACTGGGCCAACCTGTTGCTGCGCTGGCTGCACGTGATCGTCGCGATCGCGTGGATCGGGTCCTCCTTCTATTTCGTCTTTCTCGACAGCAGCCTCACGCCACCCCAGGACGCACAGCTGCGCCGCGACGGTGCCACCGGCGAGCTGTGGGCCGTGCACGGCGGCGGCTTCTACCATCCGGTGAAGTACGCGGTCTCGCCGCCCAAGCTGCCCGAGCACCTGCACTGGTTCTACTGGGAGAGCTACACCACCTGGCTCAGCGGCTTCGCGCTGTTCCTGTTCTCCTATCTCTGGAGCCCGAGCGTCTACCTGATCGACCCGAACGTGTTCGACTGGAGTCCGGCGGCGGCCATCGCCACGGCGATCGGCTTCCTGGTGGTGTTCTGGCTGCTCTACGACCTGGCCTGCCGCACGCTCGGCCAGGGGCCCAGGGGCGATGCGCGGGTCGGTCTGGCGGTGCTGTTGCTGGTGGCCTTTGCGTCGTGGCTGGCCTGCCAGCTGTTCGCGGGGCGCGCGGCCTTCCTGCTTGTGGGCGCGATGCTGGCCACGGCCATGAGCGCCAACGTGGCGCACTGGATCATCCCGGGGCAGCGCAAGGTGGTCGCCGCGCTCAAGGCCGGCCTGCCGGTGGACCCGGTGCACGGCCAGCGCGGCAAGCAGCGCAGCGTGCACAACACCTACTTCACGCTGCCGGTGCTGTTCGCGATGCTGAGCAACCACTACAGCTTCACTTACGCGCACGATTACAACTGGGTGGTGCTGATCGCAATCATGTTCGCGGGCGCGGCGATCCGGCAGTTCTTCGTGCTGCGCCACGGCTTCAAGCTCGGTCGCAACGCCCACCCCTGGCCCTACGCGGCCGTGGGTGTGCTGGTGCTGCTGGCGCTGGTGGTGTGGATGCGGCCCGCGCCCGTGGCCGCCGTGGCCCTGCCCGAGACGGTGGGCTACGCGCAGGTGCGCACGGTCATGGAGCAGCGCTGCGTGATGTGCCATGGCGAGGCCCTGCAGTCCAGGAACGTGCGGCTCGACACGCCCGAGGCCTTGCGCCAGCACGCGCAGGGGGTCTACCAGCAGGCCGTGGTGGCGCGCACCATGCCCATGAACAACGCCACCGGCATGACCGAGGCCGAGCGCGCCCTGGTGGCGAAGTGGTTCCGAGAGGGTGCGGTCGTGGATTGATCGCCCCGCCGCAGCGCGGCCAGGGCTGCGGTCAGGGGCCTGAGCGCGCTGCCTGGGCGAGTTGGTGCGCCAGCCGGTTGTGGCGCTCCAGCAGCGGGCCCAGGTCGACCGTGGTGAGCCGGCCGTCGCGCACCACCCCGCGCCCGTTGACCAGGGTGTGGTCGGCCTGCGGGCTGGCGCACAGCAGCAGCGCGCCCACGGGGTCGTGCACGGCGCCGCCGGCCATGGCCAGGGTGTCGAGGCGGAACAGCGCCAGGTCGGCGCACCGCCCGGGTGCGATCTGGCCGATGTCCTGGCGGCCCAGCACCTCGGCGCCGCCGCGCGTGGCCAGCGCCAGCGCGTCGCGCGCGGTCATCTCGGCCGGACCGAGATCGCAGCCGAAGAAGGTGCGGCCGCCGCGTGTCTCGGGCGGCTGCATGGCGCGGCCGACACGCGCGAGCAGCAGCGCTTGGCGCGCCTCGTTGACCAGGTGCGCGGCGTCGTTGCTGGCGCTGCCGTCCACGCCCAGGCCCACGGGGACCCCGGAGTCAAGCAGGCGGCGCACGGGGGCTATGCCGCTGGCCAGCCGCATGTTGCTGCATGGGCAGTGGGCCACGCCGGTGCGCGTGGCCGCGAACAGGGTGATGCCCTCGTCGTCGAGCTTGACGCAGTGCGCGTGCCACACGTCGTCGCCGAGCCAGCCCAGTTCCTGCACGTACTGCGCCGGCGTGCGGTTGAACTTTTCGCGGCTGTAGGCAAGGTCGTGGTCGTTCTCGGCCAGGTGGGTGTGCAGCCGCACGCCCCGGCCGCGGAAGGAGCGCGCCAGCGCCGCCGACTCGCGCATCAGGTCTCGGCTGACGGAGAAGGGCGAGCACGGCGCCAGCGCCACCTGCACCATGGCACCGTGGCCGGGGTCGTGCCAGGCCTCGATGAGCCGCTGCGAATCGCGCAGGATCTGGGCTTCGTCCTCCACCAGCGCGTCGGGCGGCAGGCCGCCGGCGCTCTCGCCCACGCTCATGCTGCCGCGCGTGGCCACGAAGCGCATGCCGATGGACAGCGCCGCCTCGATGCTGTCGTCGAGCCGCACGCCGTTGGGGTAGAGGTAGAGGTGGTCGCTACTGGTGGTGCAGCCCGACAGCAGCAGTTCGGCCATGGCCACCTGGGTGGACACGCACACCATCTCGGGCGTGAGTCCGGCCCAGATCGGGTACAGGCCGCGCAGCCAGCCGAACAGCTCGGCGTCCTGCACCGCCGGGATGGCCCGCGTGAGCGACTGGAACATGTGGTGGTGGGTGTTCACCAGGCCGGGCACCACCAGGTGCTGCGAGGCGTCGATGACCTCGTCGGCGGTGTCCGGCAGATCGGCGGCCGGGCCGATGGCCTCGATGCGGTTGCCGCGAACGAGGATGGACGCGTCGCGCCATTCGGTGCGCGCATCGTCCAGTGTGGCGATGTGGCGGGCGTGGCGGATCAGGAGGGTGCGTGGTGGGGGTGGCATCGGGAAACTCTCCGAGGACAGGGCCGTTTATACGCCCAATCGCGTGGAGGCCAGACGCGCCCGATCACGCCCACGGTGCCGAACGTGGGGAAATCCCGGTTGGGCCGGAGAGGAACAGAACCCGTGCGCATCAACCTGTGGACAGCTGTCGATACAGGCGCAACAGTTGGACAGGCAACTGCGCGGGTGTGCCGACGCGCCGCAGCCGTTGGGCACCAACGATGCGCCGCAGCACATCGTCCGAGTCGTTTGTGCCGTCCCCCACTCCGAGCGCGTGGGTGCGGATGCCCACTCGCTGAGCGGCCTGTACCGCCGCCTGTGCGTCGGCGCCAAGGTAGCGGCTGTCGTATACGTCAATGTCCGAAGGGGCACCGTCGGTCACAAGCAGGAGCGTGCGAGGGGCCGGCTGTTGGGCCAGCAGGCCGGTGGCATGGCGCAGCGCGGCGCCCATGCGCGTGGAGCCTTCGCCGGTTGCGCCGGCAATGCGCGCCTGAGCTGCTGTGTCCAATGGTGCGTCGAAGTCCAGCAGGCGCAGATAGCGTACACGCTCGCGCGTATCGGAGCTGAAGCCGTGTACGGCGAACCGGTCCCCAACATCACGGGACGAGCGGGCCAGCAGAAGGGCCGCACGGCGTTCGATCTCCAGCAGCGTCAGGTCGCTTCCGGGCAACGGGTCTAGCGTGGATGCCGAGAGGTCGAGCAGAACGAGTACGCTGCCTGTGCGCTCGCTGCGCCCCGGTCGGCGGAAGACGCGGGCATCGACACGGCGGCCGATTCGGTGATCGAGCGCGGCTTCGATGGCGGCATCAAGGTCCAGTTCCTCACCCTCCCACTGCCGGCGAAGCCGGCGCGCGCGGTCGAGACGTTGCGCACGCCGCAGACGAAGCGTGCCGGAGGCAACGGCCGCAGCTTCGAGCGGTGGTTGCGGCGGGGTGGATTCGCGCAGTGTGCACCAGTCTGGCCGTTCACGCTGCAGGCGATAGTCCCACTCTGGGTAGTGCCAGGTGGGTTCGTCCTGATAGTCAGGGGGCTGCGTGCTTCCGGCGCCGGCACCGGGAGGTGGCGCAGCGAGTTCGGTTGCCTCGTCGGTGGTGGCGCCGTGCTGCCAGAGGTAACTGTGGTCGTCTCGGTAGACGGTCGGAACGAGTTGCTGTTGCGGCTCGAATCGAACGCGCATCTGTCCCAGGTCGTTGGCCAGGATCGACGCCATGCGCCGAAAGGCCGCGTAGTCGTGCAGGCCATGCCGCGCCCGCGTCTCTGCGAAGAGCGTACGCGCTTTATTCACCCAATGGCTTCCATCGATGCAGTCGGCATCGGCCAGTGCCAGCGCAAGACGTGACAGCCAGGCTGGCAGGTCCAGGCCGTGCGGCTGCACGGCCGCGCGCAGCGGTGGCAGGAACCAGCGGCGCACGCCGGGCAATGCTTCTTGCAGCAGCAACTCTACGCGTGCGTCTTCCACGGTGGCGATCACCGCCTGGGAGATGGGCTTGAGGTCCTTCGCCGTTTGCGCGTACGGGGAATAAAGCAGGTGGGCGGCGGCGTGGGCCGCAGCGGCGCGGGCGTCCGCAAGTGCCGGCAGAAGCAGGTGCTTGGGCGTGAGGATGGGGCGGACGGTCGTACCGCGCTGGACGGCCAGTGTGCGCCTGGCCAGGCCCTGCACAAGCAGGGACAGGGCGGCGTCAGCCGAGGCAGGCATCGACCAGATCGCGCAGCGCCACACTCATGTCGGGGTCGTCGCTGAGCGCGCGGGTGACGGTCATGTCGCAGGCTTCGCGCGCATCGAGCCCGTCGCTGATGAGCCGGCCCGCATAGACCAGCATGCGGGTGGAGGCGCCCTCGTCCAGTCCGCGCTCCTTCAAGGCCCGCGTGCGCCGGCCGAGCTCCACGAGCTGCGCGGCCTGCGCCGCGGGAATGCCCGCCTCGTGTGCGACGATCTCAGTCTCCACCTCAGGCGTGGGATACTCGAATTCCAATGCAGCAAAGCGCTGACGCGTCGAGGGCTTGAGATCCTTGGCTGCGCCCTGGTAGCCGGGGTTGTAGGAGACGATGAGCTGGAAATCCGGATGGGCCTCCAGCAGTTCGCCTTTCTTCTCCAGCGGCAGCACGCGACGTGCGTCGGCCAGTGGATGGATGACGACGGTGGTGTCCTGGCGCGCCTCCACCACCTCGTCGAGGTAGCAGATGGCGCCATGGCGCACCGCCAGCGTCAGCGGACCGTCGTGCCACCGCGTGCCCTGTTCGTCAAGCAGCCAGCGGCCCACGAGGTCGGCCGCCGTCATGTCCTCGTGGCAGGCCACGGTGATCAGTGGCCGACCGAGCTTCCAGGCCATGTGTTCGACAAAGCGGGTTTTGCCGCATCCCGTGGGTCCCTTGAGCAGCATGGGCAGGCGGTGGGCGTGCGCGTGTTCGAACAGCGCGACCTCCCGCGCGACGCTCCGGTAGTACGGTTCGCCGCGCAGGCGCCAGGGAGCCAGCGGATCGTGCACGGGTTGGGACAAGTCCACGATCAACCGCGATCAACGATGCGCTGGTTCGCTGTTCGGAATGCCGTCGATCGGGCACTCGGGCGTTCCCACCATCGGCCGCGTGATGGCCTCGACCTGCTTGCGCGTGCCTTCGGGGTCGTTGACCCACTTGCCGTAGAACTCGTAGGGGCAGGCGGCCACGCCATTGGCTTCCTCGCCGGAGTTGATCTTTCCGGTGTAGCCGCGGTGCAGCAGCTTGAACAGGTGGTTCTCGCTCTGACCGTTCCTGCGGAAGTCTCGGATCAGGCTCTTGGACAGGGCTGCGTACTGCACGCCCATTTCCTCTTCGCCGCATTCGCCCAGCGTGCGGCCGTCGAAGCCGATGAGCGCGCTGTGGCCGAAGTAGCTGTACACGCCGTCCCAGCCGGTGGCGTTGGCCACGGCCACATAGCTGTTGTTGGCCCAGGCCATGGCCTTGGCCATGAGTACCTGCTGGTCCTTGGCCGGGTACATATAGCCCTGGCAGCGCACGATGAGTTCGGCGCCCTTCATGGCGCAGTCGCGCCAGATCTCGGGGTAGTTGCCGTCGTCGCAGATGATGAGGCTGACTTTCAGACCCTTGGGGCCGTCGGAGACGTAGGTGCAGTCGCCCGGGTACCAGCCTTCGATCGGTACCCAGGGCATGATCTTGCGGTACTTCTGCACGATTTCACCCTGGTCGTTCATCAGGATGAGCGTGTTGTAGGGGGCCTTGTTCGGGTGCTCCTCATGGCGTTCTCCAGTGAGCGAGAAGACACCCCAGACCTTGGCCTTGCGGCAGGCCTCGGCGAAGATGGCGGTTTCCTCGCCCGGTACGGCAGACGCGGTTTCGTACATCTCTTTCGCGTCGTACATGATGCCGTGCGTGCTGTACTCGGGGAAGATCACCAGGTCCATGCCGGGAAGGCCCTGCTTCATGCCGACGACCATGTCGGCGATCTTGCGCGCATTGGCCAGCACCTCGGCCTTGGTGTGCAGGCGCGGCATCTTGTAGTTGACGACCGCCACGCCGACGGTGTCGTTGCTGCTGGAAATATCGCCATGGATCATTTGTTTTTTCCTTCGGAGTGGTGACTGTTTTCAAGAATTGATTCAAAACGGACTCAGTGACTGATCATCCAGGGCCTTTTTCCCGCAAACGTCTTTGAGCCATCTGGCGTGCGCACCGTCGCACTCCGCTTGGAGGATCCCGAGCAGCATCCGCATCCGGCCGGATGCCGCAAGCGCCCGTAGTCACCGTCGCGCGAGGACCGCGGAGCGTGCCGGGCGCGCTCGTTGGTCTCGTGCGCAAAGCGGGTCTCGCCATCCAGGCAGGACAAGCGAGGCGAGCTGACGAGCACGCGCGGTGATGTGGTGCCGCAGTCCGGGCAGGCGCAGGGCTCGTTGCGCTGCGACAGGCTGCGCAGTGCCTCGAAGCCGCCGCAGTCCGGACAGGCGTAGTCATAGGTCGGCATGCGGGGCTCCTTGTGCTTACTTGATGTCGGGAGAGATCGGCATCTGGATGCTGCCGTCGATGTGCTTGATCGGGCCGGCACCTGTCGGGTTGATGTCGAAGTCGAAGATCTCGGTGGGCAGCCAGAGCGTGGCGCAGGCGTTGGGCATGTCGACCACGCCGCTGATATGGCCCTGCACGGGTGCCGTGCCCAGGATGGAGTAGGCCTGTGCGCCGCTGTAGCCGAATTTTTTCAGGTACTCGATGGCGTTCAGGCAGGCCTGGCGGTAGGCCACCGACACGTCCAGGTAGTGCTGCTTGCCCTGTTCGTCGACCGAAATGCCCTCGAAGATCAGGTAGTCCTTGTAATTGGGCGTGATGGGGCTGGGTTTGAAGATGGGGTTCTTGATGCCGTACTTGGCCATGCCGCCCTTGATGAGGTTGACGCGCATGTGCACCCAGCCGGCCATCTCGATGGCGCCGCAGAAACTGATCTCGCCGTCGCCCTGGCTGAAGTGCAGGTCGCCCACCGACAGGCCGGCGCCGTCCACGTAGACCGGGAAGAAGATGCGTGAGCCGCGTGAGAGATCCTTGATGTCGCAGTTGCCGCCGTGCTCTCGCGGCGGCACGGTGCGGGCGCCTTCGGCGGCGATCTTGTTTCTTGCGTCCCCCTGGGCCTTGCCACAGTGCGCGGTGGCGGCAAAGGGCGGGTTGGCCAGCGCCGGCACGCGGTTGGGATCGGTGTCGATCAGCTCCTGTTCGCGCTTGTTCCACTCGTCCAGCATCTTCTGGTCGGGCAGGCAGCCGATCAGGCCCGGGTGGACCAGGCCGGCGAACTCGACCCCGGGGATATGGCGGCTCTTGGTGAACATGCCGTTGATGTCCCAGATCGACTTCTGCGCCAGCGGGAAGTGGTCGGTCAGGAAGCCGCCGCCGTTTTTCTTGCTGAAGAAGCCGTTGAAGCCCCACAGGCTGTCGGGCTTGGCGCCGATGTCGAGCAGGTCAACCACCAGCAGGTCGCCGGGTTCGGCGCCCTGGACGCCCACCGGCCCGGAGAGGTAGTGCACGGTGGAGAGGTCGATGTCGCGCACGTCATCGGCACTGTCGTTGTTCTTGATGAAGCCACCCGTCCAGTCGTAGGTCTCGAGGACGAAGTCGTCTCCGGGCTTGACCCACACAGCGATCGGGATGTCCGGGTGCCAGCGGTTATGCACCATCTCGTTGCTCGGTGCGGGTTGACTCAGGTCGACTTTGATCAGGGTTTCAGCCATGGTGATGCTCCTTGGGGTCGTGGTGGAAGGAAAATGGGGGGGTCAGACCGAGAGGTAGGACTTGATCCGGTTGACGTCGGTCTGGTCGCGCGGGGTCTCGTGCACCAGGCGACCGCCCTCGATGACGAACAGGCGGTCGGCGACGTCCATCGCGAAGGACAGCACCTGCTCCGAGACGACGATGGTGATCTCGCGCAGCTTGCGGATCTCGTTGAGCGCCTTGGCAATGTCCTTGATGATCGAGGGCTGGATGCCCTCGGTGGGTTCGTCGAGCAGCAGCACCTTGGGGTCGGTCACGAGCGCGCGCGCGATGGCGAGCTGCTGCTGCTGCCCCCCCGACAGGTTGCCACCCTTGCGCCGGCGCATGTCCCACAACACAGGAAAGAGGGCGTAGATGTCCTCAGGGATCCGCTTGACCCTGGCGTTCTCCAGGCCGGTCTGGATGTTCTCCTCCACCGTCAGCGTGGGGAAGATCATGCGGCCTTGGGGCACATAGGCGATGCCCTTGGCCACGCGCTTGTAGCTTTCGTCCTTCGAGACGTCTTGACCGTTGACTTCGATCTGACCGGACTTGAGCGGCAGCACGCCCATGAGGCTCTTGAACAGCGTGGTCTTTCCCATGCCGTTGCGGCCCATGATGGCGACCGTCTCGTTCTTGCGGCCCTCGAAGGAGATGCCGTGCAGGGCTTCGCTCTGGCCGTAGGCCACGAACATGTCATTGACTTTGAGCATGGTGCTTCTCCTTAATGGCCGAGATAGACGTCGATGACCTTGGGGTCGGCTTGAACCGCCTCCATCGGACCCTCCGCGAGGATCTTTCCCTGGTGCATGACAGTCACCTTGTGCGCGATCTGCTTGACGAAGTCCATGTCGTGCTCGATCACGATCACGGATCGGTTCTTGCATATGCGCTTGAGAAGTTCGGCGGTGAGCTCGCGCTCGCGTGCACTCATGCCGGCAATGGGCTCGTCCAGCATCAGCAGCTCGGGCTCCTGCATCAGCAGCATCCCGATTTCCAGCCACTGCTTCTGGCCGTGCGAGAGCAGTCCGGCCTCCATCTCCAGCGCATCGGCCAGGCCGATTTCTTCGGCCACCACTTGCACCCGGGCCTTGACCTCGTCTGTGCACTTGAAGGCCAGTGCACCGAAGACCGAGCGCCCGGCGGGGTAGGAAACCTCAAGGTTCTGAAAGACGGAAAGGTTCTCGTAGATCGAGGGCGTCTGGAACTTCCGGCCTATGCCACGGCGCACGCGGGTGTGTTCGTCGAGCCGAGTCAGTTCCTCGTTCTTGAACTTGATGCTGCCGCCGCTGGCCTTGGTCTTGCCGCAGATCAGGTCCAGCAGCGTCGTCTTTCCGGCTCCGTTCGGGCCGATGATCACGCGCAGTTCGTTTTTGTCGATGTACAGCGTCAGGCTGTCGATGGCTTTGAAGCCATCGAAGGAGACCGTGAGGTCTTCCACGGCCAGGGCAAAGTCGGTGTTGCTCATGGTGTTCTCCTCAAGGGTCAGGCGCTCTGGCCCGATGGGGCAGCGGGGCGCAGTGGCGCAACGGAGGCGCTGGCGACACTTGCGGGAGGCGTGACGGCCTCGGCCGTGGCAGCTGCATCGAGCGCGACGGCACGTCGCACAGCCAGGCGCTGGGCCTGGTTGCGCTGCCACCAGGGCTTGATCTTTTTCTCCCATACGCCTGCAAGCCCGTCAGGGAAGGCCATGGTCACGCCGATGAAGAGCGCGGCCATCAGGAACAGCCAGAGGTCGGGAAAGCTTTCGGAAAAATAGGTTTTCCCGAAGTTCACCAGGAGTGCGCCATACACCGCGCCCACCAGGCTCATGCGCCCGCCCACGGCGGCGTAGATCACCATCTCGATCGAGGGAACGATGCCGACGAAGGACGGCGACATGAAGCCCACCTGCAGCGTGAACAGCGCCCCGCCGATGCCGGAGAGGGCCGCAGCCAGGCAGAACACGAAGACCTTGAACATGGCCACGTCGTATCCAGAGAAGCGCACGCGGTCTTCCTTGTCGCGCATGGCCAGCAGCAGGGTGCCCAGCTTGCTTTTCTGGATCCACAGGCACAGCATGATGCTGCCCAGAAGCATGACACTGCAGACGTAGTAGAGGATGTACTTGGCGCTGTCGTTGCGGATGTCCCAACCCAGCAGGGTCTTGAGGTCGGTCATGCCGTTGACGCCGCCGGTGTAGCCCTGCTGGCCGATGATGAGCACCGTGAGGATCAGCGCCACCGCCTGCGTGATGATGGCGAAGTACACCCCGCCCACACGCCGCTTGAACATGGCGTAGCCGATCACGAAGGCCAGCAGCGTGGGAACTGCCACCACCGCAAGCAGTGAAAATGTCAGTGACTCGAAGGGTTGCCACCACAGGGGAAGGGCGGTGAGCTGGTTCCAGTCCATGAAGTCCGGGATGCCTGGGGTGGACTGGATCTTGGTGCTGATCGGGTCCGAGGCTTCCAGCTTGAGAAACATGGCCATGGCGTAGCCGCCCAGGCCGAAGAACACGCCTTGGCCCAGGCTGAGCACACCGCCGTAGCCCCACAGCATCACCAGCCCGAGGGCAACGAAGGCGTAGGTCAGGTACTTGCCCACCAGGTTGAGGCGGAAGATGTCGAACACGAGCGGGAAGGCGACCAGCAGAAGTACGGCGAGCACGAGAACGCTGCCCAGGCCGCGCTGGCCAATCCAGGTTTGAAACTTGTTCATGGTGAGACTCCGTTGGATGGCGGGCGCGTCAGCGGCGCACCTTGCTGGCGAACAGGCCCTGCGGGCGGATCATCAGGATCACGACGATCAGCGACAGCGTGAGCACCTTGGCCATGGAGCCGCTGATGAAGAATTCCGAGATCGACTGTGTCTGCGCGATGCCAAAGGCCGAGGCCACCGTGCCCAGCAGGCTGGCGGCACCGCCGAAGGTCACGACCAGGAACGAGTCCACGATGTAGAGCGAACCGCTGGTGGGGCCGGTGGAGCCGATTGTGGTGAAGGCAGCGCCAGCCACGCCAGCGATACCGCAGCCGATGGCAAAGGTCAGCCGGTCGGTCTTGCTGGTGTTGATGCCGATGGCGTTGGCCATGGTGCGGTTGCTCACCGTGGCGCGAACGCGCAGGCCCCAGCGGCTCTTGTAGAGGGCCAGCAGCACGCCACCGGTGACGAGGGCCGTGAGGCCGAGCACGAACAGGCCGTTGATCGGGATGTCCAGGCCCTCGGCCGGTGCCCAGGAACCCATGAGCCAGTCGGGCAGCGTGGGGCTGACTTCCTTGGGGCCGATGGCGGTTCGGAAGACCTGCTGGATCGCCAGGCTCAGGCCCCAGGTGGCCAGCAGTGTGTCGAGCGGGCGCTTGTACAGAAAGCGGATCAGGCCCCATTCCACCAGCCAGCCGGCGACGAACGCCAGGATGAAGGCCGCGACGATGGAGACCGGAAAGTAATAGGGCATGAGGCCCGGTGCCAAGGTTTCGGTCAGCGTGGCGAACAGGAAGACCGTGTAGGCGCCGATGGTCATGAACTCGCCATGCGCCATGTTGATCACGCCCATCTGACCGAAGATGATGGCCAGGCCCAGGCCCATGAGGAGCAGGACCGAGAACAGGCTCAGTCCGGCAAAGCCCTGCATCAGGGCAATGTTGAGCAAATCAGAGAATTCCATGTCGAACCTGCCTGTTGTTTTTGTGGGCCCGGGCGGGGCGCTGCCACCGCCCGGGGACCGGCCGCGTGCGCGGCAACGTGCTTACTGGTAGCCCTTCGGGAACGGGTCGGGTTCGATCAGGCTGGGCGATTCGGCCACGACCTTGAAAGTCCCGTCCTTCTGGCCCAGAGCGATGCGCGACTTGCTCCACAGGTGGTGGTTCTCGTGCACCTTGACGTAGCCCTCGGGGGCGGTCTTGAGCTCGATGCCCGGTGAAGCGGCCACGACCTTGTCCACGTCGAAGCTGCCGGCTTTCTCGACGGCGGCCTTCCACAGCCAGGGACCGAGGTAGGCGGCCTGGGTCACGTCGCCGATCACGGCATCCTTGCCGTACTTGGCCTTGAACGCTTCGACGAACTTCTTGTTGTTCTCGTTGTCCAGGGTCTGGAAGTACTTCATCGAGCTGTAGAAGCCTTCGAAGTTGTCGCCGCCCACGCCGGTCATCTCGTCTTCGGTGACGGAAAGCGTCAGCAGGAACTGCTTGGCACCGGTGATGCCGGCGGCTTTGAGCTGCTTGTAGAAGGCCACGTTGGAGCCGCCCACCACGGCGGTGAAGATGCAGTCGGGCTTGGCCAGCTTGATCTTGTTGATCAGCGAGTTGAAGTTGGTGTTGCCCAGCGGGTAGTACTCCTCGCCGACCACCTTGCCCAGCTTGCCCACCGACTCGATGTGCTTGCGCGCGATCTTCATCGAGGTGCGCGGCCAGATGTAGTCGGAACCCACCAGGAAGAAGGTCTTGGCCTTCTTCTCCTTGGCGCCCCAGTCCAGGCCGTAGATGATCTGCTGGGTGGCCTCCTGGCCGGTGTAGATCACGTTCTTGGACTGCTCCAGGCCCTCGTAGAAGGTCGGGTAGTAGAGCAGGCCGTTTTCTTTCTCGAAGATCGGGAGGACGGCCTTGCGCGAGGCGCTGGTCCAGCAGCCGAACACGCAGGCCACCTTGTCGTTGACGAGCAGTTTCTTCGACTTCTCGGCAAAGGTGGGCCAGTCGGAAGCGCCGTCTTCCTTGATCACCTTGATCTTGCGTCCCAGGATGCCACCCATGGCATTGATCTGGTCGATGGCGAGCTGCTCGGCCTGGATCGAGCCGGTTTCGGAAATCGCCATGGTGCCCGAGGAGGAGTGCAGTTGGCCGACCACCACTTCGGTGTCCGTGATCGCGCGACCGGTGGTGTTGACCTTGGCTGTCGGCGGTGCAGCGGCCTGGCCGAGGGCGGGCAGGCCGGCCAGGGACATGGCCCCCATGGCCTGCAGCAGGCGGCGACGCTGCAGTTCGGCAGTGTTCATGGGCAGGGCGGATGGGTCGGATTTCATGGGGCACTCCTGAATTGAGGTTGGAACCGAGGACACCTGATCGAGGTGTTGGGCGACACGGCGTCACCACGGCCCTGAGATTAGGGAGAACCCTTGTTTTGGCCCATACGTCAATTGACGTACGCGTCTGCGGAGTGCCGCTGAGTACGGTTCTTGCTTATGCACTGAAACAGCGAATCCGCGCACCAGATCGGCGCAGGCATGAACCACGCACCCCAACGCATCTTTCGTATCCGCCGCGACTACAACTCCTGGGTAGCCAACGAAACCCTGGAGGACTACGCCCTGCGTTACACGCCGCACAGCGCCCGGAAATGGAGCGAGCTGCGTGTGGCCAATACGGCTTTCGGCGGTGTGTCCTTCCTGGCGCTGGAGGCCATCGGAGGGGCGATTGCATTGAACTATGGCTTCACCAACGCGCTGTGGGCCATTCTGGTCATGGGCCTGATCACCTTCCTGACCGGCCTGCCGATCGCCGTCTACGCGGCCCGCCACGGGCTGGACATGGATCTGCTCACGCGCGGCGCCGGTTTCGGTTATCTCGGTTCGACCGTGACCTCGCTGATCTATGCCAGTTTCACCTTCATCTTCTTCGCGCTGGAGGCGGCCATCATGGCGCTGGCACTTGAGCTCGCTTTTGGCTGGCCGCTGGTGTGGTGCTATGTGCTTTCTTCGCTGGTCATCATTCCCATGGTGCTGCACGGCATCACGTTCATCTCGCGGTTGCAGGCCTGGACGCAGCCGCTTTGGGTGGTACTGCTGCTGTGGCCCTTCATCTGGTTCGCGTTGGTCCAGCCCGAGCTTTACGTGCAGTTCACCGGCCTGTCTGGGCTGACCTCGGGCAGCAGCGACTTCGACCCGCTGATGTTTGGTGCCGCCGCCGCAGTGACCTTTGCACTGGTGCTGCAGATCGGAGAACAGGTGGATTACCTGCGCTTCATGCCTGAGCGAACGCCGGCCAACCGCTGGCGCTGGTGGGGCGCTGTGCTGGTGGCAGGCCCGGGCTGGATCGTTCCCGGAATGCTGAAGATGCTGGGCGGCGCCTTTCTCGCCTTCGTCGCCCTGCAGTACGGGGCCGCACCGCTGCACGCGGCCGAGCCGACCCAGATGTACCTGGTCGGTTACCTCCGCTCGCTGGGCGATTCCACGGCCGCGCTGCTGCTGACCGTGGTGTTTGTGGTGGTCTCCCAGGTCAAGATCAATGTCACCAACGCCTATGCCGGCTCGTTGGCCTGGAGCAACTTCTTCGCCCGGCTCACGCGCAGCCATCCCGGGCGGGTGGTCTGGCTGGTGTTCAATGTGATCATCGCCATGCTGCTCATGACGCTGGGCGTGTTCGGCGCGCTGGAGAAGGTGCTGGGTCTGTACGCGAATGTCGCCATTGCCTGGGTGGGGGCGCTCGTCGCGGACCTGGTCATCAGCAAGCCGCTGGGACTGTCGCCGAAGGGGGTGGAGTTTCGCCGCGCCTACCTCTACGACATCAACCCTGTGGGTCTGGGTTCCATGGGTCTGGCGGTGCTGCTTTCGGTGGCGGCCCACTTCGGTCTGCTCGGCGACTACGCAGCGGCCTTTGCTCCCTTTGTCGCGCTTTTCACGGCGCTGGTGACGGCGCCGGTTCTGGCCTGGGTGACAAAGGGGCGCTACTACCTCGCCCGACGCGATCCGGCGCCCTGGCGGCCCGGCGAACTCGTGCGTTGCAGCGTGTGTGAAAACCCCTTCGAGAGCACCGACATGGCACGATGCCCGGCCTACGATTCGCCCATCTGCTCGCTGTGCTGTTCACTGGAGTCGCGCTGCCACGACCGCTGCAAAACCAACGCCCGAGCCGCCGATCAGGTTCGTGCCGCCATGGCTGCCGTCCTGCCTGCCAGCCTGAACAACCGCTTCAATTTCCGCGTCGGCCAGTATTTCACGGTTTTCCTATCGCTCTGCGCCGTCATGGCCTTCGTTCTTGGGATGGTCTATGTGCAGGAGACCCTCCTTGCACCACCCGAGGCGTTGCGCGGGCCCTTCATCAAGGTGTTCTCGCTGCTGGCGTTGCTGGCGGCGGTCTGGGCCTGGTGGCTGGTGCTGGCCAATGAGAGCCGGCGCATGGCGCACGATGAGTCCGAGCGCCAGACACAGCTGCTGCAAAAGGAGATCAACGCCCACCAGCGCACCGACGCCGCGCTGCAGAGCGCCAAGGAAGTGGCCGAGAACGCCAGCCAAGCCAAAACGCGCTACGTGGCCGGTATGACGCACGAGCTGCGCACCCCGCTTAACAGCATACTGGGTTATGCGCAGATTCTGCTGCGCAGTGGGGAGCTCCGAGGCAGCGCACGCGAGGCTGTCACGACCATCCAGCAAAGCGGTCAGCACATGCACGCGCTGATCGATGGGTTGCTTGATCTGGCGCGTATCGAAGCAGGTCGTCTGCGGCTGGACCCCGCGCCACTGCCCTTCCAGGAGTTCCTGTCTGAACTTGCGCGCATGGTGCAGCCTCAGGCCGAGGGCAAGGGCCTGACATTCCGGCTCGAGACGCAAGGCCGTGTGCCGGCCTGGGTGCAAGCCGACGCCAAGCGCCTACGCCAGATCCTGATCAACCTGCTTGGCAATGCGGTGCGTTTTACCGATCAGGGCGGCATCGTGTTGCGCGTTGATTGTCGGCTTGAGGTGCTGCGCTTCGAGGTCGAGGACAGCGGCATTGGCATTGCGCCGCAGGACCAGGAACGTATTTTTCAACCTTTCGAGCGCGGCAGCGCGGGCCGGCGCACCAGCGAATCGGGTACGGGTCTTGGCCTGACCATCACCAGCCTGCTTACCAGCCTGATGGGCGGGGAGCTCACGCTGCGCAGTGCGGTGGGTCAGGGAAGCACCTTCAGCGTGCGGCTGTATCTGCGCGAGATTGAGGCACCGGCCGCGCCCACCGTGCGACACCTGAGGCCCATCGTTGGCTACATCGACCCGCGCCGCGTCCTGTTGGTGGTGGACGACCAGCCCATTCAGCGCCAGCTGCTGGCGAGCCTGCTGCTGCCATTGGGCTTTATCGTGCATGAGTCGGCCAGCGGGCGTGAGGCGCTGGAAATCATCGGCCAGCAGGCCATCGATGCCGTGCTGCTCGATATCAACATGGATGATCTCAACGGCTGGCAGACCGCGCAGCTGATCCGGTCTGAGGTCGGGACTGCTTTGCCTATCGTTTTTGTCTCGGCCGACCCATTTGAAAACCGGCCAGAACTTCTGGTCAGGGTGGGTGCCCAGGGTTTTGTCAACAAGCCGGTGATTGAGTCAGAACTGCTGGATCTGTTGGCGCGCGTGCTGCAGCTCGAATGGGTGCACGAGTCGCATTTGCCAGCTTCGGTGCCGGCATCGGTCCCCGCCATCCCGGAGGCGGCATTGCCACTGACCGACGAGTTGCGTCAGCGCCTCATCGCCATGGCGCGCCTGGGCAATGCCAGCGGTCTGCGCGCGCTGCTGCGTCAGAGCATCGAGGAGGAGCCCGCACTGGTTGAAATCCTGCAAAGCCTGGTGGTGCATGTGGACCGATTTGATTTCAATGCCCTGATCGACCGACTGAGGGTGCAAGCCGATGAATGATGTTTCCCTCTCCGCCTCGCTGCCCGGTGTGGTTCTTGTGGTGGACGATGCCCCAGACACCTTGCGGATGTTGTGCGACGCCCTCGCACAGGAAGGCTACACCGTGCTTGTGGCGCGCGATGCTGTTGAAGCAGTGCAGCGCTTCGAGATGGCCGTGCCAGACGCTGTGTTGCTGGATGCCATCATGCCTGGGGAGAATGGCTTTGCGCTGTGCCGGCGTCTGAAAGCCGAGCCATCCTGGGCCCATGTTCCCGTGATATTCATGACCGGTCTGTCTGAGACCGAGCAAATCGTTGAAGGCTTTTCCGCCGGTGGGGTGGACTACGTCGTCAAGCCGCTGAAGATACCGGAGGTGCTGGCCCGTCTGGCCACGCACCATCGCAACGCTCACGTGAGTCGCCTCGCGCGCGAGGCGGTGGACGTGGCTGGTCTGGGTGTGGTGCTGCTCGACGGCCAGGGCCGGGTGGCCTGGCGTTCGCCGCAGGCCAAACGTTTGCTGGGGGAAGCCCTGGGTTCACAGGGCGACGACGCGGCGCTGCGCCTGATGTTGCAGCAGGTGGTGGAACGTGGTGAAACGCTGACGACGCTGCCCGACGGCAACCAGCTGCAGGCCCGTTACCTCGGTCCCGGCGGCCCGGGAGAGGTGATGTTGCTGCTGCGCCAGGTGGCGCCCTCGGTGGACGCGGCACAAAAGCGCCTTTCCGGCGCTGCCCTGACGCCGCGTGAGACCGAGGTGCTTTCCTGGCTGGCCAAGGGCAAGACCAACCGGGATATTGGCGACATTCTGGGCATGAGCCCGCGCACGGTGAACAAGCACCTGGAACACATCTTCGAAAAACTGGGCGTCGAGACGCGCACCGCGGCTGCGGCGATCGCGAGCAGCCTGCTGCTGGAAGGATGAGCCGCCCAGGGGGTCAGACGCGCCAGATGCGGGGCGGGGTGGCCGGCAGCTTCCAGGCCGCCGCCCGCAGTGCTCCCCACAGCCGCTGGAACAGGGCCATCACCGGTTCCACCACAGGCCCGAGGGCCCGCACCACCAGCACGTGGTCGTTGGGGCAGGTCGCTCCGGCGGGCAGGTGGTCGGGGTCGGTGGGCAACAACGCGCGGATCGCCTCCAGCAGGGCTTCCCGCCGTTCGCGTTCCCAGGGGGTTCCGGCTGCCAGTACCAGCGTGCCCAGACAGCGGTGCCCGGCCAGGCCCAGCGGTGAATCGAGCAGGCGGCGGTCTTGCGCATCCAGACGTCCTTCTTCCAGCCAGTGGCCGTCGATCTGCATCCGCTGGTGCAGGTGGCCGCGCTCGAAGGGCTGACCGGCGTCCGGCAGGCCCAGGGCGGTCACGTCCCAGGCCAGCAGCTCTGCGCCCGGGGCCAGGGTGGCTTCCAGCGCGTTGTGGCCACGGCAGCCCGGGTAGGCAATGGTTTCCAGCGGCAGCCATTCCAGCCGTGCACCTTCGGCGAGGCGCAAGGTGACCTGCTGCGTGGCCACCTGTCCGCCAGACCGGTAGAAGCGCGTCGCGCCTGGGGTGGATATCAATCCGTGCGCACCGGCTTGCACATCCACCTGCACGTCCAGTGTGTCGCCCTCGACGAGCCCCCCCGGCGGATGAACGATCACGTTGTGGCAGATGTCGTGCCCCTCTGGGTAGAGGCTGCGGAACAGCCGCAGGGGCCCCTGGTGACGGTGGTGCATCACCGTGCCCTGGGCGCGGCGCGCGTAGTTCAGGTCGAGTCGGGCTTGCCAGGGCATGGCGGGTCAGATCAGCGGTTGGTCCAGAAGCCTTGGTGGGGCGCCAGCATGTCGGCTTCCAGTGCCGCCACCGGCCCGATCACTTCGATGGCTTTTAGCCCCCGCGCAATCACCTCGCGACAGGGCAGTGACAGGGTCGGGTTTTCGGCGTGGTTGCCGGTGAGGGCCAGCAAGGCCTCTTCGCTGGCGCCGTAGACGATGCGCCCGATGTTCGCCCAGTACACGGTGCCCGTGCACATGGCGCAGGGCTCGAAGGTGGTGACCAATGTGCAGCCCCAGAGGTAGTCGGCCGGGTAGTTGAGCGACGCGGTGCGCGCCAGCGTGGCCTCCGCATGGTGCACCGTGTCGATGTTGCCTTGCTCGGCCAGAACCGTGTCGCCATCCGGCGCCACCAGCAGCGCACCGAACGGATGGCGGCCCATGGCGGCGGCGCGGCGGGCCACCCCGCTCGCGCGCTTCAGGTGGCGCTCGATCTGCTCAGGCGTCATGGTGCAGGCCTCAGGCCGCCTGGCTGCCGCGGTGCGCCCAGCCCGTGGTGTGTTTTTCGATCCAGCTGAACAGCTCGTACATCACCATGGCCATGACACCCACCACCAGCAGACCGCTGAAGGCCAGGCCCATCTGCATGGAACTGCCGGCGGAAATCAGCAGGTAGCCGATGCCTTCGTTTGAGGCCGTCATCTCCGACACCGTGGTGCCCACGAAGGCCAGCGTGATGGCCACCTTGAGCGAGCCGAAGAAATAGGGCATGGAGCGCGGCAGGCCGACTTTGACCAGCACGTCCCAGCGTTTGGCACCGAGCACCCGAAGCACGTCTTCGAGTTCCGGCTCCAGTGTGGCCAGACCGGTGGCGATGTTGACCATGATAGGAAAGAAACTGATCAGGAAGGCCGTGAGGATGGCAGGGCCGATGCCGATGCCGAACCACACCACCAGGATGGGCACGAAAGCCGCCTTGGGCAGCGCGTTGAAGGCGGTCATCAAGGGGTAAACGGCGGCGAAAGCCAGGCGAGACGAGCCGATCAGGAAGCCCAGAAGCACACCCACCACAATGGCAATGCCGAAGCCCGCCATGGTCACCCAGTAGGTGCGCCAGGCGTGGCCCAGGATGGCAACTTTGTGTTCCAGCGTCTGCTCCCAGATGCGCGAAGGGCTGGGGAAGATGAATTCCGAGACGCCGAAACCCTTGGTGATCACTTCCCATACGATGACGATGGCCAGCAGCAGCAGCAGCGGGGAAAAGCGCTCGATGTTCTTGCGTCGTTGGGCGTTCATGTCGGTCTTTCCGGAGCGGGTGTCTTATTGCGGGAACACCGTGGAACCGGCTTCGCCGGGCCGCTGGTGTTGCCCCCCTGGGGGGGTGACGGCCGTCAGGCCGGCGCGGGGGGGAGCCCTCAATGCGCCAATGTGGCCGCGCAGTTCGTGCACGATGTCGGTGAATTCGTTGGTGTAGGTCACCTCCAGATCGCGCGTGCGCGGGATCGGGATTTCACGGCGCACCACGAAGCGTCCCGGACTCTTGCTCATGCAGTACACCGTGTCGGCCAGGAACACGCTCTCGCGCAGGTCGTGCGTGACCAGAATCACGTTGAAGCGCTGCGCTTCCCACAGGTCGCGCAGGGTGCACCACAGCTCTTCCCGCGTGAAGGCATCGAGGGCCCCGAAGGGCTCGTCAAGCAGAAGCATCTTGGGTTCGTGGATCAGCGCCCGGCAGATGCTCGCCCGCTGCTGCATGCCGCCCGACAGCTCCCACGGGAACTTCTTCTCCATGCCACCCAGGCCCACGCTTTCCAGCAGCTTTCGGGCACGTTCCTCAAATTCCTTGCGACGGTCCTTGAACTGTTGCCGGTAAGGCTCCACGATCTCCAGCGGCAGCAGCACGTTGTCCAACGTCGTGCGCCAGGGCAGCAGCGAAGGCGCCTGGAATGCCATGCCCGAGATCTTCAGCGGCCCGGTCACGGGCTGGCCGTCGATGGTGATGCGACCGCGGCTGGGCATCTTGAGGCCGGTGGCCAGCTTCATGAAGGTGGATTTGCCACAGCCCGAGGGCCCCACGATGGCGATGAACTCGCCCTGCTGGACCTTGAGGTTGATGTCCTCGACCGCAAAGTTCTCTTTGGCGAGCAGTTCCTCGTTGTAGGCCAGCCAGACCTGGTCGAAATCGACGAAGGGGCGTGTCTCAGTGGGTGTCATGCGACTTCCTGCAAAAAGGGCCAGCCGCTGAAGGGAGGCTGGCCCAAACGTCGGGAAACGTGGATCGCGCGGGGGCGTCTCAGCGTTTGGCCGGGGGAAGGACGTTCAGGTCTGCGGCGGCGGGCAACATCGAGCCGTTCCAGACGGCGGTCGGGTCGATGCGGGTCTTGGTGTTGAAGGCGTCCGACACCTGGCTGGCCATCAGGCTGAGCCGGGCGGGATTGACTTGACCAAAGCCCTCGCGGCGTGCGTCCGGGCTGGCCACCACGGAGTCGATGGCCAATTGCAGCCGGCGCGTCTCCAGCGCCACGTTGATGATGCCGTCGCGCGCCTTGACGGTTTCAATCGCGCTGGCCGGGTTGGCCATGACGTCCTTGGCGCCCTTGGCGAAGGCGGTCAGGAAGGCCTTGACGGCCGCCGGGTTCTCCTTGATCAGCTTGGGGCTGGCGATGATGGCGTTGCCGTACAGCTTCACGCCGTGGTCGGCGTAGGGCATGACGACCACGTCCTCGGGCTTCGCGCCGCGGGCCTCCAGGTTGAGCAGCGAGGTGAACGAGAAACCGGTGATGGCGTCGATGTCACCGCGCACCAGCATGGTTTCGCGCAGCGGCGGGTCCATCGCGGTCCAGGTCACGTTGCTGACGTTGTTGGCTTTCTGGAAGATCGGAAAGGCCTTGCGCCCGGCGTCGAACACCGGCGCGCCCAGTTTCTTGCCACTGAGGTCGGCCGGCTTGGCGATGCCCGACTTCTTGAGCGCCAGCACAGCGGCCGGCGTGTTGTTGTAGACCATCATCACCGCCACCGGCTTGTTCGGCGCGTCCGGGTTGTTGGCGTGGAACTCCATCAGGGCGGCCATGTCGGCAAAGCCCATGTCGTAGGTGCCCGATGCCACGCGCGTCACGGTACCCCCCGATCCGTTGCCGGAGTCGATCGTCACGTCCAGGCCGGCCTGTTTGAAGTAGCCCTTGGCGGCCGGCTGCAGGAACAGGGCGGCAGGGCCCTCGAAGCGCCAGTCGAGCTGGAACTTGATGGCGGTCTGTGCCTGCGCCGTACCGAAGGTGGCGGCAGCGGCCAGCGCGGCGGCGGTCTGGAGAAAGTGGCGCTTGTTCATGGGAACTCCTTGGGTTGGCCTGGCAAGAGGCGGGAAGACAGGGACGACGGCATCCGTCACGGTGGATCATCTGCAGCAAAAAGGGTGCCAGTGTCCGGCCCGTCGCCGGGAGGCGATTGAACACATGGCTGTATACAGATTTTCCAATCGTTCCAGTCTGACGGCATTGTGGCAAACCCTGAATGGTGCGCACCGTGATGGTGCGGCGCATTGGTTCGGGGCGTGCCCGTGCGCCGGGCTGTTGGCCATCCCGGTAGGGGGCTCAGTCCAGGTCCTGGGGCAGGGCCAGATTGAGCACGATGGAGATCACCGCTGCCGGGAACAGTCCGCTGGTCATCAGGAGGCGCAGGGTCTGTGGCAGGTGCTGCAGGGCCTCGGGGGCCATCTGCAGGCCCAGGCCCAGCGACAGGGCCACCGCGAAGATCACCATGTTGCGGCGGTTCCAGGTCACCTCCGAGAGCATGCGCACACCGGCGGCCGTGACCATGCCGAACATGATGATCACGCCGCCCCCGAGCACGGTGATGGGCATGGTGGCGATCATGGCCCCGAACTTGGGCACCAGGCCACACAGGATCAGGAACGCCGCGCCGTAGGTGACCACATGGCGGCTCATCACCCCGGTCATCGAGACCAGGCCCACGTTCTGGCTGAAGCTGGTGTTGGGCAGGCCGCCGAACAGGCCCGCCACGGCGGTGCCCAGGCCGTCGGCGTAGGTGGCGCCCTGCACCTCCTTGTCGGTGGCCTCGCGGTTGGCGCCGCCCTTGGTGATGCCCGAGACGTCGCCCACCGTCTCGATGGCCGACACCACCGCCATGAAGCACATGCCGATGACGATGGCCCAGTTGATTTCCCAGCCGAACCTGAAGGGCTGGGGCGCGGTGAACCAGGCGGCGTTGCCCACAGCGGCGTAGTTCACCTGGCCCAGCAGCATGGCGTAGACGTAGCCCGCCACCATGCCCAGCAGCACCGCGGCCACCGACAGCATGCCACGGGCAAAGAACTTGAGCAGCAGCGTCACGCCGATCACCACCAGGGCGACGGACCAGTTCGTCAGGTTGCCGTACTCGGGCTTGCCCTTGAGCGGCACGCCGCCGGCCGCGTACTCGATGCCCACCTTCACCAGCGCCAGACCGATCATCAGCACGATCAGGCCCGTGACCAGTGGCGGCAGCGCATGTCGGATGCGGCCGATGAATGTGCCGATGAAGAAGTGGAACACGCCGCCGATCACGATGCCCGTCATCAGCCCGGCCATGCCTGCAACGCCGGTGCCGGCCACTGCCGGGATCATGATCGGGATGAAGGCGAAGCTCGTGCCCTGCACGATCGGCAGGCGCGCACCCACGGGGCCGATCCCGACGGTCTGCAGCAGCGTGGCCACGCCGGCCAGGAACATCGACATCTGGATCATGTAGATCATCACCGGGAAGTCGGGCGAGTTCGAACCGAAGCCGAACCCGGCCGCCCCGGCCACAATGATGGCGGGGGTGACGTTGCTCACGAACATGGCCAGCACGTGCTGGATGCCCAGCGGTACGGCCTGGGCCAGCGGGGGCGTGTAGTCGGGGTTGCGCAACTGTTCGGGGGTGCCCAGGGTACTGCCGGCCATAGGGTGCTCCTTTGAGGGTGCCGCGCGCCGACAAGCCGGAGCGCTGGATATTGCGTGCAAAACTGTATACAAATTATGTGTACAGATATGCCTGGGGCGCGCTAGGGGAAACCCGGTGTCTGCGCCTGTCTCCAGCCACAAAAAAGGGAGCGCCGCAGCGCTCCCTGGTGTGGGGTCGGGGTTCTCGGGCCGCCGACTCAGGTCCGCAGCGCGCTGCCGATCTGCCCCGAGGCCGCCAGCGCGGTCATGTTGAGCACGCGCCGCACGGTGGCCGCCGGTGTCAGGATGTAGGCGGTGGCGGCCGCACCCATCAGGATCGGGCCCACCGTCACGCCGCCGCTGGTCGTGGTCTTGAGCACGTTGTAGAGGATGTTGGCCGAATCGAGGTTGGGGCAGATCAGCAGGTTGGCCGAGCCGGTCAGCGTGCTCTCACCCAGGTAGGCGCTTCGGATTTCGGGCTGCAACGCGGCGTCCCCGTGAAGTTCGCCGTCGCACTCGATCTCGGGGTGGGCCGCCACGAACAGGTTGCGCGCCTGGCGCATCTTGCGAGCCGAGGCCCGCTTGGACGAACCGAAGCTCGAATGCGACAGGAAGGCCACTTTGGGCGGCAGGCCGAAGCGCTGCACCTCCTGCGCGGCCATCCAGGCGATCTCGGCGAGCTGCTCGGCGCTCGGGTCCTCGTTGACGTAGGTGTCGGCGATGAACAGCGGGCCGCGGTCGGTCATCAGGGCGTTGACGGCGGCGTAGTTGCCCACGCCCGGCTTCTTGCCCACGATGCTGTCGATGCGTTCCAGGTGGGTCATGTAGCTGCCCACCAGGCCGCAGATCAGGGCGTCGGCATCGCCCAGGTCGAGCATGAGCGAACCGATGATGGTGTTGGAGCGCCGCACCGCTGCCTTGGCCACTTCGGGGGTGGCCCCGTTGCGCTTCATGAGCTGGTGGTAGCGCTCCCAGTACTGGCGAAAGCGCGGATCGTCCTCGGGGTTGACGTTCTCCACGTCCACGCCCAGGCGCATGCGCAGGCCGGCCTTCTCGATGCGCGCGGCGATCACGGCCGGGCGGCCGATCAGGATGGGTGTCGCCAGGCGCTCGTCGATGGCCATCTGCGCGGCGCGCAGCGCGCGCTCGTCCTCGCCGTCGGCATAGGCCACGCGCTTGCTGGCCTTGGGCAAGGCCTTGGCGGCGCTGAAGATCGGCCGCATCAGGATGCCGGTCTGGTAGACGAAGCGGCCCAGGGTCTCCTTGTAGGCTTCCATGTCCTCGATCGGCCGCGTGGCCACGCCGGAGTCGGCCGCGGCCTGCGCCACCGCCGGCGCGATCTTGAGGATCAGCCGCGAATCGAAGGGCGTGGGGATGAGGTAGTCGGGACCGAAGCTCAGCTCCTGGCCGACGTAGGCCGCTGCCACTTCCTCGCTGATGTCGGCCTTGGCCAGGTCGGCGATCTCGCGCACGCAGGCCAGCTTCATGGCCTCGGTGATCTTGGTGGCGCCGCAGTCCAGCGCACCGCGGAAGATGTAGGGAAAGCACAGGACGTTGTTGACCTGGTTCGGGTAGTCCGAGCGGCCGGTGGCGATGATGCAGTCGGGGCGTGCGGCCTTGGCCACTTCGGGGCGGATCTCGGGTTCGGGGTTGGCCAGCGCCAGGATGATGGGCTGAGTGCCCATGGTCTTGACCATGTCGCCGGTGAGCACGCCAGCGGCCGAGCAGCCCAGGAACACGTCGGCGCCCTGCACGGCATCGGTCAGGGTGCGCGCGGCGGTCTGGCGGCAGTAGGGTTTCTTCGACTCATCGAGCTTGCCGGTGACCACGTCGGCGCGCTCGCTGTGGATCACGCCCTTGGAGTCGCATACGAGCACGTTCTCGGGCCGCACGCCCAGGCCCACCATCACGTCCAGGCAGGCGATGGCGGCCGCCCCCGCGCCCGAGACCACGATCTTCACGTCCTCGATGCGCTTGCCCACCAGTTCCAGGCCGTTGAGCAGCGCGGCGCTGGAAATGATGGCGGTGCCGTGCTGGTCGTCGTGGAAGACCGGGATGTTCATGCGCTCGCGCAGCTTCCTCTCGATGTAGAAGCACTCGGGCGCCTTGATGTCTTCGAGGTTGATGCCGCCCAGCGTGGGCTCCAGCGCGGCGATGATTTCGACCAGCTTGTCCGGGTCGCGTTCGGCCAGTTCGATGTCGAACACGTCGACGCCGGCGAACTTCTTGAACAGGCAGCCCTTGCCTTCCATCACCGGCTTGCCGGCCAGCGGGCCGATGTCGCCCAGGCCGAGCACGGCGGTGCCGTTGGTGATCACGCCGACCAGGTTGCCTCGGCTGGTGTAGTCGGCCGCGAGGGCGGGGTTCTCCTGGATCGCCAGGCAGGGGTATGCCACGCCGGGCGAATAGGCCAGGCTCAGGTCGCGCTGGTTGGACAGCGGCTTGGTGGGGGTGACGGAGATCTTGCCCTTGGTGGGCGCGCGGTGGTACTCGAAGGCGGCGTCGCGCAGGGCTTGTTCGGCGGGTGTCATGGCTGTCTCGCTGGTGTCGGTTTGTCGTGGGGCCGGCTCTGTCGGCCAGGCTCTGACCAGTGTACCCCTGCCCCCCCGAGAAGGGTTGTGTCACGGGGGCGCAAAGCAGTATTGACCAAAAGACAAAAGTCGGCGCTGGCGCTGGGGGTCTGCTACCATTGAAGGATGTCCGACCTCCGCCGACACCGCCGTTGGGCCGCATGGTTTTCCATGTGGCTGCTGGTGCTGAGCGCCTGCCTGCCCACGGTGGCGCAGGCCCTGGTCAGGGGGGGGGATGCGCCGTCCTGGCTCGAGGTCTGCACCAGCACGGGCATGGTCCGTGTCGGCGCCCAGGACGATGCCGGCGGGTCGCCTGTCGGCACCCAGGGCGTCATGGCCTGCGAATGGTGCACCCTGCATGGGGGCAGCGCCGGCCTGCCTCCCGTATCGGGCGCCGCCCCGGCCCTCCTGCCCCACCAGGCCGACTGGTCCACCGGGCATTACCGCAATGCCGACATTGCGGCCGTCTGGCTGCCGGCGCAATCGCGCGCGCCCCCTTTGAGCGCCTGATCCTGCGCACCCCTCGCCGCGGTCTGGTTCGCGTGCCTGAGGGGTTGCCTTTGTCCCGATTCTTTTGTCCACCGTGCGGATCGACCGGGGGCGTTCGCGTCCCGGCCACCGCTGGTACCCACTACCTCTTCCTCACCTTGGAGTTTTCATGAAACACCTCTTCACAGCCCTCCTGCTCACCCTGACCGCCAGCGCCTGGGCGCAGACCACCGTCAAGATCGAAGACGCCTGGGTGCGTGGCACCGTGGCCCAGCAGAAGGCCACCGGCGCCTTCATGCGCCTGACCCCGAGCCAGAACGCGCGCCTGGTTTCGGCCAGCACACCCGTGGCGGGCGTGGTCGAAATCCACGAAATGGCCCTCGAAAACGACATCATGAAGATGCGCCAGATTCCCGGACTCGATCTGGCGGCCGGGCGCACCATGGAGCTCAAGCCGGGCGGCTACCACGTCATGCTGATGGATCTCAAGCAACCCATGAAGGGCGGTGACACGGTGCCCCTGACGCTGGTGTTCGAGGACGCCGCCGGGAAGCGCTTCAGCCAGGACATCCAGGCCCCCGTGACCGCGCTCGGTGGCGGCAACGCCCCCATGCAGCACCAGCACGGTGGCCACAAACACTGATGTATCAACGACGATATCCCCGGAAACCCACCATGAACATCCTTGCTTTCAACACCCGTTCCCTGGTCCTGTCTCTGGCCGTGGTCCTGTCGGGGGGCGCTGCCCAAGCCCGCTCGGTGCCGGGCGACGGTGCATTGCCGGTGGTGCAGCTCATGCCGCTGGTCATGAAGCACGAGGCCGACCTGAACCTCACGGGCGCCCAGCTCGATGCGCTGGCCGCCTACCGCAAGACCGCCATGCCGGCGCGCATCGCGGTTCAGAACCGCATTCTGGAGCTGCGCGGGCAATTGCGCATGGCCCTGCTGGACAACGGGCCGCAGGCCGAGCGCGACGCGCTCATGCAGCAGATCGCCGCCGCCGAGGTTGAGCACTTCAAGGGACGCGAGCGCTGCGTCGAGAACCTGCGCCAGGTGCTCGACGCCGGGCAGTACGCCAAGCTGCGGCAGTTGTATATGTCCGACCTGCGTTGAGGCCGTTGCCCGGGCGCGCCGCGCCGGCTTCAGGCCGGCTGGCGGTGCAGGGCCGGCGCTGGCGGCGAACCGGCGCCGGCACCGCGCTCGAAGGTCACCACATGGTCTACCTCGGCGCGGATGCCGATCCACTCACCCACGGCGTGGTTGTGGTGTGAGGGCACATGGGTCATCACCGTCTCGCCTGTGGCCAGGCGCAAGGTGTAGAGGAATTCCGAGCCCCGAAAGGCCTTGCGCACGATCTGCGCCTTCACCGGTGCGTCGTCGTCGTGAACGATGTCGTCGGCGCGCAGCAGCACCTCGCACAGGCCGGCGTCGTAGGCCGTGGGCAGGGGGCATTCCTCCACGTCCTGCAGTGCGCCCAGGGCCGTGCGCACCACGACCTCGTCGCCGTGCTGGGTGATCTGGGCGGGCGCGAACACGCCGTGGCCGATGAACTCGGCGACGAACCGGGTGGCCGGGCGGTGGTAGAGCGCGTAGGCATCGTCCCACTGGTGCAGGCGGCCCTCGTGCATGACGCCGATCACGTCGCCGATCGCGAAGGCCTCCAGCTGGTCGTGCGTGACGAACAGCGCGGTGGCACCGGCCGCCTTGAGGATGCCGCGGATCTCGTGGGCCAGCCGCTCGCGCAGGTCCACGTCGAGGTTGGAAAACGGTTCGTCGAGCAGCAGCAGGCGCGGCTGCGGTGCCAGCGCGCGGGCCAGGGCCACGCGCTGCTGCTGGCCCCCCGAGAGTTCGTGCGGGTAGCGCGACTGCAGGCCGTCCAGCCCCACCAGGCGCAGCACCTCAGCGACCCGGCCCTGGCGTTCGGCTTTGCCCAGGTGCTGGATGCCGAAGGCCACGTTGCGCCCGACGTCGAGGTGGGGGAAGAGGGCGTAGTCCTGGAACACCATGCCGATGCGCCGCTGTTCGGCCGGCATGTGGACCTCGGCGCTGCTGACCGTCTCGCCCCCCAGCTGGACGCTGCCACCGCTGACGGGTTCGAGCCCGGCCACGGCACGCAGCAGCGAAGTCTTGCCACAACCCGAGGGGCCGATGAGCACCCCGATGTCGCCCGCGGCCAGACCCAGCGTCACGCCGTCGACGGCGGCAAGCGCTGCGCCGGGGTAGCGGATCGAGAGTTGGGTTACGGACAGGAACATGCCTTGCATTGTAGATAATGACCATTCTCATTTGCATTGACATGAATCAAATTTCCACGCGCCTGTGGCGCTTTCTGGTCCACGCGGCGTTGCTGCTGTTCGCCCTGCTGCTGGCCTTGCCTGTGCTGGCGCTGGCGGCGTCCTGGCTCGCGTTCGATGCCGAGGCGCTCGACGTGCTGCGGCAGATGGCACAGACCGTGCTGCCCGAGTACGCCCTGACCTCGCTGCTCCTGTGCGTGGCGGTGGCCGTAGCGGTGGCTGTGGTGGGCATGGCCACGGCCAGCGCCGTGACCCTGTTCGACTTCCCCGGGCGCCGCCTGTTCGAATGGGCCTTGCTGCTGCCGCTGGCCATGCCGGCCTACGTGGTGGCCTATGCCTACACCGACTTCCTGCAGTTCTCCGGGCCGCTGCAGGGCTTCCTGCGCGATACCTTCGGCCTGCGTGGCCGGGTGTTTCCCGAGGTGCGCAACGTGGGGGGGGCGGTCTGGGTCTTCACCTTCTCGCTCTACCCCTACGTCTACCTGCTGGCCCGCACCGCGCTGAGCGAACGCGCCGCCCAGCTGATGGAGGCCGCGCGCCTGCTCGGCGCCCCGCTGTCGCGCCGCATCCGCGAGGTGGCCCTGCCCCTGGCGCGTCCGGCCGTGGCTGCGGGCGTGGCGCTGGCGCTCATGGAAACCCTGGCCGACTTCGGCGTGGCCAGCTATTTCGGCATCCAGACCTTCACGGCCGGGGTCTACAAGGCCTGGCTGGTGATGGACAACCGGCTCGCCGCCGCCCAGCTCGCTACCCTGCTGCTGGTGACCGTGGGCCTGCTGATGTGGCTGGAGCACAGGGCCCAGCACCGCATGCGTTTTTCTGCCCTGCGCGGTGGGCGTGCCGGCGGCAGCGAGGCCCAGCCCGCCCGTCTGCGGGGTCGACGGATCGCCCTGGCCTGGCTGGTGTGTGGCCTGCCGGTGTTGTTCGGCTTCGTGCTGCCGGTGCTGTTCATGCTGCGGCCCCTGCTGGGAGGGTGGGACGAGCTGCCCTGGGCGTCGTTCGTGCAATGGTCGCGCAACAGCCTGTGGCTGGCCGGCCTGAGCGCGGCCCTGGCCACCCTGGCCGCACTGGCGCTGGCTTTCGCGTTGCGGCGCGAGCCTTCCCGGTTCACGCGCGGAGCGGTTCAGGTGGTGGGCCTGGGCTATGCGGTGCCGGGTGCGGTCGTTGTGGTGGGCCTGCTGCTGCCGGTGGGCTGGCTGCAGGTGGCCTGGCCTGCCAGCGGTGTGGGGTACTGGGTCACGGCCACGGTGCTGGGCATCGTCTGGGCCTATCTGGTGCGCTTCTCATCGGTGGCCCTGCAGTCGGTGCAGAGCGGCTATGCCCGCATTCCCGCCAGCCTGGACGATTCCGCACGCATGCTCGGCACTGGGGGCTGGGGGCTGATGACACGCGTGCATGGCCCGCTGCTCAAACGCTCGTTGGCCGCCGCAGCCCTGCTGGTCTTCGTGGACGTGATGAAGGAACTCCCCGCCACGCTGGTGCTGCGGCCCTTCAACAGCGACACCCTGGCAGTGGTCACCTACCAGCTCGCGCGCGACGAGCGGCTGGGCGAGGCCTCCCTGCCCGCGCTGACCCTGGTGCTGGTGGGGCTGATTCCCGTGGTGATGCTGAGCCGGACCTTGCGCAGCAGGGTCTGAGGGCATGGTGGCGACGGGGAGGTGGTCCCCCCGACAGGAATCGAACCTGTATTTGCCGCTTAGGAGGCGGCCGTTCTATCCATTGAACTACGGGGAGGCGTCGGGGATTGTACGTGTCGCCCCTGTTCAGTCGTAGCTGAGGGTGAAGATCAGGTCGACGGCGTTGTCGTCGCCGGCCTGGGCGCGCAGGGTGAAGCGGCGCGAGACATCATAGAAAAGCGAAACCGTGCCCATGGCGCCGGACAGGTTGCGCCGGTAACCCACGTAGAGCCGGTTCGACAGCCGCTTGCCCAGCGTGATGGCGGCCGCCGTGGTGCTGCCGTCGGCCTGGGTGCTTTCGCCCTGGAACGAGAGTTCGTCCAGCCCCAGGGCGCGAACCAGGGAGCCGTCGCTGGCGCTGCCCTGTCCGCTGAGCAGGGCCAGGGCCGCCTGCTGCAGGATGGCCGCCTCGGCCCCGGCGCCGCTGGCGGGGCGGCCCAGCACCAGCCAGGCGAGCTTTTCGCTGTCGGGCATGTCGGGCTGGGCATACAGGCGCACGCGCGGGGCCTGGGCGGTGCCGGTGATCTGCACGCCCACGCGCTGGGTGGGGTGGGGGCGCAGGGCCAGGATGTCGAGTGTGGGGTTGTCGAACGGGCCGGCAAAGCGCAGCAGGCCGGTCTCGATGGTGAGGGCCTGCCCGTACGCCCGGTAGCTGCCGCGTGCGGTACGTACCTCGCCCAGCAACCGGGGCGCGGGGTCGGCGGGGGTGCTGCGCAGTTGCAACTGTCCGCGCAACAGGGTGTCGAGTCCCTGGCCGCGCACCTGGAAGTCTGGGCCGAGGTCGATGTCAAGGGTCACGTCGGGCACGACGCGTGTGGTCTTTGTGGAGGCGGTGGGAGGCGCGGACTGACGGTCGAGCACGACCACGTCGCTGCCCAGGCGGGGCGTGGTCTCGTCCGGCAGCAGGAACAGGGCCTGGTCGGCGCGCAAGCGGCCCTGAAGCCGCAGCTGGGGGCCTTGCAACTGGGCCGTTGCCGTGCCCGAGACGGTGAGCCGGCGGTCGGCCCGCGCCCACAGGCGCAGGCCTTGCGCCTCGACCGCCAGGTTGATGACCGGCTGTCCCGGGCCGGCCACGTCGTCGGCAGGGGTTTCCCAGCGGGCGGTTCCGCTGCCCAGCAGCAGCCCGCCGCTGGCGCCTCCGGCACCGCGCAGCCGCAGGGCCGTGACCTCGATGCGGTCGTCCTGCAGCCGCGCACGCAACTGGCCGTCACCGAAGTCCAGGCCCTCGACGATGGAGCGCACGGCCAGGTCATCGACCTGGAGTTCGCCTTGCCAGCGTGGCCGGGCACGGGTGCCGCCGATCCGGGCGTCGGCGGCGAGCCGACCCTGGATGCGCCAGCCCGGCGGGGCCAGGCCGGACCAGGCGTCGATGTTCGGCAACGTGGCCCGGAGCTGGCCGCTCAGGGGGGCTTCGCGGGCCCAGTGCCAGCGGGGTTGGTCGGGGCCGGGGGGCGTCAGTGTGGTCGACAGCCGGGCCTCGACCTGTCCGGTGCGTTCGCTGTTCCAGCGCAGTTCGGCCTGCAGGGCATCGCGGTCCAGGTGCAGGGCCAGGGTCGCCGCGTTCAGGCCGGCGGCCACGACCGTACCTTCCTCGACGCGCACCGACAGGTCGCCGCGCTCGCGTTGCAACATCAGCCTGGCGCGGGCCGGCGGGGCCGCCATGCGGCTTCCGGCATCCGGTGCCAGGGGCAGGTCGACCTCCCACTGGCCACCGAACAGCACGTCGCCTTGCAGGTCGGAAGCGGCCAGCGGGCCTTGCGGGGCCGATGCGCTGGCGAGCAGGTGGTCGATCCAGCTCAGTGCCAGACCGCGCATCTGCCCCCGGGTCTGGAGCCGACCGCCCTGCCAATGGGCCTGACTCCAGGCGATGTCGAGGCTGCCGTCGTGCCAGGTGGACGGCCCTGATCCCAGCCCGCGGCGCGTCGGGTGCAGCTGCACCGACCCGGGAGCCAGGGTGAGCCCGGTGGCTTCGGACCACCGCAACCGGGTGGCAGCGCCCAGTTGGGCCTGCCAGCGCAGCGCTTGGTCGAGCGGGTCGAACTGCAGTTGCAGCCGCCGCAGCTCCACCATCGCGTCCATGCCCGCAGGGGTGGCTTGCAGACGGCCCTGCGCGTCCAGGTCGATGCGGGTGTCCCAGGTGCCGTGGAGCAACCGCCCCGTCTGATGCCACGACGCTTGCGTGCCTTCGCCCTGGAGCGTCGTCTGCATGGCCTGGATTTTCCAGCGCCCGCTCAGGGACGCGTTCGGGGCGTCCTGGGCGGGGGCGGGCAGTGTCAGTTCGAGGTCGGGGACGTCGACGTGCAGCGACCAGGGCAACCGTCGGGCGCTGGCGCCTGGGCTGTTCAGACCCACCCAGGGGGGGGCGCCGGTCCAGGTGCCGTGGGCGGTCGCACGGCCTTGCAGGCGGGCGGTGCCTAAGGTCGCCGGCAGCGTGCGCGACACGCCGAGCCCGGGCAACATGCGGTCCAGTTCGTGGGCGGTCGCCAGTACCCACCGCTGCAGCCGGTCCGCGTCGCGCAGTTCGGCACGCAGCGTGGCCGTTGCTCGGCCTGGAGGGGGATGGCCGGTTGGCGTCCAGTGGCCCTCGAAGGCGAAATCGGCACCGGGAGCCTGCACAGCCATTTGTCCAGTGAAATCCCGGGCAGCCACGTTCACGCTGCCTTGCGCATCGAGGTTGGCTTTCCAGGCCCGCACCTGCAACCGGTCCAGGTGCACGGTCTGGCCCTGCCAGGCGCCCGTGGCGCTCAGGGTGGGCCACGGGCTGCCCGAGGGCGTGCTGCGGCTGGGGGCGAGCCAGATGTCGAACGGTGTGGCCTGAGCGGCCCCGGTGGTGGCCGGTGTCGGTGAGTGTGACCGCGCCTTCAGGTCGAATGGGGTCGCCGGCAGGGTGCCGATGAGGTCGCCCGGGCGCACGCCCTGGGCCGTGATCTCACCCCCCCAGCGCCCCAGGGCGCTGGCTTGCCATTGCACCTGCCCGGTCGCCTGCAGCCGCCCGTGGGACAGCTCGGCGTCCAGCGCCTCGATATGCCACAGCGGGGCCTGGTGCCGCAGTCGGACCTGCAGCCGTTTCAGGGGCAGGCGGGCCTGGTCCCAGGGGCCCGGACGGGTGTTGGACACTTCGGCCTGCAGGTCCCATTGCGGTTCCATGAGCAGGTGGTCGGAGCCGGGTGTCGGGCGCACCGTGCCATGGCCGCTGAGTGCCGTGGCGGGGGCGCCAGGCCAGAGGCCGGCGAGGTCGATGTGCCGCACGGCCACGCGGGCTTCGTGCACGGGTTGGGGGGTCCAGGGCCTGAGGGTGGCTTCGGCGTCCAGGGCGGGGGCCTGCGCGGCGGCGGCGCCGTACAGGGACGCCGGGTCGGTGGCGAGGCGCGCCGTCACCGTCACTTCGGGGGACGCCCCCGCCAGTTCGCCATCGACCCGCGCCTGCGCCAGCAGTTCCAGCGCGCGACCGCCCGGCACGGTGGCGGGCAGGCGACCGTCGAGCGTGGCGGACAGCCGCATCGGGGCCAGGGCCTGCAGGCGGGCATCGAGGCGGTACAGCCCCTGTGCCCACGACAGCGCGTCGATAGTGAGCCGGTGCTGCGGCCCGGCATCGGCTGTCGCGTCATCGGTGCCGTAGGCGTAGCGGCCCTGCAGCGAACCGGGTGCGATGCCGGCTGCTCCTTCCCAGGTGATGTCGTCGATGGCAAAGGGCAGGTCGACCTCCCGCAGCCAGGGCAGGGTCAGCGCTGTCGGTGCCGGTGGGACTTCGGTGGTGGCGGGGCGCTGGTCGCTGATCAAGACCTGGGTGGCGCGCAGGTGGGCCGGATGCAGCTCGCGCCGGACCAGCAGATCCCACCAGAGTCGGGGTGTCCACCCGAGGTCAAGGCCGTGCAGGTCGACCGCCAGCCCCTCGCTTTCCCAGCGCAGGCGGGCGATGCGGCCACCGCTCAGCAGCGACCCCTCGGGCTGCTCAACCACGAGGGCCTCCGGACGCTCCAGCCACGAACCGGCCCAGCGCAGCGTCTGGCCCAGTGACGAGGGACTGGCGGCCCAGAACCACAGCGCCAGCATGGCAGAGGCCAGGGCGGCCAGCGCCATCACGCCCAGTGTGGCGACCGCTCTGAGGGGGTGTCCCTTTTTCATGAGAGGGGGGGCATCAGAACGCGAACCCCACGTTGAGGTGCAGCCGCCAGCGGCGGCTGTCCACCCCATAGGCCAGATCGAACTGGAGCGGGCCGACCGGGCTGTTGTAGCGCACGCCGGCGCCCAGACCGACCTTGGGCCGGAGGTCGGACGCACGGTCGGCGACCGAGCCGGCATCGATGAACAGGGTGCTTTCCCAGTTGGTGCGCTGGCCGTCGCGCCAGAGTGGGCGCTGCCATTCCAGACTGGCGACGGTGAGCAGGCGTCCGGGTGCGGTGGCGCCGCTCGCGTCTGTGGCGCCGATGTCGCGCAGACCGTAGCCGCGCACGGTGTTGTCGCCGCCGGTCAGGAAGCGTTGTGTGGCCGGCACCGGCGTGCCTTCGCGGCTCCAGACCGCGCCCCCTTCGAGCCGCAGGGCCAGGCGGCTGGGGCGGAGGCCTTCGACGCCCAGGGGCAGGTAGCCTTGCCAGCGGGCGTGGGTGCGCAGGTAGGGACGGCGATCCTGCTGCAGGGTGACGCCGGCCCCGATCTCGACCGCCAGCCCATGGCCACGGCCCGGGGCCAGCCGGTCGTCGAAGCGCCGGCGTGTCCAGGCGTAGTGCACGCTGAGCGCGGATTCGGCGGGCCCGGCCCCGGTAAGGTCGTCGGTCACGCGGGCACGGTCGTATTGCAGGTAGAAGCTGCGGTCGAGTTCGGGGTCTGCCTGTGCCTGGCCCAGCCGCAGGCGCTGGCTGCCGGTGCGCCGGGTGTCGTCTTCCTCCTGGGCCAAGCGCCCGCCCACGGTCCAGCGCCAGCCTTTATCGTCCACCGGAGAGACCAGCTCGGACTCGACGGTGCGGGTATTCTGTTGCAGCAGCAGCCTCGAGACGGCGCGCCAGTCCAGGCCGGGGACGCGGTGGTGGGTGTGTTCGATGCTCAGGCGTGGCCCGCTGTCGGTGCTGCCACCGATGCCGAGCACCAGTTTCTGCCGTTGTGCCTCGCGCAGCTGCACATGCACGGTGGCGCTGTCGGGCGTCCCTTCGGTGTCGACCCGCACGAAAACCGATTCGTAGTAGCCGCTGTCGGCCAGGCGTTGCTGCGCGGCCTGCAGGGCCGACAGGTCGTAGTCGGCCCTGCTGCGCACGCCGCCGAGCCGCACCAGCCGAGCCGCCATGGCGGGGTCGTAGCGTTCGTGGCCCTGTACCTCGATGTCGCCGAAGCGGAAGACCGGGCCGGAGTCGAGCGCCAGCTTCAGTCGGGCGCTGTGCGTGGCGGGGTCAATTTCGGCCCGGCTGTCGAGCACGCGCGCAGCCGGGTAGCGCAGGCCACTGAGCTGGCGCAAGGCCTGGTTCTTGGCACCGTCCCAGGTCGCCTGGGTGAACACATGCCCCGGAGGCAGCGACCAGCCCGACAGCAGGGCGGCGCGCTGGTCGGCGGCGGCCGGGTTGTCCTGCGCATCGCCTTGCAGCGTCAGGTCGACGGCGGTCACGCGCGTCAAGGGGCCGGGGTCCACGGTCACGTGGATGCGTGGGGGTTGTTCGGGGACCGCCGGATCAGGGGGGGCTGCCCGGACTTCGATGCGCGGCGCGAAATGCCCCTGCGTGCCCAGCAGGTCGCGGAGGTTGTCGGGGGCAGTGGCCAGCAGGCGTTCCAGTTCGCGGGCCTGCAGGTCGGGCAGTTGCTGGAAGCGGGCCAGTTCGATGTGGCGCAGCAGGAAGCTATCCAGCGGTGCCGGCGCCTGGATGTCGAGCGTGAACGCGGGGCGGGGTGCCTGGGCCAGGGCGCCGGAGCACAGCAGGACCAATCCCAGCAGGACGGTGCTCCAGCGTTGGTGTGTGCTCACTTGGACAGGGTTCGCATGGCTTCCTCCAGTCCCTTGAGCGTGAGCGGGTACATGCGCTGGCCCATGAGCTGCTGGATGATGGCGATGCTCTGCCGGTACTGCCACATGCCCTGCGGCTCGGGGTTGATCCAGGCGAAGCGCGGGAAGGCGTGCGTGAGCCGCTGCAGCCATTCGGCGCCCGCTTCCTCGTTGTTGTATTCCACGCTGCCGCCGGGCTGCAGGATCTCGTAGGGGCTCATGGTGGCGTCGCCCACGAAGATCAGCTTGTAGTCCTTGTTGTACTTGCGGATCACGTCCCAGGTCTCGAATTTTTCGGCATAGCGGCGGCGGTTGTTCTTCCACACATAGTCGTACACGCAGTTGTGGAAGTAATAGAACTCCAGGTGCTTGAACTCGTTCTTGGCGGCGCTGAAGAGTTCCTCCACCCGGGCGATGTGCTCGTCCATGGTGCCGCCCACGTCCATGAGCAGCAGCACCTTCACGTTGTTGTGGCGCTCGGGCACCATCTTGATGTCGAGCCAGCCGGCGTTGGCGGCCGTGGCGCGGATGGTGTCGGGCAGGTCCAGCTCCAGCTCGTTGCCCTCGCGCGCGAACTTGCGCAGCCTGCGCAGCGCCATCTTGATGTTGCGCGTGCCCAGTTCCTGGGTGTCGTCGTAGTCGCGGTAGGCGCGCTGCTCCCACACCTTCACGGCGCTCTTGTTGCCGCCCTTGCCGCCGATGCGGATGCCCTGCGGGTTGTGGCCGCCGTGGCCGAAGGGCGACGTGCCGCCGGTGCCGATCCATTTGCTGCCGCCCTCGTGGCGGGCCTTCTGCTCTTCCAGGCGCTTCTGGAGCGTCTCCATCAGCTCGTCCCAGTCCATCTTGGGCGCGTTGGCCTTCTGCTCGTCGGAGAGCAGCCGCTCCAGCTCCTTGCGCAGCCAGTCGGCCGGAATGTCTTTGCTGAAATCGGCCTGCATCTCCACGCCCTTGAAATAGGCGGCGAAGGCGCGGTCGAACTTGTCGTAGTGCTTCTCGTCCTTGACCAGCGCGGTGCGGCTGAGGAAGTAGAAGTCGTCGAGCGTGCAGGCGTCGGGGTTGCGCGGGCCCACCACGTCGGCCTTCAGCGCCTCCAGCAAGGTGAGGTACTCGTTGACGGACACCGGCAGCTTGGCCGCGCGCAGGGTGTAAAAGAAATCGATCAGCATGGTAGGTCAGGCGGACAGCCAGTTCTCGATTTTCAGATGGGGCACGCGCTTGAATTCACGCACATTGTTCGTGACCAGTGTCATGCCTGCTGCCAAGGCGTGGGCGGCGATCCAGAGATCGTTGTTGCCGATCACGGTGCCTTTATGTTCCAGGTGGGCACGAATGGCGGCATAGTGTTCTGCCGCCACAGCGGGCAGATCCAGGGTTGGCAAGGCGGCGCTCAGGCGAGCAAAGCGGACCTTGAGTTGCGTGGCCAAGGGGCGGCGCGCCAGGCCGGACATCAGTTCACCTTGCGTGATGACCGACATGGCCACGGCATCGGCCGGAATGCGGTCAAACCGCTCCAGGACTGCCGCGCTGCTTTGGCGCATGATGAAACTGCAGGTGTCGGTGTCGAGCAGGTACGACATGGCTCAGGCCTTGCGGCGGCGGGGCATGGGTTTTTTCGGTGCTGGTTCATCCATCCAGGAGAAATCTCTTTCCTGGGTCGGGCGCGTGTCGCGCGCGAGGGCCATGGCGGCATCCAGTTCGGCAGCTTCTTTCTCGGTCAGCGGCGGCAGGTCAGCCAACAGGTCGGCCAGCTTTTCCCCGAAAGACTGCGGCCGCTCGCGCAGCACGATCTCGTCGCCGCGGCGCGAAATTTCCACGGTTTTGCTGTTCAGACGGAATTCCTTGGGCAGGCGTACCGCCTGGCTGTTGCCCGAGGTGAAGACGGTGGTGGTGCGCGGTGCCAGATATTTCGGGGAGATGGGAGCGTTCATGAGGCTCTCCGCTATGTATATACGCTAAGTATATATTCTGAGGCCGTGATCGGCAAGCACCGCTCAGACAGCCGAACGCGGCCGGTTCAACTGGTGGTCCAGATGGGCCTTCACGCTGGGCCATTCGCTGGCGATGATGCTGTAGACGCAGGTGTCGCGCAAGCTGCCGGCGGCGGCCGGGTGCGTGTTGAGCTGGTGGTTGCGCAGCACCCCGTCGAGCTTGGCGCCCAGGCGCTCGATGCCCCGGCGACTCTGGTGGTTGAAGAAGTGGGTGCGAAACTCCACGGCGATGCAATCCAGCGTTTCGAAGGCGTGCGTCAGCAGCAGGCGCTTGCATTCGGTGTTCACGGCCGTGCGCTGCACCGCACGCCGGTACCAGGTGGAGCCGATCTCCAGCCTTCGGTGGGCCGCGTCGATGTTCATGTAGGTGGTCATGCCCACGGCCTTGCCCTGCAGGGGGCCTTCCCCGTGGGCGATGACGGCAAAGGGCAGCATGCTGCCGCTGGCCTGCAGGCCCAGGCGCCGGTCGATCTCGGTCCGCATGCCTTCGGGGGTGGGGGTGCTGGTGTACCAGTGGTTCCACAGCTCGCCATCGCAGACGGCCTCCACCAGATCGTCGTGGTGGCTTGGCGCCAGCGGCTCAAGCCTGGCGTGCAAGCCGACGAAGGTGATGGGCTGGGGCCACATGGCAGGGTCAGCGGTTGCGCTGGTTCATGAACACGAGTTTCTCGAACAGGGTCACGTCCTGCTCGTTCTTGAGCAGGGCGCCCACCAGCGGCGGCACGCTCACCTTGCTGTCCTGGCTCTGCAGCGCTTCGGGCGGGATGTCCTCGGCCATCAGCAGCTTCAGCCAGTCCAGCAGTTCGCTGGTGGAGGGTTTCTTCTTCAGGCCCGGCAGGTTGCGGATGTCGAAGAAGGTCTTCATGGCGGCCGTGAGCAGCTCGTCCTTCAGGCCGGGGAAGTGCACGTCCACGATCTGTTTCATCGTGGTGGCGTCGGGAAACTTGATGTAGTGGAAGAAGCAGCGCCGCAGGAAGGCGTCGGGCAGTTCCTTCTCGTTGTTCGAGGTGATAAACACCAGCGGCCGGTGCCGGGCCTTGATCATCTCGCGCGTCTCGTAGCAGTAGAACTCCATGCGGTCGAGTTCGCGCAGCAGGTCGTTCGGGAATTCGATGTCGGCCTTGTCGATCTCGTCGATCAGCAGCGCCACCGGCTGCTCGGCCGTGAAGGCCTGCCACAGCACGCCCTTGACGATGTAGTTCTCGATGTCCCTGACCTTCTCGTCACCGAGTTGCGAGTCGCGCAGGCGGCTCACGGCGTCGTATTCGTACAGGCCCTGCTGGGCCTTGGTGGTGCTCTTGATGTGCCACTGCAGCAGCGGCATGCCCAGCGCCTGCGCCACCTCCTCGGCCAGCATGGTCTTGCCGGTGCCGGGCTCGCCTTTGACCAGCAGCGGGCGCTTGAGCTGGATCGCCGCGTTGACCGCCAGCATCAGGTCCTGGGTGGCGACGTAGTTCTGTGAGCCTTGGAATTTCATGGGTGGCGACCGCCGCTGGAATGCGGCAGAACAAAGGGTTTTTACTGAGAGGCGAGTCTATATAATCGCACGTTGATTTTTGTCAAACGACCTTTTCATTGTGCTTGCAAAATGAACCAACCGCTGTCTACCCTGTTGAAAACCGTTGTCGCCAGCGCGACCGTTTCGCTCACGTTTGCGGCACAAGCCCAAGTGTCGGGTGATGTGAAGGCCGGAGAATCCAAGGCCGCCATGTGCATCGGTTGCCATGGCATCCCCGGCTACCAGAACAGTTTCCCGGAAATCCACAAGGTGCCGAAGATTTCCGGGCAGTCCGACAAGTACATCGTGGCCGCGCTCACCGCCTACCAGAAAGGCGAGCGCAAGCACCCGTCCATGCGCGGCATCGCCGGCTCCCTGACCGAACAGGACATGGCCGATCTGGCGGCGTTCTATGCCGGGCATGCCGGCAACGTCACGGCGGCCGAAGCGCCTTCCAAGGCGGCTTCCAGCGTGGTCGCGGCCCTGCTCGAAAAGGGCGCCTGCGCCTCCTGCCACGGCGCCAACTTCAGCAAGCCCATCGATCCCAGCTACCCCAAGATCGCCGGGCAGCATGCCGACTTCCTCTACGTGGCGCTCAAGTCCTACACCGTGGAGAACAACAACGTGGTGGGCCGCTCCAACGCCATCATGGGCGGCATCGCCAAGCAGTTTACGCATGCCGAGCTCAAGCAGATGGCCGGTTACCTGGGCTCCCTCCAGGGCGAACTGGCCACCGTGCCCCAGCCGCGTCTGCGCTGATCCCGCACAAGCGGCGCGTCGATCGGCTTCGGCCACCCTCGACCCAACCACCCAACGCCGACCCTGTGTCGGCGTTTTCGCTGGGCTTGTGCCAGAATCGGATTTACATTTCGCTACATAGGCCCATGACCGCCCCCATTCCCGCGTTGCCTCTTGGGCGCCAGCCCCCCCGCGCCAGGTCCAAGGCCCTGCGGCATGTGGGGCGTGCCGGGCTGGTGCTCTGGCTGGGGTGGTGCGCGCTGGTGCAGGCGGCAGAGCCGCCGTCGGAAGAGGACTTCTTCGCCAGTGTGCCCGAGGTGTTGACGGTGACTCGCCTGTCGCAGTCCCTGGCCGACACGCCGGGGTCCGTCACCGTCATCGACCGCGAGACCATCGCCCGCTCCGGTGCACGCGATCTGGCCGATGTCTTGAGGCTGGTGCCGGGCTATCTGGTCTCGGGCTGGAACGGTGCCAATCCGGGGGCGGCCTACCACGTCCCGCTGGACGAATACGGTGTGCGCAACCTGGTGCTGGTCAATGGCCGGTCCGTCTATTCGCCTTTTCTTCTGGGCGGAACCCACCGGGGCATGATGGGCGTGATGCTGGAGGATGTGGAGCGCATCGAGGTGCTGCGGGGCGCGAATTCTGCTGCCTACGGCGCCAATGCCATGTATGGCGTCATCAATGTCATCACCCGGCATTCTGCCGACACGCAGGGTGCGGGCGTGTCGCTGACCACCGGTGTGCAGGGCATACGCGATGCCCATGCCCGAGTCGGCTGGGGCGATGACCGTGCCAGCTACCGCCTTTCGGTCGGGCAGCGCAACGACCATGGCTACGAGGGCCTGTTTGATGACCGGCAACTGCACCAGCTTCACTTTCGTGGCGACATTCGACCGAGCGCTCAGGACGAGTTGCAACTTGATGCCGGCTTGACCCGCCATGTGGCGGGAGAAGGCTTTGCTGGTAATCCGGGCAATCCGGAGCGCACGGTGCGTTGGCGCAACCTGTTCCTGCACGGCCAGTGGCGCCGGCAGCTGTCGGCGACCGAGGCGGTCAAGGTCAGCGCCAGTGTCGATCAGGAGCGTCTGGTCGACACGGCGCCCTACACCCCCATTGCGGGGGTGGTGCTCGATAGCGGAGGGCGGGGGCGGCGGCTGAACCTGGAATTCCAGCATCAATTGCAGGTGACGGATGATCTTCGGGGTGTCTGGGGTTTGGGTTGGAAGCAGGACAGCGTCTTGTCGCGTCCCATTTATTTCCAGGACCAGGCCCTGAAGAACAACGAATCGCGTGCCTTCGGCAACCTGGAGTGGCGTGCTTCACCAAAGTGGCTGGTCAATGCCGGCCTGTTTCTGGGCGACAACAGCTGGACGGGCACCTACGTCGCGCCCAGGTTGATGGTGAATCACCATTTCACGTCCGATCACACATTGCGTGCCGGGATCACCAGGTCGATCCGATCGCCTTCCCTGTTCGAACTGGCCAGCGATGTGAGGTACTACGATCCCTTGGGAAATCTTCTGTTGCGGACGTATGTCGCGAGTGGCAACGCCCGGCCCGAGCGGCTGGACACCCGGGAACTGAGCTATTACGGCCATTTCAGGGATGCCCGGCTCGTTGTCGACGTGCGGGCCTACCACGAGCGGATGCGGGATCTGATCGAGGTGGATACCTACAACAGCTTTCCGCAGGACCACGTCAACAAACCCGGCCTGACCACCCAGGGGCTGGAGTATCAGTTGCGCTGGTCGCCCCGGGAGGGCACCCAGGTCTGGTTTGGGCAGAACCTGATGCGGCACCGCTGGGCCGAAGCCGGTCGCGATGACCGCATTCCACCCACCCACACCACGTCGGTGGCGTGGTTTCAGAAACTCGCCCCGGCTACCGACCTCACCCTGGCGCTTTATGCGCGCGGTGGCATGACATGGCGGAGAACAGAAAACGCCTTGCCACCGGCGCGGCGGCTCGACCTGAGGCTGGCGCATGCCCTGCAGTTGGGCAACACCAGGGCACAGATTGCGCTCACGGTGCAGGCACTCAATGGCGATCAGCAGGAGTTTGTCTCCACGCGGCCGTCTGTTCTGGCGCGACGAACTTTCCTGACCCTGGATGCATCGTTCTGACCCGTCGCTCCTGCGTCGCCTGCTGGTGACGGCCCCCCTGGTGCTGATCGCCGCGGCCCCGATGCGGGTGCGCAGTGCCGCTCCCGTGGTATGGGTGGTGTCTTCCAGCAACGACGGCATCTACGGGCGGGCACGGTCGGCATTGCGCGCCACGTTTGCCCGAGACATCTTGCCGCCGATGGAACTGGAGGAGCGCGGCTTGCCCTTGCCGGCAGCCCCCGGCCCCCGGCCGCCGGCCTTGATCCTTACGCTGGGGGTGGCTGCATGGCGGGCCGTGGCCGAGCGGGCCGAGCAGGAGGCCCAGTGGTCACGCGTTCCCGTGGTCGCGGCCCTGTTGCCTCGTCTGGCGTATGAATCTGTTCGTGTGTCTGCGCCTTCCTCGTTTTTGAGCACGGCTGTTTTTCTTGACCAACCGGTTGACCGTTTTCTCGAATTGCTCCGACAGGGCATGCCGGATCACCGACGAGTGGGGGTGCTCTGGGGTCCGGCGTCCCAGGCCCTCGCGCCGTCCCTGCGCGCGGCAGCGGCGTCGCGGGGCATCACCCTGGAAGAGGCCAGCTTGTCTGCCCAGGCGCGCCCAGAGAACATCCACCAGGCTTTGAGCGAGGTGCTCTCGCGGGCCGACGTGCTGCTGGCCTTGCCCGACAGCACGGTATACAACGCCGCTTCCTTGCAGTACATCCTGATTGCGGCCTATCGACTGCGCAAGCCCGTGGTTTCCTATGCGCTGTCCCATGCGCAAGCGGGGGCCACGATGGCCCTGCACCTTCCTCTCGAGCAGGCGGCTGTCCAGGCCGCTGTTGTGGTGCGTGACATCCTGCAAGGACGGGGCGGCTTGCCGCCGCCTGCAATGGCCAGATCCTTTGCGGTGGAGGTGAACCAGCCGGTGGCACGTTCGCTCGGCTTGCCGGCGGTGGAGTCTCGGGCGCTGGAAGAGGCCATTCGACGTCAGGAGGCGAAGCGATGAGCCTGGGTGCACGGGATTTCCGGGTCCGTCTGTGGGTGGCGGCGGCCTTGCCGGCCTTGCTGGTGGCCGTGGTGCTGCTCGCCGGCTTCATTGATCGGCACCGAACCGCTCTGGGCCTTGTTCTTGAGGACAGGGCCCGGTCGACGGCCATGCAGCTGGGGGCGATGGCCGAATTCGATCTGTTCACAGGGAACGAAGCCGGGCTGCAGCGCCTCGTTGAAGCGGTTCAGGATGGCGACGCACACATCCGGGGAGCGGGCATCCTGTCTTCCGAGGGGCGAACGGTGGCCATGGCCGGCACCCTGCCCGAGCGGCTGGTGGGCCGGGCCGATGGTGTCGAGCTCAGTGTCGGTGACCGGCATCTGACCGTGATTGCGCCGATCGCCATGGCGACCCTTTCGGGCCAGGATCTCTTTGCAACCGAAGTGCCCGCCGTGCCGGCAGCAAGCCCCGATCGTGTGCTGGGCTATGCGGTTGTCAGACTGACCCGGGACGTGCTTTTGGAGCAGCAGCGCGCGACCGTTCAATGGGCCTTGCTGACGACGCTGGGAGGGCTGCTGTTCGCCGGCTTTCTGTCGGTCTGGATCGCCTCCGGCGTAACCCGCCCCATCGCTGCGATCAGCCGCATCGTTGCCCGCATCCGCGAGGGCGACCTGGCGGCACGGGTCGATGAAACCCAGGCGGGGGTGCTGGAAGTGCTGGCTACGGGCATCAATGAGATGGCGGGCAGGGTGGCCCTCACGCAGGAGCATCTGCAGCAGCAGGTGGCCTTGGCGACCGAGGAGTTGCGTCGGCAGAAAGAGGCCGCCGAGCGCCTCGCGCGCGTCGATCACCTCACAGGCGCGGCCAGCCGGGGTGCGTTCATGGAGGTGGCGGCGGCCGAGGTCCAGCGGGCCCTGCGCTACAACCACCCGCTGTGCCTGGTCGTCATCGACCTCGACCATTTCAAGAGCATCAACGACACGCACGGGCACGCCACGGGCGACGCGGTGCTGGTCCAGTTTGCACGCACGATCGAGGCACAGGTGCGCGAGGTCGACCTTTTCGGTCGTCTGGGCGGTGAGGAGTTTGCCGTGCTGCTGCCCAACATCGCCGCCGGCGAGGCCGTCCAGGTGGCCGAGCGCATGCGGCAGGCGGTGTCGGGCAGTCGGCTTGAGGCCAGCGGGCGCCCCTTGCGCTACAGCGCCAGCTTCGGCGTGGCCCAGTTCGACCCCCGGGAGTTGACGCTGGCCAGCGTGATGTCGCGCGCCGACACCGCGCTCTACGATGCCAAGCGGCGCGGGCGCGACCGGGTCGAGTTGGCCGCCTGAGCCACCATGCCTTCAAGGCCCTGCCGAATGAAGTACTGCTTGCCAGACCCAACCGACCCAGAACTGGGCAGGCGCCGCAGCCTCTTGCGGCTGGCCGCCTGGGGAGCCACCTTTGCCGGGCTGACAACGCCATTGGCGGCCCAGCCCGCCGGACGGCTGTTCCGCATCGGCGTCACCAAGATCGTGTCCCACGCCGCCCTCGACGCCGACGAGAAAGGCTTCGAGGAAGGCCTGGCCAGTGCGGGTTTCCGCGAGGGCGTGAACGTGGTGTTCGACCGCCAGAACGCCGACGGTGACATGGCCAGGGCCGAAGCCATCGCGCGGCGCTTCATAGACAACCGGGTCGACCTCATCCACAGCATCGCCACGCCTTCCACGCAGGCTGTCGTGCGCGCTGGCGGCCGCATTCCGGTGGTGTTCTCGTCGGTGACGGACCCGGTGCACGCGGGCATCGTGCCCCCCAACAGCGCGCCCGGGCGCCGCACGGGAACCCATGTGACCGGCGTCAGCGACCTCTGGCCTGTAGCCCTGCAACTGCAGACCTACACCCGTCTCGCACCGGACGCCAAGGTCTGGGGCACGGTCTACAACCCGGCCGAAGCCAATTCGGTGATGCACATCAGCGCCATGCGCGAGGCCGCACGGCAGTTCGGCCTGCGCCTGCTCGAAGCCACCGTGGCGCGCAGCGACGAGGTCGAGCAGGCGGCCGCCTCGCTGGTGGGAAGGGTACAGGCCATCACCATCACCTCCGACAACACCACCGTGGCCAACCTCGAAGCCATCGTGCGCCTCTGTGAAGAGCGGCGCATCCCGCTCTTCGCCGGCGATGTGGACAGTGTGGCCCGGGGGGCTGTGGCCGCTTATGGCATGGACTATTTCCTGGTCGGTTACGCGGCCGGCAAGAAGGCGGCTCTCGTCCTCAAGGGCGTCAAGCCCGGAGACATTCCCTGGGGCCCGGTCGAGAAGTTCAGTCTGGCCATCAACCTGCGCGCCGCGCGTGCTCAGGGTGTTACCGTGCCGCCCGATCTGCTGGCGAAGGCCGACAAGGTCATCCGCTGACCGGTCATGCGGTTCCTGCGCAGCATCTACCTGGCGGTCGCCTTGCTGGTTGTCACGGTCGGACTGAACGCCTACGTGGAGTCACGCAGTGACACCATGCACAGCCTGCACCGCGAGGTAGGTACCGGGCTGGAGCGGATGGTGCGGCTCAGCGACAACCTGCACGCCATGCTGGTGATGGCCGTGCTGGAGCGCAACGGTCTGCGGGTTGCAAGCTTCGAAACACTCAGCGCCGAGCTGGACGCGACCGTGCGCGATGTCGAAACCCTGACGGTGGATCTGAGCCTGTCGGGCGAGATGGCGTCCTTGCGCGAGGGCCTGGACCGCTTGCGCGTGACTGCGCGCCAGGCGGTGGCGCTGATTCTCTCCGATGAATGGGAGGCCGCGCGGTCGGTGTTGTTCGACGAATCGTTCGTGATGTCCCGCAAGATGTACGAGATCCACAGCGAAACCGTGGTGGGAGCCCTGACCGGTGAACTCGCCGCCATGACCAAGCGCCACGACCGGCTGCGCCTGGCCGCGCAGGCGATGTGGCTCGGTGCCTTGCTGTTGCTGCTGTGGGTTGGTGGCCGGTATTCGAACCGTTTGCGAACCGAACTGGCCGAGCAGGCCCGGCTGCGCGAGGCCGTGAGTGCCGCCAACGAGGCGTTGGAGGAGAAGGTGCGCCTGCGTACGCTGGAGCTGCAGGCGCTCAACGACCAGCTCAAGGCGCTGAGCGCTACCGACGGCCTGACCGGGCTGGCCAACCGCCGGCGTTTCGACAGCGTATGGGAACTCGAACGGCAGCGGGCACGGCGCCACGGAACGTCCCTGGGTGTCGTGATGATGGATGTCGATCACTTCAAGGCCTACAACGACCACTACGGCCATCTTGCGGGCGACGATTGTCTGCAGCGTGTGGCTCGGGTGCTGGAGGGGGCTGGGCGGCGTGCGGGCGAGCTGGTCGCGCGCTATGGCGGCGAGGAGTTCGTGGTGCTGCTGCCCGGTGCCGACGTGCAGGAGGCGCGCGCGGCGGGTGAGCGCATCCGGGCCTCGGTGGAGGCGCAGCAACTGGCGCATGCCCATTCCGCGACCGCGGCAGTGGTGACGGTCAGCATCGGCGTGGCGGCCTGGCCACCCGGAGACCAGGAGCCCGACGACGCCCTGATCGCGGCGGCCGACGCGGCGCTCTATGAAGCCAAGCGCACCGGCCGCAACCGCGTCGTGGTGGCCGACCCCTTTGCCTCACCTCGCCAGACGTGAGCGGTGCCGCGCTATCTGAGCCCTGACCTGCACCGGTGCCGTGCCGCCCAGGGTGTTGCGGGCGTTGAGGCTGCCACGCAGGCTCAGGCAGTCGTATACGTCCTTGTCGATGGCGGCGTGAAAGCCCTGCAGCACCGCCAGCGGCAGTTCCGACAGATCCACCGCATGCGAGGTCGCGGCCTTCACCGCGTGCGCCACGGTTTCGTGGGCATCGCGGAAGGGCACGCCTTTTTTCACCAGGTAGTCGGCCAGGTCGGTGGCGGTGGCGTAGCCCCTGAGCGCGGCCTGCTCCATCGCCTCGCGGTTGACGGTGATGCCGCCTTCCTTGGCGCCGGTGGCCGGGTTCACCTGCCCGCCGATCATCTCGGTGAAGATGCGCAGCGTGTCCTTGAGGGTGTCGACCGTGTCGAATAGCGGCTCCTTGTCTTCCTGGTTGTCCTTGTTGTAGGCCAGCGGCTGGCCCTTCATCAGGGTGATCAGGCCCATCAGGTGGCCCACCACGCGGCCGGTCTTGCCGCGCGCCAGTTCGGGCACGTCCGGGTTCTTCTTCTGCGGCATGATGGAGCTGCCGGTGGTGAAGCGGTCGGCGATGCGCACGAAGCCGAAGTTCTGACTCATCCACACGATCAGTTCCTCGCTCAGGCGGCTGATGTGCACCATGCACAGGCTGGCGGCAGCGGTGAACTCGATGGCGAAGTCGCGGTCGCTCACGGCGTCCAGGCTGTTCTGGCAGAGCTGCGGCTCGCCGTGCTCATCGACCATGCCCAGGGTGCGCGCCACGCGGGCGCGGTCCAGCGGGTAGGTGGTGCCGGCCAGTGCCGCGCTGCCCAGCGGCAGGCGGTTGGTGCGGCGGCGCACATCGGCCATGCGCTCGGCGTCGCGGGCGAACATCTCCACGTAGGCCAGCAGGTGGTGGCCGAAGCTCACGGGCTGCGCCACCTGCAGGTGGGTGAAGCCGGGCAGGATCACGTCCACGTTCCGTTCGGCCACTTCCACCAGCGCCAGTTGCAATTCGTTCAGCAGGCCGCTGATGAGGTCGATTTCGTCGCGCAGCCACAGGCGCACGTCGGTGGCCACCTGGTCGTTGCGGCTGCGCCCGGTGTGCAGCCGCTTGCCGGCGTCGCCGGCGAGCTGCGTCAGGCGCGCCTCGATGTTGAGGTGCACGTCCTCCAGGTCGAGCTTCCACTCGAAGGCGCCGGACTCGATTTCCCGGGTGATCTGGGCCATGCCGTTCTGGATGGCGGCCAGGTCGTCCGCGCTTATGATGTGCTGCGCCGCCAGCATCTCGGCGTGCGCCAGGCTGCCGGCGATGTCGACCTTCCAGAAGCGCTGGTCGAAGAAGACGCTGGCGGTATAGCGCTTGACCAACTCGCTCATGGGCTCGGAGAAGAGCGCGGACCAGGCCTGGGATTTGGTGTCGAGTTGGTTGTGGGACATGGTGTGCGGTCGGGGCGCAAGGCCCTGATGGAGACGAAACGCGAATTTTATCGACCCGGCAGCGGGTCGGTGCCTGCCCTGCGGGGTGGGGCCCACCCGGGAGTGCAAAGCCTATGCTTTTGAAGGTGCTGATGGTGGACGACGAGGCGCTGGCCCGACAGCGCCTGCGCACGCTGCTGGCGGAGTGCGGTGAGTCGGTCGCCGTGCCGGTGGGTGAGGCCGCCACGGCCGCGCAGGCCCTGGAGCAACTGGCGCTGCAGGACTGGGACGTGGTGCTGCTCGACATCCACATGCCGGGCATGGATGGGGTGCGTCTGGCGCAGCGGCTGCGCGCCATGCCCAGGCCGCCCGCCATCGTGTTCGTGACCGCACACCCCGAGCACGCCCTGGCCGCGTTCGAGCTGGAGGCGGTCGACTACCTCACCAAGCCTGTGCGGCGCGAGCGGCTGCAGCAGGCGCTGGCCAAGGCTGGGCGCTGGCGGGCCGTCAACAAGGCCGCTTCGGGGCCTGAACAGGCCGACTTCCTGCTGATCCACGACCGCGGCCGCACCGAGCGCGTGCCCCTGGAGGCGGTCGCCTACCTGAAGGCCGAGCTCAAGTACGTGACCGTGCGCACCAGCGAACGCAGTTACATTTTTGACGGCACGCTGCAGGAACTGGAGCAGGCGCACCCGGGGCACTGGCTGCGCATTCACCGCAATGCCCTGGTGGCGCGCCGCGCCTTGCGGGCCCTGGAGCGGGTGCAAGATACCCAGGAAGGGGAGGGCTGGGTCCTGCAGCTCCATGGCATCGAAGAACGACTGGCGGTGTCGCGCCGGCAACTGTCGGCCGTGCGCGAGGCGCTGGCGCAGGGGTGATCGGGGCGCGCGTGCTAGGATCAGCGGCTGTTTTCGACTCCCCATGTGTCCGCCGTGTCCGCATCCTCCCCATCCCTGTCCCTGACCATCGCCACCCGCGAAAGCCGGCTGGCCCTTTGGCAAGCCGAGCACGTCAAGGCGCGGCTCGAACAGCAGGGCCACCGCGTCACCCTGCTGGGCATGACGACCCAGGGCGACCAGATCCTCGACCGCGCGCTGAGCAAGGTCGGGGGCAAGGGCCTGTTCGTCAAGGAGCTGGAGGTCGCGCTGGAGCAGGGCCGTGCCGATCTGGCGGTGCATTCCCTCAAGGACGTTCCCATGGAGTTGCCCGCCGGCTTCGATCTGGCCTGCGTGATGGAGCGCGAGGACCCGCGCGACGCCTGGGTGTCGTCGCAGTGCGCGGGTCTGGACGATCTGCCGCCGGATGCGGTGGTCGGGACTTCGAGCCTGCGGCGTGTGGTGCTGCTGCGCGAGGCGCTCGATCGCCTGGGCCGCACCGATGTGCGCATCGAGCCCCTGCGCGGCAACCTGGACACGCGCCTGCGCAAGCTCGACGAAGGGCAGTACCACGCCATTGTGCTGGCGGCCGCCGGGCTCAAGCGCCTGGGGCTGTCGGCGCGCATCCGCCAGGTGTTCGAGCCCAGCGCCATGCTGCCGGCAGCCGGGCAGGGCGCGCTCGGCATCGAGGTGCGCAGCCACCGTCCCGAACTCCACGCCGCACTCGCGCCGCTGGCGCACCAGCCGACCTGGCTCGCCGTGGCGGCCGAACGGGCCGTCTCGCGCGGCATGGGCGGCAGCTGCTCCATGCCGCTGGCGGCCTTCACCACCTGGCAGACACCGCCAGCGCCATCGGCCGCAGGCACCTTGCGCCTCGACGCCGCCTGGGGCGATCCTGAAGGCCGCTTGCCGCTGGTGCGGGTCGGTGCCGAGGCCCGTGTCTCGACCCTGTCCGACGCCGAAACCCTCGGGCAGCAGGTGGTGACCCTGCTGCGCGAACGCGGAGCGGTGGGCGCGCCGGACGCCGGCTGAAGCCCGTGGACAGGCCCACCGTGGTGGTGACGCGCCCCGAGCCGGAAGCGGCGCAGTGGGTGACGCGGTTGCACGTGGCCGGCTGGCCCGCCTTGGCGCTGCCCCTGATGGACATCGGCCCCCCACCGGACCCGGCCGCGCTGGCGTCGTGCCACGCCCGGCTGGCCAGCTACCAGGCCGCGATGTTCGTCAGCCCCCAGGCTGTGCGGCATTTCATGCCGGGCTTGGCCGCTGCGGGTGGCGTGGCCGGCATGCCGCGCTGCTGGGCGCCCGGGCCGGGAACGGCGCGGGCCCTCATCGACTCGGGGGTGCCACCGGCGGGCATCGACGCGCCCGCGGCCGAGGCCAGCCAGTTCGATTCCGAGGCCCTGTGGGCGGTGGTCGGTCCGCAGGTCGGTCCGGGATTCCGGCTCCTCATTGTGCGTGGGGCCAGCGAAGGCGTGTCACCGGCGCCTGGCGAAGCCTCCCCTGGCGCCACCGGTCAGGGGCGCGACTGGCTGGCCCGCCAGATCGAAGACTGCGGCGGCGCGGTCGACTGGTGCGTGGCCTACCGGCGCCGGCCGGCGTCGTGGTCGCCCGAGAAACGGTCGGCCGCAGAGGCCAGCATCGGCGCCATCTGGCTGTTCAGCAGTTCGGAGGGACTGGGGCACCTGCCCGCCCTGCTGCCTCAGGCCCGCTGGGACACGGCGCGTGCCCTGGTGACCCACCCCCGCATCGCGCAGGCCGCACAGGCGATCGGCTTCGGTGAGGTCGCCGTCACACGGCCGGCCTTGCCCGATGTGCTGCGCGGCCTAGAATCGATGCTGTGACCATGGCCCACGAAACACCCTCTTCCGGTTCTGCACCGGTCTCGCCAACGCCGGCCGCAACCCCCTCAAAGGCAAGGGGCGGTCAGGCGCTTGCGCTGGCTGCGCTGGTGCTGGCCCTCGCCGCTCTCGTTCTGGGGGGCGTGTTGTGGCAGAGGCTGGACCAAGCCCAGCAGGAAGTGGCGCGCCGCAGCACAGACAGCGCCCGCCAGGCCGCCGAGGCCCGGGCCCTGGCGGCTCAGGCCGAGTCGCTCACCCAGGCGCTTCAGGCGCGGCTCAGCGTGGCCGAGGTGCGCCTGTCCGAGGTCAGCCTGCAGCGCAGCCAGCTCGACGAGTTGATGCTCAGCCTGTCGCGGTCGCGCGACGACAGTCTGGTCCAGGACATCGAATCCGCCCTGCGGCTGGCGCAGCAGCAGACCCAGCTGACCGGAAGCGCACAGCCCCTGATCACGGCCCTGCAGGCGGCCGACCAGCGCATCGCCCGTGCGGCACAGCCGAGGCTCAATCCGGTGCAGCGTGCCATTGCGCGAGACATCGAACGCATACAGGAGGCCTCTCTGCTCGATGTTCCTGCCCTCACCGGTCGTCTGGACGAACTGATCCGGCTGGTGGACGAGCTGCCGCTGGCCAATGCCGTGGGCGCGGTGGTTGCCGCGCCGATGGTGCCCGACAGCCCCCCGGCGGCGCCTGCCTCCGCCAAGACGGAGCAGGCCCGGGTGGCCGAGCCGCTGCCCGAAGGGTCCCAGGCGGGGGCAGAACCGTCGACGGCCATGTCCGGTGTGGCGCAGGCCTGGCAGGATGTGGCGGCCTGGTGGCGGACGTGGTCGGTCCGGCTGTGGTCCGGGCTGAGCGACCGCGCCACACAGTTGGTGCGCGTGAGCCGCATCGATCGGCCGGAAGCGGCCCTGCTGGCGCCGGAGCAGGCCTTTTTCCTGCGCGAGAACCTCAAGCTGCAGCTGCTCAACGCGCGGCTGGCGCTGCTGGCGCGGCAGATCGAAACGGCACGGGCCGATGTCCGCACCGTGGAGCTCACACTGGAGCGGTACTTCGAGCCGGAGGCTCGCGCCACCCGCGCCATGCGCGAGGCCCTTCGGTCCCTGCTCCAGGATCTGCGTCAGGTCGAACTGCCTCGTCCCGACGAGTCGCTGGCCGCCCTGGCCGTGGCCGCCGGCGGGCGCTGAGGGCGGTCCCATGAAGGGCGTTTTCTGGTTTCTCGGGCTGGCGGCGGCGGCCGCTGCGCTGGCCCTGCTGGTGGGGCAGAACCAGGCCGGCGTGACCCTGTTCTGGCACCCCTACCGGATCGACCTGTCTTTCAATCTGGTGCTGTTCGGCGCGTTGCTGCTGTTTGTGCTGCTTCATGCCGGATTGCGGGGTGTGGCCATGCTGCGTGCCTTGCCGCAGCGGGCACAGCGCTGGCGTTTGCAGCAGCTCGAGCGGGGCGTCAACGGCGCCGTTCTGGACGCGCTGGCCTACCAGTTGGCGGGCCGCTTCGTGCGTGCACAGGCCTCGGCCCAGCATGCACTGGACCAGCTCGCGAGTCTCGACCGACACGCTTTTCCCCGGCGTGATCAGGTGCAGGTGCTGGCGCATCTGCTGGCGGCGGAAAGCGCCCACGCCCTGCGCAACGCAGCGCGGCGCGATGTCGGCCTGCGTGCGGCCATCGAGGGCGAATCCGCACGCCATGCCCCAGAGGCCCGGGAAGGTGCCTTGCTGCGCGCCGCCGACTGGGCGCTGGATGACCGCGACGCTGCCCAGGCCGCGATGTGGCTGGCGGCCTTGCCCCAAGGGGCAGCGCGGCGCATCGGCGCCCTGCGCCTAAGGCTCAAGCTGGCGCGGCTGCAGCAGGACACCGCGGGGGCCCTCGACATGGTGCGCCTGCTGACCAAGCACCGCGCCTTTTCCGCAGAGGTGTCCCAGAGCCTGCTGCGTGGGCTGGTGCTCGATGCCTTGCGCGCCACACACGATCCGGCGCAGTTGCTGCGCGTCTGGTCTGGGCTGGAGGCCTCCGAGCGTGCCGCCCCCGAGCTGGCGCTGGCCGCGCTGGAGCAGTGGGATACCTTGCAGGCGCAGGGGCCGTCCGAGGCGCCTGACCCCGCGTCGGCCGCTTTCGTTCTGGGGTGCCTGAAAACGGCCTGGCAGCACCAGGCCGAACTCGCCCCCGAACCCAGAACCCGGTTGTTCCTGCGCATGGAGGCTGCGTTGCCCGGCATGGGCACCGAATGGCTGGCCCAGATCGAGCAGATGCAGCAGCGCCACCCGGCCGACGCCGGCCTGCAGTACCTGGCCGGACAGGTGTTTCTTCAGCGCCAGCTCTGGGGCAAGGCGGCCGTCCTGCTCGGGCAGGCCAGCACGCAGCTCAAGGACCGCGAACTGCTGCGCCGTGCCTGGTGTGGTCTGGCGCGGCTGGCCGAGGAGCGGGGCGACACGGCCGCAGCCGAGAAGGCCTGGAAACAGGCCGCACTGGCCTGAGGGGCGGTCGCTGTCGGGCGATCAGTTGCCGGATCGGGGAGGGGGCATCCCGTTGCGGTTGCGCAAGCGCTTGCGCCGGGACCAACGGATTTTCAATGCCCACAGCCCACTGACCAGGAAGTACGCGGCCAGTCCTGTGGCCGTGGCCACGATGCCCAGCCCCACCAGCAGGGGCTTTCCGACGCGCCCCAGGTGGCCCCACCAGGTCTGGACGCGTTCCCAGAAACCCGTGTCCTCGACGACTTCTTCGGGCTGGGTCTGTGCCAGTACCTCGGCAACCTCGTCGGCGTCGAGTGCGTCCTCGCGCAGCACGAACTTGCCGAGCTTGTAGGCCCCGTAGTAGACCGGCCCGAAGGTCACCGGATTCGTGACCAGCGTGCTGGCCACTGCCATCGGCAGGTTGGCGCGAAGAAGCACGGCCATCGTGGCCGAAAACGGAATCTGGGCGATCGGGATCAGCAAGCCGAAGAAGACCCCGAGCGCCAGCCCCATGGCGATCCCTTTGCGGCTCATGTGCCACAGGCGCGGATGGTGCAGGGCAGGGCCGAGCCAGCGCAGCCAGCGGTTGTTGTGCAGGCTTTCTCGCGTCGGCAAGAGTTTCTTGAACCGGTGCATCATCTGGGGGCGGCGGCTGTTGCTCAGGGCGGGGGTGGGACCAACCTTCCATTCTCGCCGAAATGGCCGGCGGTTTGCGGCGACAGGGCCCGTATCGGGCTATGCTTGGTGCCAGGACGTTTCTACATGATGCAACTGCAAGACATACTTTTCAGCCAGGGCTTCGGGACCCGGCGCGTGTGCTGTGGCCTGGTGCAGCAGGGCCTCGTGGCCGTCGGCTCCCCGCCGGTCACGGTCACCGATCCCACCGAGGCGTTCGAACCCGAGGGCCTGGCCCTGCGCGTGCAAGGGCAGGACTGGACCTGCCACGAACAGGCCTACCTGATGCTGCACAAGCCGGCCGGATTCGAGTGTTCGCACAAGCCCGGTGCCTGGCCCAGCATCTACACCCTGCTGCCCGGCCCCTTGCGTTCCAGGCCAGCGGGGGCAGCCGCCGGGGTGCAGGCCATCGGCCGGCTCGACCAGGACACCACCGGGCTGTTGATCCTCTCCGACGACGGCAAGTTCATTCACCGGCTGTCTTCCCCGAAGCACCATGTGCCCAAGGTCTACCTGGCCACCTGCAAGCACCCGGTGACGCCGCAGCAGACCGAGCGCCTGCTGGCCGGTGTCGTGCTGGACGACAGCCCGGTTGCCGTGCGTGCGGCGGCTTGCGAGGCGGTGGGCACGCACCAGATCCGCCTCACGCTGACCGAGGGCAAGTACCACCAGGTCAAGCGCATGATCGCTGCGGTGGGCAACCGGGTCGAAGCCTTGCACCGCAGCCAGATCGGGGAGGTGCTGCTGCCCGACGACCTGGCGCCGGGGCAGTGGCGCTGGCTGACGGCGGCGCAGGTGGCCGTACTCGCCGGGCGTTGACCCCGGGGGCGGGCCCCGTCACGGAGGGTCCTGCAGGAACCGGGCAATCGCCTCGGTCAGTGCCTCGGGCTGGTCGCGGTGCGGGCTGTGGCCGCAGGCGGCCAGTTCCAGCCGCTGGGCCTGTGGCACGCGCTCGGCAATCGCGTCGAGCTGCGCCAGGGTGCCGTACTCGTCGTCCAGGCCTTGCACGACCAGCAGCGGGGCGGTGATGCGCGCGCCATCCTCCCGCATGTCGAACGCCGCGAACGCCTCAGACAGCCAGACGTCGTTCCATTGCCAGAAGGCGTTGTCCACGTCCCGGTGGTGCCGGGCCAGGCGCTCGCGCAGCGCGGTGGTCTCGAAGGCGTGGCGGGCCTGCCGGATGGAGGCGATCGACACCGCCTCGACGAACACGTGCGGTGCCATCGCGATGCAGGCGGTCACGGGGTGGCGGCTCGCGTGCAGCAGGGCGATGGTGGCGCCGTCCGAATGCCCGACAAGTACCGGCCGCTCGATGCCGCAGGCGGCCAGCAGGCGCGGCAGCACTTCCCATGCCTCGGTGTGCATGTAGTCGGCCCGGTGACGGCCGGTGGACCAGAAGCCGCCCTGCCGGGAAGGGCCGCGTACGTCGGCAATGGGGTCGGACTGTCCGTATCCCCGGCGCGAATACACGAGCCCGGGTCGCTGGGTCGCGGCACACAGATCGGCGGGCCAGTCGCGGCCCCGGTGCCGCCACATCGACACCGAACCCAGTCCCTCATGCAGGAAGACCAGGGGAGCGCGCTGTGGGGGGCCGGGCAGGCGGGCGACTTCCAGCCGCACCCCTTCGAGGGTGACGTGTTCGATGTGGTGGGCGTGCATGTGGGGGGCGGATCGGGTGCGCCGCGCAGGCGCTGTGGCTGAGATACAGCCATGGTACCGGAGCGTGTCCGGCTTTCGATGTATTCTCGCTGCCATGGGTTTGCTGCTCGACTCTTTCTGGCGTTCCGTCGCCTACTGCCTCCACCCCCGGGTGATCGCGTTGTCCATCCTGCCGCTGGTGCTGATGGTGGCCGCATCCTTTGCGCTGGGCTACTTCTTCTGGGATGCGGCGGTGGCCGGTGTGCTGGGCTGGGTCGAGACCCACGAGCTCGTCAATCTGGTGCTGGGCTGGCTGGAAACCATCGGTCTGGGGGACCTGCGCACGGTGTTCGCGCCGCTTCTGGTGCTGGTCATCGTCACCCCCATGATCGTTCTGCTGGCGCTGCTGCTGGTGGCTGTGCTCATGACGCCGGCCATTGTCGACCTCGTCGCGCAGCGCCGCTTTGGCGCACTGGAGCGCAAGCGCGGCGGTACCTTTGTGGGCAGCGCTCTGTGGTCGCTGTGGTCCACGGTGCTGGCGCTGCTGGCCTTGCTGGTGTCGCTGCCGCTGTGGCTGATTCCTCCGCTGGTGCTGATCCTGCCTCCGCTGATCTGGGGCTGGCTGACCTACCGGGTGTTTGCCTTCGATGCCCTGGCCGAGCACGCCAGCCGGACCGAACGCGACGCTCTGCTGTCGCGCCACCGCGGCAGCCTGATGCTGATGGGGGTGCTCTCGGGCTATCTCGGGGCCGCGCCGAGCCTGCTGTGGGCCAGCGGCGCGATGTTCATTGCGCTGGCCCCCCTGCTGGTGCCGCTGGCGATCTGGATCTACGCGCTGGTGTTTGCCTTTGCCTCGCTGTGGTTCTCGCACTACCTGCTGGCCGCGCTGGAGCGCCTGCGCCGGGAGGCCGAGGCCGTGCGCATGGCCGAGGCCGAGCGGCCGCCCGAAGGGGTCCTGCCCGGTGGCGGTGCATCACCCTCTACAACCTCTGAGGCAACCTCTGAGGCCGCCTCCCACGAGGCGGACCATGCCTCCTCCGGCGTCATCGACGTTGAGGCCAGGGAGATCCGATGAGCGCACCTGCACCGGCCTTCGGGCTCATCATCGTGGGTGACGAGATCCTGTCGGGCAAGCGCGCCGACAAGCACATGCCCAAGGTCATCGAACTGCTGGCCGAGCGTGGCCTGGCCCTGTCCTGGGCGCGCTATGTGGGGGACGACCGCCCGCAGATCACGGCCGCCCTGCGCGATGCCTTTGCCAGCGGGGACGTGGTGTTCTCCTGCGGCGGCATCGGCGCCACGCCCGACGACCACACCCGCCAGTGCGCGGCTGCGGCACTGGGGGTGGAACTGAGCCTCCACCCCGAAGCACGCGAGCTCATCATCGAGCGCATGCACGAGGTCGCGCGCGAGCAGGGCGTGCCCTACGACCCCGACCGCCCCGACAACGTGCACCGCCTCAACATGGGGGTGTTTCCCGCCGGAGCGCGCCTCATCCCCAACCCCTACAACAGGATCCCCGGGTTCACCTGCGACGGGGCGGGCGGGGGCGCCGTGCATTTCGTGCCGGGTTTCCCGGTCATGGCCTGGCCCATGATCGAGTCGGTGCTGGATCGGCATTACGCGCACCTGTTCCGGCTGCAAGCGCGCTGTGAGCGATCCGTGGTGGTGTTCGGGGGCCTGGAGGCCAGCTTGACGCCGCTGATGGAGCGCATCGAGGCCGATCACCCCGGCGTCAAGGTGTTCAGCCTGCCCAGCGTCGACCACCCCACCTACGGGCGCCACATCGAGCTCGGGGTCAAGGGCGAAGCCGAGGCCTCGCTGGTGGCGTACCGGGACCTGCTCGCCGGCCTGCATGCCGCAGGCGTCCGGCTGGGCCCCGAAACGGTGCGCAGCTAAATATCCCTATTCTGGTGCAAATGCACCAAATCGGTGTGGTTTGTGCGGATGCCCTGTGCGGGGTGGGCTGGATTCCCGCCTGGGGTACAGGCACAATAGCGGGATGCGGTGACCGCTGTCCGGGGTGCTCCTGGTGCCCATGGGTTGGCATGGATGCTGCTTCTGTGTTTCCGTAACTGTTTTACCCTTTCCAGACCAGGAGAATACTGATGGCCAAGACCGTCGCTGACGTGATGAAGATGGTGCAGGAGAACGATGTCAAGTTCGTCGATTTCCGCTTCACCGACACCCGTGGCAAAGAGCAGCACGTGACCGTGCCCGTGTCCCATTTCGACGAGGACAAGTTCACTTCCGGCCACGCCTTCGACGGCTCGTCCGTGGCCGGCTGGAAGGGCATCGAGGCCTCCGACATGCTGCTCATGCCGGACCCGAACACCGCCAACATCGACCCCTTCTTCGAAGAGACCACGGTCTTCATCCAGTGCGACGTGGTCGAGCCCAGCGACGGCAAGTCCTACGACCGCGATCCGCGTTCCATCGCCAAGCGCGCCGAGGCCTACCTGAAGGCCTCTGGCCTGGGCGACACCGCCTACTTCGGCCCCGAGCCCGAGTTCTTCCTGTTCGACAACGTGCGCTGGAGCACCGAGCCGGGCCGTGGTTTCTATGAAATCGAAGAGTACGAGGCACCCTGGAACACCGGCGCCAAGCTCGAAGGTGGCAACCGTGGCCACCGTCCGCGCACCAAGGGCGGCTACTTCCCCGTGCCCCCGGTCGACAGCACCCACGACATGCGCGCCGAGATGGTGCTGGTGCTCGAATCCCTGGGCATCCCGGTCGAGGTGTTCCACCACGAGGTGGCCGGTGCCGGCCAGTGCGAGATCGGCACCAAGTTCTCCACGCTGGTCGAGCGTGCCGACTGGACCCAGAACCTGAAGTACGTGATCTGGAACGTGGCCAACACCTACGGCAAGACCGCCACCTTCATGCCCAAGCCTTATCATGGCGACAACGGCTCCGGCATGCACGTGCACCAGTCGGTCTGGAAGGACGGCAAGAACCTGTTCGCCGGTGACGGCTACGCCGGCCTGAGCGATTTCGCGCTGTACTACATCGGCGGCATCATCAAGCACGCCCGTGCCCTGAACGCGATCACCAACCCGTCGACCAACAGCTACAAGCGCCTGGTGCCGCACTTCGAGGCACCGGTCAAGCTGGCCTACTCGGCCAAGAACCGCTCGGCTTCCATCCGCATCCCCTACGTGGCCAACCCCAAGGGCCGCCGCGTAGAGGCCCGCTTCCCGGACCCCATGGCCAACCCCTACCTGTGCTTCGCCGCGCTGCTGATGGCCGGCCTGGACGGCGTGGAGAACAAGATCCACCCGGGCGAGGCCGCCACCAAGGACCTCTACCACCTCCCGCCCGAAGAGGACAAGCTGGTCCCCACCGTGTGCCACAGCCTGGACCAGGCCCTGGAGTACCTCGACAAGGACCGCGCCTTCCTGACCAAGGGCGGCGTGTTCACCGACTCCATGCTCGACGCCTACATCGAGCTCAAGATGGCCGAGGTGACCCGTGCCCGCATCGAGGTCACCCCGACCGAGTTCGACATGTACTACAGCCTCTGAGCCAACGGCTGGGCCTGGTACGAAGGGACGGCGCGAGCCGTCCCTTTTTGCATCCGGCGCTCCGTTGGGTCCTGGCCCATGTCGCGCCGGGCACTTTTCGTGGATACTGGAAATCTACGAGACAGGGAGCGCCCTGGAGTGACCGATGCCGACTGAACCCCTGAAAACCACCATGTTGTCAAAGTCCGTGTCCCGGCTGGGCTGGATCCTGATGTTGCTGTTGCCACCCCTGCACGGGTTGGCCCAGGAGCGTATCTACCGCTGCGGCAACGAGTACACCAACCACCCGGGCGATGCGGCGGCGCGGGGGTGCCGCCTGATGGAGGGGGGCAACCTCACGGTGATCCAGAACGCGAGGCCCGCGGCGGCACCGGCCGCCGCACCTGCCGCTTCTGCGGGTGGCGCCAAGGCCGCCGGTGCCCGCAGCGGCGCAGAGCGCGTGGGCGCGGCCGAACAGCGGGCGCGCGACAGCGATGCGCGCGCCATTCTGGAGGCCGAACTGCGCCGGGCCGAGGCCCGTCTCGATGAGCTTCTGCACGAGTACAACGAGGGCAAGCCCGACCAACGTCCAGACGAGGCCGGGCAGCCCCAGCGCTACCGCGAGCGGGTCGAGCGGCTCAAGGCCGACGTGGCCCGGGCCGAGAGCGATGTCGAGGGCATCAAGCGCGAGCTGGCGCGCGCCCTGTCGGCGCCCAGGGCGCGCTGAACCGGCATGGCGGCAAGGCCCAAACCCTCGGGCAACGACGCCCGCTACCGGGCGCTGGACATGCTGGCCACCCTCGTGGCCGTGGTCGATGGCCGCTCCGGGGTGCTGTTCGCCAATGCCGCCCTGGAAGACGCCATGGGCCTGTCTCGGCGCAGCATCGTCGGCGTGGCCCTGACCGACTGGTTCACCGAGCCCGAGGTGCTGCACAACGCGCTGGCCGGGGCGGGTGGCAACGAATACGCGGTCATCCGCTACGACACCCGGCTCAAGCGGCTCAACCACGATCCCCTGCCCGTGCACGTGGTGGTGGCGCAGACCGACACGCCCGACGAAGTGGTGGTGGAGCTGCTGCCGCTGGAGCAGCAGACCCGCCAGGAGCGCGAGGAGCGGCTGGTTGACCAGGCCATGGCCAACAAGGAACTGATCCGCAACCTCGCGCACGAGATCAAGAACCCGCTCGGTGGCATCCGCGGGGCGGCGCAGCTGCTGCAGATGGAGCTCGACTCGCGCGAGCTGATCGAGTACACGCAGGTCATCATCCACGAGGCCGATCGGCTGCAGTCGCTGGTCGACCGGCTGCTGGCGCCGCACCGCCGGGCCCAGGTCGTGGGCGACGTCAACATCCACGAGGTGTGCGAGCGCGTGCGCTCGGTGATCCTGGCCGAGTTCCCCAAGGGGTTGCGCATCGTGCGCGACTACGACACCTCCATCCCCGAATTCCGCGGCGACCGCGAGCAGCTCATCCAGGCGGTGCTCAACATCGCGCACAACGCCGCGCACGCCCTGCGCGAGCGCATTGCGCAGGGCGACGCCCAGATCGTCTTTCGCACCCGGGTGGCCCGCCAGGTGACTTTCGGCAAGCAGCGCTATCGCCTGGCACTGGAATTGCATGTGATCGACAACGGGCCCGGCGTGCCCGACGAGATCAAGGACCGCATCTTCTACCCGCTGGTGTCGGGCCGGGACGGCGGCTCCGGTCTGGGGCTGACGCTGGCGCAGACCTTCGTGCAGCAGCACCATGGCCTGATCGAATGCGACAGTGTGCCGGGCCGGACCGACTTCAAGCTGCTGATACCCCTGCCTTGAAGCCGGTGCGCACAGGCGCGCACGAGGACACGACCAATGCAACAATGCAGCAGGGGGATCGATGAGACAGGACGCGCGCATGAAACCCATCTGGATCGTGGACGATGACCAATCCATACGGTTTGTTCTCGAAAAAGCCCTGCTGAGGGAGAACCTGCCCACCCGCAGCTTCACCCATCCGCAGGAGGTGCTGGAGGCCCTCGACGACGCCGGCGAGAGCGACGGCCCGCAGGTGCTTGTCAGCGACATCCGCATGCCCGGTGGTTCCGGCCTGGAGCTGCTCGACAAGGTCAAGCAGCGCCTGCCGGGGCTGCCCGTCATCATCATGACGGCCTTCTCCGACCTCGACAGCGCCGTCTCTGCCTTCCAGGGCGGCGCCTTCGAGTACCTGCCCAAGCCCTTCGACCTGCCCAAGGCGGTGGAACTGATCCGCCGCGCGGTGGAGGAAAGCCAGCGCGAGGAGGTGGCCGAGGAGCGCCTGAGCGCCGCGCCCGAGATGCTGGGCCAGGCACCCGCGATGCAGGACGTGTTCCGCGCCATCGGCCGGCTGAGCCAGAGCAACGTCACGGTGCTCATCACCGGCGAGTCGGGCTCGGGCAAGGAGCTGGTGGCCCGCGCGCTGCACAAGCACTCGCCGCGGGCCGGCGGGCCGTTCGTGGCCATCAACACCGCCGCCATCCCGAAGGACCTGCTGGAATCCGAGCTGTTCGGCCACGAGCGCGGCGCCTTCACCGGGGCACAGACCTCGCGGCGCGGGCGCTTCGAGCAGGCCGACGGCGGCACGCTGTTCCTCGACGAGATCGGCGACATGCCCTTCGACCTGCAGACCCGGCTGCTGCGGGTGCTGTCCGACGGGCACTTCTACCGCGTCGGCGGGCACAGCGCGGTCAAGGCCAATGTGCGCGTGATCGCGGCCACGCACCAGAATCTGGAACAGCGTGTGCGGGAAGGGGGGTTCCGCGAGGACCTGTTCCACCGCCTCAATGTGATCCGGTTGCGCCTGCCGGCGCTGCGCGAACGCCGCGAGGATGTGCCGGTGCTCACGCGTTTCTTCCTGCAGCAAAGCGCCAAGCAGCTCGACGTCGAGCCCAAGCGCATATCGGATGCCGCCCTGCGCGTGCTCGGCACCTTCGATTTTCCCGGCAACGTGCGCCAGCTGGAGAACATCTGCCACTGGCTCACCGTGATGGCGCCGGCGCAGGTGATCGAGGTCAAGGACCTGCCGCCCGAGGTGCTGGGCAGCCTGCCGGCCGGGGGCTCCCTCTCGGAGCCTGCAGTGGCCGCGCCGACCGTGGCCGCCAGCCCGGGCGAGGTGCCGGTGCCGTTGCCTTCGCCAGTGAGCACAGGCGTACTGCCCACGGGCGATGGCGCCGCCGATTGGGAGCAGGGCCTGCAGGCCGAGGCCCAGGCCTTGCTGGCCGATGGGCACCACGACGTCTGGGACGTGCTCACCCGCCGCTTCGAAACCCGGTTGATCCAGACCGCGCTGGCCAGCACCCGGGGCCGGCGCATCGAGGCCGCGCAGAAGCTCGGCATCGGGCGCAACACCATCACGCGCAAGATCCAGGAGCTGCACCTGGAGTGAGCGGCCGCGCCGGCTTCCGTGCCGGTTTATGCCAGGGTCAGCACCACCGGCGCGTGGTCGCTGGGCTGCGGGTTCTTGCGCGGGGCGCGGTCGATGCTGCAGGCGCTGGCCCGCTTCCGCAGGGCATCGCTCACCAGGATGTGGTCGATGCGCAGGCCCCGGTTCTTCTGGAAGCCCAGCTGCCGGTAGTCCCACCAGCTGTAGCTGCGCGGCGGCTGCTCGAACAGGCGGTGGGCGTCGTGCAGGCCCAGTTCGACGAGGGCCCGCAACTGGGCGCGCTCCTCGCTGGTGCAGTGGATGGTTTCGCGCAGCCCTTCCGGGTCCCAGACGTCGGCGTCGTCGAAGGTGATGTTGAAGTCGCCCACCAGCGCCAGCCGGGGGTGGCGCGCCAGTTCGTCGCGCAGCCACGCGCGCAGGGCGTCGAGCCAGCGCATCTTGTAGGTGAACTTGTCGCTGCCGGGGGCCTGTCCGTTGGGGAAATAGGCGCCGACCACGCGCACCGCCATGGCGCCTTCGCCAAAAGTGGCGGCGATCACGCGCGCCTGCTCGTCGGCAAAGCCGGGGATGTTCTTCACCACATCGGCCGGTGGCGTGCGTGACACCAGCGCCACGCCGTTGTAGGTCTTCTGCCCGAACCAGGCGGCGTGGTAGCCGGCCTGGGTGAAGGCCTCGGCGGGGAATTTGTCGTCGGTGAGCTTGAGCTCCTGCAGCGCCAGCACGTCCACCGGGTGGGCCGCCAGCCAGTCGAGCACCTGCGGCAGGCGCACGTTCAGGGAGTTGATGTTCCAGGTGGCTATCTGCATCGTGTCATTCGTCCGTGGCTTCGACGACCCGGTTGCGCCCACCGTGCTTGGCCTGGTAGAGCGCGGTGTCGGCGCGCTCGATCAGGTCGTGCGCGGTCTGGGCATGTTGCGGGAAGGCGGACAGGCCGATCGACAGCGTGGTGCGCACCAGCGCCGTGCCTGCCGCTACGGTCGTGGCCTCCCACTGGACCCGGTAGGCCTCGGCCCGGGCGCGGGCCGTCGGCAGCGTCATGTTGGGCAGCAGCACCAGGAATTCCTCGCCGCCGTAGCGGCAGACGATGTCCGACGGCCGCGTGCTGCGGGTCAGCAGGGTGGCGATCTCGCGCAGCACCTCGTCGCCGGCGTGGTGCCCGTGGGTGTCGTTGATCTGCTTGAAGTGGTCGACATCGATCAGCAGCAGAATCAGGGGCTGGCTTTCCCGCTTGCATCGCGCGAGTTCGCGCTCCAGCGCGTCGGCGAGGTAGCGCCGGTTGTAGAGGCCGGTCAGGGCGTCGCGGTTGGCCTGTTCGTGCAGTTTCGACTGCAAGCCGCTGATTTCGGCAAGCTGGTCGCGCAGGGCCAGTTCGTTGGCGCGCAGCTGCTCGCGCGCGGCACGCAGCTGCAGCCCCCGGGCGTGGGCGCCGTGGGCCACGAGCAGCAGATACAGCCCCAACGCGGCCATGCTCAGTGCGGTGGTCCAGCCTCCGGTTTCGGGTGCGAAGCGCGCACCGAAGGCGACCATGCCCAGCAGGGCGCCGACCACCAGGGCGATGCCGGCTTCCAGGCTGCCGCGCCAGCCGCGGTAGACCGAGATGCTGATGAGGGTCCCGATGGCCACCGCGAAGCCGATCCAGAGCGGAAAGCCCAGCCACGACAGCCACAGGCCCATGAGCAGGGGGTCGAGCACCAGGGCCCTCATTTCGGCGCGCATGGGGTCGCGCGCCCGGGCCGCAATCAGGAAGATCAGTTGGGGGTAGAGGAGAAACTGCGCCGCCAGCAGTGTCCAGGGCAGCCAGCCGTGGGGCTGGTGCAGCAGGTGAGAGGCGATCAGGACGAAGACCGCCAGGAACACCGCCGACCGGACCCGGTGGTTGAGCCTGACGATCCAGTGGGTCGCACCTGCGTTGGGGTTTTTCAATCGGCTTGCCTCTGTCACCTGCTGGCGAATGTAGCAGAACCCCCCCGGGGCTTCAGGGGGTCAACGCTCCAGGGTCACGAAGGCGTAGGGCAGCCCGGTGGCCGAGACATGGGATTCCCGGGCCGTTTCACGCCATGCCGGCCCGAGCACCGGAGCCTGCGCGTCGCCCTCGAAGTCGCGGCCGATTTCGGTCACCATCACCCGCTGCGCCAGGGGCAGGGCCTGGGCGTAGACCTGTGCCCCTCCGATCACCCAGACTTCGGCAGGGGGATCGGACAGCGCCGCGCAATGGGCCAGGGCCCGCTCCAGGCCGGGCTGGGCCAGGGCGCCTTCGGCTTGCAGCCGGCCGGCCTGTTCGGCATCGCGCGTGAGCACGATGTTGAGCCGGCCCGGCAGCGGACGGAACTTCGGCGGCAGCGACTCCCAGGTGCGCCGGCCCATGAGGACCGGGCAGCCCTGCGTCTGGCGCTTGAAGTGGGCCAGGTCCTCGGGCAGGTGCCAGGGCAGGGCGTTGTCCTTGCCGATGACGCCGTTGGCGGCGCGGGCGTAGATCAGGTTGACGCGCATGGGAGGCAAGGATATCAGCCCGGGCTCAGTAACCCTGGGTGCGGGACGGCGCCGGTCCGTCCCGGTAGGTCGCCAGCAGATCGGCGGCGGCCGCCTTCAGCAGCATGGTGTCGACGCCCACGGCCACGAACAGGGCGCCGGCGGCCAGCCATTTGCGGGCCTGGTCCTCGGTGGTGGCCAGGATGCCCGGCGCCTTGCCCGCCTTCAGGATGCGCGCAATGCCGTCTTCGATGGCGGCCTGCACGTCGGGATGCCCCGGATTGCCGGGGTGCCCCATGCTGGCGCTGAGGTCCGCCGGCCCGATGAACACCCCGTCGACGCCCGGTGTGGCGGCGATTGCATCCAGGTGGTGCATGGCCTCGGTCGTCTCGGCCTGCAACAGCACGCAGATCTGGGCGTTGGCTTCGTGCACATAGTCCGGGTAGGCCTGCCAGCGCGAGGCGCGCGCCAGGGCTGCGCCCATGCCGCGCATGCCTTCGGGCGGGTACTTGGCCGCGCGCACCACCTGGGCGGCCTGCTCTGGGGTGTCCACCATGGGCACGAGCAGGGTCTGGGCGCCGATGTCGAGGTACTGCTTGATGAGCGCCGTGCCGACGTCGCCGGTGCCGATGGGCACGCGCGCGACCGGGTGCGAGGCCGCTTGGTCAGTGGGCAGGGCTGTGCCGGCGCTGGCGATGCCCTGCAGCTGACCCAGGATGCTGCGCACGTCGTTCGGGGCGTGCTCGCCGTCGATCAGCAGCCAGTCGTAGCCGACGCCGGCAAGGATCTCGGCACAGTAGGTGTCGGCCAGACCCAGCCATAGGCCGATCTGGGCCTGCCGGGCGGACAGGGCCTGTTTGAAGGGGTTGATGGGGGTTTGCATGGCAGTGGGGGACCTCGTGGCGGTGGACATGGTCCGCATTCTCCCGCAAGCCGCCGCAGGGGCCTGTCTGCTTGGTGCCAACCGGGGGGCAGTGTGTCTTGGCATGACCCTGCAGGCACCAAGGGTTTTCCCTTGAGTCCCGCCGGACGGACAGAGGGAAAAAACCGGTAGTATCAAAGTGTCACACCCTACCGCCTACACCATGGAACTCGCCGAAATCCAATCTCTTCAGACGCAGGTGCTCTGGGCCGCTTTCGCGGTGTGTGTGGCATTCGGCGTGCTGGCCCAGCGCACCAATTTCTGCACCATGGGGGCGATCAGCGACATCGTCAACATGGGCAGCTGGACGCGCATGCGCATGTGGGGCATGGCTGTGGGCGTTGGCATGATCGGTTTCTACGTCATGGGCTCGCTGGGCTGGATCAACGTGTCCGAGACGATCTACTCCTCTGGGCATGTGCTCTGGATGTCGGCCCTGGTGGGCGGGGCACTGTTCGGTTTCGGCATGGTGCTGGCCTCGGGCTGCGCCAGCAAGACGCTGGTGCGCATCGGCGAGGGCAACCTCAAGTCGCTGGTGGTGTTTTTCGTGATGGGCTTCGCAGCCTACTCCACCATGCGCGGCATGTTCGGACTGGCCAAGGTCAAGACCGTGGACCGGGTGGCCTTCGACATCGAGGCGGGCAACGCGGTGCCGGCTTGGCTGTCGGCCCTGATGGGGGCCGATGCCGGTGCGACCGGCCTGGTCCTGGCGCTGGTGGTCGGCGGCGGTCTGGTGGTCTGGGCGCTGGCCAATGTGGATTTCCGTTCCTCTTTCGACAACATCCTGGCCGGCGGCGGCATTGGCCTGGCCATGGTGGCCATGTGGTGGGTCACCGGCAAGCTGGGCTACGTGCCAGAGCATCCGGAAACGCTGGAGCCGGTTTATCTGGGCGCTGCCGGTGGCCAGATGCAGGCCTTCAGCTTCACCTCGCCGATCGCGCGGACCCTCGACTACGTGATGTCCTTCGACGCCAACATGGCCCTGACCCTGGGCGTGGTGTCCGTCGCCGGGGTGGTGCTGGGCGCCTTTGCCTATTCGGCCTACGAGCGCACCTTCCGCTGGGAGGGCTTTCGCAGCACGCAGGACACGGCGCTGCACATCGTCGGTGCGCTGTGCATGGGTATCGGCGGCGTCACGGCCGGTGGTTGCACCGTGGGCCAGGGCATGTCGGGCCTGTCCACCCTGAGCCTGACCAGCATGATCGCCGTCACCGGCATCGTGCTCGGTTCGCTAGGTGGCTTCAAGCTGCAGATGTGGCTGCTCATGCGGGAGTGATCTCCCACCGATTCGTTTGATTCATTTTTACCCTCCCGAGGAGATACGACGATGCAAGTCGACAAGGAACTGGACTGCCGCGGCCTGAACTGCCCGCTGCCCCTGATGAAGGCCAAGAAGACGATTGCCGAGATGCAGAGCGGTCAGGTGCTCAAGGTCATCGCCTCCGACTCCGGTTCGCTCAAGGACTTCCTGGCCTTTGCCAAGCAGAGCGGCCACGAAATGCTGGAGCAGGTGACCGCCGACAAGGACTACATCCACGTCATGCGCCGTCACTGATCCTGGTCGACGGGCCGCGCCCGTCCGGCGACCATGCACCGATTGCAAGACCTTCTGGGCATCCGGTCGCCCATCATTCAGGCGCCGATGGCCGGCTCGCAGGGCAGCGCCCTGGCGCTGGCGGTCACAAACGCCGGTGGATTGGGTTCGCTGCCGGCCGCCACCCTGGGCCTCGATGGCCTGCGGGCGGAATTGGAGCGGCTGCAGGCCCACGCACAGGGGCCCTGGAACGTCAATTTTTTCTGTCACACGCCGCCGGCCAATGATCCGGTCCGGGAGCAAGCGTGGAACCAGGCCTTGTCGCCCTGGTACGCGGAGGCGGGCCTGCCGCCCCCCACCGCCCCGGCCGTGGCCGCGCGGGCCCCGTTCAGTGCCGAGGCCGCCGATGTGCTGGAGCCCTTTCGTCCGCCGGTGCTGAGCTTCCATTTCGGCTTGCCGGCTCCCGAACTGCTGGCCAGGGTCAAGCGCTGGGGCAGCAAGGTGCTGTCCAGCGCCACCACCGTGGCCGAGGCCCTGTGGCTGGAGCGCCACGGTGCCGATGCCATCATCGCCCAGGGGCTGGAGGCCGGCGGCCACCGGGGCATGTTCCTTGACGATGACCTCAGCACCCAGATCGGGACCCTGGCCCTGGTGCCACAGATCGTCCGGGCCGTCCGCCTGCCGGTCATTGCCGCCGGGGGGATCGCCGATGCCGCCGGGGTCTCGGCTGCACAGGCCTTGGGGGCTGCGGGCGTGCAGGTGGGCACGGCCTACCTGTTCTGCCCGGAGGCGCAGACCTCGCCCCTGCACCGTGCCGCGCTGTCCGGTCCGGACGCGTGCCACACCGCGCTCACCAATGTGTTCACCGGTCGTCCGGCGCGCGGCATCGTGAACCGCGCCATGCGGGAACTGGGGGGCATCAGCCCGCTCGCACCGGCCTTTCCGCTGGCCGCGACCGCCATGGCGCCCCTGCGGGCGGTGGCCGAGCAGGCCGGGCGTGTCGACTTCACGCCCCTGTGGGCCGGGCAGAACGCGGCCGCCTGCCTCACCCTGCCGGCGGGTGAGCTCACCCAAGCCCTGGCCCGGGGTTGGCGCCCTTAAAATGAAGGGTTAGCCGGCGGCGGGTGTCGCCGGCCCTGAAACGCCTCCTCCATCTCGCGACGCCTCCCAGGCGCAGCCGACCATGACCCAAGCATCCGCGAAACCCGTGGCCACCGTGGCCGAGATCCGCAAGACCTTCCTGGACTTCTTCGCCCAGCGCGGCCACACGGTCGTGGCGTCCAGCCCGCTGGTGCCGGGCAACGACCCCACGCTCATGTTCACCAACAGCGGCATGGTGCAGTTCAAGGACGTGTTCCTGGGCACCGACAAGCGCAGCTACGTGCGCGCCGCGTCCGTGCAGGCCTGCCTGCGCGCCGGCGGCAAGCACAACGACCTGGAGAACGTGGGCTACACCGCGCGCCACCACACCTTCTTCGAGATGCTGGGCAACTGGTCCTTCGGTGACTATTTCAAACGCGAGAGTCTGAAATGGGCCTGGGAACTGCTGACCGAGGTCTACAAGCTGCCCGCCGAACGCCTGCTGGCCACCGTCTATGCCGAAGACGACGAGGCCTACGACATCTGGACGAAGGAAATCGGTCTGCCGCCCGAGCGCGTCATCCGCATCGGCGACAACAAGGGTGGCCGCTACAAAAGCGACAACTTCTGGATGATGGCCGATACCGGCCCCTGCGGCCCGTGCTCCGAGATCTTCTACGACCACGGCGACCACATCCCCGGTGGCCCCCCGGGCAGTCCTGAAGAAGACGGCGACCGCTTCATCGAGATCTGGAACAACGTGTTCATGCAGTTCGAGATGCACGAAGACGGCTCGGTCACGCCGCTGCCCGCCCCCTGCGTGGACACCGGCATGGGCCTGGAGCGTCTGGCCGCCATCCTGCAGCACGTGCACAGCAACTACGAGATCGACATCTTCGACGCGTTGATCAAGGCCGCAGCCCGAGAGACGGGTTGCGCCGATCTGGGCAACCCCTCGCTCAAGGTGATTGCCGACCACATCCGCGCCACCGCCTTCCTCATCAGCGACGGCGTCATCCCCAGCAACGAAGGCCGGGGCTACGTGCAGCGCCGCATCGTGCGCCGCGCCATCCGCCACGGCTACAAGCTGGGCCGCAAGGCGCCGTTCTTCCACAAGCTCGTGCCCGACCTGGTGGTGCTCATGGGCGACGCCTACCCCAACCTGGCCGCCAACGCGCAGCGCATCACCGAAGTGCTCAGGGCCGAGGAAGAGCGCTTCTACGAGACGCTGGAAAACGGCATGGAAATCCTCGACGCCGCCCTCGGCGGCGGCGAGAAGGTGCTGCCCGGCGACGTCGCCTTCAAGCTGCACGACACCTACGGCTTCCCGCTGGACCTGACCAACGACGTGTGCCGCGAGCGCGGCGTGTCGGTGGATGCCGACGGCTTCAACGCCGCCATGGAGCGCCAGAAGGCCCAGGCCCGCGCGGCAGGCAAGTTCAAGATGGACAAGGCGCTGGACTACAGCGGCGCCGGCAACACCTTCGTGGGCTACGAACAGCTGGCAGCCCAGGCCAAGGTGGTGGCCCTGTACGTGGACGGCACCCCCGTGGCCGAACTCAAGCAAGGCCAGGCCGGTGTGGTGGTGCTGGACATCACCCCCTTCTACGCCGAAAGCGGCGGCCAGGTGGGCGACCAGGGCGCGCTCACCAGCGGCTCCGCGCGCTTCGCGGTCGAAGACACCCTCAAGATCAAGGCCGACGTGTTCGGCCACCACGGCGTGCTGGAGACCGGCACCCTCGCCGTGGGCGACCATGTGCAGGCCCAGGTGGACCTGGCTCTGCGCGCCGCCACCATGCGCAACCACTCGGTCACGCACCTCATGCACAAGGCCCTGCGCGAAGTGCTGGGCAGCCACGTGCAGCAAAAGGGCTCGCTCGTCAACGCCGACCGCACCCGCTTCGACTTCGCGCACAACGCCCCCGTCACCGACGCGCAGATCCGCGAGATCGAAGCCCGCGTCAACGCCGAGATCCTGGCCAACAGTGCCACCCAGGCGCGCGTGATGGACATCGAGAGCGCCCAGAAGACCGGTGCCATGATGCTGTTCGGCGAGAAGTACGGCGAGACCGTGCGCGTGCTCGACATCGGCACCAGCCGCGAACTGTGCGGCGGCACCCACGTGCAACGCACGGGCGACATCGGCCTGTTCAAGGTGGTGACCGAAGGCGGCGTGGCCGCAGGCGTGCGCCGCATCGAGGCCGTGACCGGTGTCAACGCGCTGGCCTACCTGCAGCAACTGGAAAGCACCGTGAGCGAAACCGCCGGCGTGCTGAAGGCCCCCGCCACCGAGCTGACCGCCCGCGTGTCGCAGACGCTGGAGCAGATCAAGGTCCTCGAAAAGGAAGTGGCCGCCCTCAAGGGCAAGCTGGCGTCCAGCCAGGGCGACGAACTGGTCGGACAGGCCGTGGACGTGAACGGCCTGAAGGTGCTGGCCGCCAGGCTGGAAGGCGCCGATGCCAAGACCCTGCGCGAGACCCTGGACAAGCTCAAGGACAAGCTCAAGACCGCCGCCATCGTGCTGGCTGCCGTGGACGGTGGCAAGGTGCAGATTGCCGCCGGCGTGACCGCCGACAGCACGGCCAAGGTCAAGGCCGGTGAGCTGGTCAACTTCGTGGCCCAGCAGGTGGGCGGCAAGGGCGGCGGCAAGCCCGACATGGCCATGGCCGGCGGCACCGACGCCGCGGGCCTGCCTCAGGCGCTGGACAGTGTCAGGGCCTGGGTGGCCGAGCGCGTCTGAGTCCGGGTGTGTACGTGGCATGGGCAGACGCCGGTCCCGAGAACGTCCCGCCATGGCCCACAAGATCCCCGAGTCGGTGCTGGTGGTGATCCACACACCCGCGCTGGAGGTGCTGCTCATAGAGCGGGCCGACGCTCCGGGGTTCTGGCAGTCGGTCACGGGAGCCAAGGACACGCCCGGCGAGCCCTGGGCCGTCACCGCCGCGCGGGAAGTGCGCGAGGAAACCGGCATCGATGCCGCCGCTGCCGGGTGCCGGCTGAGCGACTGGGGGCTGGAGAACGTCTACGAGATCTATCCCCAGTGGCGCCATCGCTATGCCCCGGGCGTGACGCACAACACCGAGCGCGTGTTCGGTTTGCGGGTGCCTGCGGGCACGCCGGTGCGCCTGAACCCGCGAGAGCACACCGCCCACGTCTGGCTGCCCTGGGTCGAGGCGGCCGACCGCTGCTTTTCCCCCTCCAACGCCGAGGCCATCCTGTGGCTGCCTAGGCGTTCCGGGGCGTGCTGAGCGCGCACTGGTGGCATGATCTCGGCCATGAGCATATTGCGCGTGGCCACCTACAACATCCACAAGGGCGTTCAGGGTCTCGGGCCGACCAGCCGTCTGGAGATCCACAACCTGCTGCATGCGGTGGAGCAATTCGACGCCGACATCGTGTGCCTGCAGGAGGTGCGGCGCTTCCACCGCAAGCTGCAGCAGCGCTTCCACCACTGGCCACCCCTGGAGCAGGCCGACTACCTCTCACCCGAGGGGTACGAGGCGGTCTACCGCACCAACGCCGTGACGCGCCATGGCGAGCACGGCAACGCCCTGCTGTCGCGCTGGCCGGTGCTGGGTCTGGGCCACCACGACATGTCGGACCACCGCTTCGAGCAGCGCGGCCTGCTGCACGTGCAGGTGCTGGTGGAGGAGCAGCCCGTGCACGTGGTGGTGGTGCATCTGGGGCTGATCCACGCCAGCCGAGAACGACAGGTGCAACGCCTGGGCCAGTACCTGGAGCGTGAGGTGCCGGGCGATGTCCCGCTGGTGGTGGCGGGCGATTTCAACGACTGGGGCGTGCGGCTGCACCGGCCCATGGCCGCTTTCGGCCTGCACACCTTCGAGGGCATACGGCTGGCCACCTACCCCTCGCGCCTGCCCTTGCTGCACCTGGACCGCATCTACGCCCGGGGGCTGCGGCTGGTGTCGGCCCAGGTGCCGCACGGCAGGGCCTGGTCCCGCATGTCGGACCACCTGCCGCTGATCGCGGAGCTGGCCCTGCCGTGAAGGCCCCGCTGCGCCAGGGCCACCGCCTGCAGCTGCTGCAGGGCGGCGAGGCGCTGTTTCCCGCCATGGTGGAAGCCATGGACCGCGCACGGCAGCTGGTGCACGTCGAAACCTACATCTTCGAGTTTTCGGGCAGCGCGCTGCAGGTGGCCGAAGCGCTGGAGCGGGCGGCACTGCGCGGTGTCGCGGTGCGGCTGGTGATCGATGGTGTCGGCACCCCCGGCCTTCCGACCGAGTGGGTCGAGCGCTTCCGCCGGGCGGGCGTCATGTGGCGCACCTATGCGCCGCTGGGCCAGCTCGGGCTGCTGATTCCGAGCCGCTGGCGCCGGTTGCATCGCAAACTCTGCGTCGTGGACGGCCGGGTCGGCTTCTGTGGCGGCATCAACCTCATCGACGACCGCGAGGACTACGCCCGCAGAGGGCGGCTGGATGCGCCCCGCCTGGACTACACCGTGCAGGTGCAGGGCCCGCTGGTGGCCGACATGCTCGACACCATGGAGCAGCTCTGGTGGCGTCTACAGGCGGTGCGCAGGGCCAGGCAGCGGGAGTTCCGGGCGGCCTGGCGGGCCCTGAGGGAGTCCCTGCCGGCGCCCGATGCTTTGCTGGAATCCGAGGCAGTTTCGCCCTCTGCGCCCCCTTCGGCGGCGGCCCTGCTGCTGCGCGACAACGTGCGGCACCGCCACGACATCGAGCGCGCCTATCTCAAGGCCATAGGGATGGCCCGGCGTGAGGTGGTGATCGCCAATGCCTACTTCATTCCCGGTCGGCGCCTGCGCCGGGCCCTGGAACAGGCCACGCGGCGCGGGGTTCGTGTGCGCCTGCTGCTGCAGGGGAAGTACGAGAATTTCCTGCAGTACCACGCGGCCCGGCCGGTCTACCAGTGGCTTCTGAGTGCCGGGGTGGAGATCCACGAGTACGCCCCCAGTGCCTTGCACGCCAAGGTGGCGGTGGTCGACGGCCACTGGGCCACGGTGGGCTCGACCAACCTCGACCCGCTGAGCCTGCTGCTGGCCCGCGAAGCCAATGTGGTCACCAACGACCCGGCCTTCGCCACCGGGCTGCGCGACCGGCTGGACCACCTGATGCGCACCGCTGGCGAGACGGTCGACCTGCGGCAACTTCGCCGGCGTCCATGGTTCCAGCGCTGGCTGGACCGTCTGGCCTTTGGCGTGATGCGCCTGACCCTGTTTCTTGCGGGCCATCGCTACTGAGCGGAACCGGCAAACCCACACGGTTGGTGCGGGCGCACCCCGGTGTTAGCATGTGGTCATGCTGATGCAGGCCAAGACCACCATGAACGAATCCGATCACGATCAGGGCACGCCGGTGTCCGTCAAGATCCGCGAACGCCTCAAGGCGGCGCGGCAGCGCTTCCACTCCAACGACAACATCGCGCGCTTCGTCGAACCGGGCGAGCTGGAGCTGCTGCTCGACGAGGTGACGGAAAAGATGCAGGGCGTGCTCGACAGCCTGGTCATCGACACCGAGAACGACCACAACACAGACAACACCGCGCGCCGCGTGGCCAAGATGTACCTCAAGGAGGTCTTCGCCGGGCGCTATGTGGCTGCGCCCACGATCACCGAATTCCCCAACGCCGAGCACCTCAACGAGCTCATGATCGTGGGGCCCATCACGGTGCGCAGCGCCTGCAGCCACCATTTCTGTCCTGTCATCGGCAGGGTGTGGATCGGCGTGATGCCCAACGAGCACACGAACGTGATTGGCCTCTCCAAGTACGCACGCCTGGCCGAGTGGGTGATGGGGCGTCCGCAGATCCAGGAGGAGGCCGTGGTGCAACTGGCCGACCTGATCCAGGAGAAGACCCAGCCCGATGGCCTGGCCATCGTGATGGAGGCCAGCCACTACTGCATGGCCTGGCGAGGTGTGAAGGACATGGACAGCAAGATGATCAACAGTGTCATGCGCGGTGTGTTCCTCAAGGACTCGAACCTGCGCCGTGAATTCCTGTCGCTGATTCCGAGGGGAGCCTGACATGCTGGTGCGACTTCTGTACGTGAGCCGTGCGGTCAACCCCGAGAACGACGACGCCATCCACGCCATCCTGGCCGCAGCGCGGCAGCACAACCTGAACAACGGCATCACCGGCATCCTGTGCTACGGGGGCGGCATCTTCGTGCAGGCCATCGAGGGTGGGCGCCAGGCCGTCAACCGGCTCTACAACCACATCATCGAAGACCCGCGCCACCAGGATGTGGAGTTGCTGCACTACGAGGAAATCACCGAGCGCCGCTTCGGTGGCTGGACCATGGGCCAGGTCAACCTGAGCAAGCTCAACACGTCCATCGTGCTGAAGTACTCCGAGCGGCCGGAATTCGACCCCTATTCGGTTTCGGGCAAGGTTTCCCTGGCGCTGCTGGAGGAACTCATGGCCACCGCCAGCATCATCGGGCGGGCCTGAGGTTTTTCCTGAGCCGGCGATTCATACGGTTTCCCCTTCCCAAAGAACCACTTCGGCGCCCCATCCACCGAGGACATGCGGGGTGTTTGGGCAGAGGCGGGCGGCCCGGGCAGGCGGGTTCCGCCCCAGGCTCGCGGGCGAACGTCATCGGCAGGCCACCGAAGCAGCGTCAACACCGTGAGGGTGCGCCCCATCTTGTGGCAACCGCGAATCGGGACGGCGCCCGCCTGCCCGAACCGCCCACCTCCGAAGTGATGCCCGAGCGCACCGGCAGGCACGCCACAATCCTTGCCGATGGGTGGTGTTCTGAAAGCGAGGGCGTGTCAGCCGCGCGGCCCGCACACCGGGCAGGCCGGGTTGCGCGCCAGGCGCACCTCGGTGAATTCCATGCCCCGGCCGTCGAGCATCTGCAGCCGGCCCACGAGGCGCGAGCCCATGCCGGCGAGCAGCTTGAGCGCCTCGGCCGCCTGCATGGTGCCCACGATGCCCACCAGCGGCGCGAACACCCCCATGGTGGCGCAACGGGTTTCCTCCAGGCCATCGGTGTCGGGGAAGACGCAGGCGTAGCAGGGCGAGGCGACATCGCGCGGGTCGTAGACCGAAAGCTGGCCATCGAATCGGATGGCGGCGCCCGAGACCAGCGGCACGCCGTGGCGCACACAGGCCCGGTTGATGGCGTGACGGGTGGCGAAGTTGTCGGTGCAGTCCAGCACCACATCCGCCGATGGCACGAGCCGGTCGAGCAGGGCATCGGCGGCGCGCTGCTCGATGGCGTCGATGCGCACCTCGGGGTTGATCGCGAGCATGGCCACCTTGGCCGACTGGGCCTTGGGCAGGCCCACGCGGGCGAGGTTGTGCGCGATCTGACGCTGCAGGTTGGTCGCGTCGACCGTGTCGTGGTCAACCAGGGTGATGTGACCCACGCCCGCACTGGCCAGGTAGAGCGCCACCGGAGAGCCCAGGCCACCAGCGCCGATGACCAGGGCGCTCGCGGCCAGCAGCCTTTCCTGCCCTTCCACGCCCAGCTCGTTGAGCAGGATGTGGCGCGAGTAGCGCAGCAACTGGTCGTCGTTCATCCGTTGGGGGCGACCGTCAGTTCTCGGGCCTGGTTTCCGAGCGCTCGGTCAGGGTCTTGCTGACCTGAACCGGCTGGCCCTTGAGCCGGTTGAGGGCCTGGCGTAGCTGGAAATCCTGCTCGGAACCGAACTCGGGCAGCAGCCGTTGCCCCGGGTTCTTGCGGGCCTCATCCTCGACACGCTGGCGGGCCTTTTCCCGCTCTTCCTCGCGTTGTCGGGCCGCGGCACGCTCGGCCTCGCTCAGGGGTTGGGGCTGGGCCTCGCCATTGTCCAGGTGCTTCTGCAGGTCGGCTTCCCGGGTGCGCAAGGCGGCAAAGACGTTGCCTTCCTCGGTTTCGTCCAGCCAGACGTCGGGCACGATGCCCTTGGCCTGGATGGAGCGACCCTTGGGGGTGTAGTAGCGGGCCGTGGTCAGTTTGAGGCCGGTGTCCGGGCCGAGCGGGCGCACCGTCTGGACCGAGCCCTTGCCGAAGGTCTGGCTGCCCATGATGGTGGCGCGCTGGTGGTCCTGCAGGGCCCCGGCGACGATTTCGCTGGCCGAGGCGGAACCCTCGTTGACCAGCACCACCAGCGGCACCGTCTTGAACAGGCCCTGGGTGGCTTCAGTGAGGTGGCGGATCGGGTCGGTGCCCCCGCGGCGCAGGTAGAACTGGGGCGCAGCCTTGTAGGTGAACTTGCTTTCTTCGAGTTGCCCGTTGGTCGAAACCACCACCACATCGTCGGGCAGGAAGGCCGCAGACATGGCCACCGCCGCGTCGAGCAGGCCACCCGGGTCGTTGCGCAGGTCGAGCACGAGGCCCTTGAGCTGGGGCTGTTCCTTGTGGATGTCTTCGAGCTTGCGCGCGAAGTCGGCCACCGTGCGCTCCTGGAACTGCGAGACGCGCAGCCAGGCGTAGCCGGGCTCGATCACCTTGGCCTTGACGCTCTGGGTCTTGATCTCCTGACGCGTGATGGTGACCGGGAAGGTGCGGTTCTCGTCGCGGCGGAAGATGGTGAGGGTGACCTTGGTGTCGGGTTCGCCGCGCATGCGTTTGACGGCGTCGGCGATGCTCATGCCCTTGACGGGGGTCTCGTCGATCTTGGTGATGAGGTCGTTGGACTTGAGGCCGGCGCGGAAGGCGGGGGAGTCCTCGATGGGCGAGACAATCTTGACCAGCCCGTCTTCCATGGTGATCTCTATGCCCACGCCGACGAAGCGGCCGCTGGTGCCTTCACGGAATTCCTTGAAGGACTTCTTGTCGAAGTACTGCGAATGGGGGTCGAGGCTGGCGACCATGCCCGAGATGGCGTCGGTGATGAGTTTCTTCTCGTCCACCGGTTCGACGTAGTCGGACTTGATCATGCCGAAGACGGCGGCGAGCTGCTGCAGCTCCTCCAGCGGTAGCGGAGACAGGGCCCCCCGGGCCACGGCCTGCAACTGCACGGTGGTCAACGCGCCGGCCAGCGCGCCGATGGCGATCCAGCCGGTAATCCTGAGTTTTTGCCCCATCAATGCACCTTCAATACGGTCTCTGGTCAATATACACCCTTGGAAACCGTTCGGGTGTTTCGGTTCCGCAAAGCCGGTGACGGGTTCAGGCCGCCCGGCCCTGGCTGGCCACGGCCGCGGCGGCCCGGGCGGCGGCTTCGGCGTCGCCCAGGTAGTACGAGCGCAGGGGCCGGAGGGATGCGTCGAGCTCGTAGACCAGTGGAATGCCGTTGGGGATGTTGAGGTTGACGATGTCGGTGTCGGAAATGCCGTCAAGGTACTTGACCAGGGCGCGGATCGAGTTGCCGTGCGCCGCCACCACGATGCGCTGGCCGGACCGGATGGCCGGCGCCATGACCTCGTTCCAGAAGGGCATGACGCGGGCCACGGTGTCCTTGAGGCACTCTGTCAGCGGCACATCCGTGGGAGCCAGGCCGGCGTAGCGGCGGTCACCGCGCTCGCAACGCGGATCGGTGGCTTCAAGCGCCGGCGGTGGCGTGTCGTAGCTGCGGCGCCAGACCAGCACCTGCTCGTCCCCGTACTGGCGGGCCATGTCGGCCTTGTTGAGGCCCTGAAGCGCGCCGTAGTGGCGCTCGTTGAGCCGCCAGTCCTTGACCACAGGCAGCCAGGTACGGTCCATCTCGTCAAGCACGTACCACAGGGTGTGGATGGCGCGCTTGAGCACGCTGGTGAAGGCGAGGTCGAAGTCGTAGCCTTCGGCCTTGAGCAGCTTGCCGGCCGACATGGCCTGCGACACGCCGGTGGGGGTGAGGTCGACGTCGGTCCAGCCGGTGAAGCGGTTCTCGAGGTTCCAGGTGGATTCGCCGTGGCGGATCAGGACAAGCTTGTACATGTCGGGTTCTCGGGGGGGTTCTGTGCAGGGGCAAACCCTTGATTCTAGAATAGCGGGTTGTTCTGAAAGGTAGACCGTGGATTTTCTCATCGACAACTGGATGCTGTTTGCGATCGCGCTGTCTTCAGGCGCCCTGCTGATGTGGCCTGCGCTCATGCGTGGAGGCGGTGGTGCCGCCCTGACGCCCACCGAGGCGGTGATGCTGATCAACCGCGAAAAGGCCGTCGTGATCGATGTGTGCTCGTCCCAGGAGTACGCCGCAGGGCATGTGGTCGGGGCCAGGAACATCCCCCTTGACCAGCTCGAGCGCCAGTTGCCGCAGGCGGTCAAGAACAAGGCCACGCCGCTGGTGGTGGTCTGTGCGTCCGGAATGCGGTCAAACCGCGCCGTGGGCATCGCCCGCAAGCTCGGCTACGAGAAGGTGCTCAACCTCTCGGGCGGCATGGGGGCCTGGCGCTCGGCCAACCTGCCCATCGAAAAGGGCTGAACCGGCCCGTCCTTCCACACTTGATTCAGGAGACTGTCCCATGACACAGGTGAAGATGTACACCAGCAACCACTGCCCCTACTGCTCGCGCGCCAAGGCCCTGCTGGAAAAGCGCGGGGCCCGGCTGGAGGAGATCGTTGTCGACGGCAAGCCCGAGGTGCGCCGCCACATGACCGAGCTGACGGGGCGCACCAGCGTGCCCCAGATCTTCATCGGCGACACCCATGTCGGTGGCTGCGACGACCTCCATGCCCTCGACGCGCAAGGCGGGCTGGCGCCCATGCTTGCGGCCTGACGCGCCCACCCTGCTGCCATAATGGCAGTTACTCGGCCCGCTGCGGGAACGTTCCTACGGCGGGCTTGGTTTTTTTGAAGCACCCCAACGAAAGCATGTCATGGCAGACAACCAAGAGCCCGTGTTCCAGATCCAGCGCGTTTACCTGAAGGAGTCCTCGCTGGAACAGCCCAATTCCCCGGCCATCCTGCTGGAGCAGGAGCAACCCAATGTCGACATCCAGCTCGGTGTGGAGGCCAAGCCCGCCGCCGATGGCGTCTACGAGGTCTGCGTGACCGCGACGGTGCACACCCAGATTAAGGACAAGACCGTGTTCCTGGTCGAGGTTAAGCAGGCAGGCATCTTCGAGATCCGCAACCTGCCCGAGGACCAGATGGGCCCGATCATGGGCATCGCCTGCCCGCAGATCGTCTACCCCTACCTGCGCGGCAACGTGGCCGATCTGATCCAGCGCGCCGGTTTCCCGCCCGTGCACCTGGCCGAGATCAACTTCCAGGCCATGTACGAGCAACAGCAGGCGCAGCAGCAGGAAGACGCGCCGCGCATCGTGACGCAGTGAGGACGGCGCCGGATTTCGCGCACGCGGCAGGGACCACCACGAGATGAAGATCACGGTACTGGGAGCGGGCGCCTGGGGCACGGCGCTGGCCATGTCGGCGGCCTCCGACACCGGCCAGGTGCACGAAGTCCGGCTGTGGGCGCGCGATCCCGCTCAGGCCGCTGGGATGGCGCTGCGGCGCGAGAATGCCCGCTACCTGTCCGGCCTGCCCTGGCCCGATTCCCTGAACGTGTTCAGCGTTCCCGCGCAGGAACTGCCGGCTGCGGTGGCTGCGCAGGATATGGTGATCGTCGCCACGCCCATGGCCGCGCTGCGGCCGATGCTGCACCTGCTGCGCGACAGCGCGGTGCCCGTGGTGTGGCTGTGCAAGGGTTTCGAGAAACCGCCCGAGGGCTCGACAGGCGTCGGCCTGCTGGGGCATGAAATCTGTGCACAGGTGGCGCCCGATCTGCTTTCGGGGGTGTTGAGCGGACCGAGTTTTGCCCAGGAGGTGGCGCGCGGACGGCCCACCGCGCTGGTGGCCGCCAGTGCCCACGGGGCGGTGCGCGATCTGCTGGTGCAGGCCTTCCACAGCCCGGCGCTGCGCGTCTATGCCAACGACGACGTGGTCGGCGTGGAGGTGGGCGGCGCCGTCAAGAACGTGATGGCGATTGCCACCGGACTGGCCGATGGCCTTGACCTGGGCCTTAACGCGCGCGCAGCCCTGATCACCCGCGGGCTGGCCGAGATCTCGCGCCTCGGGCTGGCGCTGGGCGCGCGCGCCGAGACCTTCATGGGCCTGAGCGGCCTGGGCGACCTGGTGCTCACCGCCACCGGTGACCTGAGCCGCAACCGCCAGGTGGGCTTGCTGATGGCCCAGGGGCGTTCCCTGCAGCAGGCGGTCGATTCGCTGGGGCACGTGGCCGAGGGGGTCTACAGCGCCCGCACGGTGGCCCAGCGTGCCGTCAGCCTGGGGGTGGACATGCCCATCACCCGTGCGGTGGTGGCGCTGCTGGACGGCAAGCTGCGACCCGACGAGGCTGTGGCGCTGCTGATGGCGCGCGAGCCGACGGCCGAGGTCGGCTGATTCAAAACTCGAGGTTGTCGATCAGGCGCGTCTGGCCCAGGCGCGCGGCACCCAGCACCACCAGCTCACCGGCACGGAATTCGTTCGGAGCCGGGGGCTGCAGGTCGCTGCGGCGGCGCACCGTGAGGTAGTCGGGTTTCCAGCCCCGGGCCGAGAGGGCGTGCATGGCATGCTGCTCCAGGGCGGCCAGGTTGTGTTCGCCACCCAAGACGCCGGCGGCCAGCGTCTTGAGGGCCATCGACAGCTGCACGGCCTCCTGCCGCTCCTCGGGTGTGAGGTAGTGGTTGCGCGAACTCAGTGCCAGGCCATCCGCGGCCCGCTGGGTTTCGCCACCGTGGATGTGCACGGGCAGCGCGAACTGCTGTGCCATCTGGCGGATCACCATGAGCTGCTGATAGTCCTTCTTGCCGAACACCGCGTGGCGTTCGCCGCGGGCCTGTGAGAACACGCACTGGAACAGTTTCATGACCACGGTGCACACCCCGATGAAGAAGCCCGGTCGGAAGTGGCCTTCGAGCAGGTCCGCCAGTTCCGCCGGCGGGTGCACCTTGAAGGTCTGGGGCTGGGGGTAGAGCTCCGGTTCGGTGGGGGCGAACAGCAGGTCGCAGCCACTGGCTTCGAGTTGGGCGCAGTCGGCCTCGAAGGTGCGGGGGTAGGTGTCGAAATCCTCGTGGGGCAGGAACTGCAGCCGGTTGACGAAGATGCTGGCCACGGTCAGGTCGCCCAGGGCACGGGCCTGGCGCACCAAGGCCAGGTGGCCGTCGTGCAGGTTGCCCATGGTGGGGACGAAGGCCGGGTTGTCGTGGCGCGACAGGTGCCGGTGCAGTTCGGCGATGGTGCGTGCGATGTGCATGGCGGGAGAGGTCAGTCGGACCAGGCGTGTTGCGTGTTGTCGGGAAAGGTGCCGTTCTTGACCGCGTCGACGTAGGCCGCGATGGCCTCGCGCACACCGGGCCGGTCCTGCAGGAAATTGCGCGAGAACCGGGGTGTCTTGCCCAGCCCCACGCCCAGCATGTCGTGCATCACCAGCACCTGGCCGGCGGTGCCGTTGCCAGAACCGATGCCAATGGTGTGGCAGCGTGGCAGCTGGTTCGTGATCTCGGTGGCCAGGGCGACGGGCACCATCTCCAGCACCAGCAGGGTCGCACCCGCTTCCTGCAGGTCCAGGGCCTCGCGCTTGAGTCGCAGGGCTTCGGCCTCGCCGCGGCCCTGGACGCGGTAGCCGCCCAGGGCGTGCACCGTCTGGGGCGTGAGGCCGAGGTGGGCGCAGACGGGAATGCCGCGTTCGACCAGGAAGCGTACGGTCTCGGTGGTCCAGCCGCCGCCTTCGAGCTTGACCATGTGGGCGCCGGCCTGCATCAGCACGGTGGCGCTGCGCAGGGCTTCCTCGCGCGACACCTGGTAACTGCCGAAGGGCAGGTCGCTCACCACCCAGGCGGTGCCCTGGATGCGGCGCAGTCCCTGCACGACGCATTCGGTGTGGTAGCGCATGGCCTCAAGCGTCACCCCCACGGTGCTGGGGCGGCCTTGACAGACCATGCCCAGCGAGTCGCCGACCAGCAGGCATTCCACCCCGGCGCTGTCGGCCACGGCCGCGAAGGTCGCGTCGTAGGCGGTGAGCATGGCGATCTTCTCGCCGCGGGCCCGCATCTCGTGCAGCCGGGGCAGGCTCACGGGCTTGCGCGCGGACGGGGAGGAGGCCGGGGGCAGGGTGCCGTAGGGGGTGCCGGGCGTCGGTTCGCTCATGGGTGTGGATGTCCCGCTCGGGCGGGAACTGCCGGTAGAAGCCGAAAGTCTAGTCGATCCCGTTATGCTTGGCGTCTTGCGGACCGTTGGTCCGCCGATTTGAGGAACCCGTCCGGTGATGACCGATACGAACGAATTTTCTGCCGAGGCCTTGCGTGCCCTGGCGCAGGCGGATGTGGCACGCGCGCTGGCCGAGGATGTGGGGGCGGGCGATCTGACGGCCGCCCTGGTCGATCCCGCGCGCCGCACCCGCGCCCGTGTGCTGGCGCGCGAGCCAGCCGTGATCTGCGGCAGCGCCTGGGTGCAGGCGGCGGTGCTGGCGCTCGATCCGCAGGCCATGCTCCGCTGGCACGTCGGCGAGGGCCAGCGTTGCGCGCCCGATCAGGTGGTGCTGGAGATCGAGGGGCGTGCGCAGGCGCTGCTGACGGCGGAACGCACGGCGCTCAATTTCCTGCAGCTGCTCAGCGCGGTGGCCACCAAGACGGCCGAGTACGTGCAGGCAGTGTCCGGGACGCGCACGCGCATCGTCGATACGCGCAAGACCCTGCCGGGGCTGCGGCTGGCCCAGAAGTACGCGGTGGCCGTGGGCGGTGGCCTGAACCACCGGCTGGGTCTGTACGACGCGGTGCTGATCAAGGAGAACCACATCGCCGCCGCCGGGGGCGTCACGGCGGTGCTGCAGCGGGTGCAGGCCACCGCGCCGCAGGCGAAGTTCGTGCAGATCGAGGTCGAGACCCTGGCGCAGCTGCAAGAAGCCCTGCAGGCCGGTGCCCGCATGGTCCTGCTCGACAATATGGACATCGGCACCCTGAAGGAGGCCGTGTGCCTCAACGGGGGACGGGCGGTGCTGGAGATTTCCGGTGGCGTGAACCTGGGCAGCGTGCGGACCCTTGCAGAAACCGGGGTCGACCGCATCTCGATAGGGGCGCTGACCAAGGACGTGAAGGCGATCGACTTTTCAATGCGGTTCGAGGCGCTGTGAAACGGCGTGCCGCATGGTTATAGGAAACTGAAACGGATGGACAAGGTCATCGAGGTCGACTATGAGCAGCCCGCCTGCCCGATCCGCCACGCCTGGGTGCGTGTGCCCGAGGAGCCCGGGCCGGTCGAGCGCGCCGAGCTCAAGGACAGGATCCGGCGCCTGCTCAAGGAGAAGAACGCGGTCATGGTGTCGCACTACTATGTGCACCCGGACCTGCAGGATCTGGCGGAGGAGACCGGCGGTTTCGTGAGCGACAGCCTGGAGATGGCCCGCTTCGGGCGCGACCACCCGGCGCAGACGCTGGTGGTCTCTGGCGTGCGCTTCATGGGCGAGACGGCCAAGATCCTGTCGCCGCACAAGACCGTGCTGATGCCCGACCTGGACGCCAACTGCTCGCTCGACCTGGGCTGCCCGGTCGACGCATTCAGCGCCTTCTGCGACCAGCACCCGGACCGCACCGTGGTGGTCTACGCCAACACCAGTGCGGCCGTCAAGGCGCGCACCGACTGGCTGGTCACGTCGAGCTGCGCACTCGACATCGTGCGCGCGCTCAAGGACAAGGGCCACAAGATCCTGTGGGCGCCCGACAAGCACCTGGGCGAGTACATTCAGCGCGAGACCGGTGCCGACATGGTGATGTGGCAGGGCTCATGCATCGTGCACGACGAGTTCAAGGCCATCGAACTTCGGGATCTGATGGACCGGCACCCGGGGGCCAAGGTGCTGGTGCACCCCGAAAGCCCGGCCGATGTGGTGGCGCTGGCCGACGCGGTGGGTTCGACCTCGGGCATCCTCAAGGCCGCCCAGGAGATGGACGCCAGGGAGTTCATCGTCGCCACCGACAACGGCATGATGCACAAGCTGCGTACCCTCAACCCGGGCAAGACCTTCATCGAGGCTCCCACGGCCGGCAACAGCGCCACCTGCAAGAGCTGCGCGCACTGCCCCTGGATGGCCATGAACGGCCTGGCCGGGGTGGCCCATGTGCTCGAAACCGGTGCCCATGAAATCCATGTCGATCCGGCCCTGATCGCGCGGGCCCGCGTGCCGATCGACCGCATGCTCGCCTTCACCGCTGCGCTCAAGGGCGGACAAGACCCTGGTGCCCTTGTGCCCCATATCGGCGCGGCTTGATCGCTGGCGGGTTTTCGGGCAAGCTGGTGGCCACAGGAGACAACCGCCATGCCAGCCCGCCGCCTTTTCTGGATCACCGCCTTGATGGCCACTCTGGCAGGACAGTCGCATGCGCTGGAACTGGAAGACGTGGCTCTGGAGGGGGAGCTGCGCTTTCTGGCCGATCGGCCGGACCCCGGGGCCTACAACTACGAGTCGCGCGTGCAGATCGATGACGACAGTCTGGACACGGGCGTCGTGTCCATCGACACCTGTCACCGTCAGCTTGACCCGAACCGGCGTGTGGTGGTTCTGTTCAACCCAAGGCGGGTGCAGACCATCCGTATCACGGAAAGTACGGGCATGGAGCGTGCCTACATCGACGGACACCGGGTCGAACTGGCCAACGTGCAGCGCGGTGGAACAGTCTGCATTGCGCTGACTTCCCGCGTCCTGGAGCGGATTGGTGAACGGCGCTGGCGGCTGCATGCCGGCCCGCTGATGCGCCGCTACCTGGACGGCTATCTGCCGATGGATGCCAAGCTTACCCTGCACTGGCCCGCCGGCCTGCTGCAGCTGGAGCAGGCGGTGCCGGCGCCGCAGCCCGGGGTGCGTTTGAGCCAGAGCAACGCAGGCGCGACGCTGGACCTGACCTTTGCCGGGCGCATGACCGCCACGGTGGAACTGCGCACGCCCTGAGGGGGTTCAGACGGGGCGGTAGACCTCGGCGCCGTGGCGCACGAATTCGATCGATTTTTCTTTCATCCCCTTCGTCAGGGCCTCCTGCTCGCTCACCCCCTGCCGGGCTGCGAAGTCGCGCACGTCCTGCGTGATCTTCATGCTGCAGAAGTGCGGTCCGCACATGGAGCAGAAATGCGCCACCTTGGCCGAGTCCTTGGGCAGCGTCTCGTCGTGGAACTCGCGCGCCTTGTCGGGGTCCAGGCCCAGGTTGAACTGGTCTTCCCAGCGGAACTCGAAGCGCGCCTTGCTCAGCGCGTTGTCGCGGATCTGCGCACCTGGGTGGCCCTTGGCCAGATCCGCGGCGTGGGCGGCCAGCTTGTAGGTGATGATGCCTTCCTTCACGTCCTGCTTGTTGGGCAGGCCCAGGTGCTCCTTGGGCGTCACGTAGCACAGCATGGCCGTGCCGTACCAGCCGATGGTGGCCGCCCCGATGCCGCTGGTGATGTGGTCGTAGCCCGGGGCGATGTCGGTGGTCAACGGGCCCAGGGTGTAGAAGGGCGCCTCGTGGCACTGCGCCAGCTGCAGGTCCATGTTCTCCTTGATCAGGTGCATGGGCACGTGGCCGGGGCCTTCGATCATCACCTGCACGTCGTGCTTCCAGGCGATCTGCGTGAGTTCGCCCAGGGTCTTGAGTTCACCCAGCTGGGCTTCGTCGTTGGCGTCGTAGATGGAGCCGGGGCGCAGGCCGTCACCCAGGCTGAAGGCCACGTCATAGGCCTTCATGATCTCGCAGATCTCTTCAAAGTGGGTGGTGAGGAAGTTTTCCTGGTGGTGCGCCAGGCACCACTTGGCCATGATGGAGCCGCCCCGGCTGACGATGCCGGTCATGCGGTGGGCCGTCAGCGGCACGTAGCGCAGCAGCACGCCCGCGTGGATGGTGAAGTAGTCCACGCCCTGTTCGGCCTGCTCGATCAGCGTGTCGCGGAAGATCTCCCAGGTCAGGTCCTCGGCCTTGCCATTGACCTTTTCCAGCGCCTGGTAGATGGGCACGGTGCCGATGGGAACGGGCGAGTTGCGCACGATCCACTCGCGCGTCTCGTGGATGTTCTTGCCGGTGGACAGGTCCATCACCGTGTCGCCGCCCCAGCGGATGGCCCAGGTCATCTTGTCCACTTCCTCGTTGATGGACGACCCCAGCGCCGAGTTGCCGATGTTGGCGTTGATCTTCACCAGGAAGTTGCGGCCGATGACCATCGGCTCGGTTTCTGGGTGGTTGATGTTGGCGGGGATGATGGCGCGGCCACGGGCCACCTCGTCGCGCACGAACTCGGGGGTGATTTCGGCGGGAATGCTGGCGCCGAAGCTCTGGCCAGGGTGCTGGCGGCCGATCATGGTGGCCATCTTCTGCCCGGTGGGGCCGGCGGCCTGGAGCGATGCCAGGTACTCGCGGCGGCGCAGGTTTTCTCGGATGGCGATGAACTCCATCTCGGGGGTGACGATGCCTCGTCTGGCGTAATGCATCTGTGTTACGTTCTTGCCGGGCAGGGCCCGGCGCGGCTGGCGGTGCAGGCCGGGGAAGCGCAGCCCGTCTAGCCTGGGATCGGCGGCGCGGGCGCGGCCGTATTCGCTGCTCAGGCCGGGCAACACTTCGGTGTCGTTGCGCTCGGCGATCCATGTCTGGCGCAGCGCGGGCAGGCCCTGGCGGATGTCGATGCGCGCCGCCGGATCGGTGTAGAGGCCGGAGGAGTCGTAGACGAAGATCGGCGGGTTGGGTTCGGCACCAAAGGCGGCGGGCGTGTCGGACTGGCGGATTTCGCGCATGGGCACGCGGAGGTCGGGGCGCGAGCCCTCCACGTACACCTTGCGGGAGTGGGGCAGGGGCTGGATGGCGGCCTGGTCCACCTGGGCGCTGGTGGCGAGGAACTGGTCGGCGGGGGTGTTCACGGGGCGGTCTCCTTCGGGTATGTCAACTGCTCCGAAGGTCGCCCCTGTCCGATCGACGTGCACACGCCGCAGGCGATGGGTGGACGTGGGGACCGAAGGGGGAAACGGCTCTTCTTACGCCGGTATGAACCGGTTCAAGTTCGCGGGTTCGGCATTGCCATCTCAGCCCACACCATGTGGACACCCCGGAGCAGCGCCGATTCTAGCCGGGGTGTCGGCCGGTTCAGCGTACCGGCGGAACGAGCACCGTCGGCACGGCCTCGGGCAGGGTGTGCGGGTGGTCGCGGCTGTAGTGCAGGCCACGGCTTTCCTTGCGGCTCTGGGCCGAGCGCACGATGAGGTCGGCCACCAGGACCAGGTTGCGCAGCTCCAGCAGGTCGCGCGTGACGTGAAAGCGCGAGTAGAACTCCTGGATCTCGGCCTGCAGCAGGGCGATGCGGTGGGCGGCGCGTTCCAGCCGCTTGTCGGTGCGCACGATGCCGACGTAGTCCCACATGAAGCGGCGCAGCTCGTCCCAGTTGTGCGAGATGACGACCTGCTCGTCGGCGTCGATGACGCGGCTGTCGTCCCATGGCCGGATGGGCGGCAGGGCGGCGGCGGGCTGCGCCAGGATGTCGGCCACGGCGGCCCGGGCGAACACCATGCACTCCAGCAGCGAGTTGCTGGCCAAGCGGTTGGCGCCGTGCAGGCCGGTGTAGGTGGTCTCGCCCACGGCGTAGAGGCCGGGCAGGTCGGTGCGCGCACGCAGGTCGGTCATGACGCCACCGCAGGTGTAGTGCGCCGCCGGCACCACGGGTATGGGTTCGCGCGTGATGTCGATGCCCAGCTCGGCGCAGCGCGCCAGGATGTTGGGGAAGTGCTCCTGCAGGAAAGCCGGGCTCTGGTGCGAGATGTCGAGGTGCACGCTGTCGATGCCGTGCCGCTTCATCTCGAAGTCGATCGCGCGGGCCACCACGTCGCGCGGGGCCAGCTCGGCGCGCTCGTCGTGGCCGGGCATGAAGCGTGTGCCGCCCAGTGCCGAAGGCAGCTTGAGCAGGCCGCCTTCGCCGCGCACGGCTTCCGTGATCAGGAAGCTCTTGGCCTGCGGGTGGTAGAGGCAGGTCGGGTGGAACTGGATGAACTCCATGTTGGCCACCCGGCAGCCGGCGCGCCAGGCCGCGGCGATGCCGTCGCCGGTGGCGGTGTCGGGGTTCGAGGTGTAGAGGTAGACCTTGCCGGCGCCGCCCGTGGCGAGCACCGTGTGCGGTGCGACGAAGGTCTCGACCTCGTCGGTCGTGTCGTTGAGGGCATAGACGCCCAGGCAGCGCCGTGGCTCTCCGGGGAGGGGTTGCAAGGTATGACGGTCGCTCAGGATCAGGTCGACCAGGGTGTGGCTCTCGAACACCTCGATGTTTGGTGACCGGCGCACGCGCGCGATCAGGGTGCGCTGCACGGCCGCGCCAGTGGCGTCGGTCGCGTGGACGATGCGGCGCTGGCTGTGCCCCCCCTCGCGCGTGAGGTGCAGTTCACCGTCTTCCTCGGTGAAGGGGGTGCCCAGCGCGCGCAGCCACGCAATGGCCTCGGGCGCGCCCTCCACGGTGAAGCGCGTGGCGGCGGGGTCGCACAGGCCGGCGCCGGCGACCAGCGTGTCCTGTATGTGGGACTCGAAGCTGTCGTCCTCGGCCAGCACGGCGGCGATGCCGCCCTGGGCCCAGCCGCTGGCACCGTCGTCTATCTGGCGTTTGGTGAGCACGGCGATGCGCAGGTGGCCGGGCAGAAGCAGGGCGGTGCTCAGGCCCGCCAGGCCGCTGCCGACGATCACGACATCGTGGTGCCGTGTGGGGGCACGGGGGGAGGCGGTCATGTGGATTGGCGTCGGGGGCGGTCAGGCCGGTGTGTAGGCCAGCCGCACGTAGATGGGGGCGTAGGCTTCGGCCTGGGTCAGCTCGATCAGCGTTTCCTTGGCCAGTTCCAGCGTCGCGATGAAGGTGACCACCAGGACCGGCACGCCCTTGGTCACGTCGAACAGTTCCCCGAATTCAACGAACCGGCGGCTCTGGAGCAGCCGCAGAACCAGGCTCATGTGCTCGCGCACCGACAGCTCCTCGCGGCTGATCCTGTGGTGCTGCACCAGGCGGGCGCGTTTGAGGATGTCGTGCCAGGCGGCTCGCAGGTCGTCGGCGTTGACGTCGGGGAAGCGCGGCGCGATGGCCTGCTCGACGTAGACCTGGGCGCGCAGGAAGTCGCGGCCGATCTGCGGTGCCTCGGCCAGGTGCTGGGCGGCGAGCTTGATCTGCTCGTATTCAAGCAGGCGGCGCACCAGTTCGGCGCGCGGGTCCTCGGCTTCCTCGCCCTCGGCCACCTTCTTGGGCGGCAGCAGCATACGCGACTTGATCTCGATCAGCATGGCGGCCATCAGCAGATACTCGGCGGCCAGTTCGAGGTTGCGCTGGCGCACCTGATCGACGTAGGCCAGGTACTGGCGCGTGACCTCGGCCATGGGGATGTCGAGGATGTTGAAGTTCTGCTTGCGGATCAGGTAGAGCAGCAGGTCCAGCGGGCCCTCAAAGGCCTCCAGGAAGACCTCCAGCGCCTCGGGCGGGATGTAGAGGTCCTGCGGCATCGCGAACAGGGGCTCGCCGTACAGGCGGGCCACCGCGACGTGGTCCACCACGTCCGGCATGCCGGACGGCCATTCGGCGGAGGGCTCCAGCGTCGGTGCCGGGTTCATCGGGTCGGTCGTCGTCGACTTCAGTCGTGCGTCGGCGCCGTCTGGTAGACATAGGGCCGCTGGGGCACGCGGGCGGCGTTGGCCTGCTCAGAGAACTGGCGGTCGATCTGCTGGTCCCAGAGCAGGGCGCGGCCCTGGCGCTGTTCGGCCTCCAGCCCGGGCTTTTGGGCCTTGAGCGATTCGATGAACTGAGTGGCGTCCGAAGCGTAATGGGGACGGACGAAGAGCGACAGGAGTCTCATGCTGACTTTGGATCCACGGTGAAGCAGGGGCCCCATTCTACCCAGTGGCCCGGTCGGCTCGGGCGGCCTTGTGGGGCGCGCGGGCACTCACTGGCAGGTGTGCAGCCGGGCGCAAAAACCGGAGCGTTCGATGAGGGAGCGGGGCTGTTCGTTGAGGCCGACCATGCTGAGCTGGCCGCCGCGCCGGTGCAGGGCCTTGTGGAGCTGTTCCAGCGCGTCCAGGCCGGTGGTGTCGAGTGAGATCAACCGCGAGGCGTCCAGCATCACATGGATGCCTGCCGGTGCCTGTTCCACGTCGGCCACGATCGGGTCGATTTTGGCCACCGCCCCGAAGAACAGCGAGCCGTAGAGCCGGTAGGTGATCTGCTGTTCGGTGCGGGCAATCGGGTCGACGCGGAAGATGGCGCTCTGGCGGCGCACGAACAGGACCACGGCGAGCACCAGGCCGAGCTCGACCGCCACCGTGAGGTCGAAGACGATGGTGACGAAGAAGGTCGACAGCAGCATGAGCCGGTAGTGGTTGCTGAACTGCCGCAGGCGCTGGAATTCACGCCATTCGCCCATGTTCCAGGCCACGAACAGCAGCACGCCCGCCAGCACGGCCAGAGGGATGTGCCGGGCCAGGGGCGCAGCCAGCAGCACCACGGTCATGAGCGTGAGCGCATGCACGATGCCCGCGATGGGCGAGGTGGCGCCGGAGCGGATGTTGGTGACGGTGCGCGCGATGGTGCCGGTGGCCGGCATGCCGCCGAAGAAGGGCACCACGGCATTGGCCACGCCCTGGGCCATGAGTTCCTGGTTGGGGTCGTGCTTGGGGCCTTCGCGCAACTGGTCGGCCACGCGCGCGCACAGCAGCGATTCGATGGCCCCCAGGATGGCGATCGTCAGCGTGGGGGTGACCAGCAACTTGACGGTTTCCCACGAAAAATCCGGCAGCTCGAAGGCCGGCGCCGATTGCGGGATGCCGCCGAAGCGCGAGCCGATGGTCTCGACCGGCAGGTTCAAGGCCCACGCGGCCAGTGTGAGCGTCACCAGCGCCACCACAGGCGCCGGCAGGCGTGAGGTCGCGCGCAGCGCGCTGACGGTGTCGATCTCGTCTAGCCGCTTGCGGAAGGCCGATTCGCTGGCCCACAGCCGTGGCCAGATGAACAGCCCGAGAACACACAGCGCGCCGAGCCCTAAGGCCCAGGGGTTGACCGAATCGGCGTGGCGCGAGAGGGCGGCGATCTGGTTGAAGAAGTCGGCGGGCATCTTCTCGATCTGCAGGCCGAGCAGGTCGCGCAGTTGCGAGAGGGCGATCAGCACCGCGATCCCGTTGGTGAAGCCGATCACCACGCTCACGGGCACGTAGCGCACCAAGGTGCCGAGCCGGAACAGGCCGAGCAGGAACAGCAGCACGCCCGCGCTGGCCGTGGAGATGAGCAGGTTGGCGATGCCGTAGCGTTCGACGATGCCGTAGACGATGACGATGAAGGCGCCGGCCGGCCCCCCGATCTGCACCGAGGAGCCACCGAGGGCCGAGATCAGGAAGCCGGCGATGATGGCCGTCCAAAGGCCGGCCTCGGGCGAAAGACCGGAGGCGATCGCGAACGCCATCGCCAGTGGCAGCGCGACGATGCCCACTGTGGCACCGGCGCCGATGTCGCGGACGAGCCGGTCGGTGCTGTAGCCCCTGAGGTCCTGGATCAGCCGGGGACGGAACGGGGCGAGGGGGGGCAGGCCATTCAGCATCCGCGGATGTTACCGGCGTCGGCCCGGTCTGGGCGCGGCAAACGGCGGCTGTCGGCTGCGGGTTTACCCTGGGTTGTGGTAGGCCGCCGTCAGTGGATCCGCATGCCGGGTTGGGCGCCGGGCCAGGGGTGCAGCACGTAGATGCCGGGCTGGGCCTTTTCGTCCGCGTGGCTGGCGGCCAGCACCATGCCTTCGCTCACACCGAACTTCATCTTGCGTGGGGCCAGGTTGGCCACCACGACGGTGAGCTTGCCGATCAGGTCTTGCGGCTGGTACATGCTGGCGATCCCGCTGAACACGTTGCGTGTGCGGCCCTCGCCCACGTCCAAGGTCAGGCGCAGCAGCTTGGTCGAGCCTTCCACCGGTTCGCAGGCCTCGATGCGCGCGATGCGCAGGTCCACCTTGGCGAAGTCGTCGATGGTGATGGTGGGGGCGATGACTTCGCCGCCGGGCACGACTTCAACGGGCGCCGGTGCCGCTGGCGGCTCAAACAGGGCTTCGAGCAGCTTGGGATCGACGCGCTGCATGAGATGCTGGTAGGTGCCGATGGTGTGGCCGGCCCCCAGGGGTCGGGCCGCATTGGTGAAGGTCAGGGGCTCGCAGCGCAGGAAGGCCTCGACCGCAGCGGACAGTGCCGGCAGCACGGGCTTGAGCAGCGTGGTCAGCACGCGGAAAGCCTCGATGCAGACGGTGCAGACGTCCTGCAGGCGGGCATCCATGCCTTCCTGCCGGGCCAGCTCCCAGGGTTTGTTCTGGTCGACGTATTCGTTCACCCGATCGGCCAGTGCCATGGTTTCGCGGATGGCCTTGCCGTACTCGCGTTCGGCGTAGAGCTCGGCGATCGCGGGCACGGCGGTCTGCAGGTGGTCGAGCAGGGTCTCGCCGTCGGGCGAAACCGCGCCGAGCTGCCCGCCGAAGCGCTTGGCGATGAAGCCCGCAGCACGCGACGCGATGTTGATGTACTTGCCGACCAGGTCGCTGTTGACGCGGGCGACGAAGTCGTCGGGGTTGAAGTCGACATCCTCGACCCGGCTGTTGAGCTTGGCGGCCAGGTAGTAGCGCATCCACTCGGGGTTCATGCCGAGCTGGAGGTACTTGAGCGGGTCGATGCCGGTGCCGCGGCTCTTGCTCATCTTCTCGCCGCCGTTGACGGTGATGAAGCCGTGCACATTGACCTGGCTGGGTGTCTTGCGACCACTGAAGTGCAGCATGGCCGGCCAGAACAGGGTGTGGAAGTAGGTGATGTCCTTGCCGATGAAGTGCACCTGCTCCACGGCCGGGTCATTGACGTACGCGTCGTAGTCGATACCGACCTTGCCGAGGTGGTTCTTGAGCGAGGCCAGGTAGCCGATGGGCGCGTCCAGCCAGACGTAGAAGTACTTGCCGGGCGCGTCGGGGATCTCGATGCCGAAGTAGGGCGCGTCGCGCGAGATGTCCCAGTCACCCAGGCCGCCCTGGCCGTTGTCGTCCTTGGCGAACCATTCCCGGATCTTGTTGAGCACCTCGGGTTGCAGGCGTCCAGGTTCGCTGGTCCAGTTCTCGAGGAACTCGACGCAGCGCGGGTCGCTGAGCCGGAAGAAGTAATGCTCGGAGGTCTTGAGCACCGGCGTGGCTCCCGACAGGGCCGAGTACGGGTTCTTCAGTTCGGTGGGCGCGTAGACCGCGCCGCAGCTTTCGCAGGAGTCGCCGTACTGGTCCTTGGCGCCGCACTTGGGGCATTCGCCCTTGATGAAGCGGTCGGGCAGAAACATGGCCTTCTCGGGGTCGAAGAACTGCTCGATGGTCTTGGTGGCGATCAGGCCGGCGGCCTTGAGGTCAAGGTAGATGGCCTTGGCGAGCTCGTGGTTTTCGGGGCCGTCGGTGGAATGCCAGTTGTCGAAGGCGACGTGAAACCCTTCCAGGTAGGGCTTGCGGCCGGCAGCGATGTCGGCCACGAACTGCTGCGGCGTCTTGCCGGCCTTCTCGGCCGCGATCATGATGGGCGCGCCGTGGGCGTCGTCGGCGCAGACGAAGTGCACCTCGTGGCCCTGCATGCGCTGGAAGCGCACCCAGATGTCGGCCTGGATGTATTCCATGATGTGGCCGATGTGGAAATTGCCGTTGGCGTAGGGCAGGGCGGTGGTGACGAAGAAGCGGCGCGCGGGCATGGGTTTTTCCTGTGGTGCCCCGGATGGGCAAGCCCACGATTTTAATGAGGGCAACGCGACACGGTAGACTTCGTCGCTGATATCAATCTACGGAGACCCGATTCCATGGCCGTCGAAACTCAGGCGCTGCTGCAGGCGCTGCAAACCGTTCTGGACCCCAACACCGGCAAGGATCTCGTGACCACCAAGGCACTCAAGAACCTGCAGGTGCAGGACAACGACGTGTCCTTCGACGTCGAACTGGGCTACCCGGCCAAGAGCCAGATTCCGGCGCTGCGCAAGGCGCTGATCGCCGCGGCCAAGGGCGTTGCCGGGGTGGAGAACGTCTCGGTGAACGTCAGCAGCAAGATCACCGCCCATGCGGTGCAGCGCGGCGTGCAGCTGCTGCCGAACGTGAAGAACATCATCGCCGTGGCCTCGGGCAAGGGCGGCGTGGGCAAGAGCACCACGGCGGTCAACCTGGCCCTGGCCCTGGCCGCCGAGGGCGCCAGCGTCGGTATCCTGGACGCCGACATCTACGGACCCAGCCAGCCCATGATGATGGGCATCGAGGGCCGGCCCGAGAGCGCCGACGGCCAGACCATGGAGCCGCTGGAGAACTACGGCGTGCAGGTGATCTCGATCGGCTTCCTGATCGACCGCGACGAGGCAATGATCTGGCGCGGCCCCATGGCCACCCAGGCGCTGGAGCAGCTGCTGCGCCAGACCAACTGGAAGGACCTGGACTACCTCATCATCGACATGCCGCCGGGCACCGGAGACATCCAGCTCACGCTGAGCCAGCGCGTGCCCATGACGGGCGCCGTCATCGTGACCACGCCGCAGGACATCGCCCTGCTCGACGCGCGCAAGGGCATCAAGATGTTCGAGAAGGTGGGCGTTCCCATCCTGGGCATCGTGGAGAACATGGCCGTGCACGTGTGCACGAACTGCGGCCATGTGGAGCACATCTTCGGGGCCGAGGGCGGCAAGAACATGGCGGCCGAGTTCGGCATGGACTACCTGGGTGCGCTGCCGCTGAACATGCAGATCCGGGTGCAGGCCGACAGCGGCCGCCCCAGCGTGGTGGCCGACCCCGACGGCGAAGTGGCCGGCATCTACAAGGCCGTGGCGCGCAAGGTGGCCATCACCGTGGCGGCCAAGGCCAAGGACTTTTCCTCCAAATTCCCGACCATCAAGATCTCCAAGGACACCTGAGTCGCATGGGTGCCGCCTCCGAGCCATGCCCCGTGTGATTCGCCCCCGCGTGCGCCGCCTGCTGCAGGCGGTGCTTTACGAGACCTTGGCCGTGGCCTTCGTGGCCCCGGTGCTGGTGTGGATGTTCGGCACATCGGGTGCGTCGGCGATTGGCCTGTCGCTGACCATGTCGGCGATCGCCCTGGCCTGGAACTACGTCTACAACACCCTGTTCGAGCGCTGGGAGCGCCGCCAGTCCGTCCAGGCCCGATCATGGCGGCGGCGCCTGGCCCATGGGGTCGGTTTTGAAGGCGGGCTCGCGCTGTTTCTCGTGCCGGTCATGGCGGTGTGGCTGGGCGTCGCCTGGTGGACGGCCTTTCTGGCCGACCTGGGTTTCCTGCTGTTCTTCTTCGTCTACACCGTGGTGTTCACCTGGGCGTTCGACAAGGTGTTTGGCCTTCCGCACGCGAGCGTGCAACACCCGATCTGAACCCACCATCCCGCATCCTGAAGGCCTTTCAGCGTGCCACGGTGCCCGGGTTGGCGCCGTGGCCGGCTTCCTGGTCGCGCAGGCGGAAGCGCTGGATCTTGCCGGTGGCGGTCTTGGGCAGTTCGCTCACGAACTCGATGAAGCGCGGGTACTTGTAGGGGGCCAGCCGTTCCTTCACGAAGGCCTTGACCTCGTCCTCGGTCAGCGCGTGGCCGGGCTTGAGCACGACGAAGGCCTTGGTCTTGACCAGGCCGTCGGTGTCGGTCTTGCCAATGACCGCGGCTTCCAGCACGGCGGGGTGCTGCACCAGCGTGGCCTCGACCTCGAAGGGCGAGACGTAGATGCCGCTGACCTTGAGCATGTCGTCGTTGCGTCCGGCGTAGGTGTAGTAGCCGTCGGCGTCTCGGGTGTACTTGTCGCCGCTGCGCGTCCAGGCACCCTGAAACGTCTCACGGGATTTTTCGCGGTTGTGCCAGTACATCAGCGCGGCGCTCGGGCCTTTGATGAACAGGTCGCCGATGTCGATGGAACCGTCGGCATTGGGCGGCACGGGCAGGCCGTCTTCGCCCCGGATCTCAACCTCGTAGCCCGGCACGGGCTTGCCGGAGGTGCCGTAGCGCACGTCGCCCGGGCGGTTGGACAGGAAGATGTGCAGCATCTCGGTGGAGCCGATGCCGTCGATGATCTCGCAGCCGAAGCGCGCGGTCCAGCGTTCACCGATGTCGCGCGGCAGGGCCTCTCCAGCGGACGAGCACAGCCGCAGCGCCACGTCGGCGCGGGCCGGCAGGTCGGGCTGTGCCAGCATGCCGCCGTAGCCGGTGGGCGCGCCGTAGAACACGGTGGGCTTGCGGCCGGCCAGCGCCGGCGAGCGGCCGGTCAGGCGCTGGAACACGGCTTGCGGGGTGGGGCGCTCGGCCATCAGCACCACGGTCGCGCCCACGCTCAGGGGGAAGGTCAGCGCGTTGCCCAGACCGTAGGCGAAGAACAGCTTGGCGGCCGAGAAGACCACGTCGTCTGCGCCCAGGCCCAGCACCGGCTTGCCATAGAGCGCGGCCGTCCAGTACAGGTTGCCTTGGGTGTGCACGGTGCCCTTGGGCTGACCGGTGGAGCCCGACGAATACAGCCAGAAGGCGGCTTCATCGGCGTGCGTGGCCGCCGGGGCCGTTGCCGGGTCCGACGCGGCGAGCAGGCCGTCCAGGTCCTGCACGTGTGCACCAGGGATGTCCGGCAGCGTCTGGGCCGGCCGCGACACCACGATGCGCCGCACTTCGTGCGGAGCTTTGTCCAGCGCGGCCTGCAGCGATGGCAGCAGCGCTTCGGACACCAGCGCGGCCTGCGCCCTGCTGTGCTGGAGCATGTACGCGTAGTCGTCGGGGGTGAGCAGCGTGTTCAGCGCAACGGGCACCACGCCGGCATGGAGCGCCCCCAGGAAGGACACCACCCAGTCGCTGCAGTCGTGCATCAGCAGCAGCACGCGTTCTTCGCGCCGCAGGCCCAGGGACCGCAGGCCGGTGGCCATGCGCTGCACGCGGTCGGCCAGTTCGCCGTAACGCAGGCTGCCGGCGTCGTCGATCAGCGCGACCCGGTCGGGCCAGGGGGCGTTGATCTCGATCAGGTGCTGGGCAAAGTTGAACCTGTTCGGTGGCGCAGCGGTCTGGGTGGCGGTCATGGGGGGTCTCCTGGTGGCGGGGCGGCACCGGCTTGCAACAAAAATCTGGTTTGGAAGTCACAAAGGCGGTATAAATGCACTATCGTGCCTGTCTGAAAGTATGCACTAAAGTGCATGTTGGTGGTGCCGATCTGGCTTGGGGTTTTCCCGGGTGGGGGTCGGCCGGTGCCGCTGGCGGGTGCAGCATCCAAAAAGCCCAGAGGAAGGTGATCTGCCATGACCGCAGAGGAGACGACGTTGGACGATAGCCGGCCGGAAGCGACGGCCGTGAGTGAGGAGGGCGCCGATTCGCAGCGCCACGCCTTCCTGCTGGCGCTGGGCGAGCGGGTGCGCACCCTGCGCTCGCGCCGGGGCATGACGCGCAAGGCCGTGGCCCTGGCGGCCGACGTGTCCGAGCGCCACCTGGCCAATCTGGAGTACGGCACCGGCAATGCCTCCATTCTGGTGCTGTTGCAGGTGGCGCAGGCCCTGCATTGCCCGCTGGCCGAGTTGCTGGGCGACGTCACCACCTCCTCGCCCGAGTGGTTGCTGATCCGGGAGTTGCTGCAGGGCCGCGACGAGGCCGACCTGCGGCGGGCCCGTGTCGAACTGGTCAACCTGTTCGGCAGCAGCGGGGTCGATGCCCAGGGCCGGCAGGCAAGGGTGGCACTCATCGGCCTGCGGGGGGCCGGGAAGTCCTCCCTCGGGCAGCGTCTGGCCGACGACCTGGGCTATCCCTTCATTGAGTTGAGCCGCGAGATCGAGCAGTTCGCCGGGTGCAGCATCAGCGAGATCCACAACCTCTACGGTGCCCACGCCTACCGGCGCTACGAGCGGCGCGCGCTGGAGGAGGCGATCCAGATCTACCCCGAGGTGGTGATCGCCACGCCCGGTGGTCTGGTGGCCGACTCGGCCAACTTCAACCTGCTGCTGGCGCACTGCACCACCGTGTGGCTGCAGGCCGATCCGGCCGACCACATGAGCCGGGTCGCGGCGCAGGGCGACATGCGCCCCATGGCGGCCAGCCGCGAGGCGATGGAGGACCTCAAGCGCATCCTGGAAGGCCGCTCGGCCTTCTATTCCAAGGCCGACCTCTGTTTCAACACCAGCGCCCAGCCGCTCGACGAGAGCTTCCGCCGCCTGCGGCTGGCGGTACGAAAGCTCCTGCGCCTCCCGGCATGAGGTTTAAGTCAAGGGTAAACACCTGGATTTGTGCATTAAAATGCATTTGACGGGAAGTCTTTGCATGCAGTATTATTCATGAACGGTGGCCTGCCGGGCCGCCCATGTAACGGCGCACCGCTTCCAAGGAAACCCCATGACCGAGAACCCCATCGTTGACTACCAGACCCACCCGTCCCGGTATCGGCACGTGCAACTGAGCTTCGACGGCCCCGTGGCCACGCTGGCGCTCAACATCGACGAGGATGCGGGCCTGCGTCCCGGCTACAAGCTCAAGCTCAACAGCTACGACCTGGGCGTCGACATCGAACTGCACGACGCGCTGCAGCGCATCCGCTTCGAGCACCCCGAGGTGCGGGCGGTGGTGGTCACCAGCCTGCGGGACCGTATCTTCTGTTCCGGGGCCAACATCTTCATGCTGGGTCTGTCCAGCCACGGCTGGAAGGTGAACTTCTGCAAGTTCACCAACGAGACCCGCAATGGCATCGAGGACGCCAGCGCGCACTCGGGCCTGAAGTTCGTCGCCGCCCTCAACGGGGCGTGTGCCGGCGGTGGCTACGAACTGGCCCTGGCCTGCGACGACATCGTGCTGGTCGACGACCGGTCCTCTTCCGTCTCCCTGCCCGAAGTGCCCCTGCTGGGCGTGCTGCCGGGCACCGGCGGCCTCACGCGCGTGACCGACAAGCGCCACGTGCGCCACGACCTGGCCGACATCTTCTGCACCAGCGTGGAAGGGGTGCGGGGCCAGAAGGCGGTCGACTGGCGCCTGGTGGATGCGATCGCCAAGCCGGCGCAGTTCCAGCAGGTGGTGCGTGAGCGCGCCGACAGGCTGGCCCAGGGCAGCCGCCGGCCGGGCGCCGGCGCGCGCGGGGTCGAGCTCACCCCCCTGCAGCGCATCATCGAGGCCGATGCCCTGCGCTACAGCCACGTGAGCGTGGTGATCGACCGCGCCAGACGCCTGGCCACCTTCACCGTGATGGCGCCGCAGGCTGCCCAGCCGGCCGACACCGCCGGCATCGAGGCCGCGGGCGCCGCCTGGTGGCCGCTGCAGATGGCGCGCGAGCTCGACGACGCCATCCTGCACATGCGCACCAACGAACTCGACATCGGCACCTGGGTGCTCAAGACCACCGGTGATGCTGCGGGGGTGTTGGCCGCCGATGCCGCCCTGCTGGCGCACCGGGAGCACTGGTTCGTCAACGAGACCATCGGCATGCTGCGCCGCACGCTGGCGCGGCTGGACGTGTCCTCGCGCAGCCTGTTTGCGCTGATCGAGCCCGGCTCGTGCTTCGTGGGCACGCTGGCCGAGCTGGCCTTCTGCGCCGACCGCAGCTACATGCTGGTGCTGCCCGATGAGCCCGAGCGCCAGCCGACGATCCAGCTCGACGAATTCAACTTCGGTTTCTTCCCCATGGTCAACGGCCAGTCGCGTCTGGCCCGCCGCTTCTACGAGGAGGCCGGCCCGATGGAGGCGGCCCGTGGCGCCATCGGTCAGCCGCTGGACGGCGACGCCGCCCTCAAGCTCGGTCTGGTCACCGCTGCCCCCGACGACATCGACTGGGACGACGAGATCCGCCTGGCGCTGGAGGAGCGCGCCGCCATGTCGCCCGACGCGCTTACCGGTCTGGAGGCCAACCTGCGCTTCGCCCAGCAGGAAAACATGTTCACCCGCATCTTCGGGCGCCTGACCGCCTGGCAGAACTGGATCTTCCAACGCCCCAACGCCGTGGGCGACAAGGGCGCGCTGAAGGTCTACGGCAAGGGTGAAAAAGCAGCGTTCGACTGGAACAGGGTGTGACGCCCCCCCCTGCGCCGCTTCGCGTCTTCCCCCCTGAGGGGGGACGCACCCAGTGGCCCGGCACAGCCGGTTCCACGGGTGCCCTGGATTAAGCCTCTCTTGTCGTCCGTCAGTCATTCACCCCCAAGGAGACCTTCATGTCGAGCATCAACTACAGCGAGAAGATTCCCAACAACGTCAACCTGAGCGAGGACCGCACCCTGCAGCGCGCACTGGAGCACTGGCAGCCCAACTACCTGCAGTGGTGGCAGGACATGGGCCCCGAGGGATCGCAGAACTTCGATGTCTACCTGCGCACCGCCGTCAGCGTGGACCCGCAGGGCTGGGCGCAGTTCGGCCACGTGAAGATGCCCGACTACCGCTGGGGCATCTTCCTCAACCCGGCCGAAGCCGACCGCAAGATCCACTTCGGTGACCACCTGGGCGAAGCCGCCTGGCAGGATGTGCCCGGCGAGCACCGCGCCAACCTGCGCCGCATCATCGTGACGCAGGGCGACACCGAGCCGGCATCGGTGGAGCAGCAGCGCCATCTGGGCCTGACCTGCCCCAGCCAGTACGACCTGCGCAACCTGTTCCAGGTCAACGTGGAGGAAGGGCGCCACCTGTGGGCCATGGTCTACCTGCTGCACAAGTACTTCGGGCGCGACGGCCGCGAGGAGGCCGAGGCGCTGCTGGAACGCAACAGCGGCAACGCCGACAATCCCCGCATCCTGCAGGCCTTCAACGAGAAGACGCCCGACTGGCTGAGCTTCTTCATGTTCACCTACTTCACCGACCGCGACGGCAAGTTCCAGCTCTGTGCCCTGGCCGAATCCGCGTTCGATCCGCTCGCGCGCACCACCAAGTTCATGCTGACCGAGGAAGCGCACCACATGTTCGTGGGCGAGTCCGGCGTGGGCCGCGTGATCCAACGCACCGTGGACGCGATGAACCAGCTCAAGACCGACGACGTGGGCAAGCTGCGTGCCGCCGGCGTCATCGACCTGCCCACCATCCAGCGCTACCTGAACTTCCACTTCAGCGTCACCATCGACCTGTTCGGCGCCGACCAGTCCTCCAACGCCGCCACCTTCTACAGCTCGGGCCTCAAGGGCCGCTTCGAGGAAGGCAAGCGCACCGACGACCATGTCCTCAAGGGCCAGACCTACAAGATCCTGGAAGTGGCCAACGGTCAGCTCACCGAGAAGGACGTGCCCATGCTCAATGCCTTGAACGAGGTGCTGCGCGACGACTACATCACCGACTCCAAGGGCGGTGTGGAGCGCTGGAACCGCATCATCGAGAAGGCCGGCATCCCGTTCAAGCTCAAGGTGCCGCACAAGGCCTTCCACCGCAACATCGGCAGCTTGGCCGGCGTCAAGGTCAGTCCGGATGGGCGCGTGGTGAGCGACCACGAATGGAACCAGAAAGTCGAGGAATGGCTGCCCACCGACGAGGACCGCGCCTACGTGGCCAGCCTCATGGGCCGTGTGGTCGAACCCGGCAAGTTCGCCAACTGGATCGCGCCGCCGGTCATGGGCATCAATCGCCAGCCGGTGAATTTCGAATACGTCCGATTCAACTGATGAGCACCGAAGCCGTCCTGATCCAGCAGCACCTGATCGATCCCGAGATCTGCATCCGCTGCAACACCTGCGAGGCCACCTGCCCGGTGCAGGCGATCACGCACGATGCGCGCAACTACGTGGTCGATGCCGACAAGTGCAACCTGTGCATGGCCTGCGTGCCGCCGTGCCCCACGGGCTCGATCGACAACTGGCGCACCATGCCGCGCGTCAAGGCGTACAGCGTGCAAGAGCAACTGGGCTGGGACGAGCTGCCCGCAGCGCTGTCCGACGAAGAGTTGCAGGCCATGGGCGGTGCGCCCGAGGCCGCGCAACTCGCTGACGCCGTCGTGCAGGCCGCGTCCGCGACGGCCGCTGCGACGCTGGCTTCGGCCATGGCGGGCGAGACGCCGTTCAACAGCGCCGCCTATGGCGCGACCGTGCCGCCATGGTCGGCCGCGCACCCCTACGTCAACCTCTACGGCCCCAAGGCGCCCACCACGGCCACCGTCGTGGGCAACTTCCAGGTCAGCGAGGCCGGCACGTCGAGCGAGACGCACCACATCGTGCTGGATTTCGGCGCCATGCCCTTCCCGGTGCTCGAAGGGCAGTCCCTGGGTATCGTGCCGCCGGGGCTGGACGCCAACGGCAAGCCGCACCACGCGCGCCAGTACTCCATCGCCAGCCCGCGCAACGGTGAGCGCCCCGGCTACAACAACGTCTCGCTCACGGTCAAGCGCGTGGTGGAAGACCACCAGGGCCAGCCGGTGCGCGGCGTGTGCTCCAACCACCTGTGCGACCTCAGGGTGGGCGACACGGTGCAGGTGATCGGGCCGTTCGGCACCTCGTTCCTGATGCCCAACCACCCGAAGTCCAACATCGTGATGATCTGCACCGGCACCGGCAGTGCCCCCATGCGCGCCATGACGGAGTGGCGCCGGCGCCTGCGCGCCAGCGGCAAGTTCGAGGGCGGCAAGCTCATGCTGTTCTTCGGCGCCCGCACGCAGCAGGAACTGCCTTACTTCGGCCCGCTGCAGAAGCTGCCCAAGGACTTCATCGACATCCACCTGGCATTCAGCCGAACGCCCGGCCAGCCCAAGCGCTACGTGCAGGACCTGATGCGCGAGCGCGCGGCCGACCTCGCTGAACTGCTGAAGGACCCCAACACCTGCCTCTACGTCTGCGGACTCAAGAGCATGGAAGAGGGCGTGGCGCTGGCGCTGCGCGACGTGGCCCAGCAGGCCGGGCTGGACTGGGACACCCTGGGCGCGGCCCTGCGCAAGGAAGGCCGCCTGCACCTCGAAACCTACTGAGGGGAGTCTTCCCGGGCGCGAGCAGGCTGAGGCCTCTGGCACCGTAGAGATATACTCCGCGCACACCAGGTGCCACCCCGGGCGGGCACAGTCTGGTCGTTGTTCGTCGTTGCCAACGCCCAATCTCCATACGGGTCCCGAGGTCGGGAACTCGGCTTCAGGGGGGAGCATGGATACATCTGGGGCAGGTCGGGGCAATCCACCTGGCGGCTTGGCCGTTCATCGGCCATGAGGGCGGCCGCCCATCCCGGTTTTCGCCTGACCGACCAGGCCCGGTTGACGCTGCTGCTTTTCCTGTTCTCGTTCTTCGTCACCGGCATGCCGCGGGTGTTCACCTCGACGGCAACGCACACCATACTGCTTGAGAATTTCGGGGCCAGCGCCCTCCCGGTCGCCTACATACTGCAGGCCCTGCTGGTGCCCTTGGGGGGTTATTTCTTTGTCCTTATTGAGGGAAAGCTGCGGCTGCGTACCCTGATTCTGGGTACGCTGGGGGTCGACCTGCTGGTGCTGGCCGCACTCTGGGCGGCCTACCAGGTGCCAGGCTTGTCATGGGTGGCCTATGCCGGGATCATCTGGTTCGAGGTCGAGTTTGCGCTGGTCAGTCTGATGCTTTGGGGGTTGGCCAACCAGTTGATGACCTTGCGCCAGGGCAAGCGCCTGTTCAGCATCGTCGGTTCCGGTGAGCCCACGGCGGTCATCCTGGGCGGGCTGGCCACCCCACTGCTGCTGGCGTGGTTGAAGCCGGCCGATCTCCTGCTGATGTCGGGGATCGGGGTGGCGGTCGGTCTGGGCCTGACCGGGTTCATTCTTTCTCGCTATACGCCACAGCGGGAGCAGGAGGGGGAAGGGGACGCTGCCGAGACAAACGCCTCTGCGATCAGCGGCTGGTGGCGTTCGTCCTACATTCGCATCCTGGTTGCGGTGGTCTTCGTTTCGCAACTGGTGTATTTCTTCACCGATTTCGCCTTCTACGAGCGTGCCAATGCACACTTTGACAATGAGCAGGAACTGGCCGCCTTTCTGGGCGTCATCCATGCGGTGGTCGGCGTTGTCAGTCTGATCACCGGGTTGTTCCTGTCGGCACCGCTGGTGGAACGTTTCGGCCTGCGAACCAGCCTGCTTGTCCTGCCGCTGCTTCTGGCCTCGACCTACCTCGCAGTGGTGTTCACCGGCCACGCCATCGGCACCGGCGAATTGCTGTTCTGGTTGGTGGTGGGCGCCAAAGTCATCGATCAGTCGCTGCGCTACACCCTGGACAAGACCAGTTCGGTCACCCTTTTTCAACCCCTGCCGGCGCGCCAGCGCAACGGTGTGCAGGCGGCCATGGAGAGCATCGTCGAACCGCTCTCCGGTGGCGTGGCGGGAGCCGTGCTCTATGTCATGGCCCAGTGGGCGGGCTTTACCGCCTTCGGCATTGGTCACGCCATTCTGGTGGCGGCCCTGGTCTGGGGGGGCTGCATCCTGGTTCAGCACAAGGGCTATCTTCTCGCGCTGCGCCATGCCTTGGCCAAGCGCGGTCTGGGCGGCATCGATCTGGCGGCGTCCGACGACGAGGAAAGCCTGCGGGTGCTGCGTCAGGGGATCGAGAGCCCGCGTCTGGGCGAGGCGCTGTATTGCGTGGATCTTCTCGCCAAACGCGGGAAGCTCGATGCCGCCCTGTTGCCGATCATCCTTTCGCATCCGTTGACCGAAGTACGCAAGGCGGGCCTTGATCGGGTTGAGGCAGATGGCTTGCGTGCAACGGCTCCCCTGGTGTTCCATGTTCTCGACGCCGAGACCGATCCCCTGGTGTTGGGTGCGGCGTTGCGGGCCTATGCCGCGACCGGGGCGGACGACGCGGTCGAGGCCATCGCCCCCTTTCTGGCGTCTGCGTTGCCACAGGTCCGGCTCGATGCCTTTGCCGGGCTGATGCGCCATGGTGGCATTGAGGGCATCCTGGCGGCTGGTGGACCCTTCCTGGCACTGATCGGAAGCAACGACCCCGAGGACCGTATCGTTGCGGCCCAAATCATCCGATACACCGCACTGACACAGTTTCGCCGTCCTCTGGCGCAGTTGCTCGCCGACCCCGACCCCAGGGTGAAGGTCGCTGCCTTGCAGGCCGCTGCCAGGGCGGGCTGCCCTGAACTCTGGCCGATCCTCCTGGAGGCCTTGGAAGTTCCAGGTTGCGAACAGGCGGCGACCGTTGCCTTGGCCGCAGGTGGAGAAGCCGCCTTGCCCACGATAGAGGCCTATCTCGAATCCGGCGCCGCTCCAGTGGAGGCGCGTGTGCATGCCGTGACAGCGATGGGGCTGATCGGCGGTGAGGAAGCCGGCCTGCGTCTGGCCCATCGCCTCAAAAGCGCCGATCGCGTGTTGCGCCGGGTCATGCTGCGTGCAATCAATCAATGTCGCTACCACTGTCCGCCAGCCGATCGAGCCGATGGCATGGGTCTGCTGGCCGAAGAGGTGGGTGGCGCCGCTCTGCTGGCCGCTGCACATGCCGATCTTGAGGCGTTGGACAACGAGGCTGCCGTGGGCCTGCTGCGCCAGTCCCTGGTCTCGGAAATCGAGCAAAGGCTGGAGGGGGTCGCCCATCTGCTGGGCTACCTGTCTCCCGGCGGCGGAATCGACAGCGCCTGGTCGGTGATGCGCTTTGGCAGCGAGACGGAACGCGCTTACCTCATCGAGGCGATCGAAAACCTGTTGCCCAAGGGATTGAAGCCCGCCGTCCTGGCCCTGATGGAGCCCGATCCCGTGCTCCGGCAAGCGGGGCTTCTGCTCGCACAGCCTCAGCCACGCCTGCCTGCCCTGGAGCGGCTGAAAGACATGACCCAGCTGTCGCCCCAGGTCGTCACCCCGATGATCCGTGCGGCGGCCCTGTATGCCCATGTGCTCAAAGCGGAGGCGGAGCGACACTGGCTCCATGGCCTGCCGAAAGACGACTCCCCCATCGTCAGGGAGCTGCGGGACTGGGCGGCCGCCCGGATCGATGCTGTCACCACAAAGGCATGACCATGCTGATCATTGAAAAAGTACTCGTGCTCCGCACCACCAGCATCTTCAAGGCGGTGCGTGAGGAGTTGCTGGCCGAGGTGGCACAGCGCAGCGTGCCTGTCCAGCTCGCCGAAGGTGAGGTCCTGTTCGCACAGGGCGAAATGGGCTCCAGCCTGTTCGTGGTGGTGTCCGGGCGGCTGGAGGTGGCGATCAACGGGGCGGTGGTCAACCAGCTGGGCGAACGCGAAGTCGTCGGAGAGATGGCGGCCCTCGACCCGGAGCCGCGCTCGGCAACGGTGACTGCGCGTGCGCCATCGACGCTGCTGCGGATTGGCCACCAGGATCTCAACGCCCTGATGGCCAGCGATGTGGAAGTCGCCCGCGGCATCATCACCGTGCTGTGCCGCCGCCTGCGCAGCGCGGTGGCACAGGGCTGACCCACCCGCCGTGTCGAGGGGGCGAGCGGGCCATGGCGATGCCGTCGTGCCGGTAACAACGGGACGGTGCGGGGTTTGGCCTCTGTGCCAGAATCGGCCGATCATGAGCGTCGAGACCCCATCCCCGTCCCCGTCGCGGCCCGCCCTCACGGTGGCCGTGGTCATGCGCCGGGAGCCGGTCACCGGAGCGATGAGCCGCTGGCAGAACTGGCGCTGGGTGCTGGCCGATGTGGTGACCGAGCGCGAGATGCCCGAGCTGTCCCAACTGGAGTCGGTGCAGTGCCCCCTGAAGCTGGACGCGATCGATTCGCCGGCGGCGCAGGCTGGGTCCAGCCACTGGCTCTATCCCGGATTTCCGGTCGAGCTTTTTCGCGACGACGCCGAGGGCTATTACCTCAACCTGTCCTCGCCCGAGCCCTGCTTCTGGGTCATGTGGCGGTTCGACGATGCCCTGAGCATCGATGGCGAGCCGGCACCGGTGCCGCAGATCGTGACCCTGAGCTACCACGATGCCGGGCGCTGGCTGGATGCGCAGGAGCGGGTCGATCAGGTGCCCGCGCCGGCCTGGGTGGTCCAATGGCTCGCCGGCTTTGTCGACCAGCACTACCGGCCCGAGCCCAAGCGCCGCCAGCGTCCCCAGAGTTTCCAGCCACTGACCGATCGCTTCGGCAACCCGGTGAGCATCAGCACCGGCGAGCGCCGTCGCCGTGGGACAGGAGAGGGCGATGGCGGTTGAAGACGACGGCTTCCTGAGCCGCTGGTCGCGGCGCAAGGCGCAGGAGCGCGCGGGTCAGCCTCCGGCAGTGGCCGAGGCAAACCCGCCGCTGCAGCCGGCCGTGGCGCCCGGGCCCGTTGCCGACCGCACTCCGCCGCATCCGGCACCGCATCCGGTTGCCGATCCCGCCGATCCACCGTTGCAGCCCGAGTCGGCGGTGCAGTGGACGCTGGACGATGTGCGCGCCCTCACCAGCGAGTCCGATTTCAGCCCCTTTGTGTCCGCTGAGGTGCCCCCCGAGGTGCGCAACGCGGCCATGAAAAAGCTCTTCTCCGATCCGGCGTTCAACGTGATGGACGGGCTCGACATCTACATCGACGACTATTCCCGTCCCGACCCCCTGCCGGCCGGGCTGGCGCGTCAGCTCGTGAGCGCGCAGTTCATGAAGCTGTTCGACGCGCCACCAGAGGCGGGTGATCGGCCCCCGCAGGACCAGACACCTATCGCGCCCGGTCCCCATGCCGTGCCTTCCGAGGCCGATGGCCGTACGCCAACGCCCGAAGCGGGCCTCGAACCCGGGGCGCCTGAAGACGCGGTCACCCCCCAAAAACCGACAGAGCCATGACCACGCTGATCTGCAACTGCAACCAGACCATGCCCCTGGACGCCCGCGCCCTGGGCCAGGCGCTGGGCGAAACCCTGAACATCCACACCACCCTGTGCCGCCGCGAGGCGCCGGCCTTCCAGCGCGCCAGCCGCGATGGCGACGACCTCATCGTTGCGTGCACGCAGGAGCGTCGCCTGTTCACCGAACTGGCCGAACAGACCGAAGGTGCCGTACCGCTGGAGGTGCGACCGATCCGGTTCGTCAACCTCCGGGAAACCGGCGGCTGGGGGCGCGAGGCGAAACAGGCCACGCCCAAGATGGCCGCCCTGCTCGCAGCGGCGCGCCTGCCCGATCCCGATCCCGTGCCCACCGTCACCTACCGCAGCGCCGGGCGGCTGCTCATCATCGGGCCGCTGGACCGGGCCGAGTCCCTGGCGGCCCGGCTCGACGACGATCTTCAGGTCAGCCTGTTCGCCACCGGCGGGTCGGGGCAGCAGGAGCGGCGCCACCCGGTGCTGGCCGGAACGCTGCAGCAGGTCACCGGCTGGCTCGGCGCGTTCACGGTGCGCTGGTCGAGCCAGAACCCGATCGCGCTCGACCTCTGCACGCGCTGCAACGCCTGTGTGGCCGCCTGCCCGGAAGGGGCCATCGGCCTGGACTACCAGATCGACCTGCAGGCATGCCGCTCCCACCGCGACTGCGTGCGCGTGTGCGAGGCCCCCGGGGCCATCGATTTCCAGCGCGATGCCGTCGAGCACGAAGACACCTTCGATCTGGTGCTGGACCTGCGCGAGCGCCCGGCCTTCACGCAGCACGCGCTGCCCCAGGGCTACCTGCACCTGCCACCGCAGGCCGGCACAGAGGCTCAGATCGATGCCGTGCTGCAGTTGCGCGAGCGGGTGGGCGAGTTCGAAAAGCCGCGCTTCTTCCAGTACAAGGCCAAGGTCTGCGCCCATGCCCGCAACGAGCGCGTCGGTTGCAGCGCCTGCGTGGATATCTGCTCCGCCAGCGCCATCTCCAGCCAGGCCGACCGCCAGCAGATCCACGTCAACCCCAACCTGTGCGTCGGTTGCGGGGCCTGCACCACCGTGTGTCCCAGCGGGGCGTTGAGCTATGCCTATCCGGCTGTGCCGCACCAGGGCCGTCATCTGCGCACGCTGCTGTCGACCTACGCCCAGGCGGGCGGCCGCGCGGCCGCGCTGCTCATCCACAGCCAGGGCCGGGGCGAACGCCTCGTCAACGACTGGGGGCGCGCCGCCCAGCTCGACAAGAGCCTCAATGGCGTGCCCGCGCGCGTCCTGCCCTGGCCGGTGTGGCACACCGCGAGCCTGGGGCTGGAGGTGTGGCTCAGCGCCATTGCCGGCGGGGCCAGCCAGGTCTGGGTGCTGACCACCGACGAGGAGGCCCCCGACTACGTGCGCGCCCTGCGCGAGCAGATGGCGGTGGCGCAGGCCATCCTGCACGGCCTGGGGTACGGGGGCGAGCATTTCCGGGTTCTCGAAGCCCGTGACGCGCGCGATATCGCCGCCATCGATGCCGCCTGCCAGGCGCCCGCTGCCCGCACCGTGGCTCAGGCCGCGACCTTTGCGGTGCAGGCCGACAAGCGCGCCACGCTCGAACTGGCGCTCGATCACCTGCAGCAGCAGGCGCCCCTGCACCAGACCGCAGCCCCGGTGCCCGAGGCCATAGCCCTGCCGCCGACCGGCTCGCCGCTGGGGGCCGTCACCGTCAATGCCGACGCCTGCACCCTGTGCCTGAGCTGTGTCAGCGCCTGTCCGGCCGCGGCCCTGCAGGACAACCCCGACCGCCCGCAACTGCGTTTCATCGAGAAGAACTGCGTGCAGTGCGGCCTGTGCGTGGGCACCTGTCCCGAAAACGCACTGGCCCTGCAGCCCCGCCTGCTGCTGGGCGAGGCGCGCAGGCAACCCCGCGTCATCAACGAGCAGGCGCCCTATGCCTGCATCCGCTGCGGCAAGCCCTTTGGCACGCTCAAGGGCGTCGAGGCCATGCTCTCGCGCCTGTCCGGGCACAGCATGTTCCAGGGGGCCGGCGCCGATCGCCTGAAGATGTGCGGCGACTGCCGGGTCATCGACATCCACACCTCGTCCAGCGAATGGCGCATCACCGATCTGTGAGACTTCACCATGGCATCCACACCCCCCATCACCACCGCCCTGGACGAGGAAACCGCGCGCGCCGATGTCTACGGCCTGCTGGCTGCTCTGTACTACGCCCCGCCCAGCCCCGAACTGCTGTCGCAGATGCGTGTGGCGGTGACCGAAGCCCCTGCCGCCGGCGGCTTCCTGGAGGAGTCCTGGCGGACCCTGGTCGGGGTGGCGCGCGAGCTGGGCGACGAGGCGATCCGCGCCGAATACCATGCCCTGTTCGGCGGCGTGGGCAAGCCCGAGGTCTACCTGTTCGGTTCCCACTATCTGAGCGGTTTTCTCAACGAGAAACCGCTGGCGGCGTTGCGTCGGGACCTGGCCGGGCTTGGCCTCACGCGCGACGAGCAGATGCCCGAAACCGAAGACCACATCGCCTACCTGTGCGAGGTCATGCGTTTCCTGATCGCCGGCGACGACGTGGCGGTGTCGAACCTGACCCGCCAGCGGGATTTCTTCGCGGCCCACCTGCAGCCCTGGGTGCTGGAGATGTGCGACGCGGTCGCGGGACATGCCAAGGCCCGGTTCTACCGCGCCCTGGCCGAATTCACCCGCGCCTTCATGAGCGTCGAGACCCAGGGTTTCGACATGCTCGACTGATCACCCCAGCCGCCCCGGTCGACCGTCCTGGGTGCCGGCCCGGGAGGCCTCGGGCACCCTGGGTTCGGTCAGCAGCCTGACGCGGAACACGGCCCCCGGGCCATCGCCGTGGTTCTCGGCCTCCAGCCTGCCACCATAGCGCTCGACCAGGCCCAGGCTGATCCACAGCCCCAGCCCGTTGCCGTCGTTGCGGGTGGTGAAGAACGGGGTGAACAGGCGGTCCATGACCTCGGGCCTGAGCCCCGGCCCGTTGTCGTGCACCTCGATCACGGCCCCCTGCGGCTGTCCGTCGGCGTCCAGCCAGTCTCGCGTCGCCAGCCGGAGTTCGCCGCCATCGGGCATGGCCTGGATGGCGTTGATCATCAGGTTGATCACCACCTGCTGCAGCTCCTGGCGGTTGCAGCCGACCGGGGTGCCGGCCTGCGTCTCCCGCACCACCTCGATGCGGCGCTGCAGCAGCAGGTGCGCCACAAGCACCAGGGAGTCGGTGACGGTCTGGTTCACGTCGAGGGCGTCGACGTAGCCAGCGAATTCCGTCGGACGCGCGTATTGCAGCAACTGCGTGACGATCAGGCGCATGCGCTCGACCTGCTCGTCGAGCAGCCGGAGTTCGCCGCGCACCGGTCCGGCGTGCGGGCCCAGCGTCTCGCGCATCAGGTCCAGGTTGCCCTGGATCACCGCGATCGGGTTGTTGATTTCGTGGGCGATGCTGGCTGTGAGCTGGCCCACCGCCGCGAGCTTCTCGGATTTGACCAGCTGCTGCTGGGCCAGGCGCAGCGAGGCGCTGCTCTGCTCAAGCTCCTGGGTGCGTTCGGCCACCTTGCGGTCCAGCGTTTCGCCCCATTCGCGCAGCCGCCGGGCCTTGTCGTCGACGGTGTCGAGCAGTTCGTCCAGGTGATTGGCCAGCGCCCCGAGTTCATCGCGGGCCGCAACGGGGCCCACGCGGGCGCTGGGCTCGCCGTCCTCGACCCGGCGCATGACCTGGTTCATCTGTTGAACGGGCCGGAAGATGCTGCGGGCCCAGCGCACCGAGAACATCGCCGCCAGCGCCATCGTGGCCAGGAAGATCAGTCCCATGATGGCCAACATGCCGTAGCGCACCCAGCGGAAAGGGCTTTCCAGAAAACCCACGTAGAGCATCCCGATGCGGTCGCCACGCACATCGGTCAGCGGCTGGTACGCGCTCACATACCAGTCGTTGACCACGAAGGCACGGTCCAGCCAGGTCCGTCCATCGGCCAGAACGGCGTCCCGCACTTCCCGCGACACCCGGGTGCCGACGGCGCGCTCATCCTGGAACAGGCGCACGTTGGTGGAGATGCGCACGTCGTCCAGGAACAGCGTGGTGGTGCCCTGGCTGCCGAAGGGCAGCGAACCCTCGGGGTAGACGATGCGGTTGATGTGGTCGATGAAACCGAGGTTCTGGTTGAGCAGCAGGCCACCGTGCAGCGTGGCCACGTGGCGACCGGCGTCGTCCTGCACCGGCAGGCTGGCCATGATCACCATCGCGCGGTCTTCCATGTTGCGCTCGGTGGGGGCGGCGTTGCGTGTGGGCACCAGGGGGATGCGGACCCGGTTGGCCAAGTGGGGGGCCAGGCGGCGCAGCGTGTCGGTGTGCAGCAACTCCAGCCGGGCCGAGTGCGCACGGTCGACCGGGGCCGCACTGGCGGCAAAATTCACCAGGTCCAGGCCGCGTGAACGCATGGCCTCGGTGCCGGGCACGGACGGGTCGTTGGCCAGGACCAGGAAATCCAGGCCCAGACGCTGCCGTTCCGTCTCCAGCAGCCGGTCGATAGAAGACCGCAGTGCTGTGGCGTGCAGGGCCTGCTGCAAGGCGTGGGAGGCGGCCACGCCCCAGGTGCCGGATCCGACCTCGTTCATGGTCTGGTCGAAGTAGCCGCTGGCCACGGCGAGATCGGAGCGGATCTTGGTGATGAGCAGGCGGTCGTAGGCGATGTGGCTCCATACCAGCAGCGCCAGCACCAGCAGGGGGAACACGATGGCCAGCGGCAGCAGCGCCATGGCCAGCAGCTTGTTGCGAACCGAGCCTGCGATCCAGGCAGGGGTGTGCCAGCGGTACATCGGGGTTCTGGTCGGTGCGGTCACAGGGTGGATCGGTCGGCCAGAGCCCATTCCGATACGCGGCGCTCCAGCGTACGGCGGGAGACGCCGAGCAGCTGGGCGGCACGTGTCTTGTCGCCCTGCACCGAGTCGAGCACGGTCAGGATGTGCTGCTTCTCCAGCGTGTGCAGGTCGGTGGGCGGGTCGATGCTCCAGCCGCGCGGTGCCGGCATCATCGGGGGGTAGAGCGCCGAGACGTTGAGCTTGCCCAGGATGAGCGAGCGCTCCACCAGGTTGCGCAGCTCACGCACGTTGCCGGGCCAGGCGTACTGTCGCAGGTAGTGCAGTTCCTCGTCGGTCAGGCCGATCGGGTCGACGCCGAGCGCGGGGGCGAGTTCCTGCATGAAGTGTTCAAGCAGTTCGGGGATGTCTTCCTTGTGCTCGCGCAGGGGCTGCAGGGTGATGTCCACGACCTGCAGCCGGTAGTAGAGGTCGGCCCGGAAACGTTCGGCGGCCACCTCGTCGCTGAGCCGGCGGTTGGTCGCGGCCACGATGCGCACGTCCACCGGCAGCAACTGCTGACTGCCCACGGGGCGCACCTGCAGTTCCTCGATCGCGCGCAAAAGCCGGGCCTGTACGGGCAGGGGCAACTCGGCGATCTCGTCAAAGAACAGCGTGCCCCCCTGTGCGTAATAGAACAGACCGTCGCGCGTGCGGGCATGACCAGGCGTGCCGGGCCGCGCGTGGCCGAACAGCTCGATCTCGATGGCATCGGGCGACAGCGAGGCGCAGTTGACCGGAACGAACGGCCCCTGTGCCCGCGGGCTGCGCGCATGCAGCTCGCGCGCCACCAGTTCCTTGCCCGTGCCGGATTCGCCCTGCAGCAGCACCGTGCTGGGCATGGGCGCCACGCGGCCGATGGCCGCCCGCAGCTCCGTCATGTAGGCCGATTGGCCCACCAGGGTCGAGCCCCCGGAGCGGGGCAGCCGTGCGTTGCGCCGAAGCACATAGTTCTCGCGGTTGAGCCGCGCCCGTTCATGGCACTGCTGGATCGCGTTGAGGATCTGTGGCACACGGAATGGCTTGAGAATGAAGTCGGATGCGCCAGCGCGCAGGGCCTCGATGGCGGTATCAAGGTCGGCAAAGGCGGTGATCAGAATCACCTCGCCGCTGTAGCCGTGTTCGCGCAGTTCCTTGAGCCAGGCCACCCCGCTCTTGCCGGGGAGCGAGATGTCCAGGATCACCAGATCGACGCGCTGGGTCTGCATCCATGGTGCCGCGTCCTCGGCACTCTCGCAGCTCATCACGAAGCGGCAGCGCGGCGCCAGGACCTTGACCAGGAAGTTGCGCATGCCCTGTTCGTCGTCGACGATCAGGATCGACCAGTGTGGCCAACCGTCCTGCGAGCTGGACGCGACCGGGGCTGTTTCGGGAAAGAGTTTGGGCTGGGTCACCCCGACGGATTCTACGGAAAGCCTTAGTTGATCGCTGGGGTATTGGGGTTTTTGTTGTCTGGGCACGTCACGCCGAACCGGCATCGGCACCTTCCGCTTTGCGACAGTTTGTCGCAATTCGTTGCGACAAATCGCCGCTCAGGTCGACCCGTTCCGTTGAGGGAAAGCCTGTCCCTCTATGAAAGGCATGAATGTCAATATGAGTTCATAAGTGCACACTTTTGGTTCGGATTTTGCTTTGATTCCGATGGGGAAATTTCGGGAAAAACCGCAGACACCCGCGGGTGTGGACCCGAAGGGCGACGGGGTGAGGCGGTGGCTTGCAGACCGTATGCGGCACCGTTACATTCGATGGCATATGCACGCCGCCCACAAGGTCTGTTCGGGCCTGTGGAACATCGATTCCTGACCGGAGACACACGCATGAGCCAGCCCCCTTCTCATTCCTTCAGTCGCCGCCGCTGGTTTGCCGGCGCGGGTGCCGTTGCCGGTGCAGCGGCCGTGGCCACGGTCCTGCCGGGTGCCGGTGGGGGTGCCCCGTCTGCGCCTTCGGCCACCCCGGTCCCTCCGAAACGGGGCGGCGGCTATTCGGTGTCGGAGCACGTCCGGCGCTATTACCAAACCACTCGCGTCTGAAACCCACATTCGGTGCCATACCCGCGTGATTCGCGCGAACCGGCAATAGGAGCTGTTCCATGTTGTTGACCAAGAAATCCCCCCAAGGGGCCCACCTGGGTGGCGCACGCGAAAGCGGTGCTTCTGGCTTTGTTCACAGTCTGCGCCGGGGCTTGGCCCATGCGCTGCCCACGATGGACCGCCGCGCCTTCCTGCGGCGTTCTGGCCTGGGTGTGGGGGCCGGCATGGTGGCCACCCAGCTCTCGCTGGTCCGAAAGGCCGAAGCTGCGTCGGGCGGCTCCATCGACGGCACCGGCAAGGTGGAGGTCAAGCGCACGGTGTGCACGCACTGCTCGGTGGGCTGCGCGATCGATGCGGTGGTTGAAAACGGTGTCTGGACGCGCCAGGAGCCGGTGTTCGACTCCCCCATCAACCTGGGCGCGCACTGCGCCAAGGGGGCGTCGATCCGAGAGCACGGCCACGGCGAGTACCGCCTGCGCTACCCCATGAAGCTGGTCAACGGCAAGTACGAGCGCATAACCTGGGACCAGGCCCTGGATGAAATCGCCGCCAAGATGAAGGCGTTGCGCGATGCCAGCGGCCCCGACAGCCTCTACTTCGTCGGCTCGTCCAAGCACAGCAACGAGCAGGCCTACCTGATGCGCAAGTTCGTGAGTTTCTGGGGCACGAACAACTGCGACCACCAGGCGCGCATCTGCCACTCCACCACGGTGGCCGGCGTGGCCAACACCTGGGGCTACGGCGCGATGACCAACTCGTACAACGACATGCAGAACAGCAAGGTCGCCCTGTACATCGGCTCCAACGCCGCCGAGGCCCACCCGGTCAGTCTGCTGCACATGCTGCACGCCAAGGAGACCGGCTGCAAGATGATCGTGGTCGATCCGCGCTTCACACGCACGGCCGCCAAGGCCGACGAGTACGTGCGCATCCGCTCCGGCACCGACATCCCCTTCCTGTTCGGCCTGCTGTACCACATCTTCAAGAACGGCTGGGAAGACAAGCAGTACATCAACGACCGTGTGTATGGCATGGAGGCCGTCAAGGCCGACATCCTGGCCAAGTGGACGCCCGACAAGGTCGAGGAGGCCTGCGGCGTCGGCGAGGCGCAGATGCTCAAGGTTGCCAGCATGCTCAACGAGAGCCGCCCGGGCACCATCGTGTGGTGCATGGGCCAGACCCAGCACACCATCGGCAACGCCATGGTGCGTGCCTCCTGCATTTTGCAGCTGGCGTTGGGTAACGTCGGCAAGAGCGGCGGCGGAACCAACATCTTCCGTGGCCACGACAACGTGCAGGGCGCGACCGACGTCGGCCCCAACCCCGACTCGTTGCCTGGCTACTATGGCCTGGCCGACGGCTCCTGGAAGCACTTTGCAGCGGCCTGGGACGTGGACTACGACTGGATCAAGTCGCGCTACGTCGATGGCATGATGACCAAGCCGGGCATCACGGTCTCGCGCTGGATCGACGGTGTCCTCGAGAACAAGGAGGCCATCGATCAGGGCGGCAACCTGCGCGGCGTCTTCTACTGGGGCCACGCGCCCAACTCCCAGACCCGCGGTCTGGAGATGAAGCGCGCCATGGACAAGCTGGACCTGCTGGTGGTGGTGGACCCGTACCCGTCGGCCACGGCCGCCATGGCCGCCATGCCCGGCAAGCCGGAAGACCTCAACCCCAACCGGGCGGTCTATCTGCTGCCGGCGGCCACGCAGTTCGAGACCAGCGGTTCGTGCACGGCGTCGAACCGCTCCATCCAGTGGCGCGAGAAGGTCATCGAGCCGTTGTGGGAGAGCCGCAGCGACCACATGATCATGTACCAGCTGGCACAGAAGCTCGGCTTTGCGCAGGAACTGTGCAAGAACTACAAGATGCAGAAGGTCAAGGGCATGGACGAGCCCGTGCCCGAGGACATCCTGCGCGAGATCAACAAGTGCGTCTGGACCATCGGCTACACCGGCCAGAGTCCGGAGCGCCTCAAGGCCCACATGCGCAACATGCACGCCTTCGACATCAAGTCGCTCAAGTGCAAGGGGCAGGTCATCGACAAGGAAACCGGCTACGACATGACCGGTGACTACTTCGGGTTGCCCTGGCCGTGCTACGGCACGCCCGAGCTCAAGCACCCGGGTTCGCCCAACCTGTACCAGACCGACCGCCACGTGATGGACGGCGGCGGTAACTTCCGCGCCAACTTCGGCGTCGAGCGCGAAGGCGTCAGTCTGCTGGCCAGCGACGGTTCGCACTCCCTGGGCGCGGAAATCACCACCGGCTACCCCGAATTCGACCATGCGCTGCTCAAGAAACTGGGGTGGTGGGACGACCTCACCGATGCCGAAAAGGCCGCTGCCGAAGGCAAGAACTGGAAGACCGATCGCTCGGGTGGCATCCAGCGCGTGGTCATGAAGCACGGCTGCCATCCGTTCGGCAATGCCAAGGCGCGGGCCGTGGTGTGGAACTTCCCCGACGCCATTCCACAGCACCGGGAACCCATCTACGGCACCCGTCCGGACCTCGTTGCCAAATACCCGACCCACGACGACCAGAAGAACCGCTGGCGTCTGCCCATCCTCTACAAGACGCTGCAGGACAAGAACGTCGAGGACAAGGTCCACGAGAAATACCCGCTCATCATGACTTCGGGCCGCCTCGTCGAGTACGAAGGGGGGGGCGAGGAAACCCGTTCCAACCCCTGGCTGGCCGAACTGCAGCAGGAGATGTTCGTCGAGATCAACCCGGCGGCGGCGGCGCAGCGCGGCATCCGCAACGGCGAGCGTGTCTGGGTGAGCACGCCCACCGGCGCGCGCCTCAACGTGCAGGCGCTGGTGACCGAGCGCGTGGGCCCGGACACCGTGTTCCTGCCCTTCCACTTCTCGGGACGCTGGCAAGGTGTTGATCTCAAGGCGCATTACCCGTCGGGGGCGGCCCCCATCGTGCGTGGCGAGGCCATCAACACGGCCACCACCTACGGTTACGACATCGTGACGATGATGCAGGAAACCAAGACCACGATCTGCAACGTGGAACGCGCCTGAGCAGGGCCCAAGGAGTTAAAACATGGCAAGAATGAAATTTGTCTGTGACGCCGAGCGCTGCATCGAGTGCAACGGCTGCGTCACCGCCTGCAAGAACGAGCACGAGGTGCCCTGGGGTGTGAACCGCCGCCGCGTGGTCACGTTGAACGACGGTGTGCCCGGCGAGAAATCCATTTCGGTGGCCTGCATGCACTGCTCGGATGCGCCCTGCATGGCGGTGTGCCCCGTCAACTGCTTCTACCGCACCGACGAGGGCGTGGTGCTGCACGACAAGGACGTCTGCATCGGTTGCGGCTACTGCAGCTACGCCTGCCCGTTTGGTGCGCCGCAGTTTCCCTCCGCCGGCACCTTTGGTGTGCGCGGAAAGATGGACAAGTGCACCTTCTGTGCCGGCGGCCCCGAGGACCACGGCAGCCAGGCCGAGTTCGAGAAATACGGGCGCAACCGCCTGGCCGAAGGCAAGCTGCCGGCCTGTGCCGAGATGTGCTCGACCAAAGCCCTGCTGGCCGGCGACGGCGACGTGGTGGCCGACATCTTCCGCACCCGCGTTCTGCAGCGTGGCAAGGGGGCCGAGGTCTGGGGTTGGGGCACCGCCTACGGCAGCGCACAAGGAGCCAAGTCATGAAGCACCGTTATCTGACCTTGCCGATGGCCGTGATCGGCCTGCTGGCGCTGACCGCCTGCGGTGAGCCGACCCAGGATCTCGTGGGAGCCGGCGTCAAGCAGGACGGGGCCCCCCATGCCGGCGTGGGTGCGAGCCAGTACGCCGCACCGGGCTGGAAGGCGGGCGACCGCAACGGCTGGGAACAGCAACTCAGGACCCGTGCCGCCTACGGGCAGAACGAGTACACCCGCGTGGGCAACTGATCCGGAGGTGCCCCATGCATTGGTCATTCACTCATAAACACGCTGCGGCGCTCAGGCGCCTGGGCCTGCTCCTGGCGTTTGGCCTCGCCTTGGGCGGGGCACAGGCACAGGTCCAGACGCCAGGCAGCGAGCCTGCCGCTCCGTCGGCCCCGGCCTTGGCCACAGGCGGCATCCAGAGCGCCAACATCTTCCAGATTGCGCCCGACGCCAGCACCGATCCCGCATACGCGAACCAATCCAACGCCGAACGTTCCCAGGTTCAGCCCGGCAACAACGCGCCCATGTGGCGCCAGGTGGGCCAGGGAACCACCGGGGTGACCAATTTCCCCTATCAGGAATACGGCACCCTGATTCAGCCTTTCGTGCAGTACCCGGGCTCGCGGGTGACCAATGCCGGCGAAGCCTGGCGCCAGGTCCGCAACAACTGGATCATCCCCTACGGAGGGTCCTTGCTGCTGATTGTGGTGGTGGCCATTGCGCTGTTCTATCTCAGCAAGGGCAGCATCCGCCTGCACGGCAAGGAGACGGGGCGGACCATTGAGCGCTTCACCGCTTTTGAGCGGGCGGCGCACTGGACCAACGCGGTGGCTTTTGTGGTGCTGGCGGTCTCGGGCATTGTGATGGCTTTTGGTAAATTCTTTCTCTTGCCCGTGATCGGCTCCACCCTGTTCGGCTGGCTCACCTACGCGCTCAAGAACGCGCACAATTTCGTCGGCCCGCTGTTCGCGGTGTCGTTGCTGGTGGTGATCCTGACCTTCGTGCGCGACAACCTGCCGCGCAAGGAGGACCTCACCTGGTTGCTCAAGGGCGGGGGGCTTTTCGGTGACAAGGAGGTGCCGTCCCACCGTTTCAATGCCGGCGAGAAGGTGCTGTTCTGGGGCGGCGTTTTCCTGCTGGGCCTGATCGTCGTCGGCTCCGGTCTGGTGCTCGACAAGGTGGTGCCCGGTCTGGCCTATGTGCGATCCGACATGCAGATCGCCCACATGATCCATGCGTCGGCCGCCGTGCTCATGATGGCCATGTTCATCGGGCACATCTACATGGGCACCATCGGCACCCAGGGCGCGTACCAGGCCATGAAGACCGGCCAGGTGGACGAAACCTGGGCGAAGGAACACCACGAACTCTGGTACGACGACGTCAAGGCCGGAAAAATCCCGGCCCAGCGCAGTGCAGCGCCGGCGGCCATGGACGCCGCCGGGCCGGTGGCTGCCAAGGCATGACGCCGATCATTGTGGGTTGAATCACACGTCCCGTGGGCCGCAGGGCCTGCGGGGGTTGTCTTGTTGCCACTCCAGATTCTCATGCAGCTGTACGAACCCCGACACGCCGCTTTTCAGGTGAAGCTGCCCCACCTCACGCAGGCCAGGGCACCGCTGACGCGCGAGGTCCTGGTGGTCAACGAATTCGGCCAGACCCGCCCTCTGGCCATACCGGCCGAGCGCGATCTGACGGTGTACGTGGACAAGCGCGAGCTGGTCACGCTCATGACGCTGGGCGGACACCCCGAGTGGCTGGTGCTGGGCTACCTGCGCAACCAGCGGCTCATCCGTTCGGTCGAGGACATCGAGTCCATCACCGTCGACTGGGATGTCGGCGCGGCTTCCGTGGTCACGCGCCAGGGTGTGGCCGACATCGAGTCGCGCACCGCCCGTCGCGTGGTGACCACCGGCTGCGGGCAGGGCAGTGTGTTCGGTGGCCTGATGGACGACGTCGACCAGATCCGCCTGTCGCCCAACGCGACCTTGCGCCAGTCGCACCTGTACGAGGTCGTGAAGACCATACGCGAGCAGGCATCGACCTACAAGACCGCGGGTTCGGTACACGGCTGTGCCCTGTTCCGTGGCAGCGAGTTGCTGCTGTTCGTCGAGGACGTGGGGCGCCACAACGCGGTCGACACCATCGCGGGCTGGATGTGGCTGCAGGATCCCGAACAGATGGCAGGGGACGACAAGGTCTTCTACACCACGGGCCGCCTGACCAGCGAGATGGTCATCAAGTCGGCCCAGATGGGGGTGCCGGTGGTCGTCTCGCGCAGCGGCATGACGCAGATGGGCCTGGAGGTGGCCGACCGGGTGGGGTTGTGCGCGATCGGCCGCGCCACCCACCAGCGCTTCCTGTGTTTCACGCACCCGCAGCGGCTGGTATGGGATACTGAGGTGAAACACCCCGTTCACCCGACATGAGCCGCGAACTGCACATCATCGATCACCCCCTGGTGCAACACAAGCTCACGCTGATGCGCCGCAAGGACACCAGCACCAAGAGCTTCCGCGAACTGGTCCACGAGGTCAGCATCCTGCTGGCCTACGAGGTCACGCGCGACATGCCCATGCAGGAGATCGAGATCGAGACCCCGCTGGAAACCATGACCTCGCGGGTGATCGATGGCAAGAAAATTGTCCTGGCGTCCATTCTTCGGGCGGGAAACGGGTTCCTCGATGGCATGCTGCAGGTGCTGCCGAGCGCGCGCGTCGGTCACATCGGGCTGTACCGCGACCCCGCCACCCTGCACCCGGTCGAGTACTACTTCAAGATGCCGCAGGGCATGGACGAGCGCGACGTGATCGTGCTCGACCCCATGCTGGCGACCGGAAATTCGGCGGTGGCCGCGGTCGATCGCCTCAAGCAGTGCCACCCGCGTTCGCTGCGCTTTGTCTGCCTCGTCGCCTGCCCCGAGGGGGTGCGCAATTTCCACGAACACCACCCCGACGTGCCGATCTACACGCCGGTGGTCGACCGTGGCCTGAACGAGCACGGGTACATCGTGCCTGGGCTCGGGGACGCCGGCGACCGCATCTTCGGCACCAAGTGAGCCGGAGCGTCTGGGTCGCCGCAGTGCATGGCTGCGCGGGGTTGTTGCGTTTGCGCTAATCTCAGCCGATGCACAACACACCTCCCTCCTTCTGGCGCCTGGGCTGGCGTGCCCTGTGGCGCGACTGGCGCGCTGGCGAACTGCGCGTGCTGGTGCTGGCCATCGCCCTGGCGGTGGCAGCGCTGACGGCCGTGGGCTTTTTTGCCGACCGGCTCCAGCGCGGATTGGAGCGCGATGCCCGGCAACTCATCGGTGGCGATGCGGTGCTGCGCAGCGACCACCCACCTCCCGAGGCCTTTGTGCAGCGTGCCCAGGCCCTCGGTCTGCAGACGACGGTGCACGTGAGCTTTCCCACCATGGGTCGGGCTTCCGACGAGGACGGGGGGGCAGCGCGTCTGGTCGCCCTCAAGGCGGTCGCGCCCGGCTACCCCCTGCGCGGGCAACTGCGCGTGGCCGACGCCCCTGAACAACCCGATCAAGCGACCACCGAGATTCCCGCACCCGGCACCGTCTGGGTTGATGCGGCGCTTCTGGCCGCGCTGGACCTGCGGGTTGGCCAGACCCTGCTGCTGGGCGAATCTGCCTTGCGCATCGATCGGGTGATCGTGGTGGAGCCCGATCGGGGGGCTGGCTTCATGAGCTTTGCGCCGCGCGTGATGCTGCATGTGCAGGACCTGGCCGCCACCGAGTTGGTGCAGCCGGCCAGCCGCATGAGTTACCGGCTGGCCGTGGCCGGAGAGGACGCGGTCGTGCGGCGCTATGTCCAGTGGGCCGAGCCGGAACTGGAGAAGCCCGACATGCGCGGCATGAGGCTCGAGTCCCTGGAGGGCGGGCGGCCTGAGATGCAGCAGACCCTGGCCAGGGCCGAAAAATTCCTCAACCTGGTGGCACTGCTGGCGGCCTTGCTGAGTGCGGTGGCGGTCGGGATTGCGGCTCGGGTGTACGCGGTCCGGCACCTTGATGACTGCGCCATGCTGCGGGTCCTGGGCCTGTCCCAGGGCACCATGGCCCGCTCCTACGCCTATGCCTTCCTGCTGGTGGGGCTGGTGGCGGGCGTGATCGGTGTGCTGCTGGGCTACGCGGTGCACCATGCCTTCGTCTGGTTGCTGGCCGGTCTGGTCAACGCCGACATGCCGGCGCCCAGCCTCTGGCCTGCGGTGTTCGGCCTGGGGGTCGGGTTGACGCTGATGCTCGCTTTTGGTCTGCCCCCCGTGCTGCAGCTCGCCCGCGTGCCCCCGCTGCGGGTGATCCGGCGCGAGGTCGGCCAGCTCAAGCCCGCTTCGCTGGCGGTGCTCGGTGTGGGGGCCGCCGGATTCGCGGCCTTGCTGCTGGTGGCCAGCCGCGACCTGCAACTCGGGCTGATCGCCGTCGGCGGGTTCGCGGTGGCGGTGGCGCTGTTCGCGGTGGTCAGCTATGCCGCCGTGCGGCTGCTGCGCGCCACGGTGAACGAGGCCACGGCGCCCCGCTGGCTGCGCCTGGCCACGCGGCAATTGTGTGCCCGCCCGGCCTATGCGGTCGTGCAGGTCAGCGCCCTGTCCGTGGGGCTGCTGGCCCTGGTGCTGCTGGTGCTGCTCAGAACCGATCTCATCAGCAGCTGGCGCCAGGCCACCCCGCCCGATGCGCCCAACCGGTTCGTCATCAACATCCAGCCCGAGCAGGCGGGGTCTTTCCAGCAGGCCCTGCGGCGCGATGGCGTGGAGCGCTACGACTGGTACCCGATGATCCGAGGTCGGCTGGTGGCCATCAACGGCCGCACCGTGGCGCCCGAAGACTTCGCCGCCGACCGGGCGCGCCGGCTGGTCGACCGCGAGTTCAACCTGTCCCACAGCGCCACGAGGCCGCCCCACAACGAGGTGGTGGCCGGGCGTTGGACCGACGACGAGGCAGGTGCCATCAGCGTGGAGGACGGCCTGGCCGAGACGCTCGGACTCCGGTTGGGCGACCGGCTGACCTTCGACATCGCCGGTACGACGCACGAGTCCACCATCACCAGTCTGCGCAAGGTGGACTGGGGCTCGATGCGGGTCAACTTCTTTGCGATGTACCCGGTCGAACGGATGGCCGGCGTCCCCGTGACCTACATCAGCGCCTTCCAGGCGCCCGCTGCGCCCGGGTTCGACAACGCCCTGGTGCGTGCGTTTCCGAACATCACCAACGTCGACATGACGAGCACCATCAACCAGGTTCAGCGCGTGCTCGGGCAGGTGATCCGGGCGGTCGAGTTCCTGTTTGCTTTCACCCTGGCGGCGGGGCTGGTGGTCCTGTTCGCGGCCATCACGGCCACACGGTCCGAGCGCGAGCGCGAGTTCGCGATCCTGCGCGCGGTGGGCGCCCAGTCCGGCCTGCTGCGGCAGGTGCAGCGGGCAGAACTTGTCGGGGTGGGACTGCTGGCCGGTTTTCTGGCCTCGGTGGTGGCCGTGGCCGTGGGTTGGGCGCTGGCGCGTTACGCCTTCGAGTTCCAGTGGAACGCCTCGCCCTGGGTGCCGCTGGTCGGGGCTCTGGCCGGTGCCCTGCTGGCGCTGGCCGCCGGATGGTGGGGCTTGCGTGGAATCCTGCGCACCCCTGTGGTCGAAACCCTGCGCAAGGCGCCCGTGTAGACTGAGTGCCCATGCAGACACAGGACAGCGGCGCAGCGGACGCTGCCAAACATCCGGCGACGCCTTTTGAATGGATCGGAGGCGAAGCGGCCGTGCGCCGCCTGGTCGACCGTTTCTACGACCTCATGGATCTGGAGCCCGCTTACCGCGAACTGCGCGCCAGCCACGGCACCACGCTGGACGACGCGCGCCAGAAGCTGTTCTGGTTCCTGTGCGGTTGGCTCGGCGGCCCGCAGCACTACCAGGAGCGCTTCGGCCACCCGCGCCTGCGCATGCGGCACATGCCGTTCCGCATCGGCATTCTGGAGCGCGACCAGTGGCTGGCCTGCATGGACCAGGCCATGCGCGAAACCGGCGTGTCCGACGACCTGCGTGCACGCCTGGGCCAGGCGTTTTTCCAGACCGCGGACTGGATGCGCAACACCCCCGCCTGACCGGGTGCGCCCAATCGGACCTAGGGGCTGCGGGGCGAGGGCCGCAGCAGAACGACCAGCGCCCCGGCGCCGCCTTCGGCCGGCCGTGCCTGCGCGAATGCCATCACCTCGTTCTTCTGGGCCAGCCAGCTGTGCACCCGGCCCTTGAGCACGGGGGTCTTGCCCGGTGAGCCCAGGCCCTTGCCATGGACGACGCGCACACAGCGCAAGCCATGGCGGTGGGCTTCGCGCAGGAAGGTGGCCAGCGCCTGCCGGGCTTCGTCGGTGCGCATGCCGTGCAGGTCGAGCTGGGCCTGCAGGCTCCAGTGGCCCTGACGGAGCTTGCGCACGACGTCCTGCCCCAGGCCGGGGCGGCGAAAGCTGAGGTGTTCGTCGGTCAGCAGCAGGGTCTCGGCGTCAAAACCATCGGACAGGGCCTCGCGCATCACGGCCTGCTCATCCCGGCGCCGTTGCTGGGGCAGTGGGCGGGGAGGCTCGGGCCGTGCGGTGTGGCGCCCGTGGTGGGGCAGGCGTTGCACGGCCCCGACGGCGCGCTCGAACAACAGGCGATCCCGGTGCAGCCGACGCTCGGCTTCGGCCCGCTCGGCTTCCCGGGCCGCCCGCTCGGTGGCGAGCTGTGCACTGCGCGCGGCCATGGCCTTCTTGAGCGCCTTCAGGTCGGACAGGGCCTGGACTTTCATGGCCGCATTGTCGCGCAGACTCAGAGCAGGCCCATCTCGGCCATGGAACGGCACCCCGTGGCGGTCACGACGAAATGGTCCAGCACCCGCACATCCACCAGCGCCAGTGCGGACTTGAGGGTCTGGGTCAGGGCCTCGTCGGCGCGCGAGGGCTCGGCAACCCCGCTGGGGTGGTTGTGGGACAGCACCACGGCGGCGGCATGGTGGTGCAGGGCGCGCAGCACGACCTCGCGCGGGTACACGCTGGTCTGCGCCAGGGTGCCGCGGAACAGCTCCTCCATGGCGATGAGCCGGTGCTGGCTGTCGAGGAACAGCACCGCAAACACCTCGTGCGGTCTGGGGCCCAGGTGCAGGCGCAGGTACTCACCGACGGCCTGCGGGCTGTCGAACAGGGGCCGTTCCTGCAGGGTCTGGGCCAGGGCGCGGCGGGACAGTTCCAGCACCGCCAGCAGCTCGGCGCGCTTGGCCGGCCCCAGGCCCTTGATCGAGCCCAGTGCCTCGGCACCGGCGTGCAGCAGGCCCGCCACGCCGCCAAAGCGGTCCACCAGCTCCTGTGCCAGCATCACCACGTTCTTGCCTGGCACACCGGTGCGCAGCAGCAGGGCGAGCAGTTCGGCGTCGCTCAGGGCACCCGGGCCGCGCTGCAACAGCTTTTCGCGCGGGCGGGCGTCGGCGGGCAAGCCCTTGAGGGGCATGGCTACGGGGTTCATGCGGTCGGTCCTCCCTTTCCTACAATAGCGTCTGGTGCGAGCCGGACGCACGTCGCCTTTTGATGGTCGATGTGTTCTGCAAGGCGATCTGCATTTTTACCATTGATTGTGTGTCTCCATGCCCCGAGTCGAGCCCGGTTCCTTTCTCACGCTGCACTACCGTCTGTCGGGGCCGGACGGGCGCGACTTCATCAATACCTTCGAGGCGCAGCCCGCCACGCTGAGCATGGGCGGAGGCGAACTGTCGCCGGCCATCGAACAGCGCCTGATGGGACTGGAGGAGGGTGTGCACACGGTGCTTGAACTCGCGCCGGGCGAGGCGTTCGGTGAGCGCCAGCCCGAGATGCTGCAGTGGGTGGCACGCAGGCTGCTGGACCAGTTGGGCGACCCGCGTGAGCGCTACGCCGCTGGCGATGTGGTGCAGTTCCCCACCCCCGACGGGCTGGGGACCTACGCGGGAGCCGTGCGCGAGGTGCGCGACGACGGTGCGGTCCTGTTCGACTTCAACCACCCGCTGGCCGGCCAGCCGGTGCGCTTCGAAGTGCAACTCATCGGGGTGTTGTGATGAGCACCGTGCAGGAGGTCTTGCTGGCCGAGCCCCGTGGCTTTTGCGCCGGGGTCGACCGCGCGATCGAGATCGTCGAGCGCGCGCTGGAGAAGTTCGGCGCGCCGATCTATGTGCGGCACGAGATCGTGCACAACACCCACGTGGTCAACGACCTAAGGTCGCGCGGGGCCGTCTTCATCGAGGAACTCGACGAGGTGCCTGCCAGGGCCACGCTGGTGTTCAGCGCCCACGGCGTGAGCCAGGCCATCCAGCGCGAGGCCGAGCGGCGGGGTTTCCGCATCTTCGACGCCACCTGCCCGCTGGTCAGCAAGGTGCACGTCGAAGTGGCCAAGCTGCACAAAGAGGGTTACGAATTCATCATGATCGGGCACAAGGGCCATCCCGAAGTGGAGGGCACCATGGGGCAGCTCGACAGTGGCATCCACCTGGTCGAGGACGTGGCCGATGTGTTGCGTGTGCAACCCACGCAGACCGACAGGCTGGCCGTGGTGACGCAGACCACGCTGAGCGTGGACGATGCCGCCGAGATCAGCGCCGCCGTCAAGGCGCGTTTTCCGAACATCCGTGAGCCCAAGCAGCAGGACATCTGCTACGCCACGCAGAACCGCCAGGACGCGGTCAAGCTGCTGAGCCGGCAGGTCGACGCGGTGGTGGTGGTGGGCAGCCCCACCAGTTCGAACACCAACCGCCTGCGCGAACTGGCCGAGCGCCTGGGCGTGCCGGCCCACATGGTGGACGACGCTTCCGAATTGCGCGACGAATGGTTTGCCGGCCGTACCCGTGTGGGCGTGACGGCCGGTGCCTCGGCGCCCGAAGATCTGGTGCAGGGCGTGGTGCAGCGCCTCAAGGCGCTGGGCGCGGTCTCCGTGCGCTCGCTCGACGGCGTGCGCGAAACCACGCACTTTCCCTTGCCCAAGGGCCTCAAGATCCACCACGAAACCTGAACCCATCCACGCCACAACATGCTAGACATCCAATCCCTGCGCAAAGACCTCGACGCCGTGGTGGCGCGCCTGCAGACCCGCAAGACCCCCCAGCCCTTCCTCGACGTCGAGGCCTTCCAGTCGCTCGAGAACGAGCGCAAGGCCCTGCAGGTGAAGACCGAGGAACTGCAGGCGCGTCGCAATAGCCTGTCCAAGCAGATCGGCATGCTCAAGGGCAAGGGCCTGCATGCCGAGGCCGATGCCGCCATGGCCGAGGTCGGCGAAATCAAGGGCACGCTGGAGGCCTCCGCCGCACGGCTCGACCAGATCCAGGCCGAGCTGCAGGCGCTGCTGCTGGCGGTGCCCAACCTGCCGCACGAAAGCGTGCCGGTGGGTGCGGACGAGAACGGCAACGTGGAGTTGCGCCGCTGGGCTCCGCAAGGTGGCCTGGGTGCCAACCCGCCCGAGCTGGGCTTCACGCCCAAGGACCACGTGGAGCTGGCCGAGCCCCTGGGCCTGGACTTCGAGACCGCTGCCAAGCTCAGCGGTTCGCGCTTCGTTGTGATGAAGGGCAAGGTGGCGCGCCTGCACCGCGCGCTTGCCCAGTTCATGCTCGACGTGCAGACCCAGGAGCATGGCTACACCGAGTGCTACACCCCCTACATCGTCAACGCCGAGACGCTGCGCGGCACCGGCCAGTTGCCCAAGTTCGAGGCCGACCTGTTCGCCGCCAAGAAGGGCGGCCAGGAGGGTGACAATGAATCGGCCCTGTACCTCATTCCCACCAGCGAGGTGACGTTGACGAACTTCGTGCGCGACGAGATCGTGGCCGAGGCCGACCTGCCCATCAAGCTCACCGCGCACACCCCGTGCTTCCGCTCGGAAGCCGGTTCCGCAGGGCGCGACACGCGCGGCCTGATCCGCCAGCACCAGTTCGACAAGGTCGAGATGGTGCAGATCGTCCACCCCGAGAAGAGCTACGAGGCGCTGGAGGACATGACCCGCCACGCCGAGGCCGTGCTGCAGAAGCTCGGCCTGCCGTACCGCGTGCTGGCCCTGTGCACGGGCGACATGGGTTTCGGCGCCACCCGCACGCACGACCTGGAGGTGTGGCTGCCCGCGCAGAACACCTACCGCGAGATCAGCTCCGTGAGCAACTGCGAGGCCTTCCAGGCGCGCCGCCTGCAGGCCCGTTTCAGGAACGCGCAGGGCAAGAACGAGCTGGTGCACACGCTCAACGGCTCCGGCTTGGCCGTGGGTCGTGCGCTGGTGGCCGTGTTTGAGAATTACCAGAACGCCGACGGCAGCATCACGGTGCCGGCGGCGCTGCGCCCCTACCTGGGCGGCGCCGAGGTGCTCTGAGCGCGGCTCAGCGCAGGCCGGCGCCAGCGGCGGCGAAGTCGCGCTGGATCAGTTCGATCTTGTAGCCGTCGGGGTCGGTCACGAAGGCGATCACGGTCGAGCCGCCTTTCACCGGGCCAGCCTCGCGCGTCACGTTGCCGCCGGCGGCCTTGATCTTCTCGCAGGCGGCGTAGGCGTCGGGCACGCCCAGGGCGATGTGGCCGTAGGCGGTGCCCATCTCGTACTGTTCCACGCCCCAGTTGTAGGTCAGTTCGATTTCGGCCTGGCCGGGGTTGCCGCCCTCGAATCCCAGAAACGCCAGCGAGTACTTGTACTCGGGGTTCTCGGAGGTGCGCAGCAGCGTCATGCCGAGCACGTTGGTGTAGAAGTCGATGGAGCGCTGGAGGTTGCCCACGCGCAGCATGGTGTGAAGAAATCGCATGTGGAAGCCTTTAGAGGGATGAGTGCTTGGCCCCGATTATGTCGTGGCGCCCCCGGCCGGCTTGTGGTGCAGGTCGAAGACCAGGCAGGTCGTGGTGGCGTGGGCGTAGAGCGTGCCGTCGGGGCCTACCAGTCGGGCATCGGCCGTGGCGAGCTGGCGGCCGCAGTGGATGACCTGACCGATGGCGCGCACGCGCTGCACCTTGGGCGTGAGCGCCCGCACGATGTTCACGCTGAGTTCGGTTGTGGTGTAGGCGCGGCCTGGTGGCATCTTCGTGTGCACCGCGCAGCCCAGCGCCGAGTCGAGCAGGGTGGCGAACCAGCCGCCGTGTACCGTGCCCATGGGGTTGAGGTGCTGCGGGCCGGGCGTGCCCTGGAACACGGCCTGGCCATCGGCCACCTCGACCATCAGGAAATCGAGGGTGCGGGCGATGGACGCGTAAGGCAGTTCCCCGTTGAGGATGCCCTGCATCTGCTCCAAGCCGGTCTTGCCGGCGATCTGCGCGGGTGTGGCGGCGCCCGGGCCGGGGCCGGCCTGCAGGCACTGCAGCACGGCCTGCTCCCGCTCCAGCCAGGCGTGCAAGGTGTCGTCGGATGGGTTCATGGGGGATGGGGTCTTTGACATGACCGGATGGTAGTGCGACCCGGCCATTCGCGCTGTCGTGTGCAGGTCAGGGGGCGCCGCGTTCGGCCACGAGCCGTGCCATGACAAGGTCGCCGTCGACCGTCAGGCCATCGACCACGCCCTGGCGGTCCGCGGCCGAGCGGTTCTGGCTGACCTTCCACTTGCCTTCGATGCGCGCGATGGGGATCTCCACGCCGACGATGGCCCTGAGCATGGCCTCGGTGTAATCGGCCGGGGCGTCGTCCACGGCCCAGGGGTGGGGTCGGTCGCGCTCGTGCGCGTGGGTGAGGTCCCCGACCTGACTGCGCAGCCACTGCGGGTCGTCGATCACCCGTGGGTGGCCCCAGGCATGGACGGTGGCGTAGTTCCAGGTCGGCACCACCTTGCCGGTGGCGATCTTGGAGGGGTACCAGGACGGACTGATGTAGGCCTGTGGGCCCTGGAACACCAGCAGGCATTCGCTGGCGCTGCGCAGGTCGTCGAGTTGGGGGTTGGCGCACGCCAGATGCAGGCGCAGCACGCCTGGCGGGCTGGCGGTGTCGAGATGGCAGGGCACCGGGTTGGCCTGCAGACCGGCGCTGCCGTGGGTGATCAGCACGGCCAGCGGGTGGGCCCGCATCAGGGCATGCAGGACGTCGAGGCGGTCTTCCCGGAAACTCGAAGGCAGGTACATCGGTGGCTCCGTGGCAGCTGGGGGTGGCCGGGTGGGTCGGTACCGCCAAGGCGCCTCAGACCGGCACCGTGTAGTTCAGTGTCATGCGCCCGCCGTCGACCGTGACGATCTCCCCGGTCACGTAGCTGGCCGCGTCGCTGGCGAGCCAGCACACCACGTCGGCGATTTCGGCCGGCTCGCCCAGGCGCTTCATGGGCGTGCGGCTCAGGATCTTCTGCTTCGCTTCCTCGCTGGTCAGAACGGCCTGCGCGGCCAGTTCGGTGGCGATGGTGCCGGGCGCCACCGCATTGACGCGGATCCCGTGTTCGGCCAGCGCCAGTGCCATCACGCGGGTGAGCTGGTTGATGCCGCCCTTGCTGACGTTGTAGCTGGCGATGGTGGGGATGGCGAGCACGCCGTTGACCGAGCTCATGTTGACGATGGCGCCGCGCCCGGCTCTGGCCATCTCGCGCGCGACCGCCTGGCCGACCAGAAAGGCGCCCTTGAGGTTGACGCGCAGCACGGCGTCGAAGTCGGCCTCGGTCACCTCAAGGAAGGGCGCGGCCTTGAAGATGCCGGCGTTGTTGACCAGGACGTCGATGCGCCCATGTGTGGCCGTCACCTGCGCCACGGCGGCATCGACCTGGGCCTTGTCGCCGACGTCGCAGTGCAGGCAGGTCGCGCCCAGCACCTCGGCCAGCGCGCGGCACCGGGCGTCGTCGATGTCGAGCAAAACCAGGCGCGCGCCTTCCTGGTGCAGGCGGCGCGCGCAGGCCTCGCCGATGCCCTGGGCAGCGCCGGTGACGATGGCCACACGATCGCGCAGCCCGTAGGAAATGTGTGTACCCATGCCGTCATGTTAACGGCAAGGGCTGGGGTCAGCGGATGCGGCCGTAACTGGTGCGCAGCGGGTCGATCCCGCCGCCGCCCTGGCCACCTCCCTGGCCACCGCCCGGACGGCCGCCACGGCCCCGGTTGCGGCCACCGCGCTCGCCCAGGGCGTCGATGCCGGTACGCAGCGGATCCGGTTCGCGGGGCCCAGCCCCACCGCCGGTACCGCCCTTGCCGCGGCCCGCCTTCGGGCTGCCGCCGGTGCCCTCGGGACGGGCGTGGTGCGGTTTGTTGCGGCCCTGTCGGGCCTCGTGCGGACCCCGGCGGCCCTGGCCGTCCTGGGGTGCTCGCGGCTGCGACGGATCGCCCCCCACAGAGCCGCCCGAGCGGCCCCGTGCCGGCTGGCCACCGGATTTTTCGCTGCCCTTCTTTTCGCGGATGCGTTCCATCATCTCGGAACGCGCGGCCTTGGCGGCGGCGGCCATCACCTCGCGGCTCGGCGGCTTGCCGGCACCGCCCCAGATGGTCTGGCGGCCCATGGCAATGGGCTCGGCCTTCTCTCCGGGCTCGGGCATGAACTCGGGGAAGATCTGCACCGGGATCTGCTGCTTGGTGAACTTCTCGATCGCCATCATGAAGCCTTCCTCGTCCAGGCTCACCAGGCTCACGGCCTCCCCGCTGGCGCCGGCGCGGCCGGTGCGGCCGATGCGGTGGACGTAGTCCTCGCTCACGTTGGGGATGTCGTAGTTGACCACGTGTGGCAGATCGTCGATGTCGATGCCGCGCGCGGCGATATCGGTGGCCACCAGGGCACGGATCTCGCCGCTCTTGAAGCCGGCCAGTGCCTGCGTGCGGGCTGCCTGGCTCTTGTTGCCGTGCAGCGCCATCGCGGTGATCCCGTTCTTGGTCAGGAATTCGGCCACGTTGTTGGCGCCGAACTTGGTCCGGGTGAACACCAGCACCTGGCTCCAGTTGTGCTGGTTGATGATGTGCGCGAGCAGGGCCTTCTTCTTGCCGCGGCCGACCGGGTGGATGGTCTGCGTGATGCGCTGCACCGTGGTGTTGGGCGGCGTGACCTGGATGCTCTGGGGGTTCTTGAGCAGGCCGTTGGCGAGTTCGCGGATCTCGTCGCTGAAGGTGGCCGAGAACAGCAGGCTCTGCTTGTCCCTGGGCACCAGGGCCAGCACCTTCTTGACGTCGTGGATGAAGCCCATGTCGAGCATGCGGTCGGCTTCGTCGAGCACCAGGATCTGCACCTGCGACAGGTCCAGGAAGCCCTGCTGCTGCAGGTCGAGCAGACGGCCGGGTGTGGCCACGAGGATGTCCACGCCCTTCTTGAGCATGTTGATCTGCGGGTTCATGCCCACGCCGCCGAAGATCACGGCCGAGGTGAGGTCGAGGTTCTTGCCGTAGGCCTGTACCGATTCCTCCACCTGTGCGGCGAGTTCGCGGGTGGGTGTCAGGACCAGGGCGCGCACCGCAATGCCGCCGCGGGCGTTCTTGGCGCGGGGCGATGCGCTCAGGCGTTGCAGCAGGGGCAGCGTGAAGGCGGCGGTCTTGCCGGTGCCGGTTTGGGCGCCGGCCAGCAGGTCCTGGCCGGCCAGGACGGCGGGTATGGCCTGGGCCTGGATGGGCGTGGGGGTTTCGTAGCCTTGCTCGCGCACGGCATCCAGGATGGCCGGGGCCAGGTTCAGTTCGTCAAAGTTCATGTGGTCAGGGGCGCCCGTCCAGGGCGCTGGGGTTCATCGGCCATTCCAGACGCCGTGGGCGGCTGGCCAGTCGGGGGCAGATGCATGTCGAAAAAGGCCAGCCGGGAAGGTCCGGTTTCGGCCCCAGCAGAGTGCTGGCGTGGCACCGACTGCAGGTGCGCACCGGTCGCATTGTCGCATACTGGGATAATCGGTGCTTTCGGCGAGGCGCGCGTTGCCGCATCGTCCCACGCAGTTCCCTCATTTCCCGTACCCATGGCCCAATACGTCTTTTCCATGAACCGGGTCGGCAAGATCGTGCCGCCCAAACGCCAGATCCTCAAGGACATCTCCCTGTCCTTCTTCCCCGGTGCCAAGATCGGTGTGCTCGGCCTCAACGGTTCGGGCAAGTCCACGCTGCTCAAGATCATGGCCGGCCTCGACAAGGAAATCGAGGGCGAGGCCATCCCCATGCCGGGCATCCGCATCGGCTACCTGCCGCAGGAGCCCCAGCTGAACCCCGAGCAGACCGTGCGCGAGGCGGTCGAGGACAGCATGAGCGGCGTGCGCGCCGCGCAGAAGCGCCTGGAAGAGGTCTACGCCGCCTACGCCGAGCCCGATGCCGATTTCGACGCCCTGGCGGCCGAACAGGCCGAGCTGGAGGCCATCATCGCCACCGCCGGCACCGACAGCGAGCACCAGCTCGAGATCGCCGCCGATGCGCTGCGCCTGCCGCCTTGGGAGGCCAAGATCGGCCTGCTCTCCGGTGGCGAGAAGCGCCGCGTGGCTTTGTGCTGCATGTTGCTGTCCAAGCCCGACATGCTGCTGCTCGATGAACCGACCAACCACCTGGACGCCGAATCGGTGGAATGGCTGGAGCAGTTCCTGCAGCGCTTCCCGGGCACCGTGGTCGCCATCACCCACGACCGCTACTTCCTCGACAACGCGGCCGAGTGGATCCTCGAACTCGACCGGGGTCACGGCATCCCCTACAAGGGCAACTACTCGACCTGGCTGGAACAGAAGGAGGCGCGCCTCGAACAGGAGCAGCGCACCGAGGACGCCCGCATGAAGGCGATGAAGGAGGAACTCAAGTGGGTGCGCTCGAACGCCAAGGGCCGCCAGGCCAAGAGCAAGGCGCGCCTGGCCCGCTTCGAGGAACTGAGCGACGTCGAATACCAGAAGCGCAACGAAACCAACGAGATCTTCATTCCCGTGGCCGAGCGCCTGGGCAACGAGGTGATCGAGTTCAACAACGTCAGCAAGTCCTTCGGCGACCGCCTGCTGATCGACAACCTGAGTTTCCAGATCCCGGCCGGTGCCATCGTCGGCATCATCGGCCCCAACGGCGCCGGCAAGTCCACGCTGTTCAAGCTCATCACCGGCAAGGAGACGCCCGACAGCGGCAGCGTGAAGATCGGCCAGACCGTCAAGATCGCCGCCGTGGACCAGAGCCGCGAGGGCCTGGAGGGCGACAAGACGGTGTGGGAGGACATCTCCGGCGGGCTCGACATGATCACCGTCGGCAAGTTCCAGATGCCCAGCCGGGCCTACTGTGGGCGCTTCAACTTCTCGGGCGGCGACCAGCAGAAGCTGGTCAAGAACCTCTCGGGTGGCGAGCGCGGGCGATTGCACCTGGCCAAGATGCTGGCCGAGGGCGGCAACGTGCTGCTGCTCGACGAGCCCTCGAACGACCTCGACGTGGAAACCCTGCGCGCGCTCGAAGAGGCGCTGCTCGAATTCGCCGGCAGCGCGCTCGTCATCAGCCACGACCGCTGGTTCCTCGACCGCATCTGCACGCACATCCTGGCCGCCGAGGGCGACAGCCAGTGGGTCTTCTTCAACGGCAACTACCAGGAGTACGAGGCCGACAAGAAGAAGCGCCTGGGCGAGGAGGGCGCCAAGCCCAAGCGCATGCGTTTCAAGGCCCTGAAATAAGCCCGCCCGTGCGCCGCGCCGTGCCGTGCGGCGTGTTTCCGGTGGATGTACTGGCACTCGCTTGGAGTTTGCATGGTTGACGAACAGATTGTGGCTGCGATGCGCGCGTGGATCGAACAGGCCGTGATCGGTCTCAACCTGTGCCCGTTCGCCAAGGCGGTCTACGTGAAGGACCAGGTACGCATCGTGGTCAGCCGTGCGCGCCACCTGGACGCCTTCCTTGACGAACTCGACCGCGAACTCGACCTGCTGCGCGACACTCCGGCCGAGCAGGTCGACACCACGCTGCTGGTGCACCCGACGCTGTTCCCGGACTTCTTCGTCTTCAACGATTTCATGAACGTGGTCGACGAGGTGGTGGAGGAGCACGGGCTCGACGGCGAGATCCAGGTGGCGCACTTCCACCCCGCTTTTGTGTTCGAGGGCGTGCCCGAGGACGACATCACCAACGCCACCAACCGGGCGCCGTACCCGACGCTGCACTTGCTGCGCGAGGACAGCGTGGCGCGCGCGGTGGCTTCGGGCGACAGTGCCGAGACCATCGTCGAGCGCAACCTGAACACCCTGCGCGCACTCGGCCCCGAAGGTTGGGCAAGGCTCATGCGGTCTTTGCCCCGGAACTGAGCCGCACCTCACCTACCGCCTGGGCGTGCCCCCTCTGGCGCCGCCTGCGCCCCGCCGTTGCCCGGACCGTGGCAATCGGACCAACGGTTCCGGGTGAAATGTTTTAGAATATATGATATATAATTCCCTAAAAAACCAAAGGTTACAGATTTTGGTTGTGCGCAATGTGCGAAGTGCTGCAGAATTATTGAAATGAATACGAACGCTTCTTCTACCGATCTGTCCTCTTCGAGCTACTACACCACGCTCGAAGTGGCCAAGATACTGGGCATGGCGGTCCGATCCATCCAGCTCATGGTGGACCGGGGCGATCTGCAGGCCTGGAAAACCCCGGGCGGGCACCGCCGGATCACCCGCGAATCGTTGGAGCGCTGGTTGCAGGGCAGCCGGGCCGCGGTCACGGGCGTGGCCGCCATGCACGGGACCGACGCCCGGTCGGGCGGGCGCCGCCGGGCGGTGGCCCATGTGCCGCGTGTGCTGCTGATCGAGGATTCGTCGCATTTCCAGAATCTGGTGACCATGCTGGTCAAGCAGAAATTCCCGGGTGTCGATCTGCACATCGCCAGCGACGGCATCACCGGCCTCGTGTCGTTCGGTCATCTGCAGCCCGATCTGATCATCGTTGACATCCTGTTGCCCGGCATTGACGGCGCCACCATGATCACCGGGTTGCGGCGCCATGCCCTGTTCGGCAATTGCAAGCTCATCGTGCTGACCTCGCTGGACGAGGAGCAACGGGCCCCCTATGCCTATGCCTTGCAGAACGTGGACGTGGTGCACAAGCCCAGGCTGGTCAGCGAGCTGCCGCCCCTGATCGAACGCGCCCTGCGTCACGTGCCCGGCATGCCGACGCTGCCGCCCGCACAGAACGAGGCGGGGGCCTCTGGTCGCGCCTCAGCCGGCCACGCCTGAAGCGGCTGGTCCAGACGGGGAAGTCCATCCATGGCGCGTGCGCGGGTTCTGGTGGTCGAGGACGATGATGCGGTTCGTCGCTTCATCGGTCTGGCCCTTCGCGATATCGATGCCGATGTGCTTGAGGCGGCCGATGTGTCCGGCGCGTTGGCGGTTCTTCAGGCCGCCCCGGTCGATCTCCTGCTCACCGACCTGAACCTGCCGGGCGAGTCCGGCCTGGCGCTGATCGAGCGACTCAACCGCGACCCCATGCCCGGAGCACCGGCCAGAACCGTGGTCTTCAGTGGTGGTCTGCACGCGGCCATGCGCGACAAGCTCGCGGCCCTGGGTGTCTGGCGTTGTCTGGAAAAACCGGCGTCGCTGGCCGACATCGAGACGTGCGTGCGCGAAGCGCTGGACCATTCCGACTGGCCCGAGGCGCCCGGGCCGTCGAACGATCTCACCCATGAAGGCCTGCAGCCGCACGAACTGGCCGCCATCGAGACCTATTTCGACGGCGACAGGACCTTCTACGAGACGTTCCGTGCCTCCTGTGTCACGCAATTCGTCCATGACCTGAACGAAGGGGACGGTGCGTGCGAGCGTGGGGACGCGATGGCGTTGCGCCGTACGGCCCATGGGCTCAAGAGCGTCCTCCAGACCCTGGGCTATGCCGACCACTCCATGTGCGCCAAGGTGCTTGAAGGCACCGTGCAGCAAGGCTCCTGGGAGGATGCCGTGGCGGGCTGGCAGGAACTGCGTGGCCGTCTGGTGAAGAGTTTTGGGCTCGATCCGGCCCCGAACTGATCGGCGGTTCTGCGGCCTCACTGATGGGGCCAGCTCCATCCCCCCGGAAACAGCCACAGCAGCGCGACGGTCATCGCGACATAGCGCAGGAGTTTTCCGACGGCCATGTAGGCCATGCACGGCCAGAAGGGAAATTTCAGCCAGCCGGCGACCGCGCACAGGGGGTCGCCCACGGCCGGCATCCAGCTCAGCAGACAGGCCTTGGGGCCAAAGCGTTGCAGCCAGTCCAGCGCCTTGACGTGGGTGGGGTGGCCGAGGGCCTTGTCCACCGCCCGATGCGCGCCATAGCCCATGGCCCAGCTCACGCCGCCGCCGAGTGTGTTGCCGACGGTGGCCACGGCAATCGCAGGCCAGAACAGGTCGGGATTGAGCTTGACCAGTCCGAACAGCACCGGCTCCGACCCCATCGGCAGCAGCGTCGCGGAAATGAATGCGACCACGAACAGGGTGCCCAGGCCGTATTGCGGCAGGCTCAGTGTTTCCAGCAGGGACCACAACCAGGCTTCCATGGTCGCGCAGTATAGGCAGCGGCGAGGGCGGGTGCATTTCAGTTTCTGAAAACCGCGCCGGCTACAATCTGCTCACTTTTTCAGCACAGTGCCGGCGTCGCCGGCTTTTTTTCCCTTTCGGCCCTGCCTGCCCCCATTGCCTGTCCCGATGCGCATCGGTCCCTACGAACTGCCCAACAACCTGTTCGTGGCCCCCATGGCGGGTGTCACCGACCGGCCGTTTCGCCGCCTGTGCAAGCAGCTCGGTGCGGGTTACGCCGTCAGCGAGATGGTGACTGCCCGCCCGGATCTGCGCGACAGCCTCAAGACCTCGCGCCGCGCCAACCACGTGGGTGAGCCCGGGCCGATCGCGGTCCAGATTGCCGGCACCGACGCGGCCATGATGGCCGAGGCCGCACGCTACAACATCGACCGGGGCGCCCTGATCATCGACATCAACATGGGCTGTCCGGCCAAGAAGGTGTGCAACAAGTGGGCCGGCTCGGCGCTGATGCAGGACGAGTCCCTGGCGCTGCAGATCATTGAAGCTGTGGTGGCTGCCTGCGAGCCCCACGGCGTGCCCGTGACGCTCAAGATGCGCACCGGATGGAGCCAGGCGGCGCGCAACGCCCCGGTGCTGGCCCGCCTGGCCGAAAGCGCCGGCGTGCAGATGCTCACCGTCCATGGCCGCACCCGCGAGCAGGGCTACAAGGGTGTGGCCGAGCACGCGACCGTCGCGGCCATCAAGGCGAGCGTGCGCGTTCCGGTCGTGGCCAACGGCGACATCGACAGCCCCGAGAAGGTGTGCGAGGTGCTGGCGGCCACCGGCTGCGATGCCGTCATGATCGGGCGCGCGGCCCAGGGCCGGCCCTGGCTGTTCCGCGAAGTGGCCCATTTCATGGCCACCGGCGAACATCTGGCCCCTCCCACGCCACAGGAGTGGCTGGCCTGGATGACCGCACACCTGCACGACCACTACGATCTCTACGGGGAATACACCGGGGTGCGCAGCGCCCGCAAGCACCTGGGCTGGTATGTCCGTTCGCTGCCGGGCGACCCCGCCGAACTGGCCCTGTGGCGCGAGCGCATCAACCGCGCCGACACCAGTGCAGAGCAGTTGCGTTGCGTGCACGGCCTGTTCGAGTCCTCTGCGAACGATCACTGGAGGCTGGCCGCATGAGCACCCCCAGGCTACAGGATTGTGTGCGGGCCAATGTCGAGGCGTACTTCAACGACCTCGATGGCACCGAGCCCGCCGACGTGCACGCCATGATGATGCGCGTGGTGGAGAAGCCCCTGCTGGAAGTGGTGATGGCTCAGGCCCAGCAGAACCAGTCCCGTGCCGCACAGTGGCTGGGCCTGAACCGCAACACCTTGCGCAAGAAGCTGATCGAGCACGGCCTGCTCGACTGACCGCCGGCAACGGCCTACCGTTTTTTTGACTCCTGGAAAATTCCCGATGAAAGCCCTGCTCTCGGTCTCCGACAAAACCGGCGTGCTCGACCTGGCGCGCGACCTGCACGCCCTGGGGGTGCAGCTGATCTCCACCGGCGGCACCGCCAAGCTGCTGGCCGACAACGGCCTGCCGGTGACCGAGGTGGCCGAGGTCACCGGTTTCCCCGAGATGCTTGATGGACGCGTCAAGACCCTGCACCCCATGGTGCATGGCGGCCTGCTGGCTCGTCGCGACCAGCCCGAGCACATGGCCGCGCTTCAGGCGCACGGCATCGGCACCATTGACATCCTGGTGGTCAACCTCTACCCGTTCGAGGCCACGGTGGCCAAGGCGGGCTGCACGCTGGCCGACGCGATCGAGAACATCGACATCGGCGGCCCGGCCATGGTGCGTTCCGCCGCCAAGAACTGGAAGGACGTGGCCGTGCTGACCGACGCCGGCCAGTACGCCGATGTGGTGGCCGAGCTCAAGGCCGCTGGCCAGGTGAGCGACGCAACCCGCTTCCAACTGGCCGTGGCCGCGTTCAACCGCATCAGCAACTACGACGCCGCCATCAGCGACTACCTGTCCGCCATCGACCTGGGTGCCGGCGTGCCCGCCGGTGAGGCTGCGCCGCCGCGCCTGGCCTTCCCGGGCCAGAGCAACGGCCGCTTCGTCAAGCTGCAGGACCTGCGCTACGGCGAGAACCCACACCAGCAGGCCGCCTTCTACCGCGACCTGTATCCCGCACCTGGCTCGCTGGTGACGGCCGAGCAGCTGCAGGGCAAGGAACTGTCCTACAACAACATCGCCGACGCCGACGCGGCCTGGGAATGCGTCAAGAGCTTCGACGCGCCCGCCTGCGTCATCGTCAAGCACGCCAACCCCTGCGGCGTGGCCGTGGGCAAGGACGCGCTGGAGGCCTACGGCAAGGCCTTCCAGACCGACCCGACCAGCGCCTTCGGCGGCATCATCGCCTTCAACCGCGTGGTCGACGGCTCGGCCGCCCAGGCCGTGTCCAAGCAGTTCGTTGAAGTGCTGATGGCGCCGGCCTTCACCGCCGAGGCGCTGGAGGTGTTCAAGGCCAAGGCCAACGTGCGCGTCCTCAAGATTGCGCTGCCCGAGTCCCTGGCCACGGGCCGTACCGACTGGGAGCGGGGCCGCAACGCGGTGGACGTGAAACGCGTGGGCTCCGGCCTCCTGCTGCAGACAGCGGACAACCACGAGATCACCCTGGCCGACCTGAAGGTCGTGACCAGGAAGCAACCCACCCCCGAGCAGCTGCAGGACCTGCTTTTCGCCTGGAAGGTGGCGAAGTACGTCAAGAGCAACGCCATCGTCTTCTGCAAGGATGGCATGACCATGGGCGTGGGTGCCGGCCAGATGAGCCGTCTGGATTCGGCCCGCATCGCCAGCATCAAGGCCGAGCATGCCGGCCTGAGCCTGCAGGGCACGGCGGTGGCCAGCGATGCCTTCTTCCCGTTCCGCGATGGGCTGGACGTGGTGGTGGACGCCGGCGCGACCTGCGTGATCCACCCGGGTGGATCGATGCGCGACCAGGAGGTCATCGACGCCGCCGACGAGCGTGGCGTGGCCATGGTCTACACCGGGGTGCGCCACTTCCGGCACTGAGGCTGTGCCAGCCCAGCCCCTGCAAAGGGGGCTGGCAGGGCCCAAGGCGCGGTCAGGCGGATGCCGGGGTGTCGGGTGCCGCCGGTGGGACGTCGTGGGCTTCCCCGGCGTCGGGCGCGCTGTCGCCCAGCGGACCGCCTTTCTTCCGTTCGGCCTTGAGCCGGAGCTTTTCTTCGGCCTTGCGCTTCTTGGCCAGTTCTTTCTGGCGCTTCTCGTATCCGTAGTTCGGTGTAGCCAAGCGGTCTTTCCGTGAGGTGAGGGAGCGGTGCCGGCCCATGGGGGCCAGTGACCGGTATGTCGGGAGCCTATCCTAACAGTCTGGCTTCAGCCGCCATAGCGCTGGCGCGCCAGAGCCGCGCCCTGGGCCAGGGCATCGAGCTTCTTCTCGGCCACTTCGCGGCTCATCGGCGCAAGACCACAGTTGGTACACGGGATCAGCCGGTGGCGCGGCACGAACTGCAGCGCCTTGCCGATGGTGTCGGCAATCTGCTCCGGCGTCTCGATCTCGTCGCTGGCCACGTCGATCACGCCCACCATCACGTCCTTGCCTTCGAGCAGCTTCATCAGCTCGGGCGGCACGTGCGAGTGGTAGCACTCCAGGCTCACCTGCTGGATGCTGCTCTTGGCCAGCGCCGGGAACACCTGCTCGTACTGGCGCCACTCCTCGCCCAGCTTCTTCTTCCACTCGTTGTTGGCCTCGATGCCGTAGCCGTAGCAGATGTGGACCGCGGTGGTACAGGTCAGACCCTGCGCGGCACGCTCCAGCGCCTGCACCCCCCAGTCGGCCGCTTCCTTCATGTAGACGTTGAAGGCCGGCTCGTCGAACTGGATGATGTCGACGCCATCGGCCTGCAGCGCCAGCGCCTCCTGGTTGAGCAGTTCGGCAAAGGCAAAGGCCATCTTGACGCGGTCGCCGTAGAAGCGGTCGGCCACGGTGTCGACGATGGTCATGGGGCCGGGCAGGGTGAACTTGAGCTTCTTCTTCGTGTGCTGGCGCGCCAGCCGGGCCTCGAAGGCATGGACCCGGCCCTTCAGGCGCAAGGCCTCCACCACCTGCGGCACCATGGCGTCGTAGCGGTTGTTGCGGATGCCCATCTTGACCTTGTTGACGAAATCGATGCCCTCGACCTGCTCCAGGAAGCCGTGCACGAAGTGCTGGCGCGCCTGTTCGCCGTCGCCGATGACGTCGAGCCCGGCGTCCTCCTGCAGCTTGACCCAAAGCACGGTGGCATCGGCCTTGGCCTGCTGCAGTTCCTCGCCCTGGGCCTTCCATTGCGGCCAGAGTTTTTCGGTCTCGGCCAGCCAGGACGGTTTGGGCAGGCTGCCGGCAATGGCGGTCTCGAACATGGGTGGGGTCTCCTGTTTGGCTGTGTGTGTCTGAGTCCGGCGATTCTCGCAGATCAATCACCCCCCTCTGGGTTCAGCGGCCGATCAGGAACACGCAGGGCAGTTGCAGCGGCAGGTCACCTGCAGGGGCCTTGCGCCATTGCGTCACCGTCGCACTGCGCACGCGCTGTTCGGGCAGCGTCAGGCCGGCGCAGACCGCGAGCCGGGTGTCGGGTTTCAGCGTTGCGATCAGGGCCTGCAGCAGCGCCGGGTTGCGGTAGGGGGTCTCGATGAACAACTGGGTCTGGCCCGAGCGCTGTGCGAGGGTTTCGAGTTCGCGGATGCGTTGCGCGCGCGCGCTGGCATCCTGCGGCAGATAGCCCACGAAGGCGAAGTTCTGCCCGTTGAGACCACTGGCGGCCAGCGCCAGCATGAGCGACACCGGACCCACCAGCGGCACCACCTGCAGGCCCAGCGCATGGGCAGCGCGTACCACCGAGACGCCTGGGTCGGCGATGGCCGGCATGCCGGCTTCGCTGACGAGCCCGATGTGCTGCCCTTGCAGGGCCGCCGACAACAGGGGGCGGGCATCGAAGGCGTTTGCGCCGTCGTGGTCGCCTTTCTTGTGCACCTCGCGCGGCAGCTCGGTGATCTGCTGGGCCTGCAGCGGCGCGGCCAGCGGCGTGTGGGCGTGCACCCGCTTGAGGAAGGCGCGCGTGCTCTTGGCGTTTTCCGTGATCCAGTGCGTCAGGCTGGCGGCGACTTCCAGGGTGCGGGCGGGCAGGGCGGCATGCAGGCTGTCGTCGCCCATCTCGCAGCCGAAATCCAGCGGCGTGGGCACCAGGTAGAGCGTGCCGTGTGGAAGGCGGGTGGCGGGGGAGGTCATGGCAGGCGCAGCCCGGCTTCGCGCAGCAGGCGGGTGGTGCGGATCAGCGGCAGGCCCACCAGGGCCGTGGGGTCGTCGCTGTCGATGCGTTCGAGCAAGGCAATGCCGAGGCCCTCGCTCTTGGCGCTGCCGGCGCAGTCGTAGGGCTGCTCGATGCGCAGGTAGCGTTCGATTTCTTCGTCGCTCAGCGGGCGGAACACCACGCGCACCGGGGCCAGTTCGCACCGGGCATACCCGGTGGCCGCGCACACCACGGCCACGGCGGTCTGGAACACCACGGTCTGCCCGCTCATGCGGCGCAACTGGGCTGCGGCGCGTTCGTGGCTACTGGGCTTGCCCAGCGGTTCGCCGGCCAGGTCGGCGACCTGGTCGCTGCCGATCACCACCGCCTCCGGGTGCAGGGCCGCGACCGCCTGCGCCTTGGCCAGCGCCAGGCGTTGCGCGAGCCGGTCCGGGGCTTCGTCCATCTGTGGGGTCTCGTCGACGTCCGGCGCGGCAACGACGAACGGCAGGTGCAGGCGCTGCAGCAGTTCGCGGCGGTAGCGCGAGGTGGAGCCGAGCACGAGCTGGCGCGGCATGGGGGGTGGAGCGGGGGTGTCTGGCATGGTCGGTATTGTCGGGATTTTGGCGGATCCTCCTGCATCGCGCGTTTTGCGTTATCTTGGCGGGCCATGAACGAACTGCATCCCCTGTGCAACAGCCGCGATCTGGTCGACGGTGGCGAGGCCGTGCCTTTCGACGTCAGCTACGGCGGGCAGACCTGCCGGGCCTTTGCCATCCGCTACCGCGGAACGGTGCACGCCTACCTCAACCGTTGCAGCCACGTGGCCATGGAGATGGACTGGCGGCCCAACCACTTCTTCGATCTTTCTGGCCACCACCTGGTCTGTGGCAGCCATGGGGCCCTGTTCCGGCCCGACACCGGTGAGTGCGTGGGTGGGCCGGGCCGGGGACCGTTGGTGAAGATCGAGGCCGTGGAGCACGATGGTGTGGTGCTCTGGCGGTCACAATACAACCTGCATCCCATCGAATTCTGAACGGCCCGTCATGCAAGACCCCCATCGACCGAACCCCGGTGCCCCCCTGAGCTGGGAGCGTGAAACCATCGAGAAGCTCGTGTTCGCCAACCTGCGCGAGCAGCGTGCGGCGCGGCGCTGGAAGATCGCCATGCGGTTGCTGTGGCTGGGGTTTCTGGGGACGCTGGCCTGGCTGCTGCTCTGGGACGGGCCGTCCCAGATCGCACCGAGCGCCCCCCACACCGCGCTGATCGAGATCCGTGGCGAGATCGCCGCCGACACCGAGGCCAACGCCCAGTCGGTGGTGGGGTCGTTGCGCGCGGCCTTCGAGGACCCCGGCGCGCAGGCCCTGGTGCTGCTCATCAATTCACCGGGCGGCAGCCCGGTGCAGGCGGGCATCATCAACGACGAGATCCACCGGCTCAAGGAACTGCACGACAAGCCGGTGTACGCCGTGGTGGAGGAGACCTGTGCCTCGGCGGCCTACTACGTGGCGGCTGCGGCCGACAACATCTACGTGGACAAGGCCAGCATCGTGGGCAGCATCGGGGTGCTGATGGACGGCTTCGGTTTCACGGGCCTGATGGACAAGGTGGGGGTGGAGCGCCGGTTGCTGACGGCCGGTGAGAACAAGGGCTTCCTCGATCCGTTCAGTCCGCAGAGCGAAGAGCAGCGGGCCTACGCGCAGGCCATGCTGGGCGAGATCCACGCGCAGTTCATCGAGGTGGTCAAGAAGGGGCGCGGCGAGCGCCTCAAGGCCGGTGACGAGATCTTCAGTGGCCTGGTCTGGAGCGGGCAGCGGGCGGTGGCGCTGGGCTTGGCGGACGATCTGGCCAACCTCGACCAGGTGGCCCGCGACGTGGTGCAGGCCGAGGACATCATCGATTACACCCTGCGCGAAAACGTGGCCGAACGTCTGGCCAAACGCTTCGGGGCAGGGATGGGCGAAAGCGCCCTGAGACTGGCTCGACTGTGGGGATGGGCGCTGCGCTGACCCCGCAGGCCTTCACGACCTGCTTGCCCAAGCCCCGGTCTGTATTCGGGGCTTTGTGCTTTGTGGGGCTGGATTTTCCGGCACAGGCGTCCACAATGGGGCTGTGTCCGGTTCTGCCTGCGGTTGTGCGCCTTTGGGTGGGGCGGTGCATGCATTCCTGAAAATCATTTCAATGTGATAAATAAAAACTTGATGTATCATTGAGTCCTATTTTCTAATCAAATTGGTGTCGCATGACAGAGGCAGTCGGGTATCGGCCATCTGAGGTGAGGCGGGACAGCCGGAAGCGCTGGCTGCCTTGGCGGCGGTCTGCGCTGTGCGTGGGGGCGGGCCATGCGCATTGAATGGGACTTGGGGCTGGTGCTGCTGTCGGTCCTGATGGCGGCCATCGGTTCTTTTGCCGCCCTGACCCATGCCCGCCGCATGCGTCTGGCACAGGGTGCGGCGGCCAGGTACTGGATGGTGGCCGGGGGGTGCACCCTGGGGCTGGCGATCTGGTCCATGCATTTCATCGGCATGCTGGCGATGCACCTGCCGATTCCACTGTCCTACGACATCGGGTTGACCCTGCTGTCCGTGCTGCCCGCCGTGGGGGCATCGCTGCTCGGTTTCCACCTCATGCGCCAACCCGATTGGCGACTGCGCTCGGTCCTCGGAGGCGGCGCGTTGATGGGTCTGGGGATTGCCGCCATGCATTACCTGGGCATGGCGGCCCTCAGGATGAATCCTGCGATCGGCTATGACCCACTGGTCGTGGCCCTGTCGGTGCTGATCGCGATCGCAGCGGCCATCGGGGCCCTGTTCATCGTGCGGTTCTCGGATCGCACCCGACTGCACCCGCTGATCCACCAGGCGCTGGGTGCCGGGGTCATGGGTGTGGCCATTGCCGGCATGCACTACACCGCCATGCAGGGAATGGCGATTGCGCCCGACAGTGTCTGTCTGGTTGGTGCGAGCCGTCTGGAAGCGGATGTGCTGGCGCTGATCGTGGCGGGCAGCGTGCTGCTGCTCTTTGTGGCCAGCCTGATCGTCGGGGTGTTCGACCAGCGGGTGCGCGAGCACCGGGACCAGGCCTTCGCACGCGTGCAGGAGGCCGAGAACATACTGCGTGAGATGACAGACAGCCTGCACGCGGTGGTGTTCCGCTTCCAGGGCGACATGATGAGCACCGGGCATTTCGTCCATGTGAGCCAGTACCTCAAGACGCTGTTCGGGTACGAACCGCAGGACCTGCTGGATGACCCGACGGTCTGGCTGCAGCGCGTCGTGCCCGAGGACATGCCGGCCCTGATGGCGTCCGTCGAACGGACCATGAACCAGGGGGTGCCGTGGGAACACGAATTCCGCATCCTGTGCCCGAATGGACAGACGCGCTGGATCCGTGGCCATGTGATGCCGGGTGGCGCGGCCGCCAACGGCGAAAAGTACTGGAACGGCTACTGGACCGATGTCACCGACCGCCACCTGCGCGAGGACCGGCTGCAGAACCTGCTCGAATACAACCCCGATGCGCTCATCATCGTGAACCAGCACGGGCGCATCACGCTGGTTAACCAGCAGGCCGAGCGCCTGTTCGACTACCGGCGCGAGGACCTGATAGGACAGCCGATCGAGATGCTGATGCCGCAGAGCCACCACGCGCAGCATGTCGAACACCTGAAGGCGTATTTCCAGGATCCGGAGAAGCGCCAGATGCGTGCCGGACGGGAGGTTGTGGGGGTGTTGCGCGACGGGGAGAAGATTGCCATCGAGGTCAGCCTCAACCCGATGCAGAACGAAGACGGCATTTCCGTCATAGCCTCGGTCCGGGATGTCCGGCCACGCAAGGCGGCCGAAGACAAGTTGCGCGAAACCGAGATGATGCTGCGCGAGATGTCCGACAACCTGCCGGGGGTGGTGTTCGAATACCTGTCGTTCGGCTCGGGAGGGGGGCACTTCAACTTCATCAGCCGCCACGTGCTCGACATGTTCGGCGTGGATGCGGAAGCGGTCATGAACGACGCCACCCTGATCGATGCGGCCATCTGCGACGAGGACCGGCCCAGGGTGCGCGCGGAAGTGGCCCAGGCACAGGCCGCTGACCGGGCGTGGGAGGTGGAATTCCGGGTGCGTGCGGCCGATGGGGGGGCCGTGCGCTGGCTCAGGGGGGCTGCGGTTCCGGTGCGCCAGATCGATACCGACGGCGTGACGCTGTTCGGCTCCATGATATGGAGCGGCTACTGGATCGACATCACCGAGGCCAAGAAGATGGAGGCCGCACTGGAGGAGGCCAAGGAAGCCGCGGTGGCGGCCAGCCAGGCCAAGAGCGATTTCCTGGCCAACATGAGCCACGAGATCCGCACGCCCATGAATGCGGTGCTCGGCATGTCGCACCTGCTGCTGCAGACGCCGCTGGACGCCCGGCAGACCCAGCAGGTGCGCAAGATCCAGCAGTCGGGCCAGCACCTGCTGGGCATCATCAACGACATCCTGGATTTTTCGAAGGTGGAGGCCGGCAAGCTCAACATCGAGCACATCGAGATGGACCTCGAAAAAGTGCTCGACAACGTGGCCAACCTGATTTCCGAGAAGGCGGCGGCCAAGGGCCTGGAGTTGCTGTTCGATGTGGCCCTGGATGTCCCGACCGCCCTCATCGGCGATCCCCTGCGGTTGGGGCAGGTGCTGGTGAACTACGCCAACAACGCCGTCAAGTTCACCGAATCCGGCGAGATCGTCGTGGGGGTGCGGCAGGTGCACGAGGACGACAGCGGCGTTCTGTTGCGCTTCGAGGTCCGTGATACCGGCATCGGGCTTACGCAGGAGCAGATGGCCCGCCTGTTCCGCAGCTTCGAGCAGGCCGATTCCTCCACCACGCGGCGCTACGGCGGTACCGGTCTGGGCCTGGCGATCAGCAAGCGTCTGGCGGAGATGATGGGGGGCGAGGTCGGCGTCGAGAGCCGTCTGGGCGAGGGTTCGACGTTCTGGTTCACCGCCCGCCTGGGCCGTGGGGAAAGCCGGCGCAAACGTCCCCTGCCCGGGGCCGATCTGCGCGGCAAGCGTATGCTGGTGGTCGACGACAACAGCCACGCCTGCGAGGTCCTGGGCAACCTGTTGCGGGCACTGACGTTCGACGTGGAGACGGCCCTTTCCGGCGAGGACGCCTTGCCCCTGGTGGCGGCCGCAGACCGCAGCGGGCAGCCGTTCGACTTGGTGCTGCTCGACTGGCAGATGCCCGGTCTCAGTGGCATCGAGACGGTGGGCAAGCTGCGCGACCTGGCCCTGTCGCACCAGCCGCATTGCCTCATCGTCACCGCCTACGGCCGCGACGACGTGATCGGTCTGGCGCGCGAGGTCGGTGTCGAGGACGTGCTGGTCAAGCCGGTCAATCAGTCCGTCCTGTTCGACGGGGTGGTGCGTGCCTTGGGGCGCTCCACGGACGCGGTGTCCAGTGCCGGTGATCCCGTGCAGGACCCTCCCGGGGAACAGACGGCTTCCATGCAGGGCGCACGGGTGCTGCTGGTCGAAGACAACGAGGTCAACCAGGAAGTCGCGCGGGGGTTGCTGGAGATGGCGGGTCTGGTGGTCGATGTGGCCGACAACGGCCTGCAGGCCATCGAGCAGCTCCATCTGGCGTCGTACGACGCGGTGCTCATGGACATGCAGATGCCGGTCATGGACGGCGTGACCGCCACCCGCAAGATCCGCAAGATGGGCCTGTTCAACCACATTCCCATCATTGCGATGACCGCCAATGCCATGGCCTCGGACCAGCAGAAATGCATCGAGGCCGGCATGGTCGACTTTGTGCCCAAGCCCATCGATCCAGAACAGATGGTGCGGGTGCTGCAGCGCTGGATCCAGTCCCGCTCCATCTCCGGGGCAGTGTCCGCTCCCTCGGCAGGCACCCTGCAGGACGAGGGCGCCGATCGGGTGCCGGCGGGCATACCTGGCCTCGATACCTCTGCGGGTTTGCGCAGGGTGCTGGGCAGGGCCCCGCTGTACCTGTCCATGCTGCACAAGTTCGCGGCCGGGCAGAAAGACCTGCCGCAGCGCTTGCGCCACGTCATCGATGAGCGGGACTGGGCCACCGCCGAGCGCATGGCGCACACGCTCAGGGGGGTGGCCGGAAACATCGGGGCGTCGGCCCTCGCGGATGCGGCCGCCGGGCTCGAAGCCGCGCTCCAGTCGGAGCCGACCCGTGGTCATGCCGTGCAACAGCTGGAGGGTGTGCAGGCGCTTCTGGAGCCGATGCTGTCCTCGATCGAGGCCCATTTTGACCGGCACGACACGGCCCCGGGTGCACAGGTACAGAGCGGCGGCGCCCCGTCCGCAGAAGCCGCCGGCGTCTGCGAGCGACTGCTGGGTCTGTTGCAGGCCGATGATCCGGAGGCGCTCGATCTGATGGAGGCCCATGATGCCCTGCTGCAGCAGGCCATGGGTGTGCGCTATCGGCCTCTGGAACAGGCGGTCCGGGGCTTCGAGTTCAGCGACGCGCAGGCCCTGTTGCGCGCCTTCATGGACGATCCGGCCGGAGGGGCCCACACCTTGTAGGATGCCACCATGATGAACGAGACATTGAATCCCCCGGTGGTTCTGGTGGTCGATGACACCCCGCTGAACCTGCAGCTCATGAGCGCCGTGCTCAAAGGGCATTACCGGGTCAAGGTCGCCAACCACGGGGCCAAGGCGCTGGCGATTGCGCAGTCCGAGACCCCGCCCGACATCATCCTGCTCGACGTGATGATGCCCGAGATGGATGGCTACGAGGTCTGCCGCCGGCTCAAGCAGGACCCCGCCACCGCCGCCATCCCCGTGATTTTCCTGACCGCCAAGAACGAGGTCGATGACGAGACGCGCGGATTCGCCTGCGGCGCGGTGGACTACATCGCCAAACCCATCAGCCCGCCCATCGTCATGGCGCGTGTCCAGGCACACCTGCAGCTCAAGCGCATGGCGGATTTCCTGCGCGACCAGAACGAATTCCTGGAGCAGGAGGTGGCGCGCCGCACCCTGGAAATTTCGGCGATCCAGGACGTGACCATCCGGGCCATGGCCTCGCTGGCCGAAACCCGCGACACCGACACCGGCAACCACATCCGACGCACCCAGAACTACGTGCGTGCCCTGGCGATGCAGCTCAGAAACCACCCCAGGTTTGCGCCAGACCTGAACGATCGTTTCATCGAGATGCTGTTCAAGTCCGCGCCCCTGCACGACATCGGCAAGGTGGGCATTCCCGACCGCATCCTGCTCAAGCCGGGTCGGCTGACCTTCGAGGAATTCGAGGTCATGAAAACCCACACCACCCTCGGGCGCGATGCGATTGCACAGGCCGAGTCCGAGCTGGGCATGGAGGTGGAATTTCTTCAGGTGGCCAAGGAGATCGCCTACGGGCACCAGGAGAAGTGGGACGGCAGCGGCTACCCGGAGGGCCTGCGGGGCGATGCGATTCCGGTTTCGGCACGCCTGATGGCTGTGGCCGACGTCTACGACGCCCTGATCAGTCGCCGCGTCTACAAGGAGGGCATGTCCCACGACAAGGCCGTCGGCGTCATCGCCGAAGGCAAGGGCACGCATTTCGACCCCGACATGGTCGACGCCTTCCTCGCCATCGCCGACGACTTCCGCGCCATCGCCGAGCGCTACGCCGACAGCGACGAGGACCTGCAGCGCAAGGCCAGCCAGTTGGACGTTCTGGGCGGGTCCGCCGCCTGATCCCCTGCGTCGGTGGCGCGCTTGGGTACACAATCTGGGCATGGACACGGACGTGATGGTGGTGGGTGGGGGCATGGCCGGGCTGTCGGCGGCCCTGGTGTGCGCACGGGCTGGCCGGGCCGTGACCCTGATGGAGCAGGCGCCGGTGTTTTCGGAGGTGGGCGCAGGCATCCAGTTGGGCCCCAATGCGACCCGGGTGCTGCGCGACTGGGGGCTGGAGTCCGCCCTGGCCGGCTGTGCCGCCTTTCCCGACGAACTGCGGGTGCGCGACGCCTGCACCGGGGTCGAACGGGCCGGCATGCGCCTGGGAGCGCATGCCCGAGAGCGCTACGGTTCGCCGTACGCCACCGTGCACCGTGCCGATCTGCACGGCATTTTGCTCGACGCCGTCCGTGCGTTGGGAAGGGTCGATGTCCGCCCGGGGCAGCGGCTGCAGGCGTTGCGGCCATCGCCGGAGGCTGTCGAGGCCGAAACGCCTGATGGCAGCGCCGGCCGGGCGCGTGTGCTGCTGGGCTGCGATGGCCTGTGGAGCCGTGTCCGTGCCCTCGTGCTCGGCGATGGCGCGCCGGTGTTTTCGGGGCATCTGGCCTACCGGGGGCTGGTGCGCATGGACGATGTGCCGCTGCGGCAGCGGCTCAACCGGGTGAGCGCCTGGCTCGGTCCCCGTTTGCACGCGGTGCACTACCCCGTGCGCGGCGGACAGTGGATGAACGTGGTGGTCGTGGTGCACGGGCCGCTGCCGGCCGATGTGCCGGGGTGGGACCATGGCGCCGATGGCACGGGCCTGCGCCAGGCCCTGGGTCCCGTGGCCGTCGATCTGGAGGCGGTGCTGCAGGCGGTGCCCGTCTGGCGCCTTTGGCCGCTCCATGCCCGGAGGCCCATGCGCGGCCCGCAAGAGCAGGCGCAGGGCCGTGTGGCGCTCCTGGGCGATGCGGCCCACCCGATGCCCCCCTACCTGGCCCAGGGCGCCGCGATGGCGCTGGAGGACGCCTGGACGCTGGGGCAGCTGCTGGGCGCCTCCTCCTGCACCCAGGATGGTCCCGAGCTGCTGTCGGCATTCGCGCAGGCGCGCTGGCGGCGCAACGCCTGGGTGCAGGCCCGCTCGCGCCGCAACGGCACCATCTTCCATGCGTGTGGCCCGTTGCGCTGGGGCCGCAATCTCGCGATGGCGCTGCTGGGCGAGCGCCTGCTGGATGTGCCCCGCCTCTACGCCGGGCCGGGCTGACCCGGCCGAACTGCCCCAGCACCTCGAAACCGGCGCGACTTGCGTTAAGGTAAAGGGTATTGCACCAACGACCCAAAGGACCGACATGAACCGACCGTCCACCACCAAGGCAGCCACAGGCCGCCGCCGTGCCCTGCAGGCCGCCCTCTGTGGCGCTCTGGCCGCCTGGGGGGCCATCGGCCACCATACGGCCTGGGCGCAGGGCATGGGCACCTGGCCCAGCCAGCCCTTGCGCCTGATCGTGGGCTTCCCCCCCGGTTCCTCGCCCGACCTGATGGCGCGCACCATCGCCGAGCCGCTGGCGCAGGCGCTGGGCCAGCCCGTGGTGGTCGAGAACCGCCCCGGGGCCGGTGGCAACATCGCGGCCGATCTGGTCGCGCGCGCCACCGACGGCCATACCCTGGGGCTCATGATCAACGGCAACATGACGATCGCCAAGATCCTCAACCCCGCCACGCCCTACGACCCGCTGACGGATCTGGCGCCGGTGTCCCTCCTGGCCACGGCCCCGATGGTGTTGACCGCCTCGACCCGGGTGCCCGGCGCGGGCGCGGCCCTGCTGGCTGCCGGCCGCGAGGCTGGGTCGGCTTGGAACTACGGCACCCCGGGTGTGGGCACGGTGGCGCACATCGGCATGGAACTGCTCAAGAACGCTGCGGGCCTGCAGGCGGTGCACGTGCCTTACCCCGGCAACCCGCAGGTCATCAACGCCATGATCCAGGGCGATGTGCAACTGTCCCTGCTGCCGCCGGGCCTGGCCATGGCGCAGGTGCGTGCGGGCAAGCTCCAGGCCGTGGGCGTCACGTCGGCCGGTCGCAGCTCCGTCGTGCCCGAAGTGCCCAGCCTGTCCGAGGCGGACCTCAAGGGCTTCCAGCTCGAGATCTGGAACGCGGTGGCCGCTCCGGCCGGCATGCCCAAGGCGCACATTGCCCGGCTGTCGGTCCTGCTGACCGAGATCGTGCGCCGTCCCGAGGTGCGCGAGAAGATCTTCATCCAGGGCTGGCAGGTTGCCGGCACCTCGGCCGAGGGCCTGGCCAACCGCATCAAGACCGACACCGCCAAGATGCGCGACGTGATCGAGCGCAACCGGATCCGTCCGCAGTAAGGGGGGCGAATTGCAGGCCGAATCCCGCTTTCCCGAAGCCGTGACGCTCGCCGCACCGGTGGCCACGGCGCCCCTGCAGCTGCGCCGGGTGGCCATCGACACCTACCGCGAGAACGTGGCCTATCTCCACCGCGATTGCGACGTCTACCGCGCCGAGGGGTTCCAGGCGCTGTCCAAGGTCGAGGTGCGTGCCAATGGGCGGCGCATCCTCGCCACGCTCAACGTCACCAGCGACCCGCGCATCGTGCAGTGCCACGAACTGGGGCTGTCCCAGGACGCCTTTGCGCAGCTCGACGTCGACAACGGGCACCCGGCCACCATCTCGCAGGCCGAACCGCCCGAGTCGATCACGGCGCTGCACCGCAAGATCAACGGCGAGCGCCTGGGCCGCGAGGACTTTCATGCGATCGTGCGCGACATCGCCGAGCACCGCTACTCCAAGATCGAGCTGTCGGCCTTTGTGGTCGCCACCAACCGGGGCGAGCTGGACCGCGAGGAGGTCTACTTCCTTACCGAGGCCATGATCGCCTCCGGCCGCCGCGTCGACTGGCACGAGCGTCTGGTGGTGGACAAGCACTGCATCGGCGGCATACCCGGAAACCGCACCTCCATGCTGGTGGTGCCCATCGTGGCCGCGCATGGCATGGTCTGCCCCAAGACATCATCGCGCGCCATCACCTCGCCTGCCGGCACGGCCGACACCATGGAGGTGCTGGCCGACGTGGAGCTGCCCTTCGACCGGTTGTCCGAGATCGTGCGCGACCACCGCGCCTGCCTGGCCTGGGGCGGCACGGCCAACCTGTCGCCGGCCGACGACGTGCTGATCTCCGTCGAGCGTCCACTCTCGCTCGACTCGCCCGGCCAGATGGTGGCGTCGATCCTGTCCAAGAAGATCGCGGCCGGCTCCACCCACCTGGTGCTCGACATTCCCATCGGTCCCACCGCCAAGGTGCGTTCCATGCCCGAGGCCCAGCGCCTGCGCCGGCTGTTCGAATACGTGGCCGATCGCCTGGGCCTGTCGCTGGACGTCGTGATCACCGACGGACGTCAGCCCATCGGCAACGGCATCGGTCCGGTGCTGGAGGCGCGCGACGTGATGCGCGTGCTGGAAAACCACCCGGATGCCCCCCAGGACCTGCGACAGAAGACGTTGCGGCTGGCCGGCCGGCTGCTGGAATGCGACCCCGACATCCGGGGCGGTGATGGCTATGCGATCGCGCGCGACATCCTCGATTCGGGGCGGGCGCTGGAGAAGATGCAGGCCATCATCCAGGCCCAGGGCGCCCGGACCTTCGACCACCAGCACCCCCCGCTGGCCGCGCTGAGCTTCGAGGTGCACGCCCAACGGGGCGGCGTCGTCACCGGGATCGACAACCTCAAGATCGCGCGCATTGCGCAACTGGCCGGTGCACCCAAGGTACAGGGCGCCGGGGTCGATCTGGCGCGCAAGCTGGGCGATGCCGTGGCCGAGGGCGATCTCCTCTACCGCGTCTACGCGGCCTACCAGTCGGACCTGGAATTCGCCCGCCAAGCCTGCCTGCGCTCCAGCGGCTATGCGCTGGGCGACGCCGGGGACGTGCCGCACGTCTTCGTGGAGTTCTGATCCATGACCGACATGCTGCTGTGCTTCGACGACGAAACCGATCCCGCACGCCGGCTCGCGCAGGCGGCTGGCCTGAGCCTGCATGAGGTTCAACGGCATCGTTTCCCCGATGGTGAACTCAAGCTGCGCCTGCCCGTCCCGCTGGGCGAGCGGGTGCTGGTGTGGCGCGGGCTGCACCAGCCCAACGAGAAGCTGGTGGAACTGCTGCTGCTGGCGAAGACGGCCCGAAGCCTGGGCGTGCGCCACCTCACGCTGGTGGCGCCCTACCTGGGCTACATGCGGCAGGACATTGCCTTCACGCCCGGGGAGGCGGTGAGCCAGCGCATCGTGGGGGGCTTTCTGGCCGGTCTGTTCGATGCGGTGATCACCGTCGACCCCCACCTGCACCGCGTCGCCACCCTGGCCGAGGCGGTGCCGGTGGCGCAGCCCATCGTCGTCAGTGGCGCACCGGCGCTGGCCGACTGGATCGCCGGACAGCGGCCCGGTGCCTTGCTGCTCGGGCCCGACGAGGAATCGGCCCAGTGGGTGGCGCAGGCCGCCGCGCGCCACGGCAACGAGGTCGCGGTCTGCCGCAAGGTGCGCCGTGGCGACCGTGCCGTCGAGATCGCCTTGCCCGATCGGGATGTGCGGGGCCGGCAGGTCGTGATCCTGGACGACGTGGCCAGCACCGGTCACACGGTGGCCCACGCCACACGCCTGCTGCTGGCGGCGGGAGCGCAGAGCGTGGATGTGGCCGTGACGCACGCGCTGTTTGCCGGCGATGCCGAGCAGGTCATGCGTGCCGCCGGTGTGGGCGAGGTCTGGAGCACTGACTGCATCGCACACCCCAGCAACGTGGTGGCGATGGCGTCCCTGCTGGCCGAGGCCCTGGCCTCGGTGCTGTCGCCGGCCCAGGGTTGAGTCGGCCTACAGGTCGGTGCGCAGGCGCCAGATCTCGGGGAACAGCACCACGTCCAGCATCTTGCGCAGGTAGCTCACGCCCCCGGTGCCGCCGGTGCCGCGCTTGAAGCCGATCACGCGCTCGACCGTGGTCAGGTGGCGGAAGCGCCATAGTCGGAAGGCGTCTTCCAGATCGGTGAGTTCTTCGCCGAGCTGATAGAGGTCCCAGTACCGTTCGGGCTCGCGGTAGACCGCGAGCCACGCCTGTTCCACGGCATCGCTGGCCACATAGGGCTGGGTCCAGTCTCGCCCGGTGTGGCTGGCGGGCACCGGCAGGCCACGGCGCGCGAGCAGGCGCAACGCCTCGTCGTAGAGCGACGGCGCCTCGTAGGCGGCCTGCACCAGCGCCAGCCGGTCGGGCCGGTGCTCGTGTGGCTTGAGCATGGCCGCATTCTTGTTGCCCAGCGCGAACTCGATGCAGCGGTACTGGTGGCTCTGGAAGCCGCTGGACTGTGCCAGATACGGCCGGATGGCGCTGTACTCGGGCGGCGTCATGGTGGCCAGCACGTCCCAGGCGTGCACCAGCTGTTCCATGATCCTGCTCACGCGCGCCAGCATCTTGAAGGCCGCCGGCAGGCGGTCGTTCGCCACGCTGTAGACGGCCGCGCGCAGCTCGTGCAGCATCAGCTTCATCCACAGTTCGCTGGTCTGGTGCTGCACGATGAAGAGCATCTCGTTGTGCTCGGGCGACAGCGGTTTCTGCGCGTTCAGGATGGCGTCGAGCTGCAGGTAGTCGCCGTAGCTCATGGCCTGGCTGAAGTCGAGCTGGGCCTTCTCCTCGTGGACGATGGCTTCGGCCGAGGTGGGGGGGGTCGGGGTGGCGTGCGGGCACATGGGGGCTCCTTCAGGTGACGGCGTGCGTCCGGTTGAACTCGGGTCGGCGCCATTCGCCACTGTCGAGCACATCGCGCAGTTGTTCCACGGCCTTCCAAACATCCTCGAAACCGGTATAGAGCGGCGTGAAGCCAAAGCGCAGGATGTCGGGTTGCTGTGCATCGCCGGCCCGGAAGTCCCCGATCACGCCGCGCGCGATCAGCGCCTGCACGATCGCGTAAGCCCCTTCGTCGCGCGAAAGGCAGACCTGCGAGCCTCGTTGCGCATGGGCGCGTGGCGTCACGAGCGACAGGCCGCGACCGGCGCAGCGCGTCTCGACCAGCGCGATGAACAGGTCGGTCAGGGCCAGCGACTTGGCGCGCAGCGCGGCCATGCCGCCGTGGGCCTCGGCCGCCAGCACCGTGTCCACGCCACATTCCAGTGCGGCCAGACTGATCATGGGCTGCGTGCCGCATTGGTAGCGTGCGATGCCGGGGGCGGGCCGGTAGTCGGGCGTGAAGGCGAACGGCGCGGCGTGGCCCCACCAGCCGGCCAGCGGCTGCCAGCAGCGGTCGGTGTGCAGCGGATGGACCCACACGAAGGCCGGCGCACCCGGGCCACCGTTGAGGTACTTGTAGCCGCAGCCCACGGCAAAGTCGGCGTTGGCCTTCTTCAGATCTACTGGCACTGCGCCCGCGCTGTGGGCCAGGTCCCACACGGTCAGGATGCCCTGGGCGTGCGCGGCGGCGGTCACGGCGGCCATGTCGTGCATGGCGCCGGTTCGGTAGTTCACGTGTGTGAGCATGAGGATCGCGACTTCGGCGCTGAGCGAGGTGGCGATCTCTTCGTGTTCGACCAGGACCAGATCCATGCCGTGCTGCCTGCACAGCGCTTGGGCGATGTAGAGGTCGGTCGGGAAGTTGCTGCGCTCGCTGACGATGCGTTTGCGCTGCGGCGCATCGTTCGCGACGATGTTCATGGCAGCGCTGAGCACCTTGAACAGGTTGACCGACGTGCTGTCGGTGGCTACCACCTCACCGGTGCCAGCACCGATGAGCCGCGCGATCTTGTCGCCCACGCGCTGGGGCAGCTCGAACCAGCCGGCGCTGTTCCAGCTGCGGATCAGTCCCTGGCCCCATTCCTGTTTCACCACCTGCGCCACCCGTTGCGGCGCGGCTGTGGGGCACACGCCGAGCGAGTTGCCGTCCAGGTAGATCACGCCTGCGGGCAGGTCGAACAGGTCGCGCAGCGGGCGCAAGGGGTCCTGGGCATCCAGGCGCTGGCAGTCTTGGAGGGTCGTCATGGTTTTCTCGAGGAGGGGGCATTCAGGGCAGCTGGCGAAGCACGGCCCGAACGGGGCTGGCGTCGGCGCTCATGAGTTTGAGGGGCAGGGCGATCAGTTCGTAGTCGCCCTCGGGCACCTCGTCGAGCCAGAGGTTTTCCAGCACGCGCAGCCCGCGCCGGCGGACCACCTGGTGGCTCTCCAGGGTCTTGCTGTCGGCCGGGTCGATGCTGGCGGTGTCGATGCCCACCAGCCGGACCCCGTGGTCCGCGAGCCGCTCAATGGTCTGGGGCGCGTAGGCGGCCAGTGCCGGGTCCCAGCGGTCCACCGGCATGCGGCGGTAGGTGCGCACCAGCACCCGGGGTGGCAGGGGCGATGTGAGGGCGTGGGTCAGGTGCTCCCACCGCACCAGCGGTCCGCATTCGATCGCATGGACCACCCGGCAGGGACCGAGGAAGGGGGCCAGATCCAGTGCCCCGATGGAGGGTCCACCGGCCTCGTAGTGCAGCGGGGCGTCGGCGTGGGCGCCGATGTGCGGGGTGCTGGTGATGGCACTGACATTCACCGGGCAACCGGGCGCCAGGGTGGCCACCCAGTCCTGCCGGTAGGCGGTGTCTCCCGGAAACACCGGGGTTTGCGCGTTGATGGGGGGAGAGATGTCCCAGAGCCGTTGCATGGGGGCAAAGTTAGCACCCGTCCCAAAACCGTGGTGTCGGTTAATCGCAACAGAGAGAAAAAATGTTGAGGCCTAAAGCAGTTCCCGGGGCTCAGAGGGCCAGGGGCGGCAGCCCGTGTCGGGCCCGTGCGCGGGTACATGCGTCGCTGTTTTCGGCAAACTCGCGGCACGGCGACGGTCGCCATTCGTAGATGCCGCAGCCCACGCGATCGCCCACCGTTCCCGTCAGGGCGGCACAGCGCACGGGGACATGGTCGGTGCCGCGCATGCGGCAGGTGTTGCCGTTGACCTCGACCGCCAGGCCCGCAGGGACCGAGCCGCCCTCGGTGTCGAGTTCGTAGAGAGAGAAGTCCACACGAAAGTGGGCGCAGCAGGCGCCGCAAAGCTGGCACGCGCTCATCGGAGGTTTCGTGCGGTTCAGTCCAGCCGGCCCAGCAGCAGGTATTCCATCAGGGCCTTCTGCACATGCATCCTGTTTTCGGCCTCGTCCCAGACCACGCTTTGCGGGCCGTCGATCACCTCGGCCGCCACCTCCTCGCCCCGGTGGGCGGGCAGGCAGTGCATGAACAGGGCATCGGGGTGGGCTGCGGCCATCATGTCGGGCGTCACGCACCAGGCGGCGAAGGCCTTCATGCGCGCTTCGTTCTCGGCTTCGTAGCCCATGCTGGTCCAGACGTCGGTGGTCACCAGGTCCGCGCCTTGGCAGGCGGCCATCGGGTCCTTGAACGCCTTCCAGCAGTCGCCGCAGGACACGCCGGCGACCTTCGGGTCCACCTCGTAGCCGCCGGGCGTGCTCACGTGCACCGTGAAGCCCAGGATCTCGGCGGCCTGCAGCCAGGTGTTGGCCATGTTGTTGCCGTCGCCCACCCAGGCCACCGTCTTGCCTCTCAGGGCACCGGGGTCGATCCGGCCCTGGCTGTCCAGGCCCCGGTGTTCCAGCCAGGTGAACAGGTCGGCCAGGATCTGGCAGGGGTGGAACTCGTTGGTCAGGCCATTGATCACGGGCACGCGCGAGTGCGCCGCGAAGCGCTCGATCTTGTCCTGGCCGAAGGTGCGGATCATGACGAGGTCGGTCATGCGGCTGATGACGCGCGCACTGTCCTCGATCGGTTCGGCGCGGCCGAGCTGGCTGTCGCCGGTGGTCAGGTGCACCACGCTGCCGCCGAGCTGGTACATCCCGGCCTCGAAGCTCACGCGGGTGCGTGTGCTGGCCTTCTCGAAGATCATGGCCAGCGTGCGGTCGCTCAGGGTGTGGTGCTTTTCGTAGGTCTTGAACTTGCGTTTGATCAGCGCCGCCCGCCCGAACAGGTAGGCGTACTCGTCGGCGCTGAAGTCCTTGAACTGCAGGTAATGCTTGAGGGGGGCGGTCGCGTTCATGCTTGCTCTGCCAGAAAGGCCTTGATCAGGGGCACCAGCTTGGCGACGATCTCGTCGGCCTCGGCACCGGAGAGGATGAGCGGTGGGACCATGCGGATCACGCTGTCGGCGGTGACGCTGATCAGCAGGCCGGCCTCGGCGCAGCGGTTGACCAGCGCGCCGCAGGGGCGATCGAGTTCGACGCCGATCATCAGGCCCTTGCCGCGCACATCCTTCACGCCCGCCACGTTCACCAGTTGCGTGTGCAGGGCCGTCAGCAGCTGGAAACCGATCTTGGCGGCGTTGTCGAGCAGGCCGTCCTCCTCGATGATGCGAATGGTCTCGACCCCCGCGCGCAGGGCCAGCGGGTTGCCACCAAAGGTGGTGCCGTGGTTGCCGGGCTGGAAGATGTTCGCCGCCTTCGGGCCGGCGACCACGGCACCGATCGGCACGCCCGAACCCAGGCCCTTGGCCAGCGGCATCACGTCGGGCGTGATGCCCGCCCACTGGTGCGCGAACCACTTGCCGGTGCGGCCCATGCCGCACTGTACCTCGTCGATCATCAGCAGCCAGTCGTTGGCGTCGCACAGGGCGCGCACCTGCTGCATGTAATCGGGTGTCATGGGGTTGACGCCTCCCTCGCCCTGGATGGCTTCGAAGAACACCGCCACCACATTGGGGTTGCCGGCGGTGGCGCGGCGGATGGCCTCGGCGTCGTTGATCGGCACGCGGATGAAGCCTTCGACCAGCGGACCGAAGCCTGCGTGCACCTTGGGGTTTCCGGTGGCACTGAGCGTGGCGATGGAGCGGCCGTGGAAGGCCTTCTCGTAGACCACGATCTCGGGCCGCTCGATGCCCTTGTCGTGACCGAACTTGCGCGCCAGCTTGAGCGCGGCCTCGTTGGCCTCTAGGCCGGTGGAGCAGAAGAACACATTGCTCATGCCCGAGCGCTCCACCAGTTGCGAGGCGAGCCGTTCGGCCAGCGGGTGGAAGTGGTAGTTGCTGGTGTGGATCAGCTGACCGATCTGCTCGCGCAGGGCCGGCACCAGCTTGGGGTGGGCGTGGCCCAGTGTGTTGACGGCGATGCCGCCGAGCGCATCCAGGTATTCCTTGCCATCGACGTCCCATACCCGGCAACCTCGGCCATGCGACAGCGCAATCGGCACACGGGCATAGGTGTGCATGACGTGGGGTTCTGTCGGTGCGGTGGGTTGGGACATGGGCGACTTTCCGAAAAAGAAGGAGGCTGAACGGGAAAAAAAGCGGCCCTGCACGAGGCGGGCCGACAGGAAAACATTTTAGTGGGTGTTGGCTGCGATTCAAACCCGATCTGGTCGGGTGGGGCCTGCTGCGCGATGCGCACAGGCCTCCGGCGGGCGGCTGAAAGTGAGAGCAAAAGCGATTTAAGTCTTATATAAGATATAATAGTTGTGTGCGCTGCAGCAATCCGGGCGATCCCTGGTACTGCGGCCTTGTCCCCGTTTTCAAGGGCCTCTACCCGATGGTCTCCCCCTCCGCCAAAGAAGTCTTCATCCAGGGTGTCACCCGCACTGGCAGGACCTTCCGTCCGAGCGACTGGGCGGAGCGGCTGGCCGGCGTGATGAGTCCCTTTCGCCCCGGAGGGGCTGTTCCCGGGGCGCACCTGACCTATTCGCCCTGGTGCGTGCCGAAGGTGATCAACGGCATCAAGTGCGTGGTCGTGCACCGCGACCTGCGCGATTTCGACGTCATGGCCTGGGACTTCGTGATGAATTTCGCCCGCGACAACGACCTACAGGTGGTCGAGGCCTGCCTGTTGCCGGATCGGCCGTCCCAGGGCTGAGTCGAACGCCGAAAGGCGTCGATGCCGTCAGGTCGCTCGGATCATTGGAAGAGTTCCGACGCAAAAAAGCCGTCGCGAGGACGGCTTTTTGGGGGGGGAGGCTGATTTGCTGGCAGCGCACCCGGTCAAACGGCGGGCCGGGGAGGGCCCGTGCGGTGGCAGGCTGCCGTTCAGGCGGCTGCGGTGGCCAGGGCCTTGACCTTGGCCGACAGGCGGCTCTTGTCGCGAGCGGCCTTGTTCTTGTGGAAGATGCCCTTGTCGGCAATGATGTCGACCACGGCCTGCATCTTGGAAAACAGCTCCGTCGCCTTGGCTTTGTCGCCGGCCACAACGGCCTTCTCGACATTCTTGACGGCGGTGCGGTATTTGGAGCGCAGCGAAGAGTTCGCGGCGTTGAGCTTGACGTCCTGACGCGCGCGCTTGCGGCCGGAGGCCAGACGCGGGTTCTTTTTCTTCGGCTTGGTTGCCATATATGTGTCCTTATGGGTTTGTGGATGTTGCCAGCAAAGCCCAGCATTATAGCCTTTTGAATTCACTTGAACAATGATCGGGTTTGACCTGTGTCAAGCCCTCAGGGCGCTGGGCACGTTAACATTCGCGTCGTGTCAATATCGGGCCGGGATACCGGCCGCCTTTCGTACCGTCATGTCTCATACACAGGAATTGCCTTCCCGGCCCGAACCCATTGCTCCCGGCGCACCCCTGCCGCACCGCAAGGTGATCCGCAGCTGGCTCACGCCCATCACCCAGCAGCGCACCGCCCTGGGCGTGGTGCTGTTGCTGATCGACTGGGCGGTGTTTGCCGCCCTGATTGCGGGCACCATCCTGTTCCAGGCCTGGTGGGCCAAGCTGCTGTGCGGCCTGGCCGCCGGTTTCATGATCGGGCGCCTGTTCATCATCGGCCACGACGCCTGCCACCAGAGCTACACCCCGCACCGGGGGCTCAACCGCGTGCTCGGGCGCATCGCCATGATCCCCTCGCTCACGCCCTACAGCCTGTGGGAGGTGGGCCACAACGTCGTCCATCACGGGTACACCAACCTCAAGGGGGTGGATTTCGTCTGGGCGCCGCTCACGAAGGACGAGTTTGAGGCCCTCTCGCCCACGCGCCGTGCGCTGGAGCGCATCTACCGCAGCGGCTGGGGTCCGGCCCTGTACTACCTGATCGAGATGTGGTGGCTGCGCATGTTCTTCCCGCGCAAGACCTACATGGGTACCCGGCGCCCCGAGTTCTTCTGGGACGGCGTGTTCGTCTCGGTCATGGCCGCACTTTGGATCGGTGGCATGGCCTGGGCGGCGGTGGCCACCGGTCAACCGGTGTGGCTGCTGGTGCTCATGGGCTTCGTGGTGCCTTTCCTGTTCTGGAACGCCATGATCGGTTTCGTGGTCTACGTGCACCACACGCACACCTCGGTGCAGTGGCACGACGACAAGCAGCTCTGGGCCCGGGCCGCGCCCTTCGTCTCGACCACCGTGCACTTGCAGTTCCCGTGGCGCTGGGGGGGGCTGATGCACCACATCATGGAGCACACCGCGCACCACGTGGACATGTCCATCCCGCTCTACAAGCTCAAGCAGGCGCAGCAGCTGCTGGAAGACACCCTGCCCGGGCGCATCATCGTTCAGCATTTCAGTTGGCGCTGGTACTTCGAGACCGCGCGCAAGTGCAAGCTGTACGACTTCACGCGCCGCTGCTGGACCGATTTCCAGGGCACCCCCACGAGCGCGAGCGCCCCTGCCGTCGCCTGACGGGGGCAGGGCGTTGCCCGCGGTTCCGGCCGCCGGCCGCGCCCTTGGCGTGCGGGTGTCACCACGGCTGCGCCCGAAGGTGCGACAATACACCCCCACATGATTCAAGCTTTTTCCGAACTTTCGCTGGCCGAGCCCCTGAACCGGGCCGTGGCCGAAATGGGCTATGTCGAGATGACGCCCATCCAGGCCCAGGCCATTCCCGTGGTCCTGCAGGGCCGCGACGTGATGGGGGCCGCCCAGACCGGCACCGGCAAGACCGCCGCCTTCTCGCTGCCCCTGCTGCAGCGCATGCTCAAGCACGAGAACAGCTCAACGTCGCCGGCCCGCCATCCGGTGCGTGCCCTGGTGCTGCTGCCCACGCGCGAGCTGGCCGACCAGGTGGCCGAGCAGATCCGACTCTACGCCAAGTACACCCAGCTGCGCAGCACCGTGGTGTTCGGTGGCATGGACATGAAGCCCCAGACCGCCGAGCTCAAGCGCGGCGTCGAGGTGCTGGTGGCCACGCCGGGGCGCCTGCTCGACCACATCGAGGCCAAGAACGCCGTGCTCAACCAGGTCGAGTACGTGGTGCTCGACGAGGCCGACCGCATGCTCGACATCGGTTTCCTGCCCGATCTGCAGCGCATCCTGAGCTACCTGCCCAAGCAGCGCACCACGCTGCTGTTCAGCGCCACCTTCTCGCCCGAGATCAAGCGCCTGGCCAACAGCTACCTGCAGGACCCCGTCACCATCGAGGTGGCACGCTCCAACGCCACGGCTTCCACGGTCGAGCAGCATTTCTACCGTGTCGACGACGACGACAAGCGCGCCGTGATGCGCCAGATCCTGCGCGACAGGCAGGTGCGCCAGGCCTTCGTCTTCGTCAACAGCAAGTTGGGTTGCGCCCGGCTGGCGCGCACCTTGGAGCGCGACGGTCTCAGAACCACGGCCCTGCACGGCGACAAGAGCCAGGACGAACGGCTCAAGGCCCTGGACGCCTTCAAGAAGGGCGAGGTCGACCTGCTCGTGTGCACCGACGTGGCCGCGCGCGGCCTCGACATCAAGGACGTGCCTGCGGTCTTCAATTTCGACATCCCTTTCAACGCCGAGGACTACGTGCACCGCATCGGCCGCACGGGTCGTGCGGGCGCGTCCGGGCTGGCGGTGTCCTTCGTCACGGGGCGAGACACCCGTCAGCTGGCCGACATCGAGAAACTCATCGGCAAGAAGGCCGAGCTCGAACCCTTCGAACTCGAGAGCGACCGCCGGCGACCGCCGGCGGCCGAGGGCGGTCGCCTCAACGACGGTCAACGCCTCTGGCACGACGAGCGCGCCCGCGCCGAGTTGCGCGGAGGCGGGCGCCCGCGCCAGGCGACGCCCCGCGCGCCCAGCGACCCGATCTTCGACAAACCCTACGAGCCCAGCCTGCCCGAGGACGCCAAGCCCACCTGGGAGAGCGGCGCCAAGCCGGCCTCGTCGCGCGGTCTGTCGCCCTACATCAAGTCCAAGAAGAAGGTGCCGGCGCTGTTTCGCGGTCCGGCGCCCGAATCGGTCGAATAACCCCCGAAGGGGCCGGCCGTTTTCAGCGACCGGGTCGCTGTGCCTGTGGGCAAGGCACCTGGATGAGTTCGACACCAGCGATCGGGCCACGCGGGTCGGTCGTCTCGGGCAACCTGGCGGCGCTGAGACTGCCGCCCCAGACGCATCCGGTGTCCAGCGGCAGAACGCTGCGGTGCTTGATCCTGCCCAGGGTGGACCAGTGGCCGAAGGCCACGGGGGTATCGGCGCTGCGCCGGCCGGGCACGTCGAACCAAGGCATGAAGCCCGGGGGGGCGGCGTCGGCGCTGTCCTTCGTTTCGAACTCCATCACACCGTCGGTGTTGCAGAAGCGCAGGCGGGTCAGGGCGTTGACCACCACGCGCCAGCGGTCGGGGCCTTGCAGGTCGTCGTGCCAGCGGTCGGGGTGGTTGCCGTACATCCCGTGCAGCCACTTCGGGCCGTCCGGGCCACGCAGCATGTCGGAGACTTCCTGCGCCAGCGCCACGGTCTGTGCCGCCGTCCATGGCGGCAGCACGCCGGCGTGCACCAGCAGCCAGCCGCGCACCTGCAGGGCCAGGGGGCGCTGGCGCAGCCAGTCGAGCACGGCATGGCGGTCCGGGGCCTGCAGGACGGCATCCAGCGTGTCCTTGCGGTGCGGCTTGCGCACGCCCTGTGCCACGGCCAGCAGGTGCAGGTCGTGGTTGCCGAGCAGGCAATGGGCCGATGTGCCCAGCGCCATCAGCCGGCGCAGCACGGCCAGCGAGTCCGGCCCCCGGTTCACCAGGTCGCCCAGCAGGTACAGGGTGTCGCGGCTGGGTGAGAAGCCGATGGTGTCGAGCAGGTCCTGCAGGGGCTGGTCGCAGCCCTGCACATCGCCAATCAGATAAAGGGCCATGCGTGTGCCTGGGGGCGTTACGGTGTGGTGTCTATCTTGATGCCCATGCGTTCCGCGCGCCGGGCCCACAGCTGGCGGGCCAGTTGCTGCATGTCCTCGACCTTGTCGCCTTCGTCAAGGATTTCGATGCCGAGCAAGGTCTCGACAACATCTTCCAGCGTCACGAGTCCTTTGGTTTCTCCGTATTCCCCAACGACCACCGCAATGTGCTGGCGCTGTTCGAGCAGGGTTTCCAGCAGCTTGGACAGGGGGGTGGAGTCCAGGACCGAGACGATGTCGCGCTTGAACTCCGCAATTTTCACGTCGCCGCGCCCCTGGTTCTGTGCCACCAGCAGGTCTTCGCGCAGCACGAACCCGACGATGGTGTCGATGCCCTGGTCGTAGATCGGCATCCGGGAGAACGGCATCTTGTCCGGGGCGTGCAGTGCCTCCGAAACGGTCAGGTTCTTCTGCAAGGCGGACACCACGATGCGGGGTGTCATGATCGTCGATGCCTGGACCGACTTGAACAGGAACAGATTGCGGATGATCTTCGATTCCCGCTCGTTGATGTGGCCCTGTTCCTGGCCGATGCCGGCCATGGCCACGAATTCATCGCGACTGAAACGGTGGTCGGCCTTGTCGCCGGAGATCCACTTCGTGAGTTTTTCGGACACCACGATCAGCGGGTACATGGCCTTGACAAGAAAATTCACGTAGACGGCGGTCAGGCCGCTGAGCTGGCGCCAGTAGACCGCTCCGAGGGTCTTGGGCACGATTTCGGACAGGAACAGGATCAGCAGCGTCATCACGGCAGAGAAGACGCCGAACCAGACCTCCCCAAACACCGCTGTGGCCTTCGAGCCGGCACCGATCGCGCCCACCGTATGCGCAATCGTGTTCACCGTGAGGATGGCGGCGAGGGACTGGTCGATCTTCTCTTCCTTGAGCTGGCGCAGTACCTCGGCCTTGCGGGGGTTGGTTTCCTTCATTCCCGCGATGTAGGAGGGCGTGATGCTCAGCAGGGACGCTTCGGCCACCGAGCAGAGAAACGAGAAAAGCAGTGCCAGAACCACATAAAGCAGCAACAGGAACACGTCGCCTCCCAGAGAGACATGGGCTGTCAAGGCAACGATGTCAGGCACAAGTGGGGTGGAGTCCATGGCGGAGGAAGAAGGTGGGGGCGCCAGTGGAGCCCGGGCGCGCGGTGCGGAGGTGCCCGGTCATGGCGAAGACGGGCCCGTTGGACTGCTGCGGGGCAGGAGCGAATCCGGGAGCCGGGAGCGATGCCACACTGAACCAGGTCCGGTGGGCCGGTGCCACGCAAGCGCTGAAAGGGGACGGCGGTCAGGTTGTCGCCAAGCTGACGCGGAAGGAGGTTCCATCAAGAGGCAGGCTCGGACAAGCCGCCCATGTGTTGAGACAGGAAAAATTATCCCACAGACCGGGTGTGCGACAGGGGCCGGTGCTCGAACAGCCAGTCCTTGAACGCCAGCGCCGCCGCCGACAGCCGCTTGCCGCGCGGGTACACCACGTGCCAGCGCCGGATCAGCGGAAAGCCCTGCACGTCGAGCTGCACCAGCTCGCCCAACGCCAGTTCCGACACCACGGTGGTGGCCGACAGCACGGCCAGGCCGAGGCCGCCGGCCACGGTCTGCTTGATCGCCTCGTTGCTGCCCACCTCCAGCCGGTTCTTCAGCGTCACCCCCTGGCTGGCGAAGAAGCGCTCTGCGGTCAGGCGCGTGCCCGAGCCCGGTTCGCGCAGGATGAAGGGCTCGTGGATCAGGCACTGCGGGGGGATGCGTTTCTGGCCGACCAGCGGGTGGTCGGGTGGGGCCACCAGCACCAGCGGGTTGTCGGCGAAATTCTCGCTCACCACGTCCATCTGCTCGGGGGGCTGGCCCATGATGTAGAGGTCGTCCTGGTTGTGGGCCAGGCGCTGCAGCAGCATCTCGCGGTTGCCCACCAGCATGGCCACCTCGATGCCCGGGTGGGCCGCGCAGAAGCCGCCCAGCAGCTTGGGCACGGTGTATTTCACGGTGGTCAGGATCGCGAGCTTGAGGCTGCCGCGTTCCACGCCCTGCAGCGCGGCCAGATCCTGCGACAGGCGTTCCATGCGGGCCTCAATGTCCTGGCAGGCCTCGGCCAGGGTCTGCCCGGCAGCGGTCAGGAAGATTTTCTTGCCCAGTTGCTCGAACAGCGGCTGGCCGACCGTCTCGGCCAGTTGCTTGACCTGCAGCGACAGCGTGGGCGGCGACAGGTGCAGTTCCTCCGCCGCCCGGGCAAAGCTGTTGTGGCGCGCAACGGCCAGGAAGATGCGCAGCTGGTGCAGGGTGGCGTGGCGAAGATTCATTTACTTTAATAAAACATCACATTCAAAACATTTTACTTTTATTTATTTTTTGGACGACACACAATCGGTCCCAGTTCAGAGCAAGCCCGCCCATTGTGCGCCGCTTTGAGCGCCAATGTAACGATTCAAAGACCCCCCTGACAAGGAGCAAGCATGGCAGTCAAGACATACAACGCCGGTGTGAAGGAATACCGCAGCACCTACTGGGAACCCCATTACACCGTCAAGGACACCGACATCCTGGCCGTGTTCAAGATCACGCCGCAACCGGGCGTGGACCGCGAGGAGGTGGCCGCCGCCGTGGCCGCCGAATCCTCCACCGGCACCTGGACCACGGTCTGGACCGACCTGCTGACCGACCTCGACTACTACAAGGGCCGCGCCTACAAGATCGAGGACGTCCCCGGCGACGACACCTGCTTCTACGCCTTCGTGGCCTACCCGATCGACCTGTTCGAAGAGGGCTCCATCGTCAACGTGCTGACCTCGCTGGTGGGCAACGTGTTCGGCTTCAAGGCCCTGCGTGCCCTGCGCCTGGAAGACGTGCGCTTCCCGATCGCCTATGTGAAGACCTGTGGCGGGCCGCCGCACGGCATCCAGGTCGAGCGCGACATGATGAACAAGTACGGCCGCCCGATGCTCGGTTGCACCATCAAGCCCAAGCTGGGCCTGTCGGCCAAGAACTACGGTCGCGCGGTGTACGAATGCCTGCGCGGCGGCCTGGACTTCACCAAGGACGACGAGAACGTCAACAGCCAGCCTTTCATGCGCTGGCGCCAGCGGTTCGACTTCGTGCAGGAGGCCATCGAGAAGGCCCAGCGCGAGACCGGTGAGCGCAAGGGCCACTACCTCAACGTGACCGCCCCCACGCCCGAAGAGATGTACAAGCGCGCCGAATACGCCAAGGAAATCGGTTCGCCCATCATCATGCACGACTACCTGACCGGAGGCTTCTGCGCCAACACCGGCCTGGCCAACTGGTGCCGCGACAACGGCATGCTGTTGCACATCCACCGCGCCATGCACGCCGTGCTCGACCGCAACCCGCACCACGGCATCCACTTCCGCGTGCTGACCAAGTGCCTGCGCCTGTCCGGCGGTGACCACCTGCACTCGGGCACCGTGGTGGGCAAGCTCGAAGGCGACCGCGCCTCCACCCTGGGCTGGATCGACATCATGCGCGACGACTTCATCAAGGAAGACCGTTCGCGCGGCATCTTCTTCGACCAGGACTTCGGCTCCATGCCCGGCGTGATGCCGGTGGCCTCCGGTGGCATCCACGTCTGGCACATGCCCGCGCTGGTCAACATCTTCGGCGACGACTCGGTGCTGCAGTTCGGTGGTGGCACCCTGGGCCACCCCTGGGGCAACGCGGCCGGTGCCGCGGCCAACCGCGTGGCGCTGGAAGCCTGCGTCAAGGCGCGCAACGAGGGCGTGGCGGTGGAGAAGGAGGGCAAGGCCGTGCTGACCGAAGCCGCCAAGCATTCGCCCGAGCTGGCCATCGCCATGGAGACCTGGAAAGAGATCAAGTTCGAGTTCGACACCGTGGACAAGCTCGACATTGCCCACAAGTGAACCTGTCGATTTCGACCCATGACTTTGGCGCAAAGCCTTGCCGTGCCTTCAGCACTGTCTGCGGCTTTGCTTCGCGTCCTGAATCGAACTTGACAGATTCGGACGCAGCGCAAATTTTGAAAGGAATCTGAAATGCAAGACTACCACTCCCGCCTCTCCGACCCCGCCAGCCGCAAGTTCGAGACCTTCTCCTACCTGCCGGCCATGACCGCGGACGAAATCCGCAAGCAGGTCGCCTACATCGTGAGCAAGGGCTGGAACCCGGCCATCGAGCACACCGAGCCGCAGTACCTGATGGACTCCTACTGGTACATGTGGAAGCTGCCGATGTTCGGCGAGACCGACATCGACAAGATCCTGGCCGAGGCCGAGGCCTGCCACAAGGCCAACCCCGACAACCACGTGCGTCTGATCGGCTACGACAACTTTGCCCAGTCGCAAGGCGCCTCGATGGTGATCTACCGGGGCAAGACGGTCTGACCTGACCGAACGGATCTGACCCACCAGGGCCCCCGTCGCCGCCAGGTGGCGGGGGCCTTTATTTCAGGAGTTACGCATGAGCGACACCATCCAGCAATACAGGGTCGAGCAGGAGCCCTACTACCGGCCGGTGGCCGACGAGGTGGCCCTGTTCGAAGCGGCCTATTCGGTGCGCATGCCCATGATGCTCAAGGGCCCCACCGGTTGCGGCAAGACGCGCTTTGTCGAATACATGGCCTGGAAACTCGGCAAGCCGCTGATCACGGTGGCCTGCAACGAGGACATGACCGCATCCGACCTGGTGGGTCGCTTCCTGCTCGACGCGCAGGGCACCCGCTGGCAGGACGGGCCGCTGGCCATGGCCGCGCGCCACGGCGCCATCTGCTACCTCGACGAGGTGGTCGAGGCCCGCCAGGACACCACGGTGGTCATCCACCCGCTGACCGACAACCGGCGCGTGCTGCCGCTGGAAAAGAAGGGCGAACTGGTCAAGGCACACCCGGATTTCCAGATCGTCATCTCCTACAACCCGGGCTACCAGAGCCTGATGAAGGACCTGAAGCAGTCCACCAAGCAGCGTTTCGGTGCCCTCGATTTCAACTACCCGGACCACGCCATCGAGACCGAGATCGTGGCGCACGAAACCGGCGTCGGCCCGGAGGTGGCGGACAAGCTGGTGGGCATCGCCGAGCGGGCGCGCAACCTCAAGGGCCACGGCCTGGACGAAGGCATCTCGACCCGCATGCTGATCTACGCGGGCAGCCTGATCGCCCGCGGCGTCGATGCCCAGGCGGCCTGCCGGGTGGCGCTGGTGCGGCCCATCACCGACGATCCCGACATGCGCGATGCGCTGGATGCGGCGGTGGGCACCTTCTTCTGACGCAGTGAGGCCTTCATGTCGGTGCATTTTTCAGACTACGCCGAATGGACCGATGCGCTGGAGCCTGCCTCCCGTGAGTTGCTGGAGCACACCTGGGGCGATGCCACCAAGGTGTTCTCGGCGCGCGGCCTCGACAACTATGTCAAGGGTGCTTCGGCGCTGCGCGGATTGGGGCGTGGGGCCGAACTCGTCAATGCGTGGATCGACAGCGCGCCGCAGGTGGCGCGCGAGGTCGGCGAGGACGTGGTGGGGGAACTGGCCACGACCGCGCTGATGCTGGCTTCCAAGACCTCGGGAGCGGTGATCGAGCTGGTCCTGTCGACGGCACCCACGGCCGCCCGCCGTCTGGCCGACGGGGCGCTGTTCCTGCAGTACCTGCAGTTCCTCAACACCCTGCTGGCCCAGGCGCCCAGGGGGCTGCGGCCCATGCTGGGGCAGCTCGACGTGCTGCTGGGCCAGCTCACGCTCGGCGGACTGCGCCGCTGGGCCACCTGGGGGGCGCAGGCCCACCGCACCCACTACGAGGACCAGATCCTGTACTTCGGTCTGGCTTCCAAGGAATCCCAGGCCATGCTGCAGCAGGAGCGCAAGGGCACGCTGCTGGTCGACGTGCAACGGCGCATCAACATGTACCTGCGCGCCTTGTGGGGACGCGATTTCTTCATGCGACCGACGGCCGGTGACTATGAAAGCCGCGAGGGCTACCGGCCCTTCATCGAGGACTACTTCATCCATCTGCCCGACGCCTACGATGCGGTCGACGGCCCGGCGGGCGTGGTGGGTGCCACCGAACTCTACCGGGCGGCGGCGGCCCATGCGGCGGCCCACGTGGTGTACATGCGCGAGCCGGTGTCGGCCGAAGGGCTCAGTCCCTGGCAGATGGCGCTCATCGGCGCGGCCGAGGATGCGCGCATCGAGGCGCTGGCGGCGCACCGCTTTCCCGGCCTGCGCCCGCTGTGGGCCAGCCTGCACGTGGCCACGCCCGACCGCTCGGCCAGTGCCGGGGACTGGCTCAACCGCCTGGCGCGCGCCTGGATCGATCCGACCTACCTCGACGACCATCCCTGGATCGCCGAGGGAAGGGCTCTGCTGTCGCAGGCCTTGCCGCGCCTGCTCGATGCCCCGTACGACCACACCCTGTCGTGGGAGATCGGCGTCACGCTGGCGCACCGCTACCGCGAACTGACCGGCGGCCCGGCCTTTCAGCCACGTACCGATCTGCAGAGCGCCTTCTACCGCGACGACAACCGCTATTTCTGGGCATTTTCCGGGTTCGACGCCGAGCGGGCCATCGCGGCCGGCTACGAGCCGCCGAAGCAGGTGCGCAAGTACGTCAACCTGATGGAGTTCGCCAACGAGCTCGATGTGGAGACCGCCGGCGACGATGCCCAGGAGATCTGGGTGCTGGGCACCGAACTGTTTCCCTACGAGGACATGGGCATCTCCTACAACGAGATGGAGGGCAAGGCGCCCCTGGCCGAACCCGTGCACTACCCCGAGTGGGACCACATGATCCAGCTGGAGCGCCCGGCCTGGGCCACGGTGCAGGAGCGGCGCGCGGCCAAGGGCGATCCGGCCCTGATCGACGGGATCCTGACCGAGCACCGCCGCCTCATCGGGCGCATGAAGTACCTTCTCGACGCCATGCAGCCGCAGGGGGTGCAGCGCATCCGAAAGCTGGAGGACGGTGACGACATCGACCTCAACGCCGCCCTGTCTTCCCTGGTCGAGCTGCGCATGGGGCGACAGCCCGACCCGCGCATCATGATGCGCAGCGTGCGCAAGACGCGCGACATCTCGGTGCTGGTGCTGCTCGACCTTTCGCAGTCGACCAACGACAAGGTGCACGGCGCCCATGCCGATGCACCGCAGGAGCAGACGGTGCTGGAGCTGACCCGCTCGGCCTGTGCCCTGCTGGCCGACGCCATCGACAAGGTGGGCGATCCGTTCGCCATCCACGGCTTCTGTTCCGACGGTCGGCACGACGTCAACTACTGGCGCTTCAAGGATTTCGACCAGCCCTACGACGACCTCGCCAAGGCGCGCCTGGCCGGCATGGAGGGCAAGCTCTCCACCCGCATGGGGGCGGCCATCCGGCACGCCACGGCCGCGCTGCGCCGGCAGAAGTCGGCCAAGAAACTGCTGCTGGTGATCACCGATGGCGAGCCGGCCGACGTGGACGTGCGCGACCCACAGTACCTGCGCCACGACACCAAGAAGGCGGTGGAGGAGGCCGGACGCAACGGTGTGCTCACCTACTGCATGAGCCTGGACCCGCGGGCCGACCAGTACGTCAGCCGGATCTTCGGTGCCAGGAACTACCTGGTGGTGGACAAGGTGGAGCGCTTGCCGGAAAAGCTGCCCGTGCTCTATGCGGGGCTCACGCGGTGATCGCCGGGAGCTATCGACGCAGCCAAAAGCTGCCCGTGCTCTATGCGGGGCTAACCAGGTAGATAATGATGACCATGCAAACCTACGCTGGAATCGAATCGGAAGCTAACGGCGGCATGACCCTGCATGGGCGCATCATCCGCGATGCCTGGGTGTTCGGCATCCTGCCCGAGGGCGACGGTTTTGCCGGCCGCACTGCCGCCGACATGCAGAAACTCATGGACCAGGTGCACGAGGCCTGGGCGCCCTACGCCCAGTTGCCCAGTCGCCTGCCCCCCGAACTGGCGGAACGCCACCGGCGCATCCACGCTGCCGCGATGGCCCAGGCGCGCCAGAACGGCTGGGACCCGGAACTTGGCGACGACGACTGAGACCGGCCCGGTGGAGGGCTTGTCCGATGTCAGGAGAACACCCACCATGCTCGATCCGCAAGCCCGCCGCCTGATTGAACTGTTCGCGGCCAAGGGCATTGCGCCCACGCACACCCTTGAGCCCGGGCAGGCGCGCGAGGCCTATGTGCAGCGCCGCTACGCTTCCCAGAACGATCCGGCGCCCGTGCACGAGGTGCAGGCGTTGACCTGTCCAGGGCCGGCCGGTGACATCGCCTTGCGTCTGTATCGGCCCAGAGCCGATGCCGGCAGGGCATCGCCCGCGCTGGTCTTCTACCACGGCGGGGGCTGGGTCATCGGCGACCTCGATACCCACGACGTGCTGTGCCGCGACCTGGCCCTGCAGTCGGGGTGCGTGGTGGTTTCGGTCGGTTACCGCCTGGCCCCCGAACACCCTTTCCCGGCCCCGGTGGACGATGCCGTCTCAGCCTATCGCTGGGTGTCGTCGCAGGCGGGTGCGCTGGGCCTGGACCCCGGGCGGATTGCCGTCGGCGGCGACAGTGCCGGCGGCAACCTGGCGGCGGTGGTGGCCCTTGCGATCCGGGATGCCGCGCGGGCGGGTGAGGCGGTGCAACTGCCCGCGTACCAGTTGCTGATCTATCCCGTCACCGACATGCGGGCGGTGGCCCCGTCGCATCTGGGCAACGGGCAGGGCTACCTGCTCACCGCCGATACCGTGGCCTGGTTCCGGCGACATTACGTGCCCGAAGCGGGGCAATGGAACGACTGGCGGGCTTCCCCGTTGCTGCACAGCGATTTCACAGGACTGCCGCCGGCCCTGGTGCTCACGGCAGGCTTCGACCCGTTGCGGGACGAGGGGCGCCAGTACGCCGATGCGCTGTCGCAGTCCGGTGTGGCGTGCCAGTATGTCTGCTTCGAACGGCAGATCCACGGCTTCATCCTGATGGGGCGGCTGCTGACCGAGGCCGATACGGCCGTTGCCTTGTGCGCCGGGCAATTGCGCCGCCATCTGAGCGGTTGAACGGGGGCCATCCTTGGCTGCCCCGTCGGCCGTGTGGCGGCAACCCGTCGCGGATCGGACTCAGGCGTTGGCCAGGGCGCGCTCGATGCGGCCATCGGCCTCGCGGGCCAGGTCGGCCAGCGGGGTGTCGCCCAGGATGGTCATCATCGCTGTGGGCTTGACGAATTCCAGCGACACCTTGCCGGGTGCGACCTCGCGCACCACGGCGTTGCACGGCAGCAGGCTGGCGACGTCGGTGTTGGTGGTGTAGGCCTCGTAGGCCAGGTTCGGGTTGCAGGCGCCCAGGATCACGGTGGGGACGATGTCCTTGCCGGTCTTGTCCTTGATCTTGCTGTGCATGTCGATGCGCGTGAGCACGCCGAAGCCTTCGGCGGCCAGGGCCTTGGTGGCGCGGTCAATGGCATTGTCCAGGGTGTCGGCGATTTCACGCTTGAAGTTGATGGCGGTCATGCTGGGGCCTCCTGTGTGATGGATGAAAAAGCGGAAAGGTCAAACCGGCAATCATGCCACCGATTGCGGTTGGGTGGTCATTGCGCTCCGAGCGGGCGCTCAGTAATGCGGCGGCAGTTCGTCGCGCAGGCTGCGGAACGCCGGCGCGGCCTCGGTGGCGTTCTGCCGGCGCAGCTGGGCCACTTCGCGCAGCAGCAGGTCGATCTGCTCCTGCTGCCGGGCCACCACCTGGTTGAGCGTGTCGACCAGGTCCTCGGTGTAGCTGACCTGGATTTCCAGCCGTGTCAGCCGGTTGTCGGGGTTGTCGGGTGTGCTCATGGTGTTGCAGGGGCGTTCATGGGGGGCTGGAGGTGTGCTCATGTCGGCTGAGGCAGCCGCAGAAGCCCACCGTACTTGTCGGCCAGGAAGCTTTCGGCGCGCTCGAGCATGAAGTAGCGGAACGCCTCGGCCGCGGGCGACAGGAGTTTGGACAAGGTGTGTACCACATTCCAGGCCCGCACGATGGGGGTACCCTCGACGTCGAGCGTGGCAATGAGCTGGTGCTCCAGTTCCAGCCCGATGGTGTGCAGCGACAGGAAGCTGATGCCCATGCCGGCCATGACGGCCTGCTTGATGGTTTCGTTGCTGGTCATCTCCATCACCACCCGGGGTTCGACGCGGGAGCGCTCCAGGAATTTTTCCATCGCCGCGCGCGTGCCCGAGCCCCGTTCGCGCAGGATGAAACCATAGGGGCGCAGCGACTCCACCGTGGGGTGGCCGACCTTGAGCAGGGGGTGGTCGGTCGCGGCGACGAACACGTGCGGGTGCGCGGCAAAGGGCTCGGCGCGGGTGGCGAGTTCGGTCGGCGGGCGTCCCATGATGGCGATGTCGACCTCGTTGCCGTGCAGCATCTTCACCAGCTGTTCCCGGTTGCCGACCGCCAGCTTGACGTCCACGCCCTCGTGCTCGTGCTGGAACTCGGCCAGCAGGCGGGGCAGGAAGTACTTGGCCGTGCTGACCATGCCGATGGTGAGTGTGCCCACCTCCAGCCGCTGCAGGCGGGCGGCGGCGTCCTCGGCGTCCTTCAAGGTGGACAGCACCTTGCGGGCGTAGACCAGCATGTACTCGCCGGCGGTGGTCAGGGCCACCTGGCGTCCGTTGCGCTCGAACAGGGGCAGGCCCACGTGCCCCTCCAGTTCCTTGACCTGCATGGTCACGGCCGGCGGCGTCAGGTGCAGCATCTCGGCGGCACGGGCAAAACTCAGGTGCCGGGCGACCTCGGTGAAAACCCTGAGCTGGCGGAAGGTGGCGTTGCGCATTAAGTAAAAGCTTAACTGAAAATCAACCAATCGTGAATTTACCTTATTTAATCATGTGCTTATAGTGAGCCATGTTCCGTGGTGCTTCGGTGCCATCCGAAAGGTTTCTGATGCTTCATGCCCTGATCTTCGACGTCGACGGCACCCTGGCCGACACCGAAATGGCCCACCTGGCCGCCTTCAATCACGCCTTTGCGGCCGAGGGCATGGACTGGCACTGGGATGTGCCGCTCTACACCAGCCTGCTGGAGGTTTCGGGGGGCAAGGAGCGCATCCTGCATTACTGGAAGACGGTGAACGCCGACATCCAGGCCATAGATGGCGGTGCCCTGCAGGACACCATCGACCGTCTGCATGCGATCAAGACCGCCGCCTACGAGCAGGCCGTGCTCGACGGCGCGGTGGCCTTGCGTCCCGGGGTGTTGCGCCTGATGCAGTCGGCCTTCGACGAGGGCCTGCGGCTGGCCATCGCCACCACGACCTCGCCGGTCAACATCGCCGCGCTGCTGCGTTCGGCCATCGGTCCGGACTGGGCCAGCTATTTCGCCGTGGTCGAGGACGCCTCCACCGCCCCCAGGAAGAAACCCGACCCCCAGGTCTACCAGCAGACCCTGGCCCGCCTGGGCCTGCCGGCGGACTCGTGCATGGCCTTCGAGGATTCGCGCAACGGGCTGCTCGCGGCAACGGCGGCGGGTCTGCCCACGGTGATCACGCCCAACGGTTTCACGGCCCACCACGACTTCAGCGACGCCCTGCGCGTGGTGCCGGACCTCGCCAACGTGACGCTGCAGGACCTGCGGGCCTGGCATGCCGGAACCCGCTGAGCCCACGCCTTCCCACCACAGACACCCGTCCCGAGGATAGACACCATGCCCCTGTCGCAACGCTCCACCCTGACGCAGTTCCTGATCGAGGAGCGGCGCCGTCACCCGCAGGCCAGCGGCGACTTCAATGCCCTGATCCTGGACGTTGCCCTGGCCTGCAAGGCCATCGCGCGCTCGGTCGCCTTCGGCGCGCTCGGCGACGTGCTCGGCAACCACGGTGGCGAGCAGGCCAGCGTCAACGTGCAGGGCGAAACGCAGAAGAAGCTCGACGTCATCAGCAACGAGATGTTCATGCGTGCCAACGAGTGGGGCGGGCACCTGGCCGGCATGGCGTCCGAGGAGATGGACGACCCGTACCCGATCCCCAAGCGCTTCCCGCGTGGCAAGTACCTTCTGGTGTTCGACCCCCTCGACGGTTCCAGCAACATCGACGTCAATGTCTCGGTTGGCAGCATCTTCTCGGTCCTGCGCGCCCCGCAGGACGTGATCGACAGCGGCCGCGAGATCACCGCCGAAGACTTCCTGCAACCGGGTACGCAGCAGATGGCCGCCGGCTACGCGCTCTATGGCCCCACCACCATGCTGGTGATCACCGTGGGCACGGGCGTGCACGGTTTCACGCTCGACCCCAACCTGGGCGAATTCAAGCTCACGCACCACAACATTCAGGTGCCGCCCGACACGCAGGAGTTCGCGATCAACGCCTCCAACAGCCGCTTCTGGGAAGCCCCCGTCAAGCGCTACGTGGACGAGTGCCTGGCCGGCAAGACCGGCCCGCGTGGCAAGGACTTCAACATGCGGTGGATTGCCTCCATGGTGGCCGAGGCGCACCGCATCCTCATGCGCGGCGGCGTGTTCATGTACCCGCGCGACACCAAGGACCCTTCCAAGCCCGGCCGCCTGCGGCTGCTCTACGAGGCCAACCCCATCGGCATGATCATGGAGCAGGCCGGTGGCCGCGCCAGCACCGGGCGCGAGCCGATGCTGGGCGTGCAGCCGACCTCGCTGCACCAGCGCATCGGCCTGATCTTCGGTTCGCGCAACGAGGTCGAACGCATCGAGCGCTACCACGCTGAGCCCGTGACCTACAAGGACGACAACCCCCTGTTCGCCGAACGCAGCCTGTTCCGCGACTGAAATTCCGCATCTGCATCCAGGAGCCACCGCCATGTCCGAACGCCATCCCATCATCGCCATCACCGGCTCGTCCGGTGCCGGCACGTCCACCGTCACGCGCACGTTCCAGAACATCTTCAGGCGCGAAGGCGTGACCGCCGCCATCATCGAGGGCGACAGCTACCACCGCTACGACCGCAAGGCCATGAAGGCCAAGGCGGCCGAGGCGGAGCAGGCGGGCAACAACCACTTCAGCCATTTCGGGGCCGACGCCAACCTGTTCGACGAGATCGAGAACCTGTTCCGGACCTACGGCGAAACCGGGCAGGGCAAGAGCCGCAAGTACCTGCACAACGCCGAGGAGGCTGCCCCATACGGCCAGGAACCCGGTACCTTCACGCCCTGGGAGGACCTGCCGTCCGGCACCGACATGCTGTTCTACGAGGGTCTGCACGGCGCGGTCGTCACGCCCGAGGTCAACGTGGCGCAGTACCCCGACCTGCTCGTGGGCGTGGTGCCCGTCATCAACCTGGAGTGGATCCAGAAGCTCTACCGCGACAAGAACATGCGCGGCTACAGCGCCGAGGCCGTGACCGACACCATCCTGCGCCGCATGCCCGATTACGTGAACTACATCACCCCGCAGTTCCAGCACACGCACGTGAACTTTCAGCGCGTGCCCATCGTCGACACCTCGAACCCCTTCGTCGCACGCGACGTGCCCACCGCCGACGAAAGCATGGTGGTGATCCGCTTCGCCAAGCCCAAGGGCATCGATTTCCAGTACCTGCTCAACATGATCAGCGGCTCGACCATGAGCCGCGCCAACACCATCGTGGTGCCGGGCGGCAAAATGGAACTCGCCATGCAGCTCATCTTCACGCCCTTCATCTGGCGCATGATGGAGCGCAAGAAGCGCGCGCTCGGTCTGGCTTGAACGGCACACGGAACACCCATCAACATGAACGACATGCACGCCATGGCCGCCCCTACGCCCGAACTTTCCCGCCGCATGGCCAACGCCATCCGCATGCTGGCGGTGGATGCCGTTGAAAAGGCCAAGAGCGGCCATCCCGGCGCCCCCATGGGCATGGCCGAGATCGCCGAAGTCCTGTGGAACCGGCACCTGAAACACAACCCGGCCAACCCGCACTGGGCCGACCGCGACCGCTTCGTGCTGTCCAACGGCCACGGCTCCATGCTGATCTACGCCCTGCTGCACCTGACGGGCTACGACCTGCCGATGGAAGAGCTCAAGAGCTTCCGCCAGTTGCACAGCAAGACCGCCGGCCACCCCGAGGTCGGCATCACCCCTGGTGTGGAGACAACCACCGGCCCGCTGGGGCAGGGCATCGCCAACGCGGTGGGCATGGCGCTGACCGAGAAGCTGCTGGCGGCCGAGTTCAACCGCCCCGGGCACGACGTGGTCGATCATTTCACCTACGTCTTCCTGGGCGACGGCTGCATGATGGAAGGCATCAGCCACGAGGTGTGCTCGCTCGCCGGCACGCTGCGCCTGAGCAAGCTCGTGGCCTTCTACGACGACAACGGCATCTCCATCGACGGCCACGTGGAAGGCTGGTTCGCCGACGACACGCCCAAGCGTTTCGAGGCCTACGGCTGGCACGTGATCCCCCGGGTCGATGGCCACGACAGCGCTGCGATTGATGCCGCCATCCGGGCCGCTCAGGCCCAGGCCCTGCGCCCCGATGGCAAGCCCACGCTGATCTGCTGCCAGACCGTCATCGGTCAGGGCTCACCGAACAAGGCCGGGACGCACGATGTGCACGGGGCTGCCCTGGGTGCGGCCGAGGTGCAGGCCACCCGTGAGGCCCTGGGCTGGACGGCAGCGCCCTTCGAGGTGCCTGCCGATGTGGCGCAGGCGTGGAATGCGACCGCGCGCGGACAGGCCCGGGAGGCCGCCTGGCGCGAGCGCTTCGAGGCGTACCGTGCCGAGCACCCGGCCGAAGCCGCCGAATACGAGCGGCGCATGCGCGGTGATCTTCTGCCGGCCTATGCCGCGCAGCTGCCGGGCGTGCTGGCAACCATTGCCGCCCGGGAAGATGCCGTGGCCACGCGCAAGGCCAGCCAGAGCGCACTCGATGAGCTGGCTCCGCTGGTGCCCGAGTTCTTCGGCGGCAGCGCCGACCTCACCGGCTCCAACCTCACGAACTTCAAGGGCTGCGTCAAGGCCGGCAAGGACACCTGGGGCAACCACCTGAGCTACGGCGTGCGCGAGTTCGGCATGGCCGCGATCATGAACGGCATCGCGCTGCACGGCGGCTACATCCCCTACGGCGGCACCTTCCTCACGTTCTCCGACTACTCGCGCAACGCGATCCGCATGGCCGCGCTCATGAAGCAGCGCGTCATCCATGTGTTCACGCACGACTCCATCGGCCTGGGCGAGGACGGCCCGACTCACCAGAGCGTGGAACATGTGCCCAGCCTGCGCATCATTCCCCAGCTGGATGTCTGGCGCCCGGCCGACGGGCTCGAGACGGCCGTGGCCTGGACCTGCGCCATCGAGCGCCGCGATGGCCCCAGCGCGCTGTGTCTGTCGCGCCAGAACCTGCCCCGTCTGGCGCGTGTCGATATGGCCGACGACATCCGGCGTGGGGGCTATGTGCTGGCGGACAGTACCGATCCGCAGGCCGTCATCGTCGCCACCGGTTCGGAAACCTCACTGGCCATGGAAGCCCACCAGATGCTGGCCGCCGAAGGCATACGCACCCGGGTGGTCTCGATGCCCTGCACCAACGTGTTCGACCGTCAGTCCCTGGTCTACCAGGACAGCGTGCTGCCGCCTGGCCTGCCTGCGGTGGCCGTAGAAGCGGCACACCCCGACTTCTGGCGCAAGTACGTGGGACGCACGGGCCGGGTCGTGGGCATTGCCAGCTTCGGCGAGTCTGCGCCGGCGCCGGTCCTCTACGCGCATTTCGGCATCACGTCGGTGAAGGTGGCCGAAGCGGTCAAGGGGCTGCTGGCATGAGCCATCCCTACGATCTCATCCTGTTTGATCTCGATGGTACCCTGATCGAGACCGCCCCCGAGATCGCGGACGCGGTCAACGACACGCTGCGCCAGTTCGGGTTTCCTGTGGTCGAGCAGGAGCGCGTCGATCGCTGGATCGGTCACGGCACCCGCGAACTGCTCATCCAGGCGCTGGCCCATGTCGGCCACACCACGGCCGATGCAGTGCGTCACTCCGAGTCCTTTAAGTTCACCGAAGCCGAATTCGGCAAGCATTACCAGCGCCGTTGTGGCACGCGCAGTCACCTCTACCCGCATGTGCGCGAAACCCTGCAGGCCTTGAGAGGGCAGGGGGTGAAGCTCGCAGTGGTGACCAACAAGGAGGGCCGCTACACCCAGGTGGTGCTGGATGCGCACGGCATGACCCCCCTGTTCGACCGGGTGGTCAGTGGCGACACCCTGCCGGTCAAGAAGCCCGACCCCGCCGGGGTCGCCGATTGCCTGCAGCGCTTTGGCGTCGTGCGGGAGCGTGCGCTGTTCGTCGGGGACTCATCGATCGACGTGGCGACCGCCCGCAACGCCGGTATCGCCGTCTGGGCCTTGCCGTATGGCTACAACATGGGCGAACCGATCGAGGCCTGTGGCCCCGATCGCGTGATCGCCGATTTTTCAGCCCTCATGCCGGCGGCATGTGCCGACGCCTGACCCTCGCCTTTTTCAATCACAGGAGACCTTCATCATGACCCTCAAGGTAGGCATCAACGGCTTTGGCCGCATTGGCCGCAACGTGCTGCGCGCGGCGGTGGCGAACTTTTCCGACATCGAGATC